>JAABUJ010000019.1_pt1 | contig 394923 bp, 423 predicted proteins | sample 5559131 | NCBI WGS metagenome assembly JAABUJ01 (sample SAMN10711875, study PRJNA513366) | rock metagenome | isolation source: Antarctica rocks | place: Antarctica: Victoria Land, Mt New Zealand nord | collected 2016-01-07
CCTACCCTACCCTACCCCTATACCCTACCCTACCCTACCCTATACCTATACCCCTACCTACCCTACCTATACCTGCCCTGCCCTACCCTATACCCTAACCTAACCCTATCCTGATGCAGGCTGTGACCAGGGACGGCGGCCTCGCCCTGCACGAGGCCAGGCTCGTGTACAGGGGCGCTGCGGTCGGCACCTTGGCGAGCATCGTGCGTCGCATCCTCTGGCGCGACGTGCTGGCTTGGCTGGAGCGGGGCGGGGAGGACACGGGCCTGGCCTGGGTGGTCTACATACTGCAGGCGCTCTGCACCGTGCTCAAGTGCCCCTTCTTCGTGCGGGCGGCCGCCGAGCGCCAGACGGCCATCCGCGAGGCCGCCGTGAGGTGAGCGCGCGGCGCGCGCGCGCCCCGGTCTGCAGGCTGCGCGCGCGCCGAGGCGGCCGCGCCCGCGCTCACCGCAATGGCCCCATGCAATTGCAGGTACGCGGGGTGCGACATGTACGGCCTGGCCGCGAGCGTGGCCACGTCGTGGGCGGTGCTGGCGGCGAGCAGCCCGGATAGCGGCAACGCCTGCGCCCTGCTCGCCCTGTGCGCACCCACACTGCAGCAGGTACGGCGACCCCGCGCGGCAGGCCCGCCTTACGCAGGCTGCCGCCCAGCCGGTGCCGCGCTTCGCAGGCGGTCTTTGAGTGGTGCGGGGACGATGCCTTGGAGGCGCTGGGCGGGGCGGCCGCGGCTCCGTCTGCAGTCCTGGCGCGCTACCACTGCAGCCTCTGCGCGGTGCTCGTGTGGCTGGCCGGCACTCCGGCCACGCCGCCGTTCGCCTCGCTCTCCATGCCCGAAGCGGCGGACTTTGCAGGTCGCACGGCCATATTGAAGGCCTCCTGCCAGGTGCGCGCGCGCCCGCTTGCTTGCAGCTTCCGCCGCTGAGCATGCGACAGACCGCGGCCTGGCCTGCCGCAGCACCTGACCGCCGCGCCGTTCCTGTTCGGCGCGGTGCGCACTGAGGCGCCGTGCGCCGCGTACCTCAAGGCCTTCTGCAGCGCGCCCGCGGGCGACCTGCTCATGAGCGTCCTGGAGCGGGGGCTGTGCGGGGGCTGCGGTGCGCGCCCGACGCGCCGCGCAGGCAGCGCGCTGGCTGCTGGAAGGGTGCGAGCGGGCGGCAGCTGTGCGCGCAGGCGGACCCGCCGCCGAGCGTAGCGTTGACGGGGTGCTGGCGACCCTGATCAGCGTGAGCGGCACAATCCAAACGTACTCGGACACGCTCGACGCCGGCGCACGCCGGCTCGACCCGGAGGTGGAGCAGAAGCTGCAGGCCCTGCTGGTCGACCGCTTGACCCCGCTGCTGCTGCGCTGCCTGCAGATGTGGGAGGGCGGTGCGCAGCGCCCTGTGTCCTGTGCAGACGCCCTGTTCTGGCCACCTGGAGGGGCGCTGGTAGGGCTTTGGTGCCTGCTGTCAGGCCTGGGCATGCCATGGGGCATGCCATGGGGCAAGCCGGCTGCCGCCATTGAGCTGCGCCGCTTATGTACCCCAGAGTAAGGACGCTCTGTAGGAGCAGGGTAGTGTGCAGGTGCTGCAGGCACCTGCAGCGTTCTGACCGGCCTGCGCCCTGCAGGCCACCGGCGGGTCCCTGAGGCCACTGCATGCCTGTGCAGCAGTCTGGTGGCACAGATGATCAGCCTGGGGCAGATGCGCGAGCGCATGCCTGAGAAGCAGCGTACACGCTGCGTGCGCCACCTGTACACCAGCCTGCAGTGGATCTCGCAGCGCATCGCAGAGACGGTGCGCGAACGTCCAGTGCAGTGCAGGCTTGAGCAGAGCTAGGTCAGCGGGAGTCTTGTTGCGGCTTGCGGCTCGCGTCAAGTGTGATGTGCACGTCAGAGTCTCAGTTTGACGCGCCTGCCGATAGTGACCAGGACGGACCTTGCACACAACCCCGTCACGCGCGCCACCTCTGGGGCGACTGCGCCGCCTGGCAGCTGCTGTTGCAGCCTGTCGGCACTCGCGTGCGTCAGTGCGGCCGCTGGGCGCAGGATGCGCGCGAGGCGGGCGTGCCCACCGATGCAGGGGCAGCCGGCTGCGACGTGCACCGGCTGCGCAGGACGTTTTAGGGTGCGCCCGTTCCCCCTATGCTGCGCCCGTTCAACAACGCCGCTCAATGCGCGGGCTGGCAGGACGGCCAGAGCTTCAGGGGCGCCTCGCAGGCTGTGGCCTTTGTCGCTACCAAGCATGAGTACACTGACAGTGAGTAGGCCGTGCGTGCGCCGTGTCGATTCCGTGCCAGGCTTGGGCCGTGCTCTTGTTTGAAAGGCCGCTTGTCAGCGGCCCTGCAGCAGGCTGCATCCGGGCAAGAGAAGTTGTGTGCAAAGGCCGGCGGGCCCGCGGCGCGTGCCCGCGCTGCCGTTTGACTGGCTACCTTGATTTTTGTGTGTGCCGAATGGGGTATTTCATGTGCACGCATGCTCCAGAGCCAGCGGCCGGGTGCGCTGTGCACCAGTGTAAGCCGTGACAGGGTCAAATTATATTCTGGCTCACACAAATACAACTTGCCATGAGGCGCGCCGCCTGGCGGCATGGTTGCTTGCATGCTTACAGCGTGCTTGCATGCCTATAGACGCTGATGCAAGCAGGGGCGCAGCAAGCCCCGTCCTGGCCTATGCCATGCCCACTGCACTTATTGCTAGCCTGAACATCAGCGCGCGCAGCCCGTCGCGCCAAAAAAGAAAAGATGCAGAAAACAAAAGGAAAAGAAAACACACACGCCGCGCCAGTGTGCAGACACCCGCCCACGGCGTTGCCTGCACACTCGCGCGCGCGCGGCAGCACACCTGCCGAAAACACCTCCTTCTGATCTATGACAGGATCAGCGGTCTGCCCAAAGCACCTACTCCTGCTCTACAACACGGTCAGCGCGCGCCGTCCATGGCACTGCTCTGGTGGCCTACTGCCTAAACACCAGCGCGCGGCGGCACGCTGTCAACTGCGCCAAAACACTACTGCGCCAAAACACTACTGACACGACAAACACACGCCACGCCCACGGCGTTGCCTGCACACTGGCGCACGCGCGGCAGCGGTCTGCCAAAAGCGCCTACTCCTGCTCTACACCATGGTCAGCGCGCGCCGTCCTGGCAGCAGCCAGGCCGAGGCTGGTCGCGGTCGGGGCGCGCCGGGCTTGCAGCCCTCCGCCGCCGCGCGCCGGTCAGGCTCACCCCGGGGCCTACAGCCCCACAACGGCGCCGGCAATCTTCAGTGTCGTGTCGACCGCGGGCGAGAGGTCGGCGTTGATCTCCTTGACGGCGCCTGCGGCGCCCTCGACGATGTCTCCGGGGCACACTGCGCGGCGCGCGACCCGTCAGGCCCAAGCGCGCGCGTTGGGTGGAGCAAAGGAGCGGCGGAAAGGGCCCCGCGCACCGCTGCCCATGAAGCAGACCCCCGAGCCGCCCTGGACCGTGCACCAGATCTGCCCCGCGCCGCAGCAGTGGTTGCAGCCGTTGTCGGGGTGGACCGTGCCGGCGCAGCACCGCCCCTCGCCCTGGTAGCCGCACAGGTTGTGGTTGCCGAGGCTGCCGTCGGGGCACTGGTACTCGCACCCGGTGTCACTCCGCGTGTGCGCGGTGTGGCCGGGGGAGAGGCAGTGCGTCTGGCCGTCCTGGCACGCGTTGTACAGGGCGCCCGGGCTGCTGGGGTAGCAGCATTGCCTGCACTGCTGCGGCTGCGGCAGCCCGCGGGGCCGGTAGAGCACGCCGCCGGCGCAGCACCTGGATGCGGCCGCGTCGCAGTCAAAGTACGGGCCCACGGGGAAGGAGGCGGGGCACGCGAGGAGGCGCCTGCGCGCGCGCGGCCGCAAGACTTGAGCTGCGCGCGGCCCTGTGTTTGTTTTGCGTTGCTGTGCGGGCTGCTGCAGCGCACCGCGAGGCGCCGCGGGCCGAGGCGGCCTCGGCGTCGCCGGCCGCACCCAGCGGCGTCGCGGGGAAGCTGTGGCCCGTCGCGGCGGCCAGGCGCGCCAGCACGAGCGCGCAGACGATCTTGGACACCATTTTTGTGCCTGCTCGGGAGCGCTCGGGGCACCTGCACGCGCGCGACGCCGCGTCAGGCGGGGGCGCGGCGTCCAGCAAGCGATCCCCGGACGCGGGAGCTTATCCTGACGCGCGGCAGAGCGCTTTGCTCGTCTGCACGCGCGTGTGTCCCCAGCTGGCCTGCGGGACGTGCGCAGGTAGAGGTCAAGGCCAGACTCACCCCATGCGCGCTTGCGCCTACTCTGCCAATAAACAGTTCCCGCAAGCTTGAGCAGCGATCACACGATACAAAGACACTGCACCTGCACCAGCGCCCCAGGTACACCTGGGCGCGAAAGTGTCGCACGAACAAACTGCATAAAGTGCCGGTGGCACTTGCCGCCTATCTGCGTGGAAGAAGGCTGATCCAAGCATGCAGGCGGGACACTGCTGATCCAAGCACGCAGGCAGAAGCCTGCGACAGCACACGTCGAACAACCACTGGAGCTCTGCAGATCAAGCCCGGATCACGGCAGAGCGGACTCTGAGCGGCGCAGGCAGCCGGAGTGAGGGTAGAGAGGCGGGGGCGCACTCTGGCTCGCGTCGTCTGCGTCCCGGGGCTGCCGTCCACAAAACAGTGCCAGCAAGCTCGGCAGAGAGTGTACTGCTAGCCCCGCGCCGTATCTAGGGAAGGGTTGGTCGATGCAACACGCGTTCAGCAGGGCTGTTCGAGTCAGGTAGAGCGCTGCTGCACCGCGCGTTTACTAATGAGGGTTCCACAGAAAAGTGTATGTGTAGACAGAAGCAGATGCAGCAGGGAGTGCAGCCCGGGCGTGCAGCTTGGCCCATGCGCGTTGCGAGCTCCAAGCTGTGCTATGACTGCGAGCTTGGCCCCCGGGGCACCCGGGCCTGGCGCCCTGTATGTGGGCCGCTGGGTGCGGGGACTGCTGCGCGATGCCGAGCGTCAGCCCCGCAACGCCAGCGCAGGCCACCAGGCTCGCTCGCTCGGGCAGGGCGACCGGGCGGCCGTCACTGCTGAACGGGGCGCGCTGTCCCCCTTGCGCTTCTGCGGCGCCCCGTGCTGCTGCCGCATGCTGCACTGGGACGCTTGACAGCGGCCGTCACAGCGCTGCGGGCCGGCGTTGTTGCTGCGCGACACGCTCGTTTACACTTGTCGCATAGGCTCTCAGCGCAGTGCCAGGCCCGCCGGCCCGCAGGGCAGGATACAGCCTCAGGCTCCCAGCCAGGCCTCGACTGCAACCTTGGCCCCGGGAGCACCCCGGGCGGGCGCCTTGTATGCGGTCCGCGGGGTGCGGGAGCTGGTGCGCGATGCCGCGCGGCAGCCCCGCGACGCCAGTGCAGGCCACCAGGCTCGCTGGCTCGGCCAGGGCGACCTACCGGCATCCTTTCTTAGATGGGGCGCGCCTCTGCACCCAGCAAGGGAAGCACGCGCCTGTGCGGCGCCCTTGCGCTGCTCTGGCATGCTGCACTGGGACGCTTGACATTGGCCGTCGCGATACTGCCTGCTCCATCGCCAAGCGAGCTTGTGTTACACTTTCTGCATACACTCCACCCGAGTCCTCACACGCCACCACAGCCCTGATTCAAGCATGAAACAAGTGGCAACCCCAGAAAAGGGAATATCAACAGTGCTTGCAACTCTGCATGCTCGCCCGTGCAGACTCGCAGAGGTCGTGCACTCCTCACAAGGCTTGCTGCTGCAGCCTCCGGCTGCTGCAGACGGCGGCTGCTGACGCCGCGTCCCAGCTAGGCGGCGCGCTTGCCGGGGCACACTATGTGTTCCGTGTAGTTGGAGTAGGCGGCCGTCATGTTCACCTGCGTCGGCCCCCAGGGCCACACATGCGCTTTTCAACACATGATATTGCAGGCATCACCGCGTGCTCAAGGTGCTGGTGGCATCAGCTGCCTGCGAGGCCGTCCGACCCCGCTGCCGCCACAAGCAGACCAGGTCACAAATAGCAAGCACTGCTGCTTTTCGGCGCAACTGTTCGCCAGAGGCGCGGCGGGCGGGCGCACCGGGTCCCAGGAGTAGCAGCCCGCGCTGCCGACAGCGCAGCGCTCGTGCTTGAGGTTCCAGGTGTCGCCGCGGTCGCCCCAGACGAGCGTGCCGTCTGCGGACCTCGCTGTGAAGAAAAAGTTCCTGCACCATGGCGGCGTGCCTCAGGCGCGTCCGCAGGGCGCGTGCGTGTCTACACACACGAGCAAATGTTCTGTGCGCCCAGCTGCCGCGCCCACCTGAACTTTGTGCGTCCAACGTACACCGACTGCCCCGAAGACAGCTTCCACCAGCCGGCGATGCACCAGTAGCCCTGGCCGTCCCCGGAGGCGTGCTTCTCCACGCAGTTCTTGGGCAGCGCCTCGGCGGTCGGGTACGCCATCATGGTCGCCACCCATATGAGGTCCGCGCAGTCATTTGTCACGGTGACCAGGTTGGACGCTGCGCGCCACGCAACACGGCCGCGCCTCAGCTCGGCCGCCGGTGCCCCGCAGGCGCGCCGCCGCTTCCGCCAATTCGCCACTCAGCCAAGCACAGACCCGCCAGCGCGCTCCAGGGGCGGCGCCGCACCTGGGGGGCCCTGGTTGTGCGGCAGCCCCGGAGGGCTCGTCGCCTCGGCGCCCGACTTGACCACATCAAACAGGCTCTTCAGCCTGACCTGCGCGTCCAGGTCGAGGCGCCAGCCAAAGGCCCAGGTGCTAAAGCCCTCGCTGGGCGCCGTCTGCTTGACCCCGGCCAGGCCCAGGTTGCACTTGACGTGGAAGAAGCTGAGCTTGACGCCGAGCTTGCCGACGCGGAGCGCGGCCGCGTCCGGCTGCGCGCTGCCGCACCCTCTGCTTGAGCGCTGCGGGGGCTGCACTGAGCGCGGCGCCGCTCTGCGGAACTTCAGATGCAGGGGCCAGCCACCTGCACGCACGATACTCACAAGCAGCCGCAGCGGCGACGTGCGTCTGCACAGCGGGCTGCTTGCGGTGCAAAACACCTGCTCCATGTCACCTGCAGCCGTGCTGCACAAATAAACGCGCCCCACATGAACAGCTACCCCTTGCTCACAGGGGGCGCACCACGCTGCCGCTCAAGAGGTCGTCAAACAGCTTTGACAACATGGTCTCCACCTGCTGGTACACCTGCGCGCGAGCGGCGCAAGGCCTGGGCCGGTGTGCACGCTCAGCAGCGCAGGAGCCAGCTCAAAGCGGGCGCCCCGCTCCACTCTGCAGCTGCGGTCAGGCGAGCTGCACAGGTGCGGGTCAGCGGGCTAGTGGAAAGGCAACGATGGCGGGCCAGAGGCAGCAGGCATCGCAGGATCACGGAGGGCCCAGGCTCCGGCGCTGGCTGGCGCGCCTGGTCCTGCGCGTCTTGCACCGCGGCGCGCAGGGCTGCGACCAGGCTGTCGCCCTGCCTCTCGAGCTCGTCCACCTGCCGGCGGCAGGCGCTGAGCGGCGCAGTGCAGCGGTTTAATAGCAGGCGCGCGCGCGCGCAAGGGCGCCCCGCACCAGCTTGGCGGCGGCCTGCGCCGACGTCGGCGGGAAGAACAGGCCCACGAGCGTGGCCGCGGCCTCAGAGTCCCAGACGCGGGGCCCGTAGTACGCCTTCCAGCCGCCGTCCTCAAACTTTTGCTTGACCGCGTCGGTCTCGCAGAACTGGGTGTCCAGGCTGGGCAGGTACTGCTTCAGCGCGTCCAGCGCGCAGCCGGACACGGTGGCTATGCACGCGTCGGCCTTGTCTGCTGCGCTGCTGGTCTCCGTTATGATCTTTTCGGGGGGGCAGTCGTCTCTGCTGGGCGCACAGTGGCACCTTTTGGGCAGAAAGCCACCGCCGATGCATACGTTGCTGGAGCACTGCCCGCAGTCTGCGCTGACCTGGGCCAGGGCAGCGCACAGCAGGACCGCAAGCCAGGATAACCATGTAGGGGCAGTGCTGGCAGCAGGTGGCGGGGCCATGGTTGGTTGATCCGCTATGGCACACGCCTTTATTAGGGGCCTGTGACGTGCCAGTTCCCAGAGCAGCGGAACTTCGTCAGGTAGATGTGTGAGGATCGCTCGATCTGCAGCGAAGTTTTCCGTCAGGTAGAATGCCGCTGCACGGCCGGTTTACTGATAAGGGTGAGCGTTTACTAATGAGGATCCTTGCCTCGCCCTCGCCCGCACCAGTGATGCCCCAGTGATTACCTCTGCGGTGTCTGCCACCGCCATGCTCGCGTCAGCCCCAGCCGCGCGCGCCCACGGTGCACGAGAGCGGCGCGGCGCGCGGCGGCAGGCGCGCTGCCGGGCGCGCGGCGTGCTGCCCGGCCCCGCGCCGAGCAGCGTGCGCAGCGTCGACTGGCGGGCCGCGGGCAGAGCGGCTGTGCGCGCGCCGCCGGACGCGGCGCCCCTGGTCCTGCTCCCGGGCTTTGGCAACAACTCGGACGACTACGAGCGCCCGTTTGGCGACAGCGAGGCCGCCGTCGCGACCGCCCTCAGAGTGCGTGGGCGATGCACAGCGGCGCGCTCCGAGCGGGGGGCCGACGGGCCGACGCGGCGGCGGCCGCGCAGGGCAGGGGCTGGCGCGTGTATGTCGCGCCCGTCGAGCGCCGCGACTGGCTCAACGTCGGCCGCTCGCTCTTCACGCGCGACTTTTGGGCGTCCAGCTGCACCTGCGACCCGGGCTACAGGCGCGCGCCCGCGCGGCCGGGCCGCGCACGCCGCAGCGCCGGCCAGGCTTGTGACGCGCCGCCGGGCGGCCGCGGCAGGTGGTACCTGGGCAGGGTCAAGGCGGCCGTGGACGCGGCGCGGCGCGAGTGCGGCGCGGAGCAGGCGCGCGCCCGCCGGGGCCCCTGCCGCGGTGCCTGCGCCAATGCAGCCAATGCGCCGAGGCGCGCGCACGCCAGCGCCAGGTGGACCTGGTCGGCCACTCCGCGGGCGGCTGGCTGGGGCGCGCCTTCCTCGGCGACCCGCTCGGCTTTGACTCGCCCGCGGCGGCGCCCGGCGTGCCGCACGCCAGCGTGCGCGCGCTGGTGACGCTCGGCACGCCGCAGCGCCCGCCGCCGGCCGCGCTCGCGCGCGACATGACCGGTGGGCTTCCCTTGCGGTCGCCCGTGCTGTGTGAGGCAGGGCGCGGGCTGAGCACACCCATGGCCGTGGGCGCAGGCGGCGCGCTGCGGTGGGTCGACACGCAGTGGCCCGGTGCGCCCGCGAGCCGGCGCCGCGCGCAAGCCCGTGCCCGAGCGGCGGCCCACGGCCTGTGTTCGCGCAGGCGCCTTCTTCGCCGGCCAGGGCGTGCGCTACGTGTGCGTGGCGGGCCGCGCGGTCAGGGCCGACAAGTCGGCGCCGCGGCGCACGCTGCCGCGCGCGGCGTTCACCAGCTACTCCCAGGCGCGCGCGGGGCAGGAGTATAGTAAAGAGTTCGCCCCAGAGGGAGGCCCCGCGGACGCGGCGCGGCCGCGCAGGTGTGCGGCGACGGCCACGCGCAGGAGGGCGACGCCGTCGTGCCCGTCGGCTGCGCGCACCTGCCGGCGCGCGGCCCCCCGCGCGCGAGCACGCCTGGCCGAGCCCGGCGGCGCCGGGCGCTCACCCGCGTGCCGCGGCGCCCAGGGCGCGACCAACGTGCTGCTGGAGGGCGTGTACCACAGCGTGTCGCGCGCCGCGGCGGGCGAGCGGCCCTCCGCGCGGCCCTGGTACGGCAGCGCGGCCGTGGTGGACGCGTGGGCGCGCTTCCTGCTGTGAGGCCCATGGAGGCTGCATGCGTGCCGGCCGTGCGCCGGTTGGCGGCGGCGCCTTCCAGCCGTGTGGCATGCTTCCTTTTCCGGAGTGTGCCGCACATGGCTGCTGGTCTCCGTGTGTAACCGAGCGGGGCTTGCAGAGTGGCGCGCCCTCTTACAGGCGCAGCGGGGCCGGTAGTCCTCCGGTGCAGCCCGGCCCCCGCCTTCCTTCCGGGGGGGCCTCACGCGGCCGGCACCTCCATTAGCGCGCGGCCCCGCCTGCCGCCCTAGCTAGCACCGCATGCAGACGCAACAGCGCGTGGTCCTCAGAGTCACACAGAAGCACACAAGCAGACATCGCGCCCCGCCCCCAACCACTGCCACGGGCTGTGGCGACCCCCAGGTTCACAAGCAGCGCTCACGACGTAGCTAGCACAGGGGTAGATGTGAGCGCAGACAGCATGACATGCGAGCCCCGGCGCAGCACACGCAGCGCCACGCAAGACAGTACAGGCTGCAAGCGAGCCCCGCCCAGAGGCTCGATTGCTGCATGCCCAGAGGCGCGGCCGCCACACGCCCAGAGGCGCGGCCGCTACAGGCCCATCGGCAGGAACGGGCGCGCGGTGGGCGCCAGGTCCGAGCGGCGCGCCAGGTCGGCGTCCGGCCCCGGCGCCGCGCCCGCCGCGCGCGGGGGCGCCAGGCGCAGCGCGCCGTCCGCAAAGGCCTCCGAGCCCGGCGCGCCGAACGCAAACCCGGCGGCGGCAAGCGGGGGCGGGGGCGGCGTGGACGCGCGCGGCGGGCGCGCCGCGGCCTCGGCGCCGCCGTGCGCAAAGCGGCACGCCTCGCCGTCGCGGCAGTAGCCCGTGTGGAAGTACCTGCGGGTCGCGCGCGGCCAGTTGCTGCCTGCAGCGCGCGGCGCTGGCGCGACCGGCCGGGGGGAGGGCGGCGCACCTGCACGGCCGCTGCACGCGCACGACGGTGCGCGGGGAGCACGCGGCGGCCGCGGACGCGGGCTGCGCGGCTGCGTCGGGCGGGGCCGCCGCCCACGCCAGCGCCGCGGGCAGCAGCGCATCGCCTGCAGCAGCGCCCAGCCCGCCGAGCGCCTCGTCCGGCCGCTCGCCGGCCGCGCCAGCCCCGCCCGGCCCCTGCCGCCAAGCAGCGTTCACCAGGCGGGCTCGCATCGCGGCGGGCGCGCCGGGCGGCTAGCCTCTTGCCTCAACGGCCGGGCGCACCGGGCTGTGCAGGGCCGCGCCGATGGGCGAGAGCGCGCGCGATGGGCCGCCGCCCCACCCGCCAGGGTCGCCCCAGGCGGCGCCGCCCAGGTCGGGCAGCCGGGCGCGCAGCGCCGCCGCGGACGCGCCGGAGCAAAAGCTCCGCTCCACAAAAAAGCCGGCCTCGCCGCCTGCCAGCCGGGCCAGGTCAGTAGTTCGTTCGCGGGCGGGCCCGCGCCGGTCTGCGCATCCGCAACGCGGCCCGCGCGCGGGCGCGCACCGGGGCCGGGCGAGAAGGGGCGGCCGGCCGCGTCCTCGGTCGACGTGGAGCTGCTGAGCAGCGAGGCCGGCGTGCCGGCAGCCCACGGCGCCGCCCAGCCCGCACGCGCGCCCGCCTCGGCGCCGGCGTCGCCCGCGTCCGAGCGCCGCTCGCCCGGCGTGCCGGGCTCCTGGCTGGCGCTGCTGAACAGGCCCAGCGCCGCCTGCGCGCGCGCCGTGCGTCGGCGCCCGCCGCGCACACGCACCACTGCAGCAGCCCCCAGGCCCCGCCCGCCGCCGCACCAGGGAGAGCGAGGCGGCGTCCGAGGCGTCGCTGTGCGGCGACAGGTCGGCGGGCCAGCGCTCGGGGCCGGGCGCGGCGCCGCCCGGCCAGGGCGACAGCGCCGGGGCGGCCGGCGGCTGCGCGAGCCCCGCCGGACTGGCGGGGTCCGGCAGCGACAGGGCCCATGGGTGCTGCGCGCGCCAGCCGTCGCCCGGCGCGCCCCATGCCCAGCCCGCCGCCCCGTCCAGCGGGGCGCCCCCCGGCTTGGCGGCGGCGCCATGCGGCGCGCCCGCCGGCGGCCGGACGGGCAGGTCCAGCGCGGGCGCAGGGGCCGGCGCGCGCATGGCCTCTGCGACCAGCTGCTGCCGCACGAGCCGCGCGGCGCGCTGGCGCGCGCCGGCCAGCCGCTCCCGCTGCCGCGCGGCGGCCGCGGCGGCCTCCTCGCGCTCGCGCGCGGCCGCCTCCTCGCGCTCCCGCGCCAGCAGCTCGAGCAGCGCCTGCGCCGGCCCACGCGCGCGCGTCTGCAGCCCGCCGCCGACCCAGACAGGCGCCCGGCGCGGCGGCGGGCGGGGCGCGCCTGCTCGCGGCGGCGCTGCTCCTGCAGCGCGGCGTGCTCCTGCGCGGCGCGCTGGCGCTGCGCGCGCTCGCGCTCGCGCCGCTCCGCGCGCTCGCGCTCCGCGGCCTCACGGTCTGCCTGCGCCCGGGCGGCCGCGTCAGACCGGGACACTGGCCCGCGGCCCGTGCTTGCCGAGAGCCATGCGGGCGGCGCGCCTTGTCGCGCTCGGCGCGCTCGGCGCGCTCGCGCTCGCGCTCAGCACGCTCGGCGCGCTGCCGCTCGCGCCGGGCGCGCAGCTCCTCCTGGCGCGCCGCCTCGGCGGCCGCGGCGGCCGCCGCCGCCGCCGCGAGCGCGCCGCGCGCTTCGCCCGCCAGCCGCCGCAGCGCGTCCTGCGCCTCGTCCCCATCGGCGCAGCCGTCGTGGCCCTGTGCCGGCCCCGCCTCCTCGCCGCCGCCGGCCGCATGCGCGTCGAGCAGCGCGTCGGTCGCCTCCAGCGCGTCCTCCAGCGCGGCCGAGCGCGCGCCGCCGGTGCGCTCCACGCGCGGCCGCAGCGCGGCCTCCAGCACGCTCCGCGCCTGCGCACGGGTCGGGCGTCGGCGCCCCCGCTGCGAGGCCAGGCTACCAGGCTACCCGCCTGCCAGCAGCGGGCGCGCGCCTCGCACAGCGACAGCCGGCGCAGCTCCGCGTGCGCGGCAGCGAGCAGCTGCGGCGGGACGCCGGCCGCCGCGGCCGCCTCGATGCGCGCGCGCAGCGCGGGCAGGCCGCCCGGTCCGCCGGCGGCGGCCGCCAGCGCGGCCTCCAGGCCCGCCACCAGCCGGTGCACGCGCTTGGCCTCGCCCACGCGCACGCCCGCGGCCGCGGCGTCCTGCGCGGCATGCCACACCATAGCATTGCCCCTTATTTGGCTGGCTTGAATTTCGGCATGAGGAGGGCCACAGCGTTTGAGGGCGCGACTCGCCGCCTGCCGCTTCAGGCAACGGGACGCGCGCGGCAGCGGCTCGGAGGCGCGCCTGGATCAGGCGCGCCAGGGCGGCGGCCGGCGCGCCCTCCTGCAGCGCGCGCGCCAGCCGCGCCTCCGCCGCGGCGGCCGCGCGCGCGCGGCGTGCCGCCTCGCGGCCGCGCGCGGCATCGTCAGCCAGCAGGCCGCCCGGCGCGGCGGCCTCCGCGGCGGCCGCCGCCGCCTCGACGGCGGCCGCGTCCTCCTCGCGCCCGTGCCGCTCCAGGCCGTGCAGCGCGGCGTCCAGCGCGGAGCGGGCGCGCGCGGCCGCCTCCAGCCTGGCGCGCAGCTCGCTGGCCGCCCTGCGCGGCACCGCACCGCATAAGCCCGGCAAGCCCGCCCGCCCGATGGCAGCGTCTGCCCCCGCATGGGTATAAACGCGCGCCTGACCGCGGCGGGCTCCAGCGCGTCGGCGCCGGCGCGCAGCGCGGCCAGGATGGCGGCCTCCAGGCGCGGCAGGTCGGCCAGGCCGGCCGCGGCGGCCGCCGCGCGGCCCAGGCCCTCGGCCGCGCGCTCGACGTCCAGCGCGCGCCGCGCGGCCGCCAGCGCGGGCGCCAGCAGCGCCGCGCCCTCGCCGCCGGCCGCGCCGCCCGCCGCGGCCGCCGCCGCCGCCTCGGCGCGCGCCAGCTCGGCCTGCGCATTGCGGGTCTGAAACAAGGAGCGGGCGGCGCGCGGCGGGGCCTGCAGCGGCGGCGCGCATGCGCACCTTGAGTGCGCTGGAGCCGGGCGCGCGCGCGGCCAGCGCGGCGCGCAGGCGCCCCGCGGCCGCCGCGGCGGCCGCCTGCGCCTGCAGCTCCTTGAGCAGGCGCTTGGCGCGCGCCACGCTGATGTTGCACGCGCGCGCCGCCTCGATCGCCGCCTCCAGCGTGCGCTCGCGCGCCTCCCACGCCGCCCAGAACTCAGGGTGCTCCGGGCCGGCGCCCGCGGCCGCGCCGGGCGCGCGCACGGCGCCCATGACCTCCTCCAGGTGCGCGACGGCCTCAGCGCGCGCCTCCCAGCGCGCGCGCAGCTGCCGCGCCGCCGCCACCTCCGCCTCCAGGTGCGGGTACGCCGCGGCGGCCGCGATGGCGGCCGCGAGCGCCTCGACGCCGCCGCCGCGCCCGGCGGCCACCTCGCGCAGCGCCTCGGCGGCCGCGACCTCGCCGGCCGCGCTGGCGGCGGCCGCGCGCGCCAGCTCGGCCAGCCGCGGCGACGCGTCCGGCGCCACCGCCAGCGCCGTCTCCAGCTGCTGCGCCGTCTCGCGGCCCACCGGCCTGCGCATGCGCGCACACGGTTGGCGGCGCCGCCTGCTGACCGGCTCGGGAGGGGGTGCGGCTACAGCCCGGGGCGCGCGCCGGGCCAGGAAGACGGCGCCGGCGGGCGAGTGCGCCAGCAGCGCCGGCAGCGCGGCCGCCAGCGTGCGCCCGGGCGGCAGCGGGCCGCCCGCCAGCGCCTCCGCCAGGCCCAGGTCGGCCTCCGCCTGCCGCGCCCAGGCGCCCAGGCACGCGGCCGCCACGTCCGCGTCGCCCAGGCCGCCGCCCGCGCCGCCGGCCAGGCCGCGGCGCGCCAGCGCATGCCACTCCTGCGACCCGCGCCTCGCTCAGCGGCCGCCGCATGCGCCTGCAGCCAGCGGGGCGCGGGGCGGGGCCGCGCCTGCAGGACCGCGCCGGCCTGCCGCGCGGCCGCGCGGCACGGGCTGCGCGCGCCGGCGGTGGCGAGCAGGAGGCAGGCGCGCGCATGCAGCGCACGCGCCAGCGACCCGCCGACCGCGCGCCAGCCGAGCGCCCCCGCGCGGCCGCCGCGCGCGCGCTCCGCGCGCGCAAACAGGCATGCGCAGCCCGCGTGCGCGGCGCCCGTGGCCGTCTCCGCCAGCGCGGCGCACCCGGCGCACGCGCACGCCCTGCGCGCGCGCGCGGCCGCTCGTTGGCTGCTGCATGCGCCTCTGCTTGACCGGCACACCAAGTACCGGCGCGCCCGCGGCCGGCGTGTAACACAGGGGCCGCGCCTGAACCGGAGCAGCGCGGCGTCGGCCCAGCCGGCCAGCGCAGCGGCCGCCTCGTCGCCGCGCACGTGCCACTCCACGCCCGCGGCCGCCAGCAGCGCCGCCAGGTCGTCCGCGCCGCGCCCCGCCAGGCCGGCCTCTGGCAAGCCCGCCGCGCGGCAGCCCTCGCGTGCGTCCAGCGCCTGCGCGCGCGCCGCGCGCGACTCGGCGCCCCCCGAGCGTGGCTGCAAGCAGGGCGGCGCCGCGGGCGCGGGCGCGCGCGCCTGCAGCGCCGCCACGGCGCGCCCGTAGCAGCGGTACGCCGCCTCTGCGGCCTGGCCGGGGCTGCCGGCCGGCTCTGCGTGGCCCGGCGTCGCGCCGTTGCTCAATGGCGCCGGCTGCGCCGCCATCTCCGCCGCGTCCCTGCAAAGCCGCCCGTCAGGGCCGGCATGGCGCGAGCAGCGCGAGCGGCACGGCGCGTGGCCGCCGCGCGCACCCGGCGTCGTCCCGCCCGCACGTGCGCGACGCGGCCAGGCTGCCGGCCGCGAGCCGCCTGGCTTCGTCCAGGTGCGCGCGCCCGGCGCTCGCCGCGGCGCGCATCTCCCTCACCAGCGCCTGCGCGCGCGTGGGGCGGCTCAACTGGCGGCTGCACCAGGGTCCGGCGCAGATGGTCATGGGCGAAAGGTGGGCGCGCCAGCGCGCGGTCGCGCGCGGCGGCGCGGCGCGCGTCGGCGCGCGCGGCGGCGTGGCGCTCGACGGCCGGGCGCTGCAGCGACGCCGCGCAGCCGGCCAGGCCCGCCAGGCACGCCAGGCTGAGCAGCAGCAGGCGCGCCCAGGCCAGCAGCCCCGCGCCCAGCGCGAGGCACGCGCGCTGCGCGACCAGCGCGCGCGCCATCCGCGACCGGCACTCCCACACCTGCGCGCCGCGCGGCCCGGGTCGGGCTGCCACAGCAGGCTGGCCGGCGCGGCAGCGGCACTCTGCGAGCCGCGCGCGCCTGCCCGTCCGCGGCGCTCATGCAGCGGCACGCGCGCTCGCCCGCGGCGCCGCGGTCGCCGCACAGCGGGACCAGCTCCACCGCGGTCTCGCCCGCGGCCGTGGCCGCGCCCACGTCCGCGCCGCAAAAGAGCAGGTGGTCCACCTGCGCGCGCGCGCGGCTGCTGGGTGCGTGCCACACGGCGTGACCGCGCCGGGGGCGCACCCAGCGGCACACACAGGCGCGCCTGCGCCGGGTTGCCGCGCATGGCGGCGCAGTGCAGCGGCGTGGCGCCGTCCAGCAGCGCGCCGAGCGCGGCGGCCGCGCCGCCCGGCGCGCCGGCGGGCGGGCGCGCCAGCGGCGGCAGGCTGCCCGCGACCTCCGGCCGCAGCAGGAAGCCCACCAGCGCGCCCAGCGCCGGCTCGGCCAGGCGCGCGTTGGCCAGGCGCCGGCGCTCGGCGTCGCCGACCGCCAGCTTGGCCGCCGGCGCGCCCGGCCCGGCGCTGGCCCTGTACAGGTCGGCCAGGCGCGCCCAGGGCAGGCACAGCAGAAACTCCAGCAGCCAGGGCGGCAGGTTGAGCAGCGCGGCCGCCGCCAGCGCCGCGCCCGCCACGGCCTGCGCGCGCCCCGCACGCGTGACGCCGGCTGCCCGCGGAACACAGCATGTCGCACTACACGGGCGGCGGGGCGCACGCGGCAGCGCTCCGGGCGCAGCCCCGCGGCCAGGTCGTCCGCCGGGCCGGCCACGGCCGCGAGCGCGGCCGGCAGCAGCGTGTACAGCAGCGCCTCGGTCAGCGCCTGCACGCGCCGGTCCTCGCGCTCCACGCTCGCCGCCAGCCGCGCGTCCAGCGCGGCAAAGCGGCGGCGCACCGCGGCCGCCCTGCGCAGGCGCCGCGCGCGGCGGGTCAGCTGCGCCGGCGGCAGGCAGGCAGGCAGGCCAGCGGCGCACCGCGCGCGGGCCCGCACCGGCTCTCGGCGCCATCCTTGAGCGCGGCGCGCGGCGCGGCGAGCGCCGTGCCGTTCTCAGCCGCGAGCGCGCCGCTGGCCACCTTGCCCGCGTGCGTCGCTATCGCCAGGGCGCCAGCAGGCATCAATGCTCGCGCGGCGGCCCTGCGCGCGCACGCCCCGCGCCGTGATCGGGCCGCTGTGCGTCGGCGCCGGGCCCGCCTCGCCGGGCGGGGAGCGGCAACAACTGAGGCTGGCAGGCTGCACTCGCAGGAGGGCGGCTATCGAGCAGAGTGGCTCCAGTAAGCAGAGCCGGCGCATGCTACCAAGCTTGCGCAGAGTCCAACCAAGCGCCGCCGCTGCCACTGGCTCGCGGCTGCGCTGCGCGAGCGGCCCAGGCGTCCGCCCGGCCCCCTCAGGCGGCTGCCCTGTCTCACAGCGGGGGCGGCAGCGCAGCATGTTCATGCTCGCCTGTGCCTCAGCTCGTGCGCGGGACGCGCCACTCGCGCAGCCTCTGTGAATGTGCGAGCAGGCACGCCGCCTGGCGGCCTGCGGTGCAGCCGGGGGGGCATGCCTCGCTTGCCGTCAGCGCGCAGCCCAGCCCATCACCGCCCTGCGCCAGCAGCTGTACCATGCGGCCTCCCCGGTCTGCCCGCTAGCGCATAGCGTGCCGCATGCTTCGAGCGAGTGCACAGGCTCCTAGGCCCTGAGTGACACCAGTGTAGGGCCGGAGAGGCTGCTTCAAACGGGCCCGGGGCAGCTTCGGCCGGCAGAGGGCCTCTGGCGGCCTCCCGCGCTGGCCCGGCGCCGGCGTGGCCCCATCACAGCGCTGTCCTGCGCCCCACGCTCACGCCTGCACGCGCTCCTCGAGCAGCCCGCACTGCGGCCCTGCCTGGCGTCTGGAGGCCCGGCTGCGGGGTTGCTGGCGCACGCTTTTGTCACGCTGTGCAGCTGTGGTGCTGGTTTATGTCACTGGCCTGTTCAAGGAGCTAAAGCCCAAGGCGCTTCAACAGGCTCCTCTTACACATCCGGCAGGGCGGTGCACAGCCCACGCCCGTGCTGCAGCCGCGCAGGCAGCCTGTCAGCAGTCCAGGGAGCGGCCGGCGGAGGCGTGGCCGTCCGGCGAGCCGAGGAACAGCGCCAGCATCTTGCGCAGCTGCTGCACGCGCTCCGGCTCGTCGCCGCCCGCCAGCGCGCCGCCGTCCGGGCCCGTGAACCAGGCGCCCAGGTGCTGCCGGCCCCGCGCATGTTTCAGCCGGCGACACAGCGGCCCTGCGTGGCACCTGCTGCAGCACACCCCAGGAGGGGGCCAGGCCGCCGCACCGCGAGCACCGCGTCGGCCAGCTGCAGGCGCGGCGCGAGCTGGTCCAGGCTGTTGCTGCGCGCGTCCTCGTTCTCGTCGCCGCCGCGCGCGTCCAGCGCCTCGTGCATGTGCTGCGCGGCCCAGAACACACAGGGCGGCTCGACTTTGTCAGTGGCGCGCAGCCGCCGGCGGGGGGTGTGGGGGAGGCTGGCGCACGGCGGCGACGCAGTTCCAGGCCTCGCGCGCGGCGCGGCGCAGCACGCGGCCGTCCAGCAGCGGCGCCAGCGCGCCCAGGTGGCCCCCCAGCGCCGCCAGCAGCGGCGCGCAGCGCGGCGCCGCCTCCTCGGCCGCGCCGGCCGGCGGCCGCGCGGGCGCGTCCGCGCGCTGGCGCGGCGTGTGCGGCCGCAGGGGCGCGGGCGCGCCGGCCGGCGCCGGCGGCGCCAGCAGCGCGCCCAGCTCGGGCGCCAGCGGCTCCATCAGCCGCTTGACCGCCTGGTGCAGCGCGCCCGCGTAGCGGCGCTCCGTGTCGACCTGCGCGGCGCGCGCGCCTGGGCGCCGCCGCCGCCGGGCAGCCCGGGCGCGCGGCCGGGCCCATGCATGCGGGCGCGCGCGCCTGGCAGAGGCGGAAGCGGTCGCCGAGCAGCAGGCGGCCGCCGACGGGCGCGCCCCACCAGCCGGCCGGCAGGCCGCCGCGCAGCGCGGCGCACAGCTCGGCCTGCCGGCCGCGCGCCTCGCGCAGGTCGCTGAGCAGCGTGCACATGCGGCGCGAGGGGCGCCAGCGGCGGCAGGCTGCCCGCGACCTCCGGCCGCAGCAGGAAGCCCACCAGCGCGCCCAGCGCCGGCTCGGCCAGGCGCGCGTTGGCCAGGCGCCGGCGCTCGGCGTCGCCGACCGCCAGCTTGGCCGCCGGCGCGCCCGGCCCGGCGCTGGCCCTGTACAGGTCGGCCAGGCGCGCCCAGGGCAGGCACAGCAGAAACTCCAGCAGCCAGGGCGGCAGGTTGAGCAGCGCGGCCGCCGCCAGCGCCGCGCCCGCCACGGCCTGCGCGCGCCCCGCACGCGTGACGCCGGCTGCCCGCGGAACACAGCATGTCGCACTACACGGGCGGCGGGGCGCACGCGGCAGCGCTCCGGGCGCAGCCCCGCGGCCAGGTCGTCCGCCGGGCCGGCCACGGCCGCGAGCGCGGCCGGCAGCAGCGTGTACAGCAGCGCCTCGGTCAGCGCCTGCACGCGCCGGTCCTCGCGCTCCACGCTCGCCGCCAGCCGCGCGTCCAGCGCGGCAAAGCGGCGGCGCACCGCGGCCGCCCTGCGCAGGCGCCGCGCGCGGCGGGTCAGCTGCGCCGGCGGCAGGCAGGCAGGCAGGCCAGCGGCGCACCGCGCGCGGGCCCGCACCGGCTCTCGGCGCCATCCTTGAGCGCGGCGCGCGGCGCGGCGAGCGCCGTGCCGTTCTCAGCCGCGAGCGCGCCGCTGGCCACCTTGCCCGCGTGCGTCGCTATCGCCAGGGCGCCAGCAGGCATCAATGCTCGCGCGGCGGCCCTGCGCGCGCACGCCCCGCGCCGTGATCGGGCCGCTGTGCGTCGGCGCCGGGCCCGCCTCGCCGGGCGGGGAGCGGCAACAACTGAGGCTGGCAGGCTGCACTCGCAGGAGGGCGGCTATCGAGCAGAGTGGCTCCAGTAAGCAGAGCCGGCGCATGCTACCAAGCTTGCGCAGAGTCCAACCAAGCGCCGCCGCTGCCACTGGCTCGCGGCTGCGCTGCGCGAGCGGCCCAGGCGTCCGCCCGGCCCCCTCAGGCGGCTGCCCTGTCTCACAGCGGGGGCGGCAGCGCAGCATGTTCATGCTCGCCTGTGCCTCAGCTCGTGCGCGGGACGCGCCACTCGCGCAGCCTCTGTGAATGTGCGAGCAGGCACGCCGCCTGGCGGCCTGCGGTGCAGCCGGGGGGGCATGCCTCGCTTGCCGTCAGCGCGCAGCCCAGCCCATCACCGCCCTGCGCCAGCAGCTGTACCATGCGGCCTCCCCGGTCTGCCCGCTAGCGCATAGCGTGCCGCATGCTTCGAGCGAGTGCACAGGCTCCTAGGCCCTGAGTGACACCAGTGTAGGGCCGGAGAGGCTGCTTCAAACGGGCCCGGGGCAGCTTCGGCCGGCAGAGGGCCTCTGGCGGCCTCCCGCGCTGGCCCGGCGCCGGCGTGGCCCCATCACAGCGCTGTCCTGCGCCCCACGCTCACGCCTGCACGCGCTCCTCGAGCAGCCCGCACTGCGGCCCTGCCTGGCGTCTGGAGGCCCGGCTGCGGGGTTGCTGGCGCACGCTTTTGTCACGCTGTGCAGCTGTGGTGCTGGTTTATGTCACTGGCCTGTTCAAGGAGCTAAAGCCCAAGGCGCTTCAACAGGCTCCTCTTACACATCCGGCAGGGCGGTGCACAGCCCACGCCCGTGCTGCAGCCGCGCAGGCAGCCTGTCAGCAGTCCAGGGAGCGGCCGGCGGAGGCGTGGCCGTCCGGCGAGCCGAGGAACAGCGCCAGCATCTTGCGCAGCTGCTGCACGCGCTCCGGCTCGTCGCCGCCCGCCAGCGCGCCGCCGTCCGGGCCCGTGAACCAGGCGCCCAGGTGCTGCCGGCCCCGCGCATGTTTCAGCCGGCGACACAGCGGCCCTGCGTGGCACCTGCTGCAGCACACCCCAGGAGGGGGCCAGGCCGCCGCACCGCGAGCACCGCGTCGGCCAGCTGCAGGCGCGGCGCGAGCTGGTCCAGGCTGTTGCTGCGCGCGTCCTCGTTCTCGTCGCCGCCGCGCGCGTCCAGCGCCTCGTGCATGTGCTGCGCGGCCCAGAACACACAGGGCGGCTCGACTTTGTCAGTGGCGCGCAGCCGCCGGCGGGGGGTGTGGGGGAGGCTGGCGCACGGCGGCGACGCAGTTCCAGGCCTCGCGCGCGGCGCGGCGCAGCACGCGGCCGTCCAGCAGCGGCGCCAGCGCGCCCAGGTGGCCCCCCAGCGCCGCCAGCAGCGGCGCGCAGCGCGGCGCCGCCTCCTCGGCCGCGCCGGCCGGCGGCCGCGCGGGCGCGTCCGCGCGCTGGCGCGGCGTGTGCGGCCGCAGGGGCGCGGGCGCGCCGGCCGGCGCCGGCGGCGCCAGCAGCGCGCCCAGCTCGGGCGCCAGCGGCTCCATCAGCCGCTTGACCGCCTGGTGCAGCGCGCCCGCGTAGCGGCGCTCCGTGTCGACCTGCGCGGCGCGCGCGCCTGGGCGCCGCCGCCGCCGGGCAGCCCGGGCGCGCGGCCGGGCCCATGCATGCGGGCGCGCGCGCCTGGCAGAGGCGGAAGCGGTCGCCGAGCAGCAGGCGGCCGCCGACGGGCGCGCCCCACCAGCCGGCCGGCAGGCCGCCGCGCAGCGCGGCGCACAGCTCGGCCTGCCGGCCGCGCGCCTCGCGCAGGTCGCTGAGCAGCGTGCACATGCGGCGCGAGGGGCGCCAGCCGCGCAGCGCGGACGCGCTCGCCGGCCGGGCGCCCATGCCCAGCAGGCCGCCGCGCCGCGCCGGCCGCGCCGGCAGCTCCTCCTGCGCGCCGGGCATGGGGCGGTCGCGGTCGGCGCGCGGGGCCGCCGACCGCGACGGGCTGATGAGGCGCGCGGGGCACGCGCCTGGCACAGGCGCTCCAGCGCGGCGGCGTGGTGCATGGCGACCTTGACCAGCGCGCGCTCCAGCAGCGCCGCGTACGCCGCGCCGGCGGCGGCCACGCGCGCGTTGCCCTCCGCCACGGCCGCCAGCGCGGTGAACACCTCGACCAGCGCGCGGCTGCACGCCGCGCCCGCCACCGGCGCCCAGGCCTCCTGCGCGGCGCGGGGCGCGCTCGGCGGCCGCCCGGCACAGGCGGTGACAGCTCCTGATCAGCACGAGCGCGGGGGCCACGCGCGCGCCTCGGCGAGCAGCCGGTCGGTCCACTGCACGAGCTTGGCGCGCACGCCGCCCATGTACGCCTCGATCGGCGCGACAAACACCGACGCGCCCGCGCCGTCCACAAACAGCCCGTGCTCGCCTGCGCGCCGGCGCGCTGCCCGGTCACATACACATGCGCCGCGAAATTGGGCGCCGCCGAGCACTTCTAATGAGCGCGCGCCGGCGAGCGCCGGGCACCACGTGAGCGCCGCCTGCTCCAGCGCGTTGACGGCTTCGAACAGGTCGAAGAAGGCGCGGTCCGCGGGCGGGCGCTCGGCCAGCACGCCCTCCAGCTCCGCGCGCACCGCCGGGCAGTACACCCTGCGCGCGCGCCCGCCAGTCACGCCTGTACGAGGCGAGGCACCGGGTTTGCATGTCTGCGGCCGGGGCGGCTCGGCCCGAGCGCGCGCCTGGCGGCGATGGCCGGCAGCGACAGGCCGCACGCCGCGGGCAGCGCGGCCTGGTAGACCTCTGCGTCGTCCGCGATGTCCTGCGCGAGCGCCTCTGCCGCCGCGGCCAGGCCGCGCAGCGAGCGCCCGGCCGCGGGGCTGGCCGGCCACCCTGCGCCGCCGGCCGGGCGCCCCGTGAGGCGCAGCGGGCGGGCCGCCAATGCATGCGGGCGCACGGCTTTGGGCGCACCCATGGGCAGCGCGCCGACGGCGGCCAGCAGTGCGCGGCAGCGCGCCTGCGCGGCCGCCAGCAGCTGCGCCTCCAGCAGGCCGCTCAGGCCGGCGCCGTCGGTGACCGCGCAGCGCGTCACCAGCGCCACCACGCGCACCTGCGCGCGGCGCCCCTGAGGCGGCCGACGAGCGCGGGGACGAGGAGCGGGGTTGTTGGGAGCTGGCGCGCACGGCCTGCCGCAGGATGGCGGCGTTTTGGGCGCGCGACGAGCGGTGCAGGCGGTAGCCGGCGATGGCGGCCTCGCCCGCCTGCATGGCGCAGTCCGCCACCGTCTGCAGCGCCGCCTGCAGGCCTGCGCGCGCGCGCCGGCCGCTGAGCCGAGCCGGCCGCGCGGCGGGCGGCGCCGCGGCGGCGCGGGCGGGCGCTGCGCGCACTGCGGGAGGGCAGGTTGTCGTGCAGGTGCGCCAGCACGGGCTGCAGCTCGTCGCCCAGCAGGCGCAGCCACTCGGCCTCCGGCGCGACGTGCTTGGCCACGCGCGCCTGCGCGCCGCGTTGGCCGGCTCGCTTAGCGGCCGCGCGCGCTTCAGTGATTGCGCAGCGCGGCCGGGCGGGGGCGCGCCAGGTACGCGATGCTGGTGGCCATGCTGGCGACGGACCAGCGCGCGGCAAACGCGCGCAGCAGCCAGACCCACGGCAGCACCTCGCCCTTGGTCGGCGCGGCCAGCGCGAGCGCGTCGTACGCGCGCTCCGCGACCGCCGCCGCCAGGCCCGCCGCGGCCTCCTCGTCGCGCGCGCCTGGTGGCTCGGCCATCGGCGCGGCGGCAGGTGATTCTCCCGGCCCGCCGGCCGCGCTGGCAGGGCTACCGGCCCGCGCGGCGGCTTTGACTGGGCTCCCGCGGAGCCCAGGCTGCCCGGCCGGCCGGTGCAGCCGCAGGCTGCGCCACAGCAGCGGCAGCCCGCGCTGCCGCGCATGCTCCGTCGCGGAGGCCGCCGTGTCTGCAGGGCGGCATGGCACGCATCAGCCTGCGCTCGCGCTCGCTGCTGCGCCTGCGGCTTTACAGGGGCGGCGCACCTGCGAGCGCCGGGTCGGCCTCCGCAGCCGAGGCCGCGCCGCCGTCCTCGCTGGTGTCGGACGCCTCGGTCGTATCCGCCGCGCCCGCAGCCGGGTCGTCTGGCGTCGGGGGGCGTCGTCTGTGTCAGGGGCACAAAGCGGCATGCAACCACCGCGTGAAGCAGCAACAAGGGACCTGCCGGGCGCGCCTCTCAGGCAGAGCGCCCGCTTGAGGACCTTGTACCTGCCGCGGCAGCATGAGCTGGTTGAGCCCGCCTGTACGGGCGCTCTTGCAGGCCGGAAAAAATAAAAAAAAGCGCACCCGTCCGCGGCAAAGTAGTCCGCGTGCACGCAGCCCGGGTCGTCGCGCGCCTGCGCCGCGTCCTCGACGCAGCGGCACGCCGCGTCAAAGGCGTACCTCCTCTGCCGCTCACAGCAGCGCGTCAGCGGCATAATGCCAGGCAGCCCGCGGCATGCGCGCATCAGCCCAGGGCGCGGCGCGCCTCGGCCACAGGCAGCTTGGACACGCGGCGCGTGCGCGGCGTCGGGTTCTCCAGCAGCTGGCTGACGCGCATGCCCGCGCTGGACGGCGGGCCGTCGCTCACGGCGACCGTGAGCGCCGGGCGCGGGCGCGCCCGCCGCGGCGACGGGGACTCCTCGCCGCTGCTCATCTGGCGTGCGGCCCGGGCGGGGCGCCCTCTGTGAAAAAGCAGGCCTGAGCCTCGCGTCGCCGTCCGGCTAGCCCTGCGGGAACGCAACCCAGCGCACTGCCAAGCTGGCGCTGGAGATCCGCCTGCCGGAAGCGCACCTGCGTGCCAGGTGCCAGCAGCTTGAAAAGGAAATCATCCGGGCCGCGCTAGGGTCAGGGCAGCCAATCCCTGGAGACTACACAGCTGTTCCCCCTGCCAGGTCGGTCGCCCAGGACCGGAACAACGGCCAACGGACGCGTGCTGCCCCGGCTGCTACAAGGAACGGCGGCCCGGCAGCTCCGGGGACCTGCTGCGGCGGGGTTGAACGCGGGGCGCAGCTGCTCCCGGGGCGAGCGCCGGCCAGCATGGCCTCCGAGCGCTTCAACATGCGGAACCCGGCGGTCAAGCGCATCCTGCAGGCGCGCCGGCGCGCTGTGCCCCCCCGGCACCGAGGCTGGCGCGCGCGCCGCGTGCTGAGCGGGCCCCCCCGCGCGCAGGAGCTGAAGGAGCTGCAGGCGTGCGGCAGCCGGGACTTTGCGGCGACGGTGCTGGAGGTGCGGCGCGTGGGGTCCGAGTCAGCGGACTACTTCCGACGCCCCGCGCCGCGCCTGAGCGGGCCTGCCGCGCGCAGGACAACCTGTTCGAGTGGCACTTTGCCGTGCGCGGGCCGCCCGACACAGAGTTCGAGGTGCGCTGCTACAACCTGTCCCACGCACGCCGTGCGCCTTTGGCGTACCACGCCGCGCCCGGCGCCCCTGCCTCACCAGGCCCGCGCGTGCCGCGCAGGGCGGAATCTACCATGGGCGCATCCTGCTGCCGCCAGAGTACCCCTTCAAGCCGCCCTCGTTCGTGATGCTGACGCAGAACGGGCGCTTTGAGACGGGCGTGAAGATCTGCCTGTCCATCTCCTCGCACCACCCGGAGCACTGGCAGCCGTCCTGGAGCATGCGCACCGCGCTGACCGCGCTCATCGCCTTCATGCCCACGCCCGGCAACGGTGCGATAGGCTCCATGGTGCGCCGCCGCCCGCGCCTGCTCGCCCGGCAGCCCGGCCGCTCAGGACTTCTCTGACCGGCGCGCCCCCCCGCGCAGGACTACACCAAGGAGGAGCGCGTGGACCTGGCGCGCAAGGCGCGCCTGGGCCCGCCGGCTTTCGGGAACGAGGAGCGGCAAAAGGTCAGCCAGGAGCTGCACGCGGCCATGCTCGAGGCCGAGCAGGTGGGGCTGTGCGCCTTGCTGCCTTTCAGAGGCGCGAGCTGCCAGGCCGCTGGGCATGACTTGACGCGACGCGTGCCGCAGGCGCAGGAGCGGGACGCGCGGCAGGACGCGCCGACCGTGGCGCCCGCGGGAGCGGGCCTGGAGGCGGCCGCGGCGCCCGCGAGCGAGCCCGCGCCCAGGCCGGCCAAGCCGCCGGCCCCGCCCGCGCAGCCGCGCGCGCCGCCCGCCGCGCCGGCGCCCGCCAGCGCGCCGGCGCCGCACCCGGGCGCTGCGCCGTGGCCGCCGCGCGTATGGCCGCTGCTGGGCATCGTGAGCTGGGAGGACATGGCGCTCACGCTGCTGGCGGGCGCGCTGGCGGTCGCCATTGCGACGCTGCTGCTGCGCCGCGTGCTCATTGTTGCCGGCATCGACCCGGCCAGCCCGCTGTGATGCGCCGGCAATTTTGGGAGCGGCTTTTGTGGCAGTGATGAACAGCTGCGGCCGTGGGCGCCAACGCGTCCGGGCGGCAGCAGGGCTGCAGCACTGTGTGACCCAAAAGTGTACCAGCAGAGTGTCGCGGCCCATTGCTCGCGTCTGCGCCTGTCCTGTATCCTATCCTGGTCTGGTCCCTGTGCAAAGCGGCGTGCGCCGTGTAATCAAGCCACGCCGACACTTTGCTACACGGCCGCTCGCTTTGAATGCAGTGTCCCGCACCGCGGCGGCGGCAGCCTCGCTGCCAACAAAACAGACAAACCCGAAACATAGCGCATGCGCTGACAGAGCAGCAGTATGCCATGAAAAAGCAGGACAACGCTGGGATTTGTGGCGGGAGTCCCAGGCCCCGGTGGAGCAGACCTGGCAGTCTGCTCCGACGGGGCCAGCATTGCATGCAAGCTCTGCATAAAGGGGCGTTGTGCCTCGCGTCGGCGACGCACAACGCAAACACAGGTGGTACATTCAAGCGAACCCCAAAGAATTCCTGGACTCGCGTTGCCAGCGGCGGCGGAAACTGCGCGCGTCAGACCGCGTGCGCGCCCGCGGCGCCGCGCACGGGCCGCAGCGCCTTGATGACGCCGCCGCCCGCGTCCTCCCTCGCGCCCAGCCGTGCGTCCACGGCGGCCGCAGCGTCCACAGCACCGCCCTTGGCCAGCGCGGCGTCCGGCAGCCTGGCCGCGGCCAGCTTGGCGTGGCTGTACAGGCCAAAGCCCAGCAGCGCCGCGGCGCAGCCGAGCGCCGCGCGCGGCGTCATCGCCCGGCCCTCGCCTGCCGCGGCGCGTGGCGCCGTGAGCCCTGGCCGCGCCGCTCTCCAGGCCACCGAGCAGCCGCGGGCGCGGGCGCGCACCAAACACGACGGCAGACAGGACGATGATGGCCACGATCTTGACCTCGCCCAGCACGGTCGTCGTGACCGCGCTCGTGCGCTGGATCACGAGGTAGTGCACCACGTTGTAGACCAGCGCGCAGGCGCAGCTGGCGGCCAGCAGGCCCAGGAACGCGCCGTCCGGGTGGCGCGCCGCGTAGCGCGCCAGCGGCCGGGCCTGCGCGCGGCGCGGGGCTCAGCGGGCGCCCGCTGGCGGCGCGGGGAGGTGTGCCAGGTTGCAGCCGCGGCCGCACCTCGCGCCAGCAGTAGAACGGCAGCAGCGCCAGGCAGGAGACCGGGGCGGTGTAGAAGGCGAGCCGCAGCGCGTCCACGCGCTCCGACAGCACGCGCCCCGACACCGTCATCATCGCGGCGTTGCTCACCTGCGCGCGCCCATTTCGTGTGAGAGGGCGCGCCGGGTGCTGGCCGCCGGGGAGCGCGCGGAGCCGGGTAGCCGCACCGTGCCGGCGAGGCAGAGCGCGATGCCGGCGGCGCTGCCGGCCAGGCCCTCCCAGACGGTCAGCATGACGCCCGCGCACAGCACCAGCAGCGCGGCCGCCTCGCGCCGCGTGGGCACCTTGCGCTCGACGGCCACGGCCAGCAGCGCGGTCATCGCGGGGATGGAGGACCTGCGGGGGGCGGTTGTCAGCCGCGCCCGAGCAAGCACCGAGCCACGCAGCGCCCGCGCATGCTCACCTGATCACCTGGTTGAGGCTGAGGCTCAGCGACACCAGGCTGAGGTTGTTGAAGGCGACGTTCACGGCCATGAACCTGCGTAACAGAGCCGCTCTGGGCCGCGCGGCGCGGCGCGCGGGCGGGGCAGCATGCACTAGCAGAAAGCTCACACTCCGACGCAGGCGAGGCCCCGCCACTGCCGCGCGAGCGCGCTGCGGTGCAGCCGGTGGAAGCGCGGAGCCGCCATCACCGGCAGCAGCGACACAAAGCTAAAGGCCATGTGCGCCGTCGTCAGGAAGATCGGGAACACAAAGCCTGCGCGCGGGGCGCGGGCGTCAGCGCACGCCCGTGCCGCCGACGGGGGGCCGGGCACAGCTTGCCGGGGGCGACTCGCCGTAGCTGCCCAGTGCCCACTTGTTCAGCATGTTCATCGCCACGTTCAGGGCGAGGTACAGCGCGATCAGCGCCGCGGTCGCCGCCAGGCCGCCCGAGCCCGCTGCGCCGCCTCTCAGCGCCTTGCCCATCGCCGGCACGCCGCCGTGCTCGGCGTCCCTGCCCGCCCTGGAGCGCGAGAGCAGGCCGGGGCGCGGCCGCCCGGCCCAGCCGGCGGGCGCCACCGTGGCGGGCTGCGCGTCAGGCCGAGCGCGCGCGCTCTTGCCGCTGAGCTCTGGCGCAGGCCCGCATGGCGCTCGGGGCCATGCTGGCCGGGTTGTTATGCGCGCGAGCGGTGCATGGCCTCGCCGATGGCGGAGGGCGGATTCAAAAGTTTGAACCCGAGGGGGTTATTTGTTCACAGGCACTGACTCACACCTTGACTCACAAGGCGGTGGGCTGAGGCCAGCACGGTACGCCCAGCGCGGTGCTGGGCGTGCGTCCGCCATGGCCGCGCGGCGCGCCGGCGCGCCCGTCCTGATCGGCGGCATCGTGCTGGACGTGCAGGCGCGCATCCCGGCCTCCGACTTTCCAGTGCAGAGCGCCGCGCTCAGCGGCCGGCAGGGCTCAGCGGCCGGCGGCCCGTGCGCAGGCGCGCGCCGCCGGGCCCGGCGACGTCCAGCGCGGCGGGTCGGTGCCGGGGCACGTGCGGCAGGCGCCCGGCGGCGTGGCGCGCAACGTCGCGCATGCGCTGGCCGCGCTGTGCGCGCCCGCCCGCGCGCCCCGGGCCCCGCCCGCGCGTCGCAGGCTACGTTTAACCAGCGCCCGCGCCGCGCAGGACACGCACGGCGCCGCTGCTGGTGAGCGCGGTCGGCGACGACGCGGCGGGCGCCTGGCTGCTGGCGCACTGGGCGGGCCGCGGCCTGCCCACGCACGGCATCCGCCGCGTCGCCGGCGCCGCCACGCCCTGCGTGAGCATCGTCTTTGACCGCGGTGCGCGGGTGAGCCGCGCGGCCCCGCTCTCTGCTGAGCGCGGCCTGCTGTGGAACGCGCGGGCAAAGCAGTCCTGCGAACGGCCCGACAGGCGGCGAGGTCGCGGCGGCGGTGGCCGACGTTGGCCTGCTGGAGCGCGAGCTGACGCCCGAGCTGGTGCGCCGCCACGTGCCGGCCATCCGCGCCGCGCCCGCTCTGCTGGTCGACGGCAACCTGCAGCCGCTGGCCATCGCGGTGCGCGCTGACGCGTTAGAACGTTTGTGTGTTGGCGGCAAACGCCCGCGCCCAAACCCAAGCGAGCGCGCCGGCCCCGCGCAGGAGGCGTGCGCGGCGGCCGCCGCAGCCGGCGTGCCGGTCGTCTTTGAGCCGGTGTCCGCAGCCAAGGCGGCGCGCGCGGCTCGCGCGCTGCACTGCATCGACATCCTGACGCCCAACGCGGCCGAGCTGGCCGCGCTGGCGGCGGAGGTCAGGCGCGGCCGCGGCGGCGCGCTTGCGGCAGGCGGAGCATCTCCCGCGCCCGCGGCGGGCGGCGCGCCCAGCGGGCCTGTCGCAGGCAGCGGCGGCGCGCCCGCCGGGCGCGAGGCGGCCGCCGCGGCGCTGGCGGCGGCGCTGCCGGACCTGCAGGCCGTGCTGGGGGCTGGCGCGGCGCACGTGCTGCTGACGCTGGGGCCGCTGGGCGCCGCGCTGTGCCGCCTGGGTGCGCGCCTCTGGTCCTGTTACGCGGTTGCTTGGCCATGGGCCGCCCTGCTGCCGTGCGCGCCGTGTGGCCCTCGACGCGCGCGCACTCGCCCAGGGAGGCGCGGCGCATGCGGCGCGGTGCTGGTGGCGCACATGCCCGCGCTGCCGGCCGAGGTGGCCAACTGCCTCGGCGCGGGCGACTGCCTGGCGGCGGGCGTGCTGATGCGGCTCATGGAGGGCGGCTCGCCCGTGGACGCGCTCGCGCACGGCCTGGTGCGCCGCGGCGGCCCGCGGGACCGCGGCCTGCACTCTGGGAGCGAGCGGGCGCTGAGGGCAGTGTTTTCTGTCGACCGGCAGGGTTCCTATGAACGCCCTGCCTTGCCAGCATGACGGCGTGCGGGGCTGTTGCTGCAAGCGTGAGCTGCATGGAGGGCGGCAGGCCGCAGCGCGACACGCGGTGGAGTCCGCCGACTCCGTGCCGCCCGCGCTGAGTGCGGAGGGGGTGCGCGCGGGCGCGCGGGCGGCCCGAGCCAGCCTGGCGGAGTGGGCGCTGCCGCTGCCGGCACCTGTGGGGCAGCACAGCCGCTTGTAAGGCAGCACGGCCGCTTGTAAACCTAGCAATAACAGCACGAGCCTCTCAAGTTCTCCGCATTTGCCTCACACATCCACGGCCTCGGCTCTCTCACCAGCCGCTCCAGCCACCGAGTGCAGGCCCAGTGTACGCCAGTGCGCTGCACTCCAGCGCCGCCTGCGAGCGCGCACCGCTGCCAGCGGCTGAAACCTGCTCGCTAAAGCCAGCGTCGACGCCTGGCACACCCGGCAGCAGGTTTTCTGGGATGCCTGTGCGCTTGCGCCTGGCGAGATACGGCAAGCGGGTGCGGATGCGCGCTGCAGCTGTTTCCTGCCACGGCTGAAACGCGCCGACGCCGCCGCGAGCGCAGACACGGCAGTAACCGTGTGCCGCGCTGCGCAGAACAACCCCTTCTACAGGATATACGCAGCGGACGCGAGGGCGCCCAGGGACGGGCGGCACATCGAGATCCTGGGCCACTATGACCCCATCCCTGGTGCGCCCCGCACGCTCGTGCCTGCCGGCGCCCGCTGAGGCAGGGAGCCACGCAACCTGTGTACGCACCCACCCGCGACTCCATGCGCGACGCAGGCAAGGACGGCAACAAGCACCTGGGCCTGGACATCGAGCGCGTGCAGTACTGGCTGTCGGTGGGCGCGCAGCCGAGCCAGACGGTCGCGCGGCTGCTGGGGCAGTCGGCCATCATCCCCCGCCCGCCGCCGCCCAACGCGGTGAACCAGCCCCCGAAGAAGGACCTGAAGAAGAAGCGGTAGGTGTGTGCCTGTTTCTGGTTCGCGCCAGGAGGTGCGGGTTGGCTGCAAGTCTGGAAGCGGCGTGCTGTGTGCCAGTGCGGCCCAGCGCGGGGAACCGTAGGTAGGCGCTCGAGCGCATTTAACAAGCGCATGTGCACCCATAACGGCTCCGTCGACCTGCCACGTCTCACTCTAGCGACTTCACACTTCCAGACCAAGGCAGGGGTGTTCATGTACGGGCGTTCGGCTGCGGCGCAGCGTTCCTTAGCTAGCAGCAGCCCCGGCTCACCCCCTGGCCGCCAGCTGGGCTTCCAGCTCCCTCACGCGCGCACGCAGCGCTGCCACTTCTTCCGCAGCACCTGCGAAAGCCCGCCGCCGCCCCAACTCAGCACAGTGCGGACCGTACGCAGCGTGCAGGAGCGGGGTGAGGCCCCTGCCAGCGGCAGAGCGCAGAGCGCACCGTCTGGTCGCCTGCCGGCGGGCGCGGGCTGGTACGGCTGCACCAGGTTGTGCGAGAACGCGCGCAGCGCGTCCACGCCGCGCACCTCCTCCTCCAGCAGCGGCAGCCGCACCTGCGCGCCAGCGACGCCATTTCTCCCTCCATTTGTCCGGACAGCCCCGCCCGGGGCAGGGCGGCCGGCGCGGGCGCGGGGGCGCGCCAGGTGGAAGTCCTCGTAGAGGTCGTCGAACTGGGCCAGGTACTTTTGCTGCATGCGCGCGCGCGCCGCCAGCAGCCTGGACTGGCCGACGTCCTCCTCCTCGTATATCACCTGCGGCACCCAGGGTGTCTCGCAGGCGCTGGGGTGGCCGTCGCCGGGCGCCCCTCCGCAGGCAGCAGGCAGCAGGCAAGAGGTACATGCAGCAGGCTCTGAAGCGGCCGGCTGCGCCTGGTTGATGACGATGGCGGAGGCGTCGATCTCAAAGCGCGCCAGCTCCTGCACCAGGCGCTCCGTCTCGTACAGGCTCAGGAACTCGGGGATGCACACGCACACGAATGTGGTCAGCTCGGGGTCCCGGAACTGCGCGTTGACCTCCTCCACGACGCGCTGCGCGCCCATCCGCGCTCGGCCCCGCGGCGCCGGCGGCGGGTGCGCCGCGGCGGCGCCGGCCTGCTCAAACTGGCGGGCCGCCGCGCCTTGAGCTCTTCCAGCTTGCCGAGCAGCTCGCCCTGCGCGGCGTCCAGGTCGAAGCCCAGCATTGCGCTCACCTGCGGCCGGCCGGGCCGCCGTGTCAGCGCTGCCCCGTCCGGGCGGCGGCAGTGGAGCGGCAACGGCGGGCACGCGGCGCGCCTGGCCGAGCGCGCCGCCCAGCGCGCCGCGCAGGCTCATCAGCTTGGCCAGGCCCTTCTCCAGCGTGGTGGGCAGCTGCAGCAGGCGCAGCGTGTGCCCGGTCGGCGCGGTGTCAAAGACGATGCAGTCGTAGTCCATCGTCTGCACCTGGCGCATCACCTCCGCAAAGCTCATCGCCTCGTCGATACCGGGTATGGAGCCGGCCAGCTCGGCCAGGACGCCGCCACCGCCCTCGCCGTCCGGCGCGCCGGTCTCCAGCGTCGGGTCCACCTCCTGCGCGCGCCGGCCAACCTGTTTACAATGGGCGCCGATGCAAGCCGGCGGCGGCACGTGCGTGCAGGCCCCGCAGCGGCGAGGGCGCGCCATAGCAAACAGGTTGTCGACGCCCGTCACCGGCGACGGCGCGCTGGTGAACTTCTGCTGGAACGCGTCGCTCAGGTTGTGCGCCGGGTCGGTGGAGATGATGAGCACGTTGCGCCGCACGGCGGCCAGCTGCAGCGCCAGGCTGCGGCGCGGCGGGCCGTTGAAATAGTGGCAACCACGCACGCAGCTACAGAACGCCGAGCGCTCCCGCCGGCCGCACCTGCTGGAGCACGTGGTCTTGCCCACGCCGCCCTTGCCGCCCACGAAAATCCACTTGTGCCCCAGGACGCTCTGCAGCGTGGGCGCCGGCCGCCCGTCTGCGTCTTCCATGCCGCACAGCAAGGGCCTGTTGCGCAAGGGCGAGCGCAAGGCCGGGACAGCCTACTGCCAGCCAACTGGGAGCCCCCAGCAGGGTCAGTGCTCCGAGGTGCTTGTGAGTTTCCCGACTACCCAACCGGTCCTCGATACACAAGTGCCCGTACGAACAGGTTCCGCACCGGATAGCGGTGTTGTGGGAAGCAGGTGTAATGAGCGCTCGCCGGGGTGTGTGACTGTCGCAAGGGCGCCCGCCGAGGCAAGCGCGGTGCGGCGCCTGGACGCCTGGGGCTGGAATATCCTGCAATACGCTGCGTCTGGGGTGGTTTAAGACACTGGCGGCGCTCTCTGTGCTCATAGGGAGCGCACACCGGCCTCGCTGCGCCGCGCATGCATAGGCCCCGAAGCACAACCGCAGGACTGCGGTGCGCTCAGTTGCATGGCCTGCGCCTGCAAGAGTTGGGACTGCGCGAAGAGCCTGGCACGGCACGGTTGCACACCCACTGGTGCCCAGCGCCCCGGCCGCGCAGGACCATGGACGTCTGCGTCGCAGGCATCTGCAGGTACCTGCGGTCCCTCGGGCGCTTTGCTGCCTCGCTCTTTGTCTATACGGTACGGCCTGCCCAGCTGCAGCCCGCCCTTCTCCTTTGCTGCCACGGCGCACTCTGCACACTATTGCATCCGGCTGCGCCCGCGCGCCTGCTTATGCACTAGTCATAAACCTTGTGCGCTGCGGGCGCCAGGTCGTCAAGGGCGTGCCCTCCGAGGCGCTCGCCCTGCTGCCCATCTTTCCGATCCTCTTCATCCCCAACCCAGTCCTGCTCTGGCTGGACGCGCTGTTACAGGAGGTCCTGTCGCCCTGGTATGGTGCGCGCGCCCCCGCGCCGACGCCCCTAGGCACACGCGGCGCCGCACGCCCTGGTCCGCGCCGACGGCGGCGCCGACGGCAGCGGCGCCCCGCAGGCTACCCGCCCGAGCAGGCTGGCGAGGGCGCGCGCTACTCCAACGTCAACCTGGGCTTTGGCACGCACGAGTGGACGTTCCCGGCCGGCACGGCGCGCGCGTTCCTGGCCGTGCCGCGGCAGGCGCCGTGGTCGCCGCACGCCGCGCGCGTGCTCTGCATGCTCTCCAAGGTCGCGTATGAGGCGCGGCGCCCTGGCACCGCGCAGTCCCGCGCGGCCGGCTGCGGTCCTTGGCGAACGCCGTGTGCGCCGCCCCGCAGGAGTTCCTGGACGCCCGGGTCTGCCAGACGCTCCTGCGCGGCCTCCCGCTGGACGCCGAGCTGGTGGCCGGCTTCCAATTCAGGGCGATCGACTTTGAGGGGCAGCCCGCCGGTGCGCCCGGCGGCGCGGCGGCGGTGCGTGCCGGCCGCGTTTAGCCCTGAGCCGGCCCCCGGGGTGCAGGCGGCGTGGACCTGCAGAGCGTGCAGGTCGCCGTCATCAGGCTGGCCGACCCGGCCGACGCCGCCCGGTCCGCCCTGGTTGTGGCCTTCCGCGGCAGCGAGCCCTTTGTGCAGGCGCGCCCGCGCCGCAGGCCGCGCCGCAGCCGCCCGGCCCGGCCCGGCCCGGCGCCGACGCGCGCGGCAGGACCGCGCAGGCGGACTGGTTCATGGACTTTGACTTCATTGCCGCCTCTCGGGGCGATGCGCCGGCCGTGGGCCACGTGCACCAGGGCTTCCGCTATGGGCTGGGCCTGGGCGCCGACCTGGGCGACCTGCCGGGTGTGGCAACGCGCCTCCGCTACGTCTGCGGCGCCAGCCAGAAGCCCAGGGTTGACAGGCAGGCGGCGAGTGCGTTCAGCATCATCGTCGATGTGCTCCGCCGTTGCTCGCTCGCCCGGTGCGCTGCATCGCCGCAGCACCCGAGAGAGGAGGCGCGCCGAGTGCGGGCTGCGCTCACCTGCCTGCCGCCCGCCGCGCGCCAGGGTCCCAGGCCCGCCCATCTACGTGACGGGCCACTCGCTGGGGGGCGGCATGGCGCACCTGTTCGCCGTGGCGCTCGCGCGCCGCGAGCCGCTGCTCAGCAGGCGCCTAGCCACGCTGTACACGTTTGCGGCGCCGCGCATCGGGGACAGGCGCTTTGCAGACACCAGCGACGGCCTGCTGCACAGGTGCGTGCTGCCCGCACGGCGCCGGGGCGGCGTGCCTGCCGACGGGGCGTGCAGGCGCTCGCCACCCAGCGCCACGCCCTGCGCCTGCAGGCACTACCGCGTGGCCAACGCGATCGACATCGTCCCGCGCGTGCCGCCCACGCGCTCGACCTGGCTGCCGCGCAACCCGCTCGGCGCCCTGGAGGGCCTCCTGGGGCGGACCATCATCGACTATCAGCACGCGGGCACCTCGCGCCTGGCCGAGCGCATCGTCCAGGCGCGCGGCCCCGCGGCCCGCACGGCGAGCTGCCCCCAGGCACGGACGCCGCGCAGACCGCGCGCCGCGCGCAGCCGCCGGAGCCGCTGCCGGTGGACCACACCGCCGCCGGGCGCGACCGCGAGCCGCCCAGCATCACCGTCCCGCGCGCGCTGCGCTTTGGCCTGGGCAAGGTGGCCTGGGGCGTCGTATGCTGCGCCGCGCTGCCGCCGCTGCGCGCGGCGTGCGCCGCGCTGGGCCGCGAGCCGCCGATGTGGGCGCGCGCGCCGCGCGAGACGGTCCTGCGCGTCGTGCTCCGCGCGCCGCCGCCGCTGTGGCCCATCTCCGACCACTTTGTCGGCGCCTACTGCAACATGTTCTGGTCGCCCGCCCGAGAGCGCTGAGCCTGGTTGCCTCCAGCGCTGGGGCTGGAGCCAGGGGCTCTGAAGCCAGAAGCTGACGGGTACAGTGATGCAGCCGCATGCGGCCGATGCGCACGGTCCCTGTTCCGGCCATGCAGGCGCAGTGCCAAGCAGGGTTCCTTTAGGTGATGTTCTGGGTAGCCATGTTTGTGGCGTCACCCATGTGTCCCGGTGGTGTGGGTGTGTCAGACAGTCAGACAGTGCGCACTGAGTCCCGCGCAGCGCATTTAAAAGCCGGCTGAAAAGGGCAGCTTGGGCCTGCCGGAGCTTCTCGACAGTTTGCGCGAGCAGGTGGCCGCAGCACGCGCATGTGTGGGCAGGCGGTCGGTCCGCATGACATAGCTAAGTTACAGTGAGACGAGCTACGGCGCACACCTGCTGCCAGCCGCTGCAAACAGGCCGGCACACGCATGCCTGGCATGCGCTCCCAGCTCTGCAGCCTGGGTGGCCCGGCCGCGGCGACCCTAGACCTCCACCTTTGCACGGTGTGCGCGCCCGGCGGGCGCCGTGCGCGCGGCTCGCGAGCACTTGAACAGCAGCAGGGCGGCAAAGGCCACGGCGGTCGCCGCCACGAGCACGGTCGACGCCGAGGACGCCGCGCGCTGGCCCTGCTCCCACACACACCATAATTCCGTGGCCTGCCACGGCGCACCACAGGGCTGCCACGCCGGAGCGGTCACGTCGGAGCCTGCCAACGCTATGTATTGGGACGCGCACCTGGACGCCGGCGGCCGCGTTCTCGCGCATCGAGAGGAACGCAGAGTGGCCGGCGCGCAGGTTGGCGCGCACGCCGTGCGCCCAGTCCAGCACGCGCGCGGCCAGGCCGCCGGCGGCCGGGGCGCCCGGGCCGGCGGGCGCGTCCGTGCGCGGGTGCGCGCTCTCGTCGTGCACCGTCAGGCCCTGGCGCCCGGGGTCCCCATGTCGGCACGAGATGCTGTGAGCATTTGCGCAGACGGCGGCTCTGCGCCTGTGGCACAAAGGAGCCACCCGGCATGGGCGCGGGCGGGACGGCACCTGCACCGACAGCGAGTGCACCGTGCGCGGGGCGACCTCGAGCGCCTGGCCCCACTCTGGCCGCGCCGGCTGGCCCCAGACCACCTGCGCGCACGCAGGCCTGTCGACCGCCCGCTCTGATTGGCACGGTGCTGGCAGCGCTCGCGCGGCCCCCGCGCCCCGCGCGCACGCAGGCGCAGGGCAGCGCACCGCCGCGTCGGCCAGGTGCACGTGGTTGGCCCACTCGACGAAGACGGCGGCGACCGGCACGTCGCGCACGACGCCGCGCAGGCCCGGGCGCAGGTCGCGCGTGCCGCCCGGCAGCGCCGTGCGCCGCCGCAGCTCCAGGCGCACGCCCTCCAGCGACAGCGCGTCGATGGTGGACTCCTCCGAGCCGGCGATCACCGCACCGGCCTCGGCCTGGGCGCTGACGTTGACAAAGGCGACGTTGCGCACGGCGCCCACCTGCGGCGCGGCGCCGCGCGTCGCACGCCAGGTTGGGCGTTTTCTGGGTTTTCTGGCGCACCCTGCAACCCTAACCCTGTCCTGCACGCCGGCGCGCGGGGGGGGCGGCACCTTGGTCAGCGTGGTGCGCGGCAGCGCGGTCACGTGGATCGGCTCGCCGCCGCCCGCGCCGTCGCCGTCGTAAAACTGCACCTCCATCGTGACGTTGGTGACCTGGACGGCCGAGATGTGGCCCTCGTCGCGCAGCTGGATCGCCAGGCCCCTGCACGCGGCGCGGCGCCGCTCAGCGCCGGCGCCGCGCCGGTTGGGGCGCGGGCGGCGCGCAGGCCGCCCCGCGGCGGGCGCGCGCCTGCGGCTGGGCAGGATGGCGATGTTTTGGAGCACGAGCGAGCTGATGTCGGCGCGCGCGTCGCCGCCGATCAGCACGGCCGCGGCGCGCGACGCCAGCATCACGCCGTCCACGAACAGGAAGCTTGTTGGCCGGCCCACTGCGCACCCGCGCAGCGCCTCGGCCGGAGCGGCCGCGCCCCCGTGCTTGCGCCCACAAGCACGCTGCTTCATTATGGCGAAAGCGCACGCGCCATGCGCACGCCGCGGCAGCCCCGCGGCGTCCCAAATTAGCCACACAGGCGCCGGCGCGCACCCGTGGAGGCCTGGACGAGCAGCGCATCGCCGGCGGTGTCCACGGCGCTGCCGCCGATGTACACGTGCTGGCTGCCGTCCACCACGACCCCGGCGCCGTGGCCGGCGCTCACATTGAGGCCCATGAGCGCGACCGAGTCGCTGCGCGCGACCTCCAGCGCCGCGCGCGGCGCGTTCTCGAGCCGCAGGCTGCGCACGTCGACCTGCGCGCGTGCCGCCCGTCGGTGTGGCGCGCGTCGCGCAGGATGCGGCGCCGAAAACGGGGTCTGCGGTGGATCTGCGTAGCGCTGGGCCTGCGGCGCGCGCGCGGCATGCAGAGGCGGACGCGATCGCCGCACAGGAGGCGGCACCAGGACACGAAATACTCACAGCGCGCTCGGGTGGCGCGCCTGTGACGCCTCGACCACGCCGACCAGCTTGGGCCCGCACGGCCGGCTGCCGTCGCAGGGCTGCGCAGCGGCCGCGTCGCCGGCCGCGGGCTGCCTGGCATAGGCAGCAGCCGCCTTGCTGAAATGGGTGTGCACGTGAATGCATTCTCGCAAGCTTGCCGCAACGTGCATTTCAGAAAAGCAGGACGGCTGCGGCGGCGCACCCCCAGGCAGCTCCCCGGCCGTCGATGCGCCCGCGCCCCTCCACCGAGCACCGCGTGCACTTGTGGAGCAGCACCAGATACCAGTCGTCGTCGTCCAGCGCCTGGTAGTGCGCGCGCTGCGGCCCGGTACAGCACGCGCGGGTTCGGCCACCGCGCCGACCAGCAGCAGACCGACCCGCCGCCGCCACTGTGCGCCCGCACCTGCAGGGAGGCCAGCAGCGTCGTGTTGGCCGGCACGCGCAGCCGCACGCCGCTCGCAAGGCGCAGCGTGCCGGTCAGGTACCGCCTGTCGACCTCCAGCGCCACCACTCCGCCGCTCGCCTCCTTCCCGCACGCGTCGATGGCAGCCTGGAGGGCCGCCGTGTCCACCGTCCGGCCGTCGCCCGCCGCGCCCTGGCCCCGCACAGGAGTGCGGTGAGGACGCCTGCACGCTGCCCCCTCGCACGGGTCGCCGGCAAGCCGCGCTTGCCGGAGCCGCGCACCGTGACTGGGCAGACATGCTCAGTGGGTTCGGCGGCTGCGCCAGGCGGCTGCGCTGCCTCGGCATCCTGTTCCTCGGCAGCCGCTACAGCACCGTGCTGCAGAGCAAGGACAATGCATGCAACCGCGACACCAGCGCGCAGGCGCGGTTTCCGCAGCATTGCTCGCTGGCTGCTCGGCGCGCAGCTACATCTTACACAACAAGTGCACGCGGCGATGGAGACGTGACGGTGTGTGCAAACCGATGCGTGGCGCTGCTCTGCCTTGACTCCAAAATTTTGCACAGCACAACCCCTCTACACCGTCCTGGATATACAGGAAAGGCTCTCGATCGCCTCCAGCTCGGACAAAGTGCTGATATATAGGGTTGTGAACCCTGCACAGCTGAGACCACATGGGTGATCGGCACTGGCCAAGCAAGACTGGAGCGCCAGAGCTGGCGCGCACGCAGAGGTAGACGTCGCCATGAGGGCCGGACCTGTGAGGGCCGGACCTGTGAGGCATTGCGCGGTCGCAGGCATGCCCGGGCTGCTTGGCGCCCGCCCGACGGCGCTGCGGGCGTGCCCTGCCGGGCCCGCCAGGCGACGGGCGCGCACTGTGGTGCCGCTGGCGCTGGCCTCGCCGCCGAGCCGGCCGTCGGGCGACTTTCCCGCCGGGCCGCTGCGCGCCGACGCCCGCGCGGTCTCCCGGCTGCCCCCGCGCGCCGCGGCAAACGATCCCAGCCCGGTGCTGCCGGCGACGGGCGGCGGTGCGGGCCGCGTATTCCTGCACAATTGACCTAGCCCCGTGCCCAGCGAGCGTCCAGCGAGCCTGCGGCGGCGGCGCGCAGGCGGCCTCGGCGGCGCCGGGTTTGGCGGGAGCGAAGGGGGCAACGGCTGGAGCGGCGGCGGCGGCGGCGGCGGCGGCGACGGAGCCGGGGACGGCGCGGAGGACCTGCTGAAGGCCGCGGGGCGCACCGCGGAGAGCCTGCCCCCAGGTGGCCGCCCTCGCCGCGCATGCAAAGCTCGCCGCCGCTGGGCCGGGCGCAGCGTCGCGCCTGAGCCTTCTGGCTGGCGCAGACTTGGCCGAGGCGCTGGCGGCGGGCAAGCTGACCGCGGAGGTGCTGGAGCGCTACCTGCGGCTCTCCGAGGGCATGCTCGGGCCGCTGATGAAGCTGGGGTGCGCCGCGCGCGGCACGCGAGCGAGCTCACGAGCTGCAGCGCTCGGCTTGCTCGCGGCGCAGCGGCCCGAGCGCGCGCTGACGGCGGGGCTGCGCGCGCCGCAGGGGCTTCCGCGAGCGCCTGCTGGCCGACCCCTCCTTCTTTGTCAAAGTGGGCATCGAGGCGCGGCCCCCTCCCGGCGCGGCCGCTGCCGCAGGCCGCCCGGCGTGCAGCGCGGCCGGCTGGCGGCTCGCGCCCGAGCTCCTCCGCTTCGCTGCCCCGCTGCACGCCGCGCCCCGACGCGCGCAGACCGCAGGCGCACGCCGCAGGTGGGCATCGGCATCTTCACCAAGAGCAGCGCCGAGTACACCAAGCGCGGCAAGAACTTCTCCAAGGAGCTGGACTTTGTGGCGGCCAACATCATCATGGCGCTGGTCGCCGACTTCATGCTCGTCTGGCTGCCCGCGCCGACGCTCTCGTTCGCGTGCGCGCCCCCCGCGGCCCGCCGGGCACCCTGCGCATGTGTGCCGGCGCGCGCCGACGCCCATGCGCGCGGCGCCGCAGGGCGCGCTCCGCCGCAAAGCGCGGCGGCGTGGCCGCCTTCCTGGCGTCCTGCCCGGAGAACGCGTTCCAGAAGGCGCGTGCCCGGCGGGCGCGGGCCGCACCGCCGGGGCCGTGCGCTCCTGGGTCGCATGCATGGCGCCCTGCTCTGCTGGGCCGCGCGGAGCCGCGGCGCCCCGCGCGCAGGTGCCAAAGGGCTACGCGCCCTTCAGCGCGGCGCAGCGCTTTGGCGCGGTGCTGCGCAACGGCGTAAAGCTGGCCGGCGTGGGCTTTGGCTCCTCGCTGATCGGCGTCACGGTCACCAACGTGATCGTGACCGCGCGCCAGATGCTGGACCCCAACTTTGCGCCGCCCAACGCGCCGCAGGCGCGCGCCCGGCCGCGCGCGGCGCGCTCGCGCCCCCAGCCCCGCTCCAGGGCCGCGCTGAGGCGTGCGGCGCGCGCAGGACGTGCTGAGCATGAGCGCCGCGTACGGCGTGTACATGGCCGTCAGCAGCAACCTGCGCTACCAGGCGCGCCGCTATACCCTACTCGATGCCCCATCAACCCTACCCTATTTTCTCGCCCTATTTTCGCCCGCCCAGCCCGCCGCTTGCTGGGCCTGTCTCTGCGCTGCTACGGTGACGGGGCGGGCGCCCGCGCGCGCGCGCGCCGCGCAGGTCATCGCGGGCGTCGTGGAGGAGCGCGGGATCGAGGCCGCGCTGGCCGGCTCGCCGTCGCTGTGCCACGCGCTGTCGCTGGTCGTGCGCACCAGCAACACGTTCCTGGGCTCGCTCATGTGGGTGGACTGGCTGCGCTTCCTGGGGCTGCAGTGAGCGCCTGTGTCGCACCTCTTTCGGTGTGCGGTGGCCGAGGCTCACGTTTGCGACTGGCTGTCGATGATTAGGCTCTGTGGCGCGCGAGTCGTCCTCTGTGTGTGTGAGGGAAGCGGCCCGCCTGGTGCGCGCCCGTGTCCGGCTGCCCTCAGCGATGCTTCGCTCCCTTCACGCTCCCTTCACGGGCGTCGACTGAAAGGCGGGCTGGGTGGCGCAGCTGCCGAAGCGGCCGCCTGGCTCCGCGCACGCGCCGTGGCAGGCACCAGAAAAGTGTCATGTGCTGCAGTGCGGCAGGCAGGTCGGCGGCACCAGGATGCAGAAACCTGCGTGCTCACACGGCGCATGCATGGGCCGCTGCAGTACAACGCTCTCAAGGGGCACCGCATGTTCTCTGGGAGGGTCTGTCCATGCCGCCAGCGCCCACCCCTGCCTGGACGCACGCCCTCTCAAACAGCAGAGCCCGGGGGCCGGAGCTGCCTCCGGCCCCAAATAATCGTGTACCCCTGACCCTGGCCGCGCACAGCATGCACGGCGAGGCGCGACGCCCCCGCGCCGCCTCACTCCAGGTCGATCACGGCAAACTCCTGCGTGGCCGTCCACGCCTCGCCCGGCGCCACGGTCGCGGGCGAGCCAAACTTGGCGTTCTCCACGCAGCAGAAGCTCTTGTAGCACGCCTCCATTGCGGTCCAGGGGCTCCACTGCGCCGCGGAGGTGTAGGGTAGGGTTAGCAAACCCAAAATCCATTAGCCCGCAGCCGCGCCCCATGGGCGCCCCCACGGTAAAGCGCAAACAGCAGCCGGGCCGCACCACCACGACATCCTCCCAGCCGGACGACGCGATGGCCACCGCCGCGCCCGTGCCGACGTCCAGCTCCACATAGTCCTTGGCGCCCAGGTACACGCTGTCCACGGGGCCCTCAAAGCCGACCTCGGTCCGCTCCTCGGTCGCCTCCGGCGGGTTGGCGGCGTCCTGGACCTGCGCGCGCGCACATCGCCGCTCGCGCCGCGTCGCCGGGGCAGCCCGGCCCATGTCGTTTACGGCAAACAAGGGGAGGCAAGGGCGCGCCTTGTCCAGGTAGCGCAGCCCCTGCAGGCCGCGGACCTTGGCCACGCCAATGTCGAGCACCTCGATGTACGTGTGCAGCGCGGCGGTGAAGTCGAACGGCGTGTCGCCCGTGTTGTGCACGCGCAGGTCCGTGCGCAGCAGCTCGCCGTGCAGGCTTACCGTGAACACGGCCTTGAACGCGTGCGGCCTGGCGCGCCGCGCGGGAGCCCCTTCGGCCGCCGCTGACAACGCGCGGCTGGCCGCGCGTGGCACGCAGGGGAGTTGTACGCCTGGCGGAGTGTCGAGCAGCATGCATGCCGCTCGACACGCAGCAGCGCAGCGCCTTTGCTCGGGCGAGCGCCAGCTCGCCGGACCGCGCGTGTCAGGCCCGACGCGCGGCTTGGGGGGGCGCACCACATGGCGCGCGTGTAGTCGTTGTCGGTGAGCACGAGCTCGACGGTCGGGTCGCGCTCGTCGGGTTGCAGGTCCGCGCTCGTGGACGCGATCGCCCAGGGCAGGTTGCGCGCAAAGCCATGCTGCTGCATCTCGCCGGGCCCAAACTGCGCGCGCGCGCCCGGTCGCGTCAGGCGGCGCCGCGGTCCAACTGCGCCGCCCGCGCGGGCGGTCGGGGCGAGGCGGCGCGCCTGGGGGAAGCAGTGCGGGACGCCGCCGCTGATGGGCTTGGCGCCGTCGAACTTGGCAGCCGGCCGGATGTACAGCACCTCGTCGCCGCTCGGCTGCGTCCAGGACGTGATCACGCCACCGAACAGGTACACCTGCGCGCGCGCGCAAGGCCTCAAGCAAGCCCGGCGGTGCAGCAGCGCGCGCGGCGGCGCGCGCAAGAGCTGGTGCGGGGTCCACGCGCCTCGGCCTGGGAGCCGCAGGCATGCTTCAGCACGACCTTGGTCAGGCCGCCGTTGCCCTCTGCCACCTCCACGTGGTCCTTGATGTCTGCGCGCGGCGCAGGGGGCCTCAGCGCCGGGCCCGGGCCGGCCGGCGCGCAGGAGGGGGCGCCCGATGCGGCCGGCGGGGCCGCACTGTGCTTTGACGCCAGCTCCGCCAGCTCGGTGGCGACGGCGGCCGCGCGCAGCAGGCTGCTGCGCCTCCGGCTGCCGCCCGCCCAGGCCGGCCGGGCGGCGCACGCCCGCCCGCGCGCCGGGCACGGTGCAAGCCTGCCGCGGCAGCCGCACAAGATATTTGTGCGGTGGACGGAGGCCCTTGGGTGGCATACGCTGCTCCCTGCCCGGCAACTCAGCCTGCCATGGTGGCGAGCCGCGCTCGCCGCCGCCGCCGCGCGGACTGCATGCCCTGGTCGGGGCGATGCGGCGGTGCGGCGCACGGGCCGAGCGCGCCCAGGTCGCTTGCAAAAGCAAGGGAGCCGCGGGCGCGCCTTCTCGCGTCGGGCGCCGGGGCGGCATGCCGCGCGAGCGAGCGCGGCGCCTGGTGCAGCGCCGCGGGCGGCGCAGGCGCAGCGGTCCCTGATACCTGCCTCTGCATGCCTGCAAGCTCAAATATGCTCTAGGCAGGCATCAAAAGCTAGCGGTGCAGCAGCAGCCAAGCCCTACGAGCTCCCCACCGAGTCTCGAGCTCGCTTGCAGGAGGGATCCAGCAGAGCGCTTTCCAGGAGTGCATGGCGTATAGCAAGACCACACCGCTCCAAGTCTGCCTGCAGGCGCGCCGCCCGGCCGCCCCTGTAAACTCCTGCACGGCATTGATGTGCGATCAAGTCGAGCGGACGGGCGTGCGCCCGCCGCGCAGCTGGGCATCGGGGGCGCCATCTTCTGGTACCTAAAGACGCGGCTCTACCCCGCGCCGCCGAGCGCCGCCGAGCCCGAGCGCGCGGGCGCCCCGGAGCCGCTCCTGGCGCGGCTGGACGCGGAGGCCAAGCACACCTCGGGCGCGTACTGGCGCGGCGACGGCGACGAGGCACCCCCGCGCCGACCCGGCTGACGCGATGGCCGCGCCCGCGGCGCCCGGCGCGCTGCACGCGCAGATGCACATGCAGCGCCTCGGCCCCACGCTGGTCTTCCTGCAGCCGGTGGCGGACGGCGGGCGCGCCGCGGGGCCCTCGCTGACCGTGGAGCTGACCAGCGGCGCCGTCGGCCTGGCTGAGCACAGCGTGCCGCTCGCGGCTGAAGCCGGCGGCGCGGAGACGGTGTTCGGCGTGATCGGCATCCTGCGCCTGCTGGGCACCTGCGCGCTCGCGGTGATCACCGGCGCCGAGCAGGTGGCGACGCTGCGCGGGCACCCGGTGTTCCTGGTCACGCGCACGCGCGTGCTCGCCGCCGCCAGCGCCTTCAAGGACGACGCGCGGTGCGCCGCGCCGCTTGACAGCGCGCCGCGCGAAGCCCTACCCCCACGCGCGTGCAAGCCTATCCCTGTCCCTGGTCACGCAGGTACCTCGCGCTGCTGCGCGAGGCGCTGGACTCGGCGGACGCTGGGCGCGGGCTCTTCTTCTCGCACGGCGCGGACCTAACGCTGACGCAGCAGCGCTGGGCGGCCGCCGCGGCCGACCCGGCGCTCGCCGGCGCGCCGCTGTGGCGCCGCGCCGACGCGCGCTTCTTCTGGAACCGCCACGCGACGCGGCCGCTCACAGGCGCGTGCGCCGGTCGCCGTGCTGCTGCCTGGTGCCTGCCTGCCTGCTGTCATCACCGGCGCCCCGGCCGCACGCAGAGCCGCGGATGGAGCGCCCGGGCGGCGACAGCGGCCCGGAGATGGAGGTGGCGCCGCCGGCGGAGGTGGGCCGCTTCGTGCTGCCGGTCATGGCCGGCAGCGTGCAGCAGCTGGCGCCGCTGGAGCTGGCCGCGCCGGCGGCCACCTACGCCGGCAGCCTGACGCTGATCGCGCGCCGGTCCGCCGCGCGCGGCGGCACGCGCCTCTGGCGCCGCGGCGCCGACAAGCAGGTGCCGCGCCGCCAGGCCCCTGCGCTGCGGCCCCTGCGCGCCGTGCTGGGTTAGGGCGGACCGTGCTGAATTACCCTTACCCTTACCCTTACTATGCCTGTAGTCCTAAAGCTATGGCGAGCCGCGGCGCGCGCGCAGGGCGCGCCGGCCAACCTGGTGGAGACCGAGCAGCTGCTGGCGCTGGCGCCCGCGCACGGCGGCGAGCCGGTCGTCGCGTCGTTCGTGCAGGCACTCCCCCTTCTCCTTGCTGCTCCACCGCGTCCCAGGCTGCCGCGGTGCCGGGCGGCCGAGCGCGCGGCCGCGGCGCAGGTGCGCGGCAGCATCCCGCTGCTGTGGAGCCAGGTGCCCAACATCAAGTACAAGCCGACCACGGCCGTCGCGCCGCCGGCCGCGTACGAGCCCGTGTTCGACCGCCACGCGCGCGACCTGCTCGCCGCCTACCAGGCGCGCGCGCCGGGCCGGGCGGCCCAGGGGCAGGGAGCGGGCGCGCAGGGCTATAAACCCTGAAAAGACTCCGCGCCGGCGCGGCGCAGGGCGTGATCGTCGTCAACCTGGCCGGCCTGCACGGCAGCGAGGGCCGGCTGTCGCGCGCGTACCAGGCGGAGGCCGTGCGCTTCGCGGCCACCACGCCCGGCGTCGGCTACGTCGACTTTGACTTCCACAAGGAGTGCGGCGCCACGCGCTACGACAGGCGCGGCCGCCTGTCTCCTCCGGGGTTAGGGTAGGGCTTGGGTCAGGTTTATACCCGCCGGCGCGCGCGCGCAGGCTGGAGAAGCTGTGGGCGCGCATCAGCGCCGACGTGGAGCGCTTTGGCTGGTTCCAGGCGGGCGGACCGGGCGGCGGCGGGCGGCAGCGCGGCGCGCTGCGCGTCAACTGCATCGACTGCCTGGACCGCACCAACGTGGTGCAGGGCTGGCTGGCGCGCAAGCAGCTGGAGCGCCTGCTAGAGCAGCTGGGCCTGCTCACGCCCGGGTCGACGCTGCCGCAGGCCTTCCCCGAGGCGCGCCCACACCGCCGCCCGGAGCACCATGGGCGGCGGCGGCGCGGCCCATGCGCGGCATGTGGTGGGCTGGGGGCTGGGGGTTCAGGTAGGGCGACTTGAGCGCAGGCTCAACGGCGGCGCGCAGGTGGAGCGGCAGTTCCGGCTGGCCTGGGCGGACCACGGCGACGACATCTCGCGCCAGTACGCCGGCACGGGCGCGCTCAAGTCGGGCTTCACGCGCACCGGCAAGCGCGGCGCGGGCGGCCTGCTGGACGACGGCGCCAAGAGCGCCGTGCGCTACCTGCGCAACAACTTTGCCGACGGGCGCCGCCAGGACGCGCTGGACCTGCTCGGCGGCGCATACGTGCCGTCCAAGGGTGCGCCAATTCTGCCCAGCCTGTGTAAGCCCTACCCTACACCTGGGCGGCGCCTGACGACGCGCCGGGGCCGGCGCGCAGACAAGCCGTCGCCGTTCAAGCCGCAGGCGTCGCCCGCGCTGCCGTTCGCCGCTGCGCTGGCGGCGCTTGCGTGGGCGTCGCTGACGGCCTGGCGCATGGCCCTGGTGCGCCCCCGCCGCCGCCCGGCGCCGCTCGTGCGCGCCCGGGACAGGCGCGCCGACTCGCGCGCTCGCAGGGCCGGCGCGAGGCGAGCGTCGCGGGCGTGGCGCAGTCGGTGCTGCTGCCGGCGGCGCTGGCGGGGGCGATCCTGTCGGCGCTGGTGCGCAACGGCCGCGCCCTGGTCAACCGCCCGCTGCTGCGCCCGGACCTCACGCAGCAGTGGTGACCCGCCGCGGGGCCGCGCTGATGAGGTCTAGGGTGACGTATGTATTAGGTTACAGCGGATGTAAGAGCTCTGTCCAGACGCAGAACCAACTGGAGCGTTCACGCCCTGACATGGGCCATTACCAAAAATAAGCCATGGCCACACTCAGAACCAATGCACCTGGACGCTAACGCCGAACGTAAGAAGCAGACCAAACCACTGAAAGACCAGGACAAGCAGAATTGTGCTGCGCTGGCGGCCCTGGGCCTTTTGGATGCGTTATCAGGCTTTCGCGGGCGGGGCCGGCCGCCGGGCCGCTCAGGCGGCCTCCAGCTTGTAGTTGGTGGTGGCAAAGATGCCCCTGGTCACGTCCACAAACTCCACCACGTTGCCGTCCGGGTCGTTGCAGAAGATGGTGCCGATGCCAAAGTCCAGGTCCTGCTGCGGCGACGCGACGTCGCGCCTGCCCTCAGCCGGGTTGAGCGAGAGCTGGTAGGGGCGCTCGCCCGCGTCCAGCAGCGTGGCCACCACGCTGGGCAGGTCGGCGACCTGTGCGCGGGGGGAGGGGGGACTTGTTAGTGCGCCGTATGGCATGGTTACATAAGCGCATGCAAAGCATGCGCAGCGGCCCGGACGCCCGCCTGCAGCGCAAAGTGCCGCGCCGCGTCCACCGAGTGCGCGGCATCCTCGGACAGGTCGGCCAGCGGCGGCATCAGGTGCACAGCGTAGGTGTCATTGACGAGCAGCCAGTTTTCTTTGGATGGGTGCGCCTTCAGGCCGAGCGTCTCCTTGTAAAAGCGCTCGGTCTCGGAATCTTGGTGCAGCGCACGCCCACATGGTTGAGCGCCAGCAGCTGGAACGGCATCTTGGAAAAAGTGGCAATTATGTAAAACTCTGTAGAACACATCCAAGCATCACTCGGCTGAGACCCTGCAACGCCGACCCCGCCCTGGCTAGGGCAGTACGCTGCAGAGTGCCGTACGCTCGCCAGCGCTGCAGCACAGTGTGCGCCAGCGCAGGCCCCCTTATCGCAGATAGCGACCTCAAGGGCATCAGCAAAGGCATCTTGAGTTGCGGCCGCAGCCTGCCAAAGGTGACCCCGCCGCTTGTGCCTGCAGGGGGCGCCAAAAGCCTGTGGCGCACTCCTGTCTGCTGCGCTTTCCGTGCCTCTGAGTGTGATGCGTGCGGCACACATGCGCTCTTCAAATAGCTTGTGATACTGGTGCACCGCCAAGGTTGCGCCTGGGAGCCTCGTGTGGGCAGCCTGAGGGTGCCGCCTGCCGCAGCACCACACAATGCCACTGACACCACACAATGCCTCTGGCACCGCACAATGCTGCGTGTGTGGGCAGGCGTGCCAAAGCGACCATGGCAGAGAAGCATGAGGCGGGCGGGACGCACCTCCATGGCTGGCGCAAGTGGCTGGTCGACAACAAGCTCAGGGCCGTGGGCGCGCCCCCCCTCCAGCCCGTTTGCTCCGCTCTCGCCGGCCCCCCAAAGAAGGGCGCCACACCGACGCGGGCCGGCCCGAGCACGCCTGCAGGCTACTTCTGGGCGACGTCGGTCGCCGGCTCGTTCGCGTACCAATGGACCAAGCCCATCCCGACGCAGATGAAGATCATCCACGCCCGTGTCTATGCCCAGGTGCGCGCGCGGCGCCCAGGCGCCCGCGCGAGGCTCTTTCGCCGGCACCGCAGTGCGCTGGCCGCCCACCTGCGGCAGCAAGACCAGGGCTGCCCGGCGCGAGCGCTGTGGTCGACGCGCCAGGCGCTCACTCTGGCGGCGCTGGGCGTGGCGGGCCTCGTGGACGTGTACGAGCACCGGCACAACACCAACCAGGTCCGGCCGGCGCTCGGTGCCCAGTGCGCTGGCGTGCCTGACGCAGAGCGGGCGCGAGGCGCCTGCAAGCGCCGGAAGGACGCGGGATTGCGTGCGCTGACGCGCGCGGTCCGCCCGGCAGGAGCTGTCCAAGTACGAGCAGAAGCTGCAGGAGATGGAGGAGCGGCTTGCGGCGGCCGTGTTTGGCAAGGGCGACGACGCCGAGAAGTAGGGCCGCGCGCGCCGCGCGCGGCAGCTGTGCAAGGGCCTATAGCTGCTGGTAGTGGGCGGCTGTACTTGTCGTGCGCAGCCGTGAGGCAGATGAGCGCTTGCATGGGGGGTGATGTAGACATAGGGCGCGAGCCTGGCATGCGCCACACAATGCATGGGAGGTATTGTAGGTTGTGGGTCTGTCTGGCAGGCTAACGCTGGCCCTGCTCCAGCGGTCTGCGCTCAAGGGCTCTGGGTCAGAGCATCACCGTTGCATGCGGGCTGTGGAGCAGGGCGACGTGTCTAGCTGATCAGCTGGGGACACTACTGGTTGCGTCTGCACCGCAGTTGTTTTATTTGGGTCTGCAGGAACGGATGAGCTCAGCATGTGCCTGACCTGCACGTGAGGCCATGCGGGTGTAACAACGCAACTGTTGTTATGCTGCGTGGCAGAATGGTCCGTAGACTCACGCGCAGGCAGCGCGGCACATGACCACACCCCCTAGGGCACAGCGTACGCGCAGCGCGCGGCACCCACTTCGCACAACAGGCTACAGAGTTACAGAACGGAACGACTGCCCTATCGGGGAATGCCCGTTGTGTACATGCTCTCAACCAGCGCGGCGTGCGCCCAGCTCCGGCCGGCGCGCCCTCCGCACGCGCGGCGCGGCGCGCCACTCACCACTGGCCGTCGAACGACGTGAAGCCGGCGACCTTGAAGATGGGGTAGTACGCCTTCTTCTCGATCTTGGACCCCCTGCGCACAGCGCGCGCGCGCTCTGCTGCGGCGCCACAAATTGCCGGCACGCGCGTGCAAAGCATGCCAGGGCCAAACCCTGACTCTAGCCCTGGGGCGCGCCAGTTCCAGGCGCTGGTCAGGCGGCCGTCGATGCACGAGCCGGCGTCGAAGAAGCTGGCGCCCCAAGCGCGCACATCTCAGAGCCTCGGCCCTGCAGGCTGTACGCCCGGGCGCACGCGTGCTCATCGCAAACGCAAGGCGCATGTTGGGGCGGCGGGGCGCACTTGTCGGCGCCGGAGCCGTCGAACGCGTGCCGGAAAAAGTCCAGCAGGATCGCTTTCCTGCGCGCCGGCGTCGGGTCGGGACCGGAGGCGCCGCTGCTCGATACGGCACACGCATTGGCTGCGTCGGGGCCGCAGCTGGGTCACCGGCGCCGGCACACATGTGGCCGGGCGGCGGGGGCCAGCGCGCGGGGCGCGCACCGCGCGCCCTCGGCGGACCCGTACAGCGAGCAGACGTACGCGTTCAGCTTCGGCTCGCGGCACAAATCCGGCAGCGCGTCCACCACCAGCGCGACCGGGTTCAGGATGCGCGGCACCTGCACGCCCGCCGCCCGCTCGGCGCGCCCCCGGCCGCGACGTCTGTGCCCGACGCGCGCCGTGCGATGGACCGCGCGGCGCGCTGCCCTGGGCTGCCTCCCCGGCCTGCCGAGCCGCGGCCGGTGGTTCCCGAGCGGGGCGGGCATATGAGGGAGGCAGGGCGCGGGCGCGCCTGCGTGTACTTGTCAATGAAGAGCAGGGCGTTGGGCACGTTGTGGTCGCCCAAGTGGATGACCGCGCTGCCGACCCACTGGCCCAGTTGCTGCGCGCCCACGCCACATGCGGCGTCAGCTGTTGCCCTGAGCAGGGCACCGGCGCGGCCGGCAACGCGGCGGGAGCGCCGTCGGGGGCGCGCCCGCTGGCAGCGCGCCAGGATGGCATGCATGGCGCGCGACACCGCGGGCGCCTGCTGCACACGGTTCAGGCCCTGCCCCGTGTTGGTCAGCCGGTACGTGGTGCCCTCCGCCAGCAGGTCCTCCTCCGCCAGGCTCCACAGCTTGAACATCTGCGCGGCGTGTGCGCGCGCGCTCACGTAACCCTAGCCCTAACCCTAGCACCGGCAGCCAGCACAGCAGCACGCCCGCCCCGCAGCCTGCCTGCGCCCGCCCCGCACGCGCCAGCAGCGTGCATGCCTGCCGCACAGCGGCGCCCCAGGGCAGCGAGCAGCGCGCCTCGTGGCTGATCTCGCGCCACAGCGTGAGGCTCTGCAGCACGTAGTGGTACTGCCGCTCGTGGCTGTGCGTCAGGCGCGCGCCGGCCATGCCGCCGCTGATGGCCAGCGACGCGCCCGGCTCGGCGCCGTCGGGCCGGAAGCAGGACCGCAGGTGGCCGACCATGCGGTCCACCGGGTCGCGGTTGAACAGCAGGTAGCTGTTGTTGTCCGCGATGCTGTACAGGCAGCGCAGGATCGCGTCCTGCGCGCCGGCCGGCCCGCTCGGCCGCCGCGCCGCAGGGCACCGGCATGGGGACGCTCGCGGGTCGCCCGCAGCGCCAGGCTTTTCAAAAACTCTCCGCTGAGCACGGGGACGGGCGCCGAGGCGGCCAACCCCGGCCGCGCGCTGCTGCCCACCGCCGCCCCCGGCGGCGGCAGGGCGGCTCCCCCGCAGGTGCGTCGCACGCGCAGGGAGCAGGGCCGCGCGCCTCCGGCAGCGCGGCGCTGCGATAGCGCTTGGCCAGCGCGTCGCGCGCGCGCTCCTTCAGGCGGATGTCGCGCTGCACTTCGTGCCGCGGCCGCGCGCCCGCCACGATCTCGCCCGTCGCCCGCTCCACCAGCGGGTCTGCGCCGCGCGCCCGCGTGAGCGCGCGCCCGCTGCGCCGGTCGACCTCGACCCCGCGCGTGCCGCGCCGCGAGGGCGCGGGTATGGCTCTACAGCGTCGTAAGCGACAGCAGCGCAGGCGGGAGAGAGGCGCGCCGGCCGCAGGCGTGCAAGGGCCGAGCCGGGGCGCGCGCCTGACAGCATGGCGGTGCCGTGCGCCTCCTGCAGCAGCTGCCACACCGTGCGCAGCGGGCGCACGCAGCGGAACTCCAGCAGCTCCTGGATCGCCGGCTCCGCGCTGCGCGCGCGCGTGTGCGGCCCGGTCAGCTCGCCGCGCACACCGCGCGCCACCAGGCGGCCCAGCGGGCGCCTTAGCTGACTGCAGGGGCCGCGCGAAGGGGGACGCGGCGGCGGCGGGGGCGCCCAGGGGGCGCGCCTGTCCATGAGCAGGTACATGAGCTTGCCGTACTCGCTGCGCATCTTGTGCGGGTTCTGGATCTTGTACCGCCGCCCCACCTCGAACGCGTCCTGCGCCGCTCGCCACGGCACGTCAGCCCCCGCGCGCCGCGCGCCCGCGCCGCCCGGCGCCGGCCGCCCACGGGCGCCCGGGCGGGCCGCTCCCTGGCACCTTTTCATATCTGAACAACAAACAAAACACGGGAAAAAAAAGTGCCCGGGCCGCGCCTGGAAGAAGGCGGCGTTGTCGCGGAAGGAGCGGTGCTGCACGAGCGCCTGGCCGCGGCGGTAGTCCTGCGCGACCACCAGCGCGCACAGGATCGCGCACAGGTCCTTGACCTGCGCATGCACGCGCGCCGCCTTGCTCTTCCAGCTCGCGATGTCCACCTGCGCGCGCGCGGCCCCGGGCGCTCGCTCCTGTACGCTCTTTGTGGTGGGGGTGGAATGGGGGGGCGGCGGCGCTGGCAACGGCGTCCGCACGGCACGCCGACGACGACGCGGGCGCAGCGACGCCGCGCGTGGCGCGCCGGGCTCCAGCGTGAGGGCAAGGCGGCGCGCCTTGTCGGTGTACTCGCTGACGGAGAGCGCGGCCTCCAGCAGGCGCAGCGTGCGCCGCTCGTCCTGGCTGAGGCGCAGCGGGATGTAGCGCGCGCGCTCGGCCGCGCCGCCGCGCCGCAGCGTCGCGGCCGCGCCGTTCTCCTCCTCTGCGTCCGACACGCTCGCCGACAGGCCGCCCGCCTGCCCCGCCTCCGCCGCCTCCTGCGCCCAGGATGGGTCAGGGTAGGGTGCCGACCCTGCACCCAAGACAGTGCAGTCCCCCTCGGTCCTCTGCACTGCTTGGCCCCGCGTGGGTGCCCGTGCACGCTCGCGTGCCCCACGCTCGCAGGCGCGCATCAACGTGTCTCAGGCAGCGCGCGCGCCTCCGAGGTGTCCGCGTCCGAATGCTCCCGCATGCGCTTCATGTCCACGCCCGCCGCGCCGTCCGCGTCGCGCAGGTTCGCCTGCGCGGCGCCGCGCGCGCGCTCAGCCGCGAGCCCGCCGCTGGCCCACGGGCGGGAGCGACGGCCCTGCCCGGGCGCGCGCCTGGCTGTAGGAGCGCTTGGTGCGCTCGGCGTCGCTGCGCTGCTGCACGTGGAACGCCTGCGCCTCCGCTGCCGACTCGGCCAGCTGCGCCTTGAGCGCGCCCAGCGCCGCGCCGAGCGCGTCCAGCGCGGCGCCGCCGGACGTGGACGCCGGGCCGCCCGCGCCGCGCTCGCGCGCGCCCGCCAGCGCCGCCTCCAGCGCCGCCGCCGCGGCCAAAAACCCCGCCGCCTCCTTCTCCTTCTGCGCCGCGTACTCGCTCACCTGGCGGCCGCGCCGCGCCCGCCGTCGGGTCCGGGCGTGCCCCCTAGCGGCCCAGAGGCAGCCCACCAGCGCCCTGGCGTGGGCTCTCTTGGGCCGCGCAGCCCTCCGGGGCCGCTTTCCCAGCCTGCGCCGGGCGGCCGGCGGGAGCGGGGGCGGCGCGCGCCTGCTCCTGGGCGACCACCAGGCGCCGGCTCGCGTCGGCGGCCTGCGCCTCCGCGCTCAGCCGCGCGGTGTGCTCCTCTGCGCGCCGCCGCCCGCAGCCCGTCAGCGCGCTCTGGGCGCTGGCCCGCAGCGGGCCGGGCGCAGCGGCCGGGCGCGGCGGCGCCCCCTCCCACCAGCTCTGAAGCGCGGCGGCGGGCCCGCGCGCGCCGGGCGCCCCGCGGCGGGCCCGCACGGGCGGCGCGCACCTTGGAGCTCGCCCAAGTCTGTGCTCATCACCGAGTCCTCCGGCCTGCCGTCGCCCAGGCAGCCCGCATCCAGGACCTCTGACAGCGCGTGGTTGGCCTCGGGGCCGCCCTGCGTGCCCATGCCTGAGGAGCACTGGCTGAGAGTCTGCAGGATAGATTTAAACAACAAAACAGGCATAGAGCTGCGGCGCTGCCAGGGGCCCGGTCGTACGCAGGATCCTCGGGCCAGGTGCGGCGGGGGAGGCTCTGCGGCACCGCATACGAAACTCCAGGCGCTGGGCACTCCTCCCCTCATAGGGTGGGTCTCGAGAGGGCTTTAGCTAGAGAGCTTCAATCATCCGATCGGGCGATAAGCAGGGCGAGGGGCCTGGCTTGCAGGGCAGCTAACTAACACGCTCGCAGCTGTGAGGCAATCAAGTGCTCGCCGCCCGAGCATGGCGCCCTGCCTGCACTCTGACGGTCTGCGTGCGCACGTCGGCCGCGCCCCCGCAGCTGCCGTCGCGTGCGGCGCAGGCGCGGCGCCGGGTGGGGCTTTTAACAATGTCTATCTTGATATATATGCGCCGCAGCGCACCGACGCGCCACGTCCGCAGGCCCCCCGCGCGCCGCTGTGCGCGCCGCAGCGCCGCCTAGGAGCGCCGCAGGCCTCGAGAGGCGCGAGGCTCTGCTGCGGGGCGCCGGCCTGGCAGGCGCGGCCGCTGCGTGCTCGGCCCGGGGCGCCAGCGCCGCTCCTGCTTGCACAGGCCGCTGAGGCCCGCCGGCGGCGCGCAGCGTCGCTCCTGCTCCTCAGCCCCGAGAGCCAGGCCGCCGCCTTCCCCGGCTTCCAAAAGGTGCGGCGGGCGCGGCGCCCCGGCGGGCTGCGCCCCTGCCCCGCACGGCCGCCCCGCCCACGCGCGGGCGGGCGCGGCCGCGCAGGAGCTGCGGAAGCGGCGGCTCAAGGTGCCCGAGAGCGAGTTCAGCACCAGCCCCGAGGGCCTCAGGCGCGTGCTCGGCGCGGCCCGCGCGCGCCCCCCCGCCCTGGCCACCCCGCCTCAGCGGCGGCGCCGGCCGCCGCAGGTACTACGACGTGGATGTCGGCAAGGGCGCGCTGGCGGACGTCGGCGAGCGCGTCGTGGTGCACTACGAGGCGCGCTGGAAGGGCGTGACCATCTCCACGTCGCGCACGCAGTGGGGCGGCACGACCGGCGGGCAGCCGCTCGGCTTTGACGTGGGCGCCAAGGGCGCGGGCGGGACGCTGCCGGGCCTGGACCTGGTGCGCGCCGCGCGCCGCGGGCGCGCCGCCGGGCCATGTTTTCACGTCCGCTGACGGCGTGAGCCGGGCCGCGCAGGGCGTGCGGGGCATGCGCGTCGGCGGCCAGCGCAAGCTGCTGGTGCCGCCCGAGCTGGCCTACGGCTCGCGCGGGCTCGGCGAGATCCCGCCGGACGCGACGCTGGAGTTTGAGGTGGAGCTGCTGAGCATCAAGCAGTCGCCGTTCGGGTTCAGGAGCAAGCTGGTGGAGGGGTGATTGCCGTGCCGTTGCCAGTACCATGACGCTTGCACGCGGTGTTACACGACCGTCCGCCGTCACTGCTTGCGCTCCTTCTTCTTGCCAAACAGCATCTCGTCCACGATCTGCCCCTTCCTGGCGGCGCCCGCGCGCCGCTGCCTCAGTTGAGGAGGCGCCGGTCGGCGGAGGGGCGCGGGGCAAGCAACTGCGGGGCCGCACCGTGTGTAGCTCACGCCCGCCTGCGCGAGGGCCGGGCAGGGCCGGTACGCCTTGATGGGCCACCAGTCAAAGCCGGGCACGGCGCCTATGCCGCCGACAATGCGCCCCTGCCGGTCGCACCTGCGCCACAGATAAGGCAGATAAGGACTCAACCGCAGGCAGCACGGTGTGAGGCCGCGGACGATAGGGCCCAGCACGCGGGCTGCAGGGCAGCGCCTCACACGCGCACCCGCGGGGCGCGGAGTCCAGGGATGCGCCGCACATCTGGCAGGCGTCCGGCCGCGCCTCCGCGCCGGCGGAGCGCTGGCCCCGCGCGCGCTATCCGTTGGTATGGAGACCGCACGCTCGTCTGACTACACGTTGACGTGGCGACACGCACCTCTGTGTCCTCAGCGACCGCACGCACGGCGAGGGGCGCCCTGCACGGCCGCCCGCTCGCTGCCCCGCTGCCAAACACACAACGCCTGCTGGGAGCGCGCCCGGGCAGCGCATGCGCGCTATGAGCGTGCGCAGCGACGAGCGGCATCGTGGAGCGCAGCGGATGTATAGCTGCACACTGGAGCTTGCTGCATCTGTCTATCGCGGCCCCCTCCCGCGCACTTGGCTCCAGCAACCCTGCCCGCCCTGACCCTGCTGCTAAAAGTGCTCTGCAGCCTGGCAATTACCGGGAAATTTCAAACCAGCGCGGCCAAGCTCTGCCCATCGCGTTGGAGTGCCCCTGCTGGAGACCACAGGCAGGGCGCACAGCAAGATGGCGTTCCAGAACGACAGCCCGGTGCGCCCGCGGGAGCACGCACGCGCGGGCGCCCCTGCAGGCTGCTGCGCCATGCCGCCGCACTGTCACGCGCGGCGACTGCGCTCCTGCCAAGGCAGCTCTGACACCTTCTGTGCCGGCCGGCAGACGTTCCTGCTGTTTGGCAAGTCTGGCTGGATCGGCGGGCTCGTGGGCGAGCTGCTCCAGCAGCAGGGGGCCAGGTTCGAATACGCTACCGCCCGCCTGGAGGATCGGGCGGGCGTGGTGGCGGACATCGAGCGGGTGCGGGCAACCTCCTCCAGCATTCAAAAGTGGGCAGTTTCAAAATCGGCGCACGACCCGCGGCCAACCGCCTCGGCTCTGCCCCGGCGGCGCAGGTGAGGCCCACGCACGTGCTCAACGCGGCCGGCCTGACCGGGCGGCCCAACGTGGACTGGTGCGAGGACCACAAGGTGCGCGCCGCGCGCGTCCGGCCCCGGGGTCCCCAGGGCAGCCGCCGCCTGCCGCCGCGGGACTGCTCCGTGCTTGCATCAGCCGCGCGCACGGGCTCCCCACTCCAGCAGCTCGGCGGTGCATGTGCATGCACGGCTGGCGGCCTTATGTAAGGCGCACGCGCGCCGTGTGGTTATGCGGCGGTGCACTTCACATCGCAGCTGGAGTTGCTGCGCGGCGGCCGAGCCGAGCGCGGCGGCCGCGGCGCTGCGCGCAGATTGAGACCATCCGCGCCAACGTGCTCGGCATGCTCAACCTGGCGGACGTGTGCTTCCAGCGCAACATCCACCTGACCACCTACGCGACCGGCTGCATCTTCCACTACGACAAGGACTTCCCCGAGGGCTCGGGCAAGGGCTTCAAGGAGGAGGACACGCCCAACTTCACCGGCTCCTACTACTCCTACACCAAGGCGCGCGCCTGCACCCGTGCCCGCCGCGCCGTGCTCAGCAGCAGTGCCCGCCGTTGCACCCTGCCTGCTGCCCGCCGGCCTGCCTGCGCCAGTGCGCTGCGGCCGCGGCTGACCCTAGGGCTCTGCCCCCCCCGCGCGTTCACCGCGCCCGGCGCGCCCGCAGGCGATGGTGGAGAGCCTTCTGAAGGAGTACCACAATGTGCTGGTGCTGCGCGTGCGGATGCCCATCGTGGCCGACCTCACGTACCCGCGCAACTTCATCACCAAGATAATCAAATACGAGAAGGCGCGCCGCCGCGCCGCTCCCGGGGAGCGCCGCCGCGCGGCCCGCGCCACTCCCGTCGAGCCCGGGCGGCTGGCGACATGCTGAGCGTGCGGGCTCGCGCGCAGATCGTCAACATCCCCAACTCGATGACCGTGCTGCCGGAGCTGCTGCCGCTGTCGCTCGAGATGGCGCGCCCCCGCGCCGGCTTGTTCTAGAGCCCTCGCGCCCGTCGGCGCCCGATGCGCGGAGCCTGATGCCGCGCCGCTGTGCGCAGGCGCGGCGCGGCCTGACGGGCATCATGAACTACACCAACCCGGGCGCGATCAGCCACAACGAGATCCTGGAGCTGTACAAGCAGTACGTGGACCCGGAGATCACCTGGGCCAACTTCTCGCTGGCGGAGCAGGCCAAGGTCATCGTCGCGCCGCGCTCCAACAACCTGCTGGACACCGGCCGGGCGCGCGCCCGCGCCCGCCCGGCCCCTCCTTGTGCGCTTGCCTGCTGGCTGCAGAGCCACCTTGGCCGCGGCTGCTGCAGTCGCACTGCCTGACGGCGCTGAGCGGCCGGCCGGGGCGCAGATCGAGGGGGAGTTCCCGCAGCTGCTGCCGATCCGCGAGTCGCTCATCAAGTACGTGTTTGAGCCCAACGCGGCGCGAAAGGCGGAGGTGCAGGCGGCGGTGCGCAGCATGCGCGGCCGCGTGTGAGCGCCGGCGCGGCCGCGCGGGCGCCGCGCGGCTCGCGCGCTGCAGCACAAACAAGCTGGGCGGCTGCGCACGCGCAGCCGCACGCTGCAGCGTCCGGGCTGCGGCTTTGTGCTGCAGCGTGCCGCCGCGCCCGCGCGCGCGCGGCCTGTCTGTCGAGTGTTTAGAGCAGGAGGGGCGGCACGGAACACGCGCGTGAATCGGGTTGCAGGTCCGTCGCAACGGCGCGGCACCTCTGTATGGTCCCCATGTGTCTTTTACACTTCCCTGGTTGCTTTTCTAAGGTTTTGCGCTGGGCTCTGGCAGGTAGGTAGCACGTCTGCGGGTGCCGCGGGTCCCCTCCCGCACGCTGGCCCTGATTTTGACGCTGTTTGCTGCACCCCGTCGGCGTGCGAACTGGCCCCAAAGGCGCAGCGGCGCCACAGTCGGACCGGAATGTAATCATGCACTTGCATTGCCTGGTTTTCAGATGCAGCCCAGGTGTCTCAGCGGCTACACCTGGCACATCGGAGTGCTCCTTCTTCAGAAAGGAGGGTCTGACTCAGCCGTGAACGGGCACATCTCACCTCACTCCCTGCTTGAACGCCTGCGCTTCGACTCGCAGCACCAGCGCCCCCCTTCTCTTCAACACAGACCATGGAGAAGCTCTATGTGAGCCAGCCCCTGCACAAGCCGCTCTGGCACGTACATCCAAGCGCGTACCTGCGCCGCGGCACCCAGCAGGCAGCGGGGAATCCCCTGCGACCTGCGCATGGCCGGCATTGGCGGCGCGGCAGCAGGAGCGACAGGACTGGCTGGTCATGCACATGCGCGGGCACTGGCGTAGAGCACGCAGCTAGCGCGCAGGAGCGCCCGGCGGCGCAAGCGCGCACGCTCGTCGTGGCAGTCGACGAGAGCGAGGTGCGCCCGCGGCTGCGAGTCTTGGGCACAGCCCGATGCCTGCCGGGGGTGCACGTACCGCAGACCTGCGTGATCGCGTGGCAGGAGTCGCTGGCAGCCTTCGAGTGGACCCTGCGGCACCTCTTCCGGCAAGGTGAGCCCGACTGAGGCCTGCCGCAGGCGCTGGTGTACCACACGGCTCTCCCCCGCTGAGCCGCCCCGCTCGGGGACCGCAGGCGACTGCGTGCGCCTGCTGCACGTGCTGCCGCTCGTCCGGGAGCGCCTGGCGCCGGGCTCGGTGTACTACGCGCCGCCGCTGGCGTCGCAGGACTTTGAGTACGAGGCCCACGCGGTGCGGCCCGCTCGAGCGGCTGCCACGGCGCCGCGCGGGCGCGCTCACCGGGGGCCGGGCCTGGCCGCAGGCCGACGCGGCGCAGGCGCACATCGAGCGCATGTACCTGCCGGTGGCCGCGCGCTTTGCCGCGGCCGACTGCCGCTTGGACGTGGTGAAGGCCGGCTCGCAGGGCGTGGCCCCGGTGCGCTCCCGGCAGGCCCTGAGGGGTGGGCCCCGGCGGCGGCGCCGGCGTGCGCTCACCCCGCTGCGCGCGCAGGCGCTGTGCAGGCGCGCCGAAGAGCTGCAGGCGGCGGTGCTCGTCCTGCACAACCACCGCAGGACGGCGCTGCAGACGGCCCTGCTGGGCAGCGTGTCCACTTTCTGCGCCACGCACTGCGCGCGGCCCGTGCTGCTGGTGCACTGAGCAAGCCCACTGGAGGGCGCTGTTACGGAGGCTGGAGGCGCACTTAACGCCGTGCCGCAACACCTAGGGCCAGTCGACCGTGGCAAATGAGCCAGCCTATAGCAGGGCACCAAACTCCCGCCGCGCCGATCCTTGATCATCGCGCCGCAGTCCGATATTGCCGATAATTGCACGAGAGCCAACAGGGAGCGCTGAGCAGCGGGGATGGCTGGCGCGTGGCCGGCCGGCCAGCATTGCGGCGCTTGGGTTCCCTGCTGCCAGTTTTGCGCGTGAGCTGAGCGCGAGCAGGACGCACGGAGGCGCCCGCGCACGGCCGCCGCGCCAGCCGCTCGCAGCCGTCCGGTTGGCAGCCCGCAGGCGCGCCTGCACGCGCCTATCCTAGCTCTTTCGGCACGCTGGTGGGCCCTAGTGCGCCGGCCGAGCCGCACACGAGGCGGTCTATAGCACGGCGCCCGACGCGGCATTGGCGCGCCCGCCGCCAGGGCGTGACACCGGCGAGCCACGCCGCCCGCCGCACGCATGGCGCTCGACCGCGAGCAGGAGGCCATCGGCAAGTTCAAGGAGTATGTGCTCTCCCTGAACGAGCAGTTTGCGCGCTGGGTCGTCTCGCAATGGGACACAAAGCCGGACCGCTTCTGGTGCACGGGCATGGTGGACTACCTGCGCCATGCCGTGATTATCAAGCGGGACCATGCGGAGGCGGTCGCAGCGCTCGGTGCGGCCTCCTAGTTCTTTCGCTCTGCACGGCCTGGCCGCGCGGACGGCGAGCGTGGATGCGGCCGGGCGCGGCCGCGCGCCGGCGGCGGCAGCCGTTTCATGACAATCGTCCGTTGCGTCGCAGAGCGGAACGGCGAGGACGAGTTTGCGGACCGGAGGCACGAGGCGCAGCTCACCGTCCTGCCCATGCACCACTCCAAGGCGCGCGGCCGCGCCGCTCTGGGAGGCGCCGGCCAGGTAACGCCCTCCGGCGAGCCGCTGAGGCCGACGCGGGCTGCGCGCAGGTCATCCACTTTGTGCGGCACGGCGAGGGCTTCCACAATATCGGCATCGTCAACGAGGACGCGCACCTGACGGCTGCCGGCTGGAAGCAGGCGCACGCGCTGCGGAAACACATCGCCGGCATCTCCCCGCCGCTGGACGTCCAGGCGCGCCCCGCGCCCGCGCCCCGCTCGCCCCTGGCCCCAGGTAGCGTGCCGGCTCCGGCACGCCCGCAAGCGCGCCGAGCGCGGCGGCGGAGGCAGCCACCGTGAGCTGGGTGCAAGACTTGGTCGATGGTGGGGTCAGGGATAGTTGCATGATGTGGACAACCTGCGCGCAGGCGGTCATCGTGTCGCCGCTCATGCGCGCGTTGGAGACGGCGGCGGGCGTGTTTGGCGGCGGGCCGTTTGACGGCCGCGGGCGGCCGCTGATGGTGGCGCAGACGGAGGCGGAGGACGAGCGCGCCGCGCACGGCGCGGTCGCGTGCGCGGACGGCCTGCCCTTCATCGCGTTTGAGGGCTGCCGCGAGCGCCTGGGCGCGCGCCCCGGCCCGGCGCCTCCGCCCGCTGGCTGCCCAGTCCTCGCTCGGTGCCAGCGGGTCCCGCTGCGTGTGCCCGGCGCGTGCCGCTGCGGGGCCGCGCACAGCGCCGGCTGCAGGCGGCAGCTGCCTGTGCGCGCCGCTGGCACCAGGGCGCCATGCCGAGATGAGGGCGAGAAGAGACTAGGGTGGTTGAGAACTGCGGTCTGAGCCGCGCGCCGCGCGCGCAGGCGCGGCCTCGTGCGACCGGCGGCGCGACATCCGGCACGCCGTGGCGGCCTTCCCGGGCGTGGACTTTTCGCACATCGAGCCGGGCGCGGACGCCATCTACCACAAGCACCGCGTGGAGACCGAGCCCGCCGTCATGGAGCGCGGCCTGCGCTTCCTGCAGTGGCTCATGGCGCGGTGCGCGGCCGCTTCCCGACCCCAAGCCGCCGCGTGGCTGCGCTCCCTCCCGTGGCAAGGTGGCGCGGCTGCCGCCGCGGCCTGCAGGTGGCTCCCGCCCACCCCGCATGAAAGAGCGCCAGCGGGGGCTGAGCGGCGGGGGTGGCGCCGCGCAGCCCGGAGTCGCGCATCGCCGTCGTGACGCACTGCGGCTTCCTGTTCCTCACGCTGACCGCGTTCGGGCACGACTGCGCGCAGCCCGTCCAGGCGCGGCCCGCCCGCGCGGCCCCTGTGCATGTGCGGTCCGCTCCAGTCAGTGCACACCGCCGCTCACCGAGCGCAGCCCCGCGGGCGTCGACACGCGGCTCAAAGGCGGCGGCCCTGGCGCGCAGGATGAGCTGCACCGCGCGTTTGACAACTGCGAGCTGCGGAGCGTGGTGGTCACGGACGCGGCGGGCGGCGGCAAGGTGGACACCACGTGGTGGCCCGGCGGCCGCACCGGGCTGTGACGGCGCACGCTTGGAGCGCCGGGCGCGCGGCGCCAATGCGGCGCCCAGCGGCAGACACCGTATTCTTTCCGGCGCCCGCGCGCGCGGATCGCTTGGGTGTGGCTAGCTGCGGCCAGCGCGGCCAGCCGGCGGCCGGCCGCGGGCTTGCTGGGCGTCCCCGCCCGCAGCAGCAGCGCTTTGGCTGCTTGCGTCCGGTCATGCTCTCGCGTTGCAGGCAGGCTGTACGGCGCGTGCCGGGCGGCGTGCGCCGAGCTGCCCTGCGTTTGCACGTGCGGAAGGCTCTGCCTCTGCCCGCCAGCGCAGCACAGGAGGCAGGCGCCTCGGCTGCTCCTGCTGGGCCATTGGAGCGCGCAGATAATTAACATCTGGCGTCCGCTGACTATGAGAGAGGGTGGGTGAGCAGTGTGGTTCGTGAGCGCTTTCTAGCAAGCGGGCTGCCGGGCCGCGGTCCTGTGCCTCCCTCCCTGCCTCCTGTCTGCCTGCGCGCCGATGCCCCAGCGCTGCACCTGCGCGCTCCAGCAGCGCTGCAGGGGCTGTCGACCCTGTACCATGGCTTGTATGTTGCTGTCACCCGCGCGCTGGGACTTCCTTGGGTTTGTTGCTCACCGAGACAGCGAGCGTTGCAGGCGTCGGGTAAATAGTTGTGCAGCAGGTCCTGCACGTGGCATGCGTTTCGCTTCAAGTACGACATGCTAGGCAGCATCGCCGCGCGCCCCTTGGCCGTGGCGGTGCAGGCGCACACCCCTCCCGCAGTGTTTTCCGCGCCGCCGCTTTAATCTCTGTGCCGTTTTCCGAGAGCCTGGTGCCCGTTCTCTTCAGGCACGCGCGGCGGACAGGCCCGCCAGCCGCCCCGACAGCCACGCCTGCGCGGGGCGGGCGCGAACCCGGTCACGCATTGCTGCAGGCACGAGCGCCGACACAGTGCCTAGCAGCCAACACAGAGCAAATGTTCTCGTCTGCCTGGTAGAGGAACAGGGAAGGAGGCAGCAGCAGCTGGGGCATGCCCACAGAAAGCAATAGCCGCCTACGCGGCCCCACACGTCGACCAGCTCGCCGCACACGAACAGGCCCGGCCGCAGCCGGCTCTCCAGTGTGGCGCAGTCGACCTCCTCCAGCGGCAGGCCCCCGCCGGTCACCTCCGCTTTGGCGTAACCCTGCGCGCGGCGCTGCCGCCAAGTCTGCTTCACCAGGCTCGCAGCACACGGCTGGGAATGAGGCACGAGTCGAGGGGCCCACAGCCGCGCGCGTCTCGAACAGATACAGGGACACGGGCGCAGGCAGCGGCTGTGAGGGCGGGCCGCCACAGGCAGCGGCTGTGAGGGCGGGCCGCAACGGGCGCTGGCGCGAGGCGGCGAGCCCACCTCGTGGCCGGTGACGGGCAGCGCGTAGGCGGTCAGTGCGCGCACGAGCGCGCCGCGCTGCTCGCGCCGCAGCTCCGCCATGCGCGCGCCCGCCGCCAGGCCCGCCTCCGCGCACAGCGCGTCTGCCAGCCGCGCCGGCAGCCCGCCGCGCCGCAGCCGCGCAGCCACGCCCTCGCCGCCCGCCGGCGCGCACAGCCGCGCGTCCCACGCCGCCGCGCCGTCGGGCGTCCAACTCACGCGCAATTCTGCGAGCGGGCGCGCGGCCGGGGTCGCGCGGCGCTTGGTGCACGGGCAGCGCGGCAGGAGCGGGGAGCCTGGGCCGCGCCGGGCGCGGCGCCCAGCTGCCTGCCCCGCCCGCAGCCCGGCCGGGCAGGAGTCGCAAGCAGGCCGCGGGACCCCGCCGGCCAGTCCCTGAGCTCGACATGCCAGTATTTGCCTGTTGCTCCTCAGCGGCAGCGCGCGCGTGCCGGGACCAGGTGCGGGCCGAGCCGGGGGGCCGCGCCTGGCGCGGCCGTCCCACGGTCCTGCGCCATGGTCACCGTGTGGCTCAGGTCCAGCACCACCGGGCCCGAGAAGCCGCGGTGCGTGAACAGCAGCGAGCGCCGCGGCGCCCGCCGCGCGCGCCGCCGCCCGCCGCCGCCGCCGCCCGGCCCGGGCGGCGCCGCCGGCCCTGCGGCGCGGCCGGGCGCGCTCTCCAGCTGCGCGTCGTAGGCGGCCAGGCCGGCCAGCTGGCTGCTCGCCGGGTGCGGCCTGCGCCGGCGCGCCGCGCGCTCAGCGGAGGCCGTCGCGCCCGGTCACTGAAGCGGGGGAGGGGCGCCGCCGGGGCGGCGCACCCTGTTAGGGGGGTGAGCGCGGGGTAGGGCGGTCGCAGCGCGTGGCCCAGCTCGCGCAGCATGCGGAAGCCCGACCCGTCGGTGCCCATTTTAGGGAAGCTGCTGCCGCCGGCCGCCAGCACCTGCGCCGCGCGCAGCGTTCGCCGCGCGTGCCCGGCCGACCGCGGCCGGGCCCCGTGGGGCGGCAAGACGAAGCGGGCGCACACCACGCGGTCGGCGCGCCGCTCAGTGCCGTCCGCGAGCGCGCAGGCCCAGCCGCCGGCGGGCAGCGGCCGCAGCGCCTCCACGCTGGCGCCGTACAGCACGCGCGCGCCCCGCCGCTCGGCCGCCGCCAGCAGCGCGTCGCGCACGTCGTGGCTGCTGTTGCTGGCCGGGAACCACTTGCGCGTCTCGGGCTCCAGCGCGAGCGGCAGGCCCAGGTCCTGCTCCAGCCTGGCGGGGTAGGGTTAGGTCAGGCGCGAACCCCCTGCGTCCAGGGCTACCTCCCGAACAGAACCCTGCGCAGCCGGCCCAGGTCCTGCTCCAGCCTGGCCGCCGGGCCGTCAGGCGCTCGCAGCCCCCAGCGTCGGCGGGGGCGGGCGGGGCGCCGGCCGGCGGGCGCACCAGCGCCGGCAGTCCTCCAGCGACCAGGACGCGAACAGCGCGCGCAGCGCGCCGGGCCGGCTCTCCGTGAAGAAGTCGGCGTGCAGGTCCACCGCCTCCGGCAGCACGTTGCAGCGCTGGCCGCCGCTGATGATTATTTTTTTCCCGGCGGCGCGCATCCGCTCGAGCACCGTCACCTGCGCGGGGCGCGCGCCGTCGGCCGGGCGGCCCTGGGCGCGGCCGCCCGCCGAGCGGCGGGGACGCGGGCGCGCCTGCGCGCCGGCGCTCGCGCAGAAGTAGGCGGCCGTCAGCCCGGCGGCGCCGCCGCCCACCACGATGACGTCCGGGGCGGCGGCGCGCGCGGACGTGCAGTGCACCGCCGCGCGCAGGCGCGGCAGGGTGCGGCGGCGGCCGCTCGCGCACAGCGAGCGCCTGCCGGCGAGCAGCATCGGGCGTCCTCGCACACCACCAAGGCCTCTTTCAGCCCCCGCTTCCTGCTGAGGCTGACTATAGCTGTCGTACAGCGCTGCCCGTGAGGTCAAGGGTTGAGACCCAGCTGCACTGCAGGTGCACTTTCGTGCGGGAGGAAAGGAATGATCAGGAGCGAGTGTACCCTTCTTTGCAGTAGCACGGCTTGCGCAGTAGAAACTGTACTGTGCACGGAAGTGTGCGTGCGCAAACCGCTGATTGTGCACTTTAAACTCGGGCAGACTTTGCTCCCACGTGCGGGAGCAGGTACTGGTGTTTGCTCCCGCCGCGTGCGGTCGCGCACCGCTGCGTGGGGTCGCAGCAGGCAATGCTGTCCTCACGCGCAAGCGTTCGGGCGCATGCGGCATGCTGACGGAGGCGCGGTGACTCTGGCTGGGGCCTAGCACGGCCGCTGGGCGCGGCACGCGCGTCAGCTGTCGGCGCGCATGGGCACGGGCCGGCCGTACACATACATGAGCAAGTTCAGGACGCTGCTGCTGCGGCGCTACGCCTGGCCGCTGGTGTACCTGGCGGCCCTGCTGGCCGCCCGCCTGCTGCTGCTGCGGGTGCGCACGCGCGCCACCTGGCACCCCTGGCGATCGGCGCCGATCGCACGCCGCCCGGTGCCCGCGGCCCGATCTGCCAACGCGCGGGGCGCCGCGCCGCGCAGACGCCCGCAAAGACGCTCTTGGGCGGGCCGCCGGACACGTGCCCGGTGCCCGTGCCGACCGGCCACCTGCCGCAGCTCGCGCTCTTCATGCCCGCCTCGGTGCGCGCTCCCGGCCGCCGGCAGGCACCTGCGCAGGGCGGTCCGGGCGCTGGGGCTCAGCGGCGCAGCGGGGTGAGGGCGCGCCGACGCGCGTGAGCGGGCTGCGCAGGCGGGCGAGAGCTATGCGGCGGGGCCGATGCTGTATGACGGGCACAGCTCCACGTACTACAGCAACACCTGCCGCACGAGCCAGGCGCGCGGCCCGCACGCCCAGGCTCCGGCCGGCAGCCCTCGGGGCCCTGGCTCTGGTGCACGGCGCGGCGCGCGCCTGCGGGCGCCCAGGGCCGCCAGCGCCGCGCCCGGCCGGTTGCGCAGCGCGCTGACCAGGGCCGGCGCCGGCGCGCAGACGCTCGTGCGCGTCGTGCGCAACCACCTGCCGGCGGACGTGTTTGCCGCGCTGAAGACCGCGCTGCTGGCGCGGCTGGCCGCGCACCGCAGGCAGATGCCGCCAGACCAGGACAGCTGCCTGTTCTGCGTGCACGTCGTCCTCAACGTCAACGGCGCGCCGCCCGCGCGCGTGCCCGGCTGCGCCCTTGCTAAATGCGCGGGGGCTGCTCCGCTCTCTCCACGCGCGCGGGCGCGCTCGTGGCGCGCGGGCGCGGTCCTGCGCAGGCGTGCGGCGGCGGCTGGCAGGGTTAGGGTCCCCAACCCTAATAGCGGGCGCCGCGCGCAGGCGTGCGCCAGCTGCGCGACCACCCCCAGCTCGGCTTCCTGTACGAGTACTTCAAGCGCGTGCGCCACGCCGACATGAACGCCTGGGACATCAGCGTCACCATGGTGCGCGGCAGCAAGTACGCCGAGGCCTTCCGCCCGCACTACGACCGCACGCTCACCGACCACATGGCGCACACCGCCTCCATCGGCGGCCTCAAGGCGCGGGCCCTGCTCCTGGCCGAGCGCGATCTCATGATGTGGCAGGTTTCAGTGACGGAGAGGTTGCACTTCGGTGAACTTTGACTTAGTCGAGAAAATTTGGCATCGGGAATCAACGTGCATGCAGCCGGTCTGCCGCGGCGATTCCGAGGCGCCGCGCGGCACGCAGGTCGTGCGGCGCTGGGAGTACGGGCTGCTGTCGGACACGTCCAGCGTGACGTATGTGCAGGTGCCGGCCGACACTCGCGGCGGCCGCTTCCGCTTCTGGGACCCGCGCGAGCACGACTGGTCCATCATCCACCGCGCGCAGGTGCCGCCGCCGACGCGCGAGATCGCAACCGAGGCGCGCCCCCGGCCGCCGCGCGGCGCCCTGCCGGCGCCCTGTTCGGCGCCGGCCAGCCCGCGCCCGGCGCCTTGTTTGCCGAGTGTCGCGCCCCGCCTTCTAGTTGTGCACGGCCTGGAGTCACGAGGCGCGCGCTCCAGGTCCGCCGAGACTCAGCTCGAGCGGCAGCGCCTGGACCCTAACCCTACCCCGGGCGCCCCGCAGGAGAACCTGATGGTCGAGTTCCGCGGCGACGCCCTGCACGGCCTGGAGGGCTTCACGACCGCAACCGGCCTGCCGCGCGTCAGCCTCGTGTGCAAGCAGTACAAGCTGTCGCCCGGGGACTATGCGTTCTCGCCCAACTTCCAGATAGTGAGCTGAGCTACGGAGGCGCCAGCGGGAGCCAGGCGAGGGGCTGATTTTGAGGTTTGCGAAGTGCGCCACAGCAGGTCGTGTCTGTGCATACGAGGATGCAGAAGTTGCTCTGTGTGTTCAGCTGATGTTTTTATGGACACCTTATTTCATTTGTCCGACATGCGGTTTGTGCACGAGAGCGGGCTCCTCTGGTCGGGGGTGTCACACGCGTATGAGCAGAGCCAGCATCATGCATTTTGGCGAAAAAACATCCTACGAAGCCGAGCGTCCAAGTATTGCACTGAGAGCTACTGCGTGTCGCATGCGTTCCCGTTTTGGCTGCAGCCGTTTGACAGGGCCTGCAGAGCAGCTCGGTGTAACTATGCCCCAACTATGGCCCATCCTGCGATGAGCCAGCCCGTTGAGCCGCCTGGCATGCCAGCTGGCTCTGCTGACCCCTGAAAACCGCCGCTGCATGCCAAGCGGTCATAGCAGCACGCCCGAAAACCGCCGCCGCACGCCGGGCGGTCACAGCGGCACGCCCGAGAAGGGCGCGCCGGCGGCCACCAGCACAAAGTCGTGCCCCGCGCCGACGTCAAAGAGGTCGCGCTGCGCGACGCCGCGCAGGCGCAGCCGCGGCACCGGCAGCGTGCCGGCCGCCAGCGGCAGCCAGGCGGCCTCCACGGTGCCCACCGCGCCCTGCCGCTCCGGCCGCGGCCCGCGTTCAGCGGCAGCCCCACGGGCCCGTTGCACCTCTGCAATCGCGCACCCCGGCGTCGCACTTCAAGTACGGCGCCGCTTGCGTGCCTGCGCTTGTGCTGTCTCCGTGTTTCGTAACCACCGGCAGCAGAGACAGAGAAGCGCCACAGACCCAGGGCGGCCGAGAACGCGACACATGCGGCGTGCACGCCGCGGACGCAGGAGCAGGGCGCGCACCGCCGCAGGCGCAAGCGCCACCGCGCCGCTGCGCGTGCCGGCCGGCGCCCAGGCGTCATCGTCGGCGGCGACCTCGTACGGCACCAGCGGCGCGGCCGCCTCCTCGGCGCCACCCTGCGGCGGAAAAGGAGGGTAGGGTTAAGGGAAACCTACCGCAGTGCGGGCGTGCACTTGGCGGCGGCTCTCACGTCCGCCGCGCGCCGCCACATGCGGGCGACCAGAGCCTGTAGGCGCGCAGCCGCCGCGCAGGCAGGCGGGCAGCTGGGTTACGCGCGCCGCGGCTGCCGGCGGGCGGAGGGGGCGGCGCCGGGGGCGCTGTCGCGAGGGGCCGCGTCCGCACCGCGGAAGGCGGCGCGCCGCCGCGCTCCAGGCGCCAGCACAGCGTCAGCGGCTCGCCCGCGCGCCCCGCAAACGGGCCCAGCAGGCGCACGAACACCGTGCCGCGCGGCGCGTCGCCCTCGCCGCCCGACTCCAGCACAAACTCGACCCTGCCGGCGCGCGCGCGTCTTTAAACATGCCACAGTGGGGCAGTGGGGCCAGGACATGCCCGCAGGGTGGGGCCCCGCACGACGCAGACAAAATGGGATGGGCCGACGCAGCGGCGGCGCCCTGGGCGCGCCTGAGCACCTCCTCGTCGCCGCCGCCGCCGCTTTCGCTGCCGCCGCCGCCGCCGGGGCCCGCGCCTGCGGCGCCGCCGCACGCGGCGCACGCGGCGGCGCCGTCGGGCGGCCAGGGCAGCGGCGCGGCGCCCAGCAGGCGGCCGCCCCAGCGCGGCGCGACCTCCTGCGGCGGCAGCCCCGAGCCCGCGCCCGGCAGGTGGCGCAGGCGCAGCTCCAGCACGCTGGGCGGCCCGCGCCGCGCGCCGCCGCGCCGCGCCTCGGCCCGCGCGAACAGCAGCAGCGCGGCCGTGCCGCGCGCGGCCACCTGCGCGCCCGGGCGCCGCCGCGCTTGTGCTAGGGGGTGTCCCTCCCGATGCGCTCTCCCGCCTCGCGGCCGCTGGCCGCCTCGCCACAGAGCAGGGACCCTGCAGGCCGTCAGCGCGCGCGCGCTGGGGCCGGCCGCGGCCGCTGCGCGGGCGGGGCCCAGCCGCGCACCCGCATGGGCAACAGGGCCTTCAGCGCCGGCGCGGCCGGCAGCGCCGCAAAGCCCGGCTGCAGCTCCAGCCGCGCCGACAGCAGCAGCGCCGGCCAGGGCAGCTGCGAGGCCAGCGCGGCCTGCAGCGCCACGCGCGCGCCGGGCAGCTCGCGCGCGGTCAGCGCCACCCTGCGCGCCGGCGCTGCGCTCGGAGCGCGCGCCGCCTGCTGCCGGCGGCCGTGCGGGAACACCGGCCCATGCGGACGCTTCACGCGTGGGTTGGCCTGGGCGCCGTGCAGGTGTGTGCGGGACCGTGAGAACAGCAGGGCCACCAGGGGCAGCCTCGGGTCGGCAGCTGGCAGCTGGCCGCCAGCGGTTGCCGCCGACCTGTGCCTGCGCCTGGTCAGCAGCGCCGGCAGCCGGACAGCGCGCCGGGCGTGGGCGCCAGGCCGCGGCGCGCACCGGATGGGCGGCAGCACGGGCACAGCCAGGCGCGACACATGCGAGCGCTGGCAGCCGTGCTCGTACTCGACGCTCACGTCGAGCTCCACGCTGCCGGCCTGGCCCGCGCCGCCGCCGCCGCCGCCGCCGCCCAGGTCGGTGCTCATGCGGCGCGTCGGGCCGGCGGCCGGCCGCGCGCCTGCGGGCTCGAGGCGCACGGCCTGCGGCGCTGACGACGCCGCGCCTGCACGAGGCGCCGCGGTCAGGCAGGCAGGCGCGGCGCCCGCCGCATGGCCGCTCAGCCGGGCTGCCAGTCGGTGCGCAGAGCGCATGCTGCAAGGCGCGGGTCCGGCGGCAGACGGACGGGTGGCCAGGCGCCTGCGCTCGGGCGGGAGCGGGCGGCGCCAGCGGGGCTGGCGGGCGGCAGCGACAGGCGCCAGGCAGCATCCGGGCGGCGCTCGCAGGGCGCGCGCGGGCGCGCCTGCGTGCACGTGCAGCCACAGGAGCGACGCGCGGTCCGCTGCCCAGGCCGGCAGGCCGCCGGTGCCGCCCTCGGAGGCCACAGCCAACCAGTCCCCGCCGCGCGCCTGCGCGCGTGCAGGCGCGCTCACGCAAGGGCGCGCTGGCGGGGCGCTGCCAGGCGAGCAGGCGCCTGGCCGGCCGCCGGCCGCCTGATGGGCGGCGCCGGACGCATGGTGTGCACGGGCGCGCGGCAGGGCGCCATACTGGTCGCCCTCGGCGGAGCTCCTAGCGCTGCAGCAGCGGCAGAGCCCGGCGCGAGACCTGCGGCTCCCACAGTGCAGCACGCGCAGCGCTGGCCGCGCGCCAAAGGCGCGCGGGGGCGCGCCTGCGCAGCGGCGGCGCCCAGCGCCAGCGTGCGCAGCTGCGCGGCCTCGGCCGGCTCGCCGTCGCCGCCGCCCAGCGCCACCAGCGCCGCCGGCTGCCCGCCCGGCACATCCAGCCGCACGCTGGCAGCCGCGCTGGGCGCCAGCACGCCGCCGCGGCCGCCCAGCGCCGCCGCCGGCCGGCCGCCGCCGGTCGCGCTCGCTTCGGCGCCCGGCGCGGGGCCGCCGGCGGGCGCGGGCGCCACGAAGATGCGCGCGGCCGCCAGGCGGTCGTGCAGCGGCAGCAGCGCGAGCCCGAGCGCATTGGGCCGGCCAGCGAGCAGCGCGCCGCCGAGCGCGACCGCGGCCAGGCCCAGCCGCGGCGCGCAGCTGGCGGCCTGCAGCAGCACGCGCTCCGAGCGCAGCGCGCCTGCGCGCGCGCGCCGCCGTCAGCCAGGAGACATGCGACATTCGCCCGCGCCCTCTGGCCGTCTGTGCACCGGCCGCCTGCGCACAGTTGCTGTCGCGCGGCGGCGTGCACGGCCCGCGCGCCCTGCCGAGCGTGCGGCACGGGCGGGCATTGACAAACAGCGCGGCCCCCTCCCCCGCGCTTGCCGCCCGCGCAGGGCACGCTTGCGACAGCAGCGGCCTGCAAGCTCACTGCAGCGGCGGTACGACAGCAGCGCGGCCGGCCCGTATGATGGGCTGCGGCCTCGCGCGCGCACCATCGGCGCCGACCTCGCCCAGGGGCGGCGGCGCGGGCAGCGGCGCGGGCGGCGGCGCGGGCGGCGCGCCGGCGCCGCCGCCGCCGCGCGGCGCCAGGCGCAGCGTGAGCGCGCCCAGGCCGAGGCGCAGCGCGCGCGCGGCGTACAGGCCGCGCTTGAGCAGCGTGGCGCGGAACGTCAGCACGCTGCGCCCGGGCGGCAGCGCCAGCGCCTCGCCCACGGCAGCCTGCGGCCGGCGCGGCGCGCCCGCCCTCAGGCGCCCGCCCGCCGGCGCGCGGCTGCAAGCCTCCAGGGTCGGGGCGGGCTCGAGAGGCATGACCGCGGTCCATGCCAGGCTGCCGACGGGCCCGCGCGTGCGCCGCCGGCCCCAGGCCCGCACACGCATGCCCCGTGCACGGCAGGCGCCAGCCGTCGCAGTCCTCGCCCCGTCCCACCAGCATCGCCCGGCGCAGCGGCGCGCCGGCGCGCGCGCGCGCAGGGTCGGGCGGGATGCTAGCCATATACCCTATCCGCTAGCCCTACACTGCGCGCGCACCAGCGGGCAGGCCACCTCCTCCGTCTCTGCCCACCGCGTGCCGAAGCGCGCGGGCTGGGCCGCGGCCGGCGCCGCGCCGCCCAGCTCCGCCGGCTCGCGCGGGCTGAGCGCGACCGCCAGCTCCTGGCCGCGCGCGCGTGCAGTCAGCTCGCGGCCGCGCCGCCCGCTCCGCGTCTGCGCGGCGCAGCCCGGCGCGCCCCGCAGACAGCTGCTAATTCACAAGCACGGCAGCGCGCTCTCGCTCGGCCACCCGGTGCGCCCCCGCGCCTGTGCGGGCGCCGCGTATGCGCTCGGGCGCGTCCGCAGCTGCGCTGCGCTGCGCTGCGAGCGCGGGCGCGAGGCGCGCCTGCAGCAGCGACAGGCGCAGGCTGGCGCCCCCCAGCGGCAGCGGCTCCGGCAGGCGGCTCACCACCGCCACCGCCACCGCCAGCACGTCGCCGGCGCACGCCTGCGCGCAGCCGCGCGCGCGTGCGCCGTGCGCGCCGCCCGGCTCGCCGCCCGGCTCGCCGCCCGCGCCGCGCGGCCCGCCGGGCGCGAGCACGGCGCTGCCGGCCACGTCGGTCTGCCCGTAGAAGTGGCTGAAGGCCAGCGGCTGCGCGCGCGCGCATTCGGGTCACCGCGAGCGGACAGCTAGGGATAGTTAGGTAGAGCGGGGCTGCCGCGAGCCTTTTTGGCCAGCGCGCGCTGCCAACGCACGCCCGGGCTGGGACCGTCAACAGGGGCGCGCACGCTGTGCAAGAGCGTCTGGGCGGGCCCGCGCAGCTGCCCTGCCCGGGCGCGAGCGCGGGCCGGGCGGCGCGCCTCAAACCACAGCGCTGGCCCCGCGTCCAGACAGCCATCGGCGTGCGGCAGCCCCAGCAGCGCCGGCGCCGCCGCCGCCGCGTCCGCAGGCACGGGCCGTGCCGCGGCCGCCTGCAGCCGCGCCTGCAGCTCTGCGCGCGGCGGCGCCGGCGCGGCCGCCGGCGGCAGCGCCAGCATGCGCAGGCAGAGCGCCGGCACCTCCGCCTGCCGCGGCCGCGCGGCGGCTCAGGCACGCCGCGTGCGGCAGACACAGGCGCCGCCTGCTGTCATGTGAGGACGCTTCTTCAGGCGGGCCTGCAGGCCGGCGCGCGTGCGCGGGCGCCGACGCCCATTGGGGCCCTACGGCGGGAGACGGCCAGAGCGGGTTGCCGCAAACCCTCGCCGCAAACGCTCACCTGTCCGACGTCACAGGCGAGGCATCCACCGACGCACGCGGCCGGTGGTCGTGCACCGCCGGGTCGGCAAGCGCCGACAGCGCCGCTGGGGGCTGTGCGCGTGCGCCGGGCGGGGGGCGTGCCGGGCAGGCGGCGGCCGCGAGCGCGAGTGCGCCCGGCAGCAGCGCGGCCGCCAGGCCGTCCCAGCCCTCCGCCAGCGCGGGCCGCAGCTGCGCGCCTGCCGCAGCGGCCGCCGCGCCGGCCTCCCCGCGCACCAGCAGCAGCCCCGCGGCCTCGCCCGCCAGCAGCGCCGCAGCGCGGCGCCGCCCCGCCGCTGCGGCCGCCGCCGCGGCCGCCATGCTCAGCTCGACCCAGAGCGCCTGCGGGGCGCAGCCGCCCGGCGGCATGTCAGCGGTGCGGGGCGTCTGTGGTGATGAACTGCCATCGCCCGTGCCCACAATCATGGACTGCCAACGCCTGGCCCCGGGTCTGACACAATGCCGCGCTTGCCTTGAGCACACTGCTGAGGCCGCAGGAAATACGCAGGCCGCAGAGCGCGGGGCTCCACGTTTCTAAAGCTGCATTAGGCGGAGGAGGCCGGGCGGCTGACTGAGCGGCGCGCCTCAAAGCGCTCCCGCGATGCCAGCGCGGCGCACAGGCGCCAGTCAGTGAGCCAGGCGGGCAGCGCGGCGGCGTCGGCCGGCGGCGGCGGCGGCGGCGCGCGCGGCGTGCGCGGCGACGACGCCTCCGAGCCCGTGTCCACCTGAGCGCCCGGCCGAGGGCGCGTGCGACCCTGCCTCCCCGGCAGCTCGCGAGGACGCCCGGCGTGCTGGGGCCAGCATTGGGCTGCGGAGTGCGTCGGGCAAGTTCACAGTTGCGCGCCCAAGCCAATACGCCCACATGCTCGGCGCCACCTCGTCGTCGCCGCAGCGCGCTCGGGCGCGCGTGTGCCGCGCCCTGCGGCCCGGCCGCCAGGCCCCCGGCAGTGCGCGCCTGGCGCTCGACAAAGCACGGGTCACGGAAGTCAACCGCGGGCTCCTGGCTCGCCGCGGTTGTCAGGTCGCTCTCGGATTTGCGGCGGCCGCCCAGCGGCGCGCCGCCGTTCGCCGGCACCAGCACGTGCCCGCCCTCCGCAGCCGGCGCGGCGGGCGCCTGCCGCGCCCCGCCGCGCTAAGCCCCGCGGCCATGCGCAGGGCCGGCTCTGTCTGCTCGCACCGCCGCCGGTCTGGGCTGCTGCACGTCTGACTGGCGTTGCTGCGCTTCTCTCGCCGCACAGAGCGCGGCGCAGAACTTGGGAACCCCGGGGTGCGCAGGCGTCACAGCAGTCCTTGGAGCGTTTGTCAGGGGAGGCGCGCTCGCTGTCAGGTGAGCGCCGCCGGGCGCGCGCACCTCTGCGGAGCTCGTTGCGCGCGCCGCCGGCGCGCCCGGCCGCTGGGCGTCCGCAGCGTCGGGAGCCGGCGGGCCGTCGGTCGGCGCGTCTGGCAGCGCGCCGCTGTCGGAGCGGCTGCGGATGTGGCGGGGCGCGCGCTGCGCGTCCGCCGCGGCGCGTGCTAGGCTGCGCGGGGTGCCGGGCTGCGAGGCCGGCCGCTGCTGCGCGCGCGTCGGCGGCGCCCTGAGGCCGCCGGCTGTGCAGGCGCAGCGGCAGCGCACACTCTCAACGCAGCAGGGCTCGACATCACGCTGCCTGACACCCATCACTGCAGCGCCATCAGGTTCGCCTGAATAGAAGCAGGCAGCTCGCAGCTGGTTGCTCAGGCGGTGCCAGCCCAGGTTACTGGCAGCCCTGAAGTCATAGTGGCACTTGCCGCCGCCTGGCTAATGGCGGTGATAACCAGAGAGCATCGTTGCCGTTTGAACAGACGGGAGATTGGGCACTGTGCAGCGCTGTCTGGGAGCTGGTGTCGCCACACAAGAGCGGCCCGCGTCGGCCGGGCCGCACCTGCTCCGGCAGCCCGCCGCGTGCGTCCGGCGGGGCGGGCGCGCGCGGCGGCGGCCAGGCGCGCCTGGGGCTGCTCTGCTGGGACGGCGCGCGCTTGGGCGGCCCGCTCTGGCGCACGCCCCGGGACAGACGGGCTGCCATACATGTCTCGCATGTATGGCAGCCCAAGCGTCCCAGTGCACGCCGCATGCCCGTGCCCGACGCACAGACAGCTTGTGGCGCCGCACATTTCCACTTTTGCAGGTTGCGCTTGCAAGCGGGGCGGCACTGTGTGCCTCTGACGTGGGACGGCGTGGGCCGCTGGCCGTAAGGCGCGGCAGCTGCATGCAAGTTAACGTCGGGCCCACAGTGCAGCCAGTGCACAAATGTTATGCACGCGCCGCCGCGCACCGCGGTGGCAAGCGCGGACGCCGGCAGGCCGGCCGCCAGGCCGCGCGCCAGGCCCAGGCGCGTCAGCTCCGCGCGCGCGCCGGCCAGCAGCGCCGCCTCCGCCGCCCAGAAGCCCTCCGGCGCGGCCGGCGGCGGCGCATCGGCGGCGCCCGCCGCCTGCGCGTCCTGCGGGCGGCGCGCGCTTCAGCGCGCGCGGCGAGCTGCACGCCGCACACACGCCGCACGCGCGTCGGCTCCGCTTCCGGCGCACGGTGGCCACCGGGCGGCACGGGGCGGCCCGAGGCATGCGGGCCTGCCACTGGGTGCGGGCGCGCACCAGCCCCGGCGGGCGCCGGGGGACGAAGCCCAGGCCCCAGTCGACGGGCGCGTGCTCGGGCGGCCGCGCGCGCTTGGCCGGGCTGCCGGGCGCGGGGCTGCCTGCGGCGCGCGGCGGACGCGTCACGCACGCAGTCGCCTGTGGAGATCTTCCGTGCGCTCCCAGGGGCTGCGCGGCTCCGAGCCTGGCCCTCTCGTCTGCCAGGCGCGGAGCACTGGCAGCTTGCCATCCCGCACGCCACCAGCCCATGAAGAGAGGACGCGACACATCACAAACAGCTTACTAGTGTGCCTCAGCGAGTTACATGCAGCCGCGCAAGCGCACGCGCCGGGCGGCCAGCGGGGCGCGCGCCCGCCGCCATGCTGCCATTCTCAGGCCGCCCCGTCCGCACCCGGCGCGGCGGCGAGCGCTCGCCTGCCCCGCCCGGCGGCCGAACCGGTGGCCGGCGCGGCGGTGACGCGCCGGCGGCCGGCACATCGCCTCGCGCGGCTGCCGGGGCTGCCGCGGCGCCGCCCGCCGGCGGCAGCGCTGCTACGTCTCTAAACTCGGTCCGCCCGCGCCTGCACTCAGCCAGCTTCCTCATCGGACCGACGTCGATATTGACTCCATACTAAACATCAGCAACCGCGGCACTTCACATCACCATCTAAGACATGACATTCTTGCCTGCGCCTGGTGCAGAGGACCGAGGGACTAATTCACGGCAGCGCAACAGAGCGGACGTTGTGCGGCGCACTCTGCGCGGCGGGGCGAGCTGCTCGCGGGCGGCGCGGCCGCGCCGGGCGCGGCGCCGCCCGGCGCGGCCGGCGGGGGCGCCGGCAGCGCGGCGGCCGCCGCCGCGGCCAGCGCCAGGCACGCGCCGAACGTCCATGCCTCGCAGAACAGCGGCGGCAGGCGGCGCGTGCGCAGCAGCGCGCCAAACGCCGCCACGAACTCGCGGCCGCGCTTGGCCACCTGCGCGCTCAGGCTGTTTAGGTTCGAGGTTTTGAACCATGCCCGGGATGGTCGGCCTGTCAGGCACCCACGCACAGCTGGCGGCGGCTCATGGCATGGCTGCATGGCGGACGGCGCGACGCCGCGCGAGCGCTCGGGCGCGCGGGGCCGGGCGCCGGGGCCGGTGCGGGCGGCGCGCGCGTACCTGTACCGGCCGCCGCTGCTGCAACAGCAGGCGGGCCTGGCAGGCGAACAGGAATTGGCGGAAGTGGAACTGCTGCAGGCCGGCGCGCGCCAGCACGCCGCGCCGCGCCGCGCGCCACGACGCGCCCAGCAGCGCCGCGGCGTCGTCTCCGGGCCCGCCGCCCCCTGCGCGCGGTCAACACCGAGCGCTGACGCCGCGCCAGCGGCTGTGGCGGGCGGGGCGCATGCCGTGGGCGCTGCCCGGCCTGCGCAGTCCACCAACGCGAGCGCGCGGCCTGCACAGCTTTTTATATATATGGCAGAGGCTGCTCTCTGTAGTATTAAGAAACGGTGGCAGGGTCAAGCTGCAGGGGTCCTGCTACCTACTAAAGCGGCCAGGATTAGGGGTAGGGTCACGGCCAGGGTTAGGGTTAGGAGCACGCCAAAGGGTAGGCCGGCCAGGGCGCCGCCAGGCGCGAGCGCCTCCAGGAAGCAGGCCTCCAGCTCGGACAGCTCGCGCAGCGCGTCCTCGGCCATGCCGGCGGCCTCCAGCATGCGCGCCAGGCTGTCCTTGGCCAGGAACAGCTCCTCAAAGCGCCAGCCCGCGGCCTGCCGGCCGGCCATCAGGCGGCGTACCTGCGCGCGCCGGCCAGCCTCGGCCGCCGCGCGCGCCCGCCCGCCCCCGCCCGCCGCGCACAACCGGCCATCCGGGGCGCTGACGACCGGCTCGGACGGCGCGCGGGCGCGCGGCAGCAGCGGCTCTGCCCGGCCTGTGCGGCGCCCGCTGCGGGGCGGCGAGGGGCGCGCCTCGGCGTCGTACGCGCGCGCGCGCGCCTCGAACGTCTCGCGCAGCGCGGCGCCCAGCAGGCGCGCCCACTCCTCGCCGCCGCCCAGGCGCCCGCCCGGCAGCAGGTCCAGGCGCACGCAGCGCTCGCGCCGCCGCTCGCTGAAGTCCGCGCGCAGCGCCGCGAACATCTGCGCGCGCGGCCGGCGGCGCGGCTGCATGAGGCTCCGGCGCGCGCAGCGACGGCGGGCTGCGCGCGCGGCGCATCCGCGGCGCGCCTGTGTAGCTCAGGCGCACGCAGCGCGGGCGGGGGCCCTGCACGGCCATACCCGGCACGCGGCGGGCCCGGGGGCGTCGCGCGAGCCGGGCGGGGGCGGCCGCACCTTGCCGGCGGCCTTGGAGGTGGGCCCGGCGGCGAGCGGGCAGACGTAGAGGACCAGCCACTCGGGCGCGCCGCCCGGCTGCGCCTCCGCCGCGCGCTCGACCAGCTCGCGCAGCCGCCCGCGCACGCCGCGCCTGTACTCGTCCGCGTCCTCCCCCATCACCTGCCGCGCCGCGCCGCCGCTCGCCGCCACTTACCGCACGGGGAGGAGCGCCGCTGGGCGGAGCCCAGGCGCAGCGCCCGCCGCGGCGAGGGCGGCGGGGGGCGGGCGCGCGCCACGAACAGCAGCGCGAAGGGGTTGCGGAACCAGGTCACGGCGCTCGCCAGGAACGGCCGCAGCTTGGCGTACCGCGCGTCGCCGGTGAGCAGGAACCTGCCGCGGCCGGCCGCATTATGCACGCGCCCATGTGGATGAGAGTTGTTGAGCATTGATGCCCGTCCGTATCAACAGATGTTCGGCCGCGTGCGTGCGCGCGCCGCACGCTGCATGGAGGCGCGGCGCTGAGTGCATGGCCGCGCGGGCAGCGCACCGGATGTGCAGGCTATCGAGCGGCACGGGGTTGCCAAACTTGTTCGGCAGCGTAATGTTCTTCAGCGGCAGGCGCTCCGCCAGCGCCTGCGCGGCCAGCGCCCGCCCATGTGCATGGCATCGGTGCACGCTCGGTGCGCACAATGCCGCGGCATCGGGCTCGGGCGCGGCGCGAGCGTGGCGCGCCTGGGCGACGTGCGCCCACGCGCCTCCAAAGTCCTCCACAGCCACGGAGAACTGGGCATCGGGCTCGTCCTCGTCCGCCATCGCCTCGCTCGGCGCCCGGCTGCGAGCGCCGCCTCCCCCAGAGCCTTCAGCGCATCAGGGACATACCGCCTAAGCACTGTTTTTCCCTCAACTTGCTTGTGCATGGGGGGGAGACCCTCTGCACCGTGCAGGGCAGTCGGGGCCTGCGCTTTGAATACAAATCCGAGCTGCTCTGTCCAAGAAGGAAGTCGATCCAGGTTACCTGATCCGGCACGCCGGATGCAGGGGTGCCGGGCGCAGCGCGACCCGACCAGCGAGCGGCGCAGGCTGCAGGCGACCGCGCTGCAGCAGCTGGCCGCGCTGCGGGGCGCCAAGGCCGCCGCGCGCCCGCGCTCAGACAGCGACGAGAACTGCAGCCTGGCAGCCAACGTGCGGCCAGCCTGTGACGCAGCGCCCCCGTGCCCCTCCGAGCGCCGCGCGCCCCGCATCCCGCCACCCAGCGCAGGCGCACGCGACAGCAGCAGCAGCAGCGATGAAGAGGAGGACCGGGCCGCCGCTGAGGCTCCGCAGGCGAGGCCGCCGCTGCGCCGGCTGCGCAGGCTGGGCGCCCCGCGGGCGCCCGCGCCGGCTGGGCAGGGAGGCGCGGCAGCAGACGCGCTGTCCCGCAGCCTGGCGGACCTCAGCGTGGCCGGGGCCAGCTCTACGCGCGGCACGGGCGCGGTGAGCGGCGGCGGCGCGGGCAGCGGGGGGCCCAGCGCCGGGCCACCGGGCAGCGCCGGCGGCGGCGAGCCCGGCGTCGCGCCGGGGGCCGGGCCCGCGGCCGCGCCGGGCGACCTAGTGCTGGGCGAGCAGTCCGAGTTTCGGCTCCCCGGCAGCGTGGCCGGCAGGCTGTACAGCCACCAGGTGCGGCGCCCCTGACCCTACCCCTCCAGCAGGCAGCGGCCGCGCGCCCGCGCCGGCTTGCAGCGTGTGCCCGGCGCCTGCCACCCAACCCCGCGAGGGCGGGCCTGACGCGCCGGGGCCGCGCGGCCCAGGTGGAGGGCGTGCGCTGGCTGTTCAAGCTGCACGCGCTGCGGTCCGGCGGCATCCTGGGTGCGCGCGCCCCTGCCGGCCGGTCGCAGGGCACGAGCGCCGGCGGCCTCGGTGCCCGCTGCTCACTCCGGGGCGCGGGCGCCGCCAGGAGACGACATGGGGCTGGGCAAGACCATGCAGTGCGCGGCCTTCCTGGCGGGCCTCTTCGCAAGCGGCCTCATCAGGCGCGGCGCCCGCCCGCGCCGCAGGCGTCCGGCCGCCTGCGCACGCCCACTCCATGAGGCATGGTAGCTCTCTGGGGGGCACTCTCACTCAATCAAGGCGCACGCCATATGCGAGCCGGCAGGCGGGCGCTCGCCCGCATGGCGCGCAGCTCCTGCAGCCTGCCGCTGCGTCCGGCTGCGCTCACTTCGGCCAGCGCATGCAGGCGCGCGCTGGTGGTGGCGCCAAAGACGCTGCTGGCGCACTGGGCGGCCGAGCTGGCCGCGTGCGGCCTGGGCCGCCTCGTGGCCGAGTACTACGGCGGCTCGGCGCGCGAGCGGTGCGCGCCTCCCACGCTGCGCGCGAGCCTCCAGATGAGCCTGGCATGCGCCGTGCCTGTTGGCGTGTCGCGTGCCACTGCACCCTCCCTGGAAGCCTGCCGCGGAGGCGGCGGCTGCGGCACTGCAGTCTGCGGGTCGAGCCAGAGCACGTGCGTGCGGCCACATGCCGCCCTTGCCAAGCAACGCCCTCCTGCCGATGCGTGCCGCCGGGCCGCGCCTGTCGGCTGGCCGCAGCTGGCAGCCCGCCGCCTCACCGTCCCGGCGCGCGCCAGGGAGGGCGCGCTGGACAGCGTGCTGCGCGGGCGCGGCGTGCTCCTTAGCACGTACGGCATGGTTCTGCACAACGCCGGCAGCCTCGCGGGCGGCGCGCCGGGCAGCGCGGCGGGTTGCGCCGGCGACGCGCCTGTGTGGGATGTGCTGATCCTGGACGAGGCGCGCCCCCAGGGGCATGCGGCGGGAGGCGTACATGGCGGCTGGTCATACAGCGCTGCTGGCCGGCCCTTCTCAGCGCTGTCCTGCGGCGCCCTGCACGCCGCATGGCAGAGAAGACCCTTAACCTAACCCTGATACACCCTTGTCACCGCACGGGCGGTGCGCAGGGCCACAAGGTCAAGAACCCGGCAACCCAGCTGGCGCAGCGGCTGCGCCAGATCCCGGTCGCCATGCCGCTCATCATCTCGGGTGCGCGTGTGCCTGCGTCACCCAGGCCTGCTGCCTGGGCGCATGTGTTTGCCGGCGGCCTGCTGCGCGCATACTAGTAACGTAGTGACCCAATGAGGCGAAGGCGTGGCTGGAGGTGCGGCTGCGGCACCGGCAGGCACCCCCATCCAGAACGACCTCTTGGAGCTGCACGCGCTGTTCGACCTGGTGTGCCCGGGCCTGCTGGGCGAGCGCGCCGCGTTCCGCGCGCACTTCGAGCGGCCCATCACCGCCGGCAGCGACAAGGCGCGCCGCCGCGTGCCGGAGGCTGCCGCGGAGCCGCGTGCGCCCCCGCGCGCGCACCAGCGCCGGCCTGACGGGCCGACCGCGCCGCGCAGCACGCGACGGCGCACACGCAGAGCGTCGGCGCCGGCCGCGCCGCGGAGCTGCGCGCGCGCATCGCGCCCGTTTTCCTGCGCCGCGAGAAGGCCGCTGTGCTGCCCGCGGCAGCCGGGTGCGCCGAGCGCCACTACTGCCGCCTGCTCCTGCCCTGTGCAGGCTGCGGGAGGCCGGCCCGCATGCAGCGTGGTCGTCGCGTTAAGGTGTAGGGTAGGGTGTCCTAACCCCTACCATACGCACAGAGTGCAGGGGTGAGGCATGGGCAGCAGCTCTGCTCATGTGCGGCGCGCTGGCGGCGAGCAGGCCCGGCGGTGCGGCCGACGGCGGGCGGGCGCAGCCGGCGGCGATGGGCGCCAAGAACGACCTGGTGATCTGGCTGCGCCTGGTGCCAACGCAGCAGCACATCTACGAGGCGCGCGCGCGCTCGCCTGCCGATCCAGCACCGCAGAAACGATGAGTCTGCATTGCATGGCTGCCAACATTGTAGCTGTGATGCGGCGCGCGCGAACGCGTGCGTGATTGGGCGCTTGCGGTACCAGAGGGTCGCCGCTGTACAGTGGCCAGGCAGCGGCGGGCGCCCGCAGGCGTTCCTGGGCACGGACGTGGTCAAGGCGGCGCTCAACCTCACCGGCAGCGCACTGGCGGCCATCACAGGCAGCCGCCGCAGCCCTGCCGTGCTTGCCATGCATGCGTTGGCCGCATGTGTGAAGCGCGGCACTTGTATTGTGCAACGCTGCGAGCATGCCCCTCCTTCTCCTGCCATGCCGCGCTGCTTATGCGTCATGGCCGTCCGCTGGCGACCACCGTTGCCGCGGGCGGGCAGGTCCCGTTGCGCACGCGACGGCGTCCAAAGGGGCGCATGCGCCGCGCGCAGTGCTGAAGAAGATCTGTGACCACCCTGCGCTGCTCAGCGAGCGCATGGCGGGCGAGGTCGGCGCGGGAGGTGCTGCAGCCCCGCCCTGCGCCCCTGCTCAGCAGGCTCTCGACTCATGCAAGCACGCAGACGCCGGTGGGCACATGGGCCTGCCTGCGCACGCCGAGCTTGGTTCCAAGAACACCCGGCGCGCTCGCACTGATGCCCACATTACGTTTTCATGGCTGTCTCGGGGTTGCTAGCGACGCCGCACACACTGCAGGCGCGCGCCTGGCGAGCAAGCGCGCAAAGGACATCGGGGCCCTGGGCGACTTCATCGTGGGCGACAACGGGGACGAGTCCTGCGCCTCCAGCAGCGCGTCAGGGAGCGGCGACGAGGCGGGCGCCTCGGCCGGGGCGCCCACCGGCCTCGACTGGGCCTCCGGCGACGTGCGCGAGCGCATCCGCGCGCTGGTGCAGCAGAAGGGTGCGGCTCGGCCGCCCGCACCCCCCAGCCTTCATCCATGCCTTGCTGTAGGGGCGGGGTTATTTCACCGTAACCTCACCAGCGCGCGCCGCAGGCGCGGCCGCGTCGTGCAAGACCGAGTTCATCCGGCGGCTGCTGGAGCGGCTGGTGGCCGCGGGCCACCGCACGCTGCTGTTCAGCCAGTCGCGCGTCATGCTGGACGTCATCGCCGCCGCGCTGGCCGCCCGCGGCGTGCCCTTTCTGCGCATCGACGGCGCCGTCGCGTCCGCCGCGGAGCGCCAGGTACGCTGCCCCGCGCGCACCCCCCCGTGCGCGCCCTGCCTGTACGCACGAGGTGCGGGAGCGCGAGCCGCGGCCGCGTCGGGCCAGCTACACGCTGCGCCCATCGACCGGAGGGCTGCACGTGTTCGCCGCACGGTGGCCGCAAAAGATGGCGCTGCAGTGGCTGGTGCGTGAGGGGCTCGTGTGCAGGCATAGGAGGGCAGCATCGCTGTGGCCGGCAACGGTAAACATAACACGCGCATACGGGGCTGCGCAGGCGCGCGTGCAGCGCTTCCAGACAAGCAACATCCCCGTCTTCCTGCTCACCAGCCAGGTCGGCGGCCTGGGGCTCACGCTCACCGCGGCCGACCGCGTCGTCATCGTGGTGCGGGCGTCCGGGGCCCTCGGCCGCGTGCTCGCCCGGCAGCCCATTACAGCGGCGCCGCTGTCTGCCGCGCGGCGGCGCATCCATGCGGACCCATTCGCTGCGCGCGGGCGGCATGCGGGCCGACGCGCGGGCCGCAGACGGCCGCGCCGCGCGCAGGACCCCGCCTGGAACCCCGCCGTGGACGCCCAGAGCGTGGACCGCGCGTACCGCATCGGCCAGGCCCGCGACGTGGTCGTCTACAGGTGGCGCCCGGGGCCCCGCCAGGCTCTGTGAGAGCTCGGCGGCAGGAAGGCAGGCCAGCGCTGTGCTCCTGCCGGGGTCCGGGCGCGCGGCGCAGGTTGGGGCATGGCAAGCGGCGCACTGCCCTTGCTCCATGCATGCAGCGGGGCGCCCATGCGGTGGTCTAGTGCGGGGCTGACGGCGCGCGGCCCAGGCTGATCACGTGCGGCACGGTGGAGGAGAAGGTCTACCGCAAGCAGGTCTTCAAGGGCGGCCTGTCGCGCACGGGCACCAGCGAGGGCGTCCAGATGCGCTACTTCTCGCAGACGGCGCGGCGCCTGCGCCCGCGCTGACTCTCATTGCCTCACCGCGACAACCTTTGGCGGCATGTAGCTAAACAGGGAACATAGCCGCATCAGCGACTGTAGCTGTAGTGCAGCGAGGACGCAATTGCGGGGATGCAGTGCGCATTGCGCACCGGCAATTTGACGCAGCCTTCCTTGCTTGCAGCAGGCTGTCCCAACCCTTACAGGCGTGACGGGGCCCCCGGGCGCCCGCAGGAGCTACGCGACCTATTCCGCCTGGCGCCGGAGGAGCTGGCGCGCTCGGTCACGCAGGCCCAGCTGCACGCGCTGCACGGCGGCCAGCGCGCCGCGTCGCCCGCGCTCGCCGCGCACCTGGCGGAGCTCGCCGCGCTGCCCGGCGTCGCCGGTGCGCCGGCGCGGCCGCGGCCAGCATGCCTTCGCGGCAGCCGGCAGTGCATCGGCCCAGCCGCTTCCTCAGACCTGCGGCGGGCCTGCAATGCCCCTGGCCGCGGGGGGCACGCACACGCACTCACATTCGCGCGCACCGGCGACAAACAGCCTTGGCCTCTGGACAAACCCACGCCGCCGTCTGTGTCGAGCAGCACGCATCCTGGGTCTGACGCCACGGCCGGCGCCAGGCGTGAGCGACCACGACCTGCTCTTCAGCGAGAAGGATGAGACGGGCGCGGCGGCCGGCCGTACCAATGCCGGGGCGGCCTTTCCGCTGGCGCCGCCGTCGCCCGCGGGGGCTTCGGCCGCCCGCCGCCGCATGGCCACAGGTGCCGCAGCGATGCGACTGCGCGGTTGCACCGCCACGGCGGACCGCGTATGGGCCTCTGCTCCCCGGCCCAGAGGCCGCACTGCCGGCTGGCATGCCCCGTGGCGAAGGAGGCCCGCGCGTCTGTCTGCCTGTGACAGCCGCGCCCCGGTGCGCCGGCCCCCACATGCTGCCCATGATAAGGGTGAACCCTAACCCTGCGGCGGCGGCAGGCTGGAAGGGCGGCGGCGACATCAGCGCGCTGCTGGCGCGCCAGCTGACGCTCGGCGGGCCGGGCGGCGCGGCGGCCGCGGCGGCCGCGCGGCCCGTGGGCGCGGCCGCGGCGGGGCCGCGCGCGGGCAGGCCCGGACGCACGGGAGACCCGGCGGCGGCTGCCCGGCAGGAGGCTGCCTCAGCACTGTGAGCGCCCTCGCTGCTGTCCTGGCTCAAGCTCATGAGTCAGTGAGCTGCCGCGCAGGGCGCAGACCCTGCATGCGTCACAGCCCTGCGCTGACAACATCTCCTGTAGCGGAGCGTGGGGCCAGCCCTGCGGGGCAGCTACCGCGCAATGCGCAAAGGCGGCAAGCGCGCGCTCCGGCAGGGCGGGGCCGTCGCTGGAGGCGATGGAGGCGGAGCTGGCGCGCCTGGCCGCGCTCCGCATCGACGAGGCCGCGCTGCCGGACGGCGGCGACCGGCTGCGCGCGCGCCGCGCACACCTCGGCCGCTGCATCGCCGGCCGCGCCGCGCCCGCCGGCCACGCCGCGGGGCCCGACGATGCCCGCACTATTGGCGGACTCCAGGGCGCGGCACTTGGCCCGCAGGCGCCACGGGGCAGCGGCACGCCGGGGGCTGCCGCACATGCTGAATGCTCCCAGCAGGCCGGCAGCCCCGCGGGCGGTCCCGGCGCACACGCGGCAGCGCCAAACGCGCCGGCGTCAGCGCTGGCGGCAGGGGACAGCGGCGGCGCGCCGGGCGCACGGCAGGGCGGCCCGGGGGCCGGCGCTCGCAGCTTGCAGAGCGCGGCGCCAGCTCCGCCGGACCTTCTACAGGCCGCCCTGCGCACGCCGCTGCCCCCAGCCTCGGCATGCGCCAGCGCGCCGCAGGCAGGGCCCGCTGCGGACGAGCGGGGAGCTGGGGGGGCTGGGCCGAGCGCCGGCGCGCAGCAGCGCGCAGGCCAGGGCCCGCCGCCGGCGGCCGAGCCCCGCCCTCCTGCGCCAGCGCTGCCTGCCGGGCGGGGCGGCAAGCACGTGGGCGGCGCTGCGCGTGCGCCCAGCACGGGTCCGCACCCCGGGGCTCAGGGGTCGGCCGCGGAGGCCGCACGGCGGCACGCGCAGGCGCGCGCGATGAAGGCGCGGCTGGCGGCGCTGGTCGCGGCGCTGGGCGACCCGGCGCAGCTCGCCGCGCTACCTGACGGCGGACGCCAGGTCGACGCTGACCGCTTCCTGTCAGAGCGTCCTGAGACGTCGTCCTGTCATGCTGTGACAAGACGTGAGCGGTCTGGTCCTCTCCGCATGCGCCAACGCATGGGCGCCTGCCAGCTCACATGTCTAGGCACATGTGCCACAGTCATGGCCGCGAGAGGGGACGCCGCAGTGCGACGGGCACCCTCGGGGCCTGCTGCGATGCGCTTGACGCGCTTCTGTGGACGCTGCGCAGCTGAGGGAGGAGGCCGCGGAGGTCAACAGGCAGCGCAATGCGGTCAAGGCGCAGCTGACACGCATGCACGAGCTGGCGGCCTCCCGCGCCTCAGCGGGCATTGCGCCTTGGAGCTGAGTCACTGTGTGGCAGCGTGCACCACGGTTCATATGCAAAGTAAATACAGTGTCCGTGATGCAGCCATTCCATGCAGTCGACGCGGTCGCGTCCTGTTCTGGCGCACCGTACGTCCCGCCTGCCATGCCCACCCCAGAACACATGCCCGCAGAAAACACACTGAAGGCGACCTGAGCAGAAGTCTGGGGTCAGGGCGCGACATGCGGCCCGCTTTTGAAACACCGTGATCACCATGAAACAGACGTCTCTCAAGCGCGGAAGCTGCAAAAACCACATGCCCAAAACCCATTCTGCGTCCCTACCTCTCGTACACCTGTGCACCCACACATGCCTGACCTGCTCAAGACGGGAGCCTGCACGGCTGCCCATGCGGCATCATCGCACGGACACCAGCAGCGCCTGGGAACCGTGGCCAACGGCGATGCTGGTCTCGGACGCCCAGCGCAGCGTCCAGCTGAGGTCGGGCGCGCCGGCCGCCGGCGCCGGCCGCACCAGCCGGCGGTCGCTCACCGCCACGACCTGCGCGCAGCCGCGGCGCCTGTGCTACCCGGCGCTGCACCGCTGGAGCTCATGAACCTGCTTTCATGACTCTGGCTGCGACAGGAAGCGCCCTGGCTCACATCATATAGCAGCCCATGTGCCAGCCAATAGCGCATGCAGCATCGGCGCAGCTCGCCGCGGCGAGGTGCCCCGGCCGACGCACGGCCCTGCTCAGCATCCAGGCTGCTGTCGCACGCCCGGCGCACGCGTGCGGCCTCGCTGTACAGCCTGTCCGCCTGAGCAGCCTCAGCTGGCTGGCGGAGGCTGCAACGCCCTATGGCTTTGTCGCCAGGTGCGGGCGCGTGCCAGCGCCGACGCAGGCCGCGACGCGCCTGGAAGGGGGTTTAGAGTTGGGTCAGGATTGGGTATATTCCGTAACCGCGGCGCGCCTGGGAGGGCAGCAGCACGGCCGGGCCGCGATGCAGGCGCTCGGTCCAGCCGGCCGCGAGCGCCCAGACGCGCAGCGTGGGCGGGCTGGGCGACAGCGCGGCCAGTCGGTCGCCGGCCGCGCTGAACGACAGCGCCGCCACGCCCTCGCCAGCCTCGGCGGGGCCGCCGGTCGGGCCGTCCGCGCTGTGCGCCGCGCGCGCGCTACTGTTAGACCCTGAGGCCGCCGCGCTGTGAGCCACTGCCTAGCGGCCCGCGCTTGACGCCAGCGGCAACACACCCTTGCGCAGCCGGGCGAGCCGTGCGAGGTGTGCGCTCTGAGCTCGTTGCTGCTCAGGCTTGATCCCATGGCTGGATAGGAATGTGAGAAGGGCTGGGCGTCAGAGCAGCCGCGCCCTTGCACGGCCCCGTGCGTTCCGTTACGCTCCGCGGTGCCCGCCGCGGGTGTCATGTGTCGGGCTCTGGCCCGCCAAGCATGGCCGGCCGTAGCGCCCTCCTTCACGTGCGTGCTCAATACCCCATGCGAACCCGCACGTGCGATGGAGTTGAACATGCGCCCATCAGTAGCTAGGCAATGTGAAGAGAACACTTCATCCCGGCATGCTGCGGGCTTGCAGGTAGACGGTCCCGCCCGCTCATTGGCCGCGCTGGGAGTCGTGTGCGCCGCCTGGCCCTGAAGGGGCCCGCGCGCACCGGTAGTGCAGGGCGCGGCGCTTGGCGCCGGTCTCCAGATCGTACACGGCTACGGGCTCGCCGACGGCCGCGGCGCCCTCGGGCGCGCGCGCAGGCGGCCAGGCCGCCGCGCTGCCGGGCGCGGCGCGCGCCGGCGCGCAGCCAACGGCCAGCTGCATCGGGCGCGCGTGCAGCGCAGCCATGGGGAAGCGCGCGCACAGCTCGCGGATGGCCACCATTGCGCCCTGGGGTTCGGTTTAGGGTTAGCACGCGCGCCATTTCCGGCCAGCCGAGCCACCTCAGGGCGGCTCACGCTCGCGCCGCCTCCCTGGACACGGGGGGCTACCCGCAGCCTCACCCCCAAGTGTGACAACTATGCATCCGTGTTGGCCACGGGCGCACTAACTCCGGCGCCACCGCCAGCCCCTCTTCAAAGCCTGCGCGAGGCCCTGCGCGGAGCCGGCCGCAGCGGCGCGCGCCTGAACGAGCGCGCGCCGGCGCGCCGGGTGCGCCGGGTCGAGCGCCTTCACCGCCACGGCCGCCAGCAGCGGCAGGTGCGCGGCCAGCGCAGCGCGGCCCTGCCGCGCCTGCATCAGCGCCACCAGGGCCATCAGGCACGGCTGCAGCGTGCCGTCGCCCGCGCCGCCGCCGGCCGCCAGCCTGCATGCACCCCCAACCCACGCCCGTCAGCACTCCATACCATGGCTAGCTGCACCGCGTACGCGCGCTGAGCCGAGCGCATCGCGCGCGCCCAGCACATCAGCGGGCGGCCACGCGGATCGGCACTCCAGGGCGCTGCATGGCCTTTGACGCTCTCAGGATAGCGGTCGCCCGTCCATGCACATAATGAACACGGTGCACCAGCGCTCTCTGTGCATCTGCTGCGGAAGCAGCGCGGCTTGCGTTCGGGCGCTGCACCCACGATTGGGCGCGGCGTCCCGCACCCCGCCCGCAGCCAGGGCAACAAGCTTGCGGCCGTAGGGGCCCCCGCCCCGCCCCTGCTGCCCAGCACAGGCAGGAGGCGGGGCAGGTCCAGGCCCGCCAGCGCAGCACAGGTCCGGGGCAGGTTTCAGGGCAGGTCTAGGGCGGGTCCAGCGCGCGCGCCTGCTGCCCAGCATGTGCAGGAAGCAGGGGAGGTCCAGGCCGGCCAGCGCGGGCAGCAGCCGCGCGAGCGCATGCGCCACCGCGGCCGGCGCCTCGCGCGCGGGCGCCGGGCCCGCCGGCGCGGGCGCGGGCGCCGGCCCAGGCGCCGCGCCGCCGGCCGCCCCGTCGGCCCTGCCGGCGCGCAGCCGCGTCACCGCCGCACTCCCTCCAAGCCCGCCCTGCATTTGCTGCTCAGCTGGCGCGCTGTCGGCGCCGCCCCTCCCTGCGGCGCCTCTGCAACTTCGCTGCGTGCCAGCTGCCGCTGCCTGCAGCTGTGGCGCCCAACTACGACACCCACATTCTCTGCCCTGCTCGAGACCGCCAGGCAGGGTTTAACGTGCAGCGACAGTGCAACCTCTCGCCACAACCGTGCAGGCCAGGGTCGCCCGCTCAAACGCGGCTGGCCGGCGCGGGCGTGCGCCACGGCACCTGGTCACGGCGGCGGCGGGCGCTGCAGCGGCGCGCGGCGTGCGGCGCGGGCTCTCGAGCGCTCCCGCGGCGCCGGCGGCTGTCAGGCCCTCGTACGCCGCCAGCACCCTGCCCGCGCGCCGCCCGGGTCTAGCTGGGCGCGAAGCTGTGACGAGGTGGCCTGCACACAAGGCGCCCCTGGCCCGCTGGCTTCTCACCGGCCATCCGGCGGACGCATGTGTATGGCTGAAACAGAGCGCGCACAGGCAGCCCAAGCAAGCATGTGCCTGGCCGAACCCCTGGGCGACTCGCCGAGCGCCGGAGCACGCGGCGTGACGGCGGCCGGCACGCGCACGCAAGGAGCGGGCCGCAGCACGGGCCGGCGCGCCCCGGGCCGCACCGCTGCGTCAGCGCCGGCAGCGGGCCCAGGTGCGGCAGCGCGCGCGGCCCCAACGGCCCCGCCAGGCCCTCCGCCAGCAGCGCGGCCGCCAGCGCCTGCCGCCCGCCGGCCGCGCCGCCGCACGCGGCGTCTGCCAGCGCGCCCGCCGTGGCCGCGACCAGTGCGTCGGGCACGTGCAGCGGGTGCAGCGCGCACGCGGCGCCCGCCACCGCCAGCCGCTCAAACCTCTGCGCCTGCCGCGCTGCGGGCCCGGCGTGACCGCATGGTGTCGCGGGCGGCTGGCGTTCGGCGCCGGGGGCGTTCCGTGAGCTCGAATAAGGCAAACCCAGGCGTTAAATCTGAGTGAGTACTTTCTGGGTTTGTACACAGCACCGTGACAGCGACGGGGACGCACTTCGGCTGACTCTGCGCCCACATCCAGCGAGGCAGCCGCCGTCCCCGCGCCAGCGAGCAGCTCTGCGTAGGCGTGCGGCGACGCGCAGGCGCGCGGGTCGGTGGCCGCGGCCAGCAGCGCGCGCGTGGCCTCCCGCAGCGCCTCGCTCTCCGCCTGCCAGGAGCAGTGCCGCCGCGCGTAAGAGCGCTGCGCGCTCGCCTCATGCCCTGCTGTGCAGGGTAAGCGCAAGGACTGTGGCTCGAATGCCGTGCAGCCCAAGGGGCAGGCCAGGCTCTGGGACGAGGCACTGGGACAGCCGCGCCGCCTCACACCGACGCGCCTGCGCCTGCGGGCACTGCCAGGGCGTGGGGCTTCTGCGGGGCGGCGCGCCTGCCAGCGCGCGACATAGGCCGCCAGGGCCGGCGCGGCCAGGCCCGGCAGCGCGCCGCGCACGCCGACCGCGTACAGCGCGGCGGCGGCCGCGCAGCCGCCGCAGCGCGCCTCCGTCGCCGGCGGCCGGCCCATGAGCGCCTTGGCCACGCCCACGGCCGCCAGCAGCCGGGCGGCCACAAAGCCGCCGTCGCCGGTCAGCAGGCCGGGGTGCCACGCGGGCGCGGCGGCCTCCGCTGCGGGCGCGGCCGCGCCGCCGTGCGCGCCGTTTGGCACTGGCCCGTCCAAGCCTGACATGCCCGCGTGGCGCACGGCGCCAGGCGGCGCGCGCGGCGCCGCGGCCGCGTGGACAGCGCGGCCGGGCAGCTGCAGCGTCACGCCGCCGCCCGCGCCCGCCGCTGCGCCCTGGCCCAGCGCCAGCGCGGCGTGCGCGGGCGGCGCGCCCGCGCCCGCCGCGCTGCCCGGCACAGGCTCGCGCGCGGGGTCGCGTTCGCCCTCCGCGCCGCCCGGCAGCCGCGCCAGGCCGGCCTCGTCCAGCAGCGCCAGCAGCGCGGCGTCCACGCCCGCGTCCAGGCCCCAGACGTGCAGCTGCGCCAGGGCCTGCGCCAGCGCGGCTGCGGGGCAGCCGGCGGCCGCGTCTGCGGCCGCGCCCAGCGCAGCGCGCGGCGCGCGCGGCTTGGCGGGGCCGGCCAGCAGCGCTTCGGCGTCCACCTCCAGCAGCGCCAGGCCGGCCGGCAGGCGCGGCGGCGCGCCGGCGGCGCAGGGCTCGGCCAGGCGCACGGCGGCGCGCGCGCCGCCGCTGCCGCCGCCGCCGGGCATCGCGCCAAAGTTGTCCAGCAGCGCGGCCGCGGCCGCGCCGGTGACCACGCGGTCGCGCGCGCCCGAGTGCAGGTCCCAGACCAGGCTGACGGAGCCGGCGCCGGCGGGGCCGCCGCCGTTGTACAGCGCAGCCACATAGCCGAGCGCGGGCGCCCAGGCCAGGCGCGCGGGCGCGGCGCCGGGCGGGCCCGGCAGCGCGCGCGCGCACGCGCCGGCCGCCAGCGACAGCAGGCACACCGCGCCGTCGTCGCCCGCGCTCGCGGCCAGCTCGCCGAGCTCCGCCGGCGCGGCCGCCAGCGCCCGCACCTGCGCGCGCGGCGCTGCGCCGGGGTCGGGCGCGGCGCGGCCCGGGCCCGCTGCACGGCCTGAGCCCGCAGCGCGCGCGCCGCTGGCCGGGTCGGCTCCGGCAGAGTCGTGGCTGCGAGGGTGCGCGAGGGCCCGGCAGCGGCGACGGCACCGCGTGTGGCGGGTCACAGAGCGCGGCACGCAGAGCCGCGGAGCCAGCCGTGCGCCCATGCGCCGCCGCCGTGCGCCGCCAGCCACGCTGCTCCACGACCCGCAGGCGGCACGGTCGCGCCGCGCCGGGCGCGGCGGCGGGCGCCGGGCCGCGCGCCGCGCACCGGCCCGGTGTGCAGCGGCACGCGGAAGAGCGGAGCGCCTCCGAGCGGGCGCGCCAGGCGCCAGGCGGTCACGGCGCCGTCCTCGGCGCCGGCCAGCAGCGCGGCGGGCGCGGCCGCCCAGCCGGCCGCCAGCAGGCAGGTCACGCGGCCGCCGCAGCGCCCCAGCAGCCGCGGCGCCGCGCAGGGCAGCACGCCCGCGGTGGCCAGCGGGCGCACCGCGACGCCGCCGCACGCGTGGCCCTGCGCGGCGGCGCGCACCGCCTGGACCGCCGCAGGCGCACTGGGGCTCTGGCCGCGGCGTCAATCATTGACATTACGCTTCATCCATGTGTGCTCCTGGACCTGCTGCGCCCGTCGCGCGCACAAGGCAGCACACAACGATGGATGCAGCAGAGCGGCGCGGCCAGGGCTGCCGCCGCGGGCGCGGCCTCTGCGCCGAGCGCGCCAAACGCAGGCGCGCAGCGGCGCACCGTGGCAAGCAGCGCGGGCGCCAGCGCGTCGCCGCCCGCCAGCGCGCAGGCCGTCGTGCGGCCCAGCGCGGGCTCGCCCGCAGCGCCCGCCGCGCCGCCCGGCCCCGCCGCGCGCCACACCCACGACAGCCAGCACTCCAGCGGCGCGCCGCCACCCGCAGGCGCGCCGCCCGGCCAGCGCGCCGCGCCGACGGCGGTGTCGCCGGCGCCGCCGCAGGCGCCCGGGTGCGCGCTGGCGCGCGCCAGCACGGCCGGCCCCGCGCACAGCAGGGCGACGCACGCGCCGGCGCCCAGCGGCGGCAGCACCCGCTCGCGCCCGCCCAGCTCTGCACAGGCCTCCAGCGCCGGGCGGGCGGCCGCAGGCGGCCCCTGCGCCGCAGGCGGCGCCCAGGCCTCCCCGCTGCGCGCCCACAGCAGGACGCGTGGCGCCCCGCCCGCGCCCGGCGCGCCCGCGGCCAGCAGCCCGCCCGCCAGGGCCGCCGCGCCCGCGCCCGCGCCGAGGCGGGCGGGCGCGTAGCGCGGCGCGCCCGGCGCGCCGGCGCGCCGCAGCAGCGCCCAGCCGCGCGCGCCGACGCACAGCAGCCAGGTGCCATCGGCCGAGAACGCCGCGCCGACCAGGCCGCCGCGCAGCGCGTGCGCCAGCGCCGCCTGCGCGTCGCCGGGCTCACCGGGGCCGGCCGGCTCCACGGGCGCCAACGCCCCCGCGCCTGCGACCGGCGCGCTGCGCAGCCGCCACGACAGCAGCGTGCCGTTGCGCGTCACGCCGAGCGCCGCCGCGGCGCCGACGTGCAGCGCCAGGGGCGCCCGGGCGGCGCCGCCGCCGCAGGCGTCGTCCGCCGTGAGCGCGCCGCTCGCACAGAGTGGCTGCGCCGAGGACAGCGCACAGGTGCCCACCTGCGCGGCCGTCGCGGGGTCCACCAGCGCGAGGCGCGGGCCGCTCGCATCGCCGCGCACGGCGACGCACACAGTGCTGCCGCCGGGCACGGCAGCGGCCGCGCCGCTGGGCCGGCAGGCCAGGCGTGCGCGGGCGATGCAGCGGCCGCTGCCGGCGTGCCAGGCGCACGCCCAGCCGTCGTCGCAGACGCTGAGCAGGCGCGCCGGCGCGAGCGGCAGCAGCACCCGGACTGCCGCCCTGTGCCCGCACAGGACCAGCGACGGCGCGACCACTGGCGCTGCTCCTGCATCACAGCCCTCCACGGCCCATCTGCGGCGCGGAGCGCAGCGCCGGCTCGGGCAGGTCAGATGCGATGCGGAGCGCAGCCCTGCACCAATGCAACGTCCCCGCCAGCGCACGATGGGCCCACCTGACGAGGATGCCTTCGCTGCCGCCGGTCCACACGCTGCCGCCGGCCGCCGCTGCCGCGACGGCTGTGTGCGGGAGCGGGTGCGGGGGCCACAGCGCCTGCAGGCACAGCAGGCGATCGCCATCCTGGCGGGCGGGCGGGGCGGCGTGACTCGCGCCCAGCATCAGAGCGTGTGGACTGCCTGTCAGGCCATGAGCGGCACGGCTCTGCGCCACATCGTCGGGACTTGCACATGGCCAGGCTGAGGCAGGCTGGAGCGGCATGCGCATGTGGCCAGGCTGGGGCAGGCCTTGGGGCGGCCACCGTTGGGGAGAGCTTCGAAGGGGTCCGATGTCCGTCCACATTACATGCAGTTTATGCATTCATGCACTTGATCAGGAGCCGCCTGGGTCGAACGCGGCCTGGGTGCTCGCGGGAAGGAGCTGAGGCGAGCGCACCCTCGGCCAAGCTCTGCGCTGCCTTTTACACGGAGCACAGGGCTGCATCGCCTTTGTCAGAGCTGCGGCTGTTATGGCACCAGGAACACCTCGCCGTCAGGTACCAACAGGTCAACAAGAGCACCATCCTTTGCTGTCGTAACAATGAACCACCTCACACACTGGCATGGTGTGCCTTCACACCATGCTTGCGACGCCTCTATGAGTCTGCATGCAAGTGTGTGCAAAACCCAAGCCATGCAAAACCACACAGCACCCTCAGAAGCCTCATCCTGGTCATGAAAGACACAGCATGAACGGCTCGCATAGAGACCCTGCCCGGCATGCATGCACGCCTCCTTGGAGCTTGCATCGGATGACAGCAAGCGGCTCGGCAAGCAGGGCATGCAGGCATGACGGAGCAAGAAACAAGTGCAGCCCACAAGTGTGCAGCACCTCTATAAACGCCCAAAGGATCAAAGTCCAACAGCAGCAGCAACGCTGAAAGCACGCAATTGGGCCGGGTGACGCTGGTCGCAGGACCTGAATAGGCGGACCTCCAGCGCCTTCTCTTCGGGTATGGACCAGATTCGAGGGCAACACGTTAGCAAAGGTTGGCGGCAGGCTGATGCCGCAGCACAGGCAGCATCCGCCCGGCCAACGTCAGCAGCAATCCTTGCCTCACTGCACTGGTTGCCCGCCGCTTCTGGGGACACTCGCGCGCAGTACTTCGGCGGCGCTCCACACTTCTGATACGTTTGCGGTCAATCCTTCCGGGGGCGCTCTGCTGCTGGCGCTTGCGCAGCAGGCTCACACGGATGACGGCGGCGCGGCGGCGCTGTCGTCGACCGCGGAGCACCCTGCGCGCCCGGAGCAGCGTGCAGCGCCGTCGGCGTGCAGCAGAAGCAGTTTGCAGGCTCCAGCGGAGCAGGGAGCGCACCGGCGCTCGTGAGCTTCCACTCGATGTATGGGACGGTCGCGTTGGTGAGCGCCCCGCACGCGCAGAACATGCAGCTCTTGCCTGCGCGCGCGGCAGCCGCCGTCAGCGGTCCTGTGAGCCTGGCACGCAGTTCCTGCGGCGCGCGTGCTTCCGCCGGGGCGCGCACTCGCGGACGGCGCGACGTCGGCCCGCAGCACGAGCCGCGCGCCGCACGCGGTCCGGGCGCGGAGCTCCGTCCCCAGCGTGCTCAGCGCGTCCCGGATGACGGCGAGCGGCACGAGCCGCGCTCCCGGTCAGAGCTCCTGGCCATTGCGTTCATAGGTGTAGGGTAGGGTATGTATAGATACACTGGCGTATGCCGGCCGAGCGTAACCCGCGCACCGCGCCGGCGTCGCTGATGCCCGCCGAGTAGGCGGTCTGCAGCTGCGCCTGCGCGGCGGCGACGCCCGGGTCGACGGGCGTGTAGGGCTCGCCCGCGAACGCGCCGGCGATGACGTTGAGCCCGGCTGACGCCCGGGTCACGTTGAACATCGTCGTGCCCTGCACGGCGCCGCACCGCGCCGCGGCCTTGCCCTGCGCGCGCGGCGCGGTGTGTGTCAGCTGCCGTGCGCGCGCGACGTCAGGGCGCGCGCCGCGCAGGCGGGCCGCGGGGCGCGCCGTGCACCACCGGGCCTTGCGCGCGTTGACGACTGCCTGGTCGCACGTGAAGCCCTGGGTGGCAATGTCGCAGACGAGGCCGTTGCAGCGCGCGTCGTACTTGTCCGTCACGTTGGGCACCGTGGACGCGACCCGGCCGACCTGCGCCTGCACCGACTGCAGCTCCGGCGCGGTCAGCGTCGCGAGCGAGCCGAGCGGGTCCACCTGGCGCGCGCGCGCGCGGGCGTCAGCGCGCCTGGCTGGGGCGCCTGCTGCTCGGACACCAAGCGGAAGGGCCTGTGCAGAGACCCGTCACTGCTGGCTGCGTGCGGGGGGGCCGCGCACGTAGAAGCCAAAGTTATTGAGGTTGTTGAGGAAGTTGTTCTGGCGCGCCGCCAGCGCGTCGGCGGCCACGGCGGGCGAGTTCAGCGTGTCGCTGCGCGCTTGCAGCGCGCCCGCGCCGGGGTCCCGGACTGCAGCCTCGGCGCTGCCCCCGGCCGCGACGTCCCGCCCACCCGCCTCGCCCTCGTGGCCCCCGCCCCCGCCTCTGAGCAGGTGCCTGGCCTGCGCCGCGCTGCATGCGCCCGCCTGCCACGCCGCAGGGACCCAGCACCGTCAACCCCGTGAGCACAACCTCCAACAAGGCTCGGCCTGGGTCCGAGGCCCGGGTCGGTGTCGCACCAAGGCGAAGCACAGCCAAGCAAAGGCGGTCGGCGTCATCCTGCCCAGCGCAGGCATGGTGCAGCAGAAGCACCAGGAGCAGAAGCAGGCTATGGCGGTCCCCGCAGGAGTGAGGTTCGAGATCTCGCGCCGAGCAAGACGGACTGATTTCGCAAACGGCCGTTCGCTTTTCAAATTTGCCGCGACCCTCGCTTTTGAAACTCGGCAGAGTCTCAACAGACGGGGTCCGCACTGCTTGCCACCTGCCTGCGGTCAGGGCAGCCCGGCATGGACCCCGCGCCATGGCACGCACTGGGCCGTGGCACGCCCGCGGGCCGCGCGCTGTACAACCTGCTGTGCACAGATGTGCTGGCCCGACGCCGCGGCAACTCCTTTTCAGAGCGCAACCGCGCTCTGGCCGGCCGTGCGCGAGCTCCGCGCCCGGGCGGCGCGCCCGCTGGCGCGGCCGGCTGGTTGGGCAACGTGAAGGCGCCGCCAGCACATAGCTCTCGCCCCAAGGCCCATAGGGCGCGCGTGCCCAGGTTTCCGGCGCGCCCCAGCGCCGCGCCCGGCGCCACGCCGCCGCGCGGGCGACGCCCTGCGAGCAGCATCCTGGCGGCGGCCAGGTCGGAGGACGCGCGGGCGCGGGCCGCGCCGCCGCCGCCGCCCGGGCGCGTCCTGGGCGCGGCAGAGACGGCGCGCCTCGCGTTGCTGATGGAGAACAGGGGCGCGCTGCCGGCGCACGCGGCGCACGGGCCGCTCGGCGGGTGTCGCCCGCGCGCGCGCCGGCGGGGCATGCAGGAGGAAGCGCTTGCGCTGCTGGAGCAGGTGCCGCCCCTGCCGCGCGCGCGGACCCCGCGCCACCTGAGTAGCGTGCACGGCGCCCAGGCTGACCGCTTGGGCCACTTGCACCGGAAGCACGCGCAAACACGCCCAGGGCGCCCGCGCTGCTCAGGAGGGTCCTGGCAGCGGCTGCGCGCGACCCGAGCCGCACCCCGCTGCATATATTCTGTTCAAGTCTGTGTACCACTGTCCTGCCTGACAAAGAGTCCATCTGCGCCGGGCGCTGCGCGACGCATTTCGGACGCTGTCGCCAGGCGCGCCACGAGGTGTGCGAGCGCCGCGAGCGCCTCGCGGAGCTGGCGCGGGCGGCGGGCGGCGGCGCGGCGGCCGGCGCGGCCGGCCGTGCCACCGCGCTTGCGGCTGAGGCGGCGCGGCACGACCTGGCGGGCCGCCTGGCGGAGCTGCGCCGGGCAGCCGCCCTGCTGGCGGGCTGCGCGGCCGAGGGCGCATTGCCGGCGGGCGGCGGGGCAGTGGGAGCGCTGGTGGCGGGATGCGCGGAGGACGTGGGTGCCGCGGGCGGCGCTGCGGCCCCGCAGCGCACGCGCACGCTTGCCGTGTGAGCGGGCGTTGCCGCGCACGGACACAGCGTGTGCTTTTAAGGAACGGGCTGGGCTGGGGGCCGGCTGAGAGGCGCCCAGCTGTGAGAGAACGGTCGCTGTTTTTGTCGCTGCTGCTTTCCCTGAGACGTGTCCGCTTCCAGCTATGGGTCAACAAGAGGGCAGCCGCGTGTCTACCTTGCGCTCCTGCAGCTCTGCCCCACAGAACACACGCTCCCGTTGGCCTGCTCAATGGCCGCCAGAGCGAGCGGGCGCAGGGCGGGCCGCGCGCGACACGCCGGCGCGCCGTCGTGCGCCGCCAGACTTACACTCCCGTCGGCCTGCTCGACGGCAGCCAAAGCGAGCAGGCGCAGGGCGGCATGCGCGCGTCACGCCGGCGCGCCGTCGTGCGCCGCCAGGAAGGCGTCCACGCGCTCCAGGAAGGGCTCCCACGCGTCGATGTGGTGGTAGCTGCCCGCGCCGGCGAACTCCGCGACCGCCGCGCCCGTCAGCGCAGCCGCCAGGCGCGCCGTCGACGCGGCCGACACCTCGTCGTGCTCGCCGCGCGTCAGCAGCGCTGGCGGCGGCGCCGCGCCGCCCGCGCGCTCCTCCGCGCTCCAGTCGCACAGCTTGCCGCCGGCCTGGCGCGTGCGCCCCGCGCGGCCCAGTCAGCGCGGCCTGCAGCCGCCCCGCGTCGCAGCGGCGCCGCGCGCGTGCGGCCGTTCGGCTGCCTGCATGGGGTAGGGTTAGGGTAGGGTGACCAGGCTGTGCAGCCCACCTGGAACAGCGACGCGCCGCACAGCTCGCGCTGCATCACCAGCGACGCGCCGGCCGCGGGGTCCGTCAGGCAGCTGGCGCCGGGCCGGCGGCACACGAAGCGGCGCCGGTACTCGGCCAGCGCCGCGCTGCCCTCGCCCGCGCCCCCCTCCAGCAGCTCGCGCTGCATCGCCTCCGGCAGCTCGCCGACCTGCGCGCGGTCACACCCACGGAGTGGGCGCCCCGCGCCCTCGGCACCCGCTGTCCTGCCGATCGCACTCCCGCGCCTGCTGGCCCGCCGACACCTTGAGCTCGCAGCTCCGCCAGGCGGTCTGCAGGCCCGTAGACGCGCGCCGCTGGTACGCCCGCATCCCCACGCACGCACCATACCGCACGCGCCCGAGCACACACCCTGCGAGTCGGCGGGGCCGCGGCAGGCTAGGCCAGTGCACAGCGCCCGGGCACAGGGGCGGCGTCACGGCGCACGCGAGCGCGCCGGTCGGCGGCGAGCTGCGCGGCGCTGAACGGTGCGGACGCGAGCGTCAGGCTGGCGATGCCTGCGCCTCCGACGGCCAACACATGCTCCAGCGCCAGCGCGGCGCCCCAGCCGTGCGCGAGCACGTGCACGCGCGGCACGTCCAGGGACGCGCGCACCGCCGCCAGCTGGCCCGCCAGCAGCGCCAGAGCGCCGACGGCGCCGGGCGTCGGCGCGCGGTCGCCGCTGGCGAGGAACGTCCGCCCGCACCCGACCTGTCGGCCGCACACGGCGCCGTTCGCGGCTGGACCGCGGCCGCCCTTACATCGAGGCCCGGCAGTCGTGGGCGCCGCCGCTCAGGCCCGTGGCCATGTCCAGCGCATCTGGGCATGTCAGCTGTGGAGGGTTGCACCGGGTTGGAGGGTGCAGCTGTGCTCTGAGCACAGAGCGACCCGGCGAAGGCCTGCCAGCGGCCAGCACGGCCGCACTCGCGCCTGCGGCGGCCGCGACGCCAGAGCAGGTTGGGCAGCCCATGCCCAAACAGGGGGCGTGAGCCTGCCTGGTCATAGAAGACCACGCGGCGCGGCTGCCCGCGCTCGGCGGGCGCCGCCAGCAGCTCCAGCGTCTCAAGGTACTCGCACGCCTGGCCGGGCCCGCCGGCGATGCAGAGCAACGGCAGCCTGCGCGCAGCACCAGAAGCCGTCACGCACGGCGCGCCGACAGCGGATTGCTGCACAGCTGCTTGCTGCGCGCGCGCCTGGGCTCGGGCGGCTCCCGCGGCCGCGGCGGGGCGCGCACTTGGTGGGCTTTGGCGCGGCGCCGAACAGGCCGAACAGTCCACCGCCGGACGACCCGCCGCCGACCTCCCGCACCCAGGTCTGCCCGCCCGCGTACGGCACGAGGCGCTCCTGCCACGGCATGCTGAACGCCCAGGCCGGCGCGCGCGGGAGGACGCCGCAAAAGGGCTCCGCCACTTGGGCGCGCGCGTCGGGGACCGCTGCGCCGAGCGCCGCTGGCGCGCTCAGCAGCAGCAGGGCGGCGCGCCGCGTGAGCGCGGCATGGTGCCCCTCGGCCGGCACTGGGCCGCCACTCATGCTGGCGGGTGGGGCGACGGGCCTGTGTCCGGGGGCTCCAGGGCCATGCAGCGGGGTGCTTTGGCACAGCACAGGCATCCTCTGCAAAGCTTGTGCTGAGCCTCTTATTGAAAATACTGAACCTCTGTCTGAAAGTGCTGAGCCTCTGTGTCAAAGTGCTAAGCGTCTGTATGTAAGTGCTGAGCCTCAAGGACCTTGTGTGTGCTGGAGAAGCCCAGCAGGGCTCTGCTGGACTAGAGGCCTGCTCAGGACGATACGCAGACAAGTGCTGCAACGCACGAGCTGCCAGGCTGCTCACTCGCTTCCTCAGGTCCTGAGAGGTCCAGGCAACACACTCCAGAAACCACGAACGTCAACAGCGTGTCACATGCAACAGCACTCACAGTTCTGCGCAGCAAACGCTCCGCACGCACTCACACAACAGAACTTGGCATGCGTTGCGGTCCACAGCCGCAGCCCGGGTCACTCAAGCCGGCACGCGCTCCACGCCGCCGCGCGCACAACTAGCGCCTGAATAGCGGGCCTGCGGGCCAGCAACGCACCCGTCACGGTGCAGCGCAGGGAACAGGTGCAGGAGCAGCGGGCAGGAGGTGCACTGCGGGCGGCACAGCTCAGTGAGGGTGAGGAGGCTGTGCGCACCGGGCTACAAGTTACTCTTCTTCAGGATGGTGCCCACCACGAAGCACTTGTGCTTGCTGATGGGCTTGCAGGGGTTGATGACGATGAGGTCACCCACGGCGCACAGGCCGTCCGGGTCGTGCGCCGCATACTTCTTCGTCACGCGCATCCGCTTGCTGTACAGCGGGTGCGGCTTGAAGCGGTTTATCTCCACCACCGCCGTCTTGTCCATCCGCGTGGACACCACCTTGCCCTGCAGCTTCTGCGAGGCCTCCACGGGCGCCGCGCGCGCGCCGCCGCGCTGCGCCCTCTGCTGCACCGCCAGCTGCTGCCCGGCGAACGCGCAGCTGCGCAGCATCCTGGCTCCTCGGTGCCTTGCTCCTCTGTGCCTGGCGGGCAAGCGTGCGCTGGTGGCCAAAGGGGGCCCGCCTCCGGTGGGCAGCGGAGATGAGGGCAAGGGTCGGGGTCGGGGTCACAGCTAGGTCAGCGGGGAAGTGCAGCGTTCGGACTCCTCGGCTCGTATCAACCTGTCGCTGTACTAACACTCATTTCAGAGCTGGGAGCGCGCACGTGGTACCATCGCCGCGCCTCTACTCGCGGGTGCTGCTGAGGACAAGGTTTCACCATTCCACCTTTAGCCAGCCGCGGTTGCGCAACCAGTGGGCGGCTGGCCCTTGCTGCGCGGCGCTGCGTCGCCATACGCGTGTGCAGCGAGGCAGCGGGAATGTCCGCATGGGTGCTCGACAGGGGCAGCCGCAGGCCATCAAAGCTGACAGACGAATACAAACTCGGGAAGGTCGGTGGCCCATCGGGCCCACCGGGGGACGAGTAGGCGGCGGCACCTTGCGTGCTCGCAACGCATGCAGTTATTGTCGGTTGGCGCTCACGTTTGGTAGAGCTTTTTGTAGAGGGGGTGCCGCGCCGGACGCAGGTGCTGGGCAAAGGCGCGTTTGGCACAGTGTTTTACGCTGAGGACGGCGCGAAGCAGGCCTACGCGTGCAAGTCCATCAGCAAGGCAAAGCTGATCACGGACGTGCGCGCCTCGCTGCCCCCCGCAGCCGCACGCGGCCCTGCTGCAGCCTCATGGCAGCGGCCCATGGTGCGCGCGTGCGCGGGGCAGGAGGACGTCAAGGACGTGCGGCGGGAGATCGAGGTCCTGAACCTGGTCTCCGACCACGGCAACGTGGCGGCGCTGCAAGCCACATTCGAGGACGCGCAGAACGTGCACATGGTGCTCGAGCTCTGCCGCGGCGGCGAGCTGTTTGACCGGATCATCTCCAAGGGCACCTTCACCGAGCAGACCGCGGCAGGTGCCCCCCCCGCGCCGCTCCGACACGCCCGCGCCCGCGCCCGCCTGCCCGCGCCTCGAGCACTCGCTCTGGCCCGGCTTGGCGGCCGCCGCGGCCCAGACGAGCGCGGGCGCCGGGCTGCTGCCCTGGCGCCCCCGCACGCCGCACAGCCAGGCAGGGCGTGCCCTGGGAAAAGGTGTATGCGAGCGCGGCTGCGTGCGGCGCAGGCTACTTCCGGACGATGGTGGAGGTGGTGCACCACCTGCACCAGCTGGGCGTGATGCACCGCGACATCAAGCCCGAGAACTTCCTGCTGACCACGGCGGGCGACGACGCGGTGCTCAAGCTGTGCGACTTTGGCCTGAGCGCATACTGGCGCGCCCCCGCGTTGCCCCGCCCGCGCCCCCGCCGGCCCTGCACCCACATCACTCTGCCCACGTGGACCTAACCTACACCATTGCCCGCCGTTTCGCTCAGCGCTCCGGCTGCAGATGCCATGTCCTCCTCCCAGCCGCGCCCGCCCCGGCGCCCGCCGCTGCCGGCCGCTGCACGTGCCTTCGTGATCGGTCCTGCGTCTGCGGCGCTCGGCGAGGCGGGCGTGTGCGGCGCAGGCGGCCGGGGGAGAAGCTGTCGTCCGTGGTCGGCTCCAGCTACTACGTCAGCCCGGAGGCGCGCCGGCGCCTGCCGCACTTGCTAACCTACCCTAACCCTAACATGTATTGCCCTGCCTCCCCTACCCCACAGCAGCGTGTGCGGCTGGGGGCCGCGCGTGTGGGGGCCCAGCGGCGGGCGGCGGCGCGCAGGTGCTGCGGCGCGCGTACAGCGTGGAGGCGGACATCTGGAGCCTGGGCGTGATGCTGTATATCCTGCTCAGCGGGCTGCCGCCGTTCTGGGGCGACACCGAGGAGGACATCTTCCGCATGGTCCTCAAGGCGCGGCCGCGCGCTGGGCCCAGCGTCGGCACCCTGCTTGATTGCCTCACGCACGCGTAGGGGCCCACCGGGTCAACCCGTGGACCGAGACGAGCGCTGTGCGCCCAATGACAGCCCTCCTGCCTGGCGGCCCCGGCCGGGCGGGCCGAGCTCGACACGGCGCACTGCGCGCCATAAGGCCGTGCACCGCAGCGAGCGCGACCCGAGGCGAGCAGGGTGTTGGAACTGGGCGGGCGCGCGCGCAGGGCGACATCGACTTCAAGACTGCGCCCTGGCCGTCCATCTCGGCCGCCGCCAAGGACTGCGTACGCCAGCTCCTGACGATGGACCCCAAGAAGCGGCCGACCGCGCAGCAGATCCTGGACGTGCGGGCCCGCGCGGCGCTCCTTCCCTGGCGCCTCCTGGTGCTCCATTGCGGGGTCGCGCACCAGGCAGACGTCCTTCCGGGATGTGTAACACCCGCGGGGTCTTCACGGTGCAGCGCCCGGGCCTCCCCAAGCGCTGCCAGCGCGCCAGCGTCCTGCAGGGATGGACGCCGCTGGCAAGCGGTGCGCGCCCCGTGTGCGGCGTCACGAGCGGCAGCCGTGGGCCGCGGCGGCGCAGCGGGCGCGGGGTCGTGAGCGCGCCGCGCACGGCGCCCCGGCTGCTCGAGCAGGACGCGGCGACCGGCCGGCCGCTGGGCAGTGCCGCGCTCGCGCATGAGAACAAGGCTGCGGTCCGGCACGAGCTGAAGCGCGGGGGGGCGCGCGCGCCGCGCGCAGCACCCCTGGCTGCGCGAGCAGGGCGCCGCGCCGGACCGGCCGCTGGACAACATCGTGCTCGCGCGCATGAAAAAATTTGCCGCCATGAACAAGCTGAAGAAGGCCGCGCTGCTCGTCATCGCCAAGAGCCTGGACGCCGACGAGATCACCGGCCTGCAGCAGCTGTTCCGCTCCATCGACGTGGACGGCTCCGGCACGATCACCGTGGACGAGCTGCGCACCGCCATGCGCTCGCTGGACGCCAAGCTCAACGTGCGCGGCCGGTTGCTTGAGGGATAGGTTAACATTTTGGTTATATAATGGTATGTGTTTGAAGAGTGGGATGCTGTACCGGCTCGCTCGAAGGAGCCCTGACGTGCAAACGGGCCGGCGCCAGCGGACAGGGCCTATTCTCTGGGACCAGCTCATGGCCATGCCGTGCGGGCGCCCTGCCCGGCCAGCGCTCTGCCGCGCCAGGCGCGCCGGGGAGCAGCATGACGGCGTGCCGCCTTGGCAAAGCTCTGGCATGCGCGGGGAGCCCCCGACCCTGCAGGCTGTGGAGAGGCGGGTGTGCGCCCTTTTGACACGCGGCGGGCGGCGGCGCTGCACGGCCCCCTGGACAGCAATGGGGGCGAGCTCGAGGAGTCGGAGCTCTTGGAGGTGATGCATTGCACACCGAACCTGAACCTAAGGCTCGACGCGCGCGCGCGCGCGCAGGAGACGGAGCTGGTGGAGGCGATGCAGGCGGCGGACCTGGACGGCGACGGCTGCATCAACTACGAGGAGTTCATCGTCGCGACCATCAACCTGGCCAAGCTGGAAAAGGCGCGCGCGCCGTGCCCCTTCATCGCCCCCCCAATTCCCCCGGGCGGGTGCCCGGAGCGCCCGGGTCCCTGCGCACGTGGGCGCAATATATTGTTCAGGCATGCGGCCAGCCCGTGCGCACCGCCTGATAGGCCCAGGCCACTGAAGATCGCTGTGGGCCGGGCGCCGGCGCGCGCGGCGCTGCACAGTTCGTTTCCCTGTGCGCCGCACACGAGCGGAGCGGCCCGGCGCGGAGCGCGCAGGAGAAGAACTTTGCGGCGGCGTTCGCGCACTTCGACACCGACGGCAGCGGCTCGCTGACCGCGGACGAGATCCGCGCCGCGCTCGCCGCGCTGGGCGTGACCGACGACGAGGTCCAGGTCCGCCGCAGGTTTAGGGTAGGATCTCCTGCTCTCGGGCCGGGGTGGCGTGCGTCACGCCTTGCGGAGGCCCTGCCGTGCAGCCTCGAACGGCGCGGCGGGGCGCTGACGGCGGCCCGCGGGCGGCGCAGACGATGATCCAGACGTTTGACACCGACAAGGACGGCGAGATCGACTACCCCGAGTTCCTGGCCATGATGCGCGCCAATAACAAGGAGCTGCAGGCGCGGCGCGGGCCCGGGGCCTGCTTGAGTCGCCGGGCGTGCTGGCGTGCATGCGGTCCCTGCCTGTCAGCCCGCGCGCGCCTGGCGCGCGCACTGCCAAGCATCGTGTCGTTGCCGTGAGGTCTCCATCGGTGGACTGTGCAAGGAGCCGGCGTGTAGCACCCACAGCGGGCCTGCGCGGGCAGGACGCGTCCACGTTTTTTCGCGAGCGCCCGGGCGGCATTGCACAAGCCGTCGGAGCGGAGCCGGTCCGAGCCTGAGCCTGCACCAGCGCCCGGCCGCGGCCGCTGCCGCCTGGGACCCGGTTGCAGCCATGGAGCGCGCCTAGCTGGCGGAGTGGTGCCTGGCGCCTTGACACATGTGAGGCGCTGCGAGTTGGGGCAGTGGAGCAGCAAGGTAAAGCAGTTTCTGCGTGCTCTGGTTGGGTGGCCTGTTCCCAGGCTCGTGACAATGCGATTTGCATTCGGTGCTTTTGTACTGCTGCTGCTTCTGACTGTGGTGCGGCGCGGTGTTTCCACATGCCGGCAATTTTGAGCTCCGGGTGGTCCACCGCGGGGGCGTGTCTGAAGTATGCCACTGTATAGCCTGTGCGGCCCCAGAGCCGCGTAACCCACAGCATGCATGTGCAGTCTTGTGCAAGACTCAATGCGAAATAAAAAGGGCACACATGCTGTGGACATGACATGCATCATATGCCTCGTAGCATGCGGGAACTCCCCAGTATATATTTTCTGACATAAGCACGTGCGCAACTCTTACCACCTGAGCGCTGCGCAGTGTGACAGCAGCACAAAGATCGACAAACGCAATGCTGATCCTCCTGTCGCCTGCCAAGACGCTGGACATGCAGCCGCCTGCTTCCAGCGCCAGCACGTCCACGTCCGCCGGCTGCGCCGACGCAGCGGACGAGCTGGTGGGAGAGCTGCAAAAGCTGTCTGTGCCGCAGCTCAAGGCGCTGCTCGGCGTCAGCGACGCCCTTGCACGGTGCGTGAGCACGACGAAGCGCGCTCGGCGGGCCGACGCGCATGGCGTATTGCACAAGAAGGCCCGTCCTACCCGAGGCCGGCCTGGCATGCAGGCTGAACCATGGGCGGTACAGCGAGTGGGGCAGCCAGCCTGAGAAGCAGGCTGCTCTGGCCTTTGACGGGCCAGCATACAAAGCGCTCTCCGCCAGCACGCTGGGCAGCGAGGAGCTGCAGTACCTGCAGAGCCACCTGCGCATCCTCTGCGGGCTGTACGGCCTGCTGCGGCCGCTCGACCTCGTCAAGCCGTACAGGCGCGGCCGCGCCCCCGGCGGTCTCTACGTCGGAGCTGCGGGCCCCGGCCGCAACCTGCCTCGAGCCAGCGGCGCGCCTGCCGCTCACGGGGGGCGGCCCGCCGTGGCGCAGGCTCGACATGTCCAAGCGGCTGGCAAACTGCAGGGGCCGGGACCTGTACGCCTTCTGGCGGGAGCGCATAACTCAGTCGCTGGCACGGTGCGCTGAGCAGCCCGCGCGCGGCCGCCTGTTCCGGCGCCGCCGGGGCGCTCCCAGCGCGTCTGGCTCGCCCTGCAGGGAGCTCGAGGGGCAGCCGGAGGAGAGCCGCTTCGTGGTAGACTGCGCCTCGCTGGAGTACTCCAGGGCCGTCGACCGCGGCGCCCTGGGCGCGCCGGTCTACACACTGGCCTTCCCAGGGCCTGCGGTGTATGCCAAGCAGGCCCGCGGCAGCGTCGTGCGCTTTGCAGCCGAGACCTGCGCGCGCTCGCCTGCCGACTTCCGGCGCTTCACAGGTGGGCGCCGGCGCCGCCCGCCTGTGCGTGCAGAGGCCCGCATGCTCCTGGGCGGCGGCCAGCACGGCGCGGCTGGCGGCAGGGCGCGGCGGCGAGTGGGCATTTGCGGAGGCGCGCTCCTCCGAGCACACATTCGTGTTCTTGCGCACAGCGGGCCTGGCGGGCACGGCCGGCACAGTCGCCAAGGCCGCCACTGCAGACGTCGGCCCTGCCGGCGCGAACGGCGGCGAGCCGGGACCAGGCAGGGTCGCTCCCAGGCGCCGGCGCACAGCCCGGAAGGCGGGCAGGGCGGCCGCCGCAGACGTCGGCCCTGCCGACGCAGACGGCGGCGAGCCTGGACCAGGCAGCTGTTCCCCCAAGCGGCGGCGGCGGCGCTGAAGGGTTATACGCATTGTAAGATCGACCTTCTCCCCTGGCAGCATGTCCCTTGCTCCAAGACTGCTACCGCAGCCGCCAGGCGCGCGGCTGCGCGCAGCAGCGTGCCTGGCCTCTTGGTCACAAGGCAGGCGTCAGGCATGCGCTGCCTCTCAAGGCACGCCGCTCCATGGGCACCCACACTTGCTGCTGGGGCCAGGCCAGGGACCTTGCCAGGGTCAGCACCGTCATGCGCACAGCTCGCGCTCTGCAGGCACGCGCCGCCCACACTTGCAAGCCGCCTGTGCACCTGCTTGCAGCACGCAGATCCGGTTTTGGTGTGCAGGGCCGCTCTTGGGTACGCACATCTCAGCTGAACCGCGCATGTCGTTACAGACGCCCCCGGCAGCCTGCAAGCAGCCCGCATCGGCACCCCCTACACGATGGAGTTTGCCGCGGACGCGATACGCGGCCACAGGTCTGCGCACTCCTTGGCCACGGGGCCTGTGATGGCGGAGCCTGTCGGTCGCCCCACGACCGGGCGTCAGTGCCCTGCCTCGGCTTGGCTGCTCTCACCAAGCTCGCAGTGACGGTTGGTCTGCGCAGCAGCGCACCCTTCATCTCGCCCTTCGGGTTGACGATGACGCCCGCGTTGTCCTCAAAGTAGATGAACACGCCGTCCTTGCGCCGCCAGGGCTTGCGCTGTCGCACCACCACCGCGGGCATGACTGCGCCCCGCGGCACGCCGCGTCAGCGCAGCCGCCGAGAGCTCCAACACACGCAGCCAGGTTGCAGCCGCGCTTCAGCTCCAGACTCTGTGTCCCCACAGCAGGCCCTGCGGCAGCGCCGCGGGCAGGCAGCAGGCGCCCCGCGCCGGGCGCTATGCAGGATAGTGTTAGGGCGGCGCCGCACCCTTCTTACGCAGGTCGGGCTTGCCCTTCTTGACGGTGGCCATCACCATGTCGCCGCACGCGGCCGCGGGCAGCCGGTTCAGGCGCGCGCCCCAGCCCACCACGGAGATGATGTACAGGTTCTTGGCGCCAGTGTTGTCCGCGCAGTTCAGGATCGCGCCGACCGGCAGCCCCAGCGACATGCGGAACTTGTTGCCGGACGAGCCGCCGCGCCCGCGCTTGGACGCCATCGCGGCTTGCTGCCCTGCGCCGCGCCCGCGTGCGCCGCCTCAGGCCACTGTCTGAGCGCACGCGCCTGCTCGCGCGCCGTCCGTGCACCCCGCGAGCGACCGGCGCTCTGCCGAGCGCTGACGTGTCAGTGTCCGCCTCAGCAGCTGCACCGGCTCTTAACCAGCGCCTCTTTACGCAGGCACATTGCACACCAGCAGCGCAGACAAGCTTGCCAAGCAGTGCAACTGAACGTGCACTGCGGTTGTCCGCTGAGGCCAGCCGCGCACCTCCTCAGCAGCCTCCCCGGGCGGTCAAGTTCCTCCTCCCTTTCCTGGCAATTGGCTTCCGAAGCCGCCACACGCTGGAGGAAACCTAGCAATCGAGGGTCCCGAGCTCGAGCGTTCCGTGCCAGTGCTGCCTGCCCCTGCTGGGGACCACTGTGCCCCAAGGACCAAGGCCGGGATGTTGAGGCAGCGCTCGCGCGTCGCTTGTGCGTGCGCAAGGGCACTCGACCTTGTCGCTGCGGACGCGCCCGGCGCTGCGAGCACCAGCGGGCGGCTCTTCTCAGCCGCCGCGTGGCCCGCCGGGGGCGTCCACCAGGGCTCCGCAGGCCTCGCAGGGCTCAGCGATAGCTGGGCACGTAGCAGGTGGCAGCCAGCGGCGCGGGGCTTCAGCAGCAGCGGCGTCGGCGACGGCGGCGTCCCGGCAAACTATCTGTCATACACTGGCAGCGCTCCAGACCCGGGCTTTGCGGCGGACTCGCCAGAGCTGCCAGGTGCGCTCAGCGCCCTGCTGCGGGGCATGCTCACGGGCATGCATGCTCCCGCCAACGCCCCAGGTGCACACTGTGGCACGTGCGGCGCAGGCGGCGTGACCGGCTTTGACCCCGCGGACGTCATCGCGGCGGCGGGCACGGCAGAGGCTGACGCGGTGGCCGCCGCGTATGACTACACCTGGCTGCCCGGCAAGGGCATGATGCAGGTGCTGACGTCCCTGCACGACTTCACGGGCCTGCCGTGGTGCGCCCACGGCGCTCGCCGCGTCGCGCGCCTCCACCTCCGCGCCTCGCCTCGAGGCCGGCCGTCCCTGGAACGCGGCCGGCCGTGCGGGGCCGCGCAGGTGGGCATCCATAGGCGTCATGGCGGTGCTGGTCCGGTGCACAATCTTCCCTTTCCAGGTCTGGGGTATGAAGAACACGCGCAAGCTGGCGGTGCGCGGCGGGCGCGCTCCGCGCTCCCGCCTCCCGGCCTGGCGCCGCTCACCAGGCGGCCGGGCGCCGACGCCCGGCTGCGCGCGCAGGCCGCAAAGCCGGAGGTGCAGAAGTGCGCCGACTGGTTCCAGGAGAGCAAGCAGGCGCGTCTCCCGCCCCGGCAGCGCGACCTGCGGCCGCCCGACCCTGCCGCGCGGCCCGCGCCCGCTCCACCGCGCGCACGCGCCGCCCGCTCGCGCAGCCCCGCGGCCGCCGGCCCTGGGTCCGACCCGGCGGCGCACTGCAAGCAGGCTGCGCGGCAGCCACGTGCAGCGCTGACGTCGCGCGCGCGCGGGGTCGCGGCAGCGGCCCGGCGTCGACACGCGGGCGCTGACGTCCGAGTACTACGGCCGCGTGCACGCCGTGTACAAGAAGCACGACTGCAACCCGGTGCTGGCGCTGCTGCCCATCATGCTGCAGGCGCCGGTCTTCATCGGCGCGTTCACTGCGCTCAACGCGCTGGCGACGCACAAGGTGCGTGCTGATAGGGTAGGGTTAGGGTGAGGTGCCTGCCGCCCTGCTGGCCTGCCTGGTGCGCCGGGCGCCGGGCCGCGCCCGCCCGCGTTGCGGCGTGCCTGTGGCGGAGCAGCGGGAGCGGTGCATGCCTGAGCCTGCCGGGCGCGGCGCCGGGAGCCCGAGCCGGCGACGGGCGCCGCAGGCCGCGCCGCGGGCACTGCGCCGCCTCGGCGCCCAGTCGGGCGGCGGCCCCGGCGGGCGCCGCCGCGCGAGCCCGGGGCGCCTGACGCGGCGCCGCGCCGCGCCAGGTGCCCTCGCTCGTGGACGGCGGCGCGTACTGGTTTGTCGACCTGACGGTTGCGGACCCGGTGTACGTGCTGCCGGCGGCGTCCACGGCCGTCTTCCTGCTCATGGTGGAGCTGAACGCGGCGGACGGCATGGAGGGGCACGACCCGGCCATGGTGGCGCGCATGAAGTGGATCATGCGGGCCGTCGCGTTCGTCATGCCCGTCATGGCCGGGTCCATGCCGGCGGTGCGCCCGCACCCCGCGCCTGCGGCCCGCGCAGGTGTCGCGCGGCGGCCGGGGCTGCGGTGACTGGAGCACGGGCGCGCGAGCGCTGCGGCAGTGCGCTTGCAGGGCGCAGCAGCTGCGTGCGCTGCCATGGGCACGACGCGTACGTGTGAGGGTGACGGCGACGCCCGCTGGCCTTCAGGCTGGCATGCATGCGCGCGCTGCGCCCTGGCCGCTGGTCCTCTGCGTGCTCTGGGCGCGCTGCAGGCAGGCGGCGCAGCGGACGGAAAGCGCATGACAGTGGCGCTGCCCGCTGCCCAGGGCACCGGCGCTCTGGCCGGCCCAGGGGCAAGGAACTGCTCCGCGGCGCTGGAGGCCTAAGTGCTGCATAAGGCAGCCGGCAAGCCGCAGCGGCGTGCACTGCTGGACGCGAGGGCGTGCTGGGCTTAGGGTTGGAATAACCCTAACCCTGCCGCCGCGCGCAGGGCACCTGGGTCTACTGGGGCACCACCAACATGTGCTCCATCGTGCAAGCGCGCCTGCTGCGCATTGCCGCCGTGCGCTCGCTGCTGGGCATGTGGCCGCTGAGCGCCGCGGCGCCAATTGCGCCCGCGCCCGCGCGGCCAGACGCCGCGACCGTGGCGGCGGCCGCACGGGCGCGCGGCCAGCACGTGCCGCTGTTCGTGCAGCCGCCGCGCAGAGCGGGCGGGCGGGCGCGGCCGCGCGTGGCCCGGGCCGCCGCGGCGCAGGCGCGGGCGGCGCAGGCGCGGGCAAGCGGCGGCCGCTAACGGCACGCGCCTGTTCTACGGTTTTTTTTTGGGGGGGGAGTGTTCGGGGGGTGCGCAGGGGTAGAGGACGCGCTCTGTGCACCGGTTCAGGCAGGAAGTGTGATGCAAGGCGCCTTGTGCAGAAGGGGGCCTACACTTCACTGCTGGGCGCACGTCTGTGGGCACGTCCGTGTACCCACGCCCCGCTGTTCACTCTGTCACTCAATCAAGACACACCGACACAGTTCTCTGCACAGTTCCTAGCCCATCCGTTCCGCGCGTCATGCACGCTGACTCATGCACACCAACTCGAGCTGCCCAGCGAGTCCCTGGCCCGCACGCCGGCCAAATCAAACAACGCTGCCAGGCCCCGCTCGCCTACGCGCCGCGCCTGCGCGTCCGCGACGCTATGCCCGCGCGCGCCTCGCTCCCCGTTGCCGCGCGCGCGTCGGCTGCGCGCTTGCGCTTGGCCGCGGGCCTGGGCGCAGGCGGCGGGGCTGCCTCCGCCGCCGCGGCCGCCGCGGCCTCCTCGCCCCCCAGGCTCTCGCGGCCGCGCGTGGGCGTGGGCGGCCCGCCCACCTCCGCGTCGCTGCCGTCGTCCGGCTTGTCATCGGCCGCAGCTGCGCCCGCCGCGCCCGCCGCGGCCGCACCCGCCGCGCCCGCCGCGCCATCTGCCGCGTTCGGGGCCGGCGACGGCGGCGCGGCGGCGGCGACCTCGGCGCCCGCCGCCGCCGCTGCTGCGGCCTGGCGCCCCCTCCGCTTGCCCTGCACGCATCGCAGGCGCGTGAGTCGGAGGCCGGTCACCCACACGCTGCGCTGGCGGCATTGGCTTTAGTCTGCCTGCCAAGGGCCGCTCTTCAGGGCACCTCGAGCGGAAAGCGCCGCTCTCCTGGCGGGAGAGATGACGGCAGGACGAAGGCCGCAGGGCGAGGCCAACACGCGCCCTTATGACGCGACAGCAGGGTACCATGGTGCACCGCGGCTGGTGCATGAGCCACGCCGAGGCGAGGGCAGACAGTGCAAGCGGCCACGCGTGTACCCGTGGCAGCTCGCCCGCTGCGCCAGCCGCCCCGTCCGCACGCGTGCGCCGGCGCTGCGCCTGCGGGGGCGGCGCGGCGGCGGCGCCGCCCGAGCCGGCGGCGGCAGCAGCGCCGCCGCTGGGCGCCTCATCGACAGCGCCGGCTCCTGCCCCCTCAGGACCGGCTGAGCCGACAGGGCCTGCGGCTGAGGCACTGGCCGCCGCGCCCGCTTCGTTCGGCCCGTCCGCCCGCCCGGCCAGGCTGCAGGGCACGCCGGCGGCCAGCGCGGGCGGCACCGCAGCGGCCGCCGCCGCAAGCGGCTTGCACAGCAGCTCAGTGCCTGCGCGCCGGCGCGCGCACCTCAGACGAGCTGCCCAGGCCCGCTCAGCGCACGAATAGCTTGCTGGGATTGTCTGCAGCCGACATGGCGTTGGTGCATGCGCCCCAAACGGCGAGCGCGCGCACGGGCTCCTGCGCCAGTCCAGCGCCCAGCCAGCGTCGTCTGAGTCGGCGCTAAGGCAGCCTGCCCCGCAGCGCGCGCGAGCGGGCGCGGCCGCACCGGGGAACACCAGGATGCGCAGCTCCGCGCGCGCGGCGCGCTGCTGCTCCTCCGGCATGGCCACGAAGCCGAAGCCGTGCATCCAGGTGCCGACGGTGCTCGCCGCCGCGGGCAGCCCCAGCGTCTGCACGCCCAGGCCCGCCAGCAGGCCCTGCGCGCCCGGGGCGCCGCCCCTCGTCGACGAGCCCAGATCCCTTATGTTCGTGGCCGACTGCATGGGCCAGGCACCGAGCAGGTATGCAGCACGCCCGCGGACAGCGTGCCGCTGCCGCACCGATCGCCAGCGGAGGAGTCTGTCACTCCCAGGGCGCGCTTGCTGCACGGCGCGCCGCTGGGGCAGGCACGCGCGCGCAAGGGCCCGCCGCGCGCCGTGCGGGAGGCAGGGCGCGGGGCGGGCGGCGGCGGGCGGGCGGCGCGCGCACCTCGATGGCGCGCATGAGCACGCGCGCGTGGCCCTGGCGGCGCGCGCTGTGCCGCGTGGCCACCAGCGGCACCTCGGCCAGCTGCGGGCCGAACACGCGCAGCACCGCGGCGGCCACCGGCTTGCCCTGCGGCGGGCGGCCCGCCTCTCAGCGCCGGCGCGCCGCTTCGGCCGGGCCCACACTGGTCACGCAGCCGCCCCATGCGCCGCCTCGCTTTCCCATGCCAGCGCGCGACAGGCAGGTCCTCAAGACTCGGCGCGTGGACGGCAAGCCGCCTGCCAGGTGCTGCTGGGGTGCCCTGCGGCTGGCAGGGCAGCGGCGCCAACGCACAGGCACTTGGCGGGGGAGCGCGCTCACTGTGAACCGCCCGCTGTCCTCAGGCTGCGCACGCCGGCACAGGCGCCGCTGCGCCAGCACCTTGCAGGACCCCCTGCGGCCTGCAAGGCGAGCAGCGCGAGTGCTCTCGCGGCAGCGTGCGACCGCCCGGTGAACAGGGTTATATCTAGGGTTGCATTCAGAATTAGGGTTGGTGCGCGCACCCGGTGGCGCAGCACGGCCGTGAACATGCCGGTGTAGTCCCACGCGCCCAGCTCCTGCGCGTAGACCATGGCCGGCATCAGGTCCGCGCCCGTCGCCAGCTCCACGATCGGGTCGAACGACTCGGCCAGGATCTCCTGCGTGCGGCGCGCAGCCCTACCCGTTGGCGCCGCCGCCCCTCGCCGCACGCGCAGGCGGCGCCCCCGCCGCGTGCGCGCAACCATGGCGCCGGCAGGCTCATATTTTAAAAAAAACTCGACTGGGCACTTCGAGGCAATGCGCATGGCGAGAGGCACAGCCGCAGGGCAGCCGCGCCACTTCGCTTCGGGCGCGCTCCCGGCGGAGGCAGCAGCGCGCGCCGCGCGCCCTGCGCGCGCGCCCGCCGCAGGGAGGGCGGGGCGCGCGCCATGGCGGCCTTGAGCGCCCAGGTAACGGCGTGCGAGCCGTCCTTGCCGCGCAGCAGCTGCCAGGAGTGCTCCGGGCCGGCCGGCTGCAGGCCGCGCGCCGCCGCCGCCTTGAGCCGCCCCGCGATGCTGTGGCACTCTGGCGAGCAGAACCAGCTGCCTGCCGCGCGCGCGCGCGCCGCCGCTCGGCCGGCAGGTGCGTGCGGCAGCGCGGGGACGAGGCTTGGGGCGCATTATGAGCGTGCAGGCGCTTGCCTGCGCACCGGTCTTTTCGCAGCGCACCGGCGTTTTCGCAGCGCAAGCAACCAGCATGTGGCATGGCAGGGACGCGCATGCGCGTTGGAACAACGACCTTTGTTTGCACGGCTTACAGACGCCCCTGCAGCACACAGCTTCAACAAGAAGGAGCAGCGCCTCGCTCGCGGGCCGGGCGCGCCGCACCCTCGGGCAGCTCGGACAGGTGCGCGCGGCCGGTGCTGGCCAGGCAGCCGACGTGAAACTCGCGCTCGCACTGGTCGCAGATGATCATCGTGCGCGGCCCGAAGCCGTCGCGCAGAAAGTCTGGGCTCTGGCACAGCACGCAGCCGCCGGCCGCGGCCGCCGCGTCGACCGCCGCCGCCGCCGCGCCCGCCCTGCCGCGCCCGCCGGCCCGCGGTCGCTCCCGGCACGTGGCATGCTTGCCGGCAGCCGTGCCGGCGCACTGCCGCCCGCGACGGCTGTGCAGCGATGCGCGGCGCACGCCATGCAGCAGTGCGCCGAGGCGTCGGCGTCCAGGGCCGCGTGCACCCAACAACCAAGATCTAACTTCGCAAACTGTAAGCTACCTTGCTATTTATCAGCAGTGTTCTTACCTTTTTTGTTGCCAAAAGAACTCTCTTTGCAACATTTTCTTGGAATAATAAAGTCTTGGAGCGCAGGACCAAGGTGCGCGAGCAGCGCGCCGCGCGCCCTGCACGTCATGAACGCGGGGCGGCGGCAGCGGCGCACCGGGCGCCGGCCGGCGCCGCGCCGGCGCCGCGCGCCGCGCGGTAGTGCGCCGGCTCCTCCGCCTCAGCGGCCGGCATGAGCATGGCCACGCGGCGCAGGCTGACGCCGGCCGCGGTGAAGATGTTGTCGTAGGGCGCGCGCCGGCTGCCGCGCCCCGCGTGCGCCTCGAACTGCGAGCACGAGATGACCGCGCGGCAGCACGCGCACAGGATGCCGGACGCGCCGGCGCCGCCGCCGATGCGCACCACGCCCGCCAGCAGCCGCTCGCCCTGGCTCGTGATGTAGGCCACCTTCTGGCCATCCTGCGGCGCGCGATCAGAGTTAGGTTCAGTAGGCTGCCCTTGCTCAGCCGCTGCCGGGGCAGGCTGTCCAGAACGCGCGCGCCGCCGCGCCGCGCCTGCCCACTCGCGCGAGCCGCCTGGCGCGCGGCCGGGATGGCACCCCCGCAGCGCGGCGTCCTGAGGGCTCCATCATTCCAAATGGGCTTGCATGCGTGCTGTGGCCTTGCGGGCTCGCCCGGCAGGAGCGGGCAGCCTCGTGACTCTGCGCGCACTCAGGCGCGCCGCGGGCAGCCGGGCGGGGCGCGCACCCGCAGGCCGCCCGGCTCGTCGGGCAGGAAGAGGCGCTTGTGCTTGTTGGAGTTGCGCTCGCGCCGCGCGCCCGACGCGCGCGCCGCCGGCGCCGCCATGTGCACGCGCCCGACCTTGGACTTGGGCGCGGTCGACATGCCGCCGCTGCTGCCCTTGCCCTTTGCCGCCGCCGCGCCGCGCGCGCGCGCGCGCGCCGGCAGCGGCGGCAGCGGCGGCGGCGGCGGCGGCGGCGACAACAGGGGCGCGCTCCGCTTGTCGCGGCCGGCCGCCACGCATGCCGCACAGAACCAATCGCCCTGCACGCCGTCGCGCACACTGGGCCTTCAGCCCTGTGATTAATGCACTGTACACGGCTGTCAAGCGATGTCATTGAACAGCAGGGCACTCGAGCCCTGCAGCGCCGCCCCTGCGAGCCGCCGAGCGGCACAGCAGGGAGGCTCCGCCCGCGCTCCCTCAGCCAGGCACCGCACCACGCGAGCGCGGCGCGTGCTGCAAAAGGGACTCAGCGGGCAGCGCGCTGCGCCGGGCGCGCACCTCGGGCGCGGCGCCCAGGCCGATGCAGGCCGGGTGGGCGGCGGACGTGCAGCCGTCGCAGCAGAGCAGGTGGCCGCCGTCGCGGCAGGCGCTGCAGTAGACCTGGTGCCAGTCGACGCCCGCCGGCTGCGCGCTCGCCATCTGGCAGAAGTCCTGCGCCGCGCGCGCCGCCCGCGCATCATGCGCTGTGCAATGCGGAACAGGCGCTGGCGGCGCGGGGCGGCCGCATGCGCTCCGACGCGCATGTCAGGGAAGCGAAGGCCGCCGCCAGGCCAGCCAGCGGCGCTCCCGCTCGCGTACCAGAGGGGCGCAGGCGACTGCGCGCCCTGCCGAGCAATCGCCGCAGCGCACTGCCTCGCCGCAGGACAGGCAGCGACAGGACGGGCGGCGCAGGCCCTCCTTCGCCTGCCGGACAACACCGCGGGCGCGCGCGGCCGCACCCGCAGCGACAGGCCCAGCGCCGCCAGGAAGGTGGACTCGGCCGGGCGCCGCTCGCGGCTGCCGGCGTGCTCCTCGAAGTCGCTGCAGCTCACGCGCGCGCCCGCCGCGCCTGCCGGCCCGGCGCAGCACGCCTTGCACTGGCAGGCTATGAGACCGTCCGCACCCAGCACGCCTGCGCGCGGAAGAGGCTTCAGCGTCAGTGTGCCGAGCAGCTCGGTCACACCTACCTCAGAAAGGCTGCAGCCTGCAAGGGGCGCGAGGGGCTGAAAGCGGCAAGTGCTGCACGACAAGACAGACTCGCCGCTGCTCGTGCGGCTAGCTGAGGCGCGCGGCGGGGGCGCGCGCCGGAGAGCAGCAGGTCGCCGGTGTGCGAGCGGAAGTGCACGGGCTGCCCGCCCAGCACGCCCGTGCGCATGACCGCGCGCAGCGTCAGCGGCCGCGCCGCCGGCCAGCCGCCCAGGTCGCGCGCGGCCACCGCGCGGCCGACCAGAAGCGCGCGCAGCTCTGGCGCGCCTGCACGCACAGATTAGGGGTAGGGTCACGATAGGGTGGGTTAGCGTCCCCGGAGCCGCCCGGCGTCCCCCATAGCGGGGCGACACCGTGCGCAGCGGGGGGACCTCTGCTCAATGATAACATGGCAGCATACAGCATGCGGCCCCGCAAGCGGCGGGAGGGGGCGGCGGCGACACAGCCCGCTGGCGGCTCTCGCATTGTTTTGGACAAGGCAGGCCGTACGCAGGCCTGGCGCGCCTTCGCGACCGGTGCCAGCGGCGGCAACCACGCCCGCGGCGAGCGCCGCCGGGGTGATGGGCGGGTCGAACGCGCGGCCCTCCGGCAGCGGCAGCGCGGCGGGCGGCTCCGTGCCGGCCTCGTACCCGCCTGCGCGGCAGCAGCGGGGTTGGGCCACGAACTGTGCGGCCAGCATGGCAGCCAGGGCCGGGCAGCAGGAGGCACGCGGCGACGCGCTGCAGCGCGGGGAAAAGGCGCGGCAGCGACGCGGCTGACTTTTCGCAGCGCTGCGCCGGGCCGGCCGGGCTCAAACAACAGCGCGATGAGGGTCCACACACCTCCTGACATTGCGCACCCTCTTCAACACTGGGCCCGCAGGCGGACCCCGGCAGGGCGGCCCGCGGCGGGGGCGCGCACCGCGCACGCGCCGGGAGGGCCGCCGCGCCGCGCGGCGGCCCTTGGTCACGGACGTGGTCAGCGGGTCGAAAGCGTCGCCGGCGTCCGCGCCCGGCGGGCTGCCCGCGGCCAGCGCGCCCCCGGGCGCCAGGGCGGATGCGCGCGGGGAGCCCAGCGGCGAGCCCAGTGGCGAGCCCGGCGCGCCCGGCGCCCCGCGGCCGCCCCCGCGCCTGTGCCTGCGCACTGCCTGCGCAGCGATCGCGCTGGCGGCCGCCTGTGCCGCGGCGCGCCGCCCGCGTCCGCCGCCGCCTTCCGAGCGGGCAGGCTCGGCTGTCGGGCCGCCGCCACCGCCGCTCGCCGCGGCGTCGGCGAGCAGCGCGCGGCGCTCGCGCGCGCCGCTGCTGACGCGCGGCCGCGGCGACGCCTGCCGCCCGGCAGCGGTGGTGCTTGAGCGCTTTCACCAAGGAGACCCGAGGCACAACTCCTTGTCAAACGGCCACGAGCTGGCGCACCTGCGCACGCTGGCCCCCGGGGAGGCAGGAAAGGCCAGGCCGGTAGCGGGCGAGAGGCGCGGGCGCAAGCCCACATGCAGGCGCAAAGGCAACCTCAGGGGCGGCAGCGGGCTGCATGCACTAGGCCCAGGGCAAGGCGCACCGGTTCAGGGGCGGGGTGTGCTGGCTCGGGGGCGGTCCGCTCCGCACACTCACTGCCCCCGGCGCCGTCCTCCACCTCGCGCGCAGCCGCTCCGGCCTCCCCTTCTGCAACATCTGGGGGCGCCGCAGCAGCGCAGCCTCCGGCAGCGCCCTCGCCGCCCGCAGGGTCGGGTGCCAGCGCTGCGGTGGGCGCTGCCGCACACGGCTCTTCGCCGGCGGCCAGCTCGGCTGCCGCCGGGTCCAGCCGCCCCGCCTCCTCCGGCGCCAGCTCCGCGGGAACGCCGCCGGCGTCCGGCGCCTCTGGCGCGTGCGTCGCCGCAGGGCCCGCGTCGGTCCCGCCCTCGCATGGCGCCTGCGCCACGGCGCCAGCGGGCGGCGCGAGGGCGGCGCCAGCGGGCGGCGCGGGCGCAGCGCCGCCGGACGGCGCAGGCGCGCCGCCGGCGGGCGCGGCGCCTCCGGGGTCCGCGGCGCCGCTCTCGCGGCGCGCCGCACGCGACTTGGCACTGCCCTCCTGCGGCAGACCGCCCAGCACGCTCGCCAGGCCGGTCAGCTCGCGGAGGCCGCGCGGGGCTGGCGCGCTCCTCAGCGCCGGCTCGCGCGGCGCGGCTCCGCGCGCGGGCGTCTGCGCGGCGGGCGCGGCCTCCGGCGCGCGCTTGCGCGGCGCTGGTGCCGGCGCCGCCCGAGCCGGGGCGGGCGCTGGCGGCGGCGGCGCGGGCGCAGGCGGCGGCGGCGGCGACGGCGCGACTGACGGCGGCGCCGGCCGGCCCTCCTCCGCCCTGCGGCCGCGCTTGCAGCACGCGCACGGGCATCCCGGCCGATGCAGGCGCGGGCCCCAGCGCGTCACGACCATGCAGCCGCGGGGGCTGCCGCTCTGCCCCGCCCTGCGCGGCGGCGCGCCGGTCGGCGGTCGTGCACAGCCGCAAAGCAGTTTTGGCGCGGGCCTGCTCGCTTGACATGCGCCGTGGAATGCGTGAGCACTGTGCGCGCGAGTCGTGTGGGTGGCGGCGGTGCAGCTGTGCGCCAAAAAGGTTGTATTGAGCGCGCGAAACTTGTACTTGCCGACGGTCTCACCTGGGCGACAGACCCGTGCCATCGTCTTCGTCCTCGCGCTCGGCGCCGTTGTCTGGCGCTGCCATCGCGGGCCGCGGCCGAGCGTGTGCGCTGACTGGTGCGTCGCGCGGTCCTGCAGCGGCGCCCGTGCTGGTCCTGTCCACCTGGCTTCGGCAGCCCTGCAGTAGCTCAACCCTGCCGGGCGCCAGTAACGCGTGTTGTTACCACCCCGCGCCTGCGGCGGCGCGGCGCGCACGAACCTACCTCTGCTCCTGAACCTCTCTGCGACAGCGCCAGGCGTGGTGCTCTGCTTTGTACCGGCCCCACCATTTCCGCGCCGCGGGACCAACACAGCTGAGCAGCTGCGCTGGCTGTTGCGAGGGTTGGTGGAGGGCTAGCTCAACAGAAACGTCTTTTCATAAAGTGCCTCCCCTCAGCCGAGCCGAGCCTGGGAAGCGTGCCCGCTGGTGCCATGCGCGTCTAGACCTGCCAGCGCCCGCTTGCGCAGGCGGCGCCCGTGCGCGGCGGCCGGCGGGCCTTGACCCGCAATGTACAACGGCATCGGGCTGCTGACGCCGCGCGGCTCCGGCACCAGCGGCTATGTGCAGGCCAACAAGTTCAACCTGCGCGGGCGCCCGCAGCAGCGCGTCATGGAGGATCGCAGCGCGCTGCAGGGGCCCGAGCAGAAGAGGGCCAACCAGGCCATTCTGGACCACAACCGGAAGCGCGACATCGAGCTCAAGCTGACCGAGCTGGCCGACTCGCTCGAGGAGCAGGGGTGCGCGCGCGCCGGCCCGTGCGGCCGGGGTTTTGCCCGCGTGTGCGCTGCCACCCCAGCATCGCTGCGGCGGCGTCCTCACCGGGCCCGTCCGACGCCGCACGCGCGCGCGGCGCAGGTACTCGCCGGAGGAGATCGAGAAGGAGGTGGGCAACATGCGCGATGAGATGGAGAAGGAGGGCGCGGCGGCGCCCGCGAAGCCGGACAACAAGTGCGCGGCCCCCCGCGCGCCCCGCGGCCGCCGGCGCACGCCATCCCGACGAGAGCCGGGCTGCGCGCAGCCGCCTGGGCCAGGGTCGTGAGCCGCGCCGGCCTTCCCCTGGCGCGGGGCCGAAGGTTTCGTCCGGACCGGAACAGCGTGTTGAAGGCTGCGCAACCGCGGCTGCGCAGGCCGCTGACGGAGACGCACGAGCTGGCGGAGCGCAAGCAGCAGGAGCTGGCCACGCTGCGGCAGGCCTGGGGCCTGGGCGAGGTGGTGGAGGGCCAGGCGTTCGACCGCGAGCTGCAGGCGCGCCGGCCTGCCCGGCGCCCGCCCGCCTGCGCGCATGGCGCGGCGCAGCGCGGCGCCTGGCTTCACAGCTGGCACCGCGCTGCCCGCTGAGGCTCAGCGTGCTGGGGGCTGCTGGAGGTGTCAGGGGCCGCGGCCCCGCCGTGCGGCGGCGGCCCAGTACCGCGGCGCGCGCGCAGGAGAAGCGGCGCCAGGACAAGATCGCCGAGCGCGAGGCCGCGGAGAAGGAGCGCGCAGCGAAGAAGCGCGCGGACGAGAAGCGGCGCGCCAAGGAGGCCAAGGCCGCCAAGAAGGCCGCGCGCGCGGCCGAGAAGGCCGCCAAGAAGGCCGCCGCGGCCGAGGCCGCGCAGGCGGCGGCGCTCAAGCAGGCGCGCCGTCGGCGGGGGGCGGGGCGGGCCGGCGGGGGCGGGCAGTGCAGCGCTGGGAGGCTGTGATCTTGTGCTGTGAACACAAGTCTGAACGACAAGCGCCTGGTCGTGCGCTGGTGCTCGAAGCCTGTGGAGTGTTGGGCCAGGCAGCCTGTGGAGTGTTCCGTGAGGCAGCCCCGTTGGGGGCCGCAGTGGGAAGTCTCCAGGCGGCTGGCGGCGCGCGCCCGGCCAATCTCACCGCGCGTGTTTGCTGCCGCGCGCAGGAGGGCGAGCGGCGCGTGGAGGAGCTGGCGGAGGCGCGCGCGCGCCGCCGCGACGCCGCCGCGCGCCCCGCCGCCACGCCGACGCCGCCGCGCGATGCGGGGCGCCGACGCGACGCCGCCCCGCCCTCGCGCCGGCGGCCGCGCGAGGACGACGGCGACGACGGCCGCGGCGCGCGCGCGGAGCGGCGGCCGCGCCACGAGGGCCCCCACGGCCGCGCGGCGCCCGCCGTCGACGACGACGACCGCTGGGCGCCGCGCCCGGCGACGCCCGACGGCGACGACGCGGGCGAGGGCGCCGCATTTGTGGCCGCCACGCGCGAGCCCGTGGCGGCCGAGGCGCCGCAGGAGGCGCCTGGCGGCCCCGCGGAGGACCGCGGCGGCGCCGGGGGCGTCAGCACCTCAGCGCTGGCCGCCACGGCCGAGGCGGCTGCGCTTGGCGGCGAGGCCGAGGGCGGCGCGCCGGCGCCGCGCGCGTCGGGGTCGGCGGACGGCGGGCGCGGCGGCGCGCTGTCGGCCGCCAGCCCGACGCCGCCGGCGGTGCGCTCGCGGCCGCCGAGCCCGTCGCCGGCCAAGCTGCGCGCGGAGGCCAAGCGGCCGCCGCCGCCACGGCCGCCATCGCCGCCGCGCGGCGGCGAGCGCCGATCGCCGCCGCCGCGCCGCCGCGCGCTGCCGGAGAGCAGCTCGTCGCCCTCGGGCGGCGCACTCGCGCAGCGACCCAATGGCCGCGGCGCCGACGCCGCCACGCGGCGCCGCAGCCCTGCGCTGGACGACCGCGGCCGGCGCGGCAGCGAGCGCGCGCCCGGGCGGCAGCGGGAGGACGAGCACATACGGGACCGCAGGGATGAGCGCGGGGGCAGGTACGCGCGCGAGGAGCGGCACGAGCGCGGCGCCGCAGACGACCGCGGCCGGCGCGGCCGGGACGACCGCAACGGCCGCGGCCGCGACGATGAGCGGCGCCGCAGCCCGGCGCGGCGCCGCCCGCGCAGCCGCAGCCCGCCGCCGGCCAAGCGGCGGCGCTCGCCGTTGGGCTCGCCGCCGCGCCGCCGGAGCAGCCGCAGCCCGGCACGCCGGCGGCCGGTGAGCGTGTCGCCGCCGCGCAAGCGCCCGGCGGCCGCCGCGCCGCGCGGCGTGGCCAGGCGGGGCCGGTCGTCGTCGTCGAGCGGGGCGTCCTCGTCCAGCGGCTCCGGCAGCGGCTCGGGGTCGTCGTCCAGCTCCAGTGGCGGCAGCTCCAGCAGCGGCAGCGGCAGCGGCAGCGGCAGTGGCAGCGGCAGCGGCAGTGGGTGAGCGCGGGGCGCGCCTGCGGGCGACAGGCGCGGCCGCGGCTGACGCCAGTTCGGCCCAAAGAGCGGCCTGTGGGGCGTGTGCATACACCCAGGCCTTACAGCCGTTCTGGCTGTGCTGTCACAGTGCTTGGTTTGCATGCTTTGGGTAAAACCTAGTAGCATGAGCAGGCGAGGCAAATTTCTGATGTAACCGTACCGTAGAGGCTGTAACTTCTTGCCAAGGCCCTAGCTGGCTGCGGCACCAGCGTGCCCTCGCTCGGTTCTATCTCTGTATGGCAAAATTACGTGATCCGATAAGCTAACTTTCCCGCGAGTAGCAATCGCAAGTCATGCTTTACTACGTGTGAGACATATTTCAAACAGCTTCGCACTTGTCGCCCAGTCCAGGTGCCCAGCATGCCCGGAATTTTGACACAGCCAGGTGCGCTCTCCTTCACCACTCTCTGCTCTTTGGGGCTCGTGTCCCACGCTCATGCCCGAGACAAAGGTCGAGTTGCATGCTGCTTGCATGCTTCAATCCATTGGGTCAAAGAGGCTCACATGCTACGCCCCTGCGCTGAGCAGGCCACGCAGGCGATGGCCAGGACACGGTGTATGTGGTCGGTGCGGGCATAGGAGGCCTGGCCTGCGCCGCAAGCCTGCACAAGGTACGGGATACGGCAACAGTCCCTGTGCACGCAAGAATAAAGCTGCCTTCTCTGGGTTGCGACTGCTGTCTTGCGCTGTTCTGGGAGCGCCTGCCTCAGCGCCGCCCTTGCTCCTGCAGCGACGCTGTCAAGTGCTATCCTGCACCGGTCTGCTCGCTTCTCATGCGCCTGTACCGCGGTGTTCACCGTTCGCAGCGCGCTGCAGGCCGGCATCAAGGTGGCGGTCCTGGAGCGCAGCAACTCGCTGCGCCAGACCGGCGCCGCGATCGCGCTGCAGACCAACGCCTTCCGCGCGCTCAACATGATGGGCCAGGGCATCGCCGACGCGCTGCGCGCGACGCACCCCAAGCTCACCGTGTGGGAGTACTACAACGCCAGCGGCCAGCTGCTCAAGACGCTGCAGGTCGACCAGTGCAGCGCCGGCCCGCACGAGCTGCGCGGGGTGCGCGCGCGCGCCCCGGGGTTTGCACGCGAACCTGCGCTGCGCTTACAGCATGCCAAGCGTGCGCCGCCGAGGGCCTGCCCCCGCACCTTGGGTGTAGGGTTAGGGTTGGCGTACCCTTGCATAGGGTAAGCCCAACCGTACCCTTGCGCCCCGCAACCCGCGGCGCGCCGAGAACGCGCGACGTGCGGGCCAGGTGGTGCGCAACGACCTCGCCGCCGCGCTGCAGAAGCCGCTGCCGGACGGCACCATCCGCCTGGACTCTGGCGTGAAGGGCGTGGTGTTTGACGAGCACGGCGTGCCCTGCGCCCTACCCTGCTCCGCCTTGTGTGTGAGGGCGGCGACACCCTGCGCCATACCCCGCTCGCCTTGTGCATGTAAGCGGCGACACCCTGTGCCCCACCCTGCTCCGCCCTCGTGTCCGAGGGCGGCGACACCCTGTGCCCTACCCTGCTCGCCCTAATGCATGAAAGCGGCGACACCCTGTGCCCCTCCCTGCTCTGCACTAGTGCTGGAGATCGGCGCGCGCCGTGTTCTCCCGCTTCGCAGCGCCGCACGCTGCCCGGCTGCGAGGAGCGGGTGCATGCATCCAGCCCGGCAAGGGCAGGGGTCAAGCGCGGCAGCGACGCGCGGCCGACGCGCGCAGACAAGGCAACGCTGGAGCTCTTCGACGGCACCCACCTTCCCGCCAAGGTCGTCATCGGCGCGGACGGCGTGCACAGCCGGGCGCGCCCCTGCCCGACGCGGGTCTTGCGCCGCCCTGCTCGGGACTGCGCGCAATGGCAGGCCGTGCCCGTGTGCAGGCCGGCCCCTGGCCAGGCGCCTCACGGCCGCCGCCCCGCCGCGCAGGTGGGCCGGGCGCTGAACATCCCCGCGGCCGAGTATGCCGGCTTCTGCGCCTTCAGGCGAGCCCGCCCGCGCGCCGGGCGGCTGTGCTCGGTGGGAAGTACGGATGTCGCTGGCGCGACGCCGTTGCCAGCAGGGCGACTCGCATGCCTGTGATTGCAACATTCGCCGCCCGTGTCTTGACGCGAGAGAGCTCCCCACGCTTGCGCATCAGCCCATGGGGGCTCACGGGCTCCGCCGCATGTGCGCTGGACCGCGCTGCGGGCGCGCAGGGGCGTGGCCACGTTCGAGGAGGGCCTGCCCGGGGGCGACGCCGACCGGCACACCTTCCGCTTCGTGTTCGGCGAGACCGAGGGCCTCGTCGGCATCTACCCCGTGTCGGCGAACCAGATCTATTACTTCTGCGCGTTCCCGGCTGCGGAGGCGCGCCCTGCCCCCCTGGCACGCGCTCTCGGGCAGCCCGCAGCATGCAGTAGCGCGCGCAGCATCAGGCGCTCGGAGCTGCTGTAGGGCCTCTAGGCACGGGCGCGTGACATCCCGGCACCCGTCAGTGCGAGCTGAGGCGCGTGCAGCCGGTTGACTGACCCCGCCGCGCGGCCCCGCAGGACCTGCCCAAGCAGCTGGATGACGCGGCAAAGCGCGAGGTGCTGAACCAGCGCATGGGCGGGCTGCCGCACAACGCGGGCGAGATCGCGCGGCGCACGCGCGACGAGGACCTCTACTTCAGTCCCATCACCGACCGGCGCGCCCCTGGCTGGCAGCGCACGCGGCGCTGCGCACTGGCTTGCAGGGAAGCGCTGGCGGGTGAAGCCTGTGCGAACGTGGTCATGTCACGACTCCCCCGCACCGCAGAGTAGGTTAGGGTTTGCTGGGCTGAACAGGGCGCGCACGCTCTGAGGTGGTAGGCAGGGGTCGCGGTCACGGCGTGCGCGCCACACAACATCGTCGGAGCGGTGACGCATCTTGGGAGTGGCCCGGTTGCCACCACATAGCTGTTCGCGTTGCAGGCTCTCCGACCCGTCGTGGGCGCCCGGCCGGGGCGGGGTGACCGTCATCGGCGACGCGATGCACCCGACGCAGCCCACGCTCGCGCAGGGCGGCTGCATGGCCATTGTGCGCTGGCCCCGTCCCGCATGCGCCTCTGCATGTTGTGAGAGTGCCACACCACACGAGGCGTCGACTGCTGCGGTCTGATAGAGTCTGTCTTTGACGCGGCGATTTATTACCGACATGCGCATGCCATGTACGATGTGCGACGAGCTGAGTGTGCTGCGGGCGCGTGTGGCTGCCACGCCGCCTAGACTAGGCTCGGTTGCACCAGTGCGCTCAAGTCGCGCGCGTGCTGCGCCCCAGGAGGATGGCGCGGAGCTGGCGGTGGCGCTGAAGCGCGCGCTGGCCGGCCGATCGCTGGCCGAGGCGCCGGACGCCGACATTGCGGCCGCGCTGCGCGACTTTGAGCGCCTGCGGTCCGCGCGCTGCGGGGCCCTGATCGCGCAAGCGCGCACCACGGGCCGCCGCAACGTGCCCGCCCGGACCTGGCTGGTGCGGCCCCTCCCCCGCTTCCCCGGGAGCGGAGAGCGAGCTCCGCGCTGGCTGGATCCCGGGCTGGCGCGTGCGCGCTGCCGCTCTGCTGTCGCTGGTGTGTGCCGCTCATGCTCCGGCTTAAACGTATGGCTCACACACTCTGCTGTGGCCCCGACCCTGTGCTCTGCTAGCCCTGGCCCTGCTCATGCCCTGGCGCGCGTGCAGTGGTCGCTCGTGCGTGACTACGTGATCATCCCCTGGGTCATCAACGAGAAGACCTTCTTCCAGTACACGGTCTGGGAGCCCAGCGGCGGCCTGTAGGCGCGGCGCGCCCGCCCGCGCGCGGCCCGGCGCGCATGCGCCGCCGCGCGACCGCCGGCGCTCTCTGCCATGCAGCGTTTCTGACCGCCCTCCGCCGAGCGACGAGATAAAGCCCCCGACGCCGCCGCGGCTGAAGCCTTCCTGCCTGTCTGCCATTTTTGTGTTCTTGTTTGCTGGTCCGCTGTGCTCTCAAATGCCATCCAGCCTACAGGGCGGCTCTATAACTCTGCGATGCACTTTGCGCAATACACGCGCGGTGTTGCCATTTACATTGTCGCGCCAGCTTGCATACCTGTTTGCGAACAGTGGTGACATTGCCGGGACTCATGACCGGCAGCTCTGTTTGCTGCGTGATGTTCGCCGGGATGCATCCTGAGACTGACCTGCCCATTCTTTTCACACCTGTTTTGTTACCGTTGACTTAACGCTCGGCCATGCAAGTGAGGCATTCATCATGCACAGATGGGCGTCGACGATCCCTGATAGAGCCGCATACAATGTAACAAATTTCGATTGGCTCTCGAGGGCGGGGTGGTCTTCAACCTGCAGCCTGCCCTGTAGCTAGCTTCATGACCCAACGATCTGCGGGTGCAGCAGCGTCAACACAGCAGGCCCGCTCCGCTGCATGCACGACCCCCCGGCATGTTTGGCGCCTTGTTAGACCAAGCGATCAGCAAACCTAGTGGGGCTTCACTCCAGCGTCACAGCAAGCCCACCAGCAGAACAGGGCCGCGCTGCTGCCCGTGCGCGTCGCCTTGCAGCGCGCCACGGCACGCCCCCGCGCCGCCGGCGAGCTGCTGCAGCACCGCGATGTGGCCCTGCGAAGCGTGGCCGCCGCCGGCCGCCGCGCCGACCACGGCACGCGAGATCGCCAAGGCCGCGGCCTCCGCAGTCGCGCGCAGCCACGCGCCCGCGCTGCCGGCTCCCAGCGCCGCAACGTCCGCATCCGCGCTGCGGCACGCGCGCAGGCACGCGGCCAGCGCGGCCACGCACGCGGCGCTGCCGGCCAGCCAGGCGGCGAGCGCGGCCGCGGGGTCGCCGCGGGGGGTGGCCGGCGCGGCGGGCGCGGCCGCGTGCATCGCCAACGCCAGCACCTGCGTCGAGCGGCGGGCGCGCTCGTGCATCGTGGCGGGCGCGATCGCTTGATAGAAGGACAAAGGTACACTGTGCACCGCATGATGCCCCTCAGCAACGCAGGCATGCAGGTCGGCTGGAGCGAGTCCCGTGCAAGTCGCATGCAGGCCAATATGCTGCTCTTCCAAGCGGAGGAAGTCACTGACGTACGGCAACATCGTCGGCGCATGTATGATTCAGGTGCCAGGACCGGGCGCGGCAGCACCCCTGCGCGCCTGCAGCGGCTGCGCAGCAGCCAGCACATCCGCCGCGTCGGCCGCGCCGGCGCCAGCGCGGCCGAGCGTTGCCGCCAGGCGCGCCGGCGCGCCGGCCGCCGCGGCCTCCGCCGCGCCACGCAGCGCGGCGCCCAGCGCGGCGCGGGAGCCCGCGCTGCGCGCCGCCATTGGCGCGGCCACCGCGCTGCCCGGCGCCGCCGCGTTGCAGGCGCGCAGCATTGCCGACAGCACCATCGCCGCCAGGCGCGGCGTCCACGCGGCGCACGGCGCCAGGCCGGGCCCGCACGCGCCGCCCAGGCACGCGCCCGCCAGCGCCGCCAGGCCGGCCGGGCCGCCCGCCGCCGGGCCCGAAGCACCCGCTGCCGTGCTCGCCGGCCCCGCGTCCGCAGCGTCGCCGCTGGGGCGCCCCGTCGCAGCAGCGGCCTCCGGGCCGGCCGGCGCGCTGACGAGCAGGTGGCGGGCGAGCGCTGCATCCAGCGCGGCGAGCAGCACGGCCGGCAGCGGCTGGTCGGCCGGCAGCAGGTCGCACACGGCGAGCGCCGGCAGCAGGTCGGCAAGCCCTAACGTGGGGTCCGGCACGGGGTCCGGGCCGGGCTGCGCGGGCGCCGGCGCGAGCAGGTCGCGCACGTCGGGCAGCGCGGGGAGCGGCGGGCCGGCGCCGGGCTCGCCGCTGCGGCCGACGCCGAGCGCGTCCGCCGCCAGCGCCAGTACCTGCGGGCCGGCGGGCAGTGCGCTCGGGCGCCGCCGGTGTCCATGCACCTGGCGCGAGCTCCGCAGGCCGCCCCGATGGAGGAGCATGGTCGCCCAGTGCACGCCGCAGCCGGGCGCGGCTGCCCCAGGACCTGCTCCCGGCTCGGCCGTTCACGCGGGCTGCCTCCGCTCGCTCGCGCCACACACAGGGCCCCCGGCTGTCTGGTGTCGGCTGGGCACCCCGGTTCCGCACCCTGGCGCACTCCTCGCCTCGCGCGCAGGCGCCCAAGCCGCACGCATGCAAAAGGCGGGATGGCGCGGCGAGCCGCCCGGCGCTGCGTGGGCGGGCCGCGCGCCTTGCCACCGCCGTGCGGCAGGCTTCTCAGCAGGCGCACGTACGCGGCGGCCGCCTCGTGGCCGCCCGCGCGCGCGCCCTCGCTCGGGAACAGCAGCCACAGGCGCGCGTGGATGCCGCGCAGCGCGGCCGCAGCCTCGCGCCTGCCGCCCGGCGCGCGGCGCCGCGGCGGGTCAGCCCACGCGCTCGCAGGCTCTGCTCATCACAGGCCACGCCCAGGCGCGCTTCTGGCCGGCGCAGGCACGCTCAGCTCGGCCAAGCCAACCGGGACGCGCCTCCCAAGCGCAGGGCGCCCATCCGATGCACCCCCGCCCGCGGGGCTTGCGGTGCGCGCCTGGCCGGCCAGTCGGGGCCGTCAAGCGCGCGCGCCAGCGGCCCCAGCACCCGCGCGCACAGCCACGCGGGCGGCAGCGCGGGCGCGCCGCCGCCGCCGCCGCCGCCCGGCTCGCGCCGCAGCTCCTGCGCCAGCGCCACCACGCGCGCCGCGCCGCCTGCGGCCGCGCCGTCCGGCGAGCTCGGACGGCGCGCGGAGCAGCCGCGGGCGCTGCGCGGCCGGGCAGGGGTGCAGCGGGCCGGGCGCCGCGCCCGGAACCAATGCAGGGCCGGGGCTGTTCGACATGGTCTGGAGGGGACGCTGTCAAGGTGCAGCGGTGTCGGCTGAATGTGACACGGCCCCGTCACTAGCACCGGCGGCAGGTGCGTGTGTCTGCTGAGGCGCCCAGGACCGCCCGCACTTCGTGCACCCGTATGTCTCACAGCAGGCCCGTGCAAATACCCCTGCCCATCACGGCCACAGGCCGGCGGCGGGGGCGCGCCCGCCGCGAGCGCGCCCGCCACCAGCCGCTCCGCCTCGGCCGGCGCGGCCGCGGCCGCTACGCACCGCAGCGCGTCCCCACACCGCCGCACCGCTGCCGCCGCGCCGCCGCACGCCGCGCGCAGCACCGCGAGTGAGACGGCCTGCGCCAGCAGGTCGGGCGCGGGGACCCCGGCCGCTGCCTCGTCCTCGCACAGCGCTGCGGCCAGCTCGCATGCGGCCGCAGGGTCGCCCTCCAGCGAGCCCTGGCGGGCGCGCGCGCTCGTGCTCTTCTAGACTGATTAACCACATGACCTTTGCGGCAGGCGCGGCAGCCCAGGCCGGGGATGCAGGCGTGTAGCGTCCGAGCGCACACACTTGCGGGTGCAGAGGCGGGCCATGTTGTTGACCACCGGCCGGCATGCTGGGCAGGCAGACTGGAGCACGAAGCGGCAAGGGCGGGCGTCCAGCGCGTGCAGGACCGGTGGGCAGGCAGCGGCAAGCGCGCGCCTGCAGCAGCAGCGCGCGCTCCGCCGCGGGCGCGGCCAGCAGGCAGTCGGCCGCCCAGGCGCGCAGGCAGCCCCGCAGGGCCTCCGCGGCGGTTGCCTGCGGCGCACGAGCGTCCGCCCAGGCGACCGGGTCTGCCGGCTCGGCGTGCCAGGCGCACAGCAGGGCCAGCAGCGACGCGGCGGCCGCTGGCGGCCGCCCCGCGGCGCCCCCGGCGAAGAGGCCGGTCAGCGTGTGAAAGGGCTCGCGGCCGCGCGCATAGCCCTGCGGTGCATGCCAACAGCCGACCTCAGTCGGTGTAGCTCCTACAAGCTGCACAATGCGGACATGCCGGTACGCCGCCCGGGCCGACCCCGCCAATACAGGCTGGCTGGCGCTGCACACTGCCATGGCTGCCGCTGCAGCGCCGGTCACAGCACACGCGGCAGCCGTGGCGGGGTCCGAGCGACGACGGCGTGGCCGGCGGCTTGGGCTGGGCGCGCCTGGCGCTGCAGGAGCCTGCGCAGCGGCCGCAGCAGCAGCTGCTGCAGGCCCGGCACGGCCGCGGCGGTCGCGGCCAGCACCTCGTCCAGCAGCGCGCGCGTGCCGGCCTCCCCGGGCTCGCCCAGGCGCGCCGCCTGGCAGCGCCGCGCCAGCAGGGCGTCCACCGTGGCCTCCAGCGCGCCGTCCGCCGCGGCGCACGCCAGCACCCCCATCCCGCTCTGCACGGCCGCAGCCAACTCCTGCGAGGGCACGAGTCGCGGTGCAAAGGGGCATCACGTCACGAAGCGGGCCTTTACAGCAGAGCCATGACCCTGTGCTACAGCTGAACAAGAGCGCAGCGAGGCGCATCAACGTGCCCACCTCTGGCGCCTCAGGTGCGGCTTCGAGCAGCTCTGACCGCAGCAGTGCCGCGGATACCCCTTCCATCACAGCGTGCGCCGCAGCGGAGCACTGCACTCGCCACTCTGTGCGTCAGTCCGCTGCGAGCGCACATGCGTGTGCTCGAAGCCGCTGCGGAGCGTGCAGACCTGAAAGGCGGCGTGCATGTCCTGGGGAGCTTCGAGCGGCGTGTCGTGGCCACCATCACGGCCATCGTGCACTGACGCGGCCGCTGGCTTGTCTGGCGCGGGCTTGCTGAGCTTGATTTTCAGCTTCATTGCCCGCTGGTGCTCGCCATCACAGCACTGTTGAGTGACGTGCCACAGACGCAGTTCTGTCTATGCCTACCATCCATGTTGGTGAAACATGTTTGTTGTTCAGACATGCATGCATAAGACATAGCAGGCCAAGGGTGTGTCGAGAGCGCGGTCTTGCTCACTTTTGACTTTGCACCTGGAGGAGCACCAGCCACGGATTGTTGGGCCCATGTCATATGCGTTGCAGGTGCCAGCAGCGCCCCGCTGCCTGCAACTGGGTTGCCAAGCATGCCAGTCCCAACCCTGTAGCAACAGGTCACGCCGACGCGTCACGCACGCTCCTCTCTACCTACCCAACTCACTCACAACAGAGGTGCGCCACAGAACTGCAACTTGCTGCCGAAACAAGCCTGTCCGGCCGTGCTGCAGCACAAGCACACCTCTCACAGACTCTTTGACAGCGCAGGCCCCTCTGCTTGCGCGGTCACTGGCAAGCTAGATGCACGCTCTGCCAAATATCAGCGCGGCGCCGTCGCAGGCCGGGACACGTCTGTCACTCCAGCCGACGAGGGTCACGCAGGTCGCGGCTTTGCCTGCGCGGCGCGCCGCCTGGCGGGCCTTCGTCCGGGCTGCGTGGCGGCTGCCCAGCACGGGCGGCCTCGCCCCGCTCGAGCCCGTCTACATTGACCTTCACGAGCCCGATTACCGCCAGACCTGAGCGTGAGCAGTGTTAGGCTGTGCATCTGCTGAGCCTCGTTGTCCACAGTACATAGCACACAGTACATAGCACAAGCGTGCCACACGACTTGATGCTTCTCGACGCAGGACAGCGCCGGACTGTGGGGGCTGCCAGGCCCAGCGCTGCTCTTTCCTTACACAATCAGAGGTTTCGGGATAATAGGGCGGCTGCAAAGAAGCTGTTTCGCACCCGCGAGGCAGAAGAGCAGGTGCGCTCGCACGTCCGCAGATATGATGCCGGCCGCGCCGGCGGCCAGCGCCTGCACAGCACCAGGGACGCTCCGCGGGCTCGCGTGGCAGTGCAAGCGCCTGCAGCGACCCAGCGCGTGCTGCTGCCACTGCGCCGCTCCCGGTGTGCTGGGCCGCCTTCGCGGCGGGCACGCCCTGGCGCTACTGCACGCCTGGTGCTGACAGCACCCGTTGACGTCGAGCGCCGCCTTTGGCGCGCAGGCCCTCCCGGGCTGCGCAGCTGTCGACGCACTTGCAGTCTCCATGCATCTGTGCATCCTGCCAGGCCCGGTTGCGTGCCTTGCAGCCCTGCACGCTCCCACCGCGCGCGGTCAGGCTGCAAGCGCTGCGCTCTGCGGTGCGAGCACAGCCTGCTCACGCGCTCAAAGCAGCCGCACAGCTCTGAGCACGCCACGTGGCAAAGCCTTTTAAGCTGGAATTTCAAGCGTGCACAGGTCAATACATGCAGGGGCACTTGGACGGCATACCGGCTCAGGCTGCGCTCCAAGGGTTGGTCTCGCCACAAACAGCCCTGCCTTTACACGGCACAGCAGCAAGGCAACGTCTGTTCCGCAGCTGACCGATAGAAGGCGTGCTGGTGCGTATGCACTCACCGGACACTTGCTTGGCAAAGTTTGGGCTCCAGGGCTGCAAACCCTCAATCCTAGCAGCCTGCTCAGCAGGATCCAAAGCCGGGCTTGTAAGTGCTTAGCAACTCTCCAAGCTGGTGCCGGGTGTGGCCTGCTCAAAACATACACCGGTACACTGAACGGTGACACGCTTCACGCAGAACAAAGCACAGCAGCGACTGCAAGCAACAGCCATGCATGGGTCCTTTGCACCCTCGGTGCCCTGCAAAGCGTGTCAGCAGCGGCTGCGGAACACCGCGCGGCTATGCCAGCTCCTGCCCATGCTAGGCAGCCGTCCGGAGCGGCGGGCGATGGCGATGTTTGTGATGGTGCGAGCCGCCGCAGGCCTTTGAGTGCGTGCAAGGAACGCCTTATGTGCGTTGTCAAGGCCAACATAGGGACCACGTCACGAGCTGAGCTGCTCAGAGCCGGACAGTGCCTGCTCGGCTCTGCATTGCCCCGTGCGTGCTGCGCGTCAAGGCACCGCGGGAAGCCTGGGTGGGCGCGCAGGCGGCCGCGACCGGCACGGGCGGCCCGGGCCTGCTGCAGAAGCTGGGCCGCGTGCTGAAGGAGAAGGCGGCCGGCGACCTGCAGCGCGTGTTCAAGGGCACCGAGAAGACGCGCGCCAAGCTCGGGGTGGCCGCCCGCCCAGCTTGCGCACATGCGCCACATTCATGACCTCCCGCCCCGGTCGTTTGCTTCCTGGCAAGCGCACGCGGCGGTGCTTCCGGGGAGGCGGGGCGGTGGGGGCGAGGGAGGTCGCCGCAGTGGCGCAGCGGCGGCCCGGCTTGCCTGCGCAGGGCACGTCTGTGCGACGCAGCTGGACACCGCGGAGTGGCGGAGCAGGTGGTAGAGGGGCCCCTCTGTGCGCTCACGCGCGTGCGGTCCGCGGCGCGCAGGTGGTGGACGAGCTGTTCTCGTACTGGACGCTGGAGGAGAGCGAGGACACGCTGGAGGCGCTCGAGGAGGCGCTCATCGTGCGCCCCGCCCCGCGCCCCGCGCTCACCTGCCCGCCAGCGCTGGCGTCCCCGCCGCGTCGCGCTCCGCTGCCTCGTGCTCTGACGCGCGCAGTTTCGAGCGGGGGTGGGCGCAGCCCGGCCTGCTGTTAAGGCTCTTAGTCAGGTGCGCTGCGGTCGCCCCACCCGTGCCGAGGCAGCTCCAGGCCGGCGGTTCGTACGCACGTCATTGGCCTTGCTCGCAGCAGGCGCACGCTCTGGCATCTGCAGCGCAGGCTGAGCAGCGGCGCGGCGGGCCCCCGCGGGCTGGCAAGCAGCCGAGCGCGCGCCCCGCGGCGCGCGCAGTCGGCGGACTTTGGGCCGCGTACGGCACTCAAGGTGGTGGACCGCGTGCGCGCGCGCATCCGGGCGGGCGAGCTGAAGTCGGCCGGGCAGATCCGCGGCGCGCTGAAGGCCGCGGTAGTCGCCGCGCTCAGCGTGCCGGGCGCGGCGGGCGAGCTGGCGCTGCCGGCCGCGCGGCCGGGCGTGGTGCTCGTCGTGGGCGTCAACGGCGGCGGCAAGACGACCACGATCGGCAAGCTCGCGCACAAGCTGCGCCAGGAGGGCGCCTCGGTGCGCGCGCGGCCACGCCGCTGGGCAGGGCTCGAGCCCTTACCTGACCCGCTGCTGCAGCAGGCGGGGGGCGGCCGGGGCCCGGCGCGTCCGCGCGCCCGCCGGCGCTGTCGGCGCAGGCTGCGCCGGGAGGGCGCCTCACCTGGGATCTGCGGCGCTGCTCCGCGCGCATGCCGTCCTGAGGGCCCCTGCGCCTCAACCCCAGGCAGTCAGCAGCGCCGCCCGCAGCTCGTCTCAACTGCATAGCCTGCATGCCGCGCCGCATGCCAGCAGCGTGCAGTGCCCAGGGCCTCTGAAGGGCGCTGATGCGGAGCGCAGCAGCGTGGCCAGCGGGCTGTGCCTGCCGCCTGGCGCCGCGGGCAAGCACTGCTCCCGCGTGTGTGGCAAGCGTGTGTGGCCTCCCTCGAGCTGTGGGGCGGAGCGCGGCGGGGCGACCGGCGGGCTGTGTGCCGCCCAGGTGCTGCTAGCGGCCGGCGACACCTACCGCGCAGCCGCCGCGGAGCAGCTCGCCGGCTGGGCCGAGCGCTCGGGCGCCGCCATCGCGACCGCGTCCAGCGAGCGCCAGCGGCCCGACGCGCTGCTGTACTCCGCGCTCGACAGGGTGCGAGGCCGGGGGGTGTGCGGGCATGCGCGTGGGGCGCAGGCGCACACTGGCGCGGGTGCATGCCGAGCGCTGCCCCTCACAGGCACATCTGAGTTTAATGCCAGGCACTGGGGAAGCAATGCCTGCTAGCCTCGGCACAGGCCGGAGGATGCCTCGCAGCTGCTGCGCATGCCGTGTGCCCGCCTCTGCACGCTCCGGCACCCGGGCTGCACTGCTGGCAAAAGGCTCCGCCCTCTGCTTGCCGGCTGCATGTCGTGCGTAGGGTGCCGCCCCGTGTCTCCTGCTGGCGCAGCAGGACCTCCTGCAACTGCCGACCAGTGGTGTCACCGCGCGCCTGATGGTGGCCGGGTCGCACAGGCATGCGGTCGGCGCGCAGGCGATAAAGGAGGAGACAGATGTGGTGGTCTGCGACACCTCCGGCCGCCTGCACACCAACGCCAACCTCATGGAGGAGCTGTCCAAGTGCAAGCGCGCGCTGAGTGCGCGCGGCCCATGCCTGCTAGGGTTAGAATACCCTGCTAGTACCCCTATACCCTAATCATGCGCTGGCTGGCCGCGCGCGCGGCCCGCCTTGCCCTGCGCCCAGCCGTGCAGCCCGGCCGCCGCATACTGCACTGCGCACGGGCGCTCCTGACGCGCGCCCGTGCCCGCGCAGGCAAGCGGCTGCCGGGGGCGCCGCATGAGGTGCTGCTCGTCTTGGACGCCACGACAGGCGCGCGCCCCCCGCCCGGCCGCTGCGCGCAGCCTCACCCATGCCGGCGCGCTGCTCGCCGGAGGTGGCCGGAGGCGTGTGCGGGCTTCCAGCCACTGCTGTGTATCAAACGACAGCCCTGCTGCGTGTGCGCAAGCCGTACGCATTGCACTAGGCTGTCCACACCAGCAGGCGCAGCATGCAGCGGCGCGGCGCACGCCTGCGCGGTGCACGGTGGTGCGGCGAGGGTGCGAGGGCGAGACGCCCCCCGGCACGCAGGGCTCATTGCGCTCGACCGGGCGCGGGCGCCACCGACGTTGCGGCGGTGCGAGGCTCGCTCGAGGCGGGGCTGCCCTGACGCGCACGCAGCGCGGGCGCAGGGCTGAACATGCTAAACCAGGCGCGCGAATTCCATGAGGTCGTGGGCGTGACCGGCCTGGTGCTGACCAAGCTGGACGGCAGCGCGCGCGGCGGCGCGATCGCGAGCGTGGCCGACGAGCTGCAGCTGCCCGTCAAGTTCGTGGGCGTGGGCGAGACGGTGGCCGACCTGCAGCCCTTCTCCGCGGCCGCGTTCGTAGACGCGCTCTTTCCGGACGCGTAGGGCCTGCGGGCGCCCGGTGCCGGGCGCCCAGGGTGTCAGCGGATGCGCTGTTCCCTATCGCCCAGGGTGGCCTGCCTGCCTGTTGGCTGTTGCCCTGGCTGTCTGCGTGCAGAGGGCCAGCCTGCAGCCCCTCTCCGCAGCTACCTGTGCGGAGTCAATTTAAGACGTGCGGCAAGCGCAGCATGGGTTCTGATACCAACCCTCCTCCACGCGCTCTTCTGTTGCTGCGCATGGCGCTCCTTCTGCACAGGAGCGGAGCGCTCTGTTGCTTGCCCCAAGGGAGCTTCTTGGTGCGACCAGCGCCATATGGTGTGACAAGCGCCACATGCATGCTTTGTGCGCGGAGGTCTGCACCCTTGCCTGCCTCTGCGCGCAGGACACCTAGTGTGCTGATGAGGTTGGAGACTAGGGATTCAATATTTCCAACAACTCCATGGAGTATTCTAGCCAGGATAATGCATAATCTCGGAAGTACGACGCGCGTGCAGCCCTGCTCTGCGCTGTGCTTCAGGCAGGAGCAGGACCGCGAGTCAGACAGAACATGAAGACTTATGCTACGCTCGGCTCCACGCGGCCGGGCCGCCCCAGCACTGTGCGCATGTTGATCACACCTTGACCGCACACGCTTTGACCGCTTGGACACCGCACTGCGAGCGTGGCACACACTACCAGAGTTCTGGTGCACCTGGTCCTGTGCTGTCAACAGGTCCCTCTCACCAGCAACGAGTACCTTGTGTTGCGCAGCAGGCAGGATCGCTCACTGATGGCAGCGGCTCGCTGCTGCACGCAGGCCGCTGCCGGCGGCCGGAGCGAGCTGACACCGAGCGCCAGTGCAGCCGATCACATACCGCCGGCCTGTGGTGCGCTTGCGCCCGCAGCAGGGCAGCAGCGGAGCAGCCTGTCGCGGATAGACGCTGGCGAGCCGGGGCCTGCACCAGGCCCGCACGTCCCAGGCCCGGCAAGCAAGGAGGCGCCAGCGCTCGGAGCGCCCCTGTGTCTCAGCCCGCGAAGCCACGGCGGCGGCGCGCCGGAGGCCGGGTACCACCCGGCGCTGCAGGGCACGCTTGCCGGCCTGGGCCCGCCGCACGCGCGGCCGGGCGCCGCCGCGCCCGGCGGGCCGCTGGGCGCACGGCCGCGCGGCGCCTGGCCGCCGCTGGGCCAGGAGCTCGGGCGCCTGCCCGGAGCGGGGCGCCAGGCGCCACGCGGCCGCGGCGACCGCCCGCCAGCCAACCAGGGACACAGCAGGGTCCCCGCCAGGCCCTTCACCGCGCCGCTCCAGCGCAGCGTCCACGCTGAGGGGCGAGACGCGGCAGACGGCGGAGCGGCCGCGGCGGCGGCCCTGAGCCTGCCGCCTGGCGCCATCCCGCGGCGACCAAAGAAGCCCAGGAGCAAACGCTCAGCATGCATGCAGCATGTGTAGCGTGTCGGCCTTCAGCACAGCACACGCGTCATCGCCCTGCATGCCGGAGCTGGAGCGCGCGGCGTCTCCGGGTGTGTATCGTAAACGCCAGGGGAGGCGTCGCTGGTGACTCGCAGCGGTTGACCCGCACCGGTGCCGGGTGCCGCAGGCAGGCGGCGGAGGTCGGGCTGTCCGCGGTCCTGGCGCAGCTGCCGTCGCTCTTCGACGAGCGCAAGATCACCGCCGTGGAGCGCGGCGTCAGCACCGTCGACGCCCTGCCGCCGCGCTACCGCAATGTCAAGGTCGCGCACCAGCTCGCTCTGCACACATGCTGTATTGAGATGACTCCCCACCTGGCAGTCGGGCAGGGGCGCGAGCGATCGTAGCAGCAGGTGGCGTGCTCTTGACAGTCAGAGCCACAGGCGCCACCGCTTTTCCAAGGGCGCTCCGAGTTGGGATGCGCGCAGACAGCTGAGCACTGCGCCAGGCAGGGCTGCCAGGCCGCATGCGGGCGCGCCGGACGCGCAGGCGCTCTGCCTAAGCAAGAACCCGCTGGTGAGCCTCTTCAGGCGCGCAGGCGCTCTACCAGAGCCAGAAACCCCGCTGGCGAGCCTGTTTAGGCGCGCAGGCGCTGTACCTGAGCAAGAACCCGCTGGAGAGCCTGGCGGGTGTGGCGCAGTTTGGCGCGCTGCGCTGCCTGGGCGCGGGCGACTGCGGCCTGGCCGGCCTGGAGGCGCTCGCGCCGCTGGCGCCGCTGGCGGCCACGCTGCAGGCGGCGGCCTTCGAGGGCTGCCCGCTGGCGGCGCTGCCGCACTACCGCGCGCACGCACGGCCCCTGTCCCCCCGCGCGCAGCTCCTCCAAGCACAGCGAGCGCGCAGAGAAGCATGGCGTAGAGCACAGCTCTCGGCAGGCTATGCTCGGCCCGGCTGCAACTACCAGGCATGCAAGTCCATGCGCAATGTTGTGCTGGTGTACCAAGGCGACCCGCGATGCCAGACTGAGCCCTGCTGGCCCCACAACGACTCTCTCATGGGCGCCGGCGTGGCATGAGCTGAGGGTGGCGCCTCTGTGATGGATGCCGGTGTGGCAAGCGCTGAGGGCGCGGGGGCGGGCGCGCAGGTGCTGGCGCGGCTGCCGGCGCTCGTGCAGCTGGACGGGCGCGCGGTGACCGCCGGCGAGCGCGCGGCCGCGGCCGAGTCGCTGCGCCGCGAGGCGGTGGTCCTCTCGCTCCTGGCCTCCAGCGCGGGCCTGTGCCACAAGCTGGCGCGCGCGCCCGTCCTTGCTATTGACGCATGGCTCCTGTCGTTGACGGTGTCATTTGCAGCTTCGCATGACCTCCTTACTGCATGCGCCAGGCTCTGGACGCCTGCATACCACAGCAGGACAAGCGGCCTTGCCCAGAAGTGATCTCGCGGTTGTGTTACACGTTGTATTGAGGGCAATGGCAAGTGGATGCCCTGCGTTCGGGCGCGCGGATACATCCAGACGGGCAGGGCTCGAATCCGGATGGGCTGTAGCCTGGGGCACGCAGCCTGTGTCGCCCCGCCGCGCAGGCGCGCGCGGCGGCGCTGATGCGCGTGCACACGGAGCTGCAGCACGCGGTGCTGGGCGGCCGCGGCCGCGCGGCGCTGCGCGGCGGCGCGCTGCCGGCCGCGGCTACGCTGGACGCGCCGCGCCTGCTGCAGCTCTGGGACGCGCGCGGGCCGCCCGGGCCCGCGGTGCGCGCGGCGCACCGACGCCGGCGCTCGCATGGCATGTTTTACTAACACAATGTTGCAGAAGATGCGTGGAAGCGCATGCACTGCCTGCAGTCCCCGCTGCAAGCGCGCCTGCCCGCTTTGTTTCCCGGCTCGTACTGCTCGGCCCTGGTTGGTCGGGCATGCCGCCGCCTCGAGCATGGGCCCCACGGCAGCGCCGGGCTCCCGATGCCATCGCGCGCGCCCGGCAGGAGCGCACGCAGCAGCAGGCGCAGCTGCGGGCCGAGGTGGTGGCAGCGCACCGGCGCGCAGCCGCGACGCGCGCGCCGCTGTGCTGGGACGGCGCGTTTGCCCAGGTGCGCGCGCGCGGCCGCGTGGCGCCACTCTGCTGCACTGGCATGCGCTGGCTGCGGGGCACGGGAAGCGCTCCGCGCTGCCCCTGCGTGCGACTTGCTGTCTGGAGTCAGGCGCATGGATCCGCGCTCCGAGGCGCAGTGCTGCGAGTGCGCCGCACAGTTAAGCCGAGCTTTGCTGGCATCGGCGCTGTCCTGGGAGTGTGCCGCATGCATGTGCGCTCCGGGGCAGCTCCAGCCCAAGTTAAGGGGTTGCTCTACCCTAACCCAATGCTACCGTACCTTATGCTGGCGGCGTGCATGGCTTGCTGGATGCGTGGGCGGGGCCGCGGCAGGTGGTGCTGGCGCAGCAGCAGGAGCTGGCGCGGCTGGTGGCCGAGTTCGAGGCGACCCAGGCGCGGTCAGAGGCGGCGCTGGCGGCGCTGGCGCGCGGCGACCCCGCCGGGCGCCTGGTGGAGGCGCAGGTGGTGCCGCGCGCCTACAAAGGCCACGTGCAAAAGCCATGCTGCCGCCATGCTTCATGTCGTGTGTGGTGCATGCTGCAACATGCTCTGTGGTCAGCCGCATGAGGCATGCTTTGTGCGTGTCAACACATGTGAAGCAGGAAGGTACGCGGTACTCTTGTTGGGGCTCGTGCAGTCAGCAGCCGACATGCAAGAAGCCAGGTTGCAGGGTCGCGCGCCAGGCCGGCCTTCAGTATGTCGTGCCACCGTACAGGGTGTGACATGCTCTGCCAGGGGCCACGTGCTGGTCCAGCACACGGTAGGCCAGGGATGGCATTTGCATGCCAGCACCTGCAGAGGTGCGAATAGTCCCGAGCCGCAGCATGCTGCCAGGCGCCCTTACCCTACCCTGTCATATATACCATATACCCTATCTTAATGTAGGGACCCTATACCCGAGCCGCGTCATGCCGCCAGGCGGCGGCGGAGCAGCGTGAGGCGGCGCGGCGCGGAGAGCGGGAGGCACTCATCCGCGAGCTGCGCGATGCCGGCCGCGACCTGGCTGGCACGTTCCAGTGCGCGGCCGCCCGCGCCGCTGCATCGCCAAGCTGAGCCCTGGCAGCGCCTCATGCGCGGTGGTGTCGTCCCTGCTGCGCTGCACGCAGCAATACCACCGCGACCCGATCTGGTTTTTGGTTACACCCGATGATAGAAACACGAGAACACTATCAGCACGTCTTGACACCCGGAAGATGCTCCGGACACGGCCAGCCGGCCATGCGTGGCTGTCCACTCTGTGGGCCCGTCACGGGCTTGGGCGCCCTGCTCGCAGGGACGATGCGCAGCGGCAGGCGCGCATCGTCGAGGGCCGCCTAGCCGCGCTGCAGGGCCATGTCGCCGGCCGCGCGCGCGCCCCCGCCGCGGGGCGCCCCCACGACCGCGGCGTGGCGGGACTCACAGCCGCTGTGCCGCTGCCCGCCGCGCCGGACGCGCCCCGCTGCGGCGCCGGTGCCTTCACAGTGCCTCTCGCGTGGGACACGCCGCCCAACCCCGGTCCCGCCCCTGCTGTCGCGTGCGTGGGCAGCGACCTGGCCGGTGAATGCAAAGGCTCGCGCAACTCGTCCGGCTCGCACCTGCTCACGCCAGCTCGCGCGGCATCGCTTCAGGCGGCGGGCGCCAGGTGCGCCGCTGCCGTAGGCTGCCCCGCGAGCAGAGCGCCGCGACAGCCGGGGCCCGCCGGGGCCGCACCGGCGGCCCGCTGCATGCCCGGAGCGCGCGCAGGCGGGGAGCAGCGGCAGGAGCGGGTCACCGCGGGGGCGGCCGCGGCGGGCAAGGCCGCCGCAGGCGCCGCCGGCGGGCTGGCGCAGCGGGCGTGCGCGCGGCGGCGCCTGTCGCTAGACGCGCTCGCGCATGGCGGGCCGTCGTTGGGGCTGCTGGTCGCCGCCGCAGCTCCAGGGCGACCGCGTTTGTACGGCCTGACAGCCCCGCAGGCGGAGACGGACACCGCCGTACCCTACTCTGACCCTGGCCATTCGGCCGGCGCTGGCGCAGCGGAGGGCACTGCGCCGCCCGCGCGCTCGGGGCCCCCCGCACAGACAGAGTCAAACCCCGGTCCTCCGAACCAGGCGCGGCCAGCTCAGAAGGCAGCGCCTGCGCCCGCAGCGTCGCCAGGGACCGCACCCGGCTCTGGAGGGTTTGGCCTCTCGCGCGCACAGACTGTCCCAGCAGTGCCGGGCGGGCGCGGGATAGCAGGCAGTGAGGGGGGCTCCGGCAATGGCGGCGCGCATAAGGAGGAGGCGCGCGGCCGCCGGGCGGCAGGCAGTCAGGGGATGGAGGGGGCCGCTGCGGCCGCCATGCCTGCTGCCTGTGCAGGGCATGCGCAGCAGGCCTGCCAGCGCGAGCCGGATGCCCCTGTGTGGCACAGCAACCCCACCTGTGTTGCGTGGGCGGGCGGGCGCGGAGTGGACGCCCCGGTGCCAGCAACGGCGCCGTCACACCAGGGCTGGGCGGCGCTGTGGGCGGGCGAGGCCGCCGAGGGCTCCCCCGATGGGTGCAGCGCAGGCAACGGCGCGCGTGCAGAGCCTGGCGGCGCATGCGACCGTGCGCCCGCCGCCAGCAGCTGCGCATGTGCCCTGGCAGGCGCCTGTCGGGACGCTGCTCCTGACGCACCTGCGGCCGGCGGCGCCCGCCCGCTGCCCGCGCGCGCCGAGCACACAAGCGCCAGCTGCGGTGTCCCGGCGCCCCCGCGTCCCAGCGGGAGCGGCGCGCGTCGCCCGCAGCCGGCGCAGGCCCCAGCGCCCGCCGGGGCGCCGCGGCCCGCCAGCCCCGGCGCAGAGGCGGCCGGCGCTGGCGCCTGCGCTGCGGCGCGGCGCGCGCCCCTGCCCGGTCCGCTGCCGATGCCCGCGGGCCTGGCGGCGGAGCGGGCGGCCGTGCCGCAAGGGCCGCGCGGCCTGGCCGCGCCATGGAGCGCGCGCAAGGAGCACGGGGCGTCACCGCAGCCGAGCAGAGTGTCGGGCGGCCCCGCACGTGCGCCGCTCGAGGTGCGGTTCAGCCTGCCCGCCGAGGGGCCGCAGCCGTCAGCAGGCAGTGTTGGGCGCGCGCCGGGAGCGGCCTTGCCGGATGCGCCGCTGCCGAGCAGCCCCGCCGGGGCGCCGCCTGCAGCGCCGGGGCGCGAGGCACGTGGTAGGAGCGCCGCGCCTGAACAGGCGCAGCTGGCGGCGCTACGCGGCCGCCTGGCGCTGGGCCAGCTGGCGGCGGCGGCCGCGGATGCGGAGCTGGCCGGCGCACAGCGCATGCGCGACCACCTCGCGGGGCGCCTGGCTGCGCTCACCGCGCTGCGTCACAGGTGGGCCAACTGCAACCCTGTTCATGGTCGAGCGCCCGTTACACAACAGCGCCCAACGATGCTGCCATGAAGCCCAGCAGGCTGCCATGACACTTTTCAAGCATCCAGGACAAGTGGCGGACGAGGTGCACCTTGTCGGGTTGCAGGGCCGTGAAAGCATGCAGGCGTGCGGCTTGGCAGTCAGCCGTGGTGCGCATCACAGCGCGGTACAGGGCCCGGCTGATGTGTCATGCTGCATCTACATCGCCGACTTGCACGCCTGGTCATCCAACCCTTGCTTGGCATGCGAGCAGGGAGGCAGCATGTGCGGCGATCGCCGCGCGCGCTGTGCAGCGCCGCGCCCTGCAGGGCTACTGGCGCGGCATCGTCGCGCAGCGCGCGCGCCGCGCCGCCAAGCGCGCCGCGGCTGCGCTCGCCGGCGTGCACCTCGCGCGCCGGCGGCTGCGCGCCTGGCATGCGCATGCCGTGCGTTGCCGGTGCGGCGCGCTCAATGCGAGATTACGAGGAGTTTGGTGTGGACTCATGCCTGTGTCTGCGCCGCGCTCCTCGGCGGTCTGCATCATCGGGCCCTGCTCTGCATGTATGCCACGTCGCTGAGCACTGCCCTGCGCAGCTGGCCGCCGGACCCATGCACTGCAGGTCACAGGACGCTGCCATGTCTCACATGGGCCCGCACTTCGGCCTGCGCCTCGTCCATCCTGACTGCCAATTCAGACAGAGTGCAATATGCATCAGGCTGCAATGGGTGCAAAGCTGGCCGCAGCGAGGCATGCCGCTGCGCGGCGCCGCGCAGGCTGCTGGAGGCGCACGAGTCGCGCAGCAGCGGCCGGGCGGAGCAGCTGCGCACGCGCCTGGTTGCGCGCCGCGCGTGGGCGGCCTGGCGCGCCTGGCTGCGCGGCCATGCGCGGCCCAAGGCCGCGCGGCTTCTCGCCGCGGCCGCGCACCACGCGCTGACCCTGCGCTGCCGGGCGTGGCAGGTGGGCCCTCCTCATAGACCCTAAGGGCTTGCTGACCCTAAGGACTGGAGGATGACCCTCCCTGTGGTCATGGAGGGCATGACCACGGCGTGGATCCATCACTTTGCCGGTACCCAGGGCGCGCCACACAAGCGTTGCAACCCAGGACGTTCATGCAGGCATCGCACGCGGCACAACCCCCGCCAGGCCAGATGCATCCTGACGGCGCAGGGCGCAGGCTCACAGCGTCCTGGTTGAAGGATACATGCGTGCTCACGTCAGCGGCCATTGCGCCTCCCGTGCAGGGCTGGGTGTGCTGTGCGGCTGCCGGCCGCGCCCGCGCATGCCAGGCAGCGCTGGCGCAGCGCAGCCGCCGCCGCGCTCTCCTGCGGCGGGCCGTGCGGGCATGGCTGGCGGCCGCGGCGCGGCGCGCGCGCTCCCGCGCCGCGCGCGCGGCCGCGGCCGCGCTTATGCTGCGGCGGTGGCTGCGGGCCTGGGCCGCCGCGGCCGCCGACGCCGCCCGGGAGCGCCGCTTGGACCGTCGCGCTGCGCGCTTCCGCGCGCGGCAGGCGCTGGGCGGGGCCGTGCGGCGCTGGCGCGCGTACGCCGCGGCCCGGCGCAGGACGCTGGCCGCGCGGGCGCGCGCGGAGCGGCGCTGGCGGCGGCACACTCTCCTGGCTGCAGCGCGCGCGTGGCGGGCGGTCGCCGGCGAGCGCGGCGCCTGGCGGCGGCGGCGGGGCGCCGCTGTCAGGGCCCGGATGCTGGTGCGAGAGTAAAGGCGGGACGTGCTTCATATTTCAATGGCGCCATTAGTGCAAACCCGTGAGCAATCATCAGACTATGAAAAGCTTGTTGGAGACAACAGCAGGTAGCACGCGCCGCCACTGTGCAGCCCTGGCGAGACATCTGAGGGATTGTGCCTGGATCACTTATGGCGGTTGCGTTCTGGCCAAGGTGCTGCATTAGCGGAGAGCATCGGTGAGCATGCTTTGAGCCTGAGCTTTGCGCACAGGCCTGGACGTTCAGTAGCTGGCGGGCATTTGTCGCGCAGCGCCGCGCGCGAGCGCGGCAGCAGCGCGCGTCGGCCGCGCTGCAGCGGCGCTCGGGTGACGGGCAGCAGCGCCGCCTGCTTTTAGCGTGGCGGGCCGTGGCGGCGGCGGCGGCCGCGCGGCGTGCGCGCGCGCGCACGGCCCTGCGCCGGCGCGCAGCGGCGCGGGCCAGGGCCTGGCTGGCAGGCTGGCAGCTGGCGGCTGCGCGGCAGGCGCGCGCGACCGCGGAGGCGGCGCTCGCGAGCGCGGCGGCCGACGCCGCGGCGGCCGGCGCGCGGGGCGAGGCCGCGCTGGATAGCGCTCGGGTGCAGCGCGCGGCGGCCGAGGGCGCGCTCCAGGCGGCCGCCGCGCGGCGCGTGGAGCTTGAGCTGCAGGCACGGCGGCTGCGCTCGCCTGTGCTCAACCCTGCATAGGATAGGGTAAGGGATAGCGTAAGGCAGTGTAGGGCTAGGGCGGTTGGAGCGGCTGAGCGGCTGTGGGGCAGGGGCGCTCCGGCCGCGGCAGTCGGCCTGCCCTGCGCCTCAGCAGCACAGCTGCAGTGTGTGCAGACAGGCACGAGGCAGGTCCGCGATGCAACAGGCGATCTAGGCCATGCACACAGGCAGCTTGAGCCGCCCCAGCGCGCCGAGCAGGCACCTGCACGCATGTGCTCCAAACCTCTGTCGCGTCCCGCCAGGACAGGTGCCCTTTCAGACCCTATCCCTACCTCCGCGGCAGGCGGACGCCGTGCAGCGACGGCTGGAGCAGGCGCTGGCCGCGGCCGGCTGCGGCGCGCAGGCGCAGCGCGACCTGGCGGCGTTGCAGGCGGCGAGCCGGGTGCGCCGCCGCGCGGCGGCTGCGCGCGCGGCCTGGTCACCTCGAGTGACGGGCGGCCATACTTTGATGAAGAGAGGCGTGTACATGCGGGAGAGGGTGCCTGCCGCCAACCTGAGAGACCTGCCGACACTTGATTGTTCGGCTCAGCGCCGCACTTGCCTGCCCACGGTGCATGCAGGAGGCGCAAGGCGAGGCGGCAAAGCGCGACGCTGCGGCTGCCGCCGCAGCCGCTCAGCTCGCGGCGGCGCAGCTCGCCGTGGCCGCACTGCGCCGGCGCCTGGGCCGCAGGGCGGCAACTCTGGCGTCCTGGGGCAGGCGCTGGCCGCCGCGGCAGCCGCCGCGGGCGTGCAGGTCCCCTCGCCCTCCCCCGGCCCGGGCCTGGCGCCCGCGGTGCCTGCAGCGCCCGGCGGCGCCAGCCAAGCAGGCTCCCCCGGCGCGGCGTGCTGCGGCGCATGCCCCGCGACGGTGGGCGCCGCCCGCGCGCCGGTGAGCAGCGGGGCTGCCGCGGCGTCCAGTGCATGCGAGGGCGCGCATGTGGGGCCTGCGGCGGCCGCCGCGCTGGCGCCGGAGCAGCTGGCCGGTGCGCTGCGGGCGCTGCTGGAGCGCCACGCGGCGGCCGTCGCGCGCGCGCGCGCCGCGCTGGCCGCGGCGGACGCGCGCGGCGCGGCGGCGGCTCGTGAGTTGGCGGCCGTGCGCGCGTCGGCGGCCCTCGCCGCGGCCGGCGAGGCGCGGGCCGGGGCGGCCGCGGCCGCCGCCGAGGCGGGCGCCGCTGGGCGCGCGCGCGCGGCGGGACGCGAGCTGGCAGCAGCCAGGGTTTCAGAGGCGCAGGCAAGGGCTGCGCGGGCAGTTGCGGAGGCGGAGGGCGACGAGCACAGGCTGGCGGCGGCCGCGGCGGCGCAGCGCATGGCAGCACTGGAGGCGCGCCTGGCCGCGGCAGCCGCGGAGGCCGCCGAGGCTCGCCAGGTGCGTGCGCAGTGGTGAATCGCTACTGGTGAAGCTTGTCTGCAGGAGATTGCATGCGCGGCTGCAGCACGTGCGGCTGCGTGAGCTGTGCAGCGCTGCTGCTGACGTGGGAGGGCGCGGCGGCTGTGCATTTGCGTGCACGGTCCCATGCACACACGCCCAACATCTTTGTTTCAGCGGCCCCTGGCCCCGAAGACAGTCACGATACGCAAACACACCCTGCTGTGGCAGCCGCCCGCATGGCGCGCACAGCGCGCTGAGCGCGCGTGCGGGGGCGCGCAGCGCGCGCTGCAGCTGCGCGCGGAGCAGCAGCAGCAGGCAGACATGGTGGCCGCGCTGCGGCGCGCGCTGACCCGCAAGCGCGCGCGGCACGCGCCCCCCGCGCGCGGCAGGCTGTCTCCAGAACCCTGCCCTGCGGCCGCCACTCGGGTCTGCAGGCGCAACGGCGCGACCGCCGCACGCCCTTCCCTGCCCGCCGCCATGCCGCCCGGCGCGGCGCTGCACGCGGCTTCGCGCCGAGCACCCGCGTCAGACGGCGGCCGCTGCGGCAGCAGGAGCACAGGCCGCACGCGGCCTGCCACGGCGCCGGGCTCGCCGCCGGCATGGCCGACCTCGCAGCCCACCTCGGCGACCGCTCTATGGCGGCGCCGCACAGGGCGGCGCCGCGCGCCAGCCGCTGTGGCAGCGCGCCTGTATGGTGCCAGCTGGAGCATGGGGGCGCTGCTACTACTCCCTGGCCATGGCGGGCGGGCCGGGCCGTGCAGGGGGCGGCCGCGCACGCAAGCGCATGCCCGCGCGGCCAGAGCCTGCGCCGCGGCGCGGTGCCCGGGCTGCCAGCGGCGGCGAATGCGGGGCTGCAGGCGGCATCCAGGCCCGGGGCGCCGCAGGAACCTTCATGTTCGCCCGCACTGCGGCTGGCGCCCTGGCAAGCGCGCGGCACGCTGCACAGTTGCTCAGGCAGACGTCATACCCGCCCTGTCCGCACGGCGTCGCTCATGGCATTGAGCCGTCGCATCAGGGGCGGTCCTTTACAATGCAACCCTCTGACAGCCTTGCTAGGAACCCATGCGCGACAGGCCGTTATACCAGTTTGCAGACTTACTGAGACCTATATGAGGCCTGTTGATACTAGCAACTGCCGCACGCGCTCACACACTCGCACTCGCACACTCTCCCTGCAACTCCCGCGTTGGCACATGTGTGACGCCAGGTTGCCCATGGACACCAGACGCGCCCGACCCCAATCTTGCCACTAGCGCCCCCCTGCCTTTTGCTGCAACCCGCGCGCGCTGGCCGCTGCAAGCAAGGCGCACACAGGTTTGGCACATATCATAACTGTCCATCGCCAGCGCACCAGATCAGAAGCGGGCCTCACTTCTGATCATGCCGGACAAAAACTCCCTGCGTAGATGACCCCACAAATGAGCGCTTGGACAAGCACACGGCCTGGTCCTATTGATGCACATCTGCTGCATCACATGGCATGCCCGCACAGCAGCTCGCCATGCTGCGAGGGCGTGCCATACCCTTGGATTCTGGACATGCTGCATGACGCGCTTGTCAGCCCCGAGAAGATGTGCCCAGACCGCCTGAATGCCGGCCGCGAGGGCCGAGACAAAGAATAATGCACCTGGGATGTCGGAGGCAGCAACGCCTGAGCCCCTGCAGCTCACTGCAGCTGTCTGGGCCCAGAAAGGAATGAAGGTAACCCCCCCAGGCCAACAAGCGGGCCTAGATATATCCTGGGCAGATGCGCCTGGCCCAAGGTCAGAGCCGAGCAGGCAGAAGCGCTCCCAAAAACCCTGTCAGACTGTCCACACATACCGCCACAGGCACAACCCAAGTGAGCGCAGGCTGCACAGCAAGTCTGGCGGGGACAGAGCCCACCACCACCAAGCCCGCCTTGCTACCGATGACGGCAGTCTGCCGAGCCCTACAACAGCTCCTGGCTCTGTCAGCAGGTCCTTTCTGGCCCATGTGGCAAAAGAGCGACAACTGACCCCCGACACTCAGCATCTAGCCCCTGGCTCCTCTGGACCCTATCGGGCGTGACCGGTGCGCGCAACAAGCCCACTGCGCCAGCATCGACCCCTGCAGGCCCGCAAGCACGTGCCTGTGCAGGAGCGCCAGCGTGGCCCCCGCACACCGGTACGCTTCCGCACACATGCCCTCACAGCCCCGCCCTTGACGTGCTGGCTGCACAGCCCGGCGCCAGCGCCGGCGAGGTCGCTCGCAGCGCCAGAGCAGCCGCAGCCACCGCAGCGCCAGCGCAGCCGCCGCAGCGCCGGCGCAGCCGCCCGCGTCGCGGCGTCCGCCGTGCGCGCGCGCTACGCGATGGCCATGCGCTGCTTCTGCTTCTCGGACGGCAGCTTGACGTTCGACGCCAGGCCCAGCGCGCGCAGCAGGCGCACGCACTGCCACGTGACGTCAAACTGCCACCACTCGAAGCCGTGCCGCGCGCTGCGCGCGCGCGCGGGGCACCGTCAGCGCCTCCCGCCAGGCAGACAGGGCGGGCGCGGAGGCAGACTGCAAGCCTGTCAGCGCTTGGCACTCACCACAGCAGGCAGCGGGCGGCGCCAGGCTGGCGAGCTCCTCTCGGGTGCGGCGAGCAGACCGTTGCTGGCACAGGCAAGACGCTGTGGATACGCAACCGCGCTGCTCGCCGCGCGGCCAGCGCACCTGAACTCGAATGCGTGGTGGTTGTTGTGCCAGCCCTCGCCGAACGCCAGCACTGCCACCCACCAGTTGTTGCGGCTGCGCACGCATGCGCACGCCAGTCACAAGTACGCTGGGAAGCACGCCGGCGCACAGAACAACAGTCACGCTGAGTTGTGGCGCGAACACAATCGGCCAGGGGCGCCGACAGCCCTCTCGACATGTGCGACTCTCACAGGGATTGCACGCAGGCTCGCGGGCGCGCCTCTGGTCGCCGGTGTTGTACGACTGGTAGCCCCACACGTGGCTGGCCGAGTTGACGAACCAGGTGATGTGGTACACCCAGGCGCAGCGCAGCGCGCCGCCCCACACCACCGCCGGCAGGCCGCCGACGGCGAACAGCGCGGCGAACATGGCCAGCACGTGCAGCCCGTAGGTGCGCTCGATGAAGCGGTAGAACGGCTGGCTGTCCAGGTCGCCCGTGTTGCCGCGCGCGCCCACGCGCTCCAGCGTCGCCTGCGCGGCCCGGTCGAAACCGTGTGCACTCTCCTGCGCCCAACACCCTACCACAACCCTAACTTATGGTCAGCACAGCGCCGAGCGGACGCGCCGCCGCGCAGCAGCCGCGCCGCGCAGCAGCCGCGCCGGGGCGGGCCGCGGACCTTGTTGTCGAGCAGCCAGCCCATGTGGCTCCACCAGAAGCCCTCGTAGGGCGAGTGCGGGTCGAGCGGCGTGTCGGTGTGCAGGTGGTGGAAGCGGTGGCTGGACACCCACTCGGTCGGGTCGCCCTGCACCGCCAGCACGCCGCAGTACGCCAGCGCGTACTCCACCCACTTGGGCGTGGCGAAGCTGCGGTGGCTCAGCTGCCGGTGGAAGCTGAGCGTGATGCCCAGGCAGCCTGCGCGCGAGAAAAAATTTATCAAGTATTTCTTATTTGTGTTTCCTTCTCCTCTTCATCTGGACATGCAAGCGCGGTCGGCGCGTGTGCTTCGGCAGCACTCGCTGCCCCCTGAGCGCTTGCCTGCTCAACGGCAGCCACTTATTGTGTGAAGCAAGGCGCGCTGCTGCTCTGGGGTAGGCGCGGGGTGCGCGCCGGTGATGAAGTAGCTCACGAAGAAGAGGCCCACCATCGGCCAGGAGAAGGTGGCCGGCGCCAGCAGGCACAGGCCGTGGATGACCGCCATGAACGCCGCGTACTCCCAGTCCTTCTTCTGCAGGCGCCGCTGCGCGAGCGGCAGCGACTTGGCCGTTGCAAACACGTCCGAGAGCCATACCTTCCGCGCGCCGTCCTCCCTGGCTTGCGCCTCCGGGCTGGGCTTTGGTACAGCCTGCCCCGGCGGCAACAGCGGGTCAGTGGCGGCGGCGGCGCCCGGCGGCCGGCGCATGGTGCGGCCGGGCTTGCGCCGCGCATGTCCACACGCGCGGCGCACGCGGGCACGCGGTCGCTTGCCAGCGTGAGAGCGCCGCATGAGCTCACACGCGGGGCCCCCCGACGCGCCTTCTTTGTGTCCAGGTCGCCCTGGAACAGCAGGTCGTACTGCTGGCTGTAGGATAAGTCGCGCATACGCAGCTGCGCGTCGGCCGCGCCCGCAGCCCCCGCCACGCTCACCGCGTCCTCCTCCAGAGTCAGCGCCGCCGCCCTGCAGCGCCGCCAGCGGCCTCAGCAGGTGGGCAAGCACGGTGTTCGAATGCCAATGCAGGCCCAGCGACCCGCCACGTCCCGGCCGGCACATGAAAATCCTGCATGCCACGGCCCGTCAACCAGCCGTCCGAGGGGCCGCACCCGACGCGCTGTCCGCCCACCGCCCGAGCAGCCGCTGCGTCGCCTCGCCGAGGCTCCCTCCGCAAGCAGCAGCTGGGGCGCAGTGCTGGCCTGGCGGGCGCCCACAGGTTGTCTGGCAGGCCCGCTCTGCACGCCAGGGGTGCACGGCGGGGCAGGCGCAGCGGCATCTTGCAGTAGGCCGCTGCCATTCAAGCGCGCGGGACCTCTCGCAGCGAGCCTTGCCGCGCTGTGTACGACAAGCTGTGCTTGCACAGCCCTCGCTCTGTCACTTTGGTGGCTGCAGGCGTGAAGTGAAGCAAGTGCTTTTGGCTGGGGGATTGAGGGGCTGCCGACCAGGGAACCAGAAAATCTGGAGGAGAAGAATCTCTGATAATTGGCAATTAACACTGCTTAAAACTGATCAAAGTCCCCAACATCCTGCAGCAACTTGCGCTGGACCAAGTCCTGTATCCTGCATGGAATTGGAAAACATAAGTGCCACCTCCTTGACACGCACATGCAACCCCGAACCACTGGCCAAGCAGGGCGCCCTGCCTACCACGCCTCGCCCCCAGATCAGCAGCAGCCGACAACAGCCTCCCGCCTCAGATGTCATTGACCTGCCGCGCAGGCGCCCAGCCCAGTTACCACAGGCATGCTCTGTAGAGCAGGCACCCAAACAGGCTCTGTGCACCAGACACCTGCATTCGACAGGTGCTCTGGGCAGAGTTTCAAGTGTGTGCCTGCACGATCGGGAGGCAGGCAGGCAGGCAGCGGCGGGGGCGCACATCCTCAAAGTCAAAGTACTCGTCGTTGGCGCCGTCCTCGTCCGCGAATGTGTCCGTCTCATTCACGCGGACTGCCGCGGACGCAGCAAATCACCACCATACAAGCAGAAAACAATGGGAGCGCTTGCATGCGCTGGCTATCAGGGAGCCATTCGTAACCAAACCTCCTGCGGTATGCAAACCAAGCAAATGCAAACTGGCCAGCTTCAAGCAAGGTGCAAGGTGCAGAGCCTGTACCATGCTGTGCAGCACATGCAAACACAGGACTGTGCTGGTGGACGTGCAGCAGGCACGGCTCGCGGCGTGTCGCTCACAGCTGTCCCGGCAGCCAGCGACGCGGAATTGCGGCGCACAACCCCCGCAGAACAGTCCCTCATCAAGTGCTCCAGGCGCCTCGCACTCGACCGCACTTCCCGACAGGCAGAGCCCCCAAGGGCAGGGCGCGCACTGTTCTCGGGCAGCTCGCCGTAGGCCTTCAGGCTGCGCGCCTCGTCCGCCATATACCTGGGGGCAACACACAGACGCGTTGGCACACGCGGGCCACAAGCCGACGCGACGTGCGACGCTCGGGCCTGGCAGCGCTCCACGGCGGCGCACTTGAGGATGACGTCCGCTTTCTCATCTTGGTAGTCGCGCAGGCCGACCAGCACGATGTCGCCCTGCGCCGCGCCCGGGCCCGGTGAGCGGCCGCGCGCTCGGGGACCGGCTCAGGGGCAGAGGCAGGCGGCCGCCGCACCGTGTTCACCCACACTTTCTTGCGCATCTTGCCGCGGATATGGCACAGGCGCTTGATGCCGTCGATGCACATGGCCTCCAGGCGGCCGTTGCCGAGCATGCGCATCACCTGCGCGTACTCTGCGCAGGAGCGCAGAGTGCGAGCTTGGCACCGCTGCGCGCAGCTTCGTGCGCGCGCAACGGTGCGGTGTCGCAGCGCAACGCACCCTGGCCATCCTCCTTGAAGATGAGCTCGCGCTTCTCCTCGCTCTCGTTCTTACCTGCGGCGGCCAGTGCGCTGGTTGCAGGCCGGATACATGCGGCGCTCGAAGCATGTACAGCGCGCCAACCTCAGCGGCCACACAGACAACACCGGGACTCACCTCGGCGCCTGTTCTTGCCTCCCTTTCCTGTGCGCGGGCCGCGGCAGCACGTGAGCGCAACCCGCGGACTCTGAGACCAGACGCACACAGTGGTGGTCGACACGCACCCTTGTTCTTCGGCATGGCGGCTCTTTATCGGCCGCGGGCTGCTGGCGCTGCTGGTCTCCGACGGTCCGCCCGCACTAAACTCCCTGCAGTGATGCCTGACGCGGTCTACATCTTTCCACCCTCAGGCTGTCATCACTGCTGTCCTGCTGTCCTTGTGGATGCCCAGGCCGCCCCTCCTCCTGAGCAAAAGCAACAACCCTCCCAGGGCTTCTTTTTGCAAAGGCAACAGCTGTGCTTGGGCACCCCCTTGTGCGCCCAAGTTGCTCAGCGCTTGTGCCGAGGCACGCGGCGGACGCAGCATTTGTACACACTATGAAGCGCAAGGCGCCCGGCGGCGCCGAGCTCGGTGACCGCAAAGGCAAGCAACGAGTGCAGGAGTCAACATCGGGCTCGCAGGCGAGCCAGGTACAGCACTTGCAGACTGTGACACAGCACCAGCGCGCCTTGCACGTGGCAAGCAACGCCTTGCTGCACTGGTCACGCAAAAGCATCCCTGCGCGACGTGCAGGGCGTCAGTGCCGTATCAGTGGCGCCTCGCGTGTACTGCCAGGCACTCTGCAGCGGTTTTGCCAGGCTGTACGAGCAGCGGCACCAGTTCTCCGACGTGACGCTCCTTGCCAACGGGGTGGAGGCGCGCGGCCCTCGATGGACCCCACGTGCAGGCTGTTGACAGTGACCACCAGCTACAGGACAGTTGCAGGACTGACTGTGATACAAACCTTGTTTGTATGGCTCTGGCCGTGGAAAGCAAGGCGCTCAGTACAATGCGTATACTGTGGCGCGCACAGCGCTGTGCAACCCTGTTCAAGAACGATGAGGACTGCGTGCAGGTGCCGGGCCACCGAGTCGTGCTGTCGGCCTGGTCGAGCGTGTTTTGCGCTATGCTGGAGCGCTGGGTCGGGGACCGCGGCGAGCACCCCACCATCCTGGTGCGGAGCTGCGCACAATGCTGACACAGACGTAATGCCGTGGGATAAGAGCGTCCGGGCCGCTCGCGCGCATATGCACAAGTTTGCCCGGCGCGCAGGTGGAGCTTCCGGGTGAGTGCAAACTGTGCGATTTCCTGGAGCTGCTGAGGTTCATGTACGTGGGCAGCTGCAGCATCAGCAGCGCCAACTGCACCGCCCTGCTGCAGCTGAGCAACTTCTACCAGGTGCGCGCCCGCGCCCTGCCTTCACCAGGAGCTCCCCAGGTTCTGAGTCAATCTGGAGGGCGAGCCGGACGGCCGTGAGTGAATGCATGCCTCATGTCAGAGCCAGGTTCTTGGCTGAGCAGCTGATGTAATTGGGACATGACAAGGTGCATACACTGATAGCGCAACCTGCATGTCGCCAGGTGCTTCCGCTGAAGTCGGCCGTGGGCGACTACCTGCTGAGCGCGCTGGACGCCCGCAACCTGGTCACCCTCTTCGAGCTCGCCGACGAGTTCGACATGCGCCGGCTGCGCAGCGCGCTGGTGGCGCAGCTCGCGCTGAACTTTGACGCGTTGGTCGACGCCGGCGGCCTGGTGTCGAGCCTGGCCATGGACGTGTGGCGGGACGTGCTGAGGGCTGACGCGCTGTCGGTGCGCGAGCCCGTGCGTCGTCAGCGTGCTGCCGGCTTAGCTCCCGGCGCATGCCCGCCGTGGCGCGCCGTCAGCCGAACAGCCGTCTGGCTTCCCTGTTGCCGCGGGCTAGGCTGTCCTGTCCGGCATGCAAGCTTTGCGTAGGACCAGGGCTGTGGCAGCGAAACTTGCCGTACGGTCCGCCTTGTTACGGGCGTGCGCGGCGCCGCTGCGGGCAGGTGCAGTCGGAGGAGGCGGTGCTGGGTATGGTGCTGGCGTGCACAGCGGCGCGACCGGGCGCGCGGCAGAAGGCGGAGGCGATCGCGGCGCTGCTGCCCTGCGTGCGCATGCCGCAGCTCAACGTGCACGCGCTGGTGCACGGCGTGGAGGCGAACGCGCTGCTGATGGCGCAGCCCGTCACCTGCGTGCGCCCGCGCCCCGGTCGCTGCATGTGGGGCGCGGCCGGCCGCGCCTGCCGCTGTGGCGCGTCGCATGGTCGGCATGCGAAAACGAGGACATGTGCGCTCGAGCGTGCGGACCTATATAGGGCCTGCCGGTCGCCGTCGCGTTGGGATCCTGAGTGGCGCCAGCGCGGCGCCGCAGGTTCTGCTGTGCCTGGCGTACCGGACCATCACAAAGGTGCAGCTGCTCGCGCGCGGCCTGCTGCAGCAGGCTCAACTGCTGGAGCGCCGGCCGCCCGCATACGCGATGCGGCCGCACGGGCCCGGGCCGCCTCCCAGGCCGGCTGCAGCGGCTGTCGCTTCGCCGCCCAGCGATGCCGCGTCAGGTGTGCGAGATTTGACATTGGCAGCTGTGCAGAGAGCGCGCGCGATGAACTTGGTGAGGGGGTTCTGCCAGAGCAGGTGCAGTGCCGCATGCAGCCCCTGCGCCACCACGCCCAGGGTCTCAGCCACCATGCCGGCGGTTGTTTTATTTGCTCTGCATCATGCACGAACATAGGGCTCTGGCAGGTCTGCGCGGACAGCGCAGGGTCAGGCGCGCGAGGTGTTATGTCACTAGTTCACTAGTACAATCAGTAGTACAAGAATTTGTATGCAGTCCGCGCAAGCTGCCACACAGGCGCTAGCTGCATGCTGATGGCGGGCCTGGCAGCGAAGACGGAGCGTATCAAGCGCAGTGCTGTCGTCATGGTCATGACATGGCGTGCTGCTGGCGCAGGCGGCAGCGCGGGGTCGGGCAGCAGCGGCGCGGCGCAGCGTGGAGCCGCAGGCGACGCCGCGCGCGCGGGCGACCGGGCGAGCATGTGGGCGGAGCTGCTGGCGGCGCAGTGCCGCAAGCGTGCCCAGCTCTGCGCCTTCGACCCGTTCAAGGCGCCCGGGATGGTGCCGCCCGGCTCTGTCGGCGTGCCCGTGTGTCCATGTTGCCCGCTGCAGGCCGGCTGGCTGTGTTACTATCCACGCATGGGCTGTCCAGCCGCTTGCGCACATGCATCCGTCTGGGCTTGCGCAGGCTGTCAGTGATAATGCTAAGTTTGAGAATTTCTGGGCCTGCGCAGGCTATCAGCGAGGCGAGGCTAACAGCGACCGCCGTGCCCGCCCCCGGCATCAACCACGCAGCAGGTGCGTGCAGGCCCTGCCACAGACAAACTCACCCGCATGGTGACTTTTATGATGCATGGCAGATGCATGGCGAGGACTAAGTGCTGCAGCAGTGTAGCATGCAGCGCCCCAGCAATGATAGCTGCAGAAACTAGTGACCGGCGCGCCTTGCTGCCTCTCCTGTACCATACAACCTAGGCCAAGTCTGAGACTCATTTCTCATGCAGCCCGTGCGCTTGTGACACTTGTTGCGCACGTTCCTTGCAGTTATCTCGCACGCTCCCGGGTGCCCCGCCCGTGCGGCGCTGAGCAGCAGGATAGCTCAGGGTTCAACCTCACTGTGCTGACAAGGCGCCTGAGCAAATGATGAGGGCCCCGCAAGAGCAAGCTTAAGATGAGTATTCTTACGCCTGGGTCACTACTGTGTTTTGCACAGAACAGCCCTCCTGTACCGGCCGCACAGCGCAGCTAGAAGCAGGAGGCGGACCGAGTTGCTAGCCGAAAGCGCGCCAGCGCGTTCAATCGCTATGTGGTCTCTGCGCAGGCGGCCCCGGTGGGTCGCGCGTGTGCTGCGCGACCGTCGTGCCCGGCCTCCGCCACGGCGTGCACTGCATAGAGCTGGCCATCAAGCGCGCGCCCCCCGCGCTGCGCGGCGTGGCGCAGCTCGACGTGTGGCTGGTGCGCCGCCGCGTGCAGCCCAGCCCTGGAGCGTCCCGCGCCTGGGCACGGGAGGAGGGCGGCGTTGGTGCCAGCATGCTCGGTGTTGAGGCATAGCCCTGCGTCAGCTCTGGCAATCTGGGACGCCGGGCGTGCACCTCGGCTGCACCTGAGCGGCATCACGCAGCAGCGCAAGCAAGCAGCGCACGGCCGGGAACATGCACTGGAACCAGACAGTTATGACACTTCTGCGTGCCACGCTTGTGCACGTGCTGGCTGCATGCTTTGTGGGTGCTCCAGGGGGCGCTGGGCCATGGGCATGCCTGCACGGCATGGAGCGCCGCAGACAATGATGCCTGGCGGGCCGCGCCAGAGCGAGGGTGTCCGACGCCGGCGCAGGTGTACGCGCCGGACTGCGAAAACAACGCAGGGTTTGGGATTGTGGGGCAGCGCCTGGATTCGCGCGACCAGCAGGGCGCGGTGTACGTGATGGGCGGGCCGCAAGCCGCCACCGCGCCCGTCGCCGAGCCGGCGAATGCTGGGGGGCCCGCTGGGCCGCGCGGGGCGGCGGCGACGGGCGACGGGCGCGCCGGCTCCCTGCGCCTCCCGTCAGGCGAGCAGGCCCGCGCCGCGCGCGTTTGGGAGGACAGACAGGGTCTGTGTTGCGTCGCCGCTGTTGCGAACGGGGCGCCTGTGCTCGCCCTGCGCGGGCGCCGGAGGGCCGTGATGCAGCGCGTGCACAGGCAGCCGCGCGCGCCGCGCTGCGACCCGCTGCATGCTGGCCGTGTATGGTGGGTCTCCGGCGCACTGAGGAGCTGCGCATCCTGCCTGAGGGGCTCGGGACGCGCCAGCATGGGAGGCGAGGGAGCGGCGGCCGGGCCGCCCGCGAGGGCGCCCCAGCCGCCAACGCTCGCCGGTGCTGGGATCGTTGCTTGATGTCCCTCGCAGGCTCTGCAGCGAGCAAGCGCGGGTGCGGTGGGGCTTGCAGGCGTGCATACTTGGCCGCCGGACTGCGCGGCGGAGCGCGGGCTACCCGTGCATGGCGTCCAGGTACGACAGCACCGCTGCCACTGCTCACTTCTCCATGCCAGCGGCGCTGTGGGGTCGGGCGCGATGTGGTGAGCGCGCCTGCTGAAGCGTCGGTGCAAAGCACGCGGCTGCGCCCGGCGGGGCTGGCACGCTCGAGCGGCGGCCCCATCCTCATTCCTTGCTCACAACCCCCCTTTCTATGGGGCAGCTGCGCTGTGGAAGAGTCTTGTGTCGGCCCGGGCTCTTACTCCCAGGGCTCCTGGCCGCCGTGCTGCCGCTTAAGTGCCGCACCAGCGTGCGTCTCTGTCCGTCCTGGCAGCTAGTAAATGCGTTGCGGGGCGGCGCAGGAGGGCGACACGATCGGCGTGCACATGGCGCTGCGCGCCGACCAGTCCTACCGACACGATGCGAGCCGCAACGTGCACCTCATCGGCGACTGCGCCACCGTCATCTTCAGCAGGAACGGCGCTGTCGTCGGCCGCGCGCAGCATGTGCGCCGCGCTGCTGCTGCGAAGAGCTATCGGTGCCCTGCCAGCCGCCCGGGGCCGCTCTGAGCTCAAGGCCCTGAGTGACCTGGGCTGCGATGCATGCACGCAGGCTTGCTTGGGGCATGCGCGGCTCCGCTGAGCCAGCGCATGCATGTCTCCCTAGCCTCATCCGTTGAGCTAGCGCATGCGCTCCCTAACCCTACCCATTGAGCCAGCGCATGCGTGCGTCCAGCGCCGCATGACATGTTGGGCGACGTCGCTGTGCGCGCCGCAGCTCAAGGTCGGGAAAGTACCCAGGCGCGAGGGGACGTACGACGCCCTGCCGCAGGAGGGCTACCAGGTCGTGGTGGCCACGCGCACGCCCGGCACGTCTGTGTCGCTGCTGCGCCGCTGCCCGCAGGTGGTCACCCAAGCACTCGTCCGTGTAGCCTGCAGACAGCACTGGCCATTGTTATGAACCTCAAACCTGTGTCGCAGTCTGAATGGGCGTGTCAACTCGTGCATCCTGACTGCCAGCCGGGCCGCTCTCCGTAAAGCACAGAGATCGCCTGCACAGCCTTGTCCCAGGGCTCTGCATGTCCACCCAAGCACAGAGCATGCGCTCAGCTAGCCTGCACTAGTTGCCGAGTACCTGCGCTTCAAGCCGGATCGCGGCGCTGAGTCTTGGCGGCGCCTGCGCAGGCCCGCGCCGGCCAGCCCACATGGGCGCTGCACCGCAGCCTGTGCCGCACCGGCGGCCCGCTGCACATGCCCTGGCCCGACGAGGAGGCCCCAGGCGCGCCCGGCGCGCCGGATCACGCCGGGCGCGCGCCCGACGTGCGCGACGGCCGCGCTGCGGGCCCCCACTGGCACGGGTTGCGCGTGGGCGGCCTGCAGCCCGAGGACCTGGTGCTGCTCAACGACTTGGCCGACGGGTCCATCACCTCCGATGACGGTGGCGAGGACGAGGACGCGGACGACGATGGGTATGAGTACGGACAGGATGTCTATGGCTATGGCTACGAGGAGGAACCCTACTACTAGGCCGCAGGCGGCCTGCTGCAAAGCGCGGGTTGCTGCGTATTCGCCGCCTGTGAGCGGCGGTGCGCGGGGCGTGGCTGCTTTTCAACGCCATGCGAAGGTTGGCGCGCACTTATGAGGTTTGTGCCGCGCCTGCCTGTGCGGTCCTGTGGCCGAAATGTGTGGCCGGCGTGTGCAGTCGCGAGCCAGCTGTGATTGTGCTGCGCGGCAGACATGGAGTTCTGAGTGGTTGACTGTTTTGCTGAGTAGGATATCTATTCCCGATTGTCTTGACGCGCATTCCCCTTGCGTAAAACTTGTGCAGAGGTTACTGCGGGTCAGCTGACCGGGTGGGCTTGCGCCCTGTACATGTATGTCTATGTCAAGCTGTAGAACGCTTGCATGTCAGCAGGCCGGCAGCTGTTGCACTGTGCTCATTATCAGCGGCAAGCCCTGCCATGCTGACAGCGGGAGAGCCTAGTTTATAGCCTGCCGCTGTCGTGTCTGTGAGCTGAGGTCTTCAGCAACCCCTGCAGCTTTGCCTATGCATTGCTCATGACAAATTTTGCTCTGCTGCATACCTCAGCCTGTTGTCACGAGTGGATATTGCCAGGTCGCCTGCAGGTCTGGGCAAGACACTCGACCCTGGACATACATTTATCTATTTTTGACATGCAACTCGACTTTACATCAGGGGCGTCACTTCTGCAACCACTCAGCACTCACGCTCCATGCGTCCTGTGATGCTGACACGGCCAGTAAGCTCAGGTTGCCTGATTGGTTTTACTCTCCGTGTGCGCAAGATGTAACCAGAACCTGACCCTGGCGGCAGGGTCAGGGTTCCTTCCTTGGAACAAGGAAGAAAACATTGCTTCTTTAACAAAGCGAGAGGCCTGCATGGCGTGACTACATGAAGCGCAAGGCACTCAGCGGTGCCGAGCTCATGGACAGTAAAGGCAAATATAGAGGCAAGCAAGCTGTGCAAGAGTCCCCGGCAAGCAATGAACATCAGGCAAGCCACGAACAGCGCTTGCCGGTGTCGGTTACCAATATGTTCACCTCCTTGTCAGGTGCCACAGACAAGCTCTGGCGCAAGGCATTGAACGCGCTAACAAGCTCTTTGACTCTGTACAGGACACCAGGTGGGTGTCAGTGGCGCCTCGCGTGTACGGTCAAGCAGTATGTAGCGGCTTTGCCAAGCTGTACGACGAGCGGGATCAGTTCTCTGATGTGACGCTCCTTGTCAGCACTGTGGAGGCACGCGTCATGATCAAGCCTGTGTGGTCACCTGCAGGCGTCTAGGCTGGTCATAGGCGACCCAGTTCTGCTCCAGTGTCCGTGCGTAGTGGTCACCGCTGGTCGCACACTGCAGTGTGAGCGGCACGCAGACAGTCAAGCCTGAGTTTGCTCAGCTGGTGCCCGAGGTATACCGCATGTAAACGCGCACAGCGCTGCGTGAACCATGCCAAGGCAAGCCCTGCTCGCAGGTGCCGAGCCACCGGGTCGTGCTGGCATCCTGGTCGGACGTATTTCGCGTTCTGCTGGGACGCTGGGTTGCCGACCGCGGCGAGCGCCCCACCATCCTGGTGCGGCTGTGGTCCCAGCACAGCCTGGTGAAGGCAAAGCCTGACACATGCAGGCCAGTCTGCAAGCGCCAGCGCAGCGCATAATGTATCAGAGCTGCGCAGGTGGAGCTCCCGGGTGAGAGCAAACTGTGCGATTTCATGGAGTTGCTGAGGTTCATGTACGTGGGCAGCTGCAGCATCAGCAGCGCCAATTGCACCGCCCTGCTGCAGCTGAGCAACTTTTATGCGGCGCGCGCCTGTGCACCGCCTCAATGTCTGGTTGAAACACAAAGCGTGATAATCAGAGTTGCATGTGCGCTAGCATCCTGTGTATCAGTGGCTTGGCAGAGCCGCGGGTGTGCGGAGGGCATCATGAGGTGCTCGAGCCAGTGACGCGGCACGCATGTCGCCAGGTGCTTCCGCTCAAGTCCGCTGTGGGGGGCTTCCTGCTGGACACGCTGGAGGCCCGCAGCCTGCCCGCCCTGTTCAAGCTCGCCGAAGAGTACGACATGCGCCGACTGCGCAGCGCACTGGTGGCGCACACCGCGCTCAACCTTGGCGCGCTGGTGAAGAGCTTGCCGGTGACAAGCCTGGCCGTGAACGTGTGGCAGGACATCCTGAGGGCCGACACGGTCTCGGTGCGCGGCAACACCTGCCTACGCTCAGGCACCCAGCTCGAGCGCTTTCCACTTGCTTGCCGCAGGTCCGGCCGTGCTGCCATCTGGCTTTGCGCTTGCCAGAGCGCGCCTGCCTGCTTGGCACGGGGCTTGCGGCGACCTGTACCTATGGCAGCGGGGGCTTGCCGAGTCTGAACCCTACCCTATGCCACACTGCACCTGTGGCAGGTGGACGAGGACGCTGTGCTGGCGCTGGTTCTGGAGTGCGCAGAGGCGCAGCCGGGTCAGCCAGAGAAGGGGGAGGTGATAGCAGCGCTGCTGCCCTGCGTCCGCTTCCCCTTGCTCAACATACCCACGCTCGTGCGCAACGTGGAGGCGAATGCCCTGCTGATGGCGCAGCCGGTCACCAGGGTGCGGCCCATGGCTCCGTGCGCCGTTGGGGCTGCGTTGCTGCACACTTTGAAGGAATAGGGGGCACGACAAGGCACTCACCTACCGATGACCCACTCCTTCTGCACGTGGACTTGAGCATGCCATGATGGCTGCATGGTTGTGTTGGCTGCTCCATTGTGCTTGGGGCCACCAAGAAGCGTGAGCGCCGTGCGGCAGGACCTGCTGTGCGCTGCGTTCCGCGGTCATCTGGTGATATCCATGCGCCGCAGCCAGCCAGACATGTCACGACTGATGGAGCATGTGCCAGCTGCCTACTGGGTGCAGCCGCAGCCGCCCGCGCGGCCACCCGGGCCAGCGACAGCGGCGGCTGCTTCGGCGCTCGACGACGCCGCGCAGGGTGTGCGCACTCTCGCTCGGCATGCGTGAGGCTGAGCGAAAGACATGCGCTCACGACCGGTTTGATGAAGGGGGACTCTTCCACTGAGGTCACGCATGTTGGGCTTGTAAGCATTTTGGCATGGCATAAGGGCAGGCGCAATAGGCGCTCATTTGCATGGTGTAAAGCAGGTGCTCTGGTGGTGCTCTGCTGCACGCATATGGCAGGCCTGGCAGGGCCATCATGTCCACCCAAGACAGTGGTGCGGTCATATCCAAACTTGGTTCGCCGCTGGTACGGGCGGCAGCGGGCCGCTGCGCAGTGCAGCACAAGAATGTGGGCGGCGCTGCTGGCGCAGGCGGCGCTGCTGGCGCAGGCGGCGCTGCAGGCATGTGGACTGTGCTGCTGTCGGCGTAGTTCCGCGGGCGCCGGGAGCCCTGCGTTTTCGACCCCAGCAGCTCACCCGGGATGGTACAGCCCGGCTCTACACACATGGCTGTGCTTCCATGCGCGCTGATTGCAGGCTGCTTCGCTGCGCCCTATTTGTGCCCGTGGCTGTCCTTCACGCTGGCACTCCTACTGCCCCTGCGGCCTCGCGCAGGAGCTGAGCGGCGGAGGGCTGACAGCGACAGCCCGGCATCATGCCGCAGTGGGCGCGCCTGACCCGGGCGCCGCCCGGGCAGCAGGTCCGCGCAGGCCCTGCCACGCACGTGTCCCTTCCTCTCACACTTTGTGGGTGCGAGGACACACTGCCTGCGAGCATGTTGTTTGTCCTCGCTCCAGGTCCAGGTTGCAGAGCCAGTGACATTCTGACTGTGCTGCATGCCTGTGGTCCAACCATGCTGGGACTCTGAGGCACCGTGCGGAGGATGCTCTGTGCAATCAGCCAGTGCGCTTGTCGTGCCTTCGTGCGTGCTCCGAGCACTGTGTCCGGGCGCATTGCTCCTTACCAGCGGGCACTTTGTGAGAGCGCCATGCGCAGAATGCCTGAACGGCGCCCCCTGCAGAAATAAGCCTGACCATCATCGTGCCCTGGAACAACGCGGCAGCCGCATGGTGCAAAAGGAGCTGGGAGCGGACCAGTCTGCTAATCGGGCAAATGGTAGCTTACATGGGCTCATTGTTACCTGGCGCGCGTGTGGACGGGCGGCAGGGCCGGCCCAGGTCTCTATGGGTCCTCACGGGTTGCCACCGCTGCCGCCGCGCGCGCTGCATGGGGCTGCCAGAGAGCCGCGCATGTGCTTTGCGTCCATTGCGCCCCGCCTCAGTCATGGCGTGCACTGCCTGGAGATCGCCGTCAAACGCGGGCCTTTCGGCCCGTGCCATGAGGCGCAGCTCTCCGTGTGGGTGGTGCGCCAACCGCAGCGGCCCTGCCCTGACATGCCTGGCAATCTGTCATGGAGGTATTGCGGGTCTGGGCGCAGGTTTCATTGGAGCGTGAGCCCAGGCAAGGGTAGGGTTGGACGAGTAAGGGTGTTGCCGGGCCGCACAGTGTCATGCAGCTCGCCGCATGCACCAAGTGTAGCCAGCCTGGCACCATCCTGGCTCGCCTGGCTGCGCACTGCGCGTCTGAGGCATGCAAAAATTGCAGCTGATGGACTGAACGTCCTGCAGGTGTACTCCCCGCGCTTTGACGATGTGGGTGGCGCGAAGCAGCACCTGAGCTCCAATCACTGTGGCGCGGTGTGCATGACAGGGCCGCAGCCGCTTTTTGCGACGGCCAAACGTGTTCCAACCGGGGCTGTTCTGGCCCCGGAGGCCACGGCCGCCGTGTGGCGCGCGTTCCCCCAAAAGCTTGTGACAGGCAAGCAGGCCCGCCCAACGTGTGCGCGCGAGGAAGGCAGGGGCCCCACAGGGCTATAATCGCAGTTTTGTATGGCGCCTGCCGTCGGTGCCCTGAAAGGCGTGCGCATGGCTGACGCGGGATGCAGGGAGACCCGAATATGATCATGACAGACATTGCAACCCCGCTGCATGCTGATGATGCTGGTCCGGGCTATTGTGTCTGTGAGGCGTGCATCCTGCTTTGAGACGCGGCAGCAGGGGAGGCAAGCACCTGGTGGCAATGTGCCAGGCATGGTTGTCACTGCGTGAACAGCTGGCTTGCTGTGCGCTCGTGCTCATGCAGACACTGGCAGCAGCTGAGTGTGGCCGTGGCTGGGCATGCAGGCCTGTTCTCACCACCCTCTACGCTTGTCGCAGAGCGCTTGCCTGGCGCCAAGGTATGCGAGGGTGTCTCGCGGGGCTTCGCAATAATACCACTCCCCAATGTTCTGCACTGCGTGGCCATGCGTGGCATAGTGGCGGGCGCCTACCCCAACCCTTCTTTCTGTCTTGTCGGTACCGCGCGGCCATGCGAGGCATGTGGACCTTCTATCCTAGCCCTGCGCACGGCGGGCCTGGCACCCGACAGCTGCCTTACTATGAACATCATGCGCCTGGCATGTTGTGTCAGGGTTCCCCTTCGTCAGGCTGCTGTGGTGCACAGAAGGCCTGCCTAGGGGCTCACACGTTGTCATTTATTGGGCGCGGTCTTGCTGGTCCATGCACTTGATGACCGACCCTTGCTGTGCATAGCGCCTTGATTCGGCTCGAGGAGCACCACCCAAACGGCTGGTGGGGCGGCGCAGGAGGGCGACATCATTGGCGTGCACTTGGCGCTGGCCGAAAACCAGTGTCACTCCACACACTCGCCGACTGTCGCCGACTGCGCCACTGTTGTCTTCAGCTGCAATGGCACTTTTTCGGGCTGCGTGCGCGTGCGCCCACACACACGCCTGACATGATATGAGTTTGCGTATGCCACCTGTGCATCACTTCCCAGGCTTGCGGCCGAGTCTGCTTGGGCTGCCGGGAAGGGGATGCCGTCCTAGGGTACCCTTGAGCTTTACCTGCTGCCTCAATCTCTACGCTTACCTGCTGCCTGCGCCAATCTCACACCCAGCACACTCACATGCATGCCTGTAAATTCCGGTCATGTGCCTGCTATGAACGGAGCCTGTGCTCTAGTATGAGCGCTCGGACGCCCGCTCATGCTTCTTGCAGCCATGCCCGCAGCGACAGCCCCAAGCAGTGTACTGGCCCTGGGCAGAGCCTGTGGGGGAACCATGTGAGGCCTGTGCGCGTGTGTGCGGCCGTATCCAGCTGGACCTGCATCTTTCTCTGCGCAGTTTGGGCAGTTCTCTATGTTGCGATGCTGATGTCGATCTGCGCATCACAGCTCAGGGCCGCGAAGCCGGCTGGCGCGCATGCGGACCTTCTCAGCGATGGGAACGAAGGCTACCAGGTCGTGGTGGCTGCGCATGAGCCCGGCACCTCTGTGTCGCTGCTGCGCCGCTGCCCGCAGGCGTGTCCTGCTGAGCATGGAGCCATGTAGCTTGTAGGCGCTTGGAAGCAATGGCAAGAAGACTTCCACCTGCATGGCACGTTCTGTCCTTACACATTGCTCTCGTAGTCCGGCCTCGTATGGCTGTATCATGGTCATCTCTTTGTGACGAAGGAGGAAGGTCTGGCATGCTTGCCTGAGCACAACGTTTACAAGGTCTATGCGCTCAGCTAGCCCGGCTCGGTCCCAGGCGCGGGCGCATGGGTGATGGGCCGGTTGCGGCGCTGGCGACTGAGTGCAACGGAACCTGCGCAGGCGCGCGCTGGCCAGCCCACGTGGGTGCTGCACCGCAAGCTGTGCCGCAGAGGCGGCCCGCTGCGCATGCCCCGGCGCGGCTGTGATGACCCGGCCGACCCTCTGGCGCGACACTGGCAGCAGGCGCCGCATGAGTTGACCTCGGACGAGGTGAGGCACTCTAATAGGACACGCGTTCCCTGATCTGTGGACGCGAGCGCTTCCTGGTGATGAGGGCATGGTTCAGGATGACACTCTACCCTAATCAGACTGGATGACACCCTACCCTGTTCATGGTCCAGGATGATGACGACGATGACGACGAGGCTGACGACGGGGCGCGCCGGTTTTATGAGGAGGAGGAGGAGTGGGATGAGGAGGAGGAAGAGCGGGAGGACTCTGACTAGACCCTAGCCAGGTCATTGGCGGCGGCCAGGCTAAAGGCTGCGCGCTGAAGTGCTGGCGGACAATACGAGTCTGGCAGCAGACGATAGGAAGTCATTTTTCTGAGCAACCTGGGATCACGGTCGTACACAGTCTCCATCAGCAGCACAGCAGCTGAGCAGCTTGCAGCGCATCCTTTCCTGCCCAAGTGGAAGGCCGCATGCTGTGCCCGCCTTGTGCAAGTGACGGCGGCCAGCTGGTGGTCTGCGCTGTGGGGTACGGTGGCTGTGAGGTGCTGCGCGGAGGGTGGCGCACAGGTGGCAGCACAGGGAATGGGTTACGAGGTGTACTTGCGTGCGAAGTGGATGCATGCTGTGGCGCTTGTGCCAGCCGCGTGCCAGCCGACATGCGCTCGGGGTGCTGCGCGGCGTACTCGGCGGGTTTGGCGGCCGGGCGGCTGCTGATGAGCCGATGCGGGCGCCTGTCCAAACCATGCACAATGCATTACCATCGCCACTGCCTGCTGGTGAACAAGATAGCTGAGCGTTTGCGCGGATGGCTACTGCGGGAGGAGGCCACCCCATGGACTCAGGTCGTGCGCCAAGTGCGCGTATGTGTAGTTTACTCTGCAGCAGCATGCTCTCAGGCGGGAGCAGTGACCTGCTGCAGTCAACCTAGAGTCTGCAACAGCCACGAACCGGGGCGCGGACATGCAATGTTGGGCACATGTGGGTGTAAGTACATCACCTCACTCTGCTAAACCTGTGAATACTCGGTGATGAAGTGCCACAGTGGCACATGCTGTGCATGTATGATAGGCTGCTGATGTGCCGTGTACACCAGCTGGACCTCAGAGTGCGTGGGCCAGCATGCTTGCATGTCTCGACTGCTGAAGAAATACTTGCTTTGGAAGAGCCTGGCTCTTATGACCCATGGCCCAAGTACGACACGCACCCCACCCCACGGCGGGGTTACATGTGAATTGCCCTTCAAAGCCGAAACAACATACGGCTTACTGCCACAGACAGATTGCGGCGATGGTGCGCCACAAGCAGAGCGCCCCGCGCGGCCAGCTGGGCCCGGTGGAGAGAAGGCAGGCGGACGCTCTGCACCTGCTGTCTGCAGAGGGCACTGATGCTGAGGACCTGCAGCCGGCAAAGCGCGTGCGGAAGAAGAGGTGAGAACGCGCTTGGCATTTGCAACAAATTCTGTTTACATGTCTGCGTGACGCGCGTGTATACAAGCATGCTTGTCCAGCCGGTCTCATCACTAGGCTCCTGTGTGCCTGTTGAACTCCTGCGAGCACGTGCAGCGCACTGGGGTACTAAATGTAGCTGTTGGGATGTTTAGTACAGCCGTCCTGGGCCGCAGGCGGAAAGACGCTCAGGCAGCGGCGCCTGACGACGTGGAGCTCATAGAGTGTCACGCAGCGGAAGTTGCCGTGGTGCGCGGGGAAGCTAGTTGTGCTTGATAGGCGCCTCGCCAGATGTCTGGCCAGAGCCTGCTGCCAGCACTGCTAGGCGGCCTCTGCATGGCGTGGTGCGCTTCTGCAGATAATTGACTGCGTACCTGGGACCTGCACAGAGACGCGACAACCGACCTGAAGCTTGAAGAAGCGCTCGAGGTCGGCGTGCTCACCGCACCTGCGGTGCCCCACACCTCCGCCCGGCGCAGGTCCTGGCGACGCTGCCGCTGGAGCAGCCGGAGGCGGTCGGCGGCCTGCCCGCGCCCGGCGCCTGCGCGAGGCTGCAGCTCGCGCTGCGCCACGGCAGCGGCCCCGACGGCGCCGCCGGCGTGGGCAGCGCCGGCGTGGGCACTGTGCTCGTGGAGGCCGCTGACAGCGCCTGCGTGCCCTGCGTGCGCGCCTGTTCAGCTTCGGCAAAGTGTGCGTAGCCTGTAGTCATGGCAGCGCCCACCGAGCCCGCTGCGTGCACCTGTGAGAGTGTGTGGACTGCCTGCTCAGCAGGATCGCCGCCGACGACAACGCCGGCACAGGCGTCATGCTCATGCGTCACAAGAAGCGTTCTTCAGTTGCTTTCAAATGGGATTGCTAAGCGAGGTATCAAGCTCCTCCATGTATCAAACGTCAGTGCAAACGTGTGCACGTTCTGATCGTCTCCAGACACAGCTGTGTGGGACTGTCCATCCTCCCGGCTGATGTGCACCCTGCATGCGCGGCCAGGGCGCCTTTGCTGTGCCGCCGGGCGCGGTGGCGGCGCTGGCGGCGCTGCTGCGCGAGGGACGCGTGACACTGCGGCTGCAGCCGCCGCCGGGCAGTGCGCACGCAAGCGCTCAGGTGCCGGCGCCGGCAGCGGGGCTGCAGGATGTGCTCAGACATGGAGCGGCGGCAGCGGCTGATGCCTGTGTAGCGTTCGCGCTCACGCCGCATGCGCTTGCGGAGGAGCCTGCAGGTGTGGGCGGACACGTGATTCGGACCCAGATGCGGGCATGCTAGAGGGGCGCATGTCGAGGGCTCTCCATGTCCCAGCACGTCGAGCTTGCAATCGCGGCTGTAGCCCGTGGCTCTATCCGCCATGCCTGAGTGCAACTTGCAGAACTACAATGCCTGTGGTGGCCATCTGCCTGCATGCGTGTCAAACGGTGATGGCTCGCATCCCACTTCCCCTTCATCCTTATGCACAGTTGGCTTGCTCGCTTTTCTCGGGCATGCGTGACTGGGTGGGCACGGCGGCAGACCCCGCGGATGTCCGGCAGCGCCGCTGGAACGCGCACCTGCTCGCGCTGGTGGCCTGGCTCGCGCCGCAGCACGCTGCTGAGGCGCACTGGCCGCCCGGCGAGCGCGCGCGGGCGGGCCAGGGCTCGCAGGGCAGGGCAGGGTGCAGGCCCGGCGGCAGCCCGCGCTCGCCGCGCAGCCCGCGCAGCCCCCGCAGCCCGCGCAGCCCAGTGCGCGCCCAGCGCTACCTCTTATCGGAGCTTCGTGCTGGCTAGCTGCTGCTGAGCTGCCCCGCCATGCGCTATGCTCACGGCAGCTACAGAGCGCCATGTAGGCACCTGGCGCAGGCAGCTGGTGCGGCTACTGCCGAGCTGGGTGGAGTGCTGGATGGAGGGGAGGCTGGCGTTGATGCTGTCTGAGCTTGGTGTGGTATTCACAACTGTCATAAGGGAACATGGCCGGGCCTGACACAGCATGTTTATATTCATGACTGCACATGCCGGTCTGTACACGCACTCTCTGAGTGGCGCCAGCTGCTCTGCTTCGGCGCTGCAGCAAGTACTGAGCGCAGCCTCGGCCCGCGCGCAGCTGTCCCCGGCGCGCGAGGACAGCTTCGATGCGGCAGAGGTCTGCGCGGCGGTGAGGCCCAGCGCGCGCGCGCCCGCGCTGGAGGCCGACCTGCCGGCGCTGCGCCCGGAGTTGCGCCCGTACCAGCGCCGCGCGGCCGCCTGGATGGTCGCGCGCGAGCGCGGCGAGCTGGTGCGCCGTCCGGGCTCGAGCAAGACTCCTGTGCTGTGTTAGGCATAGCCAGTTTCTGCTGTAGCAGTTCAGTCACAGGGGTAGCTTATTTGTATATCACAGAGTGTCCTATGTGCAGACTTCATGCATTACAGTTACACTTTATCGTGTAACCGGCCATGCGCAGCAGCCACATGCATACTTGCCCAAACTTGGCTCTGGTCTTGATGGCGCGCCGCTCACGCAGGCTGATTCGCTGAAGGTGTTGTCTTTGGTTGACTGCTGACCTAAGGCTAATAAATGCAGGGCGTGCCGGCTGAGGGCGCCCTGCACCCGCTGTGGCGCGAGCTGCGCGATGCCGCTGGGCGCGTGGCATACCTCAACCCGTTCACTGGGCGCCTGGCGGCGCAGCGCTTCCCACCGCCGCCGCCTGTGCGCGGCGGCATCCTGGCTGACGAAATGGTGGCGCCCATCACATGTGCACCTGGGACATGTGGGCAGGTTTGCAGTGAACTGTCCCAGAAGATGAGCTACTATTGAGGCAAAGAACACATGAGTTGCACTTGACTGCCTGTAGATTGGTCAAATCGGGGACACGCTTGCTGGTGCCCGAGCTTGCTTTCTCACTGACACTGTAACAGCGCAGCCGGCATCACCCACTCAGCGCTAATCCTGTGCCATCCTGTGCAAACAGCGCATGCACGCATGTCTGCACCCTGCCAGGAGCGCCGAGCCGCGGCGCCTTTGTGCAGGGCCTGGGCAAGACTGTGGAGGTGCTGGCGTGCCTGGCCGCACACCCCTTCCCCGGACCACGCACGCCGGCCGTCCTGGTGAGACTGTGTTGATCACCCGGCGTGTTGAGCCACTTCGGTGGCGTGCAACCCTAGCAGACAGCACATGCAGGTGGTAAGAGGGACAGGTGCATGCTAACGCACCTCTGCAGTGATGTCGCGCTCGTCGCCAGTGAACGAGGTGGAGTCGGGATGCTGCTGCACCAGGGCGTGGCGCCCCTGCATCTGAGGTGTGCGTCCCTCCTCTGCGGCCAGGCGCCGGAGGCGGCAGACGCGGCGCCGGCGCCCGCGCACGCGCCCGCCGCGCAGCCGCGCGTCCTGCGGCCGCGCGTCAAGGCCGAGAGCAAGGAGGAGGAGGGGGAGGAGCGGTCAAGCTCGCCCAGCGCGTCGGGCGCTGCCGGCCCGCGCGAGCGTGACGGCGGCGGTCGCGGCAGCTCCAGCAGCTCATCCGGTGGAGAGGAAGAAGAAGAGGAGGAGGACGAGGGAGATGCGGACGAGGACGAGGGCGGCGGGCGCATCGACTGCGTGTGCGGCGCGACCGACGCGGACCCGCGCGCGAAGGATTACGAGGGCCTGTGGGTGCTGTGCGATGCGTGCGGCGCCTGGCTGCACGGCGCCTGCATCGGCTTCCCGCGCCGCGGGCCGCCCGGCGCGCGCCCCCCGGCGCACCGCGCATGCGCTGCCACCCTGAGCAGGAGAAATGCATTTCTCCTTCATGAGCAGACTTTATCGCAAATAATCTGTGCATGCTGAGACTGCGCTGCAGGCCGCGGTTGTCTGCCTGGCGCAAGCACCTCAGGCCGCGCCGTCTTGCAGGGACGTGCTGCGATGGCGGCTGCCTCATGCCAGCATGCGCTGCTGCTGCGAATGTTCACACGTGATGGTATACCGAGCGAGGTGCCATGAGGCGTGTCCCAGGTCTTCTACTGCGCCTCGCAGGCGAGTACGAATGCGCGCGGTGCGCGGCCGCGCGCACCGGCGCCCGCGTCACCGCCGACTGCGGCGCCACGCTGATCGTGTGCCCGGCGTCCATCCTCAGCCAGTGGCACGCTGAGATACGCCGGCACACGCAGCCCGGTGAGGTCCCTTGGGCGAGCCCGCATGCAGCCCTGTGTGGGCTGAACACATGGCATCCCCCGTGCCCGCATGACCTAGCGATTTGTGTGCAATGGCCTGTCTCCAGCATGCTGCAGAGCCATGTTCATCACTGCAGACGAGCTCATGGGAACGGCTTGCTATCTGAGCGCCTAGCCTGCCGTTATTCTAATAGAATGGCAGTGGTGATGCTTATCCCCTTTCTAAATGAGCGTGCACGCAGGCGCCCTGCGTGTGGTGGTGTACGAGGGCCAGGAGGCGCCCGCCAGCGGCCGCGGCGGCGGGCGGCGGGTGGCCGTCGCAGCCGCCGACCTCGCTGCAGCGGATGTGGTCCGCCTGCCTCAGCCTCTTGCTGTTTATGAGCCTGGGGACACCCTGAGGCTGACTCTGCCAGGACAATGAGCCAGCACATGTTTACATGGCCTGGCGCAATGCATGAGCCTGAGCACTGACCTGCTGCTGGGGACAACATGCTGCACATACACTGCATGAGATGTGCAATCCGGCCGTACCGCTCTGCCGAGCCTGCTGGCAGCCTCTGGCAGCAGCAGCAGCAGCTGTATGCGCATGGCAGGGAGGATTGCGAAAGTTGCAGCAGCAGCATGGTAGTGCTTGTGTGCAATGAGGTGCACGGCGGTCAGGTTAGGGTAGGGGTTCAGGGTCAGGGACAACCCGAATCCGGTCCGGCGCGCAGGTGCTGACGACGTACGACGCGCTGCGGCGGGATGCGCACCGCGGCGCGGACGGCGGCGAGGAGCGCGCGCTGCGGCGGCGCAAGCGCTACCAGGCGCTGCCGACGCCGCTGACGCGCCTGCGCTGGTGGCGCGTGTGCCTCGACGAGGTGCGCGCGGGCAGCCTTTTGTCGCATCAGGTCCAACCCCTTGCGGCATGCCCAGTAAGGTCCTAATCTGATGCGGCCATGTTCGGTGCCTTGCGCGCATGCCCATCAACGGCGGCCTCCACTGAAGGCTTCTGGCACGACCGGCAGCGGACGCGAGCTCTGCTGACTCTGGTCGCGCACCAGCAGCGCTGGGGCTTTGCTTGCGCTGACCTAAACCTAAACCTCACCTCTCATGCCTTGCAACGTGCATGCCGCGTTCCCATCAAGGGGCCGCCTGGCGGGCGCGCATGCGCAGCTGGTGGAGCCGCGCATGTGCTGACCTAAACTTAACCCCAATCTTGCATGTCCTGCAACGGCTGCCCTGCGTTTCCAGCCACGGGGGCGCCTGGCGGGCGTGCAGGCGCAGATGGTGGAGAGCAGCACCGCCAAGGCGGCCGAGATGGCCGCGCGCCTGGACGCGGTGCACCGCTGGGCAGTCACCGGCACGCCGCTCAGCCGCGGCCTGGAGGACCTGTTCGGCCTCCTGCTCTTCCTGCGCGCGGCGCCGCTGGACCAGCGCGCGTGGTGGCTGCGCGTCTGCCAGCGCCCGTACGAGGCCGGCTGCGCGGCCGGTGCGGCCCGGCCCGGCGCCGCCCTGGCGCGCCGCGCATGGGCACGGCGGGGGGGTGGGTCCTGCTACGGGCGGGTCACCACCACAAGGCTTGTGTCTCCGACACGCCTGGCACATGTCGTTGTGTGACTGCCGGAGACACCCCGCAGGCAGGGCAAATAGCCATCGGCTTTGAAGCGGTGCATGCTGTCAGGCAGCATGGGGTGAACGGATGAGTTGATGGTCAGGTACATTCACGCAGGCCGCGCACGGCTGCTGGCGGCGCTGCGGCCGGGCGGCGGCGGCCTAATGTGGCGCACGGCCAAGGCCGACGTGGCGCACGAGCTGGGGCTGCCGCCGCAGCACGCGCGCCTGAGCCGCCTGGCGCTGTCCGCCATCGAGCGCCACTTCTACGCGCGCCAGCACCAGGCGCGAGCATTTCCCGCTGGGGTGCAGGATCTGCCCCACATCCCGGGTCTGCCCCGTCGTGGCCTCCGCCTGTCACGCACCAGGGCTGGCTCCTGGCAGTATGTTGGAGCTTGCATCTGCAAGAACTAGGAAAGGCACCCCTGGCCATGCTTGGGTCCTTGATGCGGGGCGCGAGAGCGCCGCAGTGGGCGCGGCAGGCCCCTTGCGCTGTGGGCTGTACAGCAGGCTCGCTGGAAAGTGGCGGCGCGCTTATCGGGCGCGCCGCGCGCCAGGCGTGCGCGGCGAGCGCGCGCGCGATGCTGCCGGCCGGCCTGCTTGCGGCGGCCGCCGCGGGCGGCCCTGCCGGGCGCTCGGGCGGCCCGGGGCCCGGCAGGCAAGCGGCAGGCGGAGGCGCCTCGGAGGAGCGGTGCGGTCCGGAGCCGCCGGTCGACCTGGAGGGCCCCGGGGAGCTGGAGCAGGCGGCGGCGCGGCGGCTGACGCCGCGCGAGGAGAAGCGACTGCTGGTGCCGCTGCTGCGCCTGCGCCAGGCCTGCTGCCACCCGCAGGCGCGCCATAGCTAGGGCAGGGTAGGAACTTACCCTATCTCAAACCCTATGACTGTCCTCACGAGCGCTTGACGCTGCTGTGCTGCCCTCTCCTGCCGGCTGCGCACGCCGTCGCCGCTCGAAGCAGCAGTGCTGGGCCCGGGTGCTGGACCGCGGCGGACTGGCGCCTGGTGAGGGTGCTGGCTGCCGTGCGCGGCAGCAGGTGCCGACGCGCATGCATGTGTGGCTGCACGCGGCGTTGAGCAGCGCGCAGACACGCTCGCTGCTCATGCAGCCCTGCACAGTAACCCTGAAAGGAAGCGCGCGCGCACGGCAGGTGGGCGCTGGCGGCCTGAAGGCGCTGGCGGCCGCCAAGGCGCCCATGACCATGGACGAGATTCTCGAGGCGCGCCAGGACAGTAGTAGGGTCACCAGCGCCCGCTCCGCCCACTCGCCTGCCCCGCTCCATCAGCGCGCAGCGTTTGTGTGCGGGGTTCAGGCATCAGGCTCGGCGGTGTTTGTGGCCACCGCCTGTTCTTGGTGTTGTGCACAGCTTAAGCGCCTCTTGTGTGGACGCTTATGTGCGTCGTGAAGACAGTACTAGGCAAGATCAAGTGGTGCTAACCAGTACGGCCTCCTGGCGGGCGCAGGTGCTGACCGGGCGCGCGCGCGTGGAGGCCGAGGACGCGCAGCGCGTGCTGCTCGCGGCGCTCAACGGCCTGGCTGGGCTCATGCTGTTGGCGGGCGACGCCGCGCTCGCCGTGGGCACCTACCGCCAGGCGCGCGCCGCTGCGCCCGCCGCGCGCCGGGCGCCGGCGGCCGCGCCCGGGCCTGCGCAGCCAGAGTGCACCATGGCCGCTCCGTTTCGCCATCAGCACGCCGTGTCACGCGGAGCTGGAGCCTGCCGCGGCAGGCAGCGACCGGAGTATACAGCACAATACAGGGTATAGGGTTAGCGCCAAAGTAGAAGAGACTGAGAAGAGATATAGGGGATAGGGTTAGCGCCGGACGCAGGCGCTGGCAGAGGGCGAGGCGAACCGCGGCGCGGTGCGCGTGGACCCGCTGCAGCGCCTGCACACGCTGGCCAACCTGGCGGAGCTGCTGGGCGCGGCCGGCGCCGGCGTGCCGGGCGTCCCGCGCACGCTGCGCGACTCGCAGCTGCTGACCGAGGCGGACCGGATCCGCGAGGCGCGCCCCGGGCCCTCGCCCGCAGGCGTCTCTGATTTATGCTGTGCGTGCTGTGCATGAGGCTGACCGTCAGCTGATGTGTGGACACATGAGGCAATAAGCTTGTCTGTCAGTGCAGAGATTTATCCGCGTGACTGTCAATTCGCGAGAGAGCAGTGCGAGACCGACACCAACAGCATTGATGCCACCGAGCCACCCTGGCGGCTGGTCCTCAACGCACAGGGAGCTCCATGCCAAGTGTCGAGTGTTGTCAGCAGCAGCGCGCTCCTGCTGTGGGGCGCAGGAGTACATGGCGCAGTGGATCGCCAAGCTCGCGGCCGCCGAGCGCGACTACCAGGAGACGCTGGCCGCCATGCGCCGCGCGCCGGGCGAGGGGGCGTCGTCGGCACTCCCTAACCCCCGCTCCAAGCCACCCGCCGCCCCGACCGGCCGCGGCTGGCGCGGCGCGGCTGCCGGCCAGCGCGCGGCGGCGGCGGCGGCGCCCGGCGCCGCACCAGGCACAGGGCAGGACGGCGCCGCAGCGCCGCCCGCCGGCGCGCTGTCCGCGGCGGCGGCGCTGGCGCCGGACGACACGGACGCCTGGTTCCTGGACGCGCTGGACATGCTCATGGCGCACTCGCCCGACAGCGGCGACCGCGCCGCGGAGGCCGTGCGCGAGAATCTGCGCTCGCGCGACCAGTGCGCGCCCCACGCACTGCCCTATGAAACCCTGCCGAAGCAGCGAGGCACAGACGTGGGGGAGCCCGCAGAATATGCTCATATCGCAAGCACATGCTGCGTTAGGACGCTGCTGCTGCAGGCTCAGCCTGCGGCTTGCAGCTTGCGCACTGCCGCGGTGCAGCGCGGCAGGGCTGCATCGGTCACTGCCGTGCTTGTCGGGGACGGATGGGGGCCTGCGCCCGCGCCCCGCACGCACGCGCCGCCCGCGCGCGCGCGCCAGGTACAACCGCGCTGCCAACCAGAACGCGAGCAGCCTGGCGCGCCGCTTCGCCTCCGCAGCCGGCCTCAAGCTGCTGCTGTTTGAGGAGCTGGACGCGCTGGGGGCCGCGCGCGCCGCCGCGCTCGCCGGCCTGGAGGCGCTGGCCGCGCAGGTCGCGGCCGAGCCGGACGCCCTGGTCGAGCAGGCAGGCCCCAAACATGGCATGTGAGGGTTTACACTAACCCCGACATGCACGGGTTCTGCATGTTTAGGGGGGGAGGTCAGATTGCCGGATGCATGGAAAAGGATGTCTGGCGGCGTGAGAGGTCGGACCAAGTCATGACTCGGCCTCGGCCTCGGCTGCTGGGCGCGGTGCTTTCGCGCTTGCATGCGTTGCTGCGGCAAACGACTCCTGTGCTGCCGCCGCGCGCGGCAGGCGGCCACGTGCGGGCGCTGCCGCGCGGAGCTGGGCGAGGGCGGCCGCGTGTGCGCGCACTGCCGCCTGGACGAGCGCTGGCTGGCCTGGGAGCTGCGCCTGTTCAGCCTGCAGAGCCGCGCGCTGGCGGCCGGCGCCGCCGTGTCCGCCGCCGACGCGCTGCGCCAGGTGTCCACACCCACCACAGTTACCTTTGCTAGTAGTGTGTGTTTAACTGATAAGACAGCCTGCGCAGGATGTGCAGGCTGCCGACTCGCGCGGCGTGGTCCATGTGCAATGACGCGCTGCATGCTTGCTTGTTGCTTGTTGGGCGCACCGAGCAGGCCAGTGCTGGCTCCAGGCGCCGCAAAACATCGCTTGCTGCGACAGTTGCGTGCCCTGCAGGCGCTGACAAGTGCGCTGTCAGCATGTGCATGCGACTGCCGCACGTGCAGCGTGCCCAGGAATAATGCTTGCGTTTGGCGGCTGCGAGGTGCTGCGCGCGCCGCGCCGCGCCAGGCTGCGCTCCTGCCCGCCTGCGGGCCACAGCGTGCTCCGGCGCCGTAGCAGCGAGGCCGGCGCTGAGCGCGCGGGCTGCTCGCGTCGCCGCGCAGGCGCAGGCGCAGACGCTGCGGCGCGTGGGCCGCGGCGGGCTGCACGAGGAGGACGGCGAGGCGGGCGGCGGCGGTGGCGACGGCGGCGGCGGCGCAGAGCTGCTCGGCGTTGGCGCGCGCGGCGAGGTGGGCGCCCGTCCCGCCGCCCTGCGCGATGCGCGCCCCCGTGCGCTTTCAGACAGCTCACATGCGCACGCTGGATGCGACCGTCCTGCGAGCTGCTCATGCGAGCTGCGAACCCGTCCTTGCACCTAACCCTAACCCTGCGAGCCCCGGAATGAGCTCGCGAGGGGCAGGTGGGCGGCGTGGACCTGGTGCACCACCCGTCCGAGGCCGAGCAGGCGCTACGGCTGCTGCCGGCGCACCTGCGCGCGCTGCGCGGCCTGCCCCCCGCCGCAGGTGCCCGGCACTGAGCCCTCCTCGCATCCTGGTGCAAGCTTACTCCTGCGCCATGTATCCATGCATGCCTGCATTGTGCCATCAGGGCGGCCTGCCGTCATGCGCCGCTGCAGCAGGAACGGCCGCAGCAGGCAAGATCTGCGTGGCTCTGCCTGCGGCATGGACGAGGGCAAGAGCGGCGCTGCTGCCAGCGTAGAGCTGCAGCTCACGCCTGGCTGCGGGAGCAGCGGCGCGGCGCGATGCCGTCCTGGCGGCCGCCAAGCCCGCGCTGGAGCGGCTGGAGACGGAGCGGCGGCTGTTCGTGCGCGGCCGCGCGCTCGCGCTGGCGCAGGTGCGCGGTTCCCAGTGGCCCCCTCTCCTCCCTCGCGAGCTCTTGGAAAGCTCTCGGCATGCAGGGCGTGAGGCGCATGGTGCGGCGCATGGCTCTTCGCGTCCCGCGTCCTATTTTTGTGCCATTGTTTCCAGCGTTGTGCTTGCGCCACGACGTCCATGCTTGTGGGCGGCGTTGCGCCCTCACCGCCTCCGCCCGGGCGGCGCGTGCGCTGACCGCCACGGCCGGCCGCGCGGCGCAGCGCTTCCTGCTGTACGCGCGCGACGAGCTGGCGATGGCCGCGCTGCGCATCCGCGTGCGCGCGCCCGGCGAGCGCGTCAAGCCGCACGAGGTGCACTTCAAGCTGCACGCGGAGGAGGTGCCCGTCAAGAACAAGGCGCGCGCCCGCCGGGCCGGCCGCGCGCGCGCCTCGCAGCGCTGCCTGCGCGCGCGGAGCTCCGAGCTGCCACCTGCTCATCTCAGCGTTGCTATGCGGTGCACGCTGGCGTCACTGCAGTGCATGTGAAGGCGGACTGGGACTGCACTTGGGCTTGCCTTTTGTGCTCCGTGCTCGGCGGCGGCTGGCAGCTCGTCGCGAGCCGCCGTGCGGGGCAGCGGGTGCGCTGGCGCCTGCGGCGCTGACCGGGCATGCCGCGCAGGAGCTGACCACCGAGCGCATCGTGGCGGAGGCCGACCTGAAGAAGCAGCTGGGCACGCTGCGCTACCTGCAGGGCCTGAAGGCCGCGCGCCAGCGCGTGGCGGCCGCCGCCCAGGGTATGGCCACGCGCAGGGTCTGCACCCGGGCCACACGGGGTGTACGCACACGGCCTGTTGAAGGCTGCCCCTGCAGAGCGGAACACAGTCGGACCGTGTCGGCCTGGCAGAGTCAGCAGGTGCTCCCGACATGAATGCATGTGTGCTTTGATAGCGTGGGTGCGCCCACATGCGATCGAGTGTGGTTGAGCCCTGCGTGAGGCCGTGCAGGCCAGCCGGGGCCGGGCGAGGGCGCCGCGGAGCTGTGCCCGGTGTGCCAGGAGGCGCTGGGCGCGGAGCTGGCCATGCTGCCGTGCGGGCACCAGCTGTGCGTGCGCTGCCAGATGGCGCTCATCGACCGCCTGCCCGGCAACCTGCCGCGGGCGCGCTCCCCGCTCCTGCGGCTTGCTGCGGCTGGTTGCCTGACGTGCGGCACTGCGCTGATTGCCGCACGCTTGTACTTGCTCGCCTTGCTGACCAGCGCTCTGTTCTGCTGGCACCTTTGGCACATGGCCGCCAGACAGACTGCAAGACTACATAGAAGCACGGTTGCGCAGCTAGTCTATTGAAGGGACAAGCTAAGCGGCTCACCATGTGAGTGTGCGCAGTGGGCGCCAGCGTGGTCTGGTCAGACGCGTTGCAGCCCGTGCTGAGCAGCGGCGCGCGCGCAGGCCCAGCGCCGCGTGCTGTGCCCGACCTGCCGGACGCGCACGCTGGTCGCGGACATCGCGTACGTGGACGCGGGCCGCGCGGCGGCGGCGGCGGGCGGCGGCGGCGACGCGGCGGCTGGCGCCGCGGAGGCCGCGGCCGCGGAGGCGGAGGACGGCATCGTCGTGCGCGGCAGCTACAGCACAAAGGCGCGCCGGCCTTTTGGGGTCCTTTCAGGGCCCCTCCAACAGGCACGGATGGATGTCACATGGGAAGGGGAGGGTAGCGAGAAGAGTGACAGCGGAGGGAGGGATGGGTTGGCAGCGGGTGGGCTGGCAGGTACGAGCTGGCAAAACCAGGGCTCCATGGCTACTCAGCGCCGTGTCGGGCGCATGGGTGAACCGCCCTGGGTGGGCTCAGCAAGCGCGCCCTTGGTCGCCACAGCATGGGCGCAGCAGTCACCTCTCAGCGTTACATGCCGACGCAGCGGCAGGGCACTGGCTAGGTATGACCAGGGCCCAACGTGGCCTACAAAACTGCAGCAGGTGACAAGCACACTGGCAAAGCGCATACTTCGTGAGGTGCAGCGGCCAGCGAGGCGCGCTGCTGCAGCCCCAGGAACGACTACAGCGTGGCAGACCATCCCAGTGCACAGACATGCACTGCAGACCACTTGATGCAGCTGCTGGAGACCTCTAGTCCGCCAGGAGCCAGGAGCTGGCCTTTCTCCCACGTGCGCCAAAACACAATGACCCGCTCCCCCTCAGCCCGCTGAGGCCCACCAACACCTGCCTCGCGCAAGGTGAGCCACCCAGCCAGTAGAGCACCTCATCGTACACACAGGCCCGACTACAAGCTATAGCACAGTTCCTATGTCTAGCCCCTCGCGTCTAACTTTATTAGGCTCTTGTGTTCGCTCCTCCGCAGCAGCCTACCGCTCTCCACACGCTCATCGTTGCCCAGCTCGCCACCGCCGGCGTGGCGCACCCGCTCGGCGCGCTCACAGCCACGCCAGCACCCGCTCCGCCTCCGTCGCTTTCCATGCCCTTGGGTTTGCCGCCCGGCGCCCTACTCCTCCATGGACTCCTCCACGTCCAGCTTGGTGGCGCTGGCCCAGCGCGCGCGCTTGGCGTCCTGCTGCTCCGGCATGCCCTAGGGTCTGCCGACCGGCGCCCTACTCCTCCATGGACTCCTCCTCGTCCAGCTTGGTGGCGCCGGCCCAGCGCGCGCGCTTGGCGTCCTGCTGCTCCGGCACGCCCGGCGCCGGCTCGGCCTTCTCCACCTTGTACACCAGGCCCTTGCGGTCGGGCGCGACGTCGCAGACCACCGCCGCGTACTCGCCCAGCTCGCCGGAGACCAGCATGCGGCTGAGGTCGGTCAGAATTGTCTTCTCCATCCAGCGCCGCAGCGGCCGCGCGCCATACCTGCGCCCGTCATGGGGCACATCAGCGTCATGGGCCCAGACTCAGACTCATTGCCAATCTGAGACTCAAGTGACAGGTTGACATCAACATCAAGTGACAGGTCTGGTCAAATTTACATAGAGATTGCATGCAGGGGCATGGGCGGCGCACAGGTGGTCAAAGCTCTGCTCCACCGCATAGTCCAGCGCCGCGTCGGTCAGCTCCAGCGTGATGTGCTTGTGGCGCAGCCGCTGGTTCAGCTCCTTGACCTGCGTCGCCGCAGCCACCGTCACCGCGCAGGCCCGCGCTACAAGGATGCAACACCAGCATGCAGCTGATGTCAGCAGTCTGTCCACAAAAGTTTAAGCACGTAGAATGTACGTGCAGCAGCGGGGATGGGCATGTCAAGACAGTGTGACCTTGGATTTTGAAAAACAGGAGCAGGTCTACCCCAGGTACCCCGGGGGCGCGCCTGCAAGCGCGCGATCTTGCGCAGGTGGTCCGCGCCCAGCGGCTCAAACACGACCACGTCGTCCAGGCGGTTCAGGAACTCTGGCCGGAAGTGGCGTTTGACCACCTGCGCCATGGCACACTGCCTGTCGGCATCTGTCGGACAAGCGACACCATCCCGTGCCAGGCAAGTGTGCAGGGCATGGCGACTGTACGAAAGTCCAGGGCTCCCCAATCGCATAGCCCAGCTCAGGGTAGGTCCGATATACTGACAAAGCCGTGCACAAGCGGCCGCGCGCCTCCATGACCAGGTCCTTGGCCGCGGCCGACTTGCCGCGCTCCAGCAGCAGGTCCGAGCCCAGGTTGGACGTCATGATGATCACCGTGTTGGCGAAGTTGACGGTGCGGCCCTTGGCGTCCGTCAGCCGCCCGTCGTCCAGCACCGCCAGCAGCACGTTCATCACCTGCGCCCCCGCAGCGCGCAGCATGCGTCAGCGCGCGCCACCCACAGCAGTCTCAGCATACAGACAGCCGCTGGGGTGCCTCAGAAAGAAACGTCATCAACATGCACTAACTGAGCGGCCGACATGCTTTCCGCCACAGGCATACGCGTCTGAAGCGCCAAGCAAAAACAGCGCGCACCTCGCGGTGCGCCTTCTCCACCTCGTCCAGCAGCACGACGCTGTAGGGCCGCCGGCGCACAGCCTCGGTCAGCTGGCCGCCCTCGTCGTGCCCGATGTAGCCCGGGGGCGCGCCGATCAGCCGCGCGACCGTGTGCTTCTCCATGTACTCGCCCATGTCCAGCCGGATGAGCAGCTTCTCGTCGCCGAACAGCAGCTCCGCGAGCGCCTTGGCCAGCTCGGTCTTGCCGACGCCGGTGGGCCCCAGGAACAGGAACGACGCGCCGCGGACGCGGCTGGCCAGGCCCGCGCGGCTGCGTAGCACCGAGCTCGCCACCGCCGCCACCGCCTCCTCCTGGCCTGCCGCCCAACATGGAAACATACTCCTGTTGACTCTGTTTCTGAAATCAGATTGGGCTGGAATCTTCTGTGAATTTCAGCCAAGTGATGCATGCATGCCTCAGAGCAGACGGCAGGTGCGGCACCAAGCGCATGCGCTCCAGACTGGCTGCAAACATTCCCGGGGAAGACCGTGCAGCAGGGGCGCGCGCACCCACGACCCGCCGGTGCAGCTCCTCGCCCAGGCGCAGCAGGCGCTCCTTCTCGCTCTCGCACAGCCGCTGCACCGGGATGCCCGTCCAGCGCGACACCACGACCGCCACGTCCTCCGCCGCCACCTGCCGCCCCACAGGCGCCTGCACGTGGGCCGCTGCGCACCCAGGAGAGGAAGCACACATAGATGGATGCACAGTCAGCTGGCGCATGCAACGCCACAGATCGCCTGTGATGCGGCAAAGAGTGATGCTGGGCAGGAGGCCAGCGCCGGGGCGTGAGCGCGTCTGGCGACGCACACAGGAACATGTGCATATGTGGATGTACGGTTGGCTGGTGCATGCAATGCCGCAAGACAGGTGAATGCGGAGATCAGTGCCCAGCAGGAGGCCAGCGCTGCGGCGGGGGCCGCGTCCGGCGGGCGCACCTCCGCGCTCAGCATGCTGTCGGGCGGCAGGCTCTTCACCTTGGCCTGGACGGCGGCCTCGATCTCGGCCAGCGCGCCGTACCTGCGCTGGCAGGCGCCGCGTCACTTCGCTGGACGAGCACGCTTACTTGGCAGCATATTGTGAGACTCGCTGGCTTGCGACACGCCTGCGGCACAGCAGCGCACCCTGCACCAGCACCGGCCGCAGAGCCCAGGTCTCTGCATGCGGGGCGGGGGCACACTTGAGGTCGGCGACCATGGCGAGGTCGTAGCGCGCCTCGGCCTCCTTCAGCTTGACGCGCAGCTCCTCGCGCTTCTTCTGCAGCGCGCGCAGCTCCTCCATGTCCTTCTTCTCCTGCTCGTAGCGCATCTGCGCGGGATTCCCCGCACGCGGTCAGCGTCGGGCCGCGCTGCAAGCTGCTGCGCATCCAACAAAGCACCAGCCATATCTTGGACTCCGAGAAGAGGAGTGCGGAGACGAGCAGAGGCATGTCTCCCGGGGCGTACAAGGAGCGGGCGGAGCTGGTCCTCCAGCGCGGCGAGCTCCTTGCGCACTTCCGCGAGGCGCTCCTGGCTCGCCTTGTCCTTCTCCTTGCTCAGCGCCTTCTCCTCCACCTGGCCGCGCGCTGCCGCCCACTCAGCACCTGCGCAAGTGCCGCGGGCCCATGCCCGCATGCAGGCTGTCCGGTCATGCGATGGCTGTCACAGCAGCGGCTCGAGCGCGAGACACATTCTTCTGAGCGGACCGCGCGGCACAGGCGCTGGCGGGGCACCTGCAGGCGGTACTTCTGGCGCTGCATGTTGTCGATCTCCTCCGGCACGCTCTCCAGCTGCACGCGCTTGTTCGCGCACGCCTCGTCGACCAGGTCAATTGCCTTGTCCGGCAGGAAGCGGCCCTGCGAGCGTGCAGCGGGCTTCAGCACGCGGCCGCGGCGGCCAAGAGCGCGTGCAGGCAGGGTTCGCATTGCCATGCATCTTCGCGCGCGGCAAAGCATCATGTGCAACAAGGGAGGCGCCAGAGGCCAGGGCTGGTGTCCGAATGGCGCGCTCTCAGCCAAGCGCGGCGCAAGAGCAGCCTTTTGCTGCAAGCAAGCCCGGGACCCGTTGCAGGCAGTGTCAGTGGTGCCGGTGTGCCGGGACGCGCCTGGATGTAGCGTGCAGACAGCTCGGCGGCCGCGACCAGCGCGCGGTCGGAGATGCGCACGCCGTGGAAGCTGGCGTAGCGCTCCGCGATGCCGCGCAGGATGACGATCGTGTCCTCCACGCTCGGCTCCTCGACGTGCACCTGCGCACGGCGTGCGGGGCCTCAGCAGGCGCCATGGGAGACAGTAAACGAGTGCAGGCATGGCACGTCTGGAGGCAGCCACAGCCTGCAGCAGCAGCATCTCGCACAACATGCAGCCCTTTCGCAAGAAGCCTAGACAACAATGAGGCTGTCCAGGCCTATGGCATGAGGGGTTGTCAGGCGCGCGCCTGCTGGAAGCGGCGCTCGAAGGCCGCATCCTTCTCCATGTACTGCCGGTACTCCGCCTGCGCGGTCCAGCACGATCAGCAGCTGTGCGGCGCAGATTGCCCAAAGGCAGACCCATTATTGTTTCATCGTCAGAGCAGTGGGTCGCCCGGCGCGTTCAGCATATGCGCGACGCGACTCAATGGTGCTCTGCAACGGCACTTCATGTGCAGCTGTGAGAAAAGGACAGAAGCCGCGGGCGGCCGGCGTGGCACGCGGGGCGCACGATGGTGGTGGCGCCAATGCAGCGCAGCTCGCCGCGCGCCAGCATCGGCTTGAGCATGTTGGCCGCGTCCATGGCGCCCTCGGTCTTGCCCGCCCCCAGCACCTGCGCATGCGGCCGGCCTCATGCAAATTGCCGTCTGCTGCGTCCTGGAAGGCGCCACCAAATCATACGCTTAATCATTGAAAAGCTTAAGACTGCTATATCCAGCGACCAGAGTCGCGGGGAAATACTAGGCAGCGCCGCAGGTCTGGGCGCACCAGGTGGATCTCGTCGATGAACAGGATGATGTTCTTGGCCTCGGTGACCTCGCTCAGCACGCTCTTTATGCGCTCCTCGAACTCGCCACGGAACTTTGTGCCCGCGACCAGCGCGGCCATGTCGAGCGAGATGACGCGCATGGTACGGAGCGTGGCCGGCACATCGCCGTTGACAATGCGCTGCGCCAGGCCCTCCACGATCGCCGTCTTGCCCACGCCCGGCTCGCCGATGAGCACCGGGTTGTTCTTGGTGCGCCGGCACAGGATGCGCACGACTCGCCTGATCTGCAGCGCAGAGCCAAAGCGTCCACAGTCAGCACAGCATGCATGAAACCTCAGTATTCAGGGCATCTTGCAAACAGCGTACTTTGGCAAGCATGCAACCATGCTGCAAGCGCTAGGAGACATGCAGCATGCAGCATGGGTGCTGCACCGCATTAAATCCTGACAGTAATATTGAGCCAGCCACAACAATACAGTACAAACACGTGTGGGGCATGATCGGGGGTCATGGTCAAGATTTTCTTAGGGTAGCTAGTGCGCACCTCCTCATCCCGGCCAATGATGGGGTCTAGGTGTGCGGCTTTGGCAGTGAGGTCCGTGCCATACTTGGTCAGCGCCTCAAATTGCTGGTCGCTGCTGCGCGAGTCCACGGTCTTGTTCTCGCCGCGGACAGAGCCCAGAGCCGTCTCCAGCTGGCTCTTGCTCACCCCTGCAGGCGCCGCAGCACACGCGTGCTTGGTCATGCAAGCGCTGCCCAGGCCGGGACCTTGAACATCATAAAGTTTACAAGCTTAAGGAGGCGTGTCAACCTGCACGCGCTTTTGTGTTGCGTATGCTTACCCCGGGTGCAGGTAAATGTTTGTATTTGCGAGTCGTGCTTGTGCACAAAGCACTTGGCACAAGGAGCGCACCAGACTCGTTCAGGGCCTCGGCCACATCCTTGTTGTCCAGCACGGCCAGCAGCAGCGTGTCCACGCTGAGGTAGTTGTCGCCGCGCTTCTTCTGCAGCTTCACGGCATCCTGCAGCACCTTGCGCAGCTCGCTGCCGATCTCCGCCTGCGCAAGTGCGCCAGCTCTTCGGGCCTCAGTCGGTTCCTGGCTGTCTCAGCGGCTTGGTATAGCCTGAAGGGTAGAGCAGGTGCTTGCCTGGTCGGGTGGCGGCGAGACTGACGGTAGCCGCACGAGCTTCTTTTTCAGCACGCGGATGATGGAGCGCAGCGTGTCCTCGTTGGCGCACTTGAGCACGGCTTGCCGGCCAATGCCCTCCGGGTCCTCAAAGAGCGACAATTGCCAAGTGCAGCGGCGTGACCTGCAGCGTCAAGCTTGCATTTAGAAATCGCCTAATAGCACGCATTGCTTGCTAGACGCTGTCGCCCCTCTTGTTGCACAGGCTGGCGAGTGGCTTGGCAAGCCCTTACGTTGCACACAGCGCGCCTGCTGGTGGTTGTGCTCCACTGCCTGCTCCTGCGCGGCATTCAGTGCTTCCAGCGTCTTTTCGGTAAACTTGTTGGGGTCCATCCTGCCTCGTTGCTAGTAAGCTGTGCACAAATACGGATTTCACAGTGCGATGTGTACAGTAAACTTTTGCTGTGTGCAGCGGTGCTCGATTAATATATAGCCAAGGGGGGGAGCATCGGGAAGCAGCTAGGCTGTTCGATTAGGGCGCGGGGGTTACGGGCGAACGCCTCGTACCAAAAGCATGACAAGCATACTTTGCTACTCCTTTGTGATAAGCTCCGATCATGCTGACCTGTGTCCTTTGCGGTTCAGTTGGAGGCAGTGGTGCGGCGCGTGCTGGCCGTCACGCGCGCCGACGCCAGCGCGCGGCTGCTGGTATTCTCGCAGTGGGCGGACGTGCTGGAGCTGCTGGCGCACGCGCTGCAGGTGCCAGCCCCGCTCTGATTGCCTCCAGGGCAATGTCATCCCAGCAAGCTCACAGCATCGCAGGGCTATGCCTAGCTTCAGGCGCATGCATGCAACGCTTGTGTAGTTGTGGTTTTGCTGTCTGGGGATGCATAAAATAAAGGTGTTTCCAGTACGTGTGTTAGTCCATAGACAGTTGTAAAAAAGAGTTGGGGCGCTTGCACAGGCCAACGGCGTGCCGTTCGTGCTCGGGCGCGGGCGGCGCGCGATGGAGGACGCGGTGGCGCAATTCCGCGCCGCGCCCGCGGCCGGCGCGCACGCTGCCAAGGGCGGGCCTGCACGCACGCTGCTCCTGCTCATCAAGCAGGGCGCCAACGGCCTCAACCTGACGGGTGCGCCAGCACGGCAGGGGCCCCGCCGTCACTGCTTGCCTGTCTCACGCAGTGTGCCAGCATGCTGTAGGCGGGTCCTCCTCATGCGGGTCAAAAAGGCGCCGCGTGCAGAGCGCGCATGACATTTCTGGGCTGTGCCGCAGATGGTTTGCAGGCCCGTCCTCCGTCCTCCCATTGCGAAGTGAGCCTGCCTCAGGTCAGCGCTCGCAGCGCGCCGGGGGCGCTCCAACGGCAGCCGGCATGCAGCCGCATGCAGAGCGCCCGCACATCACACCTCTCTGTGCGCTGCACAGCTCGTCCAGCAGGGGCGAATGGCTGACGCATAGTGGGATTAGGACACACGGTAGCGTGTGCCCTAAGGTGGCCATGCTGGCGCAGAGGCGCAGCACGTGGTGCTGGTGGAGCCGCTGCTGGACCCGGCGGTGGAGGCGCAGGCGCTGGGGCGCGTCAACCGCATCGGCCAATCGCGCGACACCTGGGTGCACCGCTTCGTGGCGCGCGCCCCGCCCTGCACGCGCCGCCGCCCTGTTGTGCGCCAGATGGCCAGATGCTGTCGCAGGGCCGCTGCTCATTACTTGCTGCATGTGCGCCGCTCTCCCGGCCATGTGCTGCGCAAATGTCCAAAGGCACATGCTGGGGCGCATGCAAGAGACCCAGGTCACAGGCACGGTGGCCACGCGTGCTCGCAGGTGAGCGCGAGCGTGGAGGAAAATGTGCACCGCCTGTGCGCCGCGCGCGCGATCGCCATGGACCTGTCTGGCGCCGCGCCGCGCCGGTCAGAGGCGCCGCTGTCCGTGCGGTGCGCCGCAGCTCACATTGATTCGCACAGACCGCCACATTGTGCTTGTCAAAGTAAGTGTCAAAGTGCGCTGTCAGGCGTCCTGATGCTCAGCATCACACTGAAGTCTAAGTTAGAGAACTATCTGCTTGCACAGAGACGTCGCAGTACTGCTGGACCAGAGCTGGACCGCGCCGGGGGGCAGCAGCGCACCCGCCGCGAATGATCAGGCCGGCCCCAGAAGGGCAGCAGATCCAGCTACTGGGCCAGGGCTGCCATTGTGAATCAGGAGTGACAGGCTCTTCGGGGCGTCTGTTCAACAAACTCTGTTGGCACCGTGTACAGTGGAGCAGGTGATTGTAGACTGAGACTTTTGGTACATGCAGATTATTTCTGCAATGAGTTACAATGTGTGTACAATGTTTGGCTCTTGATTTAATGACCATCGCTCTGCGAGCATGCGTGCCCTGCCGATTCTGGGCTCTGTAACGCTGCAACACCACACCCTAGCTACGCCCACTTGCCTAGCGTAGCCTAGCCAAGGCTACGCTAGCACTGCTCAGCGCTTCAAACTGTATCTCGCAGCACAATTGCAGTATCCATGCAACTCGAAACCGCTCTGCTCTGCTAGTGCTCTCGCTGGCTCAGACCATGGCTGCCATCTTGCTTCATACTGTTCTGGCTGCTGCAGTGCAGCCTGGCTGAGATGCAGAGAGCCATTTAGACTTGTTGAGGTCAACACTCGTGGCTTGTCACCAGTCTGCCCTCTGGTTTTGCGGGGCCTCTGCGAGCGAGCCACTAGCGCCGCTTACAGCGCCCTGTGTTGTCTGCTGACAGGTAGTGCACTCGTTTGTCCCTATCACGCACTGTATGTCTGCGTCTCGTGGCCAACGTGCGACTCTAGTACTAAGCACAACAAAGTCCCCAAAGCTCTTGTTTGCTTGCTTGCTTGTTTCGCTCTCTTGTTAGTCGCTCCGCCTCGCTTGCAGCCTGCTTATGGCTTCCAGTTGTCAGCCTGTCACCAAGTGACCAGGGTCGTTCCCTGTCAGGTGCCTGCTCAACTCGACAGCGGTGTACCAGGTAGCCATCTACTGGGGCGAAGAGTGCCAGCCCTGCTGCACGGCTCGCTGGCGACCCGAAGGCGACCATGGCGAGCGCCGCCCTGCCGCAGCGGCAGGCCAAGGCGTTCGACCTGGCCAGCAGCATGCGCGCGCAGCTGCTGCAGGCGCGCCGCCGGCGAGAGCAGGCGCTGCAGCAAGCCGCGAGCAGCGGCCTGGCAGCGCACGCGCGGCCCCAGGCTGGCGCAGCTCCGCCTGCCAAGCGACAGCGGCTGTGCGCCGCGCGGGCCGGGAGCGCACCCAGCACCGTGTGCGCTGTGACGGCCGCACGCGACTTGGAAGCAGCTGTCGCAGGATCTGCAGCGTGGCAAAACATGCATGGAGCGTGCTGCGTGAAACTGCCAGCCGATTGCGCGCTGCAGGGCCAGCCGGCGCCAGGCGGGCTGGCCGCGGCGGTGCTCGCGCATGTGCTGCAAGGCAGAGCGCTTGCGGTGGCTGGGCAAGGCCCGCGGCGCGCCTGGGCAGGGCAGGCCGGGCGCGAAGGGACCCCAGAACATTGGCAGGCTGCATATGGGGGCGGCTATGCAGGCCGCGACGTGGCCGCGGTCCCGGCACAGGCTCTGGGGTACACCCGCATGTCTGCGGGCCCCTGCGGCGGGCTGCTGCCGCTGCTGGAGGCATGGGGCGGCAGCGACGGCTGTGCGCCTTCTGGCGCGGGCGTGAGGACGCCGTCCCAGTCCCAGACGCCCATGCCTCGCCTGCAGGGCCCAGCTGCGCGGGGCCGGCGCGCGCCTGCTGCTAGTGGCAAGAAGGTGCGGCGCTTGGCAGCGCATGCGACCCCGTGCCTGACAAGGCCAGGGATGCAGGGCGGTTTTTGCATGCGGAGCCAAATGAAAAGACCTGCATACCACTCCTGGCTATCATGGCAGGGCTTCACTCGCCAATGTGGACCTGCCGGCTGGGACAGGCACCAAAGAAGGCACGAAGGGCAGCCGCGAGCGCCGCTTGCAGCGCGGCGCCCGCCGCTGCCATGCTGCGGCCGCCGCCGGCGGCGCAGCCGCTGCCGCCGCCCGGCTCATGCTCGCGCGCAGCGCCCTGGCCTGCGCTCGCGCTGCCGCACCATGCCAAGCCGTTGCCGATGCTTCTGCCGCGCGCCGGGCGCGTCAGCGCGGAGGCCTGCCGCCAGCGCCTGGGCGGCAACAGGCGGCGGCAGCCCTTCACGTTCATGGCGGACGGGGATGGCCCGGCACACAGCAGCGGCGGCAGCAGCGGCGGCAACGGCGCCGGCGCCGCCAAGGCCGCGCGCAGCCTGTGGGCGCCAAACCTGCACACGGCCGCGCACGAGTCGCGCGCGCGGCTGTACCGCCTGTGCCTGCGCCGCTCCCGCATCGCGCAGCTGGGCGTGTACACCATCGGTGCGTGCCCCATGAGAGTGCTAGAGGACAGGGCAGGTGCAGATGCCTCTTGCTTCATGCGACTTGGCTGCGCATATGCTCGCCGTGGCAGCAGCGCTGCACTGGCGTGGCCGAGCGCAGCTCACGCTGTCATGGCCGCGTGCCGGATGGTCTCAGGAGCGCAATGTGCGCCGCGGGCAGAGCACATACCTGCGGGCCAGCTGGTGATCGAGTACGTGGGCGAGCTGGTGCGCCGGCCGGTGGCGGACGCGCGGGAGCGCGCCTACGCCGGCGCCGGCGCCGCCGGCGCCTGCTACATGTTCGGGCTGGATGCGGTGCGGCCAGGGTAGGGTAGGTTTAACCATGCTCACCCGCATGCCTGTGCTGACAGACATAGGCCTTAGAGGAGCGGGCGCAAGGCGGAGACGCTGCGCCTGCACCCGCTCTTGCGCTGCGGAGACACGGCCGCGCGCGCGGGCGCGCAGGACCACGTGATCGATGCCACGCGCGCGGGGAACCTGGCGCGGTTCATCAACCACTCGTGCAGGCGTGCTCCATGCTGCTGGGCAGGCTCTGGCAACATGCTCATCGGCACCTGCAGCAGTGCATGCTGGCGCTTGCATAAGGCCTCTGCCTGCCCATGCTGCGCGCACGCATGTCAGCTCTTGGTTCTCCTGCCAGAGTCTGATCGCCATCCAAGCCTTGACATGCGCAGTCGCCGCCGCGCGCAGCGCGAACTGCAAGGCGCGCATCGTGGCGTTGAACGGACGGCGCCGCGTGTTCTACTTCGCCAGCCAGGGGCTGGCGCCCGGCGAGGAGCTCACGTGCGCGCCTCGATCAGCCGCCGACAGCTAAAGCGCAGTGCTAGGTTGCAGACAAGCACGCTCCCTATCAATGCATGCAAGCTGCTGTCAAGTCAGGTTGCGGTGTTTCGGCGTCATGTCTGCCTGCAGCTTGCAGCGGCCAGGTTTGTGCTGTGCATGATCACTTGTGGTTGGGCCTGCGTGGATGCACGGGCACATGCAGGTTTCACACGGACGCGCTACCCTGCAGGGTCGACTACTGCCTGTCCGGCAAGGCGGAAGCCGGCGCGGCTGTCGCCTGCAACTGCCGCGCCCCCAACTGCCGCGGCGCCCTGTGATGTTGACCCTGTTGCTGCGCTCGGGGCCGCAAGCGCCTGCAATGGCCGCCCCTCTGGCGCAACCTGGAGGTGGCCGCAGGCGGGAGGGGCTAGCGGACATAGGCAGCAGTGATGCTGGCCCGGCAGATGTGCGCCTGCTGCACCACGCGAGCAGCGCATACGTGCTGCTCTCTGTGCAGCAGTCAGCTGACGGGACCCTGTTGTACCAACCACGACAGCACATGCACTGGTAGCTGCGGCCCAACCTTCTTATATGTCACTGAATGCATGCCTGATTCTAAGTACTGTTACAGTATGCATGCCTGTACATTAGACAGACAGGGCACATAGAATTGGTCGGGTGGGCATTGGTATGCCGCCCCAGCACAGCGTGACACTATGCAAGTTGTAAAAGCACCCGTGCCCACCGCTCCCAGCGCAGCGCTACGCCTAAGCCTAGTGCCATACAGGCCTGATGAAGCTGAACGGGCGCAGACAGCAAGCAGTGTTTTAGACAGACAAGGCACGACACGCGCAGTCCTGATGTGTCCCGCCCCAAGGCTCCATCCAGCTGCGCATGCAGCCCGCTGCGCAGCAATGGCCATCGGCAATTGCCTGCAAGGCACCAAGAACGACCCCGCCCGCAAATGCTCACCAGCCTCTCACACACTCAACCATACATCCCAAAACCCAAGCCGTCCGGACACATCTTGGGGAGCAGCACCCCATGAAAAGGACACGCTTACAGGGTCCCACGATGAGAACCTGGCAGGTGCAGACAAGCACACAGCCTGGCAACTATAGCATGCACGCAACCAGTCAGTTGTCCTGATATGTGCCACACAACTGGCCCAATGGCTCGCAGCCCCCGTGACCATCCGCGCGGTCCAGCTCCTGGAGGTGCAGGCCAGACGCTGCCCCGCGACTGCTTACCCGCGGGCGCAACGCCGCTGGGCCAAAGCCGGCGCGCCAGCAACGGCCTTGTGACGCCGGCGCTAACACCACAGGAGCCAGCCGCAGGGCACAGTCACTGCAGCACCCAGCGTTACGCTGTGACATGGCAACACATGATGACCGCGCGCACGCCAACAACAGACGGCCACACCAGGCGTGCAATTGCTGCCGGTGTCGCGGGGTATACTGCCACGCCCCGCTACGCGCCTCAGGGGCCGATCAGACCCTCGAGGGGCTACGGAGGCCTCATGAGGCAAAGGGGCAGCGCAGGCCCAGGACATCAGCTGCGCCACTGCGCTCGAGCAGGCGCCAGCGGCCAGAGGACCTTCAGGCACCGAGGGAGGCGCGCAGGCCTTGCGACGACACGAGCCGCGTCGCATCGACGCAGCCAAGGCCGGCGGCAGCGAGCGCGCCATGCGACGAGCGAGGCGCGCAGGCCTCAGGACGTGAGCTGCATGACCTTGACGGCGCCGAGGCTCGTCGCCGCCAGCAGCGTGCGCGAGCGCGGCTTCCAGCAGACCGCGCTGATGAACTGGCCGCCCTCGGCCGCGGCGGCGCCCGCGACCGCGCCAAAGTGGCGCTTGGCGATCGCCTTGGACATGGCGCGGTAGTATACAAACACCTGCACGCCAGCTTTCCAGTCAGGTTACAAATGACAGAAGGAGAGCGCAGAGCAATGTCATTTGCTTGCAGTCGCTCCGTCCGACTCTCGTGTCACGCCGCGCCCCTGGCCTTATGCTGCACAAGTGCGGGGCAGGGGCCATGCTTGGAACGCAGGCCATGCCCCACTCCCAGCCATCACTCCCCACAAGCCACAATGGCCAACCATCTCGCCCTCGCTGCACTTGCAGAGGCCCTGCCAAGCAAGCACCCCTCCGCGCAAGCCGACCCAGGACATGCCGGGCGGGCGCACTGTGTGCTGCCAGCACGCAGCGCAGCACATGCACCGGCAGCACTGCGCGTTCTGCCTCCCTGTCGTGCCTGCAAGGCATGCCTGTGAAACCTGCAAGCCCTAAGCTCGAGGCCGCGCGCAGGGCGCGCGCCTCATTGGTCTCGGAGCCGCAGGCGATGAAGTCCTGGTCGACGCTAAGCCCGACAAAGTTCTTCTCGTTGGTGTGGCCGCTGAAGTTGCGCAGCGCGCCCAGCGAGCGCACGTCCCACAGGCGCAGAGTAGAGTCGGTCGACGCGGACACGACCTCGCTGCCCGCAATGAAGCGCACATACGAGACCGCCTTGCGGTGGCCTGCGGCGCATGCACACTCCATGAGGCGTGAGACGCGTGCATTCATTTAGGCGCCTGCCACGCAAGGCATCAGGCGCGTAGACTAGCTGGCGAGCGCGAGTTCCATGTGAGCTGCGCGTGAGGAGGCTCTGATCCGTCCGACCTCCGCCCTGCCGAGCGAGACCAGTGCAGGCCATGCGCTCACGTCTGGCGCTGCATGTCTGCACAGTAGACGCGTGCTCTGCCTAAATGCAAGCTGCTGCCTGGGCCATACTCACTGGCAGGACCCCCCGCGCGCGCACCGGTGAACAAATGCACCGGCCGCGCGGGGCTGCGCAGGTCGAACAGGTGCACAGCCTGAGCCACGCTCACTTGGCAGGCCCCCCGCGCGCGCACCGGTGAACACGTGCACCGGCCGCGCGGCGCTGCGCAGGTCGAACAGGTGCACGTTGTGGTCGGCGCAGCCGACGGCCACCTCGTGCGCGCGTGCCGGGTTGTACTTGGCGCAGCACACGTTGGCGCGCAGGTCGATGGCCGCCACCGCGCTCGGCTGCTTGGTTGACCAGACCTGCGCGGGCGCACAGGCGTGGGGCGCGCGCAGCGTTGCCATGCTAGGATTGGGGTTGGGGTACCCCAACAGCACTCCTGCACGGCGGCATAGCTCTCCCAGCCAGCTGCTGCGGCCCATTATGTAGCGCTGACCCCTGGCTCGAACCCAAACCAGGTCACTCTGCTCAGTCACGCCGAAAGCGCTCCGTCCCGTTCGCCTGAGCACGCCACCTGCCCGTCATGCTGGCACGGCAACCAGCTGCTTGCACATGCCGCCGGGCGACTCAGAGGCCACCCAACGCCTGCGCCGGCCGCCCAGCGCGCCGCGCGCCCCGGGCCCGCCGCGCGCGCCCCGGGCCCGCCGCGCGCGCCTTGACCCAGCCGTCGTCCGAGCCGGAGCAGAAGAGCGCGGGGTCGGCGGCGCAGAAGTCCACGCTCCAGATGCGCTTCTCGTGCGCCTCCCACTCCGACACGGCCGCGCCGGCCTGCGCGTCCCACAGCGTCGCGCAGCCCTCGTAGTCGCTGCTCACCAGGTGCGCCTGGATGTACCTGCGGCGCCGGGCAGGCTGGGGTTAGGGTGAGCCACACAACTGCTGACCAGGCGCGCGTGGGTGCGCCTACCCCGATGCAGCAAGGCAGGAGCGGCAGCAAGTGCAAGCGCCTGCGATGAATGCTCAGCACGAATAGCGGCACAGCTGCGCTTGCCTCAGGGCAGGCAAGGAACATGACACAGAAGTGACTGAACATCTAACCCCCCTGCTCCAGCGCGGGCGGCACCGGTTCCAGGAGAGGCAGGACAGCTTGGAGCGCGTGATGAGCTCGCTGGCGGGGAAGTGCTGCTCGGCGGTCGGGTGCGCGAGTACGGCCGCGTACTCGAACAGCGAGATGCGCTTAGACACGCCGGCAGTCGCGAACACGCCGCCCTCGCGGTCAAACTCGATCGAGGACAGGATGGCGGCCGACTGGCGCGCGCTCGCGCGCGGCAGCTGTGCGATCACCTGCGCGGTGCGCTTTGCCGGTCGCCTCGCAGATGGGGTCAGGGGACTGGCCTGCGCCGCCTGCCTGGGCTGGCCACGGCGCGCCGGTAGTGGCAAGGCTGCGTCCTGCGGGTGACCAGGGGTCGACAGGCGGCAGGGCTGCCGCCAGAGTGCACGCCCGCAGGCGTGCACACATGCACGGTAGTCTGCATGCACAAACATGCACATGGTAGTCTGCATGCACAAACAGCCTCATGTTCAGCATTGACTCGGCTCAGTGAAGCTCCGCAGAAGCAGCCTGTCAGAGCGTTGCACAAGCTGTCAGATATTCGGAGCGCGCAGTTGAGCTCGTTCTTGACCTCACGGATGATCCCCTGGACGCACTCAGTCGGGCAGAGCCTGCCCCACGCGAGCGCGTCGCAGCGGCGGGCCGCACCCGCAGCTTGCTGCAGTGCGTGAACACGGACAGCATGCGGCTGAACTCAGCCAGGCCGCCGCTGGCCAGCACCGCGCCAACCGTCCCCGCGCCGCCCGCCGCCCCGGGCGCCCCCGCCGCCGCCGCCGCCCCAGGCGCCCCCGCCGCCGCCGCCGGTTGCGCGACATCCTCCGCTCCCAGCCTGTCTTGGCTGCTCGCGCCTGCCACAGCCTCTACTGCCACGGCATCGACGCCGCCGCCGTCGCCGCCGCTGCACGCGGGGCTGGCGCCGGGCGCGCCCGCGTCGCTGCCGGCGGCAGACGCGCCGGCGGCCGCGCGGCGGCAGCGCCGCAGCTGCAGGTAGCAGCTCTGCAGGTCCTCAAACTGCGTCGCCACGCGCCGCTTGCGCGACCTGCGCGCTCGGTGAGCACACCCTTCACTCAAGCGCAACATGAGCTGATTTGGGAGCGGCCCCTTTCTGCAGCGCCCAAGACGCGAGCTTGTCGGCTTGACTGACAGGGTGCGAAACAGACCCCAGACGGCCCTCGCTAGCACGCGGCAACGTTCGCAGCTCTGCTGCAAGAACACACACAGCAGGATTGCAAAGGGCTTTACCACCCCAGAAAGAACTCTCTATGCTATCCACAATCCCCCAACTGCACAAGCCTCCTGCACCGCGCTCTCAAAGCGTCCCCACAGCACGGAGGCAGGGCCGGCCAGCATGCAGGCGCGCATCGCCGCGCACCGCACGGGGTCGGCGGCCATCGCATCGCCCGGCGCGCCGCTGGCGCCCGAGGCGCCGCTCAGCCCAGACGTGGAGTGGCTGACGCTAGCCGCTGGCGCCAGGCGACGCCCTAAGGGCGCGCCGCCGCCCGCGCCGGCCGCCCGCGCGTCTGCGCTACCGCCCGCCGCACTGCCGCTGCGCGCGCCGCGCGCTGGCGGCGGGCCGCTTGACCCGCGCCCTCCTGCGCGGTGCTCGGGCGTCAGCGCAGCCACGCGCTATGTTGTACAGCCGTGCGGGTTCACAGTGCACGGCCTCGACAGACTGCAGCACCTGGCCTGCGTGTGCACAGCAGCAGCAATCTGGTGGAAAAGGCTAACTCTGGCACATCAGCTTGGGCTCCCAGCGCAGAATACCGAACAACCACGGGCTAGCGCTTACATCCTTGAAAACTGCATTGTTGCGCTGCGTCTAAATTTTTTTTTCTACCGCGACAGCCTGCCCGCACGACCATAACAGGCTCCATGGGCCTCGGCAACGACGGCCGCAGCAGTGCCGCGCCTGCTCCCGACGCCGCCCGCCCGCCCGCCGCGCGCCCCGCCACGCCGGCGCCGCTGCCGCGCCCCGCCGCCGCGCCCGACCCCGACCCCGTCGCCGTCCCGGTGCCGGATCCCGTGCCCGTCCCGGTGTCCACGCCGGTACCCGTCCCCGACAGCGACTCCCAACCGGAGCCCGAGCCGGACGCGCGGCCCGAGCCAGACGACGCGCCAAGCGGCGCCGGCGGCGCGTGGCCGAGCGCGCCCGCCGACAGGTGCCGCCCGCCGGCGGTGAACAGGCTGGGCGGGTGGTCCGGCGTGCCGTACTGCTGCGGCGGCGGCGGGCCCATGCGCCCGGCGCCCGGCAGCGCCAGCGTGGGCGGCAGGCGCGCGGGCGGCGGGTCAGGGTTGTGGCCGGGATCAGGGTCGGGTTCCTGCGCCGGCGGCGGCGGCTCATGCGCCGGCGCGTCGGCCTCCTCGCGCAGGCGCTTGCGCAGCAGGTGCGCCGTGATGTCCGCAACGGGCGGCGTCCCGCCGTCGCCGCCGTCCGGCTCGTCCGCGCCGCGCGTGCTCTCCACCTGCGCGCCGGGGCGCGTGGGATGCAAGCAGGAGCTCGTGGCGGAAGGCTCAGGCCCTCGGCCGTCCTCGCAGCAGGCATGCCGCTTGAACACCGGCAGCGTGCAACGTTTGGATGCCTCCGACTGCCCTGCCAGCGGAGCAGCCTACTACAGAAACGTCACGCGCTTTGGTACGCGCTTGAAGGACCGCACAAGCTGCCGGCGCGCCGGCGGCGGCGCGGCCCAGTCAGGGCATGCGGTTTCCGAGCAGGTGCTAGGGTAGGGTGCGGACCTGCGAGATGTCCGCGTCCAGCGTGCGCAGCTCGTCCTGCAGCTCCTCCAGCTTCCGCGCCTTCTCCTGCCTGCGCGCGGTCAGAGAAGGGGGGTGGGGTAGGCTTACCACACCCTCCCCTATCCCTGTGCCCCCCGCCCCGGCCCGGACATGTCGCCCAAGCTCACGCCCTTGCTGTGAGTCCAACGCTGCCCCGACAGCTGCGGCGACCTCGGCCACGGCACACCGCAGACGTCAAACAGGTGCACTTTGCGGCTAGGTCCCTGCAGCTGCCCGTCTGCGCAGCCCTGCTGCACGCGGCGGCGCCCGACCCGCGCCTCCCGCGCGACACACATGCAGCCGGGGGCGGTAGCCGCGGCGGCGGCGGGGCGCCGCGGCGCGGGCGGGCGGGCGGTCTGCGCTGCCGCGCGCCTGGAGTGGTGCAGGAACTGCAGCAGCAGCGCCAGGTTGCACTCGGCCTCCTGCTGCTCCAGCGTCTGCTTGCGCGCCCACAGCGCCTGCAGCAGGCGGTCGATGTCGCGCAGGCTCAGCCCGCCGCTGTGCCCCGCCGCCAGCGCCTCGCTCAGCTGCTCCGCCAGGCTGCCGCGCGCGCGGCCGGCCGCGCGCGCCACGCCTGCCACCACCTGCCGCCCCGGCGCGCGCCCGCGCTTGGAATACAGTCGGGCCGCGGTCCTCAGCGTGTGCCCGCGTCCGGCACTCGCCTGAAGGCCTGCCAACCTCGAGGACCTGCCAGCGCTGGCGGCGCCCGGCGCCTGCCGGCACTGGCGCAGCCCGGCGGGCACAGAGAGGGCAGGGGGTCCGGAAGGGGGAAGCAGGGTGGGGGAGGGCGGCGTCCGGCGGCGCGGGCGCGCCTTGCTGAGCAGGAAGTTGGGGAAGATGCGGTCCTTGGTCAGGTACGCGCCGCAGGAGGGGCAGCTGTTGCGGCCCTCCAGGTGCTGCACCACGCACGCGAAGCAGAACGCGTGGCCGCACGGCGTCGCGAACGGGTCGCGCAGCAGGCTCATGCAGATGGGGCAGCTCAGGTCCGCCTCCTCCAGGCCCAGCGCGGCCACGGCCGCCGGCGCGCGGTCGCGGCCGCGCGGCGACGCGCCCGCGGCGTCATCTGCGGCGGCATCCGCCTGCGCCGCGGCCGCGCCGCCCGCGTCCGCATCCTCCGCGCCGCTCATTGCGCGCCGCCGCGCCGCCGCTGCAGCCTGCAACAGCCGGCCGCAGCCGCGGGACCGGCCTGGCCGGCAGCCTCCTCGCGCCGCGTGTAGTCACCGCTGCGTCGGGCGCCCATAGCGGTCAGCGGCGCGGCGCGCACGCTGCGCCGCCTGGCGCAGTCACCGTTGCGCCACGCGCGGCGCGTGTGGCTGGCACCCGTCTGCTCGCCGCAGTCTGGGGCGCTTGCTGTCAGAGCGAGCGCGCGGTGCGCCTCTGTGACGCCGCAGAAGCAGGTGAGATGGCTGGCGGGCACAGACAAGAGCTTGAGGAGTGCTTCAATTGCGTGAGCCTGCTCGTGAGGTGCACTGGGTGCCGGGCAAGCCACGCGAGCCCAGATCGTGCAACGAAGGAGAAACCGTGCCCCCACCCTACATCACTTTCCTGTTACTGCTCCTCCTGGCCAGCTTGGCAGCTTGCAGCAACAAGCAGGAGCCCGTATAAGCCTGCCGCAGCTCGCATTGACGCGCACACAGAGGCAGAATAGCTGTGCCGCGCTGAGCGGGGCGCGTAGCAGGCTGCATCGAGCAGGATGTCCTTTGTTACGGTCGGGGGCGATGGCTCCGCGCGGCCGACCTTCTTCGAGCTGGTGGCCGCGGAGCGGCTCATGCCCAGCCTGAAGGCCGCGGCTGCGTACTCCCTGTCGGTGCGCTGAGTCGCGCCCGCCGCGTCCGGGCGCCCGCAGCGCCTGGCGTCCCGCCTGTGGCAGCGCTCACCTGTTCGACCGTGCAGGTATTCGCGCAGCGGCGGCCGGGCTTCCACCGCCTGCTGGACTGGGAGGACGAGTGCTTTGCGCTCGTGACGGCCCTGCTGGACCGCCAGGCGCGTCGGCTCCTTGTCGTGCTGAGCGCGCGCTTGCGTCAGGCCTGAGCCGCTCGCGGGCACACAGAGACAAGCCCTGACATCCCGGCCGGCGCTTCAAAGCTTCAGATTGCGACGTTTGCTTCCGGCAGGCGCTGGCGGCCTCGTCCGCGTCGTTCGCAGACAGCCTATACGGCTTGCGGAGGGTGCCCGTGGACGCGCGCGACGGCGACCGCGGCGCCAGCGGCGCCAGCGCCGCCGAGGCCGCAGGCGCCGGCGCCGACGCGGCGCCCGCCCGCGCGCTGTCGCGGCGGCAGCAGCGGTGGACGCTGCTGCTGCTGGTGCGCTGGCCGCCGGCAGGGGTCCGTGCTCCTCGGGGCTCTCGTGGCTCTGACACACGTCAGGCCCTCTCACACGCCTGGTTGTGGGTACCTGTCAAGCGCGCGCACAGGCAGGCAGCTTTGCGAGTCCCCAGTTGTTGCTTCAGGGAACCAGGCGTACTCTGTACAGCACGTATAAAAGCAAGTGCAGGCGCGTGTGTACGGCGCGCTGTGCCTGAGTTTCCTGCACACAGCAGGGGCAGCAGGCGCGCGTAGCTGCGACAGCTGGCGCCACGGAAATACCATGTTGCGCGCGCAGGTGGGGCTGCCCTACCTGAAGGCGAAGTTGGATGCCTTGTACAGCCGCCACAGCACGCGCGTGGACGGGGTCCTCGGGCTGGGCCTCGCGCGCCTGCGCCAGGCGTCGGCGGCTGCGCAGCCCGGCGATGCGGTGCGGGCGCCCCGGGCGCCCCTGTGCCATGAGGGAGGCTTGCGCGGGCGGCTGCGGCCGCGCGCCCAGCAGTTGCCTGCGGGCGCGCCTGTCGCGCATGGACGGCCTGGGCGGCTTGCTCTCTGCGCCTCCACCCAGGAGGCAGCTGGCGGGCGGCATTCATGTTGGTGATTGGTTCACATCTTTCTGCGGCCCACACACTCTTCGCATGCACGCTATAACAGATTTGTCGCATGCATGTATCAAGCGCTGCTGACGCCTCCCTCCCGTGCGCGAGCCAGGAGGGCGCCGGCGCCGCGTGGCTGCCGCGGCTGCGCGGCGCGGCGCTGGCGGCGTTCCTGCGCGCGTACCCCTGGCTGCACGCGGGGCAGGAGGCGGCTCGCTTTGCGTACCAGCTCGCCTACCTGCTGGACAGCACGCCATACTACTCGCCCGCGCTGCACCTGCTGCGCCAGCGCGCGGCGCGCGTGTCCGGGCACGAGCTGGCGCGCCGCCCCCGCCGCGCCCGCGCCGCGCCCTGCTGCGCCCTCTCTGCGCCTCTTGTGCCCTTCCTGCAGGCGGGAGGGAGAGGCGACCCTGTTGCAGGGTGCGCGGCGCTCGACACAGGGCCTGGCACTCCTTGTGTGTGGCCGTTGCTGTGCACAGGTGCCAGCGGCTCAAGCGCTGGAAGGTTGTGTCCACAGTTCGGGGGTGCCTGGCGAGGCCAGGCTCGCTCGCGTCGCAGCGCTCCACGTTTGCGGCATCGCCACGCAGTTGCCCGACACGCGCTCGCGCGCGAAGCTGTACGCCTGGGGGACGCGCAGGTGGCAGCGGAGCGCACGACGCGCGCGCGACGCGGCGCGGAGCTGGCGCGCGCGCGCGCGCGCGGGCCGCTGCCGGCGCGGCTGCTGCGCGAGGGCGCGCTGCGCGCGGGCTACGCGCTGGCGGACCACACGCGCAACGCGCTCATCCTCTCCGTCTTTGCTTTCAAGGCGCGGCGCCCTTGGCGGCCCTGCTGTCGCTTGTCGATTGCTCCTGACGGCATGTGCACCCGGCACGACGCGGGATGCGAGTCAGCTTAGTGTGGACGCTTAGGGGGGTGTGGCGCAGGTCGCACCTCTGCCAGCCAGTAGCTTGCAGGCGGAGAGGTTTGAGATGTGTGCGTGCACCTCTTCTGCAAGCCCGAGCGGGCACACAGAGTGGCAAGCTTCACGCATCCTGGTCCAGTACCCTGGGTAGCAGGACAGGGTCTGACGCCCTGTACCCTGACCGTGGACAAAGCCTGCCGGCGCAGATCCTGGAGTGGTGGTACACGAGCGGCGAGGAGAAGCTGGCGTCGCAGAAGGCGCTGCCGCCGCCGCCGCCGCCGCCGCCGCCGCGCCCCGCGCCGGACGGCGTGCGCCTGCCCGAGGATGCGTCCGTCTGCCCGCTCTGCCGCCAGGCGCGGCCCAGGCTCGGCGGTCCATGTAGTGAATGCTCGGCATGCGGGGCGGCCGCGCGGCGGTCGGCGGCAGGCCGTGGACACATAGGACTTGCGTGTGATAGCAGCGCATGGTGCGGGACCCGCAAGCCACGCCAAGCCTACCAGTGAGATCCCGTGTTAGGCTCCGGACCATGCAGATCCATCATACCTGAGCTGCACCAATGGCAAGGCCTGTCCTCAGCAGCGCAGTGTGGCGTGCGGAGCTGGCCGGCCCTTGCAGCGCGGCTGAGCGCTCGCACGCGCGCGGCAGGCGCGCACCAACCCTGCGATGACCACCGTGTCCGGGTACGCCTTCTGCTACCCGTGCATCTTCACGCACGTGCAGCAGCACGGGCGGTGCCCCGTCACGCACATCCCGGCGACAGTGGACTCCATACGGCGGCTGTACCAGAGCACGTGAGGTGGAGGGATGGGCTGTCCGGGGCCTGCAAGCGCCTGTCCTGTGTGGTGTGGCGGAGTGACCCCTGAAGAGTGAATGAATAACAGTCGTGTATTAGCCAATCCTGGCTGCACACGGCGCCTGACAAGTAGGGACAGCCCATTGGAACTTTGTAATGTGAGGGTCTTGTGGAGGCTGTGGAAGACTACAGGTGTTTGTGCTTGTGGCCCTCGGTAAGTAATGAAGAACAGAGCACATGCATGGACGCAAGGCAGGCCATACTTCTTTACTCACGGTGCTCACAGGCTGAATTCAGCTGCGCGCGGTGCACAGCGCGGCAGTACTGAGCAAGACCATGCACAGGGACGTTTTGACGCAAGCGCAGCACATGCTGCCTGACACCCTTCCCGAGCACTGACTGCGCCTTTGTTGGCAGTGGCAGGGCGCACAGTAAGCCTCTCTTTCAGCACCCCCCCACCCAGCCCCCTCAGCACAGCCACGCCTCTGCTGCCGCATGACAGCTTGCCCTGAGCGGCGCAGCTACGCCTCCGCCTGCCATACAGGCAGTCGGGCGCCAGAGAGCGCTGCCCAACCCCAGGACCCCGTGCAACAAGGCTGGGCCAGGCCTCCAGTTGTCACAGTCTCGGACAGCCCTCCCGCACTCCACGACACACCTGCATATGCGACCGGCAGGGCCATGCAGCAACACCTCCCGAACGGTGTAGTCACCGCCCAGTATTGCACAACGCCTTCGAGATGTATGAGGCTACCTGCATAGCTCCCTGCGATGCTGTCTGTGCGAATTATCACTTCATGCGCCTGGCCCCTTCCCTTTTTGGCCGTCTGCCACTGGACGGGCAGGAGCCGATGGGGTGGCCTGCGGCCCTATGCCCCCCTAAGGCGGCCACTCTGCCGGCCAGCAGCCCTCTGCCGCAGCAAGCCGGCCCGCACATGCCCAGCGGCCCTATGCCGCGGCGGGGGAGCCCCCAGCCCCATCGAGCCGCCCCACGCCGCAGCTGGGCGCCCGCTCAGACGTCCAGCAGCAGGCGGCGTGGGTCCTCGATGATCTCCTTGACGCGCTTCAGGAAGGTGACCGCCTCGCGCCCGTCGATGAGGCGGTGGTCGTATGTGAGCGCCACATTCATGATGGGCCGCGGCAGGATGGCCTGCTCCTTGCCCACCACCTGTGCGCGTGCACGGCCGGGCGGCTGCGTGGCCCGCTCCCAGGCATCCTGGAGTGTGCGGGGCCTCCATGCGCAGCGGTGCGCATGGCGCAGCGGACGGGACAGGCGAGCACCGGCGGGGAGCATGCTGCCTGGATCAGCTCGTGGCAAGCGAGCGCGCCCGCAGCTACTGCCCCACACACATCAACACCCAGGCACCCTCCCCATGCAGCATGGCTGGTCGCGCGCGCGCGCGCGCTTGCGGGCGTCCCTGCTGCTCCCGAGCGGACACGCCGCCGACGACGGGATCCAGGACACCCGCCCGGCGCCGGTCAGGCAGGTGCGCCACGTGCCTTTGCTGCAGGTCTGGCCAGGGGCCGCGGGCGCGGGCGCGCACCGCCGCGCGCGGGTTGATGGAGTGCATGCCCAGGATGGCGGACTGCGGCGGGTTGATGATGGGCGTGGACAGCAGCGAGCCGTACACGCCGCCGTTGGAGATGGTGAACGTGCCGCCGGCCATCTCGTCGATGCTCAGCGTGCCCTCGCGCGCCTTCTTGCCCAGGCCGTTGATCGTCTGCGCCCCCCCCCCCCCCGCGCGCGTCAGCCCGCGCCCGCTGCGGCGCGCCGCGCGGCACAGATCACAGCTGTCCTTTCGAGCAGTACCACTGCCGTCTCATAAGACGGCTATCCGCCCCGTGAACGCGCACCCAGCGCCCACCCCGGCCTGGATCATGCACACGAAGTGCCAAACGGGAAACCATGCACAGGTGCTGATCTTCACATGCCAGCAGACACGACGTGTGCACCTGCCACACCGTGCTCCTGACCAGCCGCGCCAGCCCCAGAGACACGCGCGCGCGGGGCCGCGCCTTCTCGACGTCCGCAAAGCTGAGCTCGTCGGCGTTGCGCAGCACCGGCACGACCAGGCCCTTGGGCGTGGCGACCGCGATGCTGATGTCGGTGTAGTCGCGGTACACGATCTCGTCCCCGTCGATCACCGCGTTCACCGCCGGCACCTGCGCCCGCGGCGCCCGCCGCTCGCGCAGCGGCCGGCCACCAACAACGTGGAGGCGGCGCTGATGAGCCACGCTGGCCTGGCATGCGGCGGGCCATGCACTTGCCCCGTCACCAGGAAAACAGTCTCCATGCATAGTAGGAGGGGTGGGCAGGTTCAGTGCGCCTGCCGAGGCTCCATCACACTGTTGGCGACCAGGTCTTCCTCATCCCCGGCCTGTCTATATCCCTAACCACACTGAGCAGCAGACCCCGAACCAGTCAGGGCGGCTGTAGCAGCGCGCCGCGCGCACCTTCTGCAGCGCGTCGCCCGCCGCCTTGACGAACGCGGACATGAAGCCGAGCTTGACGCCGTGCGTATCCAAGAAGAGGTCCTGCCGGCACACCAACGCTCGCCGCCGTGCCCACTCACACACGACACTCCATCGACATCCTTCCGCAAGGCGCTCGCGAGGCACGGTCTGCTGATAAGCAGCCAGTGAAGTCTGTGCGCCGCGCCTTGAAGTCGGTGCGCAGCTTCATGAGGTTGGTCATGTCAATCTCGTTGAACGTGGTCAGCATCGCATACGTGTTCTGCGCGCCCTTGAGCCGCTCCGCCACGCGCGCGCGCAGCCGCGTCATCTTAACGCGCCTGCACGTGCGCCGGCCAGGGTGTCCGTCATCGAAGCGCGCGCGCGCCGCACCGACCCCACCCCACTCTGGGTCTATGGTGTGCGAGCAGCCGTGCATCCACCCCAGCGGCAGCGCTGCCAGGCACATGCAGCGTGCAGTGCACAGGGCACACGCTGATGCGTGCATGTCCCTTTTGCTTCGCGGCTGCCACAGGGAGGGTGGCCAGGACCGTTAGAAAATGTCTGCTGCTCAGGCACACGATGCATGCAGAAAGGCCGATACATGACTCATCCAGTGCCACCGAGAGCAGACTCTGAACATGCAGGCTACTGAAGCAGACACGTCGGCAGGCGCAGTGCCGCACCGCTCCGGCCGGTGCGCTTTGCCATTGCCGCCGGCTGGGGCCGCAGGCGCCTGCGAGCAAGGCATGGCAATCAGCCCCGTCTGGCTGCCTCAGGCCATACGCGCACGCTCCGAGCGGCGCGACGCCCAGCGTGCCACTCATTAGTGAGCCACACGAGAACTGGTACCATGACGCCTGACACCTGATGCCTGACACGTGTGAGCAGCCGCGCCTTTGGCGTCGGGGCCTTGGCCGGCTCCGCCTTGGGCGCCGGCGCCTGGGCCGCCTCCGGCTTCTTCGGCGGCGGCGGCGGCGGCGGCGCGTCCGGCTTGTAGCCCCTCTGCTCCACGGCCGGCACGTTCTTCGCCTCCGCCTTGGGCTTCTCCTCGGCCGGCTGGTCGTCCGCCGGCTTTTCCGCCGCCGGCGCCGCCTCTGCCCCCTGCTCCACCACCGCCACCGGCTGCCCCACCTGCATGGCCAGGCGCCTTCTATCAGCCCCGCCTGCTGTCGCTGCAAGGCCCCGACGCCGTCTGGTGAGACTTGCAGCTTGCCAGCGGCCTACAGCCGCTGTCAGCGCACAGAGAGTCAAGAAGTGCATACGAATGCAGGCGCGCCTGCACGGTGTCGTCCGGCTTCACCAGGAACTCCTTCACCACGCCGGGCTCCTTCTGCTGGTAGCGCACGTCGATGGTGACCTTGTCGGTTTCTATCTGCAGCAGGAGGTCATCTTCTGCGACGGCATCCCCTGGACGCCCCGGCGCGCGCGTGTGGGTCAGCGCGGGGGAGACCACAACCGCAGACAGGCAGGCGCTGCTGCGCAGGGGTTGAGCAGGACACGGACGGGCGGGAGGGCCTAGGCAGCGCCCCGTGCTGGGGGGGGCTAGGCAAGCGGCCCGTGCACCCATTCTGCCCCACTCAAATCACTTGCTGCTTGTAAAGCGTAGCGGCGCACCCGGCTTTTTTGCAATGTCCGCGATGGTGCCCTCCGACACAGAGTCTCCCATCGAGGGCACCTCTATGGTCACATCCGCGGCTGCGGCCGCGCTGACGTGGAAGCCGCGCTGCAACAAGCAGCATGCAGCCGGTCCCTGCGCATGCCAGGCGCCCCTGCGACAGCAGTCGCGCGCTTACCAGTCCGTGCCGAGCAACCCTAAAACACACTATGCTTGACAGTTAGCAGCGCGGGCAGTCCGCACCTGGCCGCGGGGCAGCTGCTGAATGCCGCATGCACTGCATTGCACGCAGCCGTCAGTGGCGCCAGGTCGTATGGCTTGGTGTGCAAAAGGTCGGGCGTCTGCAGCCACGCACCTTCTGGCAGCACTGGGGCCGAGGCCAAGTGGGTTGCCTCTCCCGCCTGCACCCCACAGACACAGTCACCTCCTGGATTGCTCAGCGTATGTGCGCCGTCCCGGATGGGTGCGTGCCAGGGCCTGTCGCAGGACGCGGCTGTACCGCGCCGCGCCACGGCCCAGCGCCCTCATCGTGGCCATACCCCGCAACTGCTTATATAGAAAGCAGCAGCTGCGCTTTCTCATTCAGCAGGGCTGCACATCAGGTTCTTGAGGAGGCCTTCAAGTTTGTAAACAACAGATCCAGAGCTCGAGCTCACAGCGGCAGTGCCTTGCCTTGCGCCAATGCAGGCAGCGACGCCCGGCCGGGGCCTTGTGGCGGAGGACGCCTGCGGAGCAATACAGTTCTTCCCCGCTGCCGAGGTCATCAGGGCCCTGAGCATGGCCGCGGAAGCTCTGAGCTGCAAAGGTAGCTGGCGCTGGGCCTGCCGCGCAAGTGCCGCTTCAGCGTCCCACCCGCTCACAAGCTTTTGCGCAGGCGCCGCGCTGGAGGCACGGGAGCGTGAGCTCGCGGCGGCGTGGGGCCGGAGCGAGGCGCTGGAGGAGCAGCTGGCCCGGGCAGAGGCGGAGCGCGCGGAGCTGGCGAACAGCTTGCGCAGGGCGGAGCACGCGTTGCAGCAGGTCGCCGCTTGGCTGCACGCGCACTCGATGGTGGTTGTCCAGGCGCTTGTGCTGTTGCACTTGTGTCGCTTGCGAAACTTGCTGTGCGTGCTCTGCGGGCGCGCTCTGCGGGCACTCTTCAAAGTAACCAAGCAGTGCCTGGTTGCGCCTGTCACGCATGTGCACATGGACACTGGATAGCTCAGCTCGCAGCGCTTTGCTCGCTGGTGGCCATGGGACACTGCGGCTGGCAGGGGCGCGGGGAGCGCCATGAGCTGGAGGCGGAGCTGGAGAAGACGGAGCGGGCCGCGCTCCGGCTGCGCGACGAGCTGCTGGCCTTCGAGGCGCAGCGCACCGCGCCCGGCCCCGTCGCCGCCTGCGCCGCCGCGGCGCCCGCCGCGCGCCGGCCGCCGCGGCCGCCGCTGACGCCCTGCAACAGAGGCGGCCGGGCGTTGCAGGGCGGCTGACGGCCACGCGACCGTGCCCGGGGTGCGCACGCTGTGGGCGCTTGGGGGACCCTAGTTTAGGCGGACCTGGGGCGCGCAGGCTGTGGTGGCCGGGGGGAGTCTAGCATTAGCCAGGTCGGTGTGTGACAACGAGCTCAGGTTCCACAGTCGTGACTCTGCGACGCCTGCCGTTGCAGGCGCACCTTTTCACAAGGTCACTGTGCACTGTGCGATGTGCGGGAGGGGAGCACTCAGCAATGCAAGGTCTGTAGATTGCCTGCAGCAGCAGAGACACCTGCGCCAACTGGCACAGGCCCCCAACTCTGGCATGGTGCCTGTTTGACAGGCATCATGCGCACCGCTGTTATGAAGCCTTGTCGCGAACGTTAGTGTTGCTGCATCATGGTGCACCTCTGAGACATGTGTATTACTGGAGGTTGGCGGACTGTTTCATGAGCTCCTTGTCACTCACTGGATGCCGCAGACCTCAAACCTTGAAACTTCAATCATGCAAGCAGAACGTCACGTCACAGCCTGTGAACCTCCCTCAAAACCTCATGCAAGCATTTGCGAGCATTCCAGCGAAACACGAGCAACATATTGCAGTCTTCTCAGGGCCGGAGCATGCACGCAGAGCGGAGCCAGCAATCCAAGCACAGGCAGTGCCAAAACCAGGACCAGTCACACCAGCACACCGCATCTGACGGGCAAGCACACAGCAATAGCGGGGGCCTGCACGGCCGTGTCGTGCAGGCGCAGCCGCGGGGAGAACCAGAGCCGGCGCGTCCCGCCCGCCGCGGCATGTATGGTACATTCTAAAAAACTGCCTGGCAGCTGGGCTGCGCCCTCACGGCCACAGGCCCGGCAGCACGCACGGTGTCGGGATGTTGATACCGCCGTATGGCGTAACCGATGGGATCTGGCAGGTGGGGCCAAAGGCCTGGCCCGGAATCACCGCTGCCTTGCTGAAGATGGTGGTGCCTGGGTGCACAGCCGCTCGTCAGGTGCCCGCGCACCATCGCCAGGCATCGTCTGAATTTGCTTACGTATCAAGGCCAAAACAGGCAGAAGGCCCTGCAGTAGCGCCTTCTATGGCAACTCTGTCTCCGTATGCAGCTCTCCGTATAGCTCAGGGTGACTGCTCGCCTGCTGCAGCAGCAGGCCCGCTTTGTACAGCATGCACTCAAATGCAGCTACAGAACTGTGTAAGGCGATGTATGGCTTGGAGGACCTGCAAGACATGCAGGTACGCTGTCAGCTTGATCAGGGGCTGCAAGGGCTGCGAGTGGGGGCGCACTGATGGGGTCGGACAGGTGCTGCCGCAGCGCGGCCAGCGGCCCCAAGCCGGTGACCTGCGCGGCCATCACGAAGCCAACAAAAGCCAGCATGGCGAGCCGGCCTGCGCGCGACAGGCGCGTTTGTCAAGTAGGATCTCATGAGCACTGTATATGCAAGGCTTTTAAAACAGAATACTCACCCTATTGTGCGCCATGCAGCCATACGAGGCCCGGTGCATGTACATGATGTGCATGACTAGGCTGCATTGCGGCCACAGCGGCGACAAGTTGTGAAGGAATGCACTCGGTGCGCCCGCGGACTCAGCAGGACCAGCGTCATGCGAAGGTTGACGCACCGTTCTTAATCTCCTTGACCTTCAGCTCGGCCAGGTCGCCCGGGACGAAGGGCGCGAAGACGCCGCCGGGGTAGCCGACCTGCACCCAGCGCAGCCGTCACAGACCACTAACACCAGCTAGATGCCAGAGCCAAGCGCGGCCCTCTTATACAGACTTTCCTCCTTTAGCGCCCACAGTGATATTGTATCGGTTTTTTTATGGCGCCCGGCCCGCGCCTCGTGCTTGGGCAGGCGGTAGTTGCTGAAGATGGGGTCCTGGTCCTGGCTGCCGGGGTTGTTGAAGTCCTGGCCGCGCTTCACCTCCACCCTGCGCCCGGCCGCCGCCGCGGGTCACGCGCGCTGGGGCGGGCCCACCTGGCGGTTGCCTTTTTTCTTGTTTTTCTTTTTTTTTTCAGCTACCGTTGTGCGGTGTCGGCATGCCAATGTCGTCGGAGCCATGCACGCGCAGGTGCCACAGCTCGCGCGCCAGGCTCTGGCGCGCGGCGCACCAGTGCATGGCGAAGAGCTCGAACGCCACCTGCGCGAGCGCGGCCCAAGTCAGCCCCTGGCGACAGGGCCTGCAGGCAGGGCAGGCACTGCACGTCATGCGCTGCACGGAACGCAACTGTGCCTTTGCTCGCCAAACGAGTCATAATACAGAACATGTGCATGAGGACCTATCAAGGCCTGCACAGGGGGCGCACCAGGCCCAGGATCTTCTCCGGGCCGCCGATGTCAACCTTGACGGCCGCGTCGTACCAGAAGATGTCTGGGCGGACGATCTCCTGCACGAGGATGCCTGCCACGGCCAGCATGGCCCACCGGCAGTGCACCCGCTCCGACTGTGGACAAAAACACACAGGGTGAGACTGAATACTTGTAAAAGGCAGAAGCACAGCAAGTGCACGCCATATTGTGCAGGCAACGCTCCTTGCAGAGGAGCGTGGCTTTGAGCTTTGACCGCGCAAGTCCGCTCCTGCCAGCCGCGCACGCTGGGCCTTGCGACGCAGCAGCGGGGCAGCCCGCCCCTGCTCCTTCACAGGCAGCTCCGTGCAGCACGGCAAGCAGGCTGGTGCGTGGTATTGTGCAGCCTGTCCGCTGGCAGGGGTGAGCTGCTTTGCCCCGCGGTCGCGCACCTCAGCAAACCACTTGAGGCGGTCAGGGTCTGCACCCAGGCCGAGCGGGTCCCAGCCAAAGTCGCCAGGCAGCCTGCCGTCCAGGTGCGCGGGCGGGTTGGAGCCCCTGTAGTTCGCGTGCCCGTGCTCAGGGGCGAAGGCACGCGCCCTGCACTGCGCATGCCGCTCGGCGCCGTCGCGCAACCAGTCCGCAGCACCGCGACAAGCGCAGCAGGCGTAGGCAGTGCATACGCCAGGCTCTGGCGGGCTGCTGGCCTGCTGCGGGCGCCTGGCCAGAGCAGCATTGGGCTTGCAACGGCACAGGGAGCGAGGGCTGAGCGGGGTGCGCACGGCAGCCACAGCGGCCGCGCGGCCTGCGCCACAACCGCTGAGCGGGACGAGCTCCGCGTGCGGGCGGGGCCCGCGAGGGGAGCTGCGGCCGGGCGGCTGCCGATGATAGAGCATGTCATAGCGGCCATCTCGACCTTGGAAGACGGTACGAGTGCGTCCGGCTGCGCAGTGAGCTCCTGGTCGCTGAGTCAGAGGGCGCTGGGCGTACGCCTGTTCATGTCAAACACGCAGATCTTCTCAGCTCGGGATGACAGGGTTTGGCGAGAAGAGACAAAATCTCAAACTTGCAGCTGGATAAGCTCACGCAGACCCCTTCAGGACGCAAGCAGAGTAAAGATGGCGGCCATGCTGATGGCGAACTCCCTGGCTGCCCGGCCTGCCGTGCGGCCTGCGCTCCGGGTGCGGTTAAACACCTCATGACCCCGCATTGGCCCGTCTCGGCCCCAAATAAGCTGCTGCCCCCACCAGAGGCGAGTGTGGGTAGCACACTGTCTCGTGTGGGCGGACGACCGGCTCCCTGGCCCCGAGCAGGCACATTGGCAGAAGCATAGACGCAGCACTTAGCCCGGGCTCGAGCTGCACTCGCGAACGAGGCTACCGGGGTGGGGACCTTGTTGCATCTCCACAGTGGGCGAACCAGGCCCTTGCGGCGCTTGCAGCTGCAAGACCTGCGCCCCGGCTGCGCCAATGTGCTCTGCACCTACGCCACCTGCTTCCGCCACCCCCAGCACAGCCCGAGTCTGCTTGCGTAGTTAGGCCTGTGTTCAGGCTCTTGCCTGCTTGCTGACGGCGTGCAGGCCCCGCAGGCCCGTATGTGCAGCGTGGTGGTGCGCGCAGCTGCCCAGCGCGCCTCGTGGCTCCCCGGCTACGAGCTGCCCGCATACCTGACGGGTGAGCGCGCCCACCGCTGCCTTGCAGCCCTGTAACAGCCGACGCGCGCCCCACCCCGTGTGCGCTGAGGCTCCTGACACCGGGGCTGCACAGGTGACCTCCCGGGCGACTTTGGCTTTGGTGCGCCCCGCGCTGGAGCAGTCCGCCCGGCCTGACCGCCTCTGTATTGTGGCTGAGCCGGCCTCCTGTGTGCCCTGCTGACTGCGCCGTGCCCTGCTGACTCTGTTGTAACCTGCGCAGACCCGCTGAAGCTGGGCGAGGACTCCACGTCGCTGGAGTGGTGCGCACTCGGCTCACGCCCCCGGACTCCCCTGCCGTGCCACTGCACCCTAGCCTGCCACGGCAGCCGCGGGCACACTTGCTGCAGGTGCCTGACAGCGTGGCGCACCAGGGGTCTGGCCACACGCTCAGCAGCGCATGCAGTGCAGAGGAGCGGCCACTGCGCATGGATGGAGCCACCAGGCGTCGAACCGGGGGTGCGCGCGCGCGCAGGTACCGCCAGGCGGAGCTCCAGAACGGGCGGTGGGCGATGATGGGGGCGGCTGGCATCCTTGTGGAGGACCTTCTGGGCCACCTGGGCGCGGGTGGGCCGGCGGCGCAGACGCCCTGGTGCGCCGCCCACGCCTGCGCCAATTCTGGCTCTCCCATGCCTGTGGGAAGCTGCGCCGTCCGGAGCGGCCGTCGAGGTGCACAGATATGATTTTTTTTCTCGGATCTGCCATGTGTGTCGCGCTGTGTCCGGCAAGCCCTGTCGTGCGTGATGGGCCTTGCGCAGCACTTCTGGTGGGCGAGCTGCATGATTTGTGCGCAGTCTGGCAGTGAGGCGCCCTGACGTGCGTTCCGGCAGGTATGACGCCGGCAAATACCCGTACTTTGCGCCGGTGTCGACGCTCTTCATCGTGCAGATGGTGCTGTTCGCGTGGGTGGAGTTCCGCCGGTGGCAGGACATGATCAAGCCGGGCAGGCGCGCCCCCGGGCGGCGAGCTCTGGCTTGGTCGCATGCGTCGTACGGCGGCCCGTGAGGCTCGCGCTGGCCAGCCAGGGAGAGCGCAGCTGCATGGAGCTGCGCGCGCCGTGTGTCGCTGCTGACTGCCAGCCATGAGGCAGTGCATCAAGCACGGCAAAGCATACTTTGGCGCCGATGTGTTGCACAGCACCCACGAGCACAGCACCCCCGGCCGCATGCATAATAGCCGACGCCTCGTGTGCTGCGCCGCGCGCGCAGCGTCAACAAGGACCCCATCTTCTCGCAGTACAGCTTGCCGAGCAACGAGCCGGGCTACCCCGGGGGTGCGATGCCCGTCCACATTCTGCTCCTTCCCTGCTTCTGCACTTTGACACGAGCGGCCGCCCTGAATAGGCCTTAGCTTGACTTTGGCGCGTACGGGCTGAAGCACATGACAAGTGACAGGGCCGCACCAAGAGCTATGCATGGGCTGCAGGCATCTTTGACCCGCTCGGCTTCTCCAAGGGCAACCTGGCGGAGCTGAAGACAAAGGAGATCAAGAATGGTGAGCCCTGGGCATGAAGGGCTGCGCCGCCGCCCTCGTAATCGTGCCTCTCACTTGAGCGCTACGGTATCCGACACAGCCGCAGCCTTCGAGTATAGGTCTCTGCCCCTGCCTGGTCTGCCAAGTGGCTGCCTGCCAGGCTGTTTGCTGACAGCATGTTGCTGTCTGTGCAGGCCGCCTTGCCATGCTCGGCTTCGCGGGCTTCCTGGTGCGGGGCCCACCGCGCTGTGCGTCGGCACTTGCCCATTGGTCAGCTGTGCCCCAGTGACCTGCATGAGCTGCGTCTACACAGTCGGCGAGTCCTTCACATGTGTGGTTGGCTTGCAGCGAGCGACATGTGCATGATGCAAGGGCCTGGTGCTGATGCATGTGCGCTGATGATGCTGTGGTGAACACAGGCGCAGCACCAGACGACCGGCAAGACGCCGCTGACCAACCTGGCAGGCGCGCCTGCGCTGCCGTCTCACAGAAAAGCAGGCACAGCCAAGAGATGGATGTGCTGCCGTGTCTTGGTCGGAGCAGTTCTATCAAAGCAGGCAGAGCGCTTGCATGGCGTGCGTCTCCTGCAAGGGCGTGAACTGAACATCTACTGTAGGTAGGGAGCTAACCCTACCCTATCGCATGCTTGCAGAGCACCTGGCCAATCCGTGGGGCGTCAACGTGTTCACGCTGGAGCACGCTCGCATCAACTAGACGGTGCCCGCACGGAGCGCATGCGCCGCTGCTGTCCAGTCCATTGTTCTGCGTGTGAGTCTGATCGCGTCAGTGTGCTTGGGCCGGAATGGCCCAGCCGGCCCAGTCGGCCCGACACAGTGGCGCAAGGGCGCGACCCTGGTTGAGACTTCGACGCGTCCGGGTTTGTGCAAGAACTCTGCAATTTTGCTTGGTGCAGCTTTCCGCTCTCGGCTCTGCTTTGCTATGTGCGCTGGTGTGGTTGTGACTCTGCATGCTCAAGCGTTGAGAACTTGCCAGATCTGGGTGTACAATATGCAGCGGTTTTTGGGGAGTTTTGAGCGTGGACATGGTTCTGCATCATTGTGCATGATATGATCCGCATGCAACACATAAAGGCCCATGGAAGTTCCTGGCTTCACCACCACTCGCACCTGTACTCTCCTGGGTACAGTGGAAGACACACATTGAAGGAAGGAAGGCTCTGATCATTTATCGCACGCATTGCTTTTTCCTTTCTTTTTCTGCTCTATGGTCTGGCCTGCTACCCTATTAGGCCCATTTCGTCAGAAACACCTGGCACTTTCCGGCCTGAGCCTATCTCTGAGGCCGCTGGCTCTGTGTGAACAAGATCTTAGCGCTGCTTGAATGGCTGGTTGACAGCAGTTGCACAGACTCTTGCGGCAGTGCATGGCTCGCAAGCGCCGCTTCTCCGCAGCCCACTCCGCAGCCAGGCAACGCGACCTCGACACCATCCGCGAGCTCAACTACCTGCTGGACGAGAACCAGGTTGCAAACGCGTTGAGTCTGGATACCGCGCAGCAGCTTGACATTGTACAATGCTTTCTGAAGCCTGGAGGTCTTCACTGAGATGTGAGCGCCTCACAGGTGGACCTCACGCAGCTGCGGAAACTATCGGCCGTTCGAGGGCTCGTTAACGCTAAGGTGCGGCTTGGCGGTCGCTTCTTGTCGATTCTATGGCAAACGCCGTGCGCGTGACTCACCTCGTGCTCACGTGTGCAGGTGCGGGCGCGCGTCTGGCCGCTGCTGCTCGGGGTGGACACGCGGCTGGGGCCCGAGGAGGAGCAGGAGTACCAGGAGCTGCGCAGCGCCAAGCACCGCGACAGCGCGGTCGTCGAGTGCGATGTGCAGCGCTCGCTGTGGACGTTCACTGAAGGCGCGGCGCTGTGGCGCGGGCCTGCAACAGCTGTGTGGAATCGATCTTGGCGCCCTGTCTCCTGCCTGGCTGTGGCCATCTCGTTGCCGCTACTTTCTGAGAGTGAAGGTAGGCGGCGCTGGCAGCCTGCCTGGAGCGCGCAGCACGGTGTTCTTTCACAGGACAACATGTGCAATGCCGACGCGTCGTAGCGCTCTCTGGTCCATGTTACCCGTGGGAAGGGCTGGGTGCTCTCGGTGTCGGCCTGCCTGGCCACCTGGTTTTCAGCCTCACAGGGCCAGCAGTGTTGGACACATGGTTCGCGCGCCAGGCTGGAGCGACGAGGCGCGCGAGGCCAAGCGCGACGAGCTGCGCAACGTGCTGACAGCGGCGGTCTGCGCGGGCGGCGGCCGCGACGGCGACGTGTACTACTACCAGGGCATGCACGATGTTGCCGCCGTGCTGCTGTTTGAGGTCGGCGAGCGGCCCGCGTATGTGCTGCTGCGGCGGCTGGCGCGCTGCCACCTACGCGACTGCACGCGGCGAGCCCCTGCCCCCCTGCGCACGTAGTCGGGGTCCATTATGTGAACCGGATTGTGCAAAGGCAAGTGCTGCTGGGGGCGTGCCGGGCTTTTTTTGCACCATTGCTACAGGATTTTCCACTGTTGTCTCTGCCATGCACTGCATGCAGCCTGGAGACTTCAACAATCAAGCGGCCGGGCCGGTGCTAGGAGGCGCTCACCCAGCCTTAGGCTCCGCGCCTCGGCCCGACTCCACGCACAGACCCTGTTATGCCCTAACCCTAAGCCTGTCATCGGGCGCGCACGCGGCAGGCCGGCGATGCATGCGGTGGTGGAGCTGCTGGGCCTGCTGCTGCCGCTGCTGCGCCGCCTGGACGCGCCGCTGGCCGCGCACCTGGAGGCCGCGGGCCTGGGCGAGGGGCCGCCCGTGTTCGCGCTCGCGTGGGTGCTCACCTGGTTTGCGCACGGCGTGCCGGAGCTGCCGACCGCCGCGCGCCTGTTCGACGCGTTCCTGGCATCGCACCCGCTGCTGCCGCTGTACGCGGCCGCGGCCGCCATGAAGGCGCGCGCTCTCCCCTATACCCTACTGCAATCCCGCACGGCGCCCCATTTCGCCGCGCCTGCATGCTTGTTGGATAGGGTGTAGGGCAGGTCTGGCGTCGCACTCGCTGCTGCCGCTGTACGCGGCCGCGGCCTGAAATGTAGGTGGGCGCCCCGCGGCGCTCGAGCCCCGCGCACGCCGCGCCTGCGTGCTCATTGGGTGGGGTTTAGGGGAGGGTCTGACGTCGCACCCGCTGCTGCCGCTGTACACAGCCACGGCCGCCATGAAGGTGGGCGCCCTGCCCCCGCACGGCGCCTAAGGCCCTGCGCACGCCGCGGCTGCGCGCTCGTTGGATAGGGTCTATGGCAGGGTCACCAGGTCGGCTGCTGCATGCACGCCACAAACACCACGCAGGCTCCTCTGCGCGCGGGAGCTGGCCGAGGCGCGCACACCCCGCTGCCGCGCGAGCCGCGCCCGGTGCGCGCGCGTGCGGCTCACCAGTCGTCTTGAATGGGACTGTGGACAAAGGTGTATCATGGAAGAAAGCCCATCCCTGCCTCGGGGGCGCAGGCGGCGCGGGTGGTGCTGCTGGCGGAGGACGACTACGCGGAGCTGCACCGCGCGCTGACCAACCTGGACGTGCTGGGCGCGGTCGGCGGCGCGGACGAGCTGGCGGTGCGCGCGCAGGCCGAGCTGCGCGCGTTCCCGCCGTCCGCGCTGCTGCGCGCGGAGCGCATGCGCCTCGCCTGGTGCGCGCCCCTGCGTGCCTGGGCCCCCATTGTGTGCTCAGGCCTGGCGTGTTGATCAGGTTAGATGTGGATGCCCTAACCCTACCATATCAGGGTTTTGACGGCAGCACAGCTGGCTGAGTGTAGCGGCCAGGCGCGGCATCAGCTGCATGTGCAGCCACCGCTGCAAAATATGCCGGCTCAGACCCGCCCTGTGGCCGCCAGCTCCACGGCGGCGGAGGCGTTCCTCGAGGACGGCCACTGGGAGGTGCCCGCACGGCCCGAGGCGGGCTTCCAGCCCTCGACCGGTGCGCCCTTCGCGCTAGCTGCCTGGCATGCGTGCACCTTTGTCAGTATTCCTGTATGCTGGCGCGTGGTAGCCCAGCCACAGCATCTGGGTGTAGGCACACAGCATGCTTGGACCTACCGCGTGCATGCTGCTTGGTCATGCTGTACCAGTTGGTTCGCCCTAATGCTGCTGTGCCCATAGAGGCTGCTAGGCCTCAGTCTACACGGGCAGGCAGCAAGGCCAAACGCAGCAGCACATGCATTGGTGCGCTTGTTTGCGTTGGACTGGCCCCCATTGCACTGACGCCGAGGGGGCGGCTCGCCCGGCGCAGACACGCTCGCGCGGCTCGCAAAGCTGGCCGCGCCGTTGCTGCAGGGCCGGCGCGCCGGCAAGGCCGATGCGCGCGGCACGGCGCTCGCGGCGGCCCTCTCGCTTGGCTCCCTCGGCGTGGGGCTGGTGCTCGTCGCGCTGTTCGCGCGCGTGGACCCGGGGGGGGTCCAGTGGCGTCTGTAGGATAGCCTGTTCCCCGCTTGCCCTCCGCTCTGACAGGCTACCGCAGCGCCTGCACGCGTGCGCGGGCTGCGAATGTGCACCAGCGGCAGCCTGTCAGAGCGGAGTTGCGGGCGCTGCGGTTGCGTTTGAAAGGAAACCTGACATAGGCGCATGTTTCCGCAGCGGCACCATTCTTGGGCAGACGCTCAGGCGTTTGCCGGCCGCCAACGCCTGTGTACATTACCGCTGCAGTCTGAGGGGTGCTGTGACTTTGCAACTGCGGTGTTAGGCCAAAGGGACTTGGAAGTAGGTCTGCAGTCATATGTGAGTGAGCGGCCTGCAAAATTGTTGTCATGTGATGCAGTTGACATGTGCATTAGATGCTTGGGGTTTGCTAATCACGCAAGGCCTGCCAGAATGTTACGGGTAACGGGTTGTGCCTGAGCCACGGCGCCCACGGCTTGCACACCCAGCCAGCCTGTACTTCATCACGCCTGAATGCAAGTTTGCTGCTGACTATGCATACCGCGGGTCACGCAATCACAGCAAGTCACCGCCAATCCGGCGCAAAATCACGGTCAGTGAAAAGCACACTTGCAGAGTTCCACACAGTTTCAGCGACACACGCTGTCAATAATGCACACGGACGCCCACAGCAAACCGCGCCCCACACGCCACTCACCCTCACCCATGCCCGACACACCACTCTTACCCACGCCCGCCCGTCAAATTGGCACGCACGGAACCAAGCACAGAGTAAGCAGGAGCAGAGCATGCGCGTCAGTGACAAGCTGCGGCAGCACCTGTGTGCTACATACAGCGGCAGTCACGACGACCCAGCGCGCTGACACACTGCTAGCGCCCGCCCGGCACAGGCTGCCGGCAGCCCGACACGCCGCGCACGCTGCCGCGCAGACCCCGTCGCAGCCGCGCTCGCAGCCTCACTGCGAGCGGCACGCCAGCACGTCAGGGTCACACCTGCTGCGAGCAGCACGCAGCAGCCAGCCAGGTCGGACACGGAGAGGTGCGAGAGGGGGGGCGAGGGTAGGGAGGGTTAGGGCCAACGACCCTCACCTGCTTCCCCTGCCGCTTGGTGAAGCCCAGCTCGTTCTCGTCCGCATACCTCTCCATGAACCGCATGAACCTGCGGCCGCGCGCCCTCACGCTCGTCACGGCGCAGCGCGACGCGCTCGGCAGCTGGCCAGGAGCGCGACAAGGCCGGGGCACAGCCACGCACGCCGACAGCCGCGAGCGAGCCAGCAGGGTCTCGACACCGCGGACCGCCGGGCAGCTCACGCGGACGGCAGGGCGCGGCGGAGCGGCGCGCCTGTCCCACTCGAACGAGCTCCGCATGGTGTACTTCGCCTCTATGCGGTCCGGCTTGCCGTTGACAAACTTTGCCTGCACGTCCACCGTCTGCAGCAAGCCCTCGTCGTCCTCCAGGTACAGCCCCGTGATGTCCCCCAGGTCGCTGGACGCCTCAAACACCGACGGCTGGTTGAACGTGAACATTGCCGTGCCGGAGGAGCCGTCGCGTGCGCGCGTCAGCTTCACGTCCGGCACGCTCGGCTCCTTGATGCCCTTTATGAACTGGATGGACGACGCCATGGACAGGATGGTCGCCCCATACGCCACGCGCTGGCCCCTGCGCTTGTGCCCGGCCCACCCGCCGCGCCGGCCTGCGCGGCGCACAGGCCGCTGCTGGACCTTGCCTGCCACTCATATGGCAGCAGCCACGCGCTTGCTCCTCACACAGCGCTTGCGTGCGCCGGGCAGGCAGGCAGCAGGAGCAGACCTGGGCACGGCGTCTGCAGGCTGCCGCGCAGAGTCACGCATCGCGCGGTGCTGAGGCACGAGCAGCTCACGACTGACGGGTGCGCCATTGCTTGCACCTGCTGCGTGAGGTTTGTGCAAAATATCAGGCTGACTGCGCACAGCTTGCACGCCTGAAAGTCAAGCAGCTTCTTGCGCCTGATCCGAGGTGGGCGCAGCCTGGCATCTCGCCACGCAAGCAGCAAGCCCTGAGGGTATTGTACTACAGATACCGACCAGGACTCGCTGCATGAACAGACTGCAATGCTGGTAAGAAACGCCGGTTGGCCAGTCCTCTCTATACCGGGACTTCCTTGAGCTTGTGACCACTTGTGCACTACGAGGCATTTGCCCTCTTATGGATGCCGGCCCTCCTAGCGTACCAGAACCTGGGCAGGCTGTGGATGTTGCCAGGCAAGCTCGGGACGCCGAGGAATACGAGTTCACCGGCGATTGGTTCAGCCATAACATCTCAGTCTGGGAGCGCATCTTTTCCGCCCGAGCCTGGCTGGACAGCAGCAACAAGGCGGTGCACGTGCTCGAGGTCGGCAGCTGGGAGGGGCGCTCGGCTGTGTGGCTCCTGACTCGCGTCTGCGGCCACGGCGCCTCAACGCTCACAGCCATCGACTGCTGGCGAGGCGCGGCCTTGTATGGGAGCAACGCGCAGGTGATGTCCCTGCCGCGGGCTGGTCAGCCTGACCGGCGTGCCCTGCAGCGGAGGCTCCGGCCGACAGTGCCCGGCCGCCGCGCAGAGGTTTGGCCTGGACGCAGTCAGGCACAGCTCGGAGGCGGTGGAGGCGCGCTTCGACCGCAACGTGGCCGCGTCAGGCGCCGGGCACAAAGTGACCAAGCTGAAGGACACCTCGCTCAGGGGGCTGGCACGCTTGGTCGCCGGGGCCAGCAAGCTGTTCGACGTGCGCCCAGTGCTTGTCCGCTCCTTGTGACATGCATGTGCAAGACCTGAACGGGCGCCTGGCGTCTCAGGTTATCTATGTGGATGGCAGCCACAAAGCGCGCGACGTCATAGCTGACGCGGTGCTCGCCTGGGCCTTGCTGCGGCCCGGCGGCATTTTGATCTTCGACGGTGCGCCTGCTAGCTTTGTGAACAAGGGACAGGGGTGTCCCGCTATGGCTTGTTGACTGCTGTGTGCTGTGCAGACTACAAGTACGAACACATCGTGCGGTTGCCTCCTGGGGACTACCCCAGGAACGCAATCGACGCGTTTGTTAAGCTGTTTGAACAGGTGCGTTCCACCCTGGTTGTGCAAATTGCGAGTGGGTACATGGGTGTACGACATCCAGCATGTGCAGCATGTATATGAAAGTGTGCGCTGCTTGCCGCAGGAGCTCTTTGTTCTGCATGTTGGCTACCAGTTCATTGTCGAGAAGTGTGATGCAAACACTGGCCACACGGCTCATCAGTGACACCAGCTCTTGTGCCTGAGCCAGAGCACTCCCTGCATGGCCCTAGACCCACGCACATGCCCTCAGCACAGGCACTAATAGCTAATAATAGTTCAACACACTGAGCCCTTCCACTTGAAACAGCACGTGACACCCATGTCACGGCAGTTGACCCGACGGGACGGACCCATAGAAGCAGCTCTCATGCAGCCTTCCCGGCTGATGCCTGCCACTCCTGCCGGCACTGGCTCTGCAGGCGCATGCGTCGCGTGCAGCGCATGCGGAATGCAAGCGCTGGCGTTCAGAGCCCCAGCAAGACAGGTATCATGTGCAGCCCCACGGGCTGCCGCTGCCCATGCTGCCTGCGACTGGGAAGGAGGGGCTGCTGCCTGCGGTGATGCGCTCCTCGTGCGCGCTCCCTGGCACCGCACGCAGCACCCCCTGCGCCTGTACAGACCGCCTGCATCACATCAGCACGGGCTTTCCTGCGGGGCAGCATCCGGGCTGCCGGGCGGCCGGCCCTGGCTGGTGTCCCCGCCGCACCCGCTGCCCGCAGCCGCCTGCTCGCCACCCGACTGGGAAGTGCGCATGACCAAATTGCCCGGTGCGTCGTCCGCGAGCAGCCCCGCTGCAGCACCCTGCCGCGCTGCGCACGCGCTGCCCCCCGGCTCGCCGCCGCTGGCCGGCAGCGCGCCGTGCGCGCCGTCCCCGGCTGCTGTGGCAGCGGCGGTGGCCGAGCCCGCAGCAGGGCCCGCCTGGCACCCTAGGGCATCCGGCAGGCGCCCGGGCGCTGCCAGGCACGGCGCATCTCCGCCCGGCCTGTCCGGGGCATCTGCGCTCCGGGTCATCAGCGCGGCGACTCGGGGCAGCACAGGCCGTGAGGAAGCCGGGACGAAGCCGCCGGGCCGGGCGCGGGCCGCTGCCAGGCATGCGCTCAGCGCGGGCGGCATCGCCTGCGGCCGCGCATGCGCACTCACGACGTGCGGCTCAGCAACCCATGTGCCCCGGCGGTCGTCGCATCGTCACCCGGGCTTGCCCAGCAGCGCACCATCGCCTCTGTGAGTGTGTATAGCATCGCCAACCGCCTGGCTCTTCGGCTGTGCCCTGTGCTGCAGATAATCCGGTAGCGGTGCCAATGTTGAGTCGTGCACAGGTCGAGCACAGCGCCTGTCTGAGCTGTCAGGCAGGGGGGTGGCGGGCCAGGCAGGGGCGCGCCTGCGCGACGGGCGCCGCGCCGACGATGATGAGGTGGTTCCGCGCGCGCGTCAGCGCGACGTTCAGCCGCTGCGCGTTGGCGGCAAACGCGCCGGCGCGCGCCACCGTCAGCGACAGCACGACCGCCGCCTTCTCCATGCCCTGCGCGGAACACGGATCCCCAAGCCCACCCTCATCCAGAAAACCTATGATGCAAACCCCGGAGACTGAGGAAGCGGCCTTGACACTGAGCGGACTAACATGCTAGGTAATGTGCATGATGACTCACAGAGGCAGAATCAATGTGCGCATAAGCTGGCATGCTGCCCGCGTCCAGGCCGGCCGCTTGCCTGAAAGGAGTCCACGGTCGCCACAGTGACATCGCTGAGGTCTGCAGCAGGCTCCTGCGCAGCTTCCGGGCGCTCGCGGCCGCCTTCGCTGCCGTGAGCGCCCCCTGCAGGCTGCTGCGGCTGCTGCCGCGCCAGCAGAGCCTGGATGAGTGCCGCCTGCGAGCGCAGCAGGATGAGGTGGCGTTGAACTTCGGCGCGACGCATCCCGTCAACACTTTGACGCCTGCACCTGCAGTGTACATGTGTCAGCGCTGCAAGCCGTGCCGATCCATAGCAGGTGTGACACACGGATCAGTGTCAGAATGCTCACTGCATGCTGATGAGTGCGCGAGAGGGACTGTGCACATGGTGTGCAAGATGAGGTCAAGCAGCGCGGCCGCGCCTGCGCCCGGAAGAAGCAGATGACTCCGATGTCGGCCGGCGCGATGCCCCCGGACGCCAGCTGACCCAGGATCTGCTTCGGCACACCCGCTGTGTCAGCGCCGCGTCGAGGAGCCCGGACATGCGAAGACCACCTGCTTGAGGATGTGTCACGTCTGAGCGCAGGTCATGCGCCGGCCGGGCGGCGCGCCTGCACGACGGCAGCAGCCTCGGCCCGGTTGGCGGCGCTGCGGCTGCCCGCGGCGGCCTCCTCGCGGCCGCGCACGTCGCAGAACACCAGCGGCTGCAGGCCCGGCAGCAGCGGGCCGCGCTGCGCGGCGCTGCACCCGTCGAGCAGGCTGCCGCCGTAGAACGCCGCGTTGGCGATGGCTGCCAGCGCCGGGTGGCAGCTGCGCGCAGCAGGACTGCGTGACGGCGTGGCATGCGGGCGTGCCACGCCTCTCTCACTGACATCTCCGACCGGTGCCCCTGGTGACTCGCGCCCTGCTGGATGGGCTGCCTGAGCCCGCCCACGACCTGCCCAGGCCCTGGCACCGCCGCCTCAGGGTCAGCTCGCCAGCTGGCATGTGCAGGCATGCACAGCCAGCAGCATGCCGGGGACACTGACCCGCCTCTCTGATGATGCTGCCGTGCCCGTCAGCGGCCCGAGCGGGCCGCACCGGTACTGCCGACGCAGCAGGTGGCAGCCGCCCGCGGCCGCCAGGCGCGAGAACAGCGGCCGCAGAAGGCCGTGCGCCGGGGGGCCTGCACCAGGGTCCGCGCCCTGCGGCGCCACCTCCGCGGGCGCCGCGAGCACGGGCGGCAGCTGGCAGGGGTCGCCCGCCAGCACCGCAAACCTGGCGGGAAACAATGCACTCACCCAGACATCAAGCACGTGTGTGTGCGTGCCCAGACATGGGCTCTCCGCGTCTGGCGCGGCACCTGCATGCACCGGACAGGCGGCCCTCTTGGCCCACCCTGCTGCTGCTGGAATGCAGCACCAGGGCGCGGCAACATCAGCATGCACAGCCTGGCCCGTGCCATGCGCGGCGCGATGTGGGAGGCTATCAGGCTCACCATCTGTGCAACTCAAGCCTTGCAGGTGTATGCCGGTGTATGCCAAAGGCACACAGCGCTCGAGCCATAAACAATTGCTGGCATGCAAGGCGGCGCCCTTGCTGCTTGCGAGGCGCGCCGGCAGCCGGCGCGCGCCAGCGGCAGCATGGACAGCGGCTCGACCATCTGGCTGGCCTCGTCTAGGACGGCCACGTCAAATGCGATGCCGTCCATCGCCGGCAGCGACGCCGAGCAGCACGTCACGCCCACCACCGCCGCACTGCCCAGCCGGCGCTGCCTCGCGCGCGCCGCGCCGGCCTTCACCTGCCGGGCGCTTTCTTGCGCACATGTTCAGAGCAGGCAGGTCAAGTGTTCGGATAACAAGTCGCGCGAGGACGGTAAAGACGGTAGAGATGCGTGAGGAACAGCTGTGTCTGGATGGCGCAATAGGTGAATCTGAGAGGTGGCGGCACGCTGGGCCTCCTTGTCAGCATGCGATCTTTGATCGACCAGGAAAGCGCACGTCATGCACAGGGTATAACCCCAAGAGCTGCGCGCCTGAGCCAGCTCCGCACGCAGCACGGCAGCCTCTCCGGGCGAGCCGGCCGCCTTGAGCATGTCGGCCAGCTCGGCGGCGGCGTCGTTGCGACCGCCCGCGCCGCAGTGCAGCGAGTTGCCCAGCAGCCGGCGGTCGATGCGGCGCAGCGCTCCGACGCGCAGGAAGTCTGCAGGCCCGGGGCTGGGTCAGCCCCACACCCTGGGCTGTGTGTGTGCTCCTGGCACGGTAACCATGCTGGGTCTGATGCATACATCCCAAGTTTGCTGGGCCAATGAGCATGCAACCATGAGGTCGCACACCAGGTGCCCATAGACTGGCTGCTTGCAACGCCACGCCTGGCTGGTGTGAAGTCGGTGCATTGCTGCAGCTGACGCAGGGCCTGCGCTCGGCCGTTCTCGCAGCGGCCCGGCACAGTGGCGCGGGGCGGCGGGCGGGGCGTGCCCGTGAAGCCCGAGTCGAGCAGGCCGACGAGCACGCGGTCGACCGCGACGTTAGTGTTCGCGGCGACCAGGCAGCGCGCGCCACCCGCCGCCGCGAAGAAGTGCAGCAGAGCCACGAGCAGCGCCGACTTGCCCGTGCCGAATGGGCCGTGCACCACGCAGAGCGGGCTTGCTGGCGCCTGCGCGCGGTTTGGAGGAGCCGTCATGCGCAGCCGCAATGCATTTGCTGCACACGGAGTAGGAGACTCCGAGTATCACCCTACCACGGTGCGCGCGTGCGACTTATCTCTGCTGTTTGAAAGCGCAAGGCGCGTCTCGTGCAGCCCGCTTTAACATATTAAAAAAAAATTCAAATGAAAAAATAAAAACCTCTGCGGGCGCGTGCATGCGTGCAGGGCGCCCGGCGCGCCTGCGCGCCGCCGCCTTTGGCAAACCACGGCACCGTCGCCCGCACAACGGCCGCCTGCTCCGCGTTCAGGCTAAAGCGCGCCACCACCGCCCTGGCGGCTGCTTCAACCGCGCACGCGCTTTCATGCCCGGCTGACGCGCGCACGGCTTGCCCCGCTGCCGTCTCTGGATGCGCATGTGCAGCCGGACCTGGAAGGTCCGCAGCAAGGCCGTTTGCGGAGCAAGGTGGGGCGCCCGGCGCCAGCCCCGCTCCCGCCTCCCCTGCCCACGAATGCCAGGCTTAGCATGCCTGGCGCAGACACCAATGCCATCTGACGGGCAGTGACCTCATATGCTGCAACCACGCCAGGCAAATGCTCCGCATGCCGCACGGTTTGCGTGGCCGCTCCTCTGTTCATGGGGCATGTTGCAACGCCCAAGCAAAGCCGTGTCAGGTATACCAGACAGCGACAATTGCAAGGCAGCATCCGAGGGTTGCGCCTCGTACCCTGGACTGTGCAGTCGCGCGCGGTCGTCAGAGGCGGCTGCAGCAGCGCCGGCAGCAGGGGCAGCGCGCGCAGGCCGGGCGAGTGCAGCATCGCCAGCATGGCGAGCTCCGTGCTGGCCTCCGGGCCATGCAGCGCGCACACAGGCTGCTCCCCGCGCATGCTGGGCGGCGCGCCCGCCAAGAACTCGACCTGGAACCTGCATGCACCGCTTGCGCGCCTTACCTAGCACGCTGGCATGTGGAATGTTTTGATGAGCCTTGACATGCAGATCCCAGCTGTTTAGCCAGCGTGACGGAGGATCCAGTGCGCGAACAACACCGGTCACTGATACTCCGCACAAGGTCTAGTACGGCGCTAGCGCATGCCCGGCCGTCGGACGCCAGTGTCAGCCTGCTACCCGACAGGCGCACGGACACCTTTGACCAAAACTACGCCTCTCACGCGTGGGAGTCCCTGCACATCGTTTAGGCCCCTGTGGGGCCGCACCGGCCCTCCTGGTTGGGGCCGTGCCAGCAGCTGCGCGCGATGGCGACCCAGGGCGCGGGCATGCGATCGGCCGCTCGGCGTGCTGGCGGAGCCTCCAGCGCCAGACTCGACCCCACCACCCACAGGTCGTCCTTCCGGAAGGCGGCCTTCTGCGCCGCGCTGACGCCGCCAAGCGTCAGGTAGTGCGAGGGCGGGGCCGGGGCGGCCTCCGCGTCGCCGCCGCGCCGCGGTCGCCACACGGACAGGCTGCCGGCGGCAAAGAACGCCAGGTGCGCGCTGCGGCAGGCGCGCTGCAGCGCGGGCCCCGGGTCGGCCGCGCCTGCGCCTGCGCCGCCCCGCGCGGCTGCCCGGCCGCGCGAGCGGCCGGGCGCCCCGCGGCCGCCGCGCCCTCCCGCCCCAGCCGCGTGCCCGCCCAGGCGCCCTGCCCCCGGCTGTCCGCCGCTCGCCGGGGCGGCGCTTAGCCCTAGCCCTAGCCCTAACCCTATGGCGCGGCGCCGCAGCGGCGCGCGCGCGGCGTGGAAACGGCGTGCGAGCGCGACCAGGCGCAGGTTGAGCTCCTCGACGAGCGCCGCGGCGAACGCGCGCTCGTACTGCGCGGGCCCGCCGGCAAAGGCGTCCGGCATGCGCGCGCGCCTGCGCGGCGCCGCCGCCGCCTCCTGCTCGCCCGGGAAGCGCAGCCCCTCGCCCAGGCCGCCTGGGCGCCCGGCCGCCTGCCCGCGCCCGGCATTCACAGCCTCCCAGGGCCTCGCGGCGCGCGCGGCCGGCGCCGAGGGCGCAGAGCCGGCTGCAGCTCGCGACTCTGCAATCTGGCCTGCGGCTCCGCGCGCGCCTGCGCGGGCGCCGCCACCGGAGGCAGCCGCCTGGCAGGGTTGCCCGTTGTGGAGGGCGGCGGCGCGCTCTGGCTGGAGGCCTGCTGCGGGCGCGGGGCCGCGCGCTGCAGGCTGCGAGGCCTGCCCAACCCGGGGCTGCGAGCCCGCTGTGCTGATGATGGCCCAGCGCGTCGGCTGCGCAGGGCCGCTGCCGGGCGAGCCAGCGCCGCAAGCCGCCCTCGCCTTCTTCCGCAGCGGTGCTGCGCAGGGCTGCAGCTCGCCTGGCGCAGGCTGCTGGCACGACGCGGGTGTCTGCCCGCCGGGCCCCAGCAGCAGCAGAATGTCCTCATCTGCACGCACCGTTGTATATAAAAAACCTGCTGGTTTCACTGCTGGGTATGGGGGCAGCAGCTCTTGCTGTGCGGGCACGGCACCTGAGCGGGGGTTCTGCTGCGTGCGTGCACCCACGTCAGCAGCGCCAGGCGCAGCGCACTGCCGCTGGCTCAGCACGTGCAGCGGGGTCCTCCTCCGCTTGAGTCCAGTCGGCCTAGGCAGCACTGGCCTGGCGTGCTCTGGCTCTCCGGGGTTGGACGGCTGTGGCTCCTGCTCTGCAGCAGCGCCGCTCACGGCCGCGTCGCTGCAGAAGGTGTCCACGTTTATGAGGTAGCCCTCGCAGCAAGTGAGGCCTGCACGGGGCAAGCAGGTGTCCAGGGGGCTTACACGCTGCCAGGCCGGCAGCACACAGCACCACGCCTGACATACTATATATCAAGATTTAGCCTGGCTATGCATACCCTCCAGGCCTGCTGTGACCACCAGCGCGCTGGGCAGGCGACCGCTTGCCAGTTGCGTGCGGTTTTCGTCGGAGAGCACCACGTTGCGCTGCCCATCTTTGAGCTCCAGGAAGCCATCATTCCATGTCTTGCTCTTTCTTGTCAGCTGCTTGGTCCACAGCACCCTCAGCAACATGAGCACGCTCGCAAGCACTCACGCGCGCCCTGGCGGCGCGCTCCTGCCAGGCTAGCGGTGTGCGCTCTGAGGCAGCCGAAGCTTGTCGTAGCGCTCACAGGCGGCAGCGGATGATCACCGAGGCGATCACATTGGAGCTCAAGCTGTGCTCCTGGTAGTGCTGCAGGGCGCAACTGCAGTCGCAAGCTGTGAATTTCTTCAGCCACCAAAATAGGCTCTCACGCTCTGCACGCCTTGCCGGCAACAGAGACAGGGAGCTTTTATACCGGAGCGCATGTTCAGGATGGCCGACGTCAAGATGCTGAAGCGCGTGGGCTTCATCGGGGCCGGCCAGATGGCGGAGGCACTGGCACGGGGCTTCATCGCCAAGGGCGTGCTGCAGGCCGGGGACATCACAGCCAACGACCCGTCCAACGAAAGGAAAAAGGTCTTCCAGAGCTTTGACGCGAACGCCGCCGCCAGCAACGTGGAGGTGGGGGCTCCCGAGGCGCTGCGCGCGCGTGCACGCCGGTGTCAGGCGGCGTGAACGCCGGCGCCCCCGGCGTCGCAGGTCGTGGAGAAGAGCGACATTGTGTTCCTGGCGGTCAAGCCGCAGTTCGTGCAGCCCGTGCTGAAGGAAGTGCGCGAGCACTTGACCGACAAGCACACGGTCGTGTCCATAGCCGCCGGCAAGACGCTGTCCTCGCTGCTGGTGCGCCCTGCCACGTGTGTCTGCAGGACTGCCGGTTCAGCTCCCGCTGTGTGCAAGGAGCCCGCTGAGCTGACGCGGGTCGCCCGGCACCAGGAGGCCGCCGGGGCCGACAAGCGCGTCGTGCGCGTGATGCCAAACACGCCCTGCTTGGTCGGCGAGACCGCGAGCGCCATGTGCCTGGGGGGGCGCGCCACTGAGGAGGACGCCGAGGTTGTGCGCAAGCTGTTCAGCGCTGTCGGCCGGATCGTACAAGTGCGGGACGCCGCAGAGCAGGGAGCGGCAGGACTGACAGGAGTGCACAAGCGTGTGCTGAGCGTTCACAGCGCCTGCCTGCGTCGTGCCAGCGCTTGAGCCGGCAATCCAGTTCACACTTTCCTGTGAATTAGCTAAGGGGGCCTGCCAGCGATAGGGGTTGCTCGTTCTGGGCGCACTTCGACAGCGTCTCACAGCAGCATGCGGTGCGGAGCAGGTGGACGAGAAGCTGTTGAGCGCGGTGACGGGGCTCAGCGGCAGCGGCCCGGCGTACGTGTTCCTGGTGATCGAGGCGCTCGCGGACGGCGGCGTGCGCGCCGGCCTGCCGCGCGACATCGCTGTCGCGCTGGCTGCGCAGGTGCTCAGGCCTGAGGATTTCGTGCTGAGCCGTGTTGTTGGTGTTCCGCACTGATGAGGAGTGGTAAGAGGCTATGTGCCGATGTTGCACGGCCAACTGCGCATTTGAGTACAAGCTTCAGGCATACCTGTTACGACGGAGGGGATCTGCAGAGAGGTGTGACGAGGTTGCGAGCGCGCCCTGCCTCTGTGGAGCTGAGCAGGGCGTGCGCCTGCAGACGGTCCTGGGGAGCGCCAAGATGGTGCTGGACACCGGCAAGCACCCGGGGCTGCTGAAGGACATGGTCACCTCGCCCGCCGGTGCGCGCCCCGCGCCAGCGCTCTTTACCCTAACCCTATAGCTTTTCTTCAGCGTCCGTGCCGCAGTTGAGGCGGCACGTGCAAGTTCCTGCACCTGCTCGCAAGTCGGTAGCATCATGTCTGTCGTCACGGCGGGGGTCTGCCGCGGCAGGGACGACCATTGCGGGCTACCATGAGCTCGAGAAGGGCGGCGTGCGGGCTGGGCTCATCAACGCGGTTCTGGCGGCCACGCAGCGCGCGGACGAGCTGTCCAAGCTCTAGCATGCTGCGCCTGCACACGCAGGCGCCGCTCAGGCAGCGCTGGCGCTGGAGGGGATCGCACAGACGCTATGCGCCAAGGTGTTGCGGTGCGCGCTTGCATGTGCGGCGGGCTCCGACAAGGGTTGAGCAGGGTGTAGGGCACCTGGCGCGTCTGCGCCTTTTGGGGCATGAGGAGGCGGGTTTGCCCCTGCTGGGTGCGGTGCAGTCTGGCGCGGGACTGCTTGTTGTACTGCACCCATATTCCGTCTGTGTGGCGCACCAGGGTGCTCAGTGTGTTTTCAGAGTCTTGCCTGAGCCAGGCAGCGCCCTTGCTTTGCATGCAGCGCATTGCTTGGGGTTTTGGTGAGTAGTATAGCTAGAAGTGTGAAGCCTGCCGGCCACGTAACAAACTTATGAACCTCCTTGTTAGGATTTTTATATGCGATGACAGCGTTGTTTGAGACGGCTTGCTGCCTGGTCCTGAGTGCTGTCGTGGCAACTGTCGCACTCTGTGCTGAGTTAAGTGGGCGCAACACATGCAGCAATGCCAATATGCATGCAAACAGAGCAGGCGCAATACCTCCACGTCAGCGCCAGTCTGTCCTCTGCATCAGCTGCATCAGCCAGGCCTCGAGCGCAGCAGCAGCCAACACCTCTGCTGCCTGCGGCGCCGCAAACAGCAGGCGCTGCCCGCCCAGCAGCACCTCAAACTCGCTGCCAGACACGCCGCTCGCATCGCGTCGCGCCCCCGCGTCGCCGCTGTCCGAGCCCTGGCGCGCGCTCTGCCGCCGCCGCCGCTGGCGCGCCGGCGCGCCCGCCTCGCTGCTGTCCGAGCCTCCGCTGGCGCTGCGCCGGCGGCGGCGCCTGCGCTCCGCGCGGCGCTCGCGCATGCGCTTCCGCCGCTGGCGCCGCTCCGACAGCGCCCCGCCCGAGCCGGGGCCGCCCGCGCAGTCGCTATCGGAGGCCCCCGCGCCGCCGCCTGCTGCCCCGGCGTCGAGGCGCCGGTGCTGCAGGCCGTTGGCGGTGAAGAGCAGCCCCATGTCAGCCGCGCTGCTTGCCACGTCCGCCAGCGCCAGCCGCAGCGCCCAGGCCTCCATGAGCAGCCCGCGCACCTGAATGGGGTGCAGACAGCCCTGTGAGGTTCGACTCCTGACAGGGGTGCGTGCTGATCCTGACGTGCGCGCATCTCTGTCACGCACTTGGCGTCTGGGCTCGTCAACGCATGTCACTGGCATGCAGGTGGATGCTTCAGGCCGCATCACGTCGGCCTGAGGCTCATCAGACTGCAGTGCAGGATCACAGCTCTGCAGCAAAGCCTATGTGTCCTGCACAGGGCTGGTGAGTGCCTGGTGAAAGAGATGACCTGGCCGGCCTCAAGAGGAGCAGGGGATCACCGCCGCAGTAGCAGCCTCGCTTAGCGCCGCTGCAGCATCGAACGCATGTTGTCGCGCTGCCCAGAACGCGGCAGTGCTGCTGTCTGAGCCGTGCAGCGTCTGCGCCAGCCGCCTGGCCTCCTGCGCAGTGCGCAGATGCATTCAGTGTGCCATAGGGTGACGCCTGACATGCTTGCACATACAAGATCGCCCAGCATCACAGCGAAGCACGACACCGGATGTGGTGCGGTACACCCAAGCTGTCATGCTACAGGCCCTGGGTTCAGGCGCCCGAGGCAGGAGCACTGTGTGCGGGGCCCACCTAGCATGCACTATACCTCAGCCTGCACGGCAGGCACGGACCGCTCACTGTACACGCACTTACGCTCGGGTCACTGTATGCTGCAGCTGGCCTGCTTGCCACCCGGAGGGCAAACATGTACCACCATTACATCCAAAGCACTCCTGGTCTGCACACTTGCTGGCATTCTTCTGCACAACGCAGTCAAGCCCGGTCATGATGAGCGCAAACAGCACCGCGTCACCTGCAGCTCATCCGCCCACTCCTCTTCGTGCAGCAGGCGCAGCGCGCGCGCGCCATCCAAGCCCGCCGCCGCATGCAGCAGCAGGTCATCCAGGCTCGCCCAGCGCGCCGCGCCGAACGCCGCCGCAGCCGCCTGCCGCCGCAGCACTCGGTGGTCATCGCACCGCCGGCCGACGGACCGCCAGCGCTCCGCCGGGTGCGGACGAAACGCGATGCCGAGCGCAAGCTTGACTGGTGGCGGTGGCGGTGCACGACTCGGAGCGGGATGGAGCAAGTCAGAAGCGGACCAGGCGGCCTGCCGAGGCGCGCAGGCTGGCATGCTCTGCCTGCACGCCGGCCGACGGAGGCGGGAGAGCCGGGCTTGCAGGACAAGGTCACCCAGGCTGCTCCTCTCCGCGCAGGCTCCCGAGCGCGCCCGAGGCGCACCGCCTGAGCGGGCGCGCCGCCGCCGGCCGCGCCGCGGCACCGCGCCCCGGCGCCGCCGGGCCACGGGAGCAGGCGCGTGGCGAAGGCCAGCAGGTCCGCGTCCGGCAGCAGCAGCAGCACGCGCTGCGCCAGGCGCAGGTAGGACGCTGGGGCGGGGCCGGGCTCAGCGCCGGCGGCCGGCTGCGAGGCAGGGGCGCCGGCCAGCAGGAAGTCGTGCACGGCGTCGTGCAGCTGCTCCGCGAGGCGGCCGCTGCCCAGCAGGCACTCGTACAGCTCCTGCGCACCGCTCATAGCGTCGGAGCAGGCAACGCTCAAAACACACTGGTCTTCTGTCGGACTGAAAGAGGCCTCTGAGCAAAGTTGTCACATCAGCCTGTGCCTCTTACAGCATGAACTTATTGTCTGAAGCACAAAGGTACACGGCGTTGAAAGCCTCAGGAAGGCCACATTGGCAGAGCCTCAGGTGCCTTCCAGCAGCCACAGTCTCACACGGAGCAGGCTCGAGGAGCAGAGCGCTCACGGAGCGTGGCTCACGGGCACCCACCCGGGCAGCCACCCGGGGACCAAACCCACCAGCTCGTGACCTCCGCTCACACAGTGACAAACAGTGACAAGTGGCAAGTAATAACCCAAGATACATACATAATGAGGCCGCCTCGCCTGCGCGAAGAAGTCCGGGTCCAGCTCGACCAGGCCGCCCCCGGCGGCCGCCTCGCGGACCTCTACTGAGCGCCAGAAGGCGCCGCCGTCCGCGGCTGCAAGCGCGGCCACGCTGGCGACCACATCCAGCTCGCCAAAGTAGTGCGGCTTGGCGGCGACCGCGACGGGCGCCTGCGCGTGCTTGCCGCGCCAGACGAGCCGGTCCCACACCTGCGCGCCCGCACGCGCCGGCGGCCCTCGCGCCTTTGGTAGCGCGGCGCGGCATAGGGTGCGGAGCCTGGCGCCGGGCAGGTGCGCGACGGTGCGGAGCGAGCCCATACCAGCAGCGCGCTGAGGCGCGCGCCGCTGCGGCCGGCGCAGGCAGCGGGAGGCGGCGCCGGCGCGGCGGGGCGGGCGCGCGGGGCGCGCCTCGCTGCGGTGCTGCAGCGCGAAGCGCGCGAGCGCGCCGGCGCCGAAGCGGAAGCTGCCCACGTTGCCGCCATGCCCGAAGTGGCCGAACCAGAGCTCGGTCCGGCGGCGCGGCCCCTTGAAGAAGCGGCCCAGCGCGCCGGCGTCCTGCGCCACCAGCGCCGAGGCGGCCGCGGGGCGGTCGAGGATGAACAGCTTGAGCAGCTGCACGCAGGCGGGCTCGCGCGCTGCCGCGCCCGGCCGCCGCGCGCCCGGCGCCGGCAGCAGCGCGGCAAAGCGCCGGCCGGCCACGGCCGGGTCCACGCCGGGCAGCTGCGCCAGGCTGGTCACCAGCCACATGCGCGCCTCCTTCGCATTGGCGCGGTCGTCCTGGGGCGCCGGGGCGTCAGCGCAGCGGCTGCTCCAGGCCAGTGCAGCGTGGGCTCAGCGAACGGTCATGCAGAGCAGCATGCCGAGCAGTAGCGCAGTGTCTGCCTTGCGGAGAGGCTGGAGGCAAGAGGTCAAGGGCGCCTCGACGAAAGGCGTACTATGAGAACGCGCCGCACGACGCTCCGCAGCTCAGAGAGCGCTGCGAGGCGGTCCCGCGCAAGATGCGCGCTGTCGCTGGGCAGGTGCGCTGGCGCAAGGTGTAGACTGATGGTCATGTGGCACACTCGCAACGCATGAGGACTGTCAAACTCAATGCCAAGCCTATCACAACCAGCGCTCAGTCAGCATACGCTGTCATGCGTGCAGGCGTGCAGGCGCTGAGAGCTCGCAGTCACAGAGTAGCGCTCGGATGCCACAGCTCGGCCACCAGGTGCCTCGGCAGCCCCCTCACATGAGGTACTCCAGAGTTGTCTGCTGCAGCTCTGTGGACCAGCTAGGGCTGCTCCGGCGCACGTGAAATGATAGGGAGGCCCACTCTGAATTAAAAAACAAAAGAAAAGCCTACTAAGCCCTGCCGCAGGCTCTCATGAAAACAAAAGAAGCAGGCCGCACCGAGCGCACGGTTTGAGGCAGAATTTGGTGTGTGCTTTGCGCACCACCCTGCAGGTGCCCTGCACAGGTTACTTGTTCGTGCTAAGCTGCCACGTGGCGTGCCTCTTAGATGTGCGTAGGCGCCCAGCGCCTCCGTACTTACCCCTCTGCGCAAGTGGCAGCCCCTCCGCACAGGCAGCCTTCTCGCTTCTGAGCAGGGTGACTGAGTCTCACAGGGCAGCGCTTGCAAGATTGGTACAACCGCTAGCTGGCCTAGGAGGCAGCCCGCCCTAGCCAGCCACCGCACAGCGCGCTACTCAGCAGGAGGGTGTGGAGAACTTACAGCTCTGAGACGTCGGGCTCACATGTGACTCCCTCTGGGGTTGCATGGGGCGCTGTTGGCATGTGCAAGGTGCGCGCAGCCCTAGCAACTTCCCAAGGCACTTGGTTGCTCGACATTCAACTGCTTCACTCAAAGGCTGCGGCTGTTCAAGCAAGCACCGACTGACGGTACGCACTGGTGCGGCGACAGAGGTGAGGCGCGCGTTACGCGGCCAGGCTTGCTAGCGCGCAGTACCGTTTGGGGAGATGACTGATACCTCGGTGGTAGAAGCGCCCGCACCAGCCCCTGGCGCAGCGGCCTGGGCTAGCCGCTCCTCTTCGGTCATGTTCCTCGTGAGTCCCCGCGCTGCGTATCCGCGCGCCCAGGCCCCTGCCACTTCCTGACAGTGTCGGTTTGAACAGCCGCGCTTGGAACTCCTGGCAGAGGCGCAGCAGCCCTGGCAGCTGTTGAGGGCAGGGCGCTTTGCGCGCAGCTGTACATGGTCATAGGCTTCTCGGTCACGCTGGGCGTGATCCTGCTGGTGCTTGGCACCTACTACTGTGGCAGGTGTGACCTCCCCCCCGTCCTGACTGGCCCTGCGCACATGCACACCCGCACGTGCACGGCGGCTACCGCGGGTGTGCTTGGAGCCTGTGCGGCAGTGCATGGTCTTGTCTGCGCCGGGGTGTGTTCGCCTGTGTGCCACAGCGCGCCCTCCTCCCTGGCCAGCAAACACGCATCACTGCAGCTTGTCGCCCGGCAGTATGTCCTTGTGTGCAGCCTCACGCGCCTGTGGCCGTGTCTGCCTTACGCGCATGTGGCCGTCTCTGGCAGTGGCAGGCGTCCCAGACAGGAAGCGGGGTCGCAGGTGCCTGTTGTGGCGGCGCGCGCATCGCCGCCCGGTGCCTGGCGCGCAGGCCTCGGCTGGCAGCACCACCCTGGAGCCCAAGGAGGTCTTTGTGGTCGTGCAGCCCGGTGCGCTGGCGTGGCTGGGACAGGTTGCACGCCCGTCACGCGGCCTGACACTTCTGCTCAGAAGTAGAGACAGGCCGGCTGTGTGTTCACCGGTGAGGGCGCGGGGCGTCTGGTTGCCATCATTGCAAGGCATCAGTCGACGCTGGCTGGTGCTGACGCTCCGCCGCCTGCCTGCGCGCAAGGCTATACCCTATTCAGCGCAACGCCGGCACCTGCACGGCAGTGCATGAAGAAGGCCGGCGGCGCGACGCCGCCGCCGTGGCGGTCGCCAGGGGGGTGCTGACCTGCCGTGCCGCTGGCGCAGGGGGCAGCGCGACGATGGCGTACCGGGACGGTGATGAGAAGCGCTGCCAGGTGCCGCGCAGCAAGGCACTCATCCCGGTGAAGAGCGTCGTCATCAACCTCGCGGCGGACTGCAGCAGCGGCGCCCTCATTGCCGCGCGGCACCCCTCTGGCTCACCTGGCGCCTCCGGTGTGGCCCCCGGGCCACACCAGCTCTGTGGCACACGCCTGAATACGACGGAGCGGCTGCTGTTTGTCGCATAGTGCCAGAACTTCTACCTAACAAATCTGCACGCATGGTGTGACCCTGAGGCTGCGTATCCAATGGCTTGGCATGGTTGCTGGTAGCTCAGCAGTGGTGTGGGAGGCGAGTGGGACGGTCGCGGCGGCAGGCGCTTCGCTGGCGCGCGCCGCAGAGCCTACTTCGCTACGCGCGCGCTACGGCCAGCCGGCCTCGCCGCCGGGCGGCCCGCGGCAACTGGCCATGCCGGGGCCGCGGCCGCTGCCGCTGCCCGACCAGGGCTGGCCGGCGCCGGCGGGGGCGGCCGGTGCGGGGCAGCAGCCGCCTGCGTCCTTGGACGGCAAGGCGCCGCTGGGCTGCTGCGCGCGCGCGCCGCTTCCGCTGCGGCCAGGTGCGTGCTGCGCATGCGGAGCTCTGTACTGTGGCTGGGGGAGAGAGAACTGTGGCCCCGCGGTGAGACCGTGGATGGTCCGCTCGTCTGAAGGGCGCAGCTGCTGGTGCACAGACGCGCCATGAGCAAGACCGCATGGGCTGTTTTGCATGCAGGCGGGACATGCAAGCCTTTTCCATAGCCTACCGATCGTGCTTCAGAATGTGTCTGCCAGTACGTACATTGTTGTTGTGCACCGCTTGAGCGGTGCTCCTGTTCTGTACATACAAGCAGTGGCAATGCTCCCTGCCGTCCGACGTGCATGCCGCGGTTTGCGCAGGCAGTGCGGGCGCGCGCGCGCCGCCCGACTCCCCAGGCAGCCCCGAGTCGGCCGGGCCTGCAGTGGGTGCGGCAGCGCGGCGGGGCGGTGCGCGCCAGGCGCCCTGGCCCGATGCGCCGCAGCGGCCATCTGACGCGCCCGGGGCGGGCAGCCCCCTCCGGCCCAGCCTGCAGCAGCCAGCGCAGGCGCATCCGCTCGCGGCAGCGATGCAGGAGCGGCCAGGGGCGGGCGAGCGCACAGGCGCCGCCATGCGACCCGAGTTGGCAGCTGGGCAGGCGGCGGCTCACGCGCACAGCGATGTGCCTGGAGCCGGGGCCGGGAGCGCACGCGGCACACGCCCAGCGCCGGCCATGGGCGAAGTCCTGCGCAGCCGTGCGACGTGAACAGAGTCATTAGGCAGTGAGATGGGGCAGGTGGTGGGTAGGCAGGCGGTCAGCGCATTAACGCATGACAGGCTTGGGAACAGCATGGAGCAACATTTGCTGGTCACTGTACAGGTTCTGGTAGGCACAACGGCAGCCTCCTGTGTATATCAAATCTGTCGTCAAAAATGCGCGTTGTGCTTGCGCTGTCAAATTGAGGCACAGCCGTGTGCCGCCTGATGCCGTGCACATGGCTGCCATGCACTCTGTAGGGGTTCGTGTAGGTGGACCAGGGTAGGTATGCGAGACGCTTGGCATCATCTCTTGTGTATTTACACTGCAGGTGTCCCTGCCCCAGCCTTGCAGCGCTCGCCTTGGTCTGTGTGACACAGGGCCAAGCAATAGCCCGGGGGCTGCTTGCAGGCGCATTCTCACACCTCACACTGCCTCATGTTGGCAGCTTGTGCATCTGCCACACTGTGGTGTCTGACAGGCCACGCGCAGACATGCTCGCTACCACTTATGTATGGCGCACAACCAGCACTTCCCCTTCTGCAGCGTGCAGTAAGCAGCTGTGCTTCATCATGTAGCTGGTGCTCTTACTTTGGAAACGCAACCGAAACGCCCTCAATGGCAAAGGGGGCAAGCGCAGAGCTGTCTTCACAAATGCGCACATGCTGTTTAGCTGGCGGGACACAGTCCGCTGTAGAACCCAGTGGTCCCAAGGACAAACCAGCCTGGGGCATCCGCGCTTGCCGCCAGCCCGCGCATGCAACCCGCCAGCTTCCAGCCTCGTGGCTGAGTGGAGCGGCACCCGGCAAAGCCCCGCCACCGCGCAGCCCCCCAGCCGCGCTCACTTGATCTTGCGCGCGTCGGCCACCTCGATCGGCTTGGTGGGCGCGGCGACGGGCGGCCCGACGGCCGCGGCGGCGCCCGAGCGCGTGACCGGGCGCGACGGCGTGGTGGCCGGGCCGACGCTGCCGCGCTTGAGCTTGTCCAGCTCGTCCTCCAGCGCCACCTTGGTCTTCAGGATCTGGTACACGCGCGCCAGCAGGCTGCCCGCGCGCGCGCAGGCCGTCAGGCGCAGACGCCTTTTTTCAGGCCCGGCTAGGCGCACCAGCCAGCTGCTGGCAACAGAGCTGGGAGTCTGTGGGAGATGGATGGAAGAGAACAAGGACGGCGGCAGGGCACCTGCTTCCGTTGCAGCATGCCAGGACAGCTGAGAAGGTATGATAGCAAAGCAGGCCGGCGCACCCCTCGCCCGTGTGGCAATACGTGACATCTTTGGGGCCGCACGCGGCTGCAAGGCGGTGCGACACCGAGAGTGTCACAGGGACACTCAGCGCCTTACAGGTGCTCGACCAGCCACGCTGCTGCTCCTCAGGCTGGCTGCCCGCAGCCGGGCAGCGCACCACCACAGCGTGAAGCAGAGGAAGGAGATCCAGAAGTTGCGCTCCGCGCGCCAGCGCTTGCCGAGGTTGAGCGACAGCAGGTTGGGTGTCTGCTGCGCGGGGTCCATGCGCAGCAGGCTGAGCGCGTGCGTCGTCCGGATGGTGGCTGCGCCACGCCCACCACCGCCGCAGCTCAGTGAGAGACACACACCAGAGCGGTTTGTGCCGTCCCGCAACAGGCCACGCTGCGCAGTGTGCACCGCCCGGCATCCGCAGCGCAGGACCCGGCATCCGCAGCGCAGGACCCCCAGACAAGTTGAACAAGAAAGCTCCAGGAGACAGACACTGGTGCGCTTGTTTACGCAGGCACCCCACAGGACTGGTGCAGCTCAATCAGGGGTCCGAGGCAGGCCAGCACTGTTGTCAAACCTGCCAGTGCTGCCCCAGTGACAATCAGCATGAAGTGGAGCAGGCTCAGTGACCCCACTGCGCCAAGCACACAACAACGTCAGCAATGTCAAGTAACCATTTGTGGCCAGTTAGATCCACCAAAGTCGAGCACAGTGCAGCACAATGAGGGGCATACTGATGCGCAGGCCCAGAGTTTTGTCAACGAGCTGCAAGACGCCGCGGTGAAAGACTCTGCAGCCGACGTGCAACCAATCAGGGGCGTGACAGCACTTTGCTTGGCAGCACAGTGGCGGCTTCCAGGCTTGGCAGAAGTCTGCATGGTGAAAAGGACGCACGCCGCGGCGCTGCAAAGTTGCAGCCTGCTTCGACAGCAAGAGTCTGGGGGCGTACCTGTGAGACGGCAGGCTCAGAAGGATGAGCAGCACGAAGGGGATGGGCAAACAGACCTGCAAACAGACCGCGATGCTTAGCGCGCTGCATTGTGAGCACATAGCACACACAGCCAAGCACTTCCGCTGGATGCAGCCCACCTCCACAACCAACTTCCACCCGCCGAAAGACATCACGGCAAGTCTGCAAGAGCTGCAAGAGCGTCAAGAAAGAGGCTATGCGTCCACAAAAAGGCGCACTGGGGAGGTTACAGCAGTCTGCCGGGGCAGAGCAAGCTCTCGCACATAGGCAGAAGGCCCCGAACGGGAGACGCGGAAGAAGAAGGACGTGCTCGCCCTGTTTCAAACGCAGCGTCTGGTCTCCTCGATCATGTAGTACGACCGTTAACAAAAGGCGCTGAGCCAAGCATCAGCGCAGCTCGCCAGCTGCGCAAGTGCACTGGCATGGCGACGCCGGGCGATGCGCCGCTGACGCTGCTTATAGACCTGGCCAGCTTTGTGGGTCGGCCGCTCAATGAAGCAGGCGGGGACACCGGCAGTGGCGCGCTGCGCGTTTGCCAGCAGGCAGTTGCGCATCTTGTCGCGCTGTGGCTGGCGGCCCGGCCGGGCGCGAGCTGGGTGTACCACCTTGTGGACTCGCGCCTGCCGCCCCACGCCTTCACGCGGGTGGCTGACTTTGTAAAGTACTCAGGTGCCGCCTCGCCTACACATCAAGATGGGCAGCGCCGTTGCATGATAAACTGCCTAGCAACCGCCCAGGCTTGGCCAGCGTGCAACACTTGGCGCCAGTGTTCAGAGAGATAGATGATGTGACAGCACCCACGCGCAAGCAGGGGAGGGCAAGCACCCGGCTGCATGCCACGGGCGGAGCGGCCTGGCGAGCGCGGCCAGCTTTGCGCACATGTGCCGCCTGCTGGAGCAGCTTCTGGACCCGGCGGCCGAGGAGGCGCTCGCGCGGCGCAGCCCTCAGGGCTTCGCGCGCGCGCTGGCCGTACGCCGCAGAGGCGAGCCCTGCGCGCGCCCCCACTTAACATGCGCACCTGCCAGCGCGCCCCGCACCTTCAGGCAGGGTGCCGCCGTTGCTTCCCGTTGTGCCTTGTCTAGCCTTGTCAAAGCACGACTGGAACGGAGGCGGACTGGTGTGCGCCCCTGCTGCAGTGGAGGCTGCGGAGTATGCTGAGAAGGCCACGGCCAACATGAGGAGCTACCTGAAGCTGCTCGTGCCGGCGCTGTGCACAACGCCGCCGCAGGCTGGCGCGCACTGGAGCCCTCTGCACTATCGTGCGGAGGAGTCTTCGGGGGACTCTGTCGGTGCGCCACTGCCGGCAAGCTCATGCCCTGGGTTGGCGGACGAGTGCAAGTATGCTCCCTGACGCTCGTGGCGCGGCCCTCGCCGGTGAAACGCTCCAGGTGCCCTGCCGCCAAGGCGCGGTCAACGAACACGGGTCTGGAAGCGGGTGTGGGCGTTTGCATCAGTGCATGGCAAGGCCCACCAAGCAGGAAAGCGGGTGTCTGAAACCCACCGCTGCAGAGCCCCGAAAGGTGCCGCCCTGGGCTGCCGTCCCGCATCCATGCTGACTGCAGCAGCGCACGCTTGTGCGCCAGGCGGCGGCCCCGTCGTGCTCCTCTCTCCGGCGCCGACCTGCCTGCCGGACCTGGTCAACTTTGTAAAGATCAGTGCGCGCTGCTGCCCCGCCCGCCCTGTGCTAGGAGGGCGGTCATGCACAGCAGCTTGGCGCGGCTGGTTTGCCAACTGCATGCGTGCCACATCATGCTGCGGGGGGGTGGGTCACAGCAGGGTCAGCCGACCCATAAAACATGCCTTGGGATGGAGGCGGGGCGGGGGAGGGGGAGTGATGCAAGGGCGCTTGGAGTGTGCCAACCGCGCGGTGTGCAGAGCCACAAAGCTTCTCTTAAAATAAACGTTTGTGTGAGAGCAGTTCATCTGTGCCGTTCTGCATGTATGGTGTGTGTGTGTGCAATGTGTTCACCCAGAATGTCCACCGCACTCGCGAACGGCGAGTGCAGCCACAGCCTGGCGGGCTTCCGCAGGCGCCGAGCACCTGTCCATGATAGACATCTGCGCGGCGCTGGCCGGACAGACGGGCGCCGAGTCGCGCGGCGGGTGGTGCGGCGCGCACCTCCACGGCGCTCGCTGCTGCATCGGCTGGGTCAACACAGGTGCGCGCCCACGCCGCATGCCGGGGAGGGGCTGCGCTGGCACTGTGTCGATGACTGTACGTACGCCCAATTCTCCCCAGCCAAGGAAGAAACGAGGGGGTCCGCTGTTCAGAGCAGGCCCGGGTGGCCCCCGCCGGGGAGCCTTGCGCAGGTGCGCGCGCTCCAGCATGGCTGCGGACGCGCCCGAAGAGGCGTGCCTGCTGCGCGTGCAGGCGCGGCCCCGCCGCCGCCGCCTGAGGGCGAAGACGCAGTGGGCTGGCGCGTCGGGGTCCGCCGCGGGGCCACGGAGGCCAGGAACCCTGACGGAGACCCCACGTGCGCCGCCGCCGCCCGCGCCGTGCACTGGGAGTACGGCGTGGTCAGCGAGTTCGACGCGGCCGCGGCGCGCTTCCGCGTGCAGTTCGACTCGGGCGCGGCGCGCAGCGGCGAGGCGCTCGCGCCGCCCGAAACCGACTGGGTGCAGCCGGGCGCCGCGGAGCTCGGCAGGGCCATGCGGCGCGAGGTGGCCCGGGGCCTGCCGGTGGCGACGCGCGAGCGCAGCACGCGGCAGGACATCGGGGACGGCGTGGCGGCGCTGGCGCGGAGCGCGTATGGCGCGGCCCCGCCCGTGCACCTGCAGGGCTGCGCGGCGGACGCGCTCTCTCGCGCTCTGGCCGAGCTGCTGCACTCCGCAACGCCCGGGCCGGGCCTGGCGGGCGTGTCCGCTTCGAACATCCCCGCCGACCTGGCGGCCGCGCGGACGCCCGAGGCGCTCGCCGCCGCGCTGCGCACGCTGACGGGCGAGGCCGACGCGGAGCCCGGGCCGCCGGCGCGCGCGTCGGCAAAGCTGGGCCGCCGGCGCGCAAAGGCCGGCGCCGAGCAGCCGCGCCGGGCTACCGGCGCCCGGGCGGCCAACGGTGCCCGGGGGACGCAGGGAGCCTTAGCGCTCCGCGGGAAGCCGCTTGGCGTGAGCGCACCTAGAGCGCCGCGCGCCGTGCTGCTCAGCTATGACAGCGCCAGCCGGACGGGCAGCCGCGCCGCCGGCGCGGCGCCGGCGCCGGCGCGGCCGCGGCCGGGCGCGGCCAGCCGCGGGTCGGGCGCGGGGCCCGGCGCGCCGCCTGGCAGCCGCGGCAAGCCCGGCAGCGCGCCGCCAGGGCAGCGGCCCGGCAGCCGCAAGCCCGGACTCTCTGCGCTGCGGCGCGTGAGCGCCGGTGCGCAGGGCGCCGCGCAGGGCCCCGCACGGCCCGCGCAGCCCCTGGCAAGCGGCGCGGGCGCGGAGCCGGCGGCGCCCGCGGGGACTGTTGCAGGCAGCGCACCGGCCGGCGTGGGCCCCCAGGTGCTGACCTGCCCGCCGCAGCAGCCTGGCAGCGGCCTGGCATGCGCGGCGCCAAGCCCGGCCACGAGTGCAGCCGCGCCCCCAGCGCGGGCCGCCGGCCAGGCGCCCGCGGAGCCGCGGGCAGAAACGGGGGCCAACGCGCCGCCGTGCGCGCGGGCAGCGCTGGAAGCGGCGGTGCGCGCGCGCGATGCGTACCGCCGGGCGTGCTCGGAGGCGGACGCCGAGGTGTCGCTGGCCGCCATCGCGGACGCGGCGGCGGCAATCGTCGCGCCGGCGGCGGCCGCGCTGGGCCGGTGCACGGCAGGCGCGCTGCGCGGCGCACTGGCGGCGCTGGGCCTGGCGGCGCCGCCCGCGTACGCGCCGCCGGCGCCGGCGCCGCCCGACGCAGCGGCGCCGGCCGGCGCCGGCTTGGCGGCCGCGCTGGCGGCCGCGTTGGCGGAGGCGCCGGACGCGCTGGACGCGCGCCTGCCCAACACGGTGGCCGGCGCGGCCGCGCGGCGGCAGGAGGAGGCCCTGCAGCTGCTGCTGCGCCTGGAGATCCACCGCGTGCTGGCCGCCGGTGCGCGCTGCCTCCTGCGCCTTCCCGGTTGACCTAAACCCCTACCTCGGAGCTGTGTGAGGCGCAAGCCTGCAGCGGGGGCGCGCGCGCGTGCTGGCCGCCTGCCTGCCAGCAATGCGCTAAAGCGTGCCGGCACACTGACATCCCACACAGGTCGATCCTCGAGCGTCGAGCGGTTTCCCCCTTGCGCGCCCACATGCGTGTGCGGCACAGGGGGCGCGCGCGCGCGCAAGCGGCCGCTCAAGGACATCAAGGCGCTCATGGGCATGCTGACGATCAGCATCATGGCCGAGCCCATGTCCGACCGCGACTTCTGGCGCCACGTCGTCCAGCCCCGCTACGGCACGCTGCCCGGACGCCCCCGCCGCCTGCATGTTCGCGGTCTGCTGCATGGCCGAGGGTCTGCTGCGCGGGGGCTGTTCGAGGGTATGCTGCGTGGCCGCTGGTGAGCAGCCGCTGCTTTCTGACATGCGCCCGCTGGTGAAATATCTTTGGTGAGCCGTCTTGCAGCTCTTTTGCTGCCTGGTCCGTGCGCCCACTTCAGAGCTGTTGAGTGACGAGCGATCCGTCCCCACCAGACGCTCTCACAGACAGGCAGCGGAGTGCTGGCACGCGTCGCGCCCCGAGCTGGTGAAACGAGCGCAGGCGCGGCGCTGCGACGCGAGACGCGCGCTCTGGCTAAGTTGACGGGCAACTTCGAGGACCCGGAGAGCCCGCCGCCGCCCGCGCCGCCCGGCGCGCCCGCTCCCACCGCGGAGCCCGGCGCGGGTGAGACGGGCGAGTGCTCGCCGGCCTGCGAGGGCTCCGGCGCTCCGCCGGGGGCCGGGCCGCGGCGCGCCCGCATGGGGCCCCGGGCGGGCTCGCGTGAGCTGGGCTCGCGCGATGTCGGGCGCTCCCACTCCGGCACACTCGCCAGCTCGGGCATGGCAGAGGCGGACAGCGACACGGGCAGCCAGTGCTCCGCGGGCAACTCGGGCGCCCGGCGGCAGGGCGGCGAGGCAACCTCGCGCTCGCGCCTGAAGGTCGCCTACATGAGCCGCAAGTCGCTGAAGGTGAGCCGCAGCAAGCTCGCGCCGCCGGAGCGCCCGCGCTCCAAGCTGGCCAGGGGCGGCCGGCCGGGCGACTGCCGGGAGGCGGCGCGGCGCACGCCCGGCCGCAGCCGCGGCCGCTCCCAGGCGTCCCGGTCCACGGAGCGCACGCCGCTGGGGCCCTCGCGCGGGCAGCAGCGCACGCCGCAGTCGCGCATGCGCGCGGCGGCGACGCCGGCGGGCAGCGCGCCGCCCTCGGGCGTCAAGGCCACGCCCGCGGCCGCCGCGCGGCCGCCCGCCGGCGCGGACCCCGCGCCCGCCGGCCAGCGGCGGCACCCGCCGCGCCAGCTGCGCTTCGGGCCGCTGCCGCTGGCGGGCGGCGACGAGCCGGACGCGGCGCTGGACACCATCTCCGAGGGCAGCGCCTCACTGGCGGCGGACGCCGAACCAGGCGCGGGAGGCGCGCCGCCGGCGCCGCCGGTGCGTGCCGCGCCCGTGTGGCTCGCGGAGGCGTCGAACAAGGGTCGGGCGGGCCGGCCGCCGCACGCGCGCGCCGCTGCGGCGCCGCCCCGCCCCGCGCCTGCTCCCGCCGCTCAGACAGCCGCGGGCGGCCCTGCGGCGGGCGGCGGCCGGTCGGGCGCGGGCCGAGGTAGGGCGGCAAACCCCATGGCCCCGCAGCGGAGCATGCTCCTGGACGACATCGAGGGGCAGTGGGCTGCGCGGGCCGCGCACCCTGGCGCCGACCCCGGCGCCCGCCCTGACAGCGCGCACGCGGGCGGGCTGCCCGCGCCCGGCGCGCTGCGCGCCGGGCCCCTGTCGCGCATGCGCGCGGCGGCCGCTGAGCTCGTACTGGGAGCCCGAGAGGCTGGCGCTGGCCTCTGCAGCGCGGAAGCTGCGTGCCCGGCCGCCCACGCCGCCACAAATGGAGCCCGGCCGGCAGATATGGGCCCGGCCCTCGAGCCTGCACGGCCTGCGTCTGGCATGCAGCCTGCTGAGCGGCCCAGCCTCTGTGCCCCGGAGGCCGCTGCGCCGGGACACGAGGCCAGCGACTTCAGCTTTCCGGCGGCGTCAGGCGGCGGGGCGGACATGTTCGACCCGCCTAGCCCCCGGCCACTCGCGGGCGCTTCGCCAGTGGCCGGGACATGCACAGGCGCGGCCAGCCCGCGAGCGCACGGCGCCGCCGGCGCGGATGCCGCGCAGGGACCCCGCCCGGCCCCGACCAGCGCCGCGCCGCCGCCTGCGGCCCTGGCCACGCCCGCGCGCGCGAGCGGGTCGCCCGAGGGCAGCCTGCAGGGTGTGGCGGGGCGCGCGAGCGGGCGGCCCGAGGGCAGCCTGCAGGTTGTGGCGGGGTGCGCGAGCGGGCCGCCCGAGCACGACATGCAGGGTGTGGCGGGGTGCGCAAGCGGGTCGCCCAGGGGCAGCGCGGAGGGGCTGGCGGGCGCCTGGGGCGCCATGGGCGGCCTGCTGGAGCACATCGCGGTCGCGTCCCCATCCGTGACCGTAGACGAGGGCCCGCCGCCGTCGCCGCCCGTCGGCTCGCCAGCCGCACCGCTGGGCGCTGCCCAAGGCGGTCTTGGCTCGGAGGCAAGCCCGGCCGTGCCTGGAAGCAGCCCGGGCGACGCTGTAACAGGGGGCAGCGGGGCCGCGCGGACGCCTCTGGCGCCGCCGGCGGCGGGCTCCGCGCCAGCGCGAGAGCAGGCATGCTCTGGGGCTGACGTTGGCACGCCCGACGCATGGTGCAGCAGCCAGGGCGGTGCGAGCGTTGACGGCTCGCCGCCGGCCGCGGCCGCCAGGAGCGCGCCCGTCGCCGAGCACCCGGCGCTGGCGGCCAGCCCGGAGCGGGCCGCACCGGGGGCGACGCGGTCGGTGCATCAAACCCCAGCAGCACTGCGCAGCTCGCGCAGGCTGCGCGGACTGTGCGCCGGGACCGGCCATGCAGGCGCGGCGGCTGGGCACGCCGACCCGCTGGCGGGCGCCCGGCCCAGTTGCACGGGATTCGCGCCGGCAGGCGGCGCCGCGACGAGGGCAGCCGGTCGCGCTGCAGCGTGCGGGGCGGCGCTGGCCGCGGCGGCACAGCTGAGCGCGGGCGCCGACGCGCCCAAGCTGCGCGCGTCGCCCGCCCTGCGAGCCCGGGGCCGTGCGGCAGCGCCGTGCGGGGCGCCCTGCGACGCGCCAGAGGGGGACGCGGCGGGTCCAGTCCGTGAAGGCGCGGCCGCACCCGCGGCGGCAGGCGCCGCCGATGCGCCTGCCGGCCACGAGCGGCCCGCAGCTCGCAGGACGACGCGCAGCGAGGCGGCGCAGGGCGGGGAGCCTGGGACGGCCAAGCGCAAGCGCGCGCCGGCGGCCCCTGCCGCGGCGCCTGCAGCGCTGACAGCAGCAAGCGGCGCCGGTGCGGCCGCACGGCCCGGGAGCCCGGACCGCGCCTCGGCGCGCACCAGCAAGCGCGTGCGGCGCGGCGCGCCGGGCGAGGCAGGCGCCGCCGCTGCGCAGGCCGGCACTGCGGCTGCGCGCGCGGCGCCGCAGCCGGCGCCGCCGCAGGCGCCCACCGGCCCGGGCGTGAGGACGCGCGGCAGTCAGCCTGTAGCGGGCGCCGCGCCGGCGGCGCTGTTGGCGCCCGCGGCGCGTAGTGCCCGCGCGGCGGCCGCAGGCAGGGCCGCAGCCGGCGGGCTGGCGCGCCGCAGGGGCCGCGCCGAGCGCGCGCGTGCACGGGAGGGTGCGGCGGCGCCCCCGGCAGGCGGGCGCGCAGAGGCTGTGGCAAGTGCGCCCAAAGCGGACGCGGCGCCCGCCGTGGCCGCCATGCGGGCCAGGCAGACGCGGGCCCGGGCTGCTGCCGAGGCGGCCGCGCCGGCCGCGCCGGCCGCTCCGTCCAGTCCGGCCGCAGCCGATGCTGCGGCACCCGCGCCGCGCGCGGCGGCCGCCGGCGCGGGCGCGGCGGCCCAGCTGCGCCTGCGCGGCTGCCAGCAGCGCGCAGGACTGGGCACGGATCCGCCGCAAGGGCCAGGGCGGGGCAGCACACTGGCGGCGGCGGGCGTGCGCACGCGGCGGCAGGGCGGCGCGTGCAGCGCCGCAGCCGTGCAGCGGCAGCGGCGCCGCGCGCCTGCGCAGGCGCGCCGACCCCCGAGCATGACCCCCTGACACGCCCCTGAAGGACTTGTGTACATGCAGCGCGCTGTGTCAGCGCTCTTGTGTGCAGCCGGGTTTGACATGACCGGGGCCTGCGGGCGGCGTGACGCGTCACAGTTGGCGTCTGATGTTTAAATGCGCATGCGCCGCCTTGCATGCTGCTGATGCCACGAGCCGGCCTGTAGAGGTACATCTGCTCTGCGCGCAGGCACTGCACGACAGCGCATTGGTGGCACCCGCCGCAGCACCCGAGCGTCTGCCGCCGGCCACAGTGCGGCCGTCCCGCGTGGCAGCAGCCGCAGCGCCGCCGCCTAGCGCTGCTGAGCGGCTCGCGCCTTTCGCCGCCGGCCGCGCTGAGCCCATGGCGCAAGGACAGCGGGGGCCGCATGGCACGCGCGCCTCATGCGCGCGCACACAGCGCAGCCCTGGCCCTACGCCTGAGGCTGGGCACCAGGGTGCGCAGACGCGCGGCGCGCGCGCGCGCGCTGGCAGCAGCCCCTACCCTTGCCCTGAGCACCCGTTTGCCACTGGGCAGGCCGCGGCGCCGCCCAGCGCGTCGCCGGGCGCGGCGCCGGCGGGGCCGGCCGGCAGAGCTCCCGCCGCCGCGGAGGGCGCCGGCGGGCGAGCGCTGCGCAAGCGCACCCCTGCGCAGGCGGGCGCGTGGCGGCACGCCGGGGCGCGGGCGCCGCCGCCGGCCCCGAGCGCCCAGGCGCGGCGCGCCAAGCGGCCGCGCAGCGCTGCCGCGGCAGCGACGCCGGGCGGTGCGGCGGCCAGCGTGGCAGGAGGCCGGGGCGCCGCAGGCAGCCCCGCGCCCGGCGCCACTCCGGCGACGCGCGCCGCGCGGCGGCGCGCTGAGACGCTGGCGCTCTTCTCGCCCTCGCCGCCGCCGCCGGAGGCGGGGGACGTGCAGGGCCGCCACGGCGGCCCCACCCTGTCCCCCAACTTCGGCGCGCGCAAGGCGCAGCCGGCGCCGCCCGGCGGCCGTAAGCGGGCGCGCAGCGGCACGCCCAGCGTCGGCGCCTCGCGCAAGCGGCGCGCCGGCGCTGCGGCCGCTGGCGGAGCGGATGCGCCAGCGCACCAGCGGGAGCCTGCCGGGCTGGCGGAGGAAGGGGCAAAGCGCGGTGATGCGCCGGCGCCCGCGCTGTCAGGGGCAGTACCCCACAGCGGCGCTGCGGCGCCGCTGCCGCCGGGCTTCAGGCTCTGCATCCGGCCGAGTGGACACTCCAGGCCGCGCTTTGAGTACCTGGTACGAGCCATCGCTCATGCTACAAGCCTGCATGCATCTTGCTCTGTCTCACACTCGAGCATACGTGCGCTGGGCTCCTGGCTGCAGCGCTGCCGCTCATGTCCACCATCCGCATGTTGTGCATGCGTGTCGGCATGGCGACAGCGTGGCAGGCGCCTGTCGCCCGGCGCCCAACCGCGCGCGCCTGCGCGCAGGCGAGCTGCGAGGGCCGCGAGTGGCGCCTGGACAGGCTGAGCGCGGTCTGCGGCTTCTTCCGCGCGCGCGCGCGCTGCCGGTGCGCCGCCCCCGCGCCCACTCTTGCGGACGCGGTCGGCCAGAAACTCTGGTCGCGCGAGGCAATAAGGTCAGCCTGCTCCTTCAAACTCTGTGCTCTGGTAAGGTGTGCCGCTACTGCAGGCGCCGCGCCGCCTTGCGGCGCGGGCTGCAAGGCGCCACAGCCTGCACGCGCTTCCTCGACAGGCGCAGCCCGTCCGACTGCCGCCTGTTTTGCGGCGCGCTTGCGCGACCCCGCACACCGCAGCCTGACATGAAGTGGCATGCGCAGGGCGGCCTGGCATGACCTGGGCCCGTGGCTAGGCGAAGGCGACAATTCGTACGCTGCGCGCCTCAGGCTGCTCTTCCCGTTCAGTCACGCCACGCTGCGGGCTGGCGCCGCATCGCCCAGCACTGTGGCCAATCCAGGGTGCGGCGCCGCGGCGGCGGCCGCACACGAGACGCCTGGGCCCGGCAGCACGCACGCGCGCGTCGCGGATGCGAGCGCCGCGGCACCGGGCGGCACCCCGTCCGGGGCCACGGCGGCAGGCCCGGCTGTCCTCGGGCAGCCTGCGGCGGGGTCGCCTGCGCGCGCAGCGCGCGCGGACGCGGGCGGCGCCCAGGCAGAGGGCTCTGGCGGCGGCGGCGGCGCGCATGCCTGCTGCGGAGAGCGCACGCGAGCGCGGGCGGCAGACGCGCGCCCGGCGGGCCGGCGCGAGCCCGAGCCTGCAGCGCACGCGCTGCCGCTGGCCGCGGCGCATGAGCAGCAGGGCGGCGCGGGCGAAGAGCGCATGCGCGCCGACAGTGCAGGCCTTGGCGGCATGGAAACCGGCACCGGCGCAGCGGCTGCGGCGGGGGAGGCTGCGGGTGCAGCTGCGGCGCCTGCGCCTGCCGGGGACACGAGCGAGACGGCGGCGCATGCCGGCCGCCGCCCTGACCCTGCTCCTGGACCCCACCCTGACCCCGACCCTGACCCTGTCCCTGGCCCGGGGAGCAGCGCGGCCGCTGAGGAGAGGGGAGCGCAGCCTGCCGGGGCTGGCGGCGCGCGGCGGCCGCAAGGCCTCGCGGGCGTGGAACCCTGCCCCAACCCTGACCCTGACGGCAAGCGCGCGCCGCCTCCCGGGGCACGGCTGCAGGGCGCCGCAGCGGCAGTGCGGGCAGGGGCAGGGCCCCCGAGTGAGCCCGGCCCGCGCTGCAGCCCGCTCGGACCTGCTATGGAGCTCGCGCATGCTCAGGGTCTGCCAGGGCTTGCGCAGGCGCCGGCTGCCGCCCCCGGCTTGGCGCCCGTGCGCGGCCCCGCGCGGAGCCACCCTGCGGAGCTCTCCGGAGAGGGCAGCCGAGCGCCTGTGCTGCTGCCGGGGGCTGAGGCGGAGGGATGGGCCCTGTCCTGCCCTGCCGAGGCCAGCGCCGCAGGCATGGCCGCCCGGCCGACGCCGTCTGCGGCCGCGGCCGGCCCCGCGCCGGCGGCGGGAGGGCTCGGGCCCCGCCCCGCAGCGGCCAGCGCTCCAGGCAAGGGCGCTCAGCAGGCGCCGCCCGCGGCGGGCCCAGCACATGCGGTGGAGCAGGCGACTGCATGCCTGCAGGCGCCGGCGGCCGGCGGCCGGGTGGTCCTGGAGTCTGGCGGCCCGCGGCTGCTGCCAGCGCTGTACGACTCGGACTGCTCGGACCGCGACCCGGATGAGGGCGACCCGAATGAGGGCGACCCAGATGAGGGCGACCCTGCCTGCGGCGACGCTGCGGCGGCCTGGCTGGACGCAGCCCTGGCGAGCGCGGCCGGGGCGCAGCCTGAAAGCGTCGAGCAGGGCAGCGCGCGGGACGGCCTGCGCGGTCCGGGCAGCCCCGCACCGGCGCACGCCGCCGGCGCCCGCGGCTCGCCTCTGGCGGGCCGGGCGCGCATAAGCGCGCACTCTCCACTGCTTAGTCCAGCCCCGCCCGCCAGCCCAGAGCGGGATGCAGGCATTGGCACGCCCGGTTGCGGGCGCCCCGTGAACCTGACCCACGCAGCGTCTGGCTCGCCAGCAGCGCTGCCTGAGCCATGGCTGCCGCAGCCCGCATGCGCGCCGGCGGGAGAGGCAGCCGCAGGCTTTGCGCTCGACATGGCCGCATGGCCAGCGTGCGGCAGCCCGCCGCGCGACGCATGGGGGCTCAGCTCCCCTGGCGGCAGCGCGGGCTGGGACGACTGGGGCCCTGCTGATATGCCCGGGGCTGACAGCTCGCCGCGGGCGGCGCTGGTGTGCGCCTCGCTGCTCAGCATGGCGTGCCTGCATGCGCAGCAAGGGCGCCGCGCTGACGTTGGTCCGCACTCACTTGACGAGACATTGGCCCGCCTTCACCTGACAAGGCCTCGCACGCCCGTGCACGAGCTGCTTGTGCGCCACAATGACTCCATGCATGTGGCATCCGGCAGTGCCCTGAGCGGATAGCTCTGAGCGGCCCAAGCCATGCGGCGCGCTCGGCATTGCCCCGCTCTCCGCGATGCAGCCACCAGCTGGCTTCAGGCCACTGGCTAGACGCACGGGCTGCCGGAGCGCGCAGGTGCGGGAGCCGGGCATGCCCCAGGCACCCCCTGATGCTGAGGCGCTCGCGGGGCAGCGCTCGCCGCCGCGCTCGCCGCTGCCGCCGCCGCCGCTGCCGTCCGCGGCGGACACGCATGCCTTGCCGCCGCCGCTGCCGCCGCCGCCGCCCTCGGTGCCTCCAGTAGAGTCGCAGCCTCTAGACGGGTGTGCCTCGATACCGCCGCCGCCGCAGCCGCCGCCGTCGCCGCCGCCGCCGAGCAGCTTCGCGACGCCATCGCGCGCCGCGTGCAGCGTCGGCACCAGCCTGGCGAGCAGCCGAGCGAGCGGCCTCGCCAGCGACGCAAGCGCGGCGGGTGCGACCCGTGCCGGAGACGGGCGTCCGGGGTTTGGTGCACAGCGGTCCAACGTCGCCCCGCCGTCCCTGAGGGCGTTCAGCGCATGCGCGCAGATCGCCGCAGCGCAGCAGCCACTGCTCCCAACCAAACCTCATTTTCAAGAGAAAAGAGAAAAATGAAAGCCTTGGAGGCATACAAGCGAGCAGCATGTGACAGAGGGTGCGGGCGCGCAGGCACCGGCAAGCAGCGGCCGCGGCGGCCCTCCTCTACGGCGGGCCCGCCGCCCTGGCCGTTCCCCGCGCGCGGCGACGTGCTGCTGCTCGTCAAGCACGGCGCGCCGGCCGAGTACAAGGTCCGCCAGAAGCCGCGGCCGGCCGCGGGCGGCGCCTGCGACGTCTGGTGGGGCCCTTCACAATGCCTGATCCTACATGTACCCCATCAGCCTGAGGCTTGTGTGGGTGCAGTGCAGCGCTGCCTAGCGCATTGCCAGCAGGAGCACCCCCGGTCATGCCAGCATGCGGGCAGGCATCGAGGGCGCTTTCCAGGGAACACATGCGCTTTGGGAGCACACCCTGCCCTACCCTACCATACACTACCCTACCCCTACCCACGTCCCGCTAGCTGCCGCAAACCGAAGATGGGTTGGTCTCGCAGGCGGTGCAAGGCGCTGCCGCTGTTTGCGGAGGAGCTGGGCGACACGCTGGGCCGCGGCGCTGACCCCGAGTCGGGCCACGCGCTGCTGCTGGCGGCTGCGGCCTTCCGCCCGGGCCCCGCCGCGCTCGCCGCCGACGGCGACTGGTGCTACAAGGCCGGCGCACCCGCCGGCGCGCCACCCAACCCTACCCCAACCGTAGCCCGCACCGCCCTTCCCGCATCGTGCGGAGACACCTGCCAGGTTCACCCGTGGTGGCCCCATCGGGCGCTGGAAGCTTGTTGCTGGCAGTCATGGGTGGGTGCATGCCGCCGGCTGGCAGGACGACTGGCCAGGAGGTGAGGCTGACCTGGCCTGACTGTGCAAGGCTGCGGGCGCAGGTGATGCGGAGAACATTGCTCCCAACCTCCTGGGGCCCATTGCGGAGTGAGCAGAGCTAAAAGTCTCGCATTCCATGAACAGATGTAAATGACGGGGTTGGACGGCAAGGGTTGGGGTTTCGCCAGCTTCCCGGTCACGGCCCAGCGCCGCGCGGGCGGCGCTCGTGCTGGCCGCCTGGCCTGCCTGCAGTGCGTCATGGGTGCTCGTTGTGACGCGCGCCACCGCATGCGCGAATGTTCCTTGTATAGGCTGTGATCATGCTGCATGTACACACACATGTGTGCGCTGTCGGGCATGCTGCATGCCATGTTGTGAGGCTGCTGCGGTGCTGCTGTCCCTATCCGGGATGTCTGAAACTCCTGCTGTAGCTAACTCCTGCTGTAGCTGGAAATGCCCTGCCTAGCCTATGTGACATGGCCGGGATCCTGAGCACCCCAAGCTGGCAGTGGTTTTGATGCCCACTCGGACACTATCGCCCAGGCACATGGGTGCCTGGCAGCTTGCTGTCGATTAAAGAGCCATGACGAGAAGAAAAGTATGTGCATTCTGTAAGCATGCCGAGTGAGAGTGTGCATTAAGGCATGACAGCGGCGGAAATCACATTTCAACAGCACATGCATTCCTCGTCGGGGACCCCCACAGCCAGCACAATGGGTGCTTGGCATGCCTCAGTACAACCATACAGGCGAGCAGCGCTCCCGCGCTCGCCAACCCGCGCAGCTAGAGATGCGCACGGTCATCAGGGCGTGAACCTGCGCGTGCACATGGCGGCCCTCAAGACCCGCGGCACAGGGATGCCGATGCCTCGCCCACGCCATGCAGATGCTGGGCGCCACGGCGCCCTGCAGTGCAGCCAAAACCTAACCCTGACCTTAGACGGCAGCAGGGCTGCGCACTTGGTGGCCGACGCAAACTTGAAGCCGTTGTTCACGCCTGGGTTGTCCAGGTGCTCGACTGGCGCCCCGCACAGGCCGCAGTCAGTGGGTGCCTTGCGTTACTCCACAGCATGCCTCTCACGCTGGTGGTCCTCGTGTCTGCCACATGTCCGCAGCGTTGTGACCCCCTACCAGGCGCTGGCGCGTCCAATGCATTTGCTGGGAGGGCTGCGCGACGTTGCGCAGACACAGCGCGCGCCCAACCCCCGCAGCCCAGAGCGCAAGGGCGCTGGGCCTGTGGCGGTCGGGCCGGGGGCGCATGCAGGCCTTCAGTGGGGTCCCTTGTTTTTGGGAAGAAAAGGCTTCTTGACGCACCCTTCGATGCACCCAGGCGCCCACGCACCCCTTGCCAGTGACAATGGCCTGCACTAAAAAAGCCAGACATGTAAGGGGCGGATTAGAGTCAGGGCTGGGGGGCGCACTCAGGTTCTCAATGGGGCCCTTGCCGGTGACGATGGCCTGCACGAAGAAGCCGAACATGGAGAACATGGCCAGGCGGCCGTTCTTGATCTCCTTCACCTTGAGCTCCGCGAAGGTGTCGGGGTCGTCCGCCAGACCGAGCGGGTCAAAGTAGTCGCCGCCGGGGTACCTGGGGTGCGCGCCAACGTCATCTCGGGCGGCCGCGGCTGCTCACAGGGAATGTGGCATGTGGCGTCCCTGTCTTCCTCAGCAGCTTGAAACACCGTGTGCGGACGCATCCCATGATGCTACACTGCGCGAGACATTGCCTACCAGTCCTACACGGGCACTTATTCACGGCCGCATCAGGCATTCACTCACAGCCGCATACGCCAATGGCAGGCAGCCTCCAGGGACAGCGAGTCGCCGCCCAGCCCGCACACGGCGCGCAGACGGGCCAGCCCGAAGCGGGCCTGTGACACGCATGTGGGCCAGTGAGCGGCGGGCGGCACGCAGCTGCGTCCGCACGGGGGCACCAGGTCAGGGCCAGGAGTAGGGCAGGGCCCGCACAGCTTGTCCAGGCCCTCGCCGCCCGGGCCGCCGTTCACGCGGTAGCCCTCAATCAGGCCCATGAGCACCACCTGCGCGCGCGCCGGCCGCCACGCGTCACGGCCGCCTCGCCGCGCCGCGCCGCCGCCAGGCACGCGCGCCTCCTGCCTAGGCTGCACGCAGGCGCGCCGCGCGCGCTGCTGCCAGGCCGCTGACGCTCGCCGGGCGTCTGCCGCCGGCCCCGCGCGCCTCTGTGCGCTGGCACGCGCAGGGCGCCGCTTCCTCTCACGCGCACCCCATACGCCTGTGCAGCGCTCGCCGCGCACCGCCACCGCCTCGTCTGGCACCTTCTTGGCTACGGGAGGGCTGCAAATCCGCCGGCCACGCGACGTCGGCGGCCGGGGCTGCGCGCCTGGACGGCCAGCGTCGCGATGATGCTCTGCGCATGCACGATGGACGGGTTGCCCAGGTAGTCCAGGCCGCCCTCCTGGAAGATCTGCGCGCCGGCCTTGAACCAGACCGGCTCCTGGAACTTGGTGCCTTGCAGCGCGAGCAGCTCGGGCGTGATGCAGCCGAGCGCGCCCAGCATCGCCCAGCGCGCGTGGATGACCTCGATCTCGCGGTACCTGGGGCGCCCCCGGCACTGCCTGAGCCCTGCGGTGCCCTCCTTGGCCGCGCAACAGTCAGTGCAGTGCGCCTCTGAAGCGCAGTGGGTGCACAGCGCAACCTCCCCGCTTCGCCAGGTCCGGCGTGAGCGTGGCGGCCGGCCGTGCTTTGTCATGTGCTTGCCGAGGCCGGCGCAGACAGCTGCGCCATGGGGCAGTGCGCTCGTGGCCCGCAGCAGCAGCGGCGAGGCCGCGCACTTCGCGAACGTCTCGGGGTCGGCGGAGAGGCCGGCCGTGTCCCAGCCGTAGTCGCCTGCGCGGCATTTGGCGGACCCATCAAGTGAGCTGGGCCACGCTCGCTGAGCAGGAGCCTCAGCGGCGCTGCGGGCGTGCTCTGGACCTCGCCAACTCGAGCAGTCCCAGCCCGAGCAAGCGTGCTGGCGGCGCACGCCGCTGAGCAGCAGGCACCAGCGGGGCGGAAGGAGGCTCAGTCAGCCTGCGGCGGGTCGGCCACGCACCAGCGTACTCGCCGTTGAGGTAGCTGGGCACCGAGCCCTCTGACAGCGGGCCGAGCCACTTGGGGCGGTCCGCGCCTGCGCAGGCCAGCAACCACCCCACTTTTTGCTCCCTGTGCGCATAGCACAGCCTGTGCAAGCAAACACCTGCTGGTATGCAGTACCAGAGCCGGGAGCGGCAGCGGAGCTGCGCCGGGGGCCGCGCTCACCATACCAGGTGCTCGTGGGAGCCTTGGACTTGATCGTGCGGCGCATGACCGTCGCGGTCTTCTGCGCTCGCCCCCAGGGCAACCACACTGATCAGCACTGGGATGTTGGGCTCGGTAACAGGCTCCCTGGTCCCCTCCATCGGCTGCACTTGCATTGGCCCTCGCACAGGCACGTCAGGCTTGGCAAAGCGTGTCTCCCCAGCCCTCAGCGGCGCTCACCGTGCCCTTGGTCGCGGGCCCCTTGGCCGCGAACGGCTTGGCGGAGCCGACAAAGGTCGACAGCATGGTGGACGCCATTGTCACGATGCGCGATGAGGCAGAGACGCTGCGATCGACGAGAGAGGCTCGAAGCCGGGCAGTTTTCGGAGGATGAGATCTCGAGCCAGGGCTCCTGGGGTTGCAGCAGGGCTGCCCTCTTCAGAGCCCGTTTGCAGAGGAGAGTAGGACAAGGAGCTTGCCTGCGGAGTGCCAGTCCGAGTACGCGCAGCTACCCTGCTGCCTTGGCACTACCGCAGGGCGCTGGGCGCGTTGCACGCCTGCAATGGGTGGCGGGGCTGGGGGCCATGGCGTACCGGAGTACCCGCGCGGCGTCTGGAGTCCCTCTGGAGGTGCGCCAAGGCTGCCGCGGCGATCCCCAGTGCACTGCACATGTACTGTGAGCTGCAGTGACCTGCGCGCGTGCCGGGTGCTCTACATGCTCAGCACCAGCTTGTCAAGAGCCTTGCGACAGCTGTGCGGCATGGCCTGACGCCAGCGGGCTTGCTGGTGCCCTCGAGCGGCACCGAGTCCGCGGCGCCTGAGCTCCGGCCGCGCGCGCCCCTGCCAGGCTGGTACGCGGACCCCAAGCTCTGGCGGCGCAACACGGCCATCGCCTTCGCGGCCATGTTTGCGATAGCGGTGCCCGTGTTCATGCACTCGGCAAAGATCGAGCAGCACCACCAGGCGCCCGTGCGGCCCATCCCCTCGCAGCGTTGGTGCAAGAACTTCCCGCCGGCGGCCGCGGACAGGATAGGCGGCGCCGCCTGAGGCGCAAGTGCTGCGGCCCAGCTTGTCCGGCGGTCGTGCGGGGCACACTCGGGCTGCGCGTGTACCCTGAGCAGCGGTGCGCCTCTGCGCTGCCGGGCTAGTGCAAGCTGCTTGGCTGCCACAGACTGTCTATGTCCAGTCGCTTCTGCGTGTCTGGACGTTTAGTCTCCGGCAGCGCCAGCGCGGTCTAGGGGAGCGTCAGGCCCATACATTTACACCAGTATTCAAGTTTCGTGCAAACAGCGCGCGCCGAAGGTCTGCAAGAACTCTACATGGGCGCCAGACCCTGCACTCCAGCGCGTGCCGAAGGCCTGCAAGAACTCTACATAAGGCGCCAGACCCTGCACTTCAGCAACGGCCATGGATGCCTGAGTGTACACGCCTAGAGGCGAAAAGGGGCCAAAGCCATCCAACATGTACATGAGCTTGTCCAGGCTGCCCGCTGCCATGCAGCCCACAGATGCAGGCAAATGCGGGCGCATCTACTGTACATACCCTCGCCCCACCCCAACCCCCACCCCCCCTGAGCCGAATCGCATAGACGATTCGGGGTAAAATAGATTACCCCACCGCGCTCGCAGGCCGCTGCGGACAAAGCCTCCATGCCCTGCCCTATCGCGGCGGAACATTACCAGGCGCCGTGCCTGCAGCACGCGCGCCCGCACGCCCCCACAACAGGACCAGGCTCCGTGTGCTGCACCGGCAGGCTGCTCACTGAGCTTCAAGAGGTTATTTGGCACAGAGCACCATCACTGGTCTGCACCTGGCTGCAAACACGGCAGACCTTGAGCAGCGCCCAGCTGTTCGGCGCATGCAACCTGCTCAAGGAGGCAGCCCGGTCCCCGGCTCAGACCGGCTCTTGACAGCTAACAGAACCCATCAAGACAAGCCACCTTGGGGCCGGCGTCAGGACTGCACAGGCTCAGTCGGGGTGCCTGCGCCACACGACTCCAAGCTTGCTGGTGCCCGGCGCACGCCGCGCAGCGCCTGTGAGCAGCCGGGCCGCCGCGCCGTGCGAAGACCGCCCGCCCCCAGGAGCTGTGCTGCCGTGCGCACACACGCGCCTGGGCCGCGGGCCGCAGCGTCCATCCATGCCCACACCCAAGCGGCGGAGGCGGCGTGCGGCGCGCGCGCGCGATCAGCAGCCAAACGTGTTCTCGCCGCTGTAGGTGATGTACAGGAAGCCGTCCTCGTCCTTGTGATCCTCGTACACGTCGGACATGAGGGCGGCTGCGGGACAGCCGCTCGCGTCAGGCGGCGCGGCACCGCCGACACGCGGTGCGCGCGCCCGCTGAGACAGCACGCCACCACCAGCACGTGGTGCGCACGCCCGCTGAGAGGCAGACAGCGCCGCGTTTTGCAGCCTTGCAACGGCAACACTCAGCCTGCACAGCACCAGCCTGCGACCGCCAGCAGCCTGCCAAAGCGGTGTTGCCGGTGCGCCCGGTGCGCCCGGCTGGGAAGCTTCTGTCTGGTCGCGGCCCGAGCCCAGCAGAGCGCGCGCAGGCGCGGCGCGGCGCACCCGTGGGCGGCAGGACGTTCTTGACGAACATGAAGATGGCCTTCTCCGGGCTGACCTTTATCCGCTTGCGGATGACGTACACAAACTGGCCCACGGTCAGGTCCGCGGGCACCAGATACCTGCGCGCACGGAGCAGCTTGTTACGTGAGGCGCACTGGCGCGCAGGAGTGACTGCGGGGGCCACGCTGCGTGGCAGTGCAAAAGCAGCACGCTGTGATGGCATGGCGGGCAGGCCCACTTCTTCTTGTCGATGTCCGGGATGTCGCTCTTTTCCGCCTTCTCGACAATGACCTGCACACGACCACCGTCAGCTGTGTGTGCCGGGGCCCACGGGCAGCCCAGAGCAAGCAGCGACCATGGCACGGAGCTCACCGGAATCCTGTCCGGGTACTTGTCCCGGATACGCGCGGCCTCAGCCTGCCGCTTCTCTGCGCGCACGGCGGCGCCGACGCGTCAGAGGCCCGCCGGCAAGCCCGGGCGCTGCGCTCAGTAGGCCGGGCGGATGGCGCACCAAGGGGATGCTCCTCCTTGAAGGTCCTGTTGCGCAGCGCCATTGCGCGGCCGCTCAGCGTCTGTGGTGCCTCGGGCGCGCGGCCTGCCGCACGAGCTCGTGCGCAGGGAGAACGTGCTTGCACAGCCTCGGCCGGACTGAGCGGTGCCAACACTGACGCAGTGCTGAGCGCCGACTGTCAGCTCTCTGTCGTTCTGGAACTCTGGCTAGTCCCACTCTGACGGAGCATCAGGGGCTCCCTAGGGTTGCTGATGAGGGTGGTGGTTTCAGCATGTCGCGACCTGCCTCCTGCCTGCACCGGACTGGAGCTGGCTGGTTTTACAGGGCCGTGCTGCACAGTGCAGAATGCTCAGCTGCAGAGCCCGGGGCCCATATCACAAAAGCTGTGCCGGCAGGCGCCTGCCGCAACCGCGGCGCGTGCCGACCAACACCAAAACGCCGCGCTGTGCCGCGCAATGTGCGCCGCGACATGCTCCTGGCTGGGCCAGGCCGCCGATGCAGCCGGTCCGCCGGCTCACCGCTCACGGCAAACTCTCTCGCCCGCTCCCCGCCCAGCCTGCAGGCCCCGCCCGCCCCAGGCCGCACATGCCGCAGCGCCCGCCTCGGCTGCGGCGCCGGGGTCACCGTGCGCCGCGACCGCGGCCGCCCTGCCCACGCCTCGGCCGCCGCCCCAGGCCGGGCGCTGGCCGGCGGAGGGGCTCCACGCGCGCTCGCCTGCGCGCAGCGCGCCCGCGGCCCCGCCCGGCGCGCCGCGGCCCCGCCCGGCGGCGAGCTCCGCGGGCGGGCTGCGCGCCGCGGCGGGCGCGGGCGGCAACGGTGGCCGCACGGGCGACGTGCCGGCCAGCGGCGTGGCCGGCGCCGACACGGAGCCCGCGGCCTGCCGCTGCGCGCCGCGCGCGCCCGGCCAGCCGCTCGCCCGCGCCGCGCCGTCCTCGCCGGGGCCCGCCTCGTCGCCGCGCGGGCGCGGCGCGCTGCACGGTGGCGAGTCGCCAGGGCCGCTGCCAGGCCCCCAGCCCACCGCCCAGCTCCGGCGCGGCACCGCCAGCGGCGCCAGGCCCGCGGCCTCTCCCGCCGCGCCAACCCTAGGGTCGCTGTCCACGCTGCCGCGGCTGCGGCGGCCCTTGCGCCCGGCGCTGAGCTCGGGGAAGTCCTCCTCGGCCAGCCGGAAGTTGTTGGGCGCGTCGGGCGGAGGTGCGCCCGCGGGTAGCCTCCGCGGGCTGTCTCCCGCGGCGGGCCCCCTCGCGGGCGCGCCCGCCCTGTCGGCGCGCGCCCGCCCGCGCGCATCGGCCGCCGCGCCCAGCTCCAGCCCGGCCCCGGCCGCCGCCGCCGCCGCGGCCGGCGGCGGCACGCCTTTCGGCGAGGCGGCCGATGTGGCCGAGCCCGTCCCGTGCGGCGACCCGCACCGCTCCGACGACGCGCTCGCCACAGATGTGCCGGGCTCGGGGCTCATGTTTTCGCTCGCGCCGCCCGCCGCCACGTCCCTGCCCCGCTCGCCCGGCGGCAGCCACGCAGCGTTGCGCTCCTCCGCACGCGGCGGTGGCCAGTCCGCCGGCGGCCGCGCCGGCACGAGCGCCGCGCCGTCGCCGCCCGCATGCGGCCGCGTGCCGCCCCCGGCGTCACCCGCCGCCGACCCCGCCGCGCCTTGCGGCGCCCCGGGCGCCAGCGGCGGCCACTCGGCCGGCGGCGCCGCGCCCGCGCCGCCCGCGCCTGACGCGCGGGGACCCAGCGCAGGCGCGTCCGCATGGCCGCCCGCGCCGGCGGCCGCCGCCGCCACGGGCCGCGGCGCCGCCGGCGCAAAGACGTTGGCGAGCGGGCCGTTTGCCAGCTGCGGCCGCGGGGGCTGCAGCGGGCCATTTGCCAACTGCGGCCGCGGGGGCTGCAGCGGGCCGCCCGGCGCGGGCGCCGCCGCAAGCGCGTGCGCGGCCGCAACTGCCTGCGCGGTCGGCGGCAGCGGCGTGGAGCCCAGCGGCGCGTGGTAGCGCATGCCGTTGGGCAGCGCCGGCGCGCGCACGGCGCGCCGCTCCAGGTTGTCGGCCGACGACGAGCGCGGCGGCGGGCGCGCGCGCGGGCCGGCCGCCAGCGCGGGCAGGTGCGTGTGGTAGCCGAGCGGCCGGTCCGGCAGCGGCTGCATGTACACCATGCCGCCGCGGCCGCCGGGCGCGCCGCCGGGGCCGTCTGTGGGCGCGCCGGCGGGCCCCGCGCGCGGGGCGCTGGGCGCGCCGTGCGCACCGTGCGCCGCGCTGCCCGGCCCCGCCGGCCCGGGGCCGGGGCCGGGGCTGGGGCTGGGGCTGGGGCTGGGCCGCCCGGCGCGCGCGGCGTGGCACGCGCGCGCGGTTTCCAGGCTGCCGCACAGGTCCGGCAGGTTGCCCGCGAGGTCGTCCGCCGGCGGCGGCGGCGCCTGCTGCGCCGTGGCGGCCGCCGCTGCGGCGGCGGCGACCGCGTGCGCGGTCGCGTCCATGCCGGAGAACGCGTCCCAGCCGGGCGCCTGGCCGGGCATGGCTACCCACTGCATTGGACCTGCGAGCGGTCTGCGTGCTCAGATAACGGTACAAGACATGCTCAGCTCGTGCTGCAAAGCCCCGGCCCCTGGGCACGTTCAGTAACTGCGCAGCGAGCAGCCTGGTGTGCGGGGACACCAGCGAGACGCGGTTCAGCAAGCGTCCAAAAAGCAATGCGGCTGCACGACACGCCAAAAACGCGCTCTGGGTGCAGCCCGAGAGTGGCGCGCCGGCGCTGACGGGCGGCCCGGACATCGGCGGCCGCGTCAGCCCGGCCTGCTGCGCGGCCAGCATGGCCTGCATCTGCGGGTACATGAGCGCGGCCCACTGCTGGTAGGCGCCCGCATCTGCGCCATTGCCGGCGTGCGGCGGCGGCGGCAGCAGCGCATACGGGGCCAGCAGCGGGCCGCCGTGCATGCCGAGCGGGCTCAGGTGCGGGCTGGCGCGCCCGTCCCGCGGGCCCGGCGCCTCCCGGCGCGCGCCGGGATTGTGCGCCTGCGCCCGCGACAGCGGCCGAGCGTCGGAGAGCGGAGGAGCAGGCGCTATAGGGCGAGCAAACAACCCCCATGGCGCGGCATGCTGTGCAAAGCAGGTGTGAGCACGCCTGCCGCGGCGGGTCACGCAGGTGCGGCATCTGCGCCGGCAGCCGCTCGCCGTTGAGGTGCCAGACAGCCTCCGCGGCCGGCGGGAGCTGGGCGTGGACGCCCCGGGGCGCGTGCGCGGGGGCCCCCGCCGCCCGCTCGCCCGCCATCCCGGCGCGCGCGCGCCAGCCGCCGTCGCCCTCCATGCCGCCCGCCGCCCTGCCCCTGTATGCGCCGCCCTCGCCGCCGCCGGCCTCGCCGCCCGCGCCGGTCAGCGCGTCGGGCTGCGCGTGCGCGGCGGGCGGCAGGCCGCCGTTGCTGTGCGGCGCGTCGGCCGGCCCGGCGCGCAGGCGGCTGCCGTACGGGTCCCTGGCGCCGCCGCCGAAGGGCGCGTGCGCGCTGGGGCCTGCGCGGGCGCACTCCCGGGGCTGAGCGCTCGGCGGGGCTCGCAGCGAGCCCTGATGCTGGCACTGACCCGATCAGTGATGGGCGAGGAGCCTCAGCCATGCCAAGGCAGCTTCAAGGCGCAAGCACTTCTGGCAACCGATGCAAGCTGACTGGCATTGACTCCAAGGTCTTATAATGACTTCAAACCCTTACTACGGGGTGCAGGGGACGCATCCCCTGCACGACTGGGGTCCGGCGGGAAGCCGGTCGCTGCGTTTGAGTCAACGCACCGTTCTGCATGTCCAGCGTCCGGCCGCCATCGGCCGCTGCGCTCCCCTGCAGCTGCCCGCGATCAAGCCCCGCCGGCACCGAGCGCGCCCCGCGCTGTGCGGCGAGCGTGGCCGCAAACGCGCCGCCGGGCGCGCCTGCCGAGCGGCGCGCCCCTCAGCTCAGCTCAGCTCAGCTCAGTGATCTGCCGCAAGGCTGACATGCCCACCAGTGGCGGCGCTCGCAGGCGCGCTCGGGCGGCTCGCGGCTGTGGTGCGCGCGATGCGGCCACCGTGCTGCGGCACAGCCCGCCCGACCCTGCTGGGTCAGCACCTTGTGCAGCCAGGCGCCTGAGCATGCAGCATGTTCGGTCTGTGGCGCCGGCGGCCCGCAGCCGCGCCAGCCTGCCTCCCGGCCTCACCAAGGCTGTGAGCAGCATCGGCGGGCAGGCTCCCACTTCCGTCAGAAGCAAAGGATGCGCGAGGCACACACAACGCGCACATGCGGCCCACGCGCTGCGCAGGCCTGCGCCGCGGCGCCCGCGCCCAAGGGCGCGCCTGGCGCCCACACCGCCTTGGGCGTCTGCGACCCGCCCGCGCCGCCGGGGCCGCCCGCGGGCGCGCCCGCGGGCGGCCGCGGCCCCGGTATCCGCGGCGGCGGCGGCATGTCGGCGGCCGCCGTGCGCGGCGCCGCGCCTGCGCGCGCCGGCGCCGGCACGCACGGCACGTTGAGCGTGTTGCGGAAGAAGCTGTCCACGGCCGCCACGGCGTCCCCGTCGCCCGCCTGCGCGCGCGCGCGCGGCGGCGTCGGCGCGGCTTCAAACCACATGTTCAACTGGTGTGGGAACAGGCTGCAGAGACAGGTCTGCGTCGGCACAGCTCCAGGCCGCATGATGCAGGGGCGTGGAAGCAGGCTGCGGCGATCGGCACGTGCATGGGGCTGGGGTGGGTGGCATGGGGCTGCTGCGCTCGCAGCGTGCGCTGCTCCTCACAGCGCCGTCAAGACCTGCGTCTACAGCTCAGAAGGGCAGCGAGCAGGGCACCCAGTGAGATCCAAGACCAACTCCTGCGGCAGGCGACCCGTCCTGTGAACAGGCTGCATCGTACGGCCCCTCTGATAAACTAGCGCCGCCACGTTCACGCGCGAGGCCTGCGTTCCATGACGCGGGCGCGCTGCGTGCGCGCCTTCGCGGCCGCCGCATGCAGCGTGGCGGCGCCGTGCGCGAGTGCCTTGCGGATGCGCGCCTTGGACGCCTTGCTCACGCTGCGCCCCAGGTTGTTCTCGGGCGCCTGCGCTGGCGAACACGCCCCGTCCGTCGCGCGCTGGCACAGGCCTTGCGGACACGGCCATGAGGCAGGGCGACGCGCAGGCTGAGCTTCCCAGCGCACGCACGCTGCGGCGTTTGAGGATCTGCGGAACGTCGCGCGCCGCAGAGCGGAAACGCAGACCTGCAGCAGGCTGAGCTTGGCCGGCATGGCGCTCGGCAGGCACGGCGCTCGCGGCCCTGGCTTAGGGTAGGCTCGCGCGCGCGCACCAGCGGGTCTGCCACGTTCAGCTGCTTCACCGCAAACGCGCGCGGGGGGCTGGGCGCGGGCGGCGCGTAGTTGGCCAGCACGTTGGCCAGGAAATCCTCTGACAGCAGCGGCGGCGGCGCGCCCGGCTCCAGCGCGAGCGGCTCAACTGCGGGGCGCGGAAGCGATGCATCAGCAGCCCTCGCAGCGCGACAGCTTACACGGTATGTGCCATGTCCTGCAGAGGGTCTGCAAGCAGGTATGAGCCTATGCAATGGCAGGCGCGCCGCTTTACAGGCCAGCCGGGAAGGCGCATGCGGCCGCCCGCTCAACGCCTCTGGTGTCCAGGTCAACTGAGTACACTGGTGGTCTGCTCTGCAATGCAGTACCACGGCAGGCAGTTTTGGAGGCCGTTCCTAAGACGCACAGACTGAGCAGTCTGCCAAACCAGAGGTGCGCATCTCAGTGAGCTGCCAGGCATGACGGTGCACGTCGTTGCAAGCCGCATTGCTAGCGCCGCTGCGCTGCAGCTGCTCGCCGCAGCGCACACCGGGCGGCTGCGAGAGCCACGAGCACGACTTGGGCGCCGTCGGCGGCGCAAAGGTTAGGGTAAGGGCGCACCGACGGGGTTGGGAAACGAGTCCAGCGCAATCGGGCCGCGCAGGCTGAGGCAGAAGCGGTCCCAGTCGAAGACGCTGAACACCTCCAGGAACTTGTGCAGCACCTGCGGCGCATCACGGGGTCAGGGTCAGGATAAGGGTCCGCTGCAAAAGCCCTGCACGCGCCGTGCAGTGCTGGCGGCGCGTTGCACATGGGCGCGCTCAGTACCACATCCACATGCATGAGCGGGCTTGCATCATCTCGGGACATGTCAGCATTCTCCGCACCGCGGCCTGTGCTACTGCGCCATGCGGGAGCGAGTGTGCCACACTCAGTGTGGCATAGGCGGGCAGGGTGCGCACGCCTGACGCACCTGTCAGCACCCGCGCGGGCAGGGAGCGCACCCGCAGCGGCGAGTGCAGCTGCGCGTGGTACAGGTTGAAAATGTACAGCACCATGGTCTCCAGCGCGTACGTGGAGATGAGCCCGTGGTGCGCGCCCAGCAGCCGGCTCTCGTAGTAGCACCAGGCCTTCACCTGCGCGCCATCCACAGCGCAGGCTCCCTGTCCGCAGCTGGGCAGTCTTCCGTGATGCCCTCCGCACTGTGCATGGGGCCGCCCGCAGGTACGGCCTCAGACAGCGGAGGGCGGGCGGGGCTTATGCATCGGGAGGAACCCGGCACACGAGCACGCCCCGCGGACGCACTCCATGCGCGCGACCGCACGCGCTCGCGGCCGCGAGCGAGCGACCGAGCCGCAGCAATCCGAAAGCGTCAAGCGGCGAGCGACTCGCATACGGCCGCCCGCGACTGCCGGCGGACGCGCCAGGGGCCGCGGCGAGGCGGAGGGTCCTGCCGCGCGCGGGGCGCGCCAGGATGATGCTGCGCTTGAACAGGTGCGCGCGGCCGACGTGGCGGTCCACCACCTCCAGGAAGGCCAGCGTGCACAGGCCGTTGAGCGTGTCGAACGAGATGTCCACCACGATGTTGTCCACCAGGCACTTAAGCAGCTTCACCTGCAGCGCGCAACGCGTGCGCGGATCAGTGGCGACTCCCCGCGGGCTGCAAAGCGGTGGGCACGCCGGTGCGCGAGCGCGCGCGTGCCACGCCGAGCGCGCCGGCCTCGCCAAGCCGGCGCGGGCTCTGCGGCGGCCAGCCGTGCCGGGGCGCTCTGCGCCCTCGCAGCGCTCCCCGCGCGCCGGGAGGCGCGCGCTGCTGCCGGGCGCGGCGGGGCCGGCGCGCCGGCGGGGCCGCACCTCCGCGTGGATGACCTGCACGTCCTTCACGCGGAACGCCGGGCGCGTGAGGCGGGCCTCCGCCTCCAGCACCGCGCTCAACCGGGTGGTCCACGTGTCCCGCACGCTCGCACCGCGCAGCTGGAACACCGCCATGTCGATGTCCCCGTCCGGCAGGTACGTCTTTAGCGGCACCGATCCAAACATGAACGCCTGCACCTGCGGGGCGCAGGGCCGAAGTCCGGGCGTGCTGCCAGCAGCGGGGCGCTGATGTGGCGCGTGCTTGCCACCGGGGCCGAGGCGCGCGCCTCCAGCTTGAAGCAGCGGTTGACCAAGCCGCGCACATAGTCCGCGACCCGCACTCGCCGCGCCTCGCTGTGCTGGTTGGGCCGGATGCGCTGCAGCAGTTGGTCCACTCGAGCCTCCAGCAGCACCCACAGCTCTGACGGTATCGCGCCCGTCCGCTCGCTGCCCTCAGGCCGAGCAGCATGCGCCATTGCGGCCGCTACATTTCAGCGCCGCCGCCGCCCCTGTCCAAGCAGCAAGCCGCTGCTGCACACTCTGTACACAACGTGTTTTCGGTGCAGAAACAGGTCGCGGATGCAGGACAGGTCACCACGAACGTGGGCACAGTCCACACTCTGTTTCTGTGAGCCAACCTGCCACAGAAGGGTTTGTGAGCGAGCCTGCACAAAGCAAATTTCACTGCCAAAAGAGCAAGCACTATAGTTGGTACCTCACCTCGTCTGAAGAACAGCTCGCGGCCCAACGTGCAGAGAGCTCAAGATGCAGCGTTTGAGGCGCGCTTCACGTCTTCTGCACCAAGCAGCGCCGCACGCCGCAGGTCAGCACACCTTCGTGCTCGAACTAGGTGACAGGTACAACACTGTCTGAGCAAACAGGTGGCATGCAGGGGCATGGCTGGAGCGGTGCGGCGCGGCTGCCGCGTCCGGGTGCATGCACAGCAACCAGAACGCCTGGCAGTCTGGGCAGAGCCGGAGCACTACCGTGCTGTGTGTACGGAAGGGCGAGGAGGTGATGCCTGCATCAGTGCTTTCTGAGCTACGCTGCTGCATCTTACAAGCAGAAGCGCAGCCACTGATGCGTGGTGAGGGTGCAAGACTTAATAAAGGTTGTCGTGCAGGTGGTGATCATGGCAGACGGCCAGGTCACAAAGGGCAATGAGATTGTCAAGCCCAATGTGCGGCGCTCTTGGCGGCGCCCGTGAGCTGGCCTGCACTGCACTGTGCTGCTGGCAGGCTGCTGACAAGCTCGGCCCGTGCTGAGCAGGTGCGAAAAGTGCGGAAAATCGGGGACGGCAAGGCCATTGCGGGCTTTGCGGGTGAGGCTGCTCTTGGAGCAGGCGCCTTTGCTGCCGTCCTGTCCTGCCTGTGGCAGCTGACCACTGCTCCGACGCCGCAGGTGCCACTGCAGACGCATTCACGCTCTTCGAGCGGCTGGAGATGCAGCTGGAGGCGCACCCAGGTCCGCGCGTCCTTGGGTGGGGCGCACTGTGGTTCTGTACTTGCTCTCCAGCTACCTGTCACACCTGGCGACCTGTCACACCCGACAGCGTCTGCCCCTGCGCGCAGGCCAGCTCACGCGAGCGGCCGTCGAGCTGGCCAAGCTCTGGCGGACAGACAAGTACCTGAGGCGCCTCGACGTGCGCGGCCCCCGCTCAGCCCAGCCCTGCCTCGCCAGAGGCTGTGCTGTGTGCTCGCAGCTAGCATGCGAGCACCAAGAGAGCCGGCCAGCTGCCAGGGGTATGATACCCTACCCGTAAGGGGTGGAGGACCCTAACCCTTAACCCCATCTGCTGTGGCGGGGGCAGGCGGTCATGGTGGTGGCGGACAAGAAGCAGTCGCTGACCATCACCGGCAACGGCGATGTCTTGGAACCGCACGATGGCGTGATCGGTGCGCGCAGCGGCGCAAGCCCGTGCGTGCTGCCTCACCGTGCGTTGCTTCGACCTTCTGTCTCCGTTGGAAGCGTCTTGGAGCCGCGTGAGCATGCGCCCGGCCTGGTGTGAGCTGCTTGGTGAGCGGTGTGAGGCAGTGTGCGCCCGTGCAGCGATCGGCTCGGGAGGCGGGTATGCACTGGCGGCGGCGCGCGCGTTGATCGACCTGCCCGACCTCAAGGCCTTGGACATTGGTGCGTGGCCCCTTAGGCCTTACAATTGTCCGGAAAATGAAGCGGTCGCTGGCTGCTGCCTGCGCGCTCGCAACGCAGCAAGGCGGCTGTCCTCGCATGCGCATCTTGGAGTGGTCAGCGTGGGAAGCTGCCATAGGTTTAGCGACGGCGCTGTGTGTCCAAGTGTGCGGAGCCTCAGGTGTGTTGTGCGGCAAAGCAGCTGACAAGGCGATGACGATCGCGGCGGACGTGTGCATCTACACCAACCACAACTTCACGGTGGAGGCGCTCAAGTCAGAGGTCGCGCCGGAGCAGCCCTCCAAGCTGCTCGCTGGGCATTGACACCAGCGCTGTGAATGGGGAATATTGATGCTGTAAACGGGGTTCTCTGTAGCAATCTCTGTAAGTGTGTAAAATATGAAAGCCATTCAGCCAGCAGCCTGGATAAGGTGTGGCTGCGCGTGTTTGTTGTGACAAATTACAAATAAACTTTAGGAGTCTGCAGCCTGTGAATACAGGCAACAGTCATGCATTCTTGCTTCTGGCATTCCTTGGATAACATGCGGACATGTCGCACCCAGCTCGCATCCCAGTCCCACTTGGCCGCTGTGCAAGCTCAACGCGTGAGCCGTGGCGGTGGATGCGAGCTCGGCGCCGCCTCTGGCCGCGCCTCTTGAACAGCAATGAGGACAAACTCCGGGTCTGTCGTAATGTGCGCGCTCGTAAGCGGGGCATTAGCAGTATTAACTCCAGGCACAGCAGAGGGGGCTGCGCACTTGGTGCCACCATGATCTCATGCTTGCGGGAGCGGATGCGCAGAAACTCCAGCTCATTCTGGTGCACCAGACGCATGTATTAAATTCTCAGCCTCAGAGGGTGCACTGTGTGACAGCGCCCAAGACAGCCAGAGAGGGCGGGCACGATATAAGCTGGCAGCAGGGCATAGGGCGCACCGTAGGATCGAGGTCCCGCACCATGCTGCGCGCCAGCGCTGCCAGGTCGGGGATCAGCTGGGCGTGTGCCTTCGTGAACTCAGCCTGTATCTGCTTGCGTGTCAAGGCGCTTACCCGTTGCCAATGACATGCAAGTACAAGCTGCAAGGCCGCCCACCTCACTGGTGCTCCGCAACACAGCGCCCTCCTTGTTCACGACGATGCAGCCGAGCACGCCCTAAGGTTGCCAGTGCGCAGTTGGCGGGCTGCACCGGAGCAGTGCGCTTGATACACACAGCGTGCAGAAGGTGCGCACACCGGCTGCTTTGATATCCTCAGTATCGATGCCTCTGCTTCTGCGTGAGCCTGCATGCGGCGCGCACTCATTTCAGCAAACTCGCGAGCACGCACCGCGTCTCGCCCCGCTGCGCAAAGGTGAATGTCTCACCATAGCAGGTACGGGCTCGAGGTGCAGGTGCTGCACGTCGCCAGCTGTACGCAAGGCTTGCTGCTGTTTTCTTTCTTCGCTTGGTTGTGTTATCGCAGAACGCCGGCAGCCAGCGCAATAGAGAGGCGAAGAAGACTGAGGCGCATAAAGTACGCGGGAAACTCGACTCGCCAGTCAGTTGTGCGACTGAAAGTGCTAGTGCAGCTAGTGCTATAGTGCCGTTGATGGTGCTAGCAGCGGGCCCTGCTTGTCGGTAGTTGATTGCCGGTCTGTAGCAGCCACACTTGTGTCACAAGCATGTCTGCGCACAGGACCTTGTTGCTGCGCAGCCTGAACTACAGCAAGGCCGCTGACTTTGATGTCGCGCACGACTTCCGTGGCCTGGTCGCCTGGCTGGAGCACACCCAGGTCTGGTGCAGGGCCAGCCAGCATCTCTGTGGCTCATGTAGCTGAGCCCAGACGCCACCAATGACGAGCAATTGCCTTGTCGCAGGTGAGGCTGTATCCCGTGGACGCACGGGGCGGCATCTCAGACATCAGCGCCGCCGCCTGGCCAGCAGCGTTCAGAAAGGCGCGCGCGACGCCTGTCACAGGAAGCACAGCAGCTGCTTAGCGTGTACAGGAGCCGCGGCGCTGATACCCAGTTACCCTGCAGTACCTGGACGACTTGGAGTGCCCGCTCGCGCGTCCAGAGCGAGACGCTGAGAGCGAGGCGGCGCTGGACTGGCTGCTCCGCCACGCAGTGAGCCTCGAGTATACTGACCGCTTCTGCCCCGCTGACGGTACGGTCACTGGTGCTGTAGGCGGGCACCTGGTCCCTGTTTTGCTTACTTTTCCGCTCAACTCTGCCTGGTTGTTGTTGTTTGCTGCCCGATAGACATCGACATGAGCTCAACATGCCTGTCGCTCCACTGTGCAGCTATGAGCCCTCCTTGTTCGGTGCGCTGAGAAGCGGTGTCACCCCACGCGTCAGGACCGCCAAAGCAGAGTGTGCCAAGCAGGGCGCATACGGACGCGGAGGCCGGGGCCCTGCCAGACTGTGCGCGGCGGCCCCAGCATGCAAGCTTTCTTGCAGCACAAGCAGTGCTTCCTGATATCCCGTGAGATATATGGAGCAGTGCCCATGTTTGAAAACAAGATGCCAGCATTAGCTATGCTCGAGTGGCGCTTGCTGCATGGCGCCAGCCTCCAGTCGCATGTCGCCGCCCTTGTGTCTGTCATAACCCCTGCTGTGGCGCACGCTTACCGTTATATTCATGCCTGCTGACTACAGCAATCGTGTGGGGCGGCAAGCTGACCTGGGCCGAGCGGGCTAGTGCGCAGCCCCGAGGCCGCCGCGGCCGTCCGGCGGCTGCTCGAGCGGCTGGACCTCGCGCCGGTAGCAGCGGAGTCACCCGATTCGAGCTCTGGGCCGCCTGGCGCGCCTGCGCCGGCCGACGGCGGCGGCGGCGCGCCAGCAGACTGCCAGGCGGCTGCACTAGGCTGCGCTGTGGAGCGTGTGGCCGAGCTGCTGCGCACGGCGCCTGCGGGCAGCACGTCTGGCAGCGACGCCGCCGCTGCTGGGGTGCGCATGCCACCTCGGTCCTCAACTGCATGATGCCGAGCTGACTCGCAGGCGCTGCTGCTGCGGCATGCTTGCGTGTTGATTCTCGAGTGGCCTGTCAGCTGTATGGGCGCAAGGCGCTATAGTGCTCGAGAGGTGGAGCCTGTGAAGGCCTCGTGTGTTTCGACCATCATGCGTACGAAAAGCTGCATTAACCAAACAGGCACTCTGAAGCGTGCTGCAGAGTTCCCAGGTGTCTGTGCACATGTCAGACAAACAGGCGCTCGCTTGTCGCCAGGCTGCCAAAGGCGGGGATAACTTTGATCCGTCGGCATTCCCGCTCGGCTTCAGCACCGGCGGTGCGGCCCGCCGTGCAATGAGTGTACCTCCTCAGCAACAGAGTGCTGTTGCACTGGCTGATTAAGCACCTGGCATGGAGGTTGCGGACCCTGCGTGCTGTCCTGGGAACGCTGCCACCCCAGGCTGCCCCGTGTGTGCAGGGTCGCAATGTCCAAGGCATTCCACCGCTTCAACAGGCATGCCTTCTCAGCAGGCGTGTGCGGGTGCAGAGGCGGCCCTGGACGCCGCGGCGACGGTGCTGCGGCTGCTGTACCTGCGCGACCTGCGCGCGCTGCAGACGCAGATCGACGAGGCGCTCGTGCGCGTCCAGGCACGCGCTCGGTCCCAGGCCGTCCGGCGTAAGCTTAGTGGCCCTGGCAGGCCCTGCATGCAGAGCACTTGGCTGCGGGCCGTAGCTGGGCGTGCGGTTCACAAGCCTGCCCGTCGAGCGGAGGCCATTCCTGTGCATTAAGCCACAGGGAAAATACTGCTTGGTACTTGGCGCGTAGGAGTTTGCAGCCAATCCTCGCACACTTCCTCTCGGTTGACACCAAACTGGGCGCGCAGGAGTTTACGGCCAACCCGCGCACAAACGCGCAGCTGGGGCGCATCGGGCGCTGACCCTAGGGCAAACGCAATGGGTGCTTGCTTCCCGCGCTTACGGGCGTCAGCCACGACTTGCCTAATGTGACCGCTGTGGGCAGCTGCACCAGGGGGTCACTTTGGACCTGCAGGTTACAGGACCAGCTGCGTTTGAGGCCGGACGGGGCCCACGCGCAGCGAGCCAGGCACGCGCATGTAAATGCAATGCGTGCCACGAACAGTGCAGCTGCGGCACCAGCGTCAGGCGCCACAGGCTGCGCCTGACAGCTTCATTCGTCCTCGTCACTGCCAAACAGGTCGTCCACCATCGCACTGGCCCGCTGCGCTCGTGGGCCGCCCTCGGGCTCCCCGTCTATGTCCATGCCCGCTCCACCGGGCGCCCGCGGCGGACCCTGCAAGCACAGCATCCTCTCGGCCAAGCGCTCCATGGTCCCATGAAAAGGGTCAGCACAGACGTTGATGTGCGTGGCAGCGCGCTTTGCAGCTGTGCTGCTGGACCTCGCTGCGAGTGTTTCCCGCTGCATGTACAGCTGCAGCACCGCTCAGGGCGACATGTTGCTATCACCCTGCAGCACAGTCAATGAGGCGGGGTGCACAAAAGATCAATCGTAACCCTTTCCCAACTTGCTGCAAAACCCAGCAGTCGTCCACACCCATCACATGGCCAGGCCAGGTCAAGGCAGCTGTGGCAGAGCCGCACCGCGCTGGGGTGCTCCACGGGCGCCCCATCCTCCTCATCGGAGTCCAGCAGCGCGGTGCGCGCTCGCTTGGAGGCGCTGGCGCCTGCCGGCTCGCCCTCGTCCTCCAGCGCGCCACCCTGGGCCTCGACATGGCGCTTGGCGCACTGCTCCATGTGCATGCGAAGGAATGGCCACACGACCGACTTGTTACAGCTGCACAGGTGCAAAACAGGAGCGTATGGCTTTCAGAGCTGCCGCACGGGAACTTGACATGGCGAGCGCCTGTGCACTTCAGGTCTCGTGCGCCTGGGCATGCCCCAAACGCTGAGCAGGCTGCGAAGTAGGGTCTTCAGAGCAGGGTCTCGTACCCCGCTCGCGCCCGCCAGGCCGTCCGGGCCGTCAGCGTCATCCTGCAGGCCGCCGTTGGACGCCCCTGCGTCGCCCTCGCGGTGCCGCTTGAGGCGGCCGCCGCTGCCGCCGGGCGTGCCCTGAGAGGGCGCCGTACCCTCCGGCGGCCCTGCCGACGGGCTGGCGCCCGCCTCGTCCTCGTCGTCGCTGGCCAGGCCCGCCGCTGCGCCGCGCAGCACCCGTAAATATGGAGTTCATAATGCGAGGACCCCAATGCCCAAACACGTCGCGATCTCTATATCCAGGGCCGCATCATCCAAACGGCATGTGCGCCAAAGTGCAGGCGGGGGATGGCGATGAAAGGCGCGTGGCGGCCGCATCAGCAGGGCGGCCGGCCTGCAGGGCGTGTTCAGTTGGGCGCACCCGCCGCGCCGCCGCCCAGGACGCAAAGACGCAAAGCGGGCTCTGCTCCACCATGCGCTGCCAGGCTGAGGCCGCCGCGCATGGCGCGCGACACCCCGGCTGCAGCTCCCGCGGAGCGCGCGCTGCGAGCGCGCCACGGGCGCACCGCTGAGCGCGCGCCGCTTGCGCTCGGCCTCGTCAAAGGCGGCCTCATCGAACTCGGCCTCCTCCTCGGCCTCCTGCCGCTGCCGGCCCTCGCCGCCCGCCTCGGCAAACTCGTCGTCGGCGGCCGCCGGGTCGTACTCGCCGTCATCCTCCTGCGCGTTGGTGCGCTCGCCATGCAGCCCAGGGCTCTGCGGGGGCGGCCGCGCAAGGCCTGTGTGACAGGTGGCTGCGGGTGTGCATGCAGGCACAGCAGCTTGCTGACTGCGCGCAGGACGTTGGTAGAACAGCGAGCTGGAGCCGCGCGCAGCGCAGCCACCCAGGGCCCGGACTGGAGGACTGGGGCTGGGACGGCGCCAGTCCCCCTCCGCACGCGGTGCCCGCTGGGTCCTGCAGTCCGCTGTGGGCCGCGGCCCGTGCCGGCTGCCAGGCTGAGCTCACGGGCGCGGCCGACACGGCTGTGCGCCTGGCAAGCGCTCGGTGGCGCCGGCGCCGCTGCTTGCGGCGCCGGCGAGCGCTGACGTGCAGGTGGGACCGCCGCCCAAAGTCTGCAGAAGGCGACCTATTGCCCCGAGCAGTCTTGGGAGAGGGTTCATCTGGCGCGCGCACACCTCCTCGGCGAAGAGGTCGTCCGCGCGCGCGGCCGCCTCCTCGGCCTTCTTCTTCTTCCGCCGCTTGTCGTGCTTCATCGCGTCGCCCTCCTCCACCGCCTGCCGCCGCCGCACAGGGTTACGGTGGACATGGGCCGCTCTGCCATGTGGGCACTATGAGGCCACGGCGCTGTCGCACCCGTCACATGTGCAGCAGGAGGATTGGGCTGCTCGCTAGCTGCCGGCGAGTGGGGGGCTGCAAGGCGCCCAGCGCTGGGCAGGCTGCAGCCCCCGGACTCCTTGCCCCGGGCCGGCTGCACGGCGCCTCGCCCCCCGCGCACGCGCCGCCTGGAGGGCGGTGCCAGGCGCAGCGGTGCGCGCGCAGCGCGCAGCTTGCCCAGACGTGTTTCCTCATCACACGGCCCGCGACATGGTGCTCTCCCCGCGTCTGGCAACCTGGCGCCTTGGTCTCCCGGGGCTTGCGGGAGAGGGCAGCGCGCGCGCGCCTTGCTGGCCGCCTTGTCGTCCTTCCAGGTCGCCTTGAGCCGCTCGATGCGCTCCTTGTGCTGCCGCGCCTGCTGCTGCTTCTCGGCGGCCGCCTGCTGGTCGCGCGCGCTCTGCCGCGCGTCGGCCGCCTCGCGCTCCTTCTTGGCGGCCTCCAGCTGCCGCCGGCTCGCCTCGCGCCGCATCTCCAGCAGCTCGGCCTCCTTCTGCGCCTGCGCGCGCGGGCAGGCCCCCGGGTTTGCCAGAACCCTGCTGCTCCTAGCAGACGCTTCGAAGGCGGCCTGCGCGGGAGCGCCGTGCCGCGCTGCCGGGCCCCGTGCTCACGTTCCCTGCGGCTTCCAGCCGCCGCCGGCTTGGCTCGCGCCAGCGGCTCGGCCTCCCTCTGCGCCTGCTTCTGGGACAGCCTGATCGAGCAGGTTTCGATGCTTGGAACGCACTGCCCGGCGCCGCGCTCTACCCCATGCATGAGGCACCTCAGTCACGCCCCCACCCCGCTTTTCAGCACGCCTGATCTGACAGAGTGCCTGCCTGCATGCACTCGAGCCTTCGTCGCGAGACGGACTGCACGGCCAGGCCTGCAAAGGGGAGGCGCTGTGCACTGCAAGCGCCTTGGCGCATTGGACGGTTTGAAGCACAAGAACATGCAGGCGGCGCGTCTGCAGGGCCGCGCGGCACCTGTGCCGCGCGCGCAGAGATGCGACCCCTTCCCTAAGTCCTACCAGCTGTGGGCCCGCGCGGCACCTGCTCCACATGCTTGAGGGCCGCCTGGTGCGTCTGCGCGCAGAACGTGATGTGCATGTCCAGCTTGCGGTCCTCGATGCCCGTGCGCTTGGCGCCCAGCTCCTTCAGCTGCGAGAAGAAGCGGTGCGCCTGCGCCGCGGCACGCGCCTCAGCAGCGCCGGCCGCGCCGCACGGCCGGACGCTTGCACAGAGCGCGGTTGTGAGAGCATCAGGCTGGCGCTCCTGAGCACCATGCCCCGCTGCAAGACCTGAAAGGGGCAGGGCGGCGGGCCCCCATGCGAATACGTAGCTGCATCTGTGCCATAGACCGGGTGCCAATGCTGGCGATGAGCGATTCACGCGAGAGGCTGCGCCACACCCTGCTCCCCTTCACGCCTCCTGTGTGCAAGCCGCGAGCGAGCCAGCGCCAGCATACGAAAGGACAGGCGCTCCGAGCGCGCGCCCCTCGGCGCGCCCAGGCGGGCCAGGTCGTTGAACCCGGCCGATGTGAAAGGCCTGGCCGCGCGCCTGCGCCAGCTCGATGGACGCGCGCGTGAGCGCCTCCAGCTTGTCCGGCTCGCCCTCCGGCCGCTTCCGCCGCAGCGCGCGCACGGCCTCCTCCTGCGCGACGGCAGCGGCAGGGGGGTTATTCCTTTCCTTCTTGGCAAGCGCCGTGCCACAGCATGCCGGCCCAGAGCGCGCGCGGCCGCTGTGCCTTTGCGCTCCGCATTTGGCACCGGGCAAATGGCGAGCCGGTCGCAGCAGCGCAGGCCCGCTGTAAACGGTCCTATGCTGTGTGGCAGGCATCGGCGGCCAGCTCGGTTCACCATCAGCGTGAGGGTGCCCAGCGCGTCGGCCCTGACAGCGCCACCCTGCCACCAACGGCGGACCCTGCCCTGGCCGACATGCCGACGCAGAGCGCGCCGCGCGCCTGCATGGTCAGCGCGGTGTTGAAGCGCAGCGTGTGGTCGACCGGGAACAGGTGCGCCGCGCGCAGCAGCGTGCGCCGCGCGGGCGGCAGCCGGTCCGCGTCGTAGTACGCGCGCGCCAGGTAGCGCAGCGCGCGCGCGTCGGTGCCATGCGTGTATCTGCCGCGCGCGCGCCTGCCATCACACAAGCATGGCTGCTCAGCCGCGTAGAGCCCTACCCTAAGCCTACCCTATGCACTGCAGACAGTGCACGGCGTCGCTGTCGCGGGATAGGGGGCGAGCCCACGTGGCTCGAACCACACCGCCACCGTGATGCTGGGCTGGGCTAGAGCATCCCGTCTAGGGCAGCAGCGGTGCGGCGCCGGCCCATACCGGGCGGCTGCGCGCGCAGCGTGGCCCCAGACACAGCCCCCGGCACGCCGCGCGCGCGGCCGCCGCCAGGGCGCGGCGCGCGGGCGGCGGTCAGGCGCGCACCTGCGCAGCGCGCTCGTGTACAGCTGGATGGCCGGCCCCGGCTGGTCCTGCGCCAGGCACACGCTCGCCAGGTTGAGCGCCGCCTCCGGCAGGCGCAGCCAGCCCTCCGCCGCCGCCGCCGCCTCCTGCACCTGCGCGCGCGTTATAGGGAAGGGTTAGGGAATAAGCTCCTGCACCTGCACGCCCCGCGCTGGCCGCTTGAGGGGAGGGCGGGGGTGTTTCAACACTGGGTCTCCTGCGCGCCGCCGCCAGGCAGCAGGCCAGCATGCGCCACGCCCGCAGCCACTTGGAGGGGTGCTCGAACGCTGGGTCGCCTGCGCCGCCGCCAGGCAGCAGGCCGGCATGCGCGCCCCGCCTCGCAAGCGTGCACGCGGTAGCGCACCTGCGTGAATATGTCGCGCGCGGCGCCCAGGTGCCCCTGCTCGGCCAGCACCGCGCCGATGCCGTTGGCTGCAAATGCGTTGCCCTCGCCGCGCTCCAGCACGCGCCGGTACGCGTCGAGCGCGCGCGCAAACTGCTTCGCCGCCTTGGCCGCGGCCTCTGGCTGCGCGCGTTGAGAGGGTTGGGGGTTGGACCACACCCTATACGGAGCGTCACGCGCCTGTCGCGGGGGTGATGATGCCGCTGCTGCTGCTGCTCGGACCGCCGCTGCATCTGCTGCTGCTTCTGCTTGCTCTCAAACGCGTCCGTACCTGACAAGAGTACCTGACAAGGGGCGGCATGGCTTCCGGTGCTCGGCAGGACCCCAGCGGGTACCGTATGAGCGGCCGAGCTGGGCACGCCGGGGCCGCGCTCTCGTCCCAGGGACCTTGCGCAGGTGGCGGCCGCAGGGCGGCGCGCGCCTTGCGGCGCTCGGCGGGCGCGGTGACGAAGTTGAGCGTGGCCAGGCCCAGCCAGGCATACGCGTCGTGCTTGGTGTCCGGCGCCTGCACGAGCGCGAGGAAGCGCGCCTCCGCCGCCTGGTAGTCGCGCTGCTCCAGGTGCAGCGCGCCTGCGGGATAGGAGGCGTGTAAGTGTAGGGGCGGGTCGCCGGACGCCGGGCGCGGCCGCGCCGCGCCGCGCGCCGCGCGGCCCGGCGCGCGCGCGGCGCAGGCGGCGGCGCGCCGACCGAAGGCGCAGCGCCCCGAGAAAGCTGTGGGGGCCGCGCCCCTGTCGCTTGAGCACGGCGCCCAACACAGCATGACAGCCAAGGTCAGCACAAGCGGCCCACACCATCCGATGCTCAACAGCACCTGGCCCGGGCTGCACGGCCGCGAAGAGGGTGACAAGAAGATGACAGTGCAGGCGACTAAATGCACGATAGCTCTGCCGGCGTACTGCCATTACTGGAGGTGGCCGGGCGCGTGCGGCCCCGCACCGAGCAGCGCCAGCGCATCGGGGTGCCCTGGCCGCTCGTCCAGCACCGCCTGCAGACGGTGTGCTTGCGTGAGGTGCATGGCCACTCGCCCTGGTAACCAAAAATTTCGCCTGACAAGGCTCACAGCATTCACCACTGTCATACCCAGAGAAAGGTCCAGGCAAGTGCCTTCATCAGCCCAGTTGAGTGTCGTCAGGTAGTTCCGCTACGCGCAAGATGCAGCAAGGGGCACGACACAGTGATCGAGCGCCGGGGAGTCGCTCCGGCCCTGCAGAGCTGGACCCGCTGGCCGCGCCTGCGCCTCGGCGACGGCAGCCTCAAGGTCGCCGCGCGCGCGCGCGAGCGCTGCGCAGCGCAGCCGCGCGTCCGTGTAGCCCGGGAATGCGGCCAGGATGCCGCGGTACTCGGCCGCGGCCGCTGTCGGCTGCGCGGCGGCCTCGCGGATGCGCGCGCGGTTGAAGCCCAGCGTCACCTGCGCGCCCGCCGGCAGCCCGCCCGCGCCCGCGCCCGCGCCCTCAGCCGCCTGCGCCCGCGCGCGCGCTCCCGTCGGCGCGCCGCCGCCCCGCGGCCCGGAGAGCCCAGCGGCATGCAGTCGCCGCACGGGCGGCGCGGCGGCCGGCGCCGTAAACGCACGTTGCGGACTAGGAGCCACTCAGGAAGGGTGCCAGCAGACGCACAGGCCGCCTGCCTGCCCTCCGCTGCCCGCGTGCATGCGCCGTGCCGGAGGCGAGGGCGCGCCGCAATGGCCTCCTGCACCAGCTCGAGCGCCGCGGCCGTCTCGCCGGCGCGCATGTGCAGCACGGCCGCGTTGTTGAGCAGCTTGGCCGGCAGCGGTGCGGGCAGGATCTGCGCGTCCTCAGCCGCCGCGGCGGCGTCGTCCTGCGCCGGGGCTTCACTCAGGCAGCTGCGCGACGCCCGCATCAGCGCAGACCAAGACCGCCGCAGCTGCAGGAAAGCGTGCGCGGCCTCTAGCTAAAGGCGCATGCACAGACCTCTGACAGCAATGTACGCGTGTATCAGACATCAGCCCTGCCACTGCTGGGTCTGGAACACCTACATGGCTTTAGATGCAAGGCATCAACACATATAAGATTGGCAGTGCAGCAGGGTGCCCACAGGCGTAAGCTATAAATTATCGGCAGCAAGCCAAGGACCATCTGGCGCAGCGCTGCCAGCCCTGACGCCCCGCGGCCGCGCACCGTGGCGAGCGCAGGGTCCTCGCCGGCGCCGCCGTCGGCCACGCCGTTGGCGAGCGCCGCGCGTGCGCGCGTGGCGCGCGCGCGCCGCGCCGCCTTGCGCCGCTTGCCGACGTCCGCCTCGGCCGCGTCGTGGTGCAGCTGCAGCGCGCGCTTGTATGCGCGCAGCGCCTCTGCCGCCCCGGCCGCCCCGTCAGGGACAGTTGCAGGCCAGCGAGCGATCTCCTGGCTTTTTAAAAGAGGCCGTGTCCCGCGCATTGACTCTGGCCAAAGGGTGATGATGGCGTGTTGGGCGCCGAGCTCCTCGGAGCAGACCGGCCTCGGCGGCCTGCGCGCCGCTGCCTGCCGGGGTGCGGCCCGGATGCGGGCGGGCCGGCGGGGCACCTGCGGGGTCGCTTGGCGCGAGCAGCTTGCCGTACACCTCCCACACCTCGCCGCCACTGCCTGCAGGGTGCGCCCTGAATGGGGGGTGCGCAGCGGGGCACCTGCGGGGTCGCCGGGGGCGAGCAGTTCGCCGTACATCTCCCACACCTCGCCGCTCACGGAGCCCGCCGCCGTGGCCGCGCGGAAGTGCGCGGCCGCCGCGCGGCCCTTGCGCTCCATCTGCGGGTGCAGCGCGCCCAGCACCTGCCGCCCGCCGGCCGCGCCCGCCAGTCGGGGTAAGGGTTCACCTACCCTACTACACCCTTCCCTGCCAGCGCACCAGTCATGCGGGCGCCCTCAGCTGATCGGCAGCCGCCGACGCTGCCCTGTGCGCGTGCAGTCTGGGCAGGCGCGGCGCGCCGCATCAGGGACGGCGCAGGAGGCCCGCTGGGGGGGCGGACGCGGCGCTGGCAGCGGGGAGGCCGGGCGAGCGGGCGAGCGGGCGATCATAGGAGGCAGGGGGCGCGCGCGCGGCGCGCGCCTTGAGCGCGTCGACCCAGCCGGGCACGCGCTGCAGCGCGGTCTCCAGCAGGCTGGCCGCGTTGGTGAACTCCTTCTGCAGCAGGTTCATCTGCGCCATGCCCAGCAGCGGCAGCGGCAGCCGCGCGTCCAGCTTGCTGGCCTGCTGGTAGCCGCGGTAGGCGTCCGCGAGGCGGCCGGCCGCGTGGTGCGCGCGCGCCTGCGGTAGGGTAGGATTAGGCTAGGGTCAACCCTAACCCTACCCTGTAACCCGCCGGTCAGGCGCAGCGCCCGGCATGCCTGCCCGCCTGCAGCCTCCGCTGCAGAGCGCACGCACGGCGGCACAGCGTCCTGTCGCGCCGAGCAGCTGCTTAACGTATCGCCAAAGCAGTAGCGCCCGACGCCCCCGCCCCCGCCCGGCGCGCCTGCAGCGAGAGCGCCTCGGCGCGCGCGTCGTCGGCGTCGGCGGCCTCCGCGGCGGCGGCCGCGAGCGCGCCGGCGCGCACGGTGTCGCCGCGCAGCAGGCTGCACGCCGCCAGCGCCGCCAGCACGCCCGGGTGTCCCGGGTCCGCGCCATACGCGCGGCACAGCAGATCCAGGCCCTCCTTTGCGCCCCTGCCGGCGCGCGGCGCTGGTCGGCGCGCCCCTACCTGATTCAACCATACATGCCTTTGCGCCTCGATTTCAACCATGCCCTGTCCTCCATCGCGCCCCTGCCGGCGCGCGCGTCTGGTAGGCGCGCCTAACCTAACCCCATTTTATCCTCCTTCACGCCCCTGTCGACGCGCGGCGCTCTTCGGCGCCTCGCGCATGCGGCGCACCCCTGCATAGCAGTGCATCGGATCGCCGGCAGCCCGACCGACCAGGGCGCTCCGCGCCGCTCAGAGGCACGAGCCTGGAGCCCAATGTAGCATGCATGCATCACGCACTCTCCCTGCGCCCGGCTGCCCGGCTGCGTGGGCGGGCAGCCTGCGCGCGCAGGCGCCCGGGCGGCGCGGGCTGCCCCACTCTGTCGCTGGCACAACCTGCCACCGACCGCAGCCGGGTTTGGCACGGCGAGCGGCGCATGCCCGCAGCCAGCGACCGCGGCCACTGGCTGGCATACGGCGGGCGCCCCAGGCCCTAAACCCTACAAGTGACCCTGCGCGCACCGCTCGGGGTCGGGCCCGGCGAGCGCGATGACCGCCAGCCCCAGCAGCGCCTCGGCCGAGCCGGGCGCCAGCGCGAGCGCGCGCCGGAAGGCCGCGCGCGCGGCCGGCAGCCGCCCCAGCCGGAAGTGGCACGCCGCCAGGCCCAGGCGCACCTGGCGCTCCCGCCGCTGCTCAGCACGCGCGCATCCGTGCACGAGCTTGAAATGGCGCCGCCGGGCGCACAGCCCGCGGCCGGCGGCCGCCCGGGCCGGGCGGGCGGGCGGGGACGCGGGCGCGGGCGCGGGCGCAGGCGCGGGCGCACCTCCGCCGGCGCGCCCGGGTGCGCGCGCAGCGCGCGCGCGTACCCCGCCAGCGCCTCCGCGTACGCGCCCTGCGCGCCCGCCCGCGTCAGCGCCCCGCGCGGCCACCGCCCGCGCGGCCGAGCCAAGGCGCGGCGCGGCGGGCGACCCAAGCCGGCCCCCGCTTCCCGTGCGCCCGCTGCATGCTGCACGCGGCCTCGCCGGCGCGCGCGCGCTGCGCGTGCCCGGCAGCGGCGGGCCGAGCCGGGCGCCAGCGCGAGCCGGGCGCGCCGGCGCCGCCGCCTCCGCGCTTTAAACAGCATGGGCGGCGCGGGCGCGCGCGCGGCAGGCGGCGCTGCGCGCGCGGCCGCGGCGGCGCGCGGGCGGGCCGCGGGCGCGGGCGCGCCGCGCCTGGCGGAAGCGCTGGTTGGCGAGCGCGAGGAGCGCGGAGATGTTGGTGCGCCCGTTGCTCTTCATGCCCGCCGCCTTTTCAAAGTCGCGCCTGGCGGCCTCCATGTCGCCCTGCCGGCCGTGTGCACTGTTTCGGTTGCGCGGCGCTGGCACGGCAGCCACACTTTCCAAATCACTTTTCAGATCGCGCTTGGCGGCGTCCATATTGCCCTGCTAGCGCATGCGTTGCTATCAATGCAGGACGCTGGCACGGCAGCCATGTTGCAGGCATCAGCTCCGCCCCCACGCTGCCCACGGCGGCGTCCGTCGGCGCTCTACGCCGCCGCACAACGAGCGTGCGTGCTGGACGAGCGACGGCGGAGCGATGTGGCTTGCATACGTGCCGTGCCAGGCAGGGCTGGGGGCCCGGCAGCGGGGGTGCGCGCCCGCGCCAGCGCAAGCTGCCCCAGGCCGAGGATGGGCAGCTGCTCGTCGTACTGCATCTGCCGCGCCGCGCTCAGCAGGCCGGCCGCGCGGCTGAAGTGGTCGCCGCGCGCGGCGCGGTCGCGCTCGGCGCGCCCGGCCGCGGTGTGGTACGCCGCCAGCGCGCAGTGGATCTGCACCTGCACCCGTCCGGCGGCGCGCGTTCAGCCGGCACGCCGGGGCGCCTGCGCTGCAAGCAGCCGGGGAGAGGGCTGCAGGGCGGGCCCCCGCTGCTGCGCGCGCGTTCTGGCGGGCAAGCACACAGCCGCGACCTGGTCGACTGAGCTGCCCCTCAGAGCTGCCCCGGAGCAGGGCCGCGTGTGGCTGCACTGCACGCCTGCGGCGGGCGCGCGCCTGTTCGAAGCGGCAGCGCTCGCCGAAGAACTCCTTTACCTCCGCGCCCGTGCCCTCCCGCAGGATGTGCAGGTGCTGCTTCACCTGGCCCTGGCGTCACAAGCCGAAAGGCTCACTCAAGCAAGTCGGCCCCGCCCTGGCTTCGGGCTACACCGAGGCGTGGTCGAACACCGGATGTGGCACTTGCAAGCACAGCCTTGCTCAGATACGTGTGGGGTGTTTCTGCAGAACAAAAAGCTGCCTGGTGCATTGCTGGAGCGCGCAGGTTGAGCGCGCGCTCACCTCCGCCAGGTACGCCCGGGCAAAGTCCAGCCAGAGCGAGAGCGGCGCCTCCTCTGCCTTGAGGATGTCCAGCAGGTCCTCGGCCTCTGCGGGCAGCTCCGCCAGCGGCACGGCGACCACCTCGTCGCTGCCCGCCACCGGGATGAAGATGTGCGTGTCCATCAGCGCGCACTGCCTCAGCGGGCCGTCCGGCGGGCCGGGGACCACTGCCCTGGGAGCGCCCGCTCCCGATGCGCTGCGCAAGCAGCGGGGAGCAAGCAGCAGGCCTGAGGAGGGCCTGTGCAGGGTAATTAGAAAGTGCACAACTTCACGCGCGTGCGAGGCTTCAGGAGGGCGGATCCCGAGGCGTGCTGCGCCAGCGCAGGGCTGCGATGCCGGCCTGCAGCATGCGGCCAGCCCGGAGCGTCCCGGTGCAGGAGCTGGGCAGGGAGGCCGCGTTCTCAGAGGAACAGCGGGCCTGGTACGCGCAGCTGAGCGCGACGGAGCGGCGCAGCCTGCTGCGCGTGGAGCGGGCGGCCCTGTTCGCGCGCATCCGACAGCTGTCATGCGGGCGCTGCCACGGGCTCTTCGCCTTGAGGCGCGCACCACCTTGTACCGCAGGCTCGCGCGCCCGGGGAGGCCGGGGATCAGAGCTCTGGGGCGCACACGGCTTGCAGGCCCGCGCGATTACGTTTGTAAAAATATGCTAAACGCGTACAGAGCGATGCAAGCCCATCAGGCCACGCCAGCGTCCTGCTGGGCGTGTCCGCTTGTCGCATGAGCTTGCACGTTGTTATGAAGCCTCGTTCGCGTTGGGGTCGAGATGTCGCAAACCAGAGGCGCGCCCGCACTTTGCGCCGCATAGCTCTTGTGGCTAGTAGCATACGGATGGACTGGCAGCAGCGCTGCGCACTGCCTCGACTATGCGCTGCGGCAACCTACTTGCTCGCCGCACAAGCACAGCGCGGTGTCTACGCTTGCGCCTGCTTCCACCTTGTCGCAGCTGGGCCCAACGACAGCAAGTGCTTGCTTGAGCGAGGATGTGTAGAGCGTTGGGAAGCTGTGTGTGGGGACGCGCTCGTCGGGTCAACTTACGAGGCTGCTGCAGGAAGCCGCACAAGCACCTGGCACGGGTGTGCAAGCGTGCTGCAGAGCCGCGGGCAAGACGAGCCCGAGGCTGCTGCGGCGAGCGCGCGCACAGCTTTCAAGCCCTCCTCGGGCGGTCCTTGTCACAGCGTGCAGAGCACAGCGCGCCACGCGCTGCACGCTGTGTTCGCACCCTACAGCACTCCAGGGAGGCGAAGAAGCATAGCTCTAGCGCGTATAAAGCTGTGCACCGCGCAGCGCGCACGCCGAGCACCAAGGGGATGCACGGCTTCGTACGGCGATGCAGGGCGTGCTTCCTCCTGAATGTCAATGCCAGCGAGCCGTCACGAAGCGGCGTGCGGCGTAGCAGGTACGATGAGCTCAAGGGCTCCGCGGCGATGGAGTGCGCGGCGTGCGCGGAGTACTTCGCCGGCCTGGTCGTGACGCCGTGCGGCGCGCTGACGCTGGAGCCGGCGCTGCTGGACGCGGCGCCGTTCTCGACGTTCGCCGAGGCGCGCGCGCGCGAGCGCGAGCGCGAGCTGCAGTTTATGGCCGGCAACATCTGCGGCTCCGGCTGGACCAAGCGGCCGGGGCACACGATGTGCGCGCTGCACACGAGCCCCATCCCGGTGGAGGTGCGGGCCGGCCTGCGCCCTCACGCCCGCCCTATAAATGTACCTACGATATACTTCTGCATGTGCTCAGCTATCAGTTGCGGCCTTGTCTCTTGCAGCCGTCTGTGCTCAATATGACTGCGCATTTCCAGGCCATGGCCCTGGTCGCTGCGCGCATACTTGTAGCCGGGAAGGACGTCAAGTAGGGCTTGCGGGGCCATGCAGCGGGGGCGCCAGGCTCAGAAGCAGCAGCCGTATGCACACTTGCAGCTGCAAAGGACGGCAGCCGGGCTTGCGCTTCTTCGCAGCAGGGCCGCTGAGCCTGGACACGGCAGCGGTGTGACTTGCAGCCCAGCGCAGGCGCCAGCGGAGTGCTGGCGGGGCCCGCGCCCTGACCCTGGGCTCACCCCGCCCCGCGACGCAGGTGCTGGCGGAGCGCTGGCGGGCTTAGGGGCGCTGACCCTGACCGCCCCCCCCCCTTCTGCGCCGCAGGCGCTGGTGGAGTACTGGCAGGGCCTGCCGGGCGAGCACCGCGCTGCGCTCTTCCGGCTGCGCGAGGAGGACTTTGTGGCGGAGCTGGACGCGCACCTGAAGTACCAGCTGCGCATCTGCCGCGACTGCCGCGGCAACGTGCGCGGGCCCCTCCCCGCGCCGGTCGGCGCGGCGCCTCAGCCGGGGAGCCTGCGCACCCGGGCGCTGTCGCTGTGATTGAGTCTGCGCGGGGCCACTCGCGGCGACATGCCAGGCTGCATCTTGCCGGCTGCAGACAGGGCGCGTTGCACCACCGGCGCGCGAACACCGGCCGCCTGCCGTACCGGCGGGCCGCTTGCCGCCCAGGCGCATGCAGAGCCCGCAGCTGCAGGCGCCGATCGGGGTCCGCCCCGGCAGGTGTTCCGGGAGTGGCGCGCGCTGCGGTCGCGGCCGGGCGGGCCGGCGGAGGAGGCGGGCGGCCTGGCCGTGTGCGACGGCCACCGCCTGTCCGTCGCGGACGGCGCTGTACGCCTGGAGGGCCCCGGCTCGGCCGCGTTCTTCGAGCGCGCCGAGGAGGTGGAGGACTGCAAGGCGCGCTCCGCTGACGCTTGTGCCCAGCTTGAGGATCAGTGGTGGGTCACTGTAAGGTCAGGGCTCAACGCTCCGGGGTGGCCGCGAGGGGACAGGGCTGAGCCCCGCTGAGCCGTGCTGTCCCGGCTGTGCCGGCCACGTGTCGAGTGCGGCTTGGTGCGCGCGCCGGCGGCATGTGGGAGGGCGGCTGCCGGGGGTGATTGGGGCCGCCGTGACGCAGGGGGCGGACGGCGAGGGCGGGGACGGTGTGCGCCACGCGGACACGCCGGAGCTCGCGCGCGAGGCGCTCGTGGACTCCGTCGCGCTCATCTTCAAGGGCCAGGCGCGCGCCCGCCGCCGGCCAACGCCGGAGCTCCTGGCAAAGGAGGCAGTCATGCAGATTGGACGTCTGCGGCCGCGTTCGCGCCCTGGAGCGCGCGCGCCGCGCCGGGCACGCGCGGCAGCGCGGCGCCGAACCTCTAGAGGCCGCGCGCGCGGCGGCGCTGATTGGCATGCGCACCGCCCCATCGTAGCGCGTGTCTGCATGCGGATGCCTGACGTCCAGCCGGACAAAGCATGTGCTACCCTAGCCTAACCCTATGCCTGCACGGGGAGCCGCCGGGAGCGGCGGCCGAATGGCCGAGCACGGCGCAGGTGGAGGTGGCGTTCCGGGAGCAGACGGCCGGCCACAACGCCCTGCTGCTGTTCGTGCACCTGGCGCTGGACATGATGGAGGACCGGCTGCGCAACGCGTTCCGCGAGCTGCGCGCGCGGCAGGCCGAGGCGCGGCCCCGCCTCGCGACGGACGCCCGTGCAGGTTCCGTCTGTCTGTGTCTCTGTTTGCTCTCTGTCGCACGCCTTCCCTATCCCTATCTGCCTTTGATGTCAGCGGGCGAGGCGACACGGGGAAGTCCCCGGCACCCGGACCGGAGGCGCAGGAGCGTGGTGGCAGCAGCGGCCTGAGCCGGGACGCGCGCTGCTTTGTCACTGAGAGTGTGCGCACGGGCGGCGGTGCTCCAGCAAGCGTCGGGCTGCTGCGGCACCTTCCTCAGGGTAGGATTAGAGCGTAACCCTATCAACAACCCTGACTCTGTCATAGGGGTCAGGGTTGAGCAGGCGCCGCGCGCGACGCGGCAGGCGGAGCTGCTGGAGCTGGTGGCGCGCGACGAGGAGCAGGGGCGGCGGAAGGCCAACAAGAAGAAGGAGAAGAAGAAAGGCGGCAAGCGCGCGGAGGCGCGCGCGCTGTGCGGCTGCGGCGCGCCGGCCGACGCGCCCGACGGCGGCGATTGCGGCGCGTGCCGCCGCGCGCGCAGCGCCTCGCCGCCGCCCCGCGCGCTGCCCGCCGACGGCCCCGTCCCCGCGCCGCAAACCCCCCGCGCGAGCGCGGGCGGGCCCGGCGGCGCGTCGCCCGGGCGACTGGGCGGCGCTGGGGACGCGCCTCAGCGGACACCGGTGCCGGGCGTCGCAGATATCGCTGCCGAGCGCTCGCCGGAGCGCGCTGCCGATCAAGCAGAGCCGCCGACGCGGGAGAGGCGCCCAGCGGCGGGCGCGTTGCCGGCGCATGGCGCGGCCTGGGTGACCGTGGGCGAGCGCAGGCGCGGCGGCGCCGGCGCGCACACGGAGCCCAGCGCGGCGCACGGGGGCGCGCCGGCCCCGCCTGGCGGCCGCCGGCACGCGCCCGCGGGCAGCTCGCAGTCGCCGTCGCCGTCGAACACGCGCTCCAGCACGCCGGAGCCGCCGCGTGCGAGCCTGCGAGCGGAGGCGGCCGTGGCCGCGGCCGCCCCTCGCGCAACGGCGGTGGCAGCCCCGGCCGGGCGGCCCCGGGCCGCTGGCGCGCAGCCCGGGCGGCCGCTGCGTGCCCCCGGCCGCACGCTGCCGCTGCCATGGGCGGTGCCCATGGCGGGCGCGGCGCCGCGCGGGACCTCGCCTGGCAGCGCCGCGGCTCCCGAGGGGCGCGGCGCCGCATTGGCCGCTGCAGCGTCAGTGGTTGCGCAGCCAGCGCCCCGCGCGGCGCCGACGGCCGCTGCGTGGGAGGGTGCTGGCGCAGGCGTGGCGCGCGTGACCGGCCAGGCGCAGCCACCGCCGGCGGGGCCAAAGTCGTCGCCGCCGCCGCCCACCGTACCGCCGCCGCCGCCGCCGCCGCCGCCGCCGCCGTCATTGTCACCGCCGCCGCCGCCGCCGCCGCCTCCGCGTGAGGAGCAAGTGCGCTCGGTGGCCACGCAGGCGCCCATGAAGCAGGTGCGCTTGCTGTGCTAGCTCTGCGCGGGCGCAGCTTCCCTCTTGTTGGTTGTTGCTCTATCTTGGAAGTACGATTGTAAGGGGTCTAGGGTAGGTAGCTGATATGGTGTCAGCAGCTACGCTGCACGCACCCTTGGGTGTCTGCATGTTAGTTGTCTTAAAGCGGCTGAGGAAGGGCAGACGTTACTGATTTTGCGTAATGCTTTCAAATTGTGCGTGTCTGTCAGGGACCAGCCAAGGACAGGAAAGCACTATCTGTGGATGCACCCGCGGCCTGAACGCCCTCCATGTTTTGCGGCCATGCGCCGAGTCTTGATCAGCTTCTGTATCGCAAGACCCTGGTGTGTAGGACGGCGGCCCATATTTGGAAGTAGCTCTGGCCCGCCTGTGGTCATGTCAGGGCCGCTGGCGTGCACGGGCGCTGAGCGGCGCACGCGCGCATGGCTGCGCAGGCGGCCGAGGGCTGGACGCCCTGGGCGGCGCGGACCGCCGCCGCGCCGGCGCCCGCGGCCGCGCCGCCGCCAGCGGGCGTGCATGCGGGCGGCAAGGCGGGCGCGCCGGGCGCGCCGGCGGTGCACGTCGTGCACGCGACGAGCGTGCTGTGGCCCGTCGTGCGCAGGGCCTGGCAGCGCGAGGTCCGGCTTGGCACCCGACCTGCATGGCTGTCAGCATGTCTGTTTGTGAGCGCAATGCCGGCGTGCAGGTTCCTTTTATAGCGCACCCCACACCCCAAGACCTGGTCAGGAGGAGCGCCATTTCATTAAGCACCCCAAGCTGCCGCCGCGCGTCGGGGTTGCAGCGGCGCTGGCGGTGATGGCAGCATGTCAGCTTTTTATATACAAGTCCCAGTGCTGTGTGCAGGCAGCCTTCTGTCCTTTCGGTGTGTGGCTGGGCCTGCGTCATTCAGGTCTCCAAGGCGCATGCGGTCCTCCTTGTGGCGAGCCTGTGCTCTCTGACGCGTGCTTTACCCCCGCAGGAGCAGCCCGCCCTGCCGCTGGGCGCGTTCGACCGCGGCCAGGCCATCGGCGGCTTCTCGCTGTTCGCGCGCTCGCCCGTGGCGCAGCCCGCCGCCGCCGCCGGCCTGCCGCTGACCGGCGGCGCGCCCGCGTACCAGCTGTTTGGCCCGGCGCGGGTGGGGTCCAACCCTATCTCCAACCCTATCTCCCCCGCATCAGGACTTTCGGGCATGGCCCCCCCCGGCTTCCGCGCAGCGCTGCCGCTGCCGGTCGTCTGGTGACAGCCGCAGCCTCCCGAAACCAAGCCCAGACAACCGAGACGCGTCGGCGCACTGCGCAAGTGCCCTGCTCGTGCGGGCAGGCGCGGCATGCGCGGCGCGCCCATCCCCAACCCGATGATGAACATGCCAAGCCATGTGTGTAAAAGTGCAAGTGTAAGGCGAGCATGGCAGCGACCCGGCTGCCGTGCCCGCCTGTAGGGGCTGCCGCTTCTGGGCAGCCCCAGTGTTGTGGCGGGCGGTGCGTGGCGCCACGCCGGGGGACGCCAACCGACGCCCCCGTTGCCCGCCCGCCCGCCGCCCCACCCCCGCATGTTCAGAGAGCACCCTGGGTGAACTGTGTCTGCTGTTCGTGCATCTCGCTAGGGTCCTGCCTTGCTGCTTTGGTCTGGTGCGTGTATAGGATTATTTTCTGAGCAGATCAGGTGGTAGGTGGGCAGCTGCTGTAATGCAGCCACAAGCATCGGACAGGAGACATGCGTATATCCAGGATGAAGGTTACTAGGTTGTTTGTCTTGTCAAACCTGGCAAGCACGGTCCCGGTGCTCTGTGGGCGCACATTCAACGTGCGCCGTGTTGCAAGTAATGCTTGTAAATAATGCACTCTAGAAGCATGCAGACGGCCCAGCTGCTCAGGCAAAGCGCTGCTCTTCAGCACTTCTGCCTCTCGAGCAGGGCGAGCTTGCGGGGCTGCAAGGTCGACTGCCAAAACAGGACGGCATTTCATGAAGAAGGCACACAAACAACAACTCCGTACAGGACATGAAGAAGGCACACAACAACAACTCTGTACAGGACAGCTACTGATGAGCCTTCATCATGTGCACCACAGAACCCAGACGCGACGCAGCAGGCGCGCTAGGCATTAGCAGCGGGCACAGTCATGACCGGTCCAACCCACGCCCGGCGACCAACCCGGCTGCCAGCCCGCAGGCAGCCTACAAGCGGAGAAATGCCGAGCTGTCTGACACCGTCCGCCGGTCGGCGGTGAGCCCGCTGAGCCGCTCGCCGGCCTGCAGGCCCTGCTCCGCAGGGTCCCAGCTCGCATGCGCCAGCGCGTCTTCATGCTCTATCGCGCGGAAGGCGTCAGCGCCGCGCACGCGAACTGGCCGCTGTGCAGGAGCCAGCAATAGCCAGACTATGGTTGCACTTTGCTCTGTCACAGACCGGCATGCGGTGCATCGCGGTGCTCGCGTCGTTTCTGGCGTCCAAGACACCTGCACTCAAATGCATGGCGACACGGAGCCGGACTAGCTGGCTTCCAGGTCCCTGGCATGTGCGAAGTCGGACCAGCGGCGTACCATTGCGGGCTTCAGCGGCGATCCGGTGGGTCGCCACATGTGCAGCCCGCGGGCCACCACGCAGCGCGCGCTGCTGTCTGCCGCCCTACTCCTACCACAGCCCAATGCCTGCGCCTACTTTACCTCGGAGCGTGCGCACCCGTGGAGCCCGCGGCAGCCTCGTGGGCGGCTGCGCGGCGGGTCTCCTCATCGGCCTCCACCGCGCGCTGCCGCGACCGGAACAGCGCCAGCAGCGGCCCGAACTCGATGCCGGCGCCCGGCCCCTCCCGCGCAGCGCCGCCCGCCTCACCGCCGTCCCCGGCAGCGTCGCCGGCCCCGCTATCCCTGCCGGCGCCAACGCGGCGGCCGGCGCCGCCGTCTGCCCCGCCGTCGCCGTTGGTGGAGGAGGGCGCCGGGTCCCGCTCCGCTGCGCTCGCGGCTCGCGGCGGGTCGGGCGGCGGCCGGGCGGGGCAGCCGTCCGCGGGCGCGGACGCAGGGTGCAGCAGCGCCATCGGCGGCACGGAGTGCAGCCGCGCGTGCAGCGTCTTGAACGCGTCGCTCTGCGGCAGCAGCATCAGCAGCGCGTACAGGCTCCTGCGCGCGGGGGCAGGACATGGCTTCGCGCGCCGTTCAAGTCGCACCACAAGGCCCGCTCGCAGAGCCTGCATGTGCACGCCAAGCAGATACCCTACCCCTGTCCTGTGCAGGACCCGTGCAGGGTTGCTTCCACGAAAGTCTTCCGGGCAAAATGCAACGGCCCAGCCTCTATCCGGCAAAGGTTCCCAACAGGCAGGACGCGCGAGCGGTCACGGAATCACGCCATGCCAGCGTCAGTATCAGCCGGCGCGGTTTGACACCTGCATCATCTCTTTCTAAGGAGTCAACAGGGGCGGGCGCGCGCCTGAGCAGGGCCGGGTGGTGGGCCGGGTGCAGCAGCTGCAGGCGCAGCGGCGTAAACACGGGTGTCTCTAGCAGCTGCACCAGCCGGTCCACCTGCGCCCCCACGCTGCGGCAAATCAGTGGGACCCTATCCCTAAGGCCCTGGCGGCACAGGCAGCTCCAGCCCTGCGCCTCAACCCTGCAGCTCCCGTGCTAGCACCGGAGGCGGGTACGCCCAAGCGGCACAAAGCTGACATGCACATGCACCTCTGCGGCAATGACACATCTGGTGCATTGCAGTGTGGTCCTCCCCGAACGGCAGCGGCCGCGGCTGCATGCTCGCACGCGGCTGCCTGCCTGCTTGAGTGCAGGCACCCGGTCATGCTGCCGGGTGCTCGGCGACCCAGGGCGCAGGGCGGCGAGCCGGGTGCGCGCCTGCACCAGAACCTCCACATTCATGCTCAGCTCGCCAAAGCTGGCGGCCAGGTCGTACGCGTGCTCATACGCCTGCAGCGCCCCGCCCAGCCATCAGCTGGCCCCGCCCCAGGCACGAGCTTTCTGGCAGAGGTCGGGCGAGCGTCGTCGGGCCCTGCGCTCGCAGGACAGGCGCCTAAATGACACACGTGGAGCTCAGACAGCAGCTTGTGCGCGGGGCCTGCGCCATGCCGGGATATGCGCACAGCGCCCCTGCTAGCGCCAGGCCCGGCGCCGGCGGCTGCCGGGCGAGGCGGCGGCGCGCCTGCGCGAGGAAGCACAGGCTGAGCACGGCGCCGACGGAGTGGCACCAGGAGCGGTACAGCGCGGTGAAGAGCGCCGCGCCCTCGCCGCCCGCGCCCGCGCGCGTCAGCAGCGCGCGCAGGCCGCCCAGCTGCACGCCCCCGCGGCCTTCCTGAGCCAGTGCATCAAGCGCGGGCGGCGACCTTGAAGCTCGTGCTTGGGCTGCGCTGGCGCGGCTTGTGCTGGGGCTGCAGCAAGGGGGCCGCCTCTGGCGCGTAGAGCAGGGTGGGGTTGAGGGACAGAGAATTGGGGGCCTAGCACGAGCGCGGCCGCACAGGGCAGGTCATCATGAGGGGTGAGACTCTGACTCTGACCCGCACCCTACCCTGCGGCACCAAGTCAGCCAGGCGGGCGCGCCTCGGGCGCGGTGAGCAGGTGAGGTTGAGCGCCTGCACCAGCGCGGCCGCACAGAGCAGGTCGTCCTTGGGGTGCAACCCTGACCACACCCTATCCTGGTAGGGGGTGGGGCCCGGCGGGCGCGCCTCGGGCGCGGTGAGCAGGATGAGGTTGAGCGCCTGCACCAGCGCGGCCGCGAAGGGCAGGTCGCGCTCGGCCTCCAGGATGGCGGACAGGCCGCCGAACACCGCGCGGCCGCCCAGCCGCAGCGCCAGCCGCCGCACGATGAGCCCGCCGCGGCGCTGCAGCAGCCGGCCGCCCAGCGGGCCGCGGAACCTGCGCGCTTGCGCGCGTGTAGGGTAGGGTTGCACGCCAGCCCTACCGGACACGTCTCATACAGGTCCACCGCGTCGCCGCGCGGGCGCTCTGCGGCGGGCCTGGCCGGCGGCCGGCCGGCGGCGCGCGGCGCGCACCGGTCGAGCAGCTCGCGCATGAGCGCGCGGAACTGGCCCTCGTCGTCCGCGGCCAGCGCGCCGAGCACCGCGAGCGCCTCCACGGCCACGCGCTCGCTGGGCGCCGACAGGGCATCGAACAGCGCCGGCAGCAGCACGCCCAGGTGGTCTAGGACCTGCGCGGGGGCAGGGATGGTGGTGGGTAGGGTACTCGGCCCTAACCCCATCACTTGCGCGCTCAGAGCCCGCGGCAGTGCTAGCAGCTCCAACGGCAGCATGCCCGGGTGGCCGAGCATCCATGAGCACGAGCAGCGTGTGCGCATGCCAGGCTGGGGCCGCAGGCTGCCAGCAGCGTTCTCGGCCCGTGCATGCGCTGGCAGGCGCTCATGGCGACGGCGCGCAGGCGGAGCAGACAGCCGGCTTCAGGCCGGCGCCGCATGCTGCCCCGGCAAGGCGCCTGCCTCGCCTACATCATCTCTTAACTTGTGAGAGCCTGCAAAGGTCACAAGCGCCTGACGCCACAAGCGCCTGCGGCCTGGCGCCGCCAATCAAACCACAGCGCGCGCCGTCTGCCGCGAGCGCCCGAGCAGCGTGTTAAGCCAGTGCAGCGCGGCCAGGCGCGTCGGCTCCTGCGGCGAGCCCAGCTCCGCGGCGACCGTGGCCAGCAGCGCGGCCGGGTCGCACGCCTCCCAGCCCTCCGGCAGCGCCAGCAGCTCCGCGTTGGTCTCGCGCGCCACCTGCGGCAGGGCACACAGTTGTCACGCAAAGGCAATGAGTAAAACACATGAAGTGGCAACAGCGGCCAAGGCCTGGGCACCCAGCCGGCGTATATAGCATAGCGTTGGTAGACTGCAGCGTCCCGGCTGTCCCGGCAGCGCCGCCGCGAGGCCCGCAGCGGGGCTGCAGACAGAGCCCCGCGGCCGGCCCAGGCACACCCCTGCCTGCGCCGGTCTGGCGCCCGCGCCGCGCGCGCCTGCACGACCTCGGCCGGCCCGGCCGCCAGCGCGGGCAGCACGGCGGACAGCACCAGCGCGTACTGCGGCAGCAGCGCGCTGCGCGCGTCCAGCACAAACGTGCGCAGCCAGCGCAGCGCGGTGAGCCGGATGGCGTCGTCGTCGCTGAGCGCCGCGTGCGCGAGGACCGCCGTCAGGCCGCCCACGTCCACGTCGCCCGCCGACGTCTGCACCTCCAGCAGCAGGTCCTGTCGCAGGGTTTGGCGCCGGTTTGGCGCCGCATAATCTGCCCCACCTCAGGACATTGCGCCGGGGTGGGGTTGCAGAGCCTGCTCACGCAGAGCCAGGGTCCCTGCCTCGCCTGGGCGTCGCGGGCGCCCGGCGCCCTGGCGAGCGTGCCCGCGCCGCCGATGTGCGGCATACTGCACTAGTTATCTTTCCACCTCTGCCGCTGGGCGGGGCGCGCCTGCAGCACCTTGGCGGCCTGCACGCGGACCTCGCCGAGCGGGTCACGCAGGCAGTCGAGCAGGCGCTCCAGGAAGCGCGGCAGGTGCGCCAGCATGTCCAGGTCCGGCACGCTCGCCAGCACCTGCGCGGCGCCCGGCGCGGGCAGGGATAGAGCTAGGGTAGGGTGCAGAGACTCCCCTGCTCACACAGGACCCGCGCAGGAGCGCACTGGGATTAAAGTTTCTGAGGGCTCCCTCGCCAGCGCCGGTGCTTTCCTGCAGGACCGCGCTGCGAGAGCGCTCCTGGCGGTGCCCCGCTGCGCGGGGCGGCGCGGCGCGCGCGAGGGCGGCGCGCGAGGCGCCGCGGCCGCGCGCGCTTGCGGTGGCGGCGCGAGCCTGTATGCTGGCGCAGGGCTGGGCCAGGGCCGCGCCTGCATCCAGGACAGCAGGAAGGCGCGCTTGCGCGGCGCCGTGACCTTCAGCGACTCCTGGAACTGCTGCACGAAGTCGTCCATGTTGAAGTGCTCGTGCGCCGTCACGATGTCCTGCCGCGCGCGCGCGCGCGCGGCACATTGCGCGCCGGCCAGCCGCAGAGCCGGAGCGCATGCAGCACAGGTTGCATGCAGTTTCGGGCCGATAAAGCTTTATCGCGTGGCAGAGAGCAAGCTCCTCGGGCCTGCTGTCAGAAAGCATCCTCAGGCTGGAGCTGAGCACATGGGCTGCTTGGTGCGGCAGCACCCAGCGCCACCCAACAAGCACCGAAGCGCAAGAGCTCGCCCAGGCCGGACAGGCCGCAGGACGCCGCCGCAAGCTGCTATGGGGCAAGGGGCAGGCGGAGCCGGGCACGAGCCTTCATCAGCGCGTCCAGGAAGGTCGTGGCCTGGTGCACGGCCGGGTCGGGGTCCGCCACCAGCCGGAACAGCGCGTCGAACGTGGCCGTGAAGTGTGGCTCCAGGAAGTCCTCGCGCGCGACCTGCCGTGTCAGCGGTCAGGTTGGAATAGGGTTGGTAGGGTGCAACACCCTACCCTGTCCTGCAGGGAGGCTGCGCGCTGAGCAGCGAGCCGAGCGGCGCTCGCTGCCAGCATCTTCATGTCTCAAGGCGGCCGCTGTGCGCCTGCGCCGCGTGCGCGGACCGGACTCGCGCGGCCGGGCTGGCCACAGGGCGGCTCCAGCCCTGGGGCCGCACCAGGGACAAGGCCTGGGGCTGAGCGACTGCAGAGCGTACACACGAGAGGCGGGTCGCTGATATAAACATCTTGGAAAATAATAATAAGGAAGTCAGTGCCATGGACGCGCCTTGGCGATGTTGTAGAGCGCCTCGCAGGCGTAGTAGCGCACGTGCGCGTCCGCGTCCACCAGCGCGTTGAGCACCGGCGGCACCACCGACGCCAGGTAGTCCGGCCCCACCCACGCCTCGCCGCGCTTCTTGGCATCCTGGCCCCGCCGCGCACCGCCCGTGGGCGCCCCCGCCGCCTGCTGCCGGTGCATGCCCCGCAGCCCGCACCGAGCGGGCGAGCTGCGCAAGCGCTGCCACTGCTGCCTGCACCTCACACGGAGGTGTGCCGGGACATGTGACAGGCAGTGCAGGAGTCAGCCGCCCCGCCGGCGCGTGCGCTGCCATGCAGCACTGCATCAGGCATGCTGCTGCTCCACAGGAGCGTGCCTGTGCTCCCTGGCTGCCACATGGAAGCGCAGTAAAGACCCGCTTGCGCTCGGCGAGCAAGACCGCAGCTGCGTCCAGTGCGAGCAGGCCCGCCTTGCGGCACTGCCTGCTGCCTCAAGTGGAGTCTCTGTCCAACGAAGGGAGCAGCAGCAGCGCCTGGAGGCTGGCAAAGCGGGGCGGCGCGGCGCCCGGGGGCGGGCCTGCTTGCGCTCGGCAAGCGCGACCGCGGCCGCCGCCAGCGCGAGCAGGCCGCCCTTGCGGCAGTTGGCCTGCGGCGAGTAGGCGTAGTCCCGAGTCAGGCGGTCCAGGATCTGCACCACCGCGCGCCAGTAGCCCTGCCGCCCCGCGCCGCGCGTTCGCTCACGCGTTCGCTCACGCTCTGCACCGCCGGCCCAGCCCCGTGCTCCCGCGGCGCGGCCTGTGCCTGTGACGGATAGCGGGCTCCGGCGCGCGGCCTCGCTGCACGGCTGGGGCAGGCCGGTGCCGGGGAACGTCCGAGCGCACGGGCGCGGAGGCGCGGGCCGAGGGGCGGGCCCAGGGCCGCGCGCCTCGCGCGCCAAGTTCTTCACCAGCTGCTCCACCTCCAGCGCGGCGAGCTTGCGCTTGTCATACAGCTTGTCGCCCAGGCCGCGCAGCACCTGCTGGTTCAGCAGCGCCTCGCCCCCGTCCAGGCTGCCGGCCGGCATTGCGCCCCCGGCGCACTCACAGCGGGCACTACGGCCTGCAGCTCAAGCGTTTGCAGCTGTCTGGCATAGCTCTGCTCGCGGCATTGCCGCAGAGGAAGACCGCAGGCGCCTGCACACACAACCTCTCGAGCTATACAATCGATGGCCTGAGCAACTTAGGTACGATGCTGCGAGCCGTATACGCGTGTTCAAGGCCGGGCGTGCACGCCTGTACTCAACGCATGAGGATTATCTAAGATTTATACGTGCCACCGCCCTGGACACACCATTTCACAATGACGGCAGGTGGACAGATAATAGGGGGCTGATGAGCTGTCAGAGCCTTGCTCCGCGGTCGATTGCTCTTCCACTGATATTGACATTAACACTGCTTCTTCTTCCTTTCACTCGCCCCTGGCTCCTTCGCAAACCATCCAAGAACAGCTCTCGTCTCCAACAGAAGCGCACCTTCCGCTCTTCTCCCCACAAGCGCCGGCAGCTGCGCAGCCCGCCCCGCGCAGCGTAGACGGCGTGTTGCTGCCTGCTGCAAAGGCGCCAGTGCGCGCCGCCATGGACGCTGGGCTGGTGCAGCGAACATACAGCCGCAAAAGGCCGAGGCAACGGTGCGTTGTATGCGGGCTCGGGCAGTGTGCGAGACGTATGTGCTGTTGCAGTCGCAAACATTCTTGCCCGCACGCAGGGCGACTTGCGTGGACAGCTTGGCAGAGAACGCGCAGACACCTTGCATGCCAGCCAGCCCCAGCGCGCGCCAGGGCGGCACGCCTGCCGGGAAAGCTGCCTGCGCGGCCGCGAGCGGTCCCTGCAGTGCGGGCGGTGCGCAGCGTGCCGGGGCGGCCGCAGCGGCTGAGCGCAAGCCCTTGACGCAGCTGCACCTGGACCTGGGGCAGGTGCTGGTCCCGGGCAGAACGTGTGCTGCTGTGCACGTCGTGCCTGCAGCCCAGTCGCGTCCCCTTCCTGCCTGTGGTTTATGGAACTGCGCGCAGTAAGGCCGCGAACATAACAGCGCATGCAGCAGAGCTCGCAGCTAGAGCTGCCGGCAGCGCAGGCGAACTTTGCGAGCACCACCTGTGGCGTGTGCGGGATGCTCTACTGCCAGGGCCAGGCCACCGACGAGAGGCTGCATGCGGCCTTCCACAGCAGCCACGTGCAGGGCATACGCTTCCAGGTGCGCGGCCTCCTTTGCGCCAGCAGGCACGCGCGCGCGCCGCCGCCGCCGCCGTGCGAGCCTCTGTCGGCCCCGCCCTGCAGGGCTGGCAGGTGGAGCGCGTGGTGCAGCGCGACGCCGGCGGCGGGCGCATCCTGCTCGTCCTGCCGCACGACCCGGCCGCGCACCAGCGCAAGGCGCGGGGCCGCCGCGCACCAAGCTGCATACCTGCCGAGCGTCTGGGGCAGCCCCGAGAGCTCGCTGCTGCGCAACCTGCCCAGGGACAAGCGCCGCCGTCGGCAGTGTGCCTGAGAGCTCAATTCAAGCCTGGTGGTCGCCTCCCGGGTTGCACGCGAGCAGGCTTCCGCGACAGCACAGGGCGCGGCACAGGCTGCGTGGCGCTGAGCGCAGCGGCAAGGGGCCGCAGGTGCGCGAGGTGTGCGCGTTCCTGGAGGAGCGGCTGGGGCTGGTGCCCGGCTGGCTGCTCTCCGTGCCCGTGAAGGTGTGCCGCCGGTGCCTCGCGCGGGGGTTGCACGAGGCACGCCGTACGGGGCCGTTGTCCATCTTCAGTCCAGCGCACACTGCTTTCCTGTTGTATGCCTGGCCGCGCGCGGCAGAAGGGCGTCTGCCTCAGGCAGCAAGAATCCCGCTGCAGGGTGCGTGTTTATACATGCTGGACCACAAGGCGGCGGCACAAGGATACTCGGTCAGGCTAGCCGTTGGGAGGTCGCTGGGTTCCTGCTGGCCGACATCTGGTCACCTGCGGCCCCTGCCGCTGCTTGGGTCACCTGTGTCGCCGCCCACCCACAGGCCACATGCACACGCCGCGCAGGTGTTCCTCTACATCTCCGCAAGCCGCCGCGTGGTCGGGGCCGCGGTGACGCAGGCCATCGCAACGGCGTGTCCAGCCGTGCGTGCCGCTGCCGGCAGGACCGCGAAAGCCCTGCTGCCCGGCCGTGCGCGCTCGCCCGCCGCACCGGCGTCCAGCTGCTGCAGCCGCACCGAGCGGGGTGCCCTGCTTGGGGGTCCCACAACCGGGGAGTCTGCAGGTCAGGCAGGCGGCCGGGAAGAGCGCGCTGCCAGCCCTGCAGCGGGTAGCGCGGCGCACACCCTCACAACGAGATCGCACTCGCAGCAAGCCGCACGAGCGCAGCCGCCGCCGCCCCCGGACAGCACGTGCGGGGGCGGCGCGGCCGAAGGCGGGGCTACGCCGTGCGTGAGCAGCGCCGAGGCGGCCGCGCACGTTGCCTCTCAGGCGCCTGCCAGCGCGCCCGCATGCATGCAGTGCCCGCAGGCGCAAGCCGCCAGCGACGGCTGCCTGGGCGACAGCGGGCGCCTGGGATGCATCCACGGCCGGCACAGGCCGGCATGCAGTGCAGCCAGCAGCCGTGGCCGCGCGTGCGCGGCCGGCAAACCTGCCGCCTGCCTGTCGGCGCCGAGCGCGGGCCGTGGCGCCAGCGGAGGCGCCACGCTGCTCAAGCGGTGGCTCGCCGGCGCCGCGAAGCAGCCGCGCCCTGGCATCAGCGGCCCGGCCGAGCGGCCCCTGCAGCCCGGCCTCGAACCATGCGGGCGCGCCCAGGCAGAGGCCGGCATGCAGGCCGCCCTCGACGCCGGCGGCCGCGTGCCGTCGCACGCGGCTGTCGCGGCCGACGGCTGCGCAACCGCGCCGCCCGCGCTCGCTGTCCCGGCGGCGAGTAGCGCTGCATGCCCCGCGCCGGGCGGCGCATCTGGCTGCGGAGCCTCAGCGGGCAGGCCTGCTGCGGCCAGCGAGCCCGGCGCGCAGCATGCGCATGCGGGCGAGGGCGCGCGGGAGCTGACGCGCGCGGCGCTGGTCGTGGACGCGGCGGCGCCACGGCGCGCGGCGTGCGGCGTGCGCGTGCTGTGGGTCTCCGCGGCGGCGCGGCGGCAGCGCGTCGCCACGCGCCTGGTGGACGCCGCCAGGCGCGGCCTGCAGCTAGCCCCAGCCGACCTTTTTGAACTTCTATACAGGCATGTCAATCGATACGTGCACATGTGCCGTTGCTTTCACTAGAGATGAATATGCCTGCAGGCATGCAGGCGCTGCTTGATGCACATTCCTGGGCGCGGGGCCAGGCCGGAGGGTGAAGAAGCACCTGCGGCAAAGTGCGCGGCATATCAGGTGGTGCAGTGCTCCCGGCCTGTGGGGCAATGACACGTGGGCGCAGCGCGCAGGTGTCACTGCATCGCAGGCTACGTCGTGCCCCGTGCACAGCTGGCCTTCATGCACCCCACTGAGGCCGGCTCCAAGTTTGCAGCAGCATACAGCCAAGGCGGCGATGTGCTTGTGTACAGGTGAGTTTGTGGGTGCGTGTGCAAGGGGTGTGGCGGACAGGCGCATCCACTGTATGGCACAGCGGTCTTGGCTGAGGACTTGGCTATGTACGTGCAGACCTTCCCAGTCACATGTGGTGAGGCTAGGAGCAGGAGGCATTGAGAGCTTAACGAGTGCGCGACACACAGCAGAACCGCTTCCATTCCTGTGGCAACTATCTCAAGCGCAGCACGCTCTAGCGTGAACATGGCAGTGCTGCATGGCAGACTCGATTCGTGAAATGCTGACCCTGGATACTCTATAGCTATTACGGGCGCTGTCACCAGACCAAAAGAGCGCAGCATGCATCACGAGACCGGTGCCGGGAATGTCTCTAAGCGCGCAAAACCACAGACATGGACACGAAATAAGCGAGCGGCCGCCGCATGCGCGGCAGCATGCGCTCCAGCAGCAGCGCTCAGCTTGTGATGGGCGCGTTGCCATCAAAGTCGGACTGGTAGTCATACGTCACCGCGCCGGCCGACGTGTACGGGTTGGTCGCATTGCCCAGCTCGAACACGGTCAGCAGGAAGGAGCGCAGCGCCCACCAGCTCTGGCGATCCGCCCACGGCGAGTACGCATTCTTGGGCGCCTGCGAAAGGGTATTCACCCTCAACACCTGCTGGCATGTTCTGACACGGGGAACCTGAGGAGTGGCGGTGTCATGGAGCCCGTGGGAGGCAGCGCAGGTCACTGTCGCAAGGCCGAGACAGTCACAGCAGTGCCCGGCGCGAGGTCAGGTGCGGACCGGCCCACTCGTCCAGAGCGCGTTGCTGGGCAGGGTGAATGCGTGCGTCGTGTGCGAGTAGTCTGTGAGGCTCCAGGTGGTGTTGGCAGCTTCCAGCTCAGCCTGCACCCCGCGGACGAACCCATGGGCACCAACCATGAGAGCTGACAGCAAGAGAGACAGCGCACCTGCGCAGTTGTGAGCGACAGCAAGGCACGACACACCTCGTCTGGAATGTAACATAGTAAGACACATCACAAACGAGATCACATGCTGCAAGCTTGCTTCCAATCAGTTGCTAGGCAGTAAGCCCAATTTAAATTTCAGGCAGTGCAAGATGTCCTTCGCACTTTTGAACAAGGAACCAGGCGCAACAGCGGCACATGTTCACGCCCTCATCCGCTGCCTGTGCCCTGGTGGCCTGCTGCCCCGTGTGAGCCTGTGCGAGCATGAGCACCTGCACGTCTGCCTTTGCCTTGGCGGTCACGCCAGCATCGTCGTAGCCGTTGAACATCATGACGCTGACGTTGGTGCCGGGCTTGGCGGTGCTGCCGTTGCGCACGAGCGGCGAGCCGTGGAAGCTGGCCACGCCTGCAACACTTCCCCAAGCCTCTTTTCACACAGGTGTAAGGGTCTGGGAGGGCCTCACATGTCTGCGGATTGCAGCGCCACGCCTGCAGGCAGGCTGCACGCCTCTTTTCAGTGCAGATATTAAATGTCTGAAAGGTCACATGCTGCCTGTGCATGCAGCATCGTATCATGCACTGCTTGCATCTGTTATTCACACTTCAGGCTCTGCTACATCTTGTTTTCAGTGTATATACTCATATGGCGCATGCGCGAACATGCATGCAGGGGTTATTGTCATGCGAAGTGTCATGCATGTTGTGCAGATGCATGCACCACGCGTGATGCGCTGGAGCGGGCCCGCACCGCGCAGGCCCGGCGTGTCGGGCCACTGCCGCGCAAACTCGACCACGGCGCCGCCGCCAAAGCAGTACCTACATAGCGGCAGGGCGCAATCTCCATCCAGCACAGGCTGCATCACGGCACAGCAGCCCTCATGCTGCACTTGAAGGTTTCTTCGTGACAGGCGCAGCAGCTGGAGCTTGGGCATATGTGAGCTGATTGCTTTCCTGCATATATAAATATGAAGGAAAGCATTCAGCTTGATGCTTGCCCACTGTTTTTTAGAAATGCAGCATCATTGAAGAGATGCAGGCCAGCTTGATGCTGAGCAGGCCACAGGCTCCATGTCTACGCACCCAACAGCCGCAATCTTGTCTGCCTGCACCTGCGGCAGCTTCCGGACCTGCGACGCCCATACGTACACGGGTCACCAGCCGCGGCCCATCGCACACCTGTCCTTGAGAATCTGCACTCCTAACACACAGACACCACCTTGCCTCATAAACAGAAATCAGCGCGTCCACTTGCACTGTGCGTGGCGCAGCGCAGATGCACTCTGCAGCACCGCCGCCCTGCACAAGTGCTACAGCCCCGCAATCCTGATTGAAACGGGGCTGCGCACCGTGGACAGCGCGCCCAGCAGGCGGCTGCGGAGCAGGGGCAGGTCGCTGTTATAGATCTTCATGATCGCGGAGCGGTTGGCTTCGGGCAGGCTCGGGCCTTGCGCGACGCTGTTGTTGTATATGTCTGCCACAAATCCTGCCGCAGCGCAGGACATGCCAAAGGCTGCATTACATGACAACAAAGAAGAGCAAATGAGACTATGCGCACATGGTGAAGTCTGCATCATTCACTAATGAAACGGGTACCTCAGGCAGGCATTCCAGTGAGTCGTTAGCCACTCACAATGACCCACAGCTGCACAGACCACAGCATAGTATCAGTGCAGAAGTCCTGCGCATACCTACATGCCATGCGCTTGCCAACAGGTCAGCTTATGCTGCATGTTTAGGTTTGCTGCACCCTTTTCGCAACAACGGGCTCGTACCGACATATCCCAGGCTCGCCAGCAGGTCAGCTCGCCAGCGCTCGTAGTTGCCGATGCCGTCGTAGTCCGGGACCACGATGACCGCCGGCCGCGGCTGGGAGCTGGTGTTGCTGTAGGCCACATACGCCTGCACATGCAAGCTCCCTGCATCAGCAGCTGGCGGCTGTACCTCGCAGGCGGTCAAGTTAGTGTGCAGACAGTGCTGCAGCTATCATGTCCAAGCTGGTGAATGAATTTATGACTGAGAAGCGCACCGTCAGGTTGGCCCCGGCAGCGTCAGTGTAGTTGAGTGTGCTGCGCGACAGCGCCGCAGCCCTGGCTATCTCCGTATAGTTGTAGTCTGTCACGCCGGGCTTGTACGCCTGTGCACTGGCATGGCCCGAGAAGAACAGGGCCACCCCAAGCACCTGCGCATGTGCATGAGTTGTGTCATTTCGTAAGCGGCGGGACTGTGAGAGTTAGTCCAAACTTCTGCTGGCCTGAAGTGTTCTGCATCGAAGCGACAGGAAATGTGCTGTGATACATCTGCGCCGATTTAATTGTTGCATCCATGTCCTTTACACAGGCTGTTCGCACCAGCAGGCAGAACCTTGCACCGCACGTCATGGGACCCAAAAGATGAGTTGAGGGGCAGAGATGGCCGTTATCACCGGTGCACGAGCCTCGGACCAGCAACCCATACCCTATTCAAACTCCGCATGCGCACAAGTGGAAGAAAGAAGTGGTGTTTCGCGAGCTCGACGAGGTAGGAGAGCCAGGGACTCCATGCACGAGCTCAAGTGCCGTTCCCTGGTAGCTGCCATGCAGCGCCAGCGCGCCACCAAGTGCAGGCCATGACTGACCCTCGCAGCCGCTCCAACATCCACGTCGGCGTCAAGCGCAACCCGGCCGACCTCAACCCCGACAGCCTGCACCATGACGGGAGCTTCGGGAAGTACATGCAGGCAAGCGCACAGAAGGAGCTCCTTGTTTCTTTTATGACGCGGCCCTCCCTGCTCACCGCCGCTGTGTGCCAGCGCAGGTCAAGAACAGGAAGCTGCACGAGCAGTTCGAGGAGCTGGCTGCGGGCCGAGGCGGCGTGTTTGCGGGCGTGAACTTGTTCGTCAATGGCTTCACGGTTCCGTCGCACCTGGTCCGCCTGCTCACGCGGGCGCACAAGGCGCCCTGAACACACTTGGACTCTGCTCGGAGATATGTGTGACGCACGAGCTGGCGCGGCGCAGGAGCTCAAGCAGATTATGGCGGAGAACGGGGGCCGCTTCGAGAACTACTACAGCCGCGAGGTGACGCACATCGTCTGCTGCAACCTGCCCGACTCCAAGGTCAAGCACTTTGCGCACGAGCGCAGCCCGCCCCCGACCGTGCGCCCGGAGTGGGTGGTCGACTCGCTCGCCGCCGGCCGCCTGCTGCCGGTACGCCGCGCCGCCGCCCTGTGGCCCCTTTCCCCGGCGCCCGCCTGCCAGCGCCTGGCCCCTGCAGGGCCGCGCCTGGCTGGAGCCTGGCGGCCAGCGCTTTGTGCACTGGCTGTGGTGCTGCTCCTGCATGCTACGCCAGGCCTCCTCAAGCCCTGTGTCGCCCGGGCGGGACAAGGCGCCGCTGGCCGTCCCTGCGGCGCGCTCACCCGCAGGCGCCGCGCGCGCGCGGCAGGTGACCGAGTATGCGCTGTGGCGGCTGCGGGACGCGCCCGGGCAGCGCACGCTGGCCGCCTTTGCGGCGCAGCCACTGTCCCGATCGGCGCCCGCGCGCCCCGCTGCGCCCGCGCACTTGCCCGCCTGGGCCGCCAGGCCCACCAGCGGCCACCTGGCCGTGCCCGCCGGCGGCCCCCCCAGCAACTCCCCCAGCTCTGCGCCAGGCCCGGGCCTTGGCGCGCCAGCGCGGCCTGGGCCACCAGGCGACGCCGCAGCGGGGCCCACCGGGCGCCCGGGGACCGCGGGGGAGTGCAGGCAAGACGCCGAGGCACCTCAGGGCGGCGCAGCGCCCGCGCCGACGAGCGCGCTGCGCCAGGAGGCGCCTGGGCAGGCGGGGCGGGCGGCGCTGCCGGCGCGCCCTGCGCAGCTGCCTGCTCTGGTCAGCGACAGCGCCGGCGGCGAGGCAGCCGCGCGAGCGGTGCAGCCCGGGGTCGCGCAGGCAGCACAGCGCGCCGGGCACGACGGCATGCGTGCTGAGGCGAAAGCAGCTGGCGCGAGTTGCGCAGACGCATGCGAGGACGGAGCGCAGGCCCGGCGAAGCGGCTCAGACGACGGCGAGCGCGATGCGGGCGTGGCCGGTGGCCTGGTGCCCGGAGGGCTGCAGCAGGCAGCGGCCGGGCGCGCAGACGATGAGCGGCGCCAGCAGGCGGCTGCCGCGCCCTGGCAGAGCCCTCCGCTGCAGAGCGTCGCCAGCATCATAGCATCGCCCGGCGGCGCAGCGGACTGGCGCGGCAGGGCGGCTGCGGCGCCAGCTGCGCAGCGGCGCGCGGCGGGACCTGGGGCGGCGGGCGGCGCCGCGCCGGAACCATGGAACGGCCCGGCCTGGCCAGGGGAGGCGAGCCAGGGTCCGACTGGCAGCCAGGGTGCAGGTCTCTGGACGCAAGGGCGCGTCGAGGAAGCAGAGCGCAATGGCAGCAGCGGCGGCAGCGGCGGCAGCGGCGGCAGCGGCGGCAGCGACGCGGCCATACCGGACAGCCCTCGCTCCAGTGGCGGCGGTGCCGCCGGCACTGAGGGGTCCGGCGGCGTGCTCGACGCGGGATCGGAGGACGCGGAGGAGAAATGCCGCGTGGGCGGCGCAGACCGGGCCGGTGTGTGCTCCGGCGAGGAGGCGCGCAGCGCAGCCGGCCCTGCGACCCTGGGCGAGGCCGGCGCGCCCCTCGGCATCGACCATACGATTCCTGCCAACGCCGCCGCTGCAGAGGCCGACCCGGCCACCCTCGGCGGGGTCGGGGCGCCGTCTGGCCCCGACCCTCCGGGCTTTGCTAGGGTCGGCGCGGCAGGGCCCGCCGGCGGCGCACCCCAGCCGGGCAGCGCCCGGGCGGGCCCGCCCCGGCCGCGCTCCGGCCCCGCGGGCGCCGCCGGCGCGCCGCGCACCGCCGAGCAGATCTCCGCGGCGGCGCGCGCGTCCAAGGACATCCTCAAGGGCCCGCCGCGCTCCAGCCGCGACGACCCTGCCTTCCAGAAGACGTTCTGGGCGGCGTCGCGGCTGCACTTCATCGGCAGCTGGAAGGCGCGCCGGCCGCGCGCCTTGCAGCCGCCTGCGGCGAGAACTCTGGTCCTGCCTGTGCCTTCGCCTTGCCTGCTTGTGCGCTCTGAACACGGCACCTTGGCCGTCCTGGCTCGGCGGCCGCATGCTGTATGCAGGTGTCCTGCCCGTTACGGAGGCGTGATCATGCACTCTAGCGCCGCGCAGCCGTGCACACGTCCCTCGTCTTTCGTCTCCCAGGTCGCGCGCAGCCAACCATGACAGCCTGCCTGCGACACGCGCAGGCGCGCATCGAGGCGCTGGCGGCCAAGCTGGCGCGCGAGGCGCCGGCGCCGGCGCCGCCGGCGCGCGGCCGCGCCCGCGCCATCGTGCACATCGACATGGACTGCTTCTTTGCGTCGGTCGCAGGCGCGCGGGGGCGCGGCGCCATGCATGATAGGCTTCATAACCCTAATGTCAGGGCCGGGGACCCTGCTGCTCGCTGCCTCGGGGCCGGGGGCCCTGCTGCTCGTGGCAGGGCGCCTGGCCTGCGCTGCCACGCACTGGGCGGCGCGCGCGGGCGCCCCGCCGCGTGCAAGCCTGGCGAGCCCTGTCAGCTGCAGGCGCCGACCAGCCTTTCGGGCGGTCATGGCTGGCTTCCCTCAGACACCTGCAGCCAGGATCGGCGGCCTGGGCAGCGCCTGAGCGAGCGCGCCGGCTGCGCAGTGCTCGACAACCCGGAGCTGGCCGGCAAGCCGATCGCGATCAGCCACAGCGCGAGCGCGCGCGGCGCGGGCGAGGTGTCCAGCGCGAGCTACGAGGCGCGCGCTCTCGGCGTGCGCGCCGGCATGTTCATGGAGGCCGCCAAGGCGCTGTGCCCGGGGCTGGTCGTCATGCCCTACGAGTTCGAGAAGTACGAGGCCATCTCGGAGCAGGCGCGCCCCCCTGACCCGCCCTGCGTGCGTTGCATGTGAGCAAGCACATTGTGTGTGGCGTGCAAGCAGGCGGATTACCCTGCTTACCCTACCCCCCTGGCACCGGGGCATGCTCATGGTCGCTGTGCCCCAACGCCTGGGTCAGGTCCGATTGCGGAGCATCAGCTTCGTGGTCGCTGCGCTGTAACAGATTGTTCCGCATGTGCGGTCGCTTTGGCGGCGTGCCTCCGTCCGTCGCCGCCCCTGCTCGCATGGACGGGCGGTGAGGCGCTTCCGCGTGCGGGGCCAGGTGTACCGGCTCATGCTGCAGCGCACGTCCTGCGTGCAGCCCCTGTCCTGCGATGAGGCGTTCATGGACGTCACTGGCGCGCGCCCGCAGCCGCGCCAAGCGGCTAAGCCGCTCCCGTTCTAGACACTCTGGGCCTGGTTTAGGCCACCCATCTCTAACCCTCCCTTGCTCAAGGCCCTGCACAGCGCACTGCGTCATTTTGGGGACGCGAGGGTCCGGGCCGTGTCTCAGGGCAATGTTTGCACTGGAAGCGGCAGTGGCTGTCATGTTCGTATGGGGGTTGGAGGGTGTGGCAAGGCATGAACATACGAGCCCAGTAGAGCCGAGCCTAATCAGGGCGTTGCCCCGCGGCAGGCCTGGGCGACCCGGAGGCGCTGGTGGCGGCGCTGCGCGCGGACATTGCGGCGGCAACCGGCTGCACCGCGTCGGCCGGCATCGGGCCCAACCTGCTGCTGGCGCGCCTTGCCACGCGCCGCGCTAAGCCTGACGGGCAGCTGCGCGTCACCGTTGAGCAGGCGCGCCCGCGCCCGGGCCGCGCGCGCGGCAGCGACCCTGCCGGGCAGGCGGCATGCTGCCGTGCGGCGAGGTCGCGCATCACGCATCCTCGCTGCACCGGGGACCAGCCATGCGCCGGCAGCTGGGCGGGCGTGCCACCGCCGGGCGCGGCGGGCATTGGTGCGGTGCAACCTAACCCTGCGTTGCCCTGCATGAACCCTAAATACACCCAGGCGGACGTTGCTGCTGGGCTTGGCGGCCGACGACCTGCCAGGCATGGGGCAAGCCACGCGCGAGAAGCTGGGCGCGGCTCACCTCAACCCTATAGTAAACCTGAGCGCCCCCAGGCGGACGTGCTGCTGCTGGGCCTGGCGGCCGACGACCTGCCGGGCGTGGGCTACGCCACGCGCGAGAAGCTGGACGCGCTGGGCATCCGCAGCGTGGCCGACGTGCGCGCGCGGCCGCGGCAGGCGCTGCAGCGCGAGCTTGGCGCCAAGACGGGCGCCTCGGTGCGTCCCGCCTCTATGTCTAAGGACTGTTCATGCTGGCGCTTGCTATCCATGCGCTGTTATTATAACGTTTTCCAAGCCTGGACTGGGGCATGCACTTTCTCGCGACACGTTGTGGGAGTAGTCTCCGGACTCCAGAAAAAAGAATCGCCTTGTCTTCCCATGCATAGCATGTACTGACCACCTCCCATGCCTCTGATGTGCGTGGCAAGTGCATACTCCCAGAGACGTCCGGATGGCGCGGTAAAGCCGCGCGCGCGCGCAGCTGTGGGACTACGCGCACGGGCGCGACGCGCGCGAGGTGGAGCCCAGCGGCGCGCGCAAGACGGTCGGCTGCGAGATCAACTACGGCGTGCGCTTTGACGGCCAGGCCGACGCCGACCGCTTCGTGGACGAGCTGGCGGCGCAGGCGCGCGCCCGCACCTGCGCGCCGGGCGAGCGCGGCGGCTCTATGGTGGCGCGGCAGCGTCTCCTGAGAACTGTTCGGCGCGGCGCAAGCCAGTGTGGCGTGGCTTTTCTAAGCACGGGAATGCCTGCTGCGTTGCAGGCCTGTGTGCGCTGCTCCCTACGCCTGAACGCGGCGGCCGCGCAGAACGTGTCCTGGGTACTTACAAGTCAGCAGCAAGCCCTGCGTATTTGAAAGGCTGAGTGGTGCGCACTCCGCTATGAAGCATGCACGGCAGCGGGCGGGCTGCGAGCAAGCCCGGGAGTGCGCGCCGGCAGCTGGCGGAGCGGCTGGCCGCGGCGGGCGCGCGCGGGCGCACCCTCACGCTCAAGCTCAAGCGCCGCAAGGCGGGCGCGCCGGAACCGCGCAAGTTCCTGGGTGCGCACCCGGCGCGGCCCCGCGCGCCCGCGCACCTTGCCTGACAGCCCGGCGTGTTGAGACGCGCGTCACGTCTGCATGCGCGCTTGTTCCGCAGACTACTCTTCACATGTTATGAGCAGTTAGGGAATTTAGTTGCGAGTGATGTACTACGTCCATTAGCTGCACCCTGTGCATGCAATCGTCACCGTGTACGCGGAGATGTACATAAGGTGCATGCAGGACAACAGGCTCATTGCAAGTACATACGAACGGATTCTGGCACATTGGGAGTTCAGCTGCATGTCGGCCATCTCAGTGTGTCACTGCTGGATGTTCAACGGAAGACAGCGGCGGCACCACGCGCCATGGAGCCGCAAGCCGGGCACGCCCCGCCCACGCAGGCCACGGCATCTGCACCAACCTGTCGCGCAGCGTGACGCTGCCGCGCTTCACCGGCGAGGCGGCCGAGCTGGGCCGCGAGGGCCGCGCGCTGCTGCGCGCGGTGGGCGTGCCCGCGGCCGACATCCGCGGCGTCGGGCTTACAGTGCGCCCGCCGCTCCGCTGCCACCCCTCCCGCCTCCGCTGCGCTGACCACGCAGAGCTGGAGCGGCGGGCGTGCCCGCGCGCGACGTCCGCGGCGTCGCGCTCACGACGCGCCCGCCGCTTCCACCTTGCCGTGGTCTGCGCAGGGGTAGCAGGAGGGGTGGCAGCATGGAGGGCTGGCTCAGTGCACTGCAGATGTATGGCATCCTCGACCAGAATGCGCTCTGCGTCAGGGACGCAGTCACCTGCGTCCCTAGGCTCTGGTGCCCAGGAAAATAAAATAATGAAGTGCGGAAAGCGCGCGTGTCAGCGGCATGACGTGATGCCACTGAAGCCAGGGTATGCGCTTCAGATGGGTTTTTGACATAAGCATAACTGCTCTGTCCGCGCCTCGTAGGGCATATATAAGTTGTGTGCCTGGCTGACGCGCCGGCGCGCCTCGGCGCCGCGCGCGTAGATGGCCAGGCTCGACTCGGACCCGGCGTCCGGCGCGGCGCGGCCGACCAACGCCGCGCCGGCCAAGCTGGCCGCGCCGCCGGCGACCGCCTACAACCCGCGCGAGCCGCACCCCTGGAACGACTGGATCGCGGCCAAGATGGCCGAGGAGCGCGCCGAGGACGCCGCGGCGGCAGCCGCGCAGGGCATGAACCCTAACCCTGCGCACCCGGCAGCCCCGGAGCAGCGTGGCGGCGCCGCTGCGGCCGCGGCCGCCGCCGGGCCGCCGCGCCTGCGCAGCCCGGGCGGCCTGCGAGCGCCCGCCGCGCGCAGCGTCGCCGCCGCGCTGGCCGGCGCCGCGCCGGCGCCCACGGCGCCGGGCGGCGGCGCTGCGCTGCGGGAGAGGTCCGGCGCGCTGCTCGGCGCGGCCGGCTCTGCCGCTGCGGATGCGACGGGCCTGCATCTCCCTCTGCCATCGAACGACAGGCGTCTCCCGGCAGGTGGCGCGCTTCTACCTGAAGCCGCAGCAGACAGCAGGGTCCCTGGCGCATCCTCGGCCAGGCCACCTGGCACTGAGGCGGCGTGCGCAGCAACCGGGCCATCAAGACTGCAGACAGCTCCAGAGGTCACGTATGCGGCTGCGCATGCGGCTGGGGCAGCAGGTGCAGCCCTGGCCTCGGGCGGCGCCCTGCAGGCCTCCGGGGCGGCCGCGGCGGCCGCCGCGCACGGCGCTGCCGGCGCGCCGCCTGGCCGCCCCAACCCTGGAGCGCCATGGATCGCCGCGGCCCCTGCGGATGGCGCCCCGGGCCGCACCGGGATGCTGGCAGGTGTGTCAGGCGGCTCTGCCGCGGGCGAGCGGGCCGGATGGCGTGCGGCCGGCGCTGAGGCGGGCGGTGTGGCCGCACCCTGGGAGCCCGAGCGGAACCCAGAGGCTTTAGCACGGCTCAGCGGTGACCGCGGACAAACCGTGGAGGGGCTGTCGCCGCCGGCCGCTACCCCGCACGCCGCCCTGGACCCTGCGCCCAGCCCCGGCGAGCGCGCGGCGCCGCTCACGCGCGGCTCGGGCCCGCAGCCGCTGGCGCGGGCCGCCGCGGGCGCAGTTGCGGAGCCTCCGCGGGCGAGCCAAGCGCATGCCGCGCCGGCCGGTGAGCGCGCCGCCCTGGACCCTGGCGCCAGCCCCGACGCGCCGGCCGCGACCCCGGCCGCGCGGCGCGCGCTGCCGGCGCTGGCGCAGATCGACGCGGGCGTGTGGGCGGAGCTGCCGGAGAGCGTGCAGCGCGAGCTGCTGCAGCAGCACGACTCGGCGCGCGGCGCTGCACGCGGGGGCAGCCCCGCGCACGCGCGCGTGCCTGCGGACCGCCCGTTGCAGAGCCCGTCCTGGCGGCCCGCCGGTGCGCATGTGCTGCCGTGTGGACGGAGTGCCGGCAAGGCGGGCTTGGGTTGTCGGGGCGGCGCTGGCACTTGCTTGACAGCGGGCTGGGCAGCGGCTGAACAGCAGGTTGAGGGCCATGCGCAGGCCCATGCTGCCGCGCACGCGCACGATATGCAGCAGCTGAGCAGCTTGCGCGGGGTCAAGGGCCTGTGCAGCGGCTCTCAGCCCGCTGCTTATTGTGCGCGTGCGCCGCCAGCAGGATCTGCTGAGCGGCCCGACGCATGCCAGGCGGGTAGCAGTCATGGTGGTGGTGAGCGCCCAACACGCACCTGCAGAGTATTGGTGCACACTGCATGGGCGGCGCCCAACGACCGGCCTGCGCGGCGCCAGGCGCGCGCGGGTGCGGTGGCGGGCCGGCGGCCGCAGCGGCGGCGGCGGCGGCGGCGGCGGCGGCGGCGTACCCTAACCGTATATCCGCGGCCGGGACGCCCATCGTGGCCCTGCCGCCGGCGTCGCAGCTGGAGCCGGGCGTGCTGGACGCGCTGCCGCTGTCGGTGCGGCGCGAGCTGGAGCGCGCCTACGGTGCGCATAATCTACCCTAGCCCTGTAACCATAGACAAGCTGGAGCATGCTTACGCTGCGCCATTGCCGCGCGCTGCTGCTGCCGGAGCGCCGGGGCGGCCGTGGCCGGCTCACGCGCTAACGCGGCCGGCCTGCAGATCTGCTGGCTCCTGGCGCGGCAGGGAGCCGTGTGAGGTCATCCGCTCATTGTGTTGGTTGTGATATATGCTTTCCGGATGTTCTGGCCCGGAAGCAGGCAAGCTGACCTAATTATTTGCATGCAAGTAAGACGCTGTGCAGCTGGCACTCCTGCGAGTGAGTGCTCAATGCTTCGCTGTGCTTCTGCAGGACTTTTGAAGCGGGTGTGTGTGTCTGAGAAACCTATGCATGCAGGCATCGGCTACGTGCCTGTGAGAGCGCCGCCCAAGCGGCGGCGCGGTGGCGGCGCTGGCGGCGGCGGCGGCGGCGGCGGAGGCGGCGGCGGCGGCGGCGGCGGCGGCGGCGGAGGCGGCGGCGGCGGCGGCCGCGCGCTCGGCCGTCGGCAGCAGCAGCTGCCGCCCACCTTCATCTCGCCCACCAAGGCCAGGTCCGCCCTGTGGTGCGGCAGCTGCATGAGCCTGACAGACAAGCGCGCGAGCGCGCGTCGTTGCAGGAGGAGGTGTGGGCCGTGCCGCCGGCCCTGCATGCCGGTATGCATGACGCTGCGCGCGTGCGCGTGCGACGCTGCGTGCGTGGGCGCGCAGGGAGGCCATGGCCGCGGGCGTTGCGGGCCTTACGGCCGCACACGTGGATCCGACCGTGCTTGCAGAGCTGCCTCCGGAGCTGGCCGCGGAGATTGCGGCCGCATTGCCGCGCTCGCACGCCGATGTGCACGCCGCCATGCGCGCCGCCGGCCGGCCGGGCAGCGGCGCGCGGGCCGCGCGGCTGCGCGGCACGCGGCGCGGGGCGCCCGGGGTTGCCGGGGCCCTGGGCCTTGCGAGCAACCCGCCGCGCGCGGTGGAGGCGACCGAGGATGCGCGCGCGGTGTGGGCCGCGCTGGCTGCCGCGCTCAACGGGCTGCTCGCATGCGGCCCTGGGGGGCCGGACGGAGCAGCAGCCGTCCGGAGCGGCAGCGGCGCGCTCTCGCCTGCCGGCAGCGGCGCCCCGCGCGCGAGCGGCGCCGCCGGCGAGGACTCGGCGGAGCGGGCGGGCAGCAGGGCGGCTGGCTACGACCAGGCCGCGGACGGCGCTGCCGTGTCTACTGATGAGCCGGCATGCGGCGACGGGGCGGAGCGCTGCACCAGCGGCAGCTGGGCGGCAGGCGCTACGGCGGGGGCTGCAGAGGTCGGTGCTGCCTGGACAAGGGCGCAGGAGGGCTGTGCAGATGTGCCCGCTTTTGCACAGCACGCTCCGGCAGAGGACGAGCAGGGGCAGGAGCACGGCCTGGCGCAGGCGGACCGCGCGGATGCTGCAGCCCGGGGCGGCAGCATAGACGCTCTGGAGCGGGTCGAGCACAGCCAGACGGACCAGGCGCGGCGTCATCTGGCGGGCGCCGCCGCGCACGAGGCGCGCAGCCCGGCAGGCGAGCGCGGCTCGTCCGAGCCCGACGCGACGGAGCGCGCGCTGGACGCGCTGGCGGCCGAGGCCGCCAATTTTGGCGAGGCGCTGGTGCCGGGCGACCTGGAGGGCGCGCAGCTGCTGCTGCGGCGCCTGGCGGCCGCGCGCTCGCGCTGGCCGCGCTTCGGCGGCCGCGCAGCGGCGGCCGCGGCGCGCGTGCAGGCCGCGGCGGTCGCTGCGCTGGGCGCGCCGCTCGCGCTGCGCGGCGCACTGGACTGAGCGAGGACGCAAGGTCTATGCCGAATCGGTCTTGCGCTGGGAGAGCCGGGGCTACAAAAGTACGTTTTGCTATCGCTGCAGGAGTAGGCAGGTGGAGAGATCTGCTGATCATGGGACCTGACACCGTGTATCATGCCCCTTGAGAGTTTGCCAGTACTCAGGCTCGGCGTCTGCCGCTGGCATGTGTCCTACCAGCTGTGTCTGTCATGTGTCTTGAACCCTTTGTGAGGTGGCCAGCCCAGTGTTACTGGGTGCTGCACGTCTCAGTCACATGTGGCTCCAGGTTTCTGGGTGCTGTTGCATGCTGTGGTAGGTAGCCTGCAAGACAGTTTTTCGAAATGGTGTGAACACAAATGTGCTACGCACACCGTGTAAATTGGGTGTCTTTCACTCTCTCGTTATGCAAATTATGGCACAGCATGCAGAAGACAGGCACAGCGTGCAGAAGACAGGCACATGAGACTTGGACAGCTGCCAGCACAGAGGGCTGCATCACATAGTGGTTTGTTAGGTGTATCTACTTAATCCTCGCCCTGCTCGCCTGCATCAGTGGCGCCCGCAGCCACCATCACAAAGGTCTCCAGCGTGCGCATCTGCGTGTGGATGGCTGCCTGGTTTGCGGAGTTCAGCAGGAACCCTGCCACAGCCGCCAGGGTATCGTCGGTGCTCGCCGCGGCGGCGGCGGCCTCCGCGGCTTCCGCCTCGGCGTCGCGGCCATTGCCATTGGGCCCTAGGCAGCCCAGCACGCCGACCGCCTCGCGCTGCAGCGCAAACAGGCTGCGCACAACGGCCTCCGCCTCGGCCGGGCTGGGGTCGCGGCCGGCGCTCATGGTGTGGCGCGCGCCGGCGTGCGCGACACGCAACGCATCCAGCAGCTTGCCCGCCAGCATGCCCACCGCGCGCACGGCCTCCCGGACGTCCCGCGCGCCCAGCGGCCGCTCCATCAGGCGGCCGGCGACGACGTTGATCGAGTGCAGCGCGGCCGGCACCGCGCCGTCCGGCCTGCCCGCCGGCGCCGCCGCGCCGTCCGGCCTGCCCGCCGGCGCCGCCGCGCCCTCGCCCAGGCCGCCGCCCCCGCCGCCGCCCACGCCTTCCTGGCCGACGCCGCCGCTGCCGCCGCCGCCGCCGCCGCCGCCGCCGCCGCCGCCGCGCCCTGCAGCGGCCGAGAATCGGTGCAAGCCGTGGCCGCTGCCGGCCTGCTGCAGCGCCGCCTCGCCAGCATGGGGCGACGCGCCCAGGGCGGGCCGCGCCGGCGCGGACAGGCCCAGCGCCAGGCCCCTGGCGTCGGGCGCCTGCCGTTGCGCCCAGGCGCCATAGCCGGGCGCGTCGCCCGCGGGCTGCAGCAGGCCCGCGCTGCCCGGCGCCGACCGGAGCGGCTGTGGCCAGGCCTGCGGCTGCCCCGCGGCGGCCAGCTGCGCGAGCAGGAGCTCATGCAGCGCGCGCTGCTGCTGCGCGGCCCGGTCAGAGCCCATGCGCTCCAGGCGGCCGCCGCTGTCCTGCCCCCACAGCTCGGAGGATCCAGGCATGGAGCCGCCCCAGGCCTGGCTGTATGGGCCCACGGGCGCGCCGGCGGCCGGCGAGGCGGCGCTGCCCTGCGACGACAAGCCGCCGGCGAGCGAGCCGCCGGAGCCCATGGGGCCGTCCAGGCCGGCCAGCAGGGCGCCGCGGTGCAGCGCGCCCGCCGCGTGCGACGCCTGCGAGCCGCCCGACAGGCTGCGCGACGACAGGCGCTGCCCGGGCGCGCCCAGCAGGCCGGCGTGCAGCCCGTGCTCGCGCCCGTGCCCGCTGCCCGGCGCCGGCTGCAGCCCGCGCGCGCGCTGGCCCGCCGCCGCGCCGCCCGCATCAAACCCGTGCGCGCCGCCCGCGTCGGTGTAGGGCGCGAAGGGGTGGCGCGCCCACTGCTGCCCAGGCTGCGGCGCGCCCGCGCCGCCTCCGCCGGCGCGCGGCGTGCTGCCGGCGCTCGCGCCCGCGGCGCCGCGCAGGTGGCCCGGCAGCAGGTGCGCGTGGCCGCGGCACAGCATGGCGCGGAAGTCTTCCAGCTCGTCGATGCTCTGGCGGGCGGCCTTCAGCGCCTCGGCCGCCGGGCCCGCCTCGACCGCCGCGTCGCACTCCTCTGGCAGCGTGCCTGCACATGGGCGGGTCGCGTTACTATATCATGCATGCACAAGCACACCCCTTGCTTCAGGGCGATACGCAGGGTTCCTTTAGCGCACAGTAATAGGTTCCTTGCTCCGCCCTATCATTAAGTCAACGCAACTGTGTCCTGCTCTTGCCTTCATCTTAATGACATCAAACACACAGCGCACGGCGGGTGGACGCACTACGTGACTCTTTTGCGTGGACACCTACCCTAACCCAACCACAACATAGGCCGGGCGCGCCACCTTGCGGCAGCGGGAAGCTGTTGAGCAGCAGCCCAATGTCCCTGAACGCGGCTGCGACGACGTCGGCATTTGCGGGCCCCGCCATGCGCGCCGCCCGCTTCTCAAAGCTGCCGAGGCTCTTGACCGCCTTGTGCACGGCGCGGCGGTCCATGTCGCCCACGAGCTCCTCGAAGACCGACTGCCAGGCGTTGGTGAGCACGTACAGCAGCGAGCGCGCCGACCATGGCACCGGCTCTGGCGTCACCTGTGGGACAAACCATGTTGCCCACGTATCGCCATGCCTTGGCTCAGGCACGCATGCACTGCGGCAGGCAACACTTCCAGCACAATCAAGCGGCAAGAACCGCCGCAAGCATGGCAAGCATGGCTGGCTGCATCAGGCGCGAGGGCAGTCACGCATGGGGCCTCAGACCTCGGTCCAGACGCAGCCGTGCTGCTTCTGGAAGAAGAACAGCGCCGCCTGGGACAGGCCGCCCTCCAGCACGTCCAGCGCCTCCCGCGCCAGGTTGCCCCAGGGATCGCCGCCGCCGTCGCTGTGCCCGCTCCCGGACCGCGCAAAGCCGCTGCTGTCCCCGCTCGCCATGCTCCTGAACGGCACAGGAGGGAGCCCGGCTGCGCCGGCGCCGCCGCCGCCGCTCGGGATGCGCGCGAGCGCTGGGCCCGGCGCGGCGGCGCCGCCCTCGGCGCCTGCGGCTGCCGCGCGGGCCCAGCCGTCGCTGCCTGCGCCGCCTGCGCCGTCGCCGTGGCGGCGCTCCTCGTCAGGCTGCAAGTCTGCAGCCGGCGCAGGCCGCCTGCCCAGCTGCGCGTCGCTCAGCCGGGGCCCTGGCGCGACCCCTGGATGCAGGGGCTCCCCGCTCCGCACGCTCGGCAGGCTGTGCGGGCCGGGCAGCCCCGGCTCTGCGCGCGGCAGCGGCGACTGTGCAGGCGCGCCGGGGACTGCGCCGGCTGACGGGCCTGCATCTCGCGCGCTGCCGACCTCTGGGGCAGGCGGCGGGGGTAGCGCTGCCGGCGCGCCGCTGTCACGGCACATGCGCAGCACGCCCGCACGGGAGTTGGGCAGCTTGTGCGGCTCGACGGCCGCCACATGGCAGCTGGCGGCCTTGGCGCGCAGGTTGTTGTCGCGCGAGAGCAGCGCGACCGCGTCCGCGTCGGCCAGGCGCTCGCGGCGCGCCTGGCAGCAGAACAGCACGCGGTCGTCGTTCGGCGCGCGCCCGCCGCTGCCAAACGCGGCCCCGGCCTGCGCCCAGCCAGCTCGCATCAGACGCATGCCAGGTGCTTTTACCACTTGATTTGTGCGCAAGCGCAATGGCGCGGCTGGTGCCTGCTCGTGAGCCATCCCTCAACATGCCCATGCTCAAGGTGTGTGACGGTGCAAAGGCCAGCATGCCTTTCTTACCAATATAAAGCATGCCTGCAATGACCGAGGCTGCCTGCATGCCCGCCCGCACCTGCTTGAACTCTGCGAGCGACTCGCCGAGGAAGAAGCGCTCGGCGGCCGGCCGCTCAGCCTCGCGCGCCAGGTGCCGGATGGCGTCGCGCGCATGCGCCGCCATCCTGTGCAGCCCTGCCGGCCCCGCCAGCACCGAGTCGGCGCGCGTGAGCGGCAGCGTGCCGGCTGCATAACGCGCAGCGCGCCTGGCGTGCCAGGTGCGGCCGGCCTGCCCGCCCGGCAGCTCCTGCTCGCCGGGCTCACTGTCATTAAAGCACGCGGGCTCGGTGGCTGTAGACGCCAGGGTAGGCTACCCTAATGGCACGATACAGAGCGCACCCTTGCTGCTGTCGGGCCGCTCGCTCTTGATGCGGTCCAGCTCGTACAGCACGATCCACGGCACGACCACGACGACGTCGGCGGCCGCCGGCTCGTCGGCGCCGGGCTCGCCGCCGCCGGCGCGGGCGCCGGGCGCGGGCGCGCCCCTGGCGGCCTTGCGCAGGCGCTCCAAGAACGCCAGGTGCGTGAGCAGGATGTTGGTGTCCACCACCAGGAACAGCCGCGCCGCACGGCCCTCTGCGGCGCACACTGCTGTAGTATCAAGAGCGGATCCACTCTGGCCGAAGCCTGCAACCTGCATTGCAAGCTGAGCAGGGCATTTGCCTGCATGTGCAATGTGCATGTGTAATGACGCTGTGTCTCGGGGCCTCGTGCAGGCAAGGAGGAAATGGCACTCTTGCAAGCTTGAGCGAATAGGTGCAGAACAGACATTAGCTGCAAGGCCGTTCGCGCACCCACAGCGACGTCCATCGCCAGGGGCGTTGACACGTCTGCCAGCTCCACGCCGTCCATGTCGCATGGCACATCCTGAACACGGGCACAGGCTCATTATAATGAGGGGATGTATGAGGCGAAGTCTGTTCTTCCTACGCTCCACACTGACTTTCTGCTCTGCATCTTGCTTATGATTGAGTTGTGATCCAGCCTTGAGCAGCTGATCAATCTGAATACTTCACTGATTCAGTGCGGCCTGTCTGTGCCCCATAAAGAGGCCGGGTGCGCTAGTATCCCTGGCCTTCTGAAACACCGTGACAATGAATGCTCACCAGGAAGCTCAGCGTGTGGCCAGCAGCGCGCTCAGACTCGAGCACTGCCGCGAAGTCGTTGCAAAGCTCCTCCATCTCCACGTCCACCGGGGCAGACGCTGCACCTGCACCTGCAATTCGACCATCAGAAAACGAACTCTGAAGTGATGAAGTAAGCGAGCGATCACATGCAACGAGGCCTAGCAACCCCGATAGAAAGCAAGGTCTGTCTACTAATGAGGACTTTGTAACACCTGTGAAGCCCCGCATGCGTGTCTCGATGATCATAATGATGACTAGCCCTCTGCTATCACTTACGCAACAAGCAAGCAGTCAGCACAGTCTGCTTGAACACTGTCCGCCATGCGCATGGTCCTTGCACTCTATTGCTCCCAAGGATGCAATCAGGGCATGCCATTCGCATCGGCAGCAGGTGCAGACGGCGCTGGTGCAGGCTTGGCAGCCGGAACGTGCGCCAGCCACAGCGGCAGCCAGCAGTGCACGTCGCCCCGCTCCATCAGCGTATCGCCAGGCATCTTGCCATGGCTGATCCATTTCGTCACCCGTTCCCAGGAGAATGGGCCCAGCGGCTGTCCCTGCACACCGCGGGCAGCAGGCGTCATGCACTGCACGGCACAACTTTGCACAGCATGCCTCCTTGCTCTCGAATACAGGCCTGCCATGACTTGCAGGGAGCCGGGCTGTGCCCAGCTCAGGGGCCGCCCAACACAGGACTGAACGCGCACCGTCTGTGGGTGCAGGTAGGACCAGTCGCACACAGCGGGCTCTGCCGTGTCCGCCGGTATGCAACCAGCCGCGGCGCGCAGCTTGGCGACGACAGCGTCAGCGGCACGCCTCACGGCGGGCCGTGCACCGACGATCTCCGCTTTGCGTCCTCTGGCGCTCTCTTCTCCATTGCAATCCAGCAGCTGCACGTGCACACCGTGACAAGTTAGTCTGCTGCGCACCATAGCTGCGCGGGCAGAGGGGAAGACGAGCGATTGCACTGCGCTTTCGCAGAGCGCTCCTGCCGCACCTTGACCTCTGCGCCAGCAACGTGTGAAGATGTCCCAAGCGTTCCAAACAGAGCCTCGACCTGCAACTTCCAGGTGGCTCAGCGGCGCTCAGTGAGCTACAGGGTGCTGCTGCATGCCACAGCGTGCACATTGCACTCACCTTGTCGGCAGGTATCCATATTTCAGCTCTCCGTGTGCCAGCAGCTGCTGCCATGTGTCACTGCAGGCTGATTGGCGTGGCAGGGCGAGTGTGGAAGCGCATTGTTTTCACCTCCGTCGGTGCTGGTACAGGCCTAGCTGAGCGCCTTGACAATTAGGCGGCATTTAGAGCGATGGCAACCATGGCTTGCCAGCTCTTGCTTCAAGCTGATGTAGCTCACACGCTCAATGCCTTGTTGCAGCACATGCTCACACCGAACAGGCGCAACAGCTGCTCGCTGCTGCAGCTATTGCAATGTGGTGCAACTGATCTGCACGGGGACTCTGTGTGAACTAGCTAGTCACAAGCCTTGCAGCAAGCCAGGCGTGACCTGGCTTAGGTTCGCCTATAAGATGGAAGTTACACAGCAGGGAACAACAAGGTGAAGCACACTGTGCTGTCATGCACATCACCATGTTGTTCCCTTTGGTGCATGTGTGGGTGTGCTGTAGAGCACCCCGAATCGCAAACGCAACTGCATGTTTCCGCGTCGTAGGCTCTCAGGAGGTGTACTTCAGCTTACAGGATGTCTCCTAGAAAATACAGCAACGTGCACAATCACGGCAATGGCCCCGCAGGCTGGGAACATGCGTCTCACGCCTGGAGGAAAGAATATGCTGGTCAGAGCCAGTGAAGCAGCTCAGGCTAATACCAAGGAAGACGCAACCGACACGCCCCGCCCTTGCGCACACAAAAATGGCGAACGGGCTGGAGGGCTAGTGTGCATCGCCCTCCCCAGAGCCCCTCAGAGCTCACAGCTCAAGCTGGAAACCTCTGCTGCATGGAGTGCCCTCTGCATGCCCCTGTCCTCCCAGAGGCACTCAATCACGCGGGCAGCCCGACAGCTGGGCCACGCGGCCCGCGCGGCGGCGCGCGCTCACCTGCGGCCGGCGCGCTTGACGACGGGGCCCTTGCGGATGCGGATGGCCGCCGGCGTCCCCTCCACCAGCTCGTTCTCATCCGCAGCCGGTGCGCTTGACGACGGGGCCCTTGCGGATGCGGATGGCCGCGGGGTCACCTCCACCAGCTCGTCCTCATCAGACGCCTCACCCGCGACCGGTGCGCTTCATGACGGGGCCCTTGCGGATGCGGATGGCCGCGGGCGTCACCTCCACCAGCTCGTCCTCCTCGATGTACTCGAGCGCGTCGTCCAGGCCCATGCGGATGGGCTCGCTCAGCGGCACCGTCTTGTCCGCGCCGGCGCTGCGGATGTTGGTCGCCGCCTTCCGCTTGCACACGTTCACCTGCGCCCAGGCGCGCGCGCATCACGCTGGCTGCTTACGGCCCTGCGCCACCCAGACAGGTTCGTTGCGATAAGTGTTTCAACCACGACCACTGGAGGCGGGTACACGCCCTCTTTGCGGCACCATCCGTACACGCGGCGGAGGGCATCAGACACATGCAGGCGGCTGGCAGGGGCGCGCGCCTTGAGGTCGCCCTGGCGCTGGTGGATGCCGACCACCTGGCTCTCGTAGATGTCCTGCCCTGGCTCCACAAACAGCCGCCCGCGCTGCTGCACGCTCTCGACCGCGTACGCGGTGACCTGCGCGCCGCGCGGCACCCACGCGCTGTCGAGCCCCTGCTGCAACGGCATCGCGTGCACGGCTGACCGGGCGCCAGCCAGGTCATGGCCTGCCCTGCACGCCCTGTGGCCTGGCAGGCTCGCTTGTGTGGTGGGCTCCTTTGCCCACTCGGTGGCATCGCCTGCAGTCACTCCGAGACAACCTGCTGCATTGGCAGTGCCAATGCCGCCTCTCATATGATTAATCGCGCAGCCCGCCGTGTGGGGCACATCCGCCACTTAGACGGCAGAGGGCGGTGCGGGCGCGCCTGGCCGGTCTCGTGCCCCACGAGGCTGCCGTTCTCGCGCGTCAGGATGTCGCCGCACCAGGGCGCGTACTCGCGGAAGATGGTGTTGAGCACGGCCGTGCCCTTGGTCGCCGTCAGCATCGCGTTGCGCAGGCCTGCGCGCCGCCGCCGAGCGCTTACGGGGCGCGCAGCTGGGGCGGATGGGGGGCGCCTGCTCTAGCCTGCCCTGAGCCTGCCGGGACGGCGCATGGGTCCGCGCGCGCCGTCGCACGGCTAGGCCAGTTCAAAATACGCCGCCCTCGTGAGCAGAGCGTATCATCCTCATACACGACAACGGCTTGTGGAAGCCGGCTTGCCACGTCAGCGACAACGGCATGTGCAAGCCGGCCAGCGAGCGCTGCTGCTGTGGTGCTCAGAGCAGCAGCCTCTACAACCGCCCGCAACAAGCATGCCACGAAGTGGCATCCTTGTCACGCCACTTCGTGGCACATCATTCAAATACAAATGCAGGCCGGTCGACGGCTCACCCCGTATGCAAAATTACGCGGACCTGCCAAGCCCCGCCCCGCGCGCGCGGCGCGGGGCGCGCACCCAGCAGGCCATACGTGGAGATGGTGTACATAACGCGGCTGCCGCCCTCCACGCCCTCCTACAAATCTACCCTACCCTAACCTATACCCGCACCCAGCAGGCCGCGCGTGGGGATGGTGTACGTGACGCGGCTGCCGCCCTCAACGCCGCTCGCCATCTCCTGCATCTGGCCCTTGCGCGTGCCCATCAGCTCCACCACCTACGCGCGCAGCCTGTCTCTTTTTACCCTGATCCAACCTTACCCTATCCCTAACCCAAAATTCTATCACCCGCCATTACAATTTGGGCATACCCGCTTCTCCTTAAGCAGAACACACTCCTTAGATAACAGTTGTCCTCAGTGAGCCGCAAGCCTCCTTGAGCTGGATGCGCCCTGTCGCTTGCAACGCGTTCCCCCTTCTGCAGGCTGCGGGCGAGCGGGCGCAGCCGCGCGCCTGCCCCATGTGCTCCTCCGGCACCTCGATGATGGCGTCCTCGAAGGGCTCCAGCTTGTGGCCGCGGTCGTCCTGCCGCGTGATCACCTGCGGCCCCACTACAAGCGCCTCAGCGCGAGCCAGGTGCGTGCGCAGCCATAGACAAGGAAAGGGAGAAGGGGTATGCGGGAGGGCCGCTGCAACGAGTGCCATGAAGTGGGGCAGCAGCTTGCGCAGAACTGCCCGCTCCGCCGCCAGCAGGCTTAGGTGCAGTCTCTGGGCTGCAGGGGGCGCCTGGTCGGGGCCCCCCATACCCTGTGGTCCACTGCCTGCCCCTTGCGTACTGCATCAGGCTAATGGCCGCGCCTCCTTCATGCGCAGCAAGACTGGGCATGAATTACGGTGGGTTCCTGCAGGTCGTTGCCGCCATCGTGTCGCAGCAGCCCCTGCACGTGACGCGGAATCAACTGGCCACTCCCACTACGTCGTAAAAGAACCTTGGCGGCTGCGGTGGCGCCCCCAGTGCGGCTGCGCCTGGGCTCGCCGCGATGGAGGCGCCGCCGCCGCCGCCAAGGTTCTTCTACGATGCAGGGGGAGCGGCCGGTCGCCCCGCGTCGGGAGCAGGGGCTGCCTCGATACGATGGCAGCGACGACTTGCAGCAACCACCGGCAACCGTGCCCAGCCTTGCTGATGTGGCCACTGGGTGCGAGAGCATACGTCTCTGAGTAACAGCACATCGAGGGCCGGCCGCTTTCTGCCTATACCGAACGCACGGCCAGGTTGCTTTGCACAGTGACAGCGCGCCTTGGGCGGCCCCACGGCGACCTTGTCGCCGTCGCGGCGCATGTCCTCCATGACGTTTCCAGAATTCGCAGACAGCGGGACAGCGGGGCCAGGGGGCTGGGCGCGGCGGCAGCGCGCCTTGGGCGGGCCGACCGCAAACTCGTAGCCCTCGCGGCGCATGTTCTCCATGAGGATGGAGATGTGCAGCGCGCCGCGCCCGCTGACGATGAACTGGTCGGCCGTCTCGCCCGGCTCCACGCGCAGCGCCAGGTTGCGCTCCAGCTCGCGCTCCAGCCGCTCCTGCGCAGGGTAGGGTACGAAGAAAATGTTTCAGTAGTGGCGCGTGAGCAGCAAGCCCGCACTGCACGCTGCCGCCTGAACCGTGGCAGTGCTCCACCAGGAACGACGCTGCGCTCCTGACTGTCGCGGCGGATGCTGCTTATGAGCGAGCGGTTGCTTCATACCTATGCTGATGCCCCCACCAGCAGCGCTCAAGGGCCTGGGATGGCGCGGCGGGCGCCGCGAGGCGGTGCCGCGGGGCGGCGCGCCTTCAGGTTGCGGCTGGTCACGTACTTGCCCTCGCGCCCGGCGAAGGGCGACGTGTTGACCATGAACGTCATGCGCACCGTCGGCTCCTCCACCTGCACCGCCAAAAAAGCTTACTACCACTATAGTCTATTACCCTATAGAAAAATAACTACAATCTCTGGCATAATCTGTAATGAACTGTCTGTTCATGCAGTCACGGCATGCATGTGGCACTGCATTGAGCTCGGGTGACACAACGCGCAGTGCTCGGCCGATCAGCGGTCTCCGGCCATGCTCGCGTCGGCCAGCAGGCAAGCATGCATGCCGCGCGTCGCTTCACGCGTCAAACTGGCCGACGCGCTCCAGCGCGCCGCACGGCCCCGTCGGGCCGCGCCGCGCCTTGATAATGGGCAGCGGGTTGGGCGCCTCGCTCAACCCTCCAGAGTTCCCTCAGGCAGCGGCGCGCCTTGATCATGGGCAGCGGGTTGGGCGCCTCGCGCGCGCATATGGTCTCGCCGATGCTGACGTCGGCCAGGCCGGTGAGCGCGCAGATGTCGCCCGCCTCCGCCTGCTCCACCGGCACGCGGCTGAAGTTGTCGTACACGAACAGCTCGGCCACGCGCCCCGACCGCGGCTTGTCGTCGCCTGCGCCGCGCCGCGCCGCGTGAGCGCCCGTGCGCCGACAGCCCGCCAGGCTCCGGCACGCTCGCCGAGCGACGGCGGCTTGGTAAGAGCGCAGGCGACTCACTGCCTGAGGAAGAGTGTCTTCACCTGCTGCACAGACCCTGTCACAGTGCCTTAGGCACGAACAAGCGTGCTGCTGGTGGCTGCAACTGCGACAGCAGGCGGCGGGTGCCTGGCCCGTAGCGCTCACCCCGCTGGCACACGATCACCGTCTCTGCCTCATTAACGCGCCCAGACATAATGCATAATGACCCTAAACCTATGCAACAGGACCCTGACCCTACGCAAGAGAACTCTTCGCCCCAGCGCGCACCCGGCTGGCACACGATCACCGTCTCGGCCTTGTTGATGCGGCCGGAGGTGATGCGGCCGATCGCGATGCGGCCTTTGTGCTCGTCGTAGTCCAGGTTGGTGCACAGCATCTGCAGCGGCGCGTTCCTGTTCACGTAAATTACAATTAAACTGACTAATTCTGTTAAAACATAATGAGCAGCACCTGCAGCGGCGCGTCCATGTTGATGCAAAAGTATGATATAGATATTAGTGTCTATAAGAACACATTGAGCCGCACCTGCAGCGGCGCGTCCATGTTGACGCGCGGCGGCGACACCTCGCGCACGATCGCCTCGAACAGCGGCGCCAGGTCCTCGGCGAGCTCCTCAGGCGACCCGCCGGCCACGCCGTTGGCGCCGCTCGCGTAGACGACCGGGAAGTCGCACTGCTCGTCGGTCGCGCCCAGGTCCACGAACAGGTCGAACGTGGAGTCGATCACAAAGTCCGGCCTGCGCACGCGCTCCCTGGCATCTCACACGCATGCCCTCCTTGGCGCCTCACAGCGCCGCGCAGGTACGCAGCAGCCCAGCTCGCGCGAAATGCACTTGCAGGCGAGCAAGCAGCTGCCGCATGCGCGCCGCTCCGCTGCACGTGCGGACCGCTGCCAGCCGGTCGCAGCTCAAGCGGGAAGATGCATATGGACACAGATTCTTGCGGCGCGGGCGCGCGCCGGGCGGACGCGCGGTCGATCTTGTTCACGACCACGATGACCTTCTTGTTGAGCTCCAGCGCCTTGCGCAGCACGAAGCGCGTCTGCGGCATGGGCCCCTCCACCGAGTCCACCAACAGCAGCACGCCTGCCGCGGCGCCGCTCCGTCAGCGCGCGGGCGCCGCGCACTCGCGCCGGGCTCGGCCGCCCTGGCCACCCGGCTGGCTCGAGCCGGAGCCGGCTGCGCCAGGAGCGCGGCGTGCACGTCTGCCGCGAAAATGCGAAAATGCCCCAAGGCAACCCCATCCTAGAGTGATCACCGAGTGAACACCGAGTGCAGCAGTGCAGTGGGATGCTCAAGCACTCTTGCCTAGCATGCGCAAAACCCTGCCGTAAAGCAGGCAGGCTAGAGGGGCGCGCGCGCGCGCGGCGGCGGCCGCACCGTCACACATGTTGAGCACGCGCTCCACCTCGCCGCCAAAGTCAGCGTGACCGGGCGTGTCAATGATGTTAATCTTGATGCCCTGCGCGCCAGGCAGCCAAGCATAGCTCAGCGCGCTTGCCGCACCTCGAGAGCTGCGCTGTCGCTGCAGCGAGGCGTGCCGCGAGCAAGCGTAGGTCTTTCCTGTAAGTGCAGGATACGAGCACCCCGCATCACACTGCCATATCCTTTGACAGCGATGTGGTGCGCACACTGTGTCAGACTGCTGTATGCGTTCATGCAATGATGATGCGCACCCCCGTATCGCAGAGCCGTGTCACTTGACAGGATGGTGATGCGCACCCCGATTCACAAGGCCTGCCATGCTCTTTGCTGGGGCGATGACGCGCACCCCGTATCGCACGGCTGTGTTCTTCGACAGGATGGTGATGCCCCGCTCCTTCTCCAGCGCGTTGGAGTCCATGATGCGCTCCTCCACGACCTGATTCGTGCGAAACACCTGCGCGCGCGGTGCGTGCTGCTAGCCTGTCCCCCGCGCGCGCGTGACAGCGCACGGCTGCTGGCGATCCAAAAAAATCACAGCGCGAGCCGCGCCCCGGCCGCCGCCGTGCGCCGTGCAGGGGGCAAGCCGGCCCCGCGCTCCCGGCAAGCGCGTCTGGCTGGCCGCCGGGCACCGGGGAAGGGTCAGCGGGAGCGCGCGGCTACCTTGCTCTGCTTCAACATGGAGTCCACGAGCGTGGTCTTGCCGTGGTCGACGTGCGCAATGATGGCGATGTTGCGGATGTCCTCCCGCACTGACGGCAGGTCCAGCTCTGCCTCCCCCGACGAGCTCGGCGCCGGCGGGGCTGCAGCCGGCGCGCCAGACGTGAGACTGGTGCCGGTATCGCGAAGCAGAGCGCGGGCACACAGACTGCTGGTGCACCACTCAACTGCAGGCACAGGAAGTCTGCAGTGCTGGCAACGGCAGCAAGCGCGCAGCCCCCTGCAGCAGCCGCACTGACTTTGCGTCGGGTTGCGGACAGCTGGTACGCCTGGTCGGCAGGCACTGCCGTCACACGGCACGCTGGGCTTATCCAAGGTTCAAAGGCGCGCCTTCCACTGCTGCCGCCGCAACCATGTGCATGCCCCGCGCGGAGGCACTGGGCCCCACTGCCGCAAGGCCTGGCCACGCCGGCTTGTGTTTAGTGCCCTGGCAGACACACACGCGGCACCAGCTGCAAAAACAAGAATAATCTGGCAGCGCGGAAGAGATACCTGTCTGCTGCACCGCTGCCGGGCACGACCGCAGGCGTGCCGCGCACGGCGCGGCCGCCCGCGGCGTGACGGCCTGCCTGACAGGCAGCCTGTGCAGCTGCATTGTGCTGGGCGTGGCTGTGCCTGGCATGGCTGCAAGCGGCGCAGCTCCCCTGGGTGTCTGACTTCCCTCACAGCTCAGGTTCCAAGTGCTGGTTGCCCTTTTATATCATCGGTGTGGAGACAAGGCTGCCGGGAGTCTTTTGCTTGGAGCTCGGAGGGCCACCGGGTTCAAGCCAATTTTGGCTTGCTGGCACCAGGAACACCATGCCCCTGTGCTTGGCTCAGACAGCAGCCAAGGCGCGCCTAGTGGGCTACCGAGCCTAGCAGAGCTTATCCAGCTGCAACTTGCAGGACGTGGCAGGCGCTGACTGGCGGCCATGTCGTCCTTCTACAAGAGCACGGCCGGCTTCAGGAACGTCATGCGCGAGAACCTTGGCTTCAGGGGGGTCAAGGTGGTCTACTCAAAGTTGCTGCGTGCACACTTGTAGTCGCTCGCTCTTGACCTGAGCGATTGCGCACTGGCGGCGCAGAACTTGGCCGCTTGGACGGTTGCAGGGACACTAGCGTACTACCTCTGGGTGAAGCCGGAACAGAAGGCAGAGGCAGAGCGTCGGGTGGGTGCACTGGGCTCTGCAATTGACTTTTTTAATCAGGGCTCGGGTTGCCGCTTATTGCCATGACTTGCAATGGATGCGGGTGCTTGCCAGACGTCTCACGGTTCAGGTGAGTGCGCAGGCCGCGCGAGAACGGATAGGCAAGTATGCCAAGGAGAAGGGGATTGAGGATGTGGACCGTATCCGGCCAACAGGAGGTGCGCCTGTGGGAGACTGGAGGCTAGAGTGCTGTGCGCGAACGTGTAGGAGCCAGAGGACATCGTGATACTCAGTGGCATTGCTCTGTGGCTAACCACGGCACACTTTGCGCAGACCCGCAGGACAACGGCCTGGTGCGCGGGCAGCGGCGGTGACACTGAGTATGTCATGGACTGGCGTTGCTAGCTCCAGGACGCAGCTGCTGTGTGGGGTCAGCATCCACTTTGCTGACCCCAGTGTACCAACACCCGCTCCTCATCTTGTCTGCTGTTGTCCGGGTCCTTGCCTTGTTTGTGCACAGGTTCAGTTCTGCAGTCCGCAGTGTTTGCCAAGCTGCTGCACAGCCATCAACTTTAGCGCTGGACAAAGTTTGCGATGGCGCGCCTGCCGTGGCACACGTTCTCCTTCATGTCCCAGTGTTGCGGCATACAGGCGCCTGTCAGCATGCTGCAACGTGCATATGAGGGAGCGTGCAGCAGGCCACTGCGCCTGTTATCAGCTCCACATGATTACTTGAGAGTGCTGCATGGCGTGCGATGGATTGCTGCATACCATGCGGTGTCAGCAGCCATGCATGATATGCTGGCTGAGCACTGCTCAGCCCACCACAGGGCGCATCTCACATGTTCTTGCACCCTGCTCAGCTACATGTTCATGTCACAGGAGACAACGCAATGCTATGCAAAGCCAGCTGGGTGTCACATCACAGTGAGGGAATCTGCAGCAAAGCAGGCAAGCACCTCGGCAATGCGCCAGGACACATGCCTGCAACCCAAGCACACGCGCGCTACACACCGCCCGGCAGCTAGCCTGGAGTGCTGGGCGAGGAGGCTCGCTGGCGCGCGTCCGGACACGCTCAGCTGTCATCGGCCACCATGGTGCCCAGGCCGAATGCGGCCAGCAGCCGGCGTGCCTCACGCTGTCCCTGAGGCACACGCGCAGGACCTGTGCGTTAGGTCCGCTTGGCTGTCACATGCGCACCAGTCAGAGCCTAAGCTGCTTTGCCACTGTAAAGCCTCACCCTCAACACTTGCATGGCCTTGATGAGTTTCAACAAACACGCCACTCGCCAATTGACGTATCCCTCTTCCGTCAAATCCTGAGTGTGGCCATGCGCAGGCGCGCGCGCGGAATGGGCTCGCCCCGAGCGCCACGGGGCGCGGGCGCACCGAGAAGTATGCGCCGTGCACGGTGCCAAAGAACTGCCGGTGCGTGGCCTCGCCGGCGAACAGCACGCGCGGCAGCGCCGCGCCGCCGGCCCCGGCGCCGGGGTCGGCCGGGTCAGGGTCGGGGCGCGCGCTCGGCGCAACGGGCGCAGCCAGCGCGTCCATCTCGGCGGCGGCCGCGGCCGCGGGGCAGTAGGAGTAGGAGCCGCGGAACAGCGGGTCGGTGCCCCAGGCCGTGCGCCGCACGCTGAAGGGCCGCCGCAGGCCGACGGCTGGGAAGGCGTCCAGCACGCCTTGCACGCCGCGGCGCACCTGGCGGCCAGACCCAGCCAAAAGTCAGTTACACGGCGCTCTGTCGCTCTGTGGCATCTTGCTTTAACAAATATGTAAACGAATGTAAACAGAGTCCAATGCACAGGCGATCATGATTTGCACCACAAGCGAGCACAAAAGGAACCAGGCTCGCAGCAGCCACGATCACATGCAACGTCGTCCCAGAACACGGTCTTGGACCTTGCCATGCATGTTTTGCTTTCCATCACAAATCTGCTGCTGTGTGCGGACATGCCTCATCGTCCGACGCCGCCTCCATGGCCTGCGCGTCGGCGCCGGTGATCCACATCACGGCGCAGCACGCCTGCCCCGCGGTGCCTGGCGCGCCCGCGCCTGGCGCCGGCGCCGGCGCCGCGGCCGCCTCCGCGTTCGCGCCGCCGCGCCTGCGGGGCGTGCCCGGGGCCGCCGCGCCGCCCGGCACATCCGCCGCGCCCGCGGGAACCTTGCCGGGGTCGCCGCCGCTCTCCACGTTGAGCGTCCCGATCATGGTCGAAGTGTCCAGGACAGGGCTGCAGGCAGCATCTGGGCCCCCGGCTGCTGCAGGCGCTGACTCCATGCTGAGCTCAGCCGCTTTGCTGACGCCATCGCCCGGCTGCCGCAGCTCCGGCAGAAACTCCGGCCCCCACAAGCGCAGCGAGTAGATGCCTGCGCACAGCGCGCAACCGCCCGCGTGGAAGCCTCTGGCGTCCCCCCCCCCCTTGCGCACCCAAATATCCGGACTTTACCGGCCCATTCCCACCCCGCCCTTATCCATCCCCATCCCTCCCCGCCACAGGGACACAGACACACCACTGTCCTTGCACTGGCCCAAGCAAAGCAAACGTCATACGATTTGCGGCAAAGCAGGGGTCGCCAAGCATGCCAGACGCGCCTCCCTGGGCCCCGACAGCTGCCGAGGCCAGGTCGAGAGCGCGGCACGCACAGCCGGTCCCCGACTGAAAAGTGGGCCACGCGGCCAATCCAAGGGGCGCGCTAACCGGTCGCATGGGCTGCAAAGCCCGCGGCCGCGGCCGCACCACATGACACGCGCCCATCCCACGCGCGGGCGTGTGCCTGCCGCCCTACGCTGCCCCGTGCAGGGGCGCGTTGGCCCTGACCTGTACGGTCCCCTCCCACAGCCCGGCACGCGCTGCGAATACACAGCCGTGCACGCGGCTGTGCAGCAACAAAAACCCATCCTAGGCGCGAATCAGTGCATACAGCCCCCGGGGGCGCAAAGCATAGCCAAACCACCCCAACCACAAGCACAGCGCCTGCCAGGCTAAAGGCGGCGCTGCAAGCAACAGCCAGGGAAGCATCAAACCAGTGCGGATCCAGAGCAGCCCGTTTAGCGTGGCCCTTTAACTGGCGCGCGGCGCGGCAGGGCGCAGGCCATGCCCGCGGTCAGGCCCCCTGCCCGTGCGGGCAGGGCTGGCCGCCCGGCCTGCCGCCCGGCCGCCTAGCGCGCCAATGCCATTGTTAGCTAGCTCACAACGCTCTGACGGCGCGCCCCAGCCGCGCACACGCGTGCTGACCGGCGCCCCGCCCACGTAAATCTGCTATGTTTGCATTGCTTGCTTGTCGACTGCATCCACCTGGTGGATGGCCACCGGGACCCGGTGCCAGGAGCGCGCATACGGGGCGGGCGCACACACGAGGGGCCGCCACTGTAGGGCACTGGGGGGTCCCGGTGGCTACGCGTGAGCGCGCTCACGCTGCTGCAAGGGGCAAAATCATTATGCGCGAACACGCCCCTGTTCCCAACCTCGGCCCGCCGCCGCCTCCGCCGCTGCCGCCCGGCCTCGCATGGGTTGTACTTACGCGCGTAGGCCCTTACAGAGTTATGGTACCTCCCGGGGCGCCCTAGGCGCGCAGGTGCGCGCCCAGCAGCGCGGCCTGGTGGCGGTGGATGAACGCCGAGTTCAGCTTGTCCACGTCGATGGGCGCCAGCGGGTCAAACGCATCCGCCTTGGGCCGGCCCGGCAGCTGCGCAGGCGCCTGGCTCGCCGCCCCAAACGCCGCGCCCAGCCCGCCGCCAAGCGGCTGCTGGTATGCCTGTACGCACACAAGCACACTCTTCAAAGGGGGTAGGTCTGACGGGCAGCAGTAGCAGGCACCAACGGCGGTCGCTGTTTGAAGCCACACTCTGCTACGTCTTTCAACAGCAACCCCTCGCGCAGTGCGCAGTCACCCAAGTCCGTGTGGGAAACACCCTAACACGCGTGTGGGAGCACCGGGTGGCCACGTCGCAGCGCGCCTCACCCAGCTGCGCATCAACCCAGCCTGACCAAACCGACCCAGACCCCGCGGCGCACCTGGTACGCGGCGGCCGGGTCCTGCGCCAGCGCGGCGTAGTACGCCGCATACGGGTCCGCAGCCGGCGGCGCCGCGCCGGCAAACCCGTACGCGCTCGCGTCGTATCCGGGGTACGCGCTGCCGTATGCGGGCGCCGCCATGCCCACGCCTGGGTACGGGTACGCGGGCGCCAGCGCGGCGGCGGCCGCCGCGATCGCGGCCGGGCCGCGGCTGGCCGTGCTGCTGCGGCCCCAGGAGATGCGGATCGCCGACTGGCCTACCACCTGGCCCTGCGCAGCCGCCCGCACCGACCTGGTAAGCTCGGGTGCTGCGACTCGTTGCCGTGCGCGCTTGAGAACGCCACACTATCAACTTCAGCATCAGGCGCAGGCGCACACGCACAGCTTGGCGGGCGTGGCGCCTTCATAACGTGCACACGCAAGCGCTGCACGCGTTTCACATAACAGGTGCGGACACAAGCGCGGGCGGCGGGCGCGCCTGCATGGACGCCATGGCCGCCTCCGCTGCCGCGCGCTGCACAAACTGCACAAAGCCGCAGCCCTTGCCCGGCGGAATCTTGGTGTACACGATCTCGCCAAAGCGCCCAAACAGCGTGCGCAGGTCATCCTCGCTCACGCCCGCCGACAGCCCGCCGATGAACAGCGTCGTGTTGGTGGGGTCGTAGTCGGACGGGTGCGGCACGGCGTTGGCCGCGGCCGCGTTGGCGGCCTGCAGGCCGCCCGGGTTCTTCTTCGCAGTCGCGAGCGAGACGCGAATGGGGCGGCTGGCGATGTAGTGGCCCATCATCTCATTCAGCGAGCGGTCGCGCTCGCCCTCGTTCCCGAAGCGCACAAAGCCGTAGCCCTTGCTGCGCCCGGTGACGGGGTCCGTGATCACCTGCGCGCAAGCGCGCGACTCGGCGCGCGCCCTCCTCCAAACTGCTCCTGCCGGCGAACTGCGCTGCAGCGCGATGTCGCCTTTCCGTTATCGGCAGCGGCATAGGAACGGCGAGCAGCAGGCACTGAGCGCTCACACAGGCACGCCGCCGCACACCAGAAAGAACAGCCACGCGAGCAGTGAACTCTGCAGTGAGAACACCTGGCCAAAGCCAGGTGTTCTCAATGGTAGCCGCGGGGCAGGACACGCAAGCGCAGCACCACACCTTGGCGCTGCGCACGGAGGCAAAGTGCTGCCGGAAGTGCTCCTGCAGCGTGAAGTCGTTCACCTCCGGCGCCAGGTCGCCCACAAACACGGAGTGGTCGGCTGCGCGCGCGGCGCAGGCATTGGTTGCGGTTGCAAACCGACGCAACGCAGGTGGGCCCCGCAAAAGTGCCCCTTGCACAACTTGTACTGCCTGGTAGTCATACCGGCGATGCTCCAGTCCATCTGAGCCCGCTGGCAGGCCCCGCGGCCCGCCGTGCTCAGAAGCTCAGGCAGGGCCTGGCAAGCGCAGCGCAGGGCCGTGCGGTGATACCGCCCGCAGATGCGCGCGCACAGGGCCGCGCGGAGCACACTCCACGCGGAGCACACCCCAGCAAGCAAGTGCTGTGGTTGCCTGGCAGCTTGCTAAGGTGCGGCTCGCAGGGGCACTGGGCAGGAGTGAGATAAGCGGCGAGTGGCAGGCGCTGAGGACACCGGAAAAGTGTTAAAAGTTCTGGAGGGCACGATGACTAAGGCTGCGGTGATTGCCGGGCCCAGACACGGCCCGGGCAGCAGGCCGCACCCTCCGACGTGATCTTGCCCACGCCAAACGCCGCCCAGTTGAGCCGGAACACGAGGTCCGTGTTTGGTATCGGCACGCCGTTGTACGTCGTCAGCACGCTCTCCGCAACGCTGTGGTTGGAGAAGGTGATGAAACCGTAGCCCGCGCTCGCGCTGCGGGCCCGCCGGACGTTGGCTGAGCCGGACGACACGGCATCGTTGCAAACACAGCGTCGGGTCGAAAACGCGCACTCCGCCTTGCTGAGCCGGCGCAGGGAGCACGGCGCACCTGGTAGCCTTGTCGCGTATGACTTTGACCGACTCCAGTGCGCCTGTGCCTGCGCGGGCAGTACTGCACCTCAGTCCTGCAGGATGCCCAGCCTCGCCAACACAGTCCCTTGGCAAGCCTGGCGAGGCAGGCGCTGTGCTGGAAAAGGCACTACTGAAACTTTGCAGGAGCAAGGGCGCGCGGGGCCGTGCACATGTGCATTGGCGCATTACTTGAGCACCAACACTCGGGCCCGAGGCGCGCGGCTCGCACCAGCGAACAGCGACGTGAGCCATGCCTCGTCACACCAGTACGCCAGGTCCCCAATCCACAGCGTCTTCGCCTCTGCCAGGGACTCATTGATGCCAACAGGACTTGTCTGTCCTGCCATCTTGGTTCCCAGTGTCACACGCTGCGCAGACACCGCCGCACCTACCCTCTAACAACCACACGCCGCGCCTGGCTTGTTGCTGGAGCTGGAGCTCTGCAGCCAGGTGCAGACTCTGTCTCAGGAGAAAAGGGTCGTAAAGGGTCATGACATAAGCTCGGACACAGACAGCAAGTTGACAAGTTGGAGCCTCACTTGCTGCAAGCCGCGTTGCGCAACATCGTCCAGCAAGGACGACGATTGAGTCAGGGGCTGCAGCGCACCAACAGTCCATGAGTGTGTGTGCCGTGGCGCCAAGACACGCGCTGTGTCAGGGACCTGTGTCAGGTGTGCGCAGGCGCGTCTGGACTTAATTGCGCGCACCTCAGAGTGAGGCTGGCAGGGGTGGCAGCCCTGAGGTCTTTTAGCAGGCAGGATGGGGAAAGCGCAGGTGCATGTGTGTCAAGCGGGGCTTTGAGCGAAGATGTGAGTCACGGTGATCGCGGGTGGCAGGGGGCACTGTGCAGCTTCCCGCCCTTGCTGGCAAGGAGGGCCGGCTGCTGGACGCGGCGACGGCAGGGCACTGCGTACAGCCTTATGTTTCTGAAGCGTGGTGAAGTCTGCCTGTGCCTCCTGTGGCCCGCATGCTGTGGCCATCTACTCTGAAGCAGAAGCCAGAAGGTGGAAGGCAGCACCGGTGAACAATACGGTGCAGGCCTGGAACACAACCGGGACAGCGTGTGCTCGCAAGCGCGCTTGTATGTCGCCACCTTGGCTTGACGTGTGTGCTGAAGGAGCTTTGCTGCAGTGGGTTCAGGTAAGCCGGCGGGTAGCAGAGAGCTCGGGCTGCGCCAGAGACGCTGAGATGGTGCACCTCAGTGCCGCCCAAAGCGACCTTGGTCAGCCTGCGCCGGCTGCCTAAACAGGGCCCCTCCAGATTCATGAGGTGCCACAGAGACTTGGCGGTGCAGTTGCATGCCTTCCTCACCTTCAAATCATTGTAAGGTTTACATTGTGAACCCAGGCTGGTGCCTGCTGCATGCAGAGTGCTCCATCACAGAGGCGAATGCCGTTGCGCCTTTGCAGTGACTGCGCGAGTGCGCCAGCAAAGCTGTGCTATTTGCGCCCTGGGTGAGATCTCACAGGCACCAAGGCTCTGTGAAGGTCTCTGGTTCAGCGCGAAGTCTCGAGCAGCATGTCAGGTAAGTACGCAAGCGTGCTCAAACAAGTCAGGCCTGATTAGCACGTTTCTGCGCGCTACAGGGGCACATGCCAAAAGGCCGCCTCACATGCCTGCACAGCGGGGGCCGCCACTCCATCGCCTGCAGCACAGCGGCAGCGTGCCTGCCCAGCCCAAGGGGGCAGCCTGCGAATCCAAACAAAGGCAGCCTGCCTGCTCGGATGCAGGGCATCAGCCAGGGGCATGCGCACGCGCCTGCAGCGGCGCCAGGCTGACCACACAGCGGCAGCACGCCGCGCGGGCCTTCCCTGCGGGCTGCAAGGCTCGCGGGGGCCTGCGCAAGCTCCCGCAACTGCCTCTCCTCCCGCCGCTCAGCCACCGGCGGGCAGAGCACCGTCTGGCGGGCGCGCGCGCACGCGCGCCGGCCCCCTCAGCTGGCCGCCTTGGCCAGCTGCGCGTCGGACAGCACCGTCCAGATGCCCAGGACCTGGTACGCCAGCAGCAGCGCGGCCAGCTCCCAGGCCATGTGGATGATCGAGGTCACCTTGATCTTGGACCCTGGCCGGCCCCGCGCGGCCATGGCGCGTCAGCCCGCGCTCCGGCTCGCAGCGGCGGCGCTCCGGGGGAGGCAGAGCAGGGCCGCCGGGGCTGCCAGGGACGGCGCCGGTTAACGGACAATGCGGCGACGGGCACGCCCGGCTGCAGGGAGGGGCGCGCCCGGGATCTCGGTCCAGGTGACGGACGTCTCGGCGACCGGCACGCCGAGCGTCTGCGCCAGCAGCAGCAGCTCTACGTCGAAGCACCAGCGCTGCAGCCGCTGGCTGGGGTACAGCCGCCGCGCCGCGCCGCGCGTGAACAGCTGCGCGCGCGGGGCGCGCCGCGGCTCAGCCTGGCGCGCCGCGCCTCGTGCGGCACCCAACCGGCGCTTGGGTGGCGGCGGCACCACCTGCTGCAGCTTCGCGGGCGCGTGCCAGAGCTACAGCCAATTTCCTGATGCGTGACCCGCCCGCGATCGCGCCCAGGCTGTCCAGCACGCAGGAGCGCAGGCGCAGCCATGCTCACAACCCGAGCGATTTCCGCCGCCGCAGCCTGGCAACGGCTGCCAGGCCGGGCGTGGGGGGGCGGCGCGCCTTGAAGCCGCACTGCGTGTCCTTGACCGCGCTGCCGGCGACGAGGACGACCAGCAGGTGGAAGCCGCGCATGAGCGCGTTGCGGTACCAGCTGCGCTTCGCCGTGGCGGCCGCCTGCAGGTGCGCGCGCGAGCCCACCGCCAGGCCCATGCCTGGCCCCGCAGGACACGGGTCGGACGCGCACAGGCGCTGCGCGGTGGCCGGCCGAGCGACCAGGCGCGCCTGCACTCCCAGATGCGATGCGACGAAAAGGGGGGACAGGACCGGCAGCCGAGCACGCGCAACTGCCTAAGGGCCCTGCCATCGCGCAGCAGGCAGCGAGGACATGTGTAGGGTGAGTGACATGCTTGACATGGGTAGGGTTAGGGTTTGAGGCTGGCGTGGCGCGCCGTCCTTGGCCGCGCCGGCGAGCGCGGCCTCCAGGCGCTCCAGGTCGCGGACCTGCGTCGCGCCGTCCGCGTCCATCATCAGCAGCGCCTCCCCCCGCGCCGCCAGCATGCCCGCCTTCACCGCCGCGCCCTGCACGCGCGCGCCGCTGCGGTGTGTGTGCGTCCCAAGAAACGCGCGTGCCCCACTGCATCGCCGCCCCACCCGCGCTGCGCTTGTGCGTGCGCGCACACTTGTGCGCCGCCCGCTTACGCAGTCACAAAACACCCCGCGGCCTCCGAGCAGCCCTCGGCTCACTGGTTCTCCACTACGGCCGGCGGCCTGGCGGCTGCGCCTGGGCTGCTGCGCATGCCGGGCTGCGTATGTGGGGCGGCGCCTCCCCGCGCGCCGCCAGCGCGGCGCGCATGCTCTCTCACAAGGGCGCCGCACCCCGCTACTCTGAGCTTGACGCGCTCGCGCGCATGCCGCTGGGGTCCATGGCCCTGCCTGCCGTGCGGGGACATAGCGGCAGGCTCGCAGGTTCAGGTTGCACGGTAGGGCGCAGGTGAGAGGGCTGCAAGGGGGTGCACTGCGTACCTTGCCCCTGTTTGCCGGCAGCCGCAGGACGCGCACCGCATCCAAGCCGTGCCTGCCGCAGCAAGCCAGGCGCGGGCTACAGCCACTTGCACACTGTCAACGTTTCGGCGACACAAAGCTTGCAGGTGTGTGCCGGTGCTCTGTTGCGCTCACACACAGGCGCGCGCCTCAGGCCCTGCTCCATGTCAGCACTTCTGCTGGCGACACACGGCGCCACGGATGCATGTGTTGAGCCCTGTATGACGAGAGGTGGAAGCAGGACGCGGGGTTCCCGCACTTCCGCACATACTCCATGGCGACTCGTACGGTGGCATCCGTGCTGCCGTCGTCCACTATGAGCACCTCGTAGGTGAAAGCAGGGCCCTTCTTATCCCGCCGCCGCTGCAGGTACCTGCGCATACGCCACGGGGCGGCCCGTCAACCAGCAGGCAGCGCTGTGCACAGCTCCTGGCGCCCGACGGAGCGGCGCTTGGGGTGCCGGGGCGGCGGGGCCGCACAGCAGGGTCTCGTCCATCGTCGCCGGCAGCCGCGCCTCCTCGTTGTAAGCGGGTACAACAATTGAGAGCGACTTTGTTGCCTCCGAGAAGACCGACGGCGCGGGCACCTGCAGGCCCCGTGCGCGCTCGCTCCTGGCTTCCGTGCCAGAGCGCGGTGAGTGTGAGACTGCGGACAGGAGGCGCGCCTTCTCGAGAGACGCCGGGTTCTCCAGCAGCTGCTCTGAGCTGCGCGTGGCCGCCTCCGTGTCTAGCCGCGCAAACCACTCGCGCGCATACAGCAGCGCACACAGCGCGGCTGTCGCCTGTGGCGCCCGAGGTCGTCAGGAGCGCCGCTGCTTGCAAGTGTGATGTTTATCAGGAGGAGCTTGTACGAGGTGCACACTATTTACACGCAGGGTATGTTTCCACAAGCCGCTGAGCGGCACCAGGTGCGCACCAGCGCTACCGCCAAGGGCACCCATACGCTCATGCCCCTGGCGCGCACTGCAACTGCGGCCAGGCCAGTGATCCAGTTCCGTGCGTGCGCCGCGCAGCAGGTCGAGGCCTGGATCACCCACCCGGCTACAAGCACAAGGCAGATCACTCACAGGCAGGTTGATGCAAGGTCTGGTGCGGCTTGCACATAAAACCTCAGCTGCATCACAGACACCTGCGCAAGGACAGGTAGCGCAAGCCACACTGGTGTACTGTGCTATCTTGAAAAGGCTCAGGGCCGATCCTGCATCTCACTTGTGCAAAGCACGAGGGTCGGTGCAGGGTATCAACTCAGGCACTTGAGACGCAGCCTGCGCAGGCAAGCATAACACATAATCGCAGCTGCTGTGCGTCTGCGGACTGCTTAAGTGTGACTGCCGAGGAAGGATGGGGACACCAGCAGCGACAATGCTGACGACTGCGCCAAAAAAGAGCAGAAAGGCGAAGAAGGTCGCGCCTGACGTCCAGGAGCAGAAGCCGAAAGCACTGACCAAGAAAGTGCCGCCGACTGCTGCCTCAGCAGAGCCCGCTGTCGAGCGTCCCAAGAAAAGGTGCGATACGCTGCAAGGCTGCTCCGCGCTTGTTGTATGGCGGAACCAGTGTTCAACCTAGCTCATAAAGGCATCCTGGATGAACACTGCTACCAGTGCTGCCGTCTCACTCCTCCTGCCGGAGCTGCCTCCCGTCAGCGCCGCCTTGCTTCGGTCTGCTTGCCAAACATGCTCTCGGCCGCCTGCCAGGAAGCGCACGGAGCCCGATGACCTGCCACAGGCGGAAGTGGAGCGGAGGGCGCGCCAGCGGGAGCTCCGGGTGCGAGCAGGCCTCTGGCGAGCGATGCTGCCTGTTGCGCCTTATGCGGCTTTGACATTCGTCTTTGCGGTCTCAGCTGAGGAGGGTGTGACAGTGCCTGCAGCTGGCGTAGCCAGCCGTGTCCAGCTTGGGTGTGTGCCATGCTTGGCATTGCAGAGGCTTGAGTGAGTTGTGACTCCTGCAACACGTGCAAGGCAAGAGTGTGTCACCACTTGCAGCGCTGCCAGCTGCATATGGCGTATATTGCACTGCGCTTACACTGTGGCTCAGCTTCACCAGACTTTGCTTATGTAAGTAGGAGGGACCGAAATTGCATGAATGAGTGCCTGACGACAGGGTTGTCGACAGAGGCATTAGCAAAAGCACCCACCCTCGTGCGTGTGGGAAAAGAGCGAAGTTGCATGTGCTGGCCGCACAGGAGCTGGCGCTCAAGGTGCGCGCCAGGGGCCAGGAGTACAACCCCTTCAAGGCGCGCCGCGCGCTGGAGAACCGGGAGCTGCGGCCCGACGCCGCCAAGAAGCGCCGGAAGGGCAGCAAGCCGGACGGCAGCAAGCCGGACGGCAGCGCGCTGAGCGCCGACGTGCAGGCGCGGCACCACCAGGGCCGCCCGCTTGCCGGAGCGGCCGGCGACTGCTTGCGAGGTCACAGGCTTTCCGTGATGCAGGGTTGGGGCTGCAACCCCTTGTAGGTTTAGGTGTGAGGGTGGCGCGGCAGGTGGTCATCATCCCTATCTATTGGAACAAGCGCGAGGCAGAGAAGGCGGCGGTGCTGGCGGCGGCCAACCGTGCCGCCGGCGTCCTGCGCCGCGCCGGGCTGACCGCGCAGCTGGACGCCAGCGACGAGCGCATGCCCGGCGCCAAGTTCAGGCACTGGTGCGCGCCCGTCTGCGCAAGGGGCTGGCCCTGGCTGTCGTGCACGGCTTGCCAAGCCGCATGGCGGCCGTTCTCGCCCGGCTCTACGCAGGCTGGTGGGCGCCGGTCGCCAGTCCTGCACTGCTCGAGAGCGGCAGGCGCAGGGGACCGCAGAGCGGGAGTGCGAGTGGAGCCGGGTTTTCAGGGTGCCTCGATTCCGTGCTACCCACTACACACGTGATCTGCAGCCTTCTGGAGCCAGCTTGGCGGTAGGAACCCTTGCTAGGTCGTTCTGCAAGCTAACCTCCTGTCCTGCTGCGGCGGCAGGGAGGAGCGCGGGGTGCGCGTGCGCGTGGAGCTCGGCCCCCGCGACGCGTCTGCGGGGCAGTGCGTCCTCGCCACGCACACGGGCGCGCCGGGCGAGCCCGCCGCCAAGCGCGTGGTGGCGGCTGGGCCCGCGCTCGCTGCCGCCGCGCGCGCCGCGCTGGGGTTGGAACCCCGCGACGACATGGACGGCGAGGCGCTCGAGCAGAGCCCTGAGGACGGGGCCCGTTCGGGTGAGGCCGCGGGCGGCGGCGCGCACGCAGCGGAGCGCAAAGGCGACGTGCGTGCTGCGCCGCCGCGCAAGGCGCACACGCAGCAGGCAGGGCATCGAAATCCTGCGCCTGGCGGGGACAGCCCGGGTGCTGAGCGCAAAGAAGAGGTGGAGGCCGTTGGCAACGCGGGCAAAAAGAAGAAGAAGGGGGCTAAGCAGCAGCTGGCCAGCGGGGACGGCGCAGGCGGCGGCACCAGGAGCTTGCAGGAGGCGGGCGGCGGTGCGGCGAAGAAGGCTAAGGCGGCAAAGCGGCTGCCGGCCAGTGCCGGCAACCCCGCCGCGGCGCCGGCGGGGGAGGCGGGCGGTGCGCGGGCGGCGCCGAAGCAGCCGGCAAAGGCGAAGCGGGCGCTGACCAGCGGGGACGACCTGGGGGACGAGTTCCTGGTGGAGGCGCAGGAGGAGGAGGGCCGCGGCGCGGGGAAGAAGAAGAGGAGGCCGGCAGGAGCGGAGGCGCCGCAGGCGCCGGCCTTGAGCCGCAGCCCCAGGAAGAAGGCAAAGGTGGTGCAGTTCTGAGGGATGCATGCCGGCTGCGATGCAATATTGCATTAATGTGATGCAATATAAAGGCAGCCAGAACTCAGGGACACAACAACCAGAACAGTGCATCAGAACAAGCTGGGGAACACTTGTGAGCTTAATCCTCCCGCCTCTGCACTCCTGCGCCTCAAACGCCCAGTTGGTGTTACAGTGCCTCATACTTTCAAGCCATCATCAACATCCAGCAAGACTGATGTCTCGTCTGTGATGTCTCTTCTGTGCTGACGCCCGAGGGGCCTGGCAAGCAGAGCGCGAGGCGTGGCGGCGCATGCAAGCGCTGATGTAGGCTGTCGTGGCCTTCAGTCTCCAACCTGGACCACCTCGGGAGCGAACCAGGCTCCGGGGCTGAGTCAGGCAGCGACAGCGCAGATGACCAGCTTGCGCTGCCGGCGCGTCGCGCAAAGCGCAAGGCGCCGGAGGCCCCTGTCGCATACGAGCACCTTGCCCAACGCGGGTGGGCATCTGCACGTTTTGCTAGGCTGCATATGCTTTTTTAATGGGCAGGACGGCGTGGGGCCCGCAATGTGAGTCAAGCAGGCGAGCGGCAGGTTTGATGGCGGGCCGTCTCTCGCAGACCTGGCGGAGGAGGTGGGCCGCAAGGACCGTGCGCGGCAAGCGGTGAGTGCTCCGCACCAGGAAGCCAACAACTGACGAGCTGTCTGACACAAGTCCTGGCGTCTACGCCATCCTGGCCTGCGCTGTCTGCAGCAGCTTGGTTCCCTGCCCATCAGACTCCTACTCCATGTGGGTATGTCCAGAGGCAAAGCCGCCCAGTGCACGCTGGAGCTGGTGCCCGGGGCGCGCGCGCCTGCCAGCGCCGCTGGCACGGCGGCGACGGTCGCACGCACTCTGTCAGCGCCGCCGGCGCGGAGGCGAGGTGCGCGCACTGCGCTCACACCGCGGCGGCGCGCGGTGCGCCCGGCAGGCGGAGCAGGAGGCCGCGGAGCAGCGCAGGGTGAGGCAGCGCGAGGAGGACGAGGAGGAGGAGCGGCGCGTGCGGCTCGCGCAGCTGCCGCCGAAGCAGGCAGGCGAGTGGCGCAGCTGCGCGGCCGCCCAAATACTGCGCCGCCAGGCTTTGCTGCTGCTGCTTTCAGCAGCATGGGTGCTACGTGGGTGGCAGCATCACAGAGCTTTGTGCACTGCGTGGTCTCCTGCTTGCCAGCTCATGCAGCTGCCGCCTCGAGCGCATTCTGCAGCTGCAAAGTCCGCTCAGCTGCAAGTGCCGTGCTGCCAGACCATCTGCCCGTCAGTGTGAACGCGCTCAAATGCAGGCAGCGTACATGGCGTAGCATTGTGCCTGCAGCTGCAGCACCCTGCGCAGGGGCCCTGTGAGCTCTCCCATGCAGTACCCTGGCTGGCAGACAAGCGCAACCTGTGCGCCGCAGAGCTCGACCCGGACCGGCCGCACGTGGTCACGCACGGCGAGCGGCGTGGCGCGCTGCTGCGCCAGGCCGCGGACGCGCGCTGGGATGTGCAGGCCGCCAGCGGCGATGCATTGGGCCTGGCGGCGTACGCGGGTGCGGCATGCTGATGCATGTAAGCATAATCATACTTGCCGGTCCATGTGGGACATCTGACGGCCCGTCTCTGAGGCAACCGGCTGTTTCATGGACAAGCATGGCCATGGCAGAGGGACGGGGGGTGCACACGGGCGCCTCTGTAGTTGCTGACATCGATGTCATGATATCATCGCGGTAATGTGCTAATCTTCGATGACCTGCAGTGCGCTGGCTGCTTGACACATTGCTACCGCTCAAAAATACGGCTGCTTGCATGTTCTTTACTATGTTCTTCCGCTGAAATCCGTTCTGCTCTTGAGGTAGCACCATCACTGGCAAGCTATGGTGAGGCGCTGCTCAGGGTCTCCATGGCGTCCGGCAGGTGCGGCTCGGAGCGAGGCAGACGCGGAGAAAGCTGCGCGCGCAGCGCTGGCGCAGAAGCGCAGGCAGCAGAGGCAGCAGTGAGCGCATGCTGGAGAGCAATGGAACAACATAGCTATGTCTGATTCATGAGGAGGTTGGGCACTAAATGTCACCCACTAAGATTGAGCTTGGTAGACTAAACACCCAATGACCCAGGACCAGAGGCTATAAACAGCGCGCATGCCAACACACCGACCAACATGACAGGACCTGCTAGGCAGCATGGCGAGAGGCGACCGGGCTGGTCACTTGGGGATGGAGTTTTGCAAGTACTGCACATAGTCGTAGAAGCCCGTGGTCCACTGCGCGCAGCCCCAGCCAGGCCCTTCAGTGTGCCCGTTCAAGCACATGCGCAAGGTCCATGCACTCTGCAGCTCGTCAACTGTGTTGACAGCGTCTGCGTGTCAAAGAAGGTCGCCATATCTATATATAGTGCATGTACTGCACGCAACTCTGCACGCAAGAATGCAGATTCAATCAATATGGCTTGGATGCAAACAGCGCCTGTGCGAAAACTCCTGGATTGGGAGGGCATCTTCAAGGTACGGAGCCAGCGGCGGCGGAGCCATGCGTGAAATGGTGTCGGTCATGTTGCAGGTAGGCAGCAAACGTTAACGGCAGCATCATGCAGGTGGCGGACAGGGCGCCACCTTGTCGTAGGCGTCGTCGATGGTGGCGCGCATGAACGCGGCCGCCTGCGCGTCGCTGAGGTCCAGGCGGAAGCGGCGCCGCAGGTTGTCCACCGGCGCGCCGCGCCCGTAGCAGGGCAGGCCGCTGTCCGCCATCAGCGCCACCGTCGCGATAATGCCGCCGGCCACGCCGCGCGCCTGCGCCGCGCGCCAGCGCGTCTATCGTTCAGGACCATGCGCGCTCGCCTTCGCCGTTGGTGCTAAACATGCCCACTTTCCGGCCCTACTTCAGCCTACAGCCGCGCTCATGCCAGCGGCAACCTACGCACCGGATCCGCTCTTGCACATACCCCCCCAAAAAAAATTAAAAAAAATGCAGCGCCAGCCTGCACCACGCTCATGCGGCACGTACTGTAAGAGAGGCTGCAAGCGCAGGTTCATTTTGGGGGAGGTGGCTGGTGGGCGCGCGGGCGCGCGCTGCCAGGAAGCCGCGGACGCACAGCGCCTGGAAGCGGCGGAAGGGCGCCGAGGCGCGGCCGCCGCCCGGGTCGAGCAGCTGCGCCATCTCGTGGCTCAGCTTGAACGCGGCGCTCTCGAAGCGCATGTTGCCGCCGGGCGAGATCTCCAGGATGAAGCCAAAGTCGATGTGCACCAGGCGCCCGCGCCCGTCCAGCAGGATGTTGCCGTTGTGCCGGTCCTTGGCCTGCAGCAGGAAGCACGCGACCGCATACCTGGCGCGCGCCATAGGGTAGGTTATGATATCCTAACTCGCCCCGTCACCGCGCCCGCCGCGCACACGTGCCCAGGCTGCGGCAGCCAGCAGCGGGGGCAGAGGCAGAGCACCATGCGTTGCGCACGACAGGCGTGCCTTCAATGCGTGCAGCGACATCACTCGGCCAAAGCTGACGCGCCTGCTGCCATGAAGCTTCAGGCCTCTGCAATACAGGCAGATATTGGGTATAGTTGTTGGGTGCCGCACACAGGCTTCTGCTCTGCAGGCAAGTATTGAGTACAGGTTGTCGGGCACCGGACAGAGCTCAGACGCGCGCGCACCCGGCCTCCGAGGCGATGAAGTTGTCCCGCGCGGCCTCGTAGCGGGCCGAGCCGGGCTCGCCGAACTCGCGCCGGAAGATCTCGGCCAGGCCGCCGTCCGCGGTCTCGCCCAGCGCGCTGCGCGACTTGGTGTCCGGCACGACCTGCGCGGCCGCGGTACCACAAGAGACGTACGGTGACAGGATGAGGGTAGGGTAGTGGTAGGGTAGGGTAGGGTCAATGAGCCGCGAGGACCCCTGCAGCGCGCACCAATGTCTGTGTCTGCTGTGTTTTCACAGCGCCGCTGCACGATGAGAGTATACAGCTAGTGACAGTGCATGGGCAAAGCAACGCCCGCACCGCCCTCCACACGCATCGCTGTGCCCTGCACGCGCCTGTTGCATCTGCCCTGCTTGACCTCACGGGCACCAGCGCATCTCGCAGCCAGGTGCCCGGCTCCGGACCGCCCAAGGAGGGGCCCACCTCGATAACGCCGCACTCGTAGTCGGTGGGCAGCACGCCGTAGGGCGCCAGGTACAGGTCCAGGCCGGCCGCCGCGAGCGCGTCGCGCAGCAGCGCCACCACCTGCGGGCGCGTTGATAGGGTTAGGTCAGGTGCCCTGTGCAGCACTCGGAGTCGGTGGGCAGAACGCCGTAGGGTTCCAGGTACAGCTCCGGGCCGGCCGCCGCGAGCGCGTCGCGCAGCAGCGCCACCACCTGCGGGCGCGTTGATAGGGTTAGGTCAGGTGCCCTATGCAGCACTCGTAGTCGGTGGGCAGAACGCCGTAGGGTTCCAGCTACACTCGCGAGCGCGTCGCGCAGCAGCGCCACCACCTGCGGGCGTGCTGAAAGGGTAATGCAGGGTAAGAGTAAGGGTATGGTAGGCTGTCGCCCAGCAGCACCACAACCTGCAGGAGCGCTGATGCAGCACTAGTCGCGCCGCTTTCCATCGCGGCGCCAGCCTCGCCGGTATGTGCAAGCAATGCAGGGATTGCTCTCCGTCAGTACATGTCAACCTGCAACAGGGGCTGTGGCCTTGCAGCATGGCCTGTCCGCAACAAGCCCCAGGGCCATGTGAACCAGCCAGCACTGGCACTGCATCGCGGTTCCCCCAAGATTTGTGTGCGTCATGCGCGAACATGTGTGTGGCCTTTCTGGGCCTACCCTCAGCCTACCTGCAGCGCCAGCACGTCCTGCCGGCAGTCGTCGCCGACCTTGAAGATCAGCGCCTGCGCGCGCGGCGCGCTGCGGCTGCCGCCGCCGCCGCCGTCCCCGCCTGCCTCATCCACCTGCCGGTCCAGCACGAGTCTGCAATCAGCTGCACGCGCTCCGGCGCTGCGCCATAACAGCGGGTGCCGCAACTTGGCGCGATGCGGCAGTGGGCGCGGCCAGTCGCGGCAGCCTGGCCGGTGCCGGCGAGCTAGCCGCAGGCCGGGGCGAGCGCGCGGCGCGCGTGAAAACACCCAGCAGCGGTAGGGATGAGGTCGGGTCGGGACGAACGCGCGGCGCGCATTGGGACGCGCAATCAGCGGTAGGTTTAGGGTTAGGGTATATAATGGTTAGGGCAGATGCACGACGCGCCTGGAACGCGACCAGCAGCGGGACCTTGGCCGCGCTCTGCATGGGCGTGGCCGAGTCGGGCAGCGCGGCCAGCACGCGCGAGGCCGGGTTGGTCGGCAGGTACAGGTCGTCGCGCGGCAGCTCGATCTGCGCGCGGGCAAGCAAGCTGGGGCGGCGCGGCTGCAGGCAGGCGGGGCAGGAGCAGGGCCGAGGCAGGCCGCCACGTCTGGTGTGTACGAGCAAGTCGACAAAGCACAGTGGGACCGACTGACATAGAGCACATGACTCGTGGGCCATGGCCACATAGGGCTTAAAGCTGTCTGACCTTGGAGATCAGGGAGCTCAGGGTCGCGTGCATGCAATGCCGGGTGGTCCAGCTGACACTTTGTCTACTCTCGTACCCTTACCCTAACACACCACGCCAGAGCGCCGCCCTCATCATCCGGCAGCCCTACCCAAGCCACGCCCGACCCGGCCTGCTGCGGCCCCGTCGGGGCCTGGTCGCGCGCGCCTTGCGCACGAGCTCGCCGGCCGCCGCGCGGCGCTGGTCTTTGGGCACGGGGTACAGCGCGCCGCTTACGCCGGTGACGGCGCCAAAGTAGCCGAGCTCCGCGCGCAGGAACTCCGCGTCGGCCGGCGCCAGCTCCGCCCACACCTGCCGGCGGGCGCCCCGCCTCGCCGTGCGCTGCCGTCTCCAGCCGCGATGTGCCGGTATCAACCCTAACCCTAATCTACCATGTCTCCAGCCACGACGGGCCGGCGGCCGCGCGCAGGTGCGGCGCGCTCGTCTCCCCGGCGCTGCCTGTGGCTGCCGCGGCAGTCTGTTTCAGGCCGCCTGAGCCTGCAATCACGCAAGCAGGGGCCGTCATCCCCAGAAACATACCGCTGCCGCGCCGGCGGCCTGGTGCACACCGCTGGCGACCCGACGCCCCACCCTTTGCCATGGCTCCACAAGCACGGGCGCCGCGCGCCTTGTCCGCCACGGCGTCGGCGGCGGCCCAGATGCCGCTGTCCTCGGGCGGCTTCCAGCCGGAGCGCTTGACGGCCGGCGCGAACGCCTCGGCCAGCGGCGTGCCCTCGGTGCGCAGCGCGCACAGCAGCAGGTGCGCGAACAGCCGCGCGCGCGCCGCCTCCTCGCGCAGGAACGCCTCCACCGCGCCGCCCTCGTCGCCGCGCAGCAGCTGCACCAGCTGCGGCAGGAAGAAGGCGACCTGCGCGCAGCGCGCGCGCGGTGCGCCCTGGGGCCGGCTGAGCGGCGCGCCCTATCCTATCCCTACCCTATTCCTAACCTTCACCAGCTGCGGCAGGAAGAAGGCCATCTGCGCGCGCGCACGCGTGGCGCAGGAGGCCGGCTGAGCGGCGCGCCCTACCTAGGCCTAACCCTGCACCAGCTGCGGCAGGAAGAAGGCGACCTGCGCGCACGCGCGCGCGCGCGTGGCGCCGCGGGGCTGGCCGAGCAAGCCGCGCTTGATGTCAGGCAAATGAGGCGCGCGAGCAGCTGCGAGCCGCGCCCGCCTTGCGCAAGGGCCCCTTTGCCTGCAGCCCGGCCACACGGACGCGCGTGCGGGCGCCTCAACCAGATGCGCAGGCAGACTCCAAGGCACAGCCAGACGGGCGCCCAGCGAACAGCAGAGGCACTCCTGCGAGAGCCTGCCGGGCTGTGCCTCACGGAAGCGCCGATAAATTGAAGGGCGTTTGGGGTCGCGCCTGCTGCGGGTTACAGGCGTGCAGGGAGCGCAGCGCGTACGCGCGCACCGCCGGCACCCTGGCTGCAGGGCCACTCATCATCTCCAGCGCCTGCGCGTCCCCGGCGCGCCACGTCGGGGCCGCGCCTCTATGCTGGGGGTCCGCTCGCTAGGGTTAGGGTCAGTCAAACCCTGTCACTGCCGCCTCCCTGTAGGCGCACGGCTTCCGTGGCAAGAGCGGTGCGCCCGTGCCATGCTCATACGGGCGCAGCAGCACTCGAACAGCGTGCGCACGAACGGCGCGCGCCCAGAGCGCGCTCAGCAACCAGCAAGCCCCTCAGGCAAGGGACCAGGCAGCCTCCTTGAGCCAGAGAGGGCGGGGCGAGCGTCAAACACGCTTCCTCCGAGGGAGGCGCCGCTGGGTGTGCGCGCGCCTGCAGCAGCGGCGCGGGCGCCCACGCGGCCAGGCACTGCTGCAGCGCGACGCCGCCGTCGATGCTGGCGCCGGGCGTGGCCAGCAGCGCCGCCGCGCGTGGCAGCGCCTGCACGTCCGGGTCGGTGGCGTGCGCCGCCGCTAGCTGCTCCGCCTCGCCGCGCGCCGCGGCCGCGCCCGGCAGCCTGCGCGGGCGCGCCCGCCGGGCTCGCCAGGGAGCATGGCGCGCATGGAAGCTGGCTGGAGTGGACGATTGACCCCGCACCGACCCCGCCGTCTCATGCGACATCGCAGCAGGCCAGTCAGTGCTCAACACTCTCCCAGATTTGTCTGCTCGATACGCTTTATGGTAGACCGCCCCGCGCTCCAAGGCTTCTCCGCCGTGCTCCGCAGCCTGGAGACAGCTCGGTGCGGCGGGGGAGCGCGGCGCACAGTGCCGGGCGCGCCTGTCCAGCAGCGCGAGCGCGAGGCGCGGGTCAAAGTCCCAGGCGGTGCGCATGTGTGTGCGCCAGCCGGCCGCTGTCACGGCCGCGCCGCCGCCGCCCCCCGCCGGCGGCGGCGTCTTCAGCGGGTCCGCCCACACCTGCGCCATCGTCTGCCTCAGCAGCGCGCTCGTTCCCTGCACAACACGGCTCCGTCCCCAGCCAGGCCGGCGGCGGCTTCGCTCGCCGCCTGCTGCCCGCCTACCACTTGCAACAAACCTGATGAGGTGCGGCGGCGGGTCGTCACAGGCTCGGCCCCGCACGCACGCCTTCGTTCCCTGGGCGCGGCGAGGCGCGCATTGCCCAGGACACAGCAGCTGCGTGAGACGACGTTTATCGGCTCTGTCCATGTTCGATGCCAGCCGGAAGCCCGTCGCTGCGCGTGCAAGAAGAGGCAGGTGCCAATATCAAAGGATTGCGGCGCCCCACCGCCGCACGGGAAGCGCACCGCGAGCCGCTCGGCCTCGGCGCGCAGCAGCGCCAGCAGCAGCGCGGCGCGCTGTGCGTTGCCGCCGCGCGACGCGCCCCACACGGGGTGGCGCCCCGTGCGCGCCGCGCCGCCCGCGGGCGCCGACGCGGGCCACTCGTTGTGCATGCGCTCCACCGCTTGCACGAGGTCGGCCGCCGCTGCAGCAGCCTCCCTGCCGCGACGTCGCATGCCCTGTCGGGGGGCGAGCGCGTGCGGGCCATGTCCCACCTTGCCGCCGGCGCTCCAACCAGCATGGATGCATCGCGCAGCAGCGCAGCCTGAGTCTGGTCCTGCATGACGTGGACATGGGCCGGGCCTCGGCTGAAGCAGTAGCGCCAAGGAGCACATGTAGTGCAATGCGACACAGCTCAGGAGGCCTGCTTATGATAGGTAAATTCGAAGTAGGGCATCAAGCGCCCGCGCTCAGCCGAGCCATGGCGCCGCTTTGCCTCCTGGGCAGAAGCGGAGCAGCGCCGAGCGACCACCCAGCGCACAGAGAGCGGCGGACACGCCCGGGCGCAGGCACGGGGCTCCGCCGCGGCGCACCGCGCCTCGCCGGCCGACCAGCGGCCGTACCAGGCTGCCGGGCCCGCAAACCAGGCGAGCGCGGCCGCCAGAGCGCGCTCCGCTAGCAGCGCGGCCGCGGGGGGCGCCGCCCCCTGCGCATGCTCCGAGGCCTGCCGCCGGCGCGCCCCTTGGGCGCAGCGGCAGTGCGGCGGGCGCGGCGGGCGCGGCGGGCGCGGCGGGTGCGCGCGCGCAGGGGCCGCCGTAGTAAGCCCGCTCGCGATGCAGGCGTGCGACCCGCTGCACATGGGACGTGTTGGGGAGTCCCGGGTGCTGACCCGTCTGTGAACATGAGGAGGTGCCAGGTGCAAATACAGGGCCTATCGTGGTTCTCCACCCTAAACCTACCATGTTTTCATACTCGCAGAGCACCCTCGAAAGGGTTCGCGGGGCGCTGCCGCACCAGGCCGTGCTGCGCAACATGCAGCGCGAGGCCCAGCAGGCGAAACGCGGCGCCCGCAGCGGCCGGGTGGCGCGTCAGGCCGCGCGGCGCCTGCAGCGCGCCCTGCAGCGCGCGCGCCAGCGCCGCGCGCACCGCGCCCGCGTCCGCGCCGCTGCCCTCACCCCAGGCCTGCATGCGCCTCACACATCACTGCCCCGCCGCAGCTACTCTTGTGATGACACAAGTCGCCAGGTTGGGAGTTCCCGCAGCGCACAGCGGCACAGCCAGTGCACCGCCAGTGCACAGCCTCGCCCAAAGCCTACACAGCTGGGAGCCGGAAGCGCCTGCCATGGCTTGCAGGGCGAGAGAGACGGAGCACCCTGCTCGGGCGTCGCAAGCAAGGGGGGGCGGCGCGTCTGGCGGCGGCCACCCGCCGCCCGGGCGCGCCTGCCACGCCTCGCCCAGGAAAGCCAGCCATGCGTGGTGCGCCGCGATGCGCCGCGTGAGGCCGCCCGCATCGGGGTTCGCCGCTGCGCCGGCCGCCGCGGTTGCCGCGGGGTCGTAGCGCCAATCGAACACGCCCTCGCCCGCCTCCGCCGTGGCCAGCCACGCCTCCGCGACCTCGGCCACCAGCGCTGCCTGCGGATAGGGTAGGGTTAGGGTTTCGCTCGCCTCCGCCATGGCCAGCCACGCCTCCGCGACCTCAGCCACCAGCGCCGCCTGCGGAGCGCGCGCCGCCGCCCGGCCTCTCTATGGCACAGCAGGCGGGCCGCCCGCCAGGACGCAGCCCGGCAGTCTGCTTACAAGCGCGCTTCATGCATAGCCGCTACGGCGCGCAGGCCCCCGCCCAGGCGCCCAGCGCCGCTCCGGGGCAGCAACGCGCACGAGCGGCTGCGGCGCTCTGCCGGGGCAGCGCGCCTGGCACCCCGGCACGCCTGCGGCGACCCAGTGCCAGGCGAACGCGGCCGCGCGCGCGGTGTCCGGGTCCAGCCGCAGCGCCGGCGCGCGCGCGAGCAGCCGCAGCAGCGGCGCGCGCGCCGCCGCGGTCGCGCCGCCGCCGCTGGACAGCACCGCCGCCGCGGCCGCCTGCAGCAGCCTGCCACGCGGGCGCGCATCGGCGCGCGCGCCATCACAAGGGCCTCGGCCGGCCAAGCCAGCGTTCCCGTCCATGGAGGGTCTTTGGGCAGTCACAAACAGGTGTGATTGTTGCGTGCTGTGCAGACTGTTGCGGGCACCTGGCCGGTCCCAGGCACGGCCCCTGCGCAGGTCATGTGTGGCGGAGCCAGTCACAACGCGGCCCTGGAGGGCGCCCGGCCAGTCCATACATGCCAAAAGGACCGTCCGCGTCCCAGTGCGGTGCTTCACTGCGTCTGTGGGAATGACGGGCGAGCCAGGCCTGCTCATGGGCAGCTCAAGGGTGCGGTGCCAAACCACAGCAGGTTGGGAGGGACGCTCACTGCGCATGAAGGACGGCAGGGGGCCCCCGCGCGTCCAGGGCGGCCTGCAGAGTGCGCGCCGCGTGCGCGGCGGCGCCGCCCGGCGCGCGGCCATCGGCGCCGCCGGCCGCCGCGGCCATGCCGGCCACCACGCCGGCGGCGTGCGCCTTGCGGTTCAGTTCAAGCGCGCCTGCCGCGTCAGCAACGGCGTTGAGAGCGCCCGGCAGGCGCCGTTCTTTGCGCGCGACATGTGTCCACGCAGCAGCGCCATGGCTGGGGGCGCTGTCAGGGCACCGCGCTGTATGGCGCCGGCGCAGCTGGCGCGCCCGTGCGGCATCAAGGCATGCGCAACAGCAGCTCTCTGGATGTTCCTGGACCCTGGAGGCGGGCCTGTAGGGTGTGGAGCCAGGGCGCGCGCCTGCGGGCGGCCCATGCAGCGCGGCCATCGGGCTGCGCGCGGCGCCGGCGCCCGCCGCGGCCAGCAGCGCAGCCGCGTGGCGCGCCGCTGCCGGGTGCCCCGGCTCGCCCAGCAGCGCCTGCTGGACCAGCGCGCCGGTCGCGCCGGGGGCCGCGGCCGCCCCGCGCACCATCACCTGCGCGTCCTCATGACAGGTTTAGGGTAGGGTCCTTGACAACGGCCAGCAGCAGGAAACCCCGGCAGGATCTTGCTCGCATCGCCCGCGGCGTGGGGCGGCAGGCCCTGCCGACGCGCGCCGCGGCGGGCAGGCGCGGCCGCGCGCCTGCAGCAGCCACGCCAGCGAGCTGGGCGAGCCGCGGCCGCCGGGGGCGGCCGCGCCGGGGCCGCCGGCCTCCGCGGCCTGCACCGCATCCAGCAGCGCACGCAGCAAGCCCGGCCGCCACAGCAGGCCGCCGAAGCGCGCCTGCGCGCGCGCGGACAGGCTGCAGCCGGCTGTGCAGCAAGGCGCTCGGGCGCTGGGCTGGGGGCGCCTGCCCGCCGCGAGCGCCTGTGCATGCGGCCAGCATGCCGTAATGGCCGACAGACTCTGTGCAGCGCTGTGGCGCTCCCTGGCCACGCGTGCGGCCCGGCGTCTGGCAGGCAGGCCCAGCCAACAGCCCTGAGCACGCCCCAAAGAGGGGCCTCGTGCCGCCATGGGATCGAGGGCGGGTGCCCGGCGCTCTGCCGGCGGCCGCGGGCGCACCAGTAGCGCGCCCAGCAGGCGCGAAGCCAGCGCGCGCGCGGCCGCGGCGCCGCCGCCGCTGCAGGCGTCCAGGTGCGAAGCCAGCGATGCCGCGAGCGCGTCTCGCGCCGCTGCCCGCTCCGCCTCGCCGTCTCCCTGCCGTCCGAGCGAGCGGGTGGCGCCAGCAGGAGAGGGCTCGCAGGATGTGCATAACTGGGGGATCTCATGCCTGCCGTCTGCTGACCGTCATGGGTAGTATTGACATGCACTCTGACAGTCTGGCGGACACAGACCCTTCAGAAGTGTCGAGCGCCTCCGACATCAGCTGCACGGCTGGAAGTGTATACCTTCGTGATTACTCAGCACATCATGGGCGGGGCGGGCCGCACTGCATGCCCGCCGCCCCCGTCCGCCAGGCGGCTGCAGTAGCACTCAAACGTGGCCTCGGCGATCGCCGCAAGCCAGGGCGCGCTCCAGCTGCCCTCCGGCGCCGCCTGCCGCACGCGGGCGGGTGACCAGCGAGACAGCGCGCGGATGCACAGGCGGGGCGAAGCAAGGCCCGCCTCGCTGCGAGCAGCGCACCCCGGCGCACGCCGCAGCGCAGCGCGAGCGGCCGCGTGCGCGCTGTGGCTGGCCGTGTAGGATTGACCGTCAGGGCACGGAGCGCGTCAGCGCAGCGCCCACTGGCACACCGCCCCAACGGCACCCCAGACGCCCCGGCCCCGCACCTCCAGCGCCGCCAGCAGCGGCGCGAGCGGCGGCGGCGCGCCCGCGCCGGCCAGCGGCGCGGCCAGCGCGCGCGCACGCGCCAGCGCGGCCACGCCGGCCAGGTGCGCGCACGCGGCCGGCGACGCCGGCGGCGCCGGGCCGCCGCGGCGCGCCGCGCCGCCGCCCGCGCCGTGCGCCAGCGCGGCCAGGCTCGCGGCCGGCGCCGCCTGCGGCGCCCCGGGGCTGAAACGCGCCAGCCGGTCGCCCATCTCTGCGCGGGCGCTGCTCACCCTGAGTCTAAACCCTGCTTCAAGGCATGAACCCTGCTACGATGTACTGTGAGGGTGGACTGTCTCTGCGCTGCGCTGCACAGGTCCTGGCGTGCTCCCCTCACGCCACAGGCACCAGGGCCCATGCTCTGCAAAGTCACCGCGGCCTGCACCGCGGCGCCAGAGCGTGTAGGGCGCCAGGGGTGCATGTGGTGAAAATGCCGTACGGTCATGCAGCCGGGGCACCAGCAGGCCGCAGCGCTGGGTGCCCGACCCCAACCCTGGCTCAGAATCCAAGCGAGCCCCGCCGGTGCGGGGCGCACCCGCGTCCAGCTTGGCGAGGGTCTCCTCGGCGCCGCCCGCGGCCACAATTGGCGGCGCGGCCGCTGCCAGGCGTCCGACCGCGTTGCGCCACGCGGCCGGCCGCTGCGGCGGCGCGTGCGGCTCGGCCGCCGGCGCGAGGCCGCCAAAGTCATGCACAGCGATGTACACCCACAGCAGGCGATGCATCTGCGCGCTCCCCACAACCTGCATATAAGAGTTTCATAGGGTTAGGGTAATAAATTAGGGTTATCTTCCCTGAGCTACTCAGACTTAAGAGAGCAGATCCCAGCCCCAGCCACGCGGGTGATTGGCTGCCATGCAGGGCCCTCGCCACAGGCATGGCACGACGTCAAGCGAGAGACCGTTTGTCATCGCAGCAGCAGTGCGACACTGCATGGAGGAATCGTCAATAAGAGGCGCGCTGCCTGCGCGCCGCGTGCCCCCAGCTGCACAGCTGCGCATCCCCGCGCGCCGCCTGTGGGGCGTCCGCACACGCCGCACGCGTCCGGGCACATGCGGCAGCGCACGGGGCCGCTTACGGGTGGACTGCCGGGCGCGTACGGGTACCACGTGCAGGCCCAGACCTGGCAGGGCAGGGAGCTGGGCAGGGCGCGGCGGGAGGCGTGCGCCACCTTCAGCAGGCCGGCGGCGCGCTCCTGCCGCGCCTGCAGCTCCGCGGGCGCAAGCGCGCCGGTGCCGCCGGGCGCGGCGCCGGCCGGCCGCGGCAGGCCCGCGCCGGCCGCCGCCAGCGCCGGCAGCAGCGCGCCCAGCGCGCGCGCGCGCGACGCGTCGCCGCGCGGCGCGTGCGCCGCCGCGTCGGTGAACAGCGCGAGCAGGCGCGCGTACAGGTCCTCCCTGCAGCAGGGCCGCCGCGTCAGCTGCGGGGCGGGCGCCTTTTCGGCCGAGCGGCTACAGAGCCGGCAGCACCGGCGGCATGCGCCAGGCGCGCGCGCCCGCCGCGTCGCTGTGCGGCGCCGAACCGCCGCAACATCAGCAGGAAGCCGACATGAGCGCAGGGCCGTCTCTGGCATCACCGAACAAGCCTTCTGCGCGCAGCGGCCGGCCACACGCCGTACCGCCGCTCCCAGCAGCGGCCCCGCACGGGCAAGGGCACGGCCGGCTCGCACGGCGGGCCGCCGCACCGTGCGGCGGCCGGCGCCACCCGCAGCAGTGCCGCGAGCAGCTCCAGCGCGGCGGCCAGGTCGCCCCGCGCGTCCGCGAGCAGTGGGGACCCGGCGCCGCCCGCGCCCGCGCCCGTGCCGCGGCACAGCGCCAGCAGCGCCGCGGCGCCCTGGTCGTAGCCCCACCTGCCGGCGCAGGCACGGGGGCGGCGTCAGGGCCGCCGTCGGCGGACTCGAGCAGGCGCGCATGCGCAGGCAGGGTGTGCACCTGCGGAGCCCGGTCCCAGCACCCTGCCTTGCTTGCACGCTCAGAGAAGAGGGGCTCGGGGCTGCGCATTGCTGACACAGGCACAAGCCTCATTCGCCCTTCCGGCACCTCTCACAGACACCTCTCACATCGGCGCAGCTCACACGCGCACCCGCCCGCCTGCGCCTCAGGGCTCGCTGGCCCCGCCGGGCGACGCGCGCACCGGCAGCCGCCGCGCGCGCAGACGCCGGCGACGCCGGCGAGCGCGAACGCCGCCGCGCCGCGCACGGCCGGCGGCGCGACGGCCGCATGGCCGCCCGCCAGCAGCGGCAGCACGCGCCGCGCGTACTCGTCGCTGCCGCCCAGCATCGCCGCCAGCCGCGCGCACATCAGCAGGCCCGCCTGCGCCGAGCGGCACTGGTGCGCCAAGTGCAGACGAAGACTGGCAGACCATACCCCAAGGAAACACCAGCAAGGCTGGTTGGTGGGAACCCCAGGGAAACATCAACCAGGCCACACACGCCGCGCCGCACGCCAGCCAAATAAATATCTCAGGCGTTGGAGCGCCAGGGCAGCGCGCGCGCCTGGAGCTCGCGCTCGCCGGCCGCGCCGCCCGCCGGGCCCGCCAGGTCGGCCAGCGGCGCGAACGTGGCCATCGCGGCCGAACGGTGGCCCCGCCGCCAGGCCGCCGCCAGCGCCGCGCACGCGCCCTCGGCAGCCGCGGCGCACACTACCTCTGCGGCCTCTGCAGCGGCCGCGCCCGGCACCGCGGGGCCGCTCGGTCGGCCGCCCGCGCTCCAAGGACCGCAGCTCAGCGGCTGCGTGGGCCGCCAGCGCCAGGCATGCCTGGCGCCAGTCCGGGACGCGCGTCAGGGCGGGCGAGCAGGGGCCATGCTCGCCGCGGCATGTGCCGCCAGTCCTCACGCGCCATGGCCGTTTGGCGGCGCAGGGAGCGCTCCGGCACGGCACTCAGCGCAGGGCGGGAGACATGGCGGGAGCGTCTCTGCCCGGCAAGCCATCCGCTCAGCATGCAGCGAGGGGCTTCAGCATCTGCATGCACCGCCGCGCGGGCGGCAGCGGGGCCCGCGCACGCATCTGCAGGCGCGGCGCCGCCGGCGGCCAGCGCGGCGGCCGCGGCGACCAGCGCGCGCGCGCGCATGAGCAGCACGCTGGCCGGCGCGGCGTCGCCGGCCGCGGCGGCCCAGAGCGCGGCCGGCGCGGGCGCCAGCGCGACGGCCGCCAGGGCCAGCAGCTCCGGGGCGCCCGGGGCGCCTGGCCGCCCAGGATGGGGTTAGGATAGGGAGCAGCAACGCTGTCAGGGCCAGACGCGCCAGAGCAGCAGCTGCCACGGCAATGCGGCGCCCGGCTGCCCGCTGCACAACAGATGCTGCCGCTGCGAGGCAGGTGCCCGGGCGCCAAAGGCCCGCACACAGCACCAGCCGCAGCAGCGGCTGTTGCGTCTCTCGGCTGGGTGCCCACAGGCAGCCGCCCAGCGGGGCATATGCATCGCTGGCTAACCTAAGTCAGTATGAGTCTGGATATGCAAGATAATGCGACCTTCAAAGGGCGTGGAGCGCGCACCTGGCTCCAGCGTGCACGCGGCGCTGAAGGCCGTCTCGGCCGCCTCCAGCATCGCGCCTGCCAGCGCGGCCGCCGCCTCGCCCCTGGTGGGCCCGCGCCCCGCCCCTCAATGATAGACAAGGCTCCCTGACCATGCTCACAGGATGTGGACCGCCGCCGCGCCCCCAGCGACCAAACCGGCCTGGCGATGGGTGACAGATGAGACAATGATACGCCATGTCTCCGATGAGGCGCCCATGCACAGCCAATGTGTTGCGCGCATGCTGCCCTGCCCTACCCTATACCCTATATCTATTCCTCAAATCAGTCACACCGAGCAGCATCTTCAGGCCCGCCGAGGTTGCCATTTGCGGCGGCCGTCACGGGCAGGCCGTCCGGCGCGGCGGCGAGCGCCGCCGCAAGGCGGGCGGCCGCGCCGACGCGCGCGCGCTGCGGCAGCCGCGGGCCGGCGACGTCTGCCGGCGCGGGCGCCGCGGCGCCGTTGCTGGCGGCGCGCAGCGGCTGCAGCGCCTCGCGCAGCTCCCTGCGCGGCGGCGGCTCGCATGGCTACCATGGTAAGAGACAGGCAGCACTTCGCAGCCTCCCGCTCTACGTGACGGGCGGCTGCAGCAGGAAGCTTGCCACGCCCTGCTGACGGCAGGACGGCGCCCCGGCAGCGCAGCACGCTGCCAAGAGGCAGACTCCATACTCCGCACACAGGCCTGGACCCTTGAGAGCAATTTTGCATGAGCAGGCGTCCAGCAGGATGGCTCCGGCGCAGCGCAGGGCTAGCGGGCCTGTCTGTTCAGGCGCACCGGCATGCCGCCTGCTCCAGCGCGCGCTGCGTCGCAGGCGGCGGCCGGCCGCCGCGCGCGCGCACCGTTGACGTGAGCCGCTCCGCGAGCGCGACCCGCGCCGGTCCGACGCCCGCGCCCGCCTGCGCCCGCGCATGGCCGGCTGCAGCCATGCGCGCGGCCAGGCAACGGGGCGCGTGTCCTCGCCGCTGCCCTGGCAGACAGGGGACCGCCTGGCCGCAGGTCCCTGTGAGGGGCACTGCACCGGCGTGGCCTGCGGCAGGCGCCTGACGCGCCAAAGCTAGGAAAGGCGGACTGCGCGGGCCGGTATGCGCTGCAAGAGCATGCAGATGTCGCGCCGACATACCGTGTGCTGCACTGCTCTAGGCGGCTGGCCCGGCCGTACCAGCAGCACTGCAGGGGTTCCGCGAGCACGGCGCGGCGGGAGGGGCGCGCCAGGGTTTCCAGCAGGTTCGCGGCGTCCGCCGGCAGCAGCGGCAGCAGCGGCCCCGGCTCTGCGGCGGCCGCGGCCCAGGGCCCCAGCGCGCCCGCGCCGGGCGCCTCCGGGGCAGTGGCCAGGGTCGCAGAGGGCTTGCCGCCGTCGCCGCGCCCCGCCGAGTCAGTATCCAGCAGGCGCCGCACCAGCGCGCTGGCTTCTGCGGCTGCCGCGTCCGGCAGGCCGCCCAGCGCCCTGCCTCGGCACAACACCGCCGAAGTCAAGGTCACCCGCGAGGCGCGCTCTCAACAGGGCCCCGTGCACGTCAGGCAGCACGCCCACCGTCTCGAGGAAGACCCATCACCAAGCGGGCGGCCGCCTTGGCCTGAGCAGGCATAATTTTAAATCTGCCTTGCTAGGTTGGAGCGGCGGGGCGCGCACGGCGGCATATTCTGACGGGCGACACGGGGCGGGCGCTCGCCTGCCAAGGCGCGCGAGCACCGCCGCCGCATGCTGCCTCCACCACGACGCGCTCGGGCCGCCGCCCGAGCCGGCCGCTGCAAGCGGCAGGAGGCGCGCAAGCTCGTCAATGAGCACCTGGTGGCCTCCGCTGCTCGCAGCGCCTGAGGGCGCGCTCAGGGCGGTGCCCAGCGCAGCCGCACAGCAGAGCACGTCTGCAGCACTGGGCTCGGCGCCAATGCATTGCTTACATGCGTCGACCAGATCCGCAGCCTACGCCCAACGTGCGCATCGGTCAGCAAAATCTCCTCCCCTAGAGCTAGAGGCGCTCAGCCGAGCGCAATGCCCGGCGCGCCTTGGAGTGCGTCAAGGGGCCGCGGCGGCGCAGCGCCTCAGCCCAGCCCTCCATCCCAAGAGCGTTGCGTATCCGGGGGGTTTTTGAGGGGATAGCTAGCGAGCTAGGCTGTAAGCAGGACGAGCGTCCTGAGACCTGGCAGGTCCAGGGTATGTAACTCTGCATGTTCATGCTGGGGCACCCAAATAAACTAGATTTAAATGGGGTCCATGCTAGCACCCGGGTGCTAGCAATTAGGTCACGTCAAGGCCGAGCTTGAAGCGCTCCATAAGCACAGCATGCGTATGAACTGTAGGTGTGACTGATGGTGCGTCACCAGGGCACCACTGCTGCAAATTTGGACCTCAACCTAGCGACCTGCTAGCATAACTATTTCCAAAGGCAGTGGTCCCTCTTTCCAGCGCCGCATTTGCCCGCTACGCTACATGCTTTGAGCGCTTGCTAGACAACATAGACGGGGGGTTACTACATTGCGCAGCCTCAGCTAGCTAGCCTGTAAGCTGACGAGCGTCGGACGTTTATAGACGTTTATGTCTTGCAAACTTCACACAATCACACACAGCACATCATGCAGGCCATGTCACCATAGAAATGTATACAGCGGTGCTGTGCCTGACGACTTTGCATCCAAGAATTCTCCTCTTTCTAATCTGGGTCCACGCCGGAGGGTAGGGTCGCGAGCAGGCAAGTTCCGCAAGAGTGCAGTGTGCTCATTGCTGGCTGGCTTGTTGCGGCGCCTGTGAGATCGAGGAAGATAGGCCGGCCGAGGTCTAGGGAGCTCAGCGGCAAGAAGCGAGTCCGGGGATCAAACATGACCAGGTGAGCCGATGCCGGCCACGTCGTCCCTGGCACGCACTGCTGCGCTTGGACAGCCCTGGAATACCGATAGTACGTGCAACAGCTGCCGGTTTTACAGCTAGGTGAAGCTGCTACACTGTGCCCCAGCTAGCTGTCGAGAACCCCCAAACCCAGCAATCTGAGCTTGCACGGGCACGCGAGCTCTCCGAGCAACAGACAAAGAGCCTACTCCAGCTGCGCTGCGCCTGGTGTGGTGCCCTGCAGCGCCGTGGGTGCGTACTCTGATCAAACGGAGTTTGATGCCAGTCTGGTGTTACGCAGGATGAGCACGGGCGAGTGCGGGCGCCTGGCCTGCCACTCTCCGCCGCCGGACCTGTGGCCTGCCACGCCGGATATGGTGGAGCAAGGCTGCCTGCTGTGTCCCCCGATCCTGGAAGGGTGGCCCGCCCCCGGCGCCGGCGCCGAACCGGGGCCTGCCCAGGCTTTCTGCAGCGCCTGGCTGGACGTCGGACCGCTCGGCCCAGGTGCCAAGAAGTTCTGCGTTGCCATGAGGATCACCGTGAACTCTTCCGGGTGCTGACACGCTGTCTCGCTTTGCCAGATGCCTACGACCTGCCCGCCGCCCTGGAGTGCGTGCTGGACCCCATCTTCCGGGTGGGCATAGACCTGTCGGTGCCGCTCGTGGCGCCCGTCAAGCGCGAGGGGCCCTTGCGCGAGGCAGCTAGCAGGTGCTCCCTCCGCTGCTTGCCTCTTGCACGCTGCGTAACACCTGCGCGTCGGGCACAGCGCCCAAGCGCCGCACCGCGCGCTCGCGCAGGCTGTGCAGCGTGCCGCCCGCGCCGCCCGCGCCCTGCCAGGCGCCGGGGGCCAGCCAGCAGCCCTGGCTGCAGCCGCGGGCGTGCCAGCCGCCGCCGGCGGGCCAGGCGCAGGCGGCCGGCCAGCACCCGCGCGCACAGCCGGGCTCTGGCGCGCAGGCGGCCTGCCGCACGAGCCGCCGCGCGTTTGACGGCGAGCTGACGCTGGAGGGCTTGCGCGACGGCGGCTACTTCGACATGCCCATCCAGGTGCGGGCGGCGCGCAGGGCGGGCAGCCCAGTGCCTTGCACCCACTGCCGTCTATGGTGTGGCTGGCGCCCAACGTACCAGCACAATTTTTGGAGGCTTACACCGGGGCGGCAAGGCTTACGCCAGACAAACCTGCACCTGGCGCACGTGGCTATCACGTGTGTGAACGCAACAGGCGGCGCGCCGCCATGTGCACGCTCTCGGAGCGCAGCTCAGAACGCACACCTGGTCAGGGGCGCCGCGGCGGCGCCGCCAGCGCGCCGGTCGCGTCCGCACCGCATGCAGTGGTGTGTGCTCATTGGGCTTCCCCGCATTTTTTTTAACTGGATTGACACGTTGTGCAGGACGCGGCGGTCGCACTGAACATGAGCAAGACGGTCATCAACCGGCAGCTGCGCCGGCTGGGCGTCGCGCGCTGGCCGTACCGCATGCGCGTCTCGCTGTCCAAGCTCGCTGCGCACACGCAGACCCTGCTGGCGAGCGCCCACACGCCGTTGCTTAGACGCGAGGCTGCGACCTGGTCAGCGGTAGCAGGACCCCCGTTCGCGGCCCCATTTGTGGCGCCGTTCGCGGCGCCGTGCGCGGCGCCGTTCACGGCAGGCCTGGCTGCTGTCGCTGGACCAGCCAGCTCCGCCGCGCCGCTGGCAGCCAGGTGCGAGCTGGCCGAGTCCCACGTCTTGGGCGCGTCGGCGGCGGGCGCGTCGCGCGCGCGCGCGGCCGGGCCCCCCGGCGGCGCCTCAGCGAGCGGCCCCAGCTGCGCCGCATTGCTGCGCCACAGCAGCTGGAACGCCACCACCGCGCGGCCCTGGCTGGTGTGGTAGGCGCTGGGCTCGGGGACGGCGGCGCCCGGCAGCGCGGCGCCCCCGCGCTGCGCAGGCGCCGGCGCACGCCGCCCCGCGCCGACAGCTGGCCGAGGCGCCGCAGGGGCAGGGGCCATCGCTGGCCGGCGCGCGGCGGCGCTGCCGGCGCGGCCGTCGCTGCAGCCGCCGGCAGGCGCGCCGGCCTCAAACGTGATGAACATCTTGTCGACGCAGCCGATGGCCAGCGCGGCGATGGCGGCCGCCTTGGCGCGCGGCAGCGGCGGCGAGAACATGCGCTCATGCTCCGCCTGGCCCCGCTCACGCCTGCCTCATCAGCCTGCCCGCACGCCATACACTGCTGACCAAGCGCGCTGTCCAGGTCAGCAGGACAAGTGATACACTCTCTCTTCCTCATACTAATTGCACACAACTCTTGGCCTACCTGACAGGCAGGTGCCACGCCGTACGGCCACGCCTCGGCGCAGCTGAGCGCTGGGGGCTGCGCGCGCCTTGAGCACGCCGAGCGAGACGGTGACGATCACGGCGTCCGCGGCGAGCTCGCTGCCATCCTCGGTCGTTACGCGCACGCCCGCGCCGTCGTATGCGACGCGCTGCACGCGCTGCCCGAAGCGGATGTCCAGGCCCTCCGCAAAGTGCTCCGCGACCGGCTGGTAGCCGCACGGCAGCGGGATGTTGGGGCCCGGCAGCTCTGCGCGCCGGCGCCTGTCAGCGACGCAGCAGTGGTGAGTCACAAAAATCTGACTTGCATTTGACTAAAATCAAAGCGGTGGCATGATCAGTTAGTCAGGCACGCTGGAAAGGCGGTCATGTGGCAGGCTGAAACGGCCTGCATATGGTACAATGCACAGGAGGATGGGCTTCATGCGCGCACCACAGGTGGACCTGCAGATCCACTTTCCATGAGCGTGATGGCGCTCACTGGGGCGGCAGCCTGGCCGGGCGCGGGCGGGCGGCACCGTGGTACTCGGCCATGCTGGCCGCGCTCATGTCGTCGGTCGTGCGGCAGCCGTCGATGGCGCGCTGCAGCCGCTCGCGCCACGCCCACGCGTCGCGCGCCACATCCCCGCGCGCCGCGACGCCCAGCTGCGCCGCGCGGCACATGCTTTCATATGACAGGCGAGCGGCTGGGCCCCAACTGTGCGCCCATGCTTCGAGCAGCCCAGAACGCTGACAGCAGCGTCCCACCGTGGTGCGCCTGCCTCGGCCGGCGTAAGTTGCTCTCGCAGGACCTTCACAGCATTGTAAGGAAAAAAGACTCGTCTCTCAAACATTTATCATGGGCGGTGTTAGTTTCTGGATACCTCTTACATGGTGCAGCAGGCGCGAACAGCGGGACATCCCACCTGCTGGAAACGGTCGCGCACAAAGGAGCCCACGCTGCCGGACGCTCCGGCGGCCGCGCCGGCGCCGTTTCTGGTCTCTGCGTCGCCAGGCGGGGCGTGCTGCGCCCGCCGGTGCCCGCTGTCCCGAGCGCCGCCGCTGCTCGCACAGTCGGCGCAGTCAGTCACACCGCACCGCAGCAGTCTTCTTTAGTCTACATAGCGGCACCTCACACGAGTTCTCAAGTAACAGGATATATTGCATTTCAGCCCCAGCGCCCTGAGCAGAAACTTGGCGATTGTCACCACGGCATCAGCCACAGAAGGCAAGTTGAGCACTTTTTCGCATGCCTGTGTCTCTGGAGCTTTGCCGCCACAAACGTGCTGGCATGTCACGTGGCGACGGTGTCACAGCGCTCAACAAAGTACCGCACGCCTGCTCTAAAAGTCACTTGCAGCGCGCCGCCCTGTCAACAAACGGGGGCCGCGCCTGCCGGAGCTGCGCGAGATGCTGGCCCGCCGCGCGCCGACGGGCCGGCCGGCGCGCGACGCGGCCTCCTGCGCGTCCTCGACCGCGTCGACGTATGCGCGCGCGGCCTTGGCGGCCGCCAGCGCGTCGCCGCCGCCCAGCGGCGCGGCCGCGCCCTCGTGCACGTACTCGCTCGTGCCCCACTGCACGCCTGCCCCGGGGCGGCTCCACAGTGTTACACTTGCCGGGTCCCAAGAGTCGGCAGCCACACTGGCTGCGGCTTGGGGCAATGTCGCGGAGGCGCTAGCTGTGACACCCGGCTGCGCAGTGTTGATCAGTGGCTGCCAACGTTCGGCGGTGCTGCCAGAGGGCGCCCAAGAGGGAATGCTTATTGTCCAAGGGTCACTGGAAGGCGCGCACTGGCAGCCCGCTGGGTGCCGAGCAAGGAGTCCGAGGCACAGCGGGGCAAGCAGCCTGCAGAGCCGCAGGTGCTGCAGAGCGCCCGCGCAGCCTGCCCGGGGAGCAGCATGGCCATGCTCCGGACCCGGCCGGCCTGCTCGCACGCAGCGGGCGGGCAGGGGGGCGCACTAGCGCGCTCCCGCTCGGTGCCGTCCATGAAGCCGAGGCGCAGCGCGGCCTCGTACACCGGGTGGCCCGCCACGCCGTGCAGCCACGTCGCGCCCAGCTCCACCAGGCCGCACTCGCCCAGCTGCGCGCCGCACGGGCCACACTTGGCTGCTACACGGTTGTAAACCATTCAATCTAGTGCCTGTCAGGCACGGCGTGCACAGCGCTGTCGCTCTGTCAAGGCTCCTGTTGCGTGCTGTCAGTCCAAGGCGGCAGTGTCTTGTGACAAGCAAACGTGAAACAAGGCTGAGGCTGATTATTTCAAGCTTTAAAGCAACTTTCTGTAGGATGGTCGCACCATATGCGTGTGCGCGCGGCCGCCCACCCTGGTCCCACCCTCTAGGACCACGCACTCGACCCGGCCCCTTCCCTCATCAACCAGCGTGCGCGCAGCAGCAAGCCCGGCAAAGCCCGCTCCAATGACCACATACTTGTGTTTCACACGAGCCTCTCCCTGCATCGCCCTCAGCTGGCTTGCGACGAGCACGCTACGCGGCTCAGCGCGACGGAGCGCAGTGCGAGCAAAGTCTGCTATGCCGGGGATTGCTGAGGAGCAGAACCGTTGAGCTGGCATGCAGCGACGCAGGGCGCAACCTCGTCCAAGTATGCCTTGACACTGCAGCTACACTACACTCAAATACTGTGTGCAGGGAAGGCACGGTTGCATGTCACATTCACAGGCCAGGATGTCCTAGACATGTTCCTGCAATGCCCCCCTCGCCGCGGGGTAGGCAGTGACCCCACAGTAGAAGCACAGCACAGGAGCCACTGCCACTCCATTCAAACACTCTTCGCAACCTCGCATGCACGCTCAGCACCCATCACAATCGCCAGCTAGGAAAGCCACACTCACGCATGGAGTCCACCTCCCCCGGTCAGAGCTTGAGCGCAGCCTTGCGCGCAAACGGCGGCATGAAGCTCTGGCCCTCGCCGGGCGGCCGCAGGGGATCGCCGCGCACGCCCGGCCCCGCAGCCCCGTCTGGGAAGCCAGGCATGCCGCCGGGCGTGGCCGAGGCCCAGGGGGCCGGCGCGCCCTGCCCTGCCCCGCCCTGCCAGGCCGGCATGCCCTGGTAGGGCGGCAGCGTGTAGCGCACGCCGCGCTCCACCAGCACGCCGACGATGACCATGTACAGGCCGTGCCGCGCGCGGCTCATGCGCCGCAGGTTCTCCCCTGCGGCGGAGTGATGGTTAGGGCTAGGACGGGGTCGCTGCGGGTGGACAGACGCGCCCCCGGCCTCTGGCTGAGCCGGTGTGCGCCATGTTGCGGCGGGCATCAGGTCCCACGGTGAATCAATGGGTGCTGAGCCGGTTGGCGCCCAGTCTCACGATGCGCATGCACAGCGCGTTGCCTCAGACGGCGCATGCATGCAGGCTGTGGCGACACGAGACGGCCACCCCGAGCCGAACAATTGCAGCAGCGACGGTCCGCTCAGGCAGCGTGCATGCAAGGACAGCCAAGTAGATCGCAATCCACTCGCTGAGCCTGGCGAGCACGGCCGCGCATACCCTACCCCAACCTTATCCCCGCCCGGCGGGCGCACCCGGGTGGCTGAACTCCCACCACACGCACAGCGTGACCTTCTGCGGGTCGGTCGCGAAATTGGCCACGCAGATGTGCTCGCCCGTGAACTCGGCGGCCGCCGTGCCGGCCATGTGCGCGGTCACCGCCGCGTCCACCGCCTCGAACACGGCCGCGGGCGTCACGATGTCCACCAGGGCCTGCCAGGCCGTGCACAGACTACACTTCATGCGACGCCGCGAGTGTTGCGGGCAGCGCACAGCTAGGCAAGCATGCACGGGTTGCTAGAGCACAGGCATGGTCATGCATTACGTTGCATGTGCTGCAATCGAGCGGCAGCCCAGCGCCGAGGACTCGCAGTCCCCTTCCCTGTCAGCATCGCTTAGCCCGTCTGCTATTGTCTGATGCATGTGATGAAGGATTGCGCTTGAGATTTGAGGCTACTTGCGCGCCTTAAAGCCCTCCCAGCGGTTGTTGGAGCGCGCCACATTCATGACGGGCTCCAGCTGCAGCTTCGCATTGGGGTACCATATCTGCGAGCGGGCGCTCACAGCGGTCAGCGGCCGCATCGCAGCAACGCGGCTCACGCCCAGCAGCACGCGCGCGACACGCTGCCAGCTCGGAGCCGGGCGAGCAGGGTGGCACTGCAGGCGGCGGCGCTGCAGGAGGGCCGCGGGGAGCGGCGGTGCTGCGCGCCTTGACGCCGTCCCAGCGCAGGAGCGTGGTGACCTGCAGCGCGATCGCCTCCACCTGGTGCCACTCGCCATTGCCCAGCAGCAGCACGTCCCCGACGTCAAACCTGCAGGAGAATTAGACAACAAGGGTTGGGCAAAGCAGCATGATGTTCCCGATGTCCCTGATGTCTGCAGGCGCGCACGCCCCTACAGCTGCTGCCCGTCGCACACGTGTGCCCACCATGCGCGGGCTCTCTGAGGCTGCTGCTGCTGCACATGCGTCCTCCCTCGCACAGGCTCTCCAGGGCTGCGGTCACTGCCCATGCCTGCCTCACGCAGGCCGGCACGGGGCCGGGGGGCGCGCGCACGGGTGCACAATGAAGAGGAAGATGACGGACTCGTACAGGTTGCGGATGTTGTTGCCGAACACGAACACGAAGCCCACGAGGCACGACGATATAGCGGGCACGCACGGCGTGGCTTCGCTGCAGCGCGCGCTAGCGGCGCCCCACCGGCTGCGCTCGCTCGTGGCGGCGTCCGCTGGCCGCTCGTACACGCGGCCGGGAATGTCGAGCAGCAGCGGCGGCACCACACGGCGGCCACCCAGCGCGGCCGGGGCGCCGGCCGCATAGTCACCCGCCACGTCGTCGCCTGGCGACAGGTCGCGCGCAATGCGTCAGTCTTGGTTCGCAGCCATTGGAGTCTAAAGTTTGAGTCGCTGCAGCGCAAAAGCAATCTGCGGTGTCAGTCTGCAGCCAGCACCATGCGCCGGTGGCCTAGCGCACACTGCGCGACTGCATAATCGTCCTTCCAATCCACATCACAGTTACGGTGTCGCCTGGCAGCCAGCTGCTGCACATTTTGTGGCCATGCAGCACGATACACACCCCACCGGTGTACCCAGGGCAGCGGTGCCCTTTCACAGCACAGGCGGCAGGTTGCTGCCTCCAACGCCCTTCCGGTTCCCCTCGTGGTGTGCGTGCAAAGCAATGCAGTATGCATACGACACGTGAGCTTATCTGCTCTAGTACGCGTCTCACGCTGCGCAAATGTGCCTGACCACAATCACCTCATAGCAGCCACGGCGCCTGCCACCCGCGGGCCACTGTACGCTGTCAGAGGGTGCCGTGCTTGCAGACCAGGGGCCGCACCGCCCCAGAGCGCGCGCGTCCGCCCGGCCGGCTTGACGTCGTCGCTGCTCTCGGAGCTGCTGCCCAGGCTGGCGCCGGAGCCCGCCGACGCATCCACGCTCTCCTCGGCCGGCGCGGCCGCGTCGCCGCCAGCGGCTGGACTCCGGCCAGCGGCCGCCGCTGCGCCCCGCGCGCTTGCCGGCAGCGCGCTCGGCCTGTAGACTGCCCTGATCCGCTGTGGCGCGGGCTCCTCCGCACGACGCCGCAGCTCGCTGCCGCTGCCAGGAAGCCGCGCCTCGAAAGCGGCCGCGCCCGCTGCTGAGAGAGGCGCCGCCTGTTGGCACGCTCGAGTGCTGGGCAGCGCGCTCACAGGAGACGGGGCTGGCTGCACTGCAGCTGCACGGCCCGCATAGGCGCAGAGGTGCAGCCCAGGCGCGCCCTGGCCCGGCCACTTGCCTGTGCTAGCCGCGCTCCCCGCCTGCAGCAGGCTTGCTGCAGCACAGATCTGGGCCTGCTCCTTGCTTGGCAGCAGCAGCAGCGCCTTTGGCAGGCTGCTTGAGAGTTCGCGGCCGTGCTGGCTGGCCGCACTGCACTCATTGTGAGCGCCGGCGCTTGGAGGGCTCATCCTGCAGGGCACACAGGGCCGGTAAAAGGCTTTCAGGAGGCGCCACCAACGTGTGGATTTTCATTGGCAGGCAATCCAAACAACACAACAATGTCCATTACTCGCGACTGGCTCTTCCGGCTCGGTGCGAGCGACTGCACGGAGCGTCAGACGCTTGGTTGTGTGCTAGCTTACCGGCACTGGCTGCTTCGATCCGAAAGCTGCTCTGCAGCTGTTTGCGGTCTGCAGGGCTGCAACCCAGTACAGCTCTTGTGAGTACAGCTCTCTGATCCTGTGCTGTTGCTGCAGGCTCGCTGCCCACTTGCAGCCTCGGCAGCTGAGCTGCTTTCCGTGACTTTGCATTCTCCTCAGCCCCCCTTTAGGTTTTGTTCTTGACCTACAAACCAGTGGAGCAAGTTGGGGAGCGGAGAGCAACCGGCAAGCGCAAGCTCCCAGCGATAGGCTTGTGCTGTGACAGGAAAGGCAGAGGAGACTGTACGCTAGCAGTGCGGATGCGTGCGAGGCGGGGCGGGCGCTAGCACTCCTGCGGCCGCAGGGCGAGTTGCGCCGCCATGGGCTTGGTGTTCAGCACGGCGCAAGCGGCAGAGGCGCCCGCGCTGGCGCCGCCGGCTAGGCCAGGCGCGATGGTGCCGCCGCCGCCGCTGCCGTCTGGGCCGCTTGCAGCGGACCTCAGCAAGGCACGCAAAGCGGTGCTGATGCAGAACTGCTACGGCATCTGTTTTGAGAACTCTGGTGCTGGAGCGAACCGCGTGTGGCGCCGCAGTTGACCGCGCCCAACACGCGGGAGGTGGTCGATTATATGAACCTGCCGCCACCGGTACGGTACGAGGAGCTGCAGCGCGAGTCGATGAGTGCGGCCCCCCGCAGCGTGCACTACCGCATGCATGCATCCGTGCACTGCATGCCCCGGCTCAGGCGCCCATGAAAGCCGCCCTGGCAAGTTCGAGCACCTGGGCCAGTACGAGGCTCGGCTGACGCGGCTGCGCGCGCCGCAGTGTCGCTGAAGCCGGAGCTGTTTGAAGGCCTGCGCTTCGACTTCACAAAGCCGCTGAACCAGAACTTCCAGCTGTGCCACAGGTGTGCCGGTCTCGGGGACACTGGGCAACCGGTTGCTGCAGCACAACTCCTGACGTGCGCGCGGCACACCCCCGCGCAGCATCTTCATGGGCAACGTGGACGTGCCCACACAGAACAACCAGCCTGTAAAAATGGCGGTGGGCACCTACGAGTTTGGCGCAAACCTCGTCAGCAGCACGGTGCGCCCCCGGGCGGCAGCTCCGGCGCGGGGCGTCACCGGCAAGCCAAGCCCTTGGTGAACACTCCGCTGCTGTGGCAGCCCGAGGCGCCTTGAAGTGCTCGCTGTCACTCCGTGGCCTGCCCGCATCTGCTTATCATGCCGGAGAGGGCAGCGAGGAGTGGGCTGTCGTTGAATTCTTTGTGCCCAAAGAAAAGGGTTTGTTCAGGAGCCTGATGTCCAGGTGGGCAGAAGCAGGCGCCCATGAGCGGCTGTAGAGAGTACCTTCATGGCGCCTGCGCGTGAACGTGTGCGCCAGTGGCCTCTGACTGCATGCGGGGCGGCCTGACAGCCGGTTCCGCCTGCGCAGGGCAACATGATGATCGGCAGGATACTCACGGACGGGCGGATGAGCGCGCGCGTCAAGTGCGCCGCCGGCCCCCCATGCAGCGTGCTCCGCTCGCTGTGCGTCTCAAATCGGGCACTCCAGGGCGCCTGCTGTGTGTCGTGTGCAGACAGGCGGGGATCCGCAGAGCCTGGCTGCGTTATTCGTGCAGCGCCCAGCACACTGACGCGGCGCGCTGCTGATCATGCGGCCCGCGCGGCGCAGGTACGACGTGAACGAGGCCGTGTCGCTGAAGGCGCAGATGCAGCTGGCTGCGGAGCAGGGCATGTCGCACGGCATGCTGGACGTGGACTTCAAGGCGCGCGCGCTCCGCAGGGCACATGCTGCCTTTCAGGGGGGTGCTTATATGATGCGGGGACGCGCCCCGCCATGCTGCATCGAGGTGCTGCGGCAGCGACAGCCCGTGCAAGATGCTGATGTTGCCATGTGATATGCAAGCTCCCCGCAAGCGGGCAGGGTTGCTGGAAACCTGGGCACACCCGTCAGGTGTGCATTGATTGGGGCGAGGTGGAGGGCGCTGCGCGGCTGCGTCAGAGCATCAGCAGCTGGCAGCAAGCGTGCCTGCTTGGACGCAGCCACGCTCGCAGCCGGGTGCCAGAGCGCGAGCTGGGGCAGGGCAGCGGACTGGAGTCCTGAGCCTGGCCCATGCGCGCGCAGGGCGGCGACTGGAACGGGCAGGTGAAGCTGGGCAACAACGAGTTCTACGGCGTGAACTACCTGCAGAGCGTGACGCCCAGCCTGGCGCTGGGCGGCGAGGCGTTCTGGCTGGGCCAGCAGCGCAAGTCCGGCGCGGGCTTTGCGGCGCGGCATGCGGACGCCGCGCACGTGGCCACCTGCCAGGTCGCCACCACGGGCCTGGTCTCGCTGACCTACCTGCAGAAGGTCAGCGAGAAGGCGCGCGCCCGCCACCCGCGCGCGCTGCGAGGGCGGGCCGCGCGGCTCGCCCCGAGCCCGAGCCCAGCTACCCGCCGGCCTGCTCGTGTCGGCCCCGCTGCGCGGGTGCTGCGCGTGCGGCCATGCGGCTCTGGGATAGGCGCTGCGCGGCCGCCCGCCGACCTGCTGGCAGCGGCCCGCCTGCGGACCGCGCATGCGCTGTGCACCCCGCGGCGCCCCCCGTCGCCGAGCGCCCCGAGCCTGTCATCGTGCTGCGCACGCCCCTGGCGCGCCGGCACCAACCCGCAGCCGACATGACGCCAGACTCACCCACGCAAGACTCGCGCGTGCACGGCGGCAGAGCGCCGCGTGACATGAGTGCGGGCGCCCTAACCCTGTACCCAGCAGGTGTCGCTGGCGGCCGACTTCCTGTACAACTGGAACACGCGCGAGGTGAACTCGGCGTTCGGGTACGACTACATCCTGCGCCAGTGCCGCCTGCGCGGGCGCATCGACACGGAGGGCAAGGTGGGCCCGCTGGGAGCGCCCGCCGGCGGTCTGCTGATGCGCACTATTGCTGCAGCCCCAGAAGCATCAGAGGCTGTGCAGCGTCGTTGGACAGCTGTGAGCGCGTCCTAGTGACGCGCAGCAGGCTGCACGGGTCGGCAGCCGTCCCAGCACGCCCTTGCGAGCGCTGCGCTCTGCCCGTGGCTCTGTTTCCGCTTGTCGGCGCCGCGCTCAAGGCCGCTCTCTGCCCGCAGGTGGCCGCGTACCTAGAGGAGCGCGTGAATGTCGGCGTCAACTTTGTTCTGAGCGCCGAGATCGACCACTGGCGCAAGGATTACAAGTTCGGGTTTGGCATGACCGTCGGGGAGTGACCGCCCCGCGCGCGCATGCGCGTGCGGCTGCGGCGGGCCCCCCCCTGCACGCGCAGCAGCCTGAAGGTCTTCTGTTTGCAGGGTGGTTTGGGCTGGCGCCTGGCGAGGGCTGTGCCACTCTGGGCGCCTGTATGTGGACATGGGGATGGTGCGGCGCCTGTATGTGGACATGCGTCCGGCGTGCATGCAGCGCAGCGCGATACCGTGCCTGCTTGCGGCGGCCCGGGACCGGCCCTCGTGCTGCGCATCGCCGCTGCTGCCGCGGGTCAGGGCGCAACGGCTTTAGTCGGCCGCGCGGATGGGGGCGGCGGGGTTGGCTGGGCATGGTGCCGCATCATGCTGTCCTGTGCAGGCAGAGCGCCCGGCTGTGCCTGGACCTGCATGCTGCCGGCCTGGCGTGGGTTGGCGCACAGGCGGCAGCAAGCGCAGAGCGGTGGCGGGCCAGGTGGCGGGCCAATTTGAGTGCTCAGGTATGTGAAGACGCCGAAGAGAGCGTCATGTAGGCAGGCAGCGCGGGCGCAGCATGCGCCGCGCAGGCCCAGCTGCGCCTGGCTTTGCGCCTGCCGCCGTTGCGGGAAAGCGAGCAAGCTTGCATGCGCCGTGCCGGAACGCTGCCTGCTCGAGTCGCGCTTCCACCTTGCCTCGTGCCTTATTGGGCAGCGCCTGCGGGAGTGCTGCTGGGCGGCATGGCGCTCCGGGCCTGCGGCGGAGGGGCCTGGCGTGTTGCGGGCTTCAGGCTGTGCCAGCATGCTCTGTGGGTGCTCAGAGGGCGCCCCAGGTCGCCGACGCCTGTTTGGAGAGCGCCTAGGCATCTTTGTAAGTCGTCTTCCCTTGCAGTTTTTTAAGTACCAGTCAATGCCACAGAAATGCAGAGACATTGGTGACCCTCAAAGTTGCAGGGAAACTGAGGGTGTTCCCAGCGCTCACCTCGCGGTCCGATGGCTTTTTTATAAGAGAACTACCATCCCAGCAGCGCCACGAGCTCGATCCAGCTGCTGCTATGGCATCTGCAGGAGCCTGACGCTTCTGTTGCACCGCCGTTGGAGGCAGCCCGCACGGGAGCGCGGACCGGACAGCAACACCTGGCCGGGGACCGCGCGAGCAGACGCGAGCGCTAGTGGGTTATGGATCAGGCCTCCCTCCTATTGCGCAAGCAGCTGAAAGGCGCGCGCTTGGGTTCGTCATGTTAGCACGCGCCTCGCGCGGCAGCTTGCCAGCTCGCCTGGAGCCGCAGCCCAGGCCATGAGTAACACGATGCTGTGCTGCTACAGAGCTGACAAAGCGGCCCGTAGAGGGCTTCTCGGCCGGGCTGGTGGATGATGTCAATCTCTTTGAGTGGCAAGTCACAATTATGGGACCGCCGGACACGTACTAGTGCGCCGCCCCGCGCACAACTGCCCACGCGCCATGCTCACGCCCGGCCCTGGCACTGAGCGCTGGCGCTGCGCACCAGCGCTTGTATGCGTGCTTGAGTGCGCGCGGGTGCGCTGCGCAGCGAGGGCGGCTTCTTCAACGCGGTGCTGTCTTTCCCGCAAGACTACCCGCAGTCGCCTCCGACGTGCCGGTTCACCTCAGAAATGTGGCACCCCAACGGTGCGCACCCGCTGTGCGCGTGTGCTGTCCTGGCTGAGCGTGCTCTGGCTCAAGCGCAGAGACGTCCGGCCACGCAGCGAGGCTGAGCGGTGCCCGAGCGCTTGCAGTGTACAAGGACGGGCGTGTGTGCATCTCCATACTGCACTCAGCCGGGGACGACCCGCACGGCTACGAGCGCGCATCTGAGCGCTGGTCGCCTGTGCACACGGCGCGCCGCATGCTGGGGCTGTCTGCTTGACAGACAGCGCTGAGCCTTCTGGGGCAAGCTGACTCGAGGATGGCAGCTGCAAAACAGTGTCCTCTGCTGCTGCAGGTGGAGACGATCATGATCTCGATCATCTCCATGCTCTCCTCCCCCAACGACGAGTCTCCCGCAAATATCGATGCGGCGAAGGAGTGGCGCGAGAACCGGGAAGGCTTCAAGCGGCACGTGGCGCGCATCGTGCGTAAGTCGCAGGAGATGCTCTAGCGGCCGCCCTGGCGGGCCCTCCCTCGGCGGACTGCACAGTTTTGCGGTTTTCCCAGCCCTATTCCATAGCTGTAGGCGACACGCGCACCGCTCGTTACCTGGCTGCAGCGGCTGCGGCCGTGCTGCTGCGCTGGGAGTGGGCGCAGCGGGGGCGGCTCTTGCAGCGAGTGCCAGCCAGAAGCGGGGCGGTTGGACAGGCGCAGTTGAGCCGCAGCGACGCGTGCGCATGGCGCTCAGCGGCGCGCGGCGTGGCGCGGCGGAGGCCGCGCAGCGCGGCCGCCCGAGGGAGCCGGTGGTTTGCACGGAGGGGCGGGCTGCGACCGCGCCGTGAGCGCACGCCGCTGCGCCTGGCAGCGGTGGGCCGGCGCGGGCGCCCTGGTCAGCTGCAGGCGCATGCCTGTGACTGCCAGACGAGCCCTGGCGGCATGCTGTGCCGTCACAGTCGCCCGCGCTTCTGTGTGGCGTCCCCAGCTTGGGGCTATTGAGCAGCAGCGCACGCTGGGGCCTCGGCGCGCCTGTGTTGGCAGCCCTGTGCGCCTGGTGTTGTGGCGGGGAGGGCTTCTGCGCCAGTGTGCGGGGCGGCGCCAGCGGGGTGTGCGGGGAAGGCCCCTCGCGTGCAGAGTGTGCAGCATGCTGAGGGCGAGCCCCATGTCCGGGCCACGTGTCTGGTGGGAGAGCCTGTGCAGCTGCCTGTGTGCAGGGGCGCAGAGGGCAGCGTGCGGCACTGTATGGGCAGCAGGAGGCGGCATGGCCGGGACTTGAAGCGCATTGTAAACAAAGCACTTGCCTGTAACATAGCTGGCACAGTTGTGAACCTGTGTCCCAAGGCCTCTCTCCAGGCCCACCTCGCCAGGCTTGAAACACCAGGAGACAGCCACTGTCAGAACACATGTCTGCTGTTTCCACAAGCACCAGCGCCTGCTTGCAGGCATGCCACGAGCGAGGCCCCGCCCGGAGCCGGAGCCGTGTGACTGCCTCGAGTGCCGCGAGCCTGCGGGCGCGGCCCCGTCACAGGGCGCCGCCGACGCGGCCGCGCGCCAGGCCCCGCCGCCAAAGTGCCTGGTGCTGTTTGCAGACGGCGTCCTGCCGGCCTTGGAGGCCGCCGACAGAGCGGCGGGCCAGCATGGGGCGCCCCTGCTCCCGCACCTGGACGGGCTTGTCCGGGAGGGCAGCCTGGGGACGCTGGCGGTGCGGGAGGCGGCGACAGCCGCGAGCCAGGCGGAGGGCGGTGCAGAGCAGCTGGCAGAGTTGGCGCAGCTCCTGGGCGTGCAGGTGCGTGAGACATTGCCGCTGCCGCTCAAAGTGCCGCTATGCATGAGTAGCGTCCGGGGGCACCCAGGTGTGCACACGCAACCAGCACAAAGGCTGCTGCGGTGGCTGACAGCACATGCCGCGGGGTTGCCTGCAGGCTGCTGCGCTGCAAGGGAGCGGAACAGCGACCGCGTGCGAGGCCGCGGTTGAGTCACTGGCAGCCAGGTGGGAGGCGCCCCAAGCACCAGGCTCTGCTGTGTGGCTGCCCGGCGCGTGAGTTTGGCTGGTTGACGAGCTTGGCGAGCGCGGCAGGTATCAGGACATAGCAGTGGACTTCTGCTCCAACTGCGGGCCTGCGCGTGAGCTGGCCGCGCGCGCTGGCTGCCGCGAGGTGTCCGAGCTCGCGGCGGCGGGCCCGCGCGGCGGCCCGGGGCCTGGCTTAAGCCTGCCGGCGCCTGGCGGCGTGGCCGCGCGTGTCTGCGCTAGTCTGGGTGCGACCCCTCGTTCACAACTGCCGGTCTGCCTGGGCCTTTACCACCAGCGGTTGGCCGCCGCGGACTTATGCCCCGGGGGAGTGGGGGGTAGCCGGCTGGCGGCGTGCTACTCAGCATTGAGCTGCCTCCGGGTGTATATGTATGTCTAGAGCTGTCGTCCAATGCAACAATTATGGAGCCACCTACTTTGAGTGTGGACTTTGCGAAGGGTGTGTGATGCATGTCAAGCAGTTGCATTGTTGAGCGCCGTGCATGCCCATGTCACCATCGCAGCTCCCCCAGCCGGCGAGTGGGCCCCTACAGAGCACTGCGCAGACACGGACGCTGCAGCTGCTCAGGGCTGCAGGCCTGGCTGGAGGAGGCGGCTGCGCGCAGCGGCGGCGCCGGCGGCGCCGGCGGCGCGCCCGCGCCGTCGCCCGCCGCCCCGGCGCCTGTGGCGGACGCCGCAAATGACGCCGGCGACGCCGGCGACGTGCTCGTCGTCCACGTCAGCCTGGCTGCGGCCACGGCGAGCGGCGCAGCCCTGCACAGCGGCGCTGAGCCTGCACCGCCGGGCGCGTCTGCATGCGGGAGCCAACTGCGGGGCATGGATGCCGCCGACGGCATCCGCGGCCGTTTAGAGCTCGCAGGCGGGGCGGGCGCGGGCGGCGGGCAGCTGTGGCAGGAGGAGGGGTGTCCGCCGGACGCTGCACCGCTCGAGTGGCTGGACGCAGTGGTGCGTGACGTGGGCGCGCTGCCCGGCGCCCGTCAGGCGCGCGCTCGCCGCCCTCACCAGGCCCTCCTGAACGCCGCGCCTCTGCTACGGGCTCAGGGCATCGGGGTGGGCGCATCGTCCCTGAGCGCGCCGTCCGCGCCCAAGCCGGCCAATGCACATCGTCCGCCTTGCCTGTCGTGAGCCTGCCGCGCATGCCGTATGCAGTCTCGGCCGCACGCTGGCGTGGCGCGGTGCTGCCTGGCGGCAGGTCTCCAACCGATGCCCTCTCCATGCGTGCGCAGCGCCTGCGACCGCTGCCAGCCTGGTGCGGGCGCAGCCCCCTGACCGGCGACCGCGGCGCTGCCAGGGCCTCCTCCTGGTCCTGCTGGTGGGCTCGGCGGGGCGGCCAGCGCTGGCGCTGCCCGCGCCCGGCGGCGGGGTGCTGGGCAAGCTGGGCGTGCGCGACGCGGGCGCGTGGGCGGGCGTGCGCCGGCCGCGGCAGAGCTACGAGGTGGCGGGCGGCGCGGCGGTGGCGACGCTGCCCCGCTCGGGGCTGCTCGTCGCGCAGCGCCTCACGGGCGTGGTGCGGTGCGTGCCGCCTCTGCCGCCCACGTCATGCCCGCGTCAACAACAGGGCAGGTTCTGCACTCTCCTGAAGCGCCTGTTCAGCACACTCATGTCTCCAATATACTCCCTGCGCCAGTGTCATGCCCAATGTGGCTGCACGTGAGAGGCGGCAGACAGGTCTCACGCGCGGCAGGCTTTGCTGGAGGCAGCCACGCTTGCTTGCCCTGTCTCGGTGAGTGTGTCTGGACCTATGCACCCTTCGCGCAATGCTTTGGATATGCTCTTTCCAGACCAAGCCGCAATGCATGCACATGCCGCATGCAGCCCGGCAACAGGACGGGCTGCCGCTCGCAGGCGGGACGGGGCGGCGCGGCTCAGCGCAGCGGAGGCTGCCGCGCGCGGCGGCGGCGGGTGTATCCTGCTGGAGCGCGTGCTGCCGGAGCTGGCGTTCAAGCTGGGCCGCGCGCCAAAGTACGGCGCGTGAGCGCGGCCGGCGAGCGGCCGCCGGGCCGCAGGCGCAGCCGCGCAGGGACCTGCGCTCTTTTTGCTGGTCTGTTGTGGTAGCCAGCGTATCTGCTTGTTAACAATAGCAGTACTATGTAGAGAGTGGCATGGCATGCATGAGCCCTGCTCAGGGGCCGTGATGGGGCCGCCCTTGGGGTATGATGTGCCTCAAATGCTGTGACATCAGCTGCAGTAGCACTTCTCTCGAAAGTCTCCTCGACTTCACTACCTGCCGTCACACAGCATCACCTGTGACAGCCCAAAGATCAGCTCTTGAGACCAGCGCTGGCGCTCGCAATGGAGGCGGAAGACAACGAGTTTCAGAGGGCGCGCCTGGCACGCATGGCAGAGAACAGGGCGAAGCTTGCAGAAAACGCTTTGCTTTGGGCAAGCGTGGAGCCTAGAATTACTGATGGGCACTCCACCAACAGACCATGAGCGTGCTGAAGTGCGGGCGCCCAGGTCACAGACGCTGTCGCGCGGCTCGAGCAGCAAGCGTGCGAGGCGGACGAGCAGCGCCGCACAGCCCTGCACCGCAAGCTGGAGCATGCTGGCCCGCGGCGCGTCTCCTCACGCGCGGCCGCGGCCTTGACGCGCCAGCGGCTGCAGAGTATGGCAGGCGATGAGGCTGGCGACAACGGCGCGGCCAGCGAAGGCGCGCTGCGCCCTTGTAGTTGCCTTAGCTCGGTGAGCCACGACGTCTTGCTGTTGGAGCAGCCTGGCGCGAACTGTGTTCAGCAGGCGCCAGCCAGCTGCACTTGTGTGTGTGGTGCAGGAAAGCCAGCTAAAGACGGTATGCGAAGAGTAGGCGCAAGGAGGCAGTGACCGCTCATTTCGAGCTGTGCCAGACGTCCTGTGCGAGCGCTGCAGGCGGCGGCAGCCCGGGCAGCAGCCAGGGCGCGCGCGGCGCTGCGCGCGACGAGTACGACCCCGTCGCCGACGCCGAGGTCCTCGAGCTGGACCGGGACTCTGCGGGTAGCAGCGATGCCGGCACCGCGAGCGAGGACGCGCAGAGCGATGCGGAGGCGCGGTCAGGCGCCGAGCCGGGCAGTGACGGTGGGGAGGAGGCGAGCGCGGAGCGTGGCGGGGGGCCAGGCGGGAGCGCGGGCGGCGGTCTGCCGAACGAGGCCGAGCTGGCAGCGCTCGGCATGGACGCGGATGAGTGGCAGCTGCAGCGCGCGCTCGCGATGTCGCTGGAGGCGGACGCCGCCGCGGCGGCGGGCCTCGGCCGGGCATCCCCTGCGCGCGCGCCGCCCGACTCGCGCGACGCCCGCGCCCACACGCCCGCCAGTGCCGCCGCAGCGCCCGGCCGCACTGATGCGTGCTCAGACGGCTCGCCCGGCGGGAGCGGGGGCGGCAGGCGCGCCGCCGCGCCCGCCGCCGGCAAGACCGCGGCCGGAGGGGCTGCGGGCGCCGGCGCGCCTGGCAGCGGTGGGGCCCGCAGGCGCACGGCTGGCAGCGCGGACGCCGCTGCCGGCGCAAAAGTTGGCGTTGGCGGCGGCGGCGGCGGCGGCGGCAGGAAGCGTAAGCGGGGCGGCCTGCAGGCGTCTGACAATGACCTGGAGGCAGCCTTTGCCGTGATTGCTGCCGGCCGGCCTTACGTCAATGAGAACGCTGCCGTGCAGGCGCGGCGCCGCCTCGCGCGGCCTGCTTGCCCGCGGTGCTGCCTGCCCCGAAGGACCATCATGCGGCGTGCCGCGCCTGCCGCACGCGCTGCGCAGCGCCTGTGCGCTCCTCAAGGCCTCGTCCCACTTGGTCTGCTGCTCTGCCCCCTGCAGTGACCTGCTCCTGCCCGCTGGGTGGTGCGCCGCTGCTCCGCCTGATCATATGTCGGCATCGGCCGGCTGGTGGGCCTGCCAGACGCCTGCGCTGCGCCGCGCCGCAGGCCTTCGAGACCCTGCGCGAGGAGGGCCTGAGCGGCGAGCGCGCCAGTGCGATGCTGGCGTATGCGCGCTTGGTGGTCTGCGACGGCGGGCGCCTGGACTTGGCCGCATTCAAGCTGCTGTGCCGCGGGCCGCTGGGTGTCATGTGAGTGCCAGTGTGACTGCTGCCGTCTGGTGTCAAGCTCTCGTGCCGCAGACCGCTGGGTGTCGAGTGAGTGTGCCAGTGTGAGTGCTGCCGTAAAGTTATCATATGTGGGGAAAGTGCTGGTTACAGCACTTCCTGACACAAGTGTTTGACCTCATATGCTTGCCGGTGGCATGCATTAGTGCTGCTGTTGGCTGAGCCGACAGCATTTCATCTGGTTCAATTGGCCCACTGCACGGTACATGTGCTGGCAACTATTGACGTTACCGCCTGTCCACCTGCCTCAACTAATTACAGTATCACAACATGCCTGTACTTGTGATGATGGTTATTGCCTGTACTTATGGTGATGATGGTGGTTACAATGCCACACGACATTGCATCAGAGCTGAAGTGGCATGCTGTAATTGCGAAGCTACTGAGCCAGCATGTTGGACACAAAGCTTGCTTGTGTGTCTACACTTACTTGTTCACACCCTTTACACTACCTCTGGCAAGGTCAGGCCAATCTTACATCACTCCTCTCTGCAATACACAGCTCCACAATGGTCCAGCAAGCGTTTGGCCGCAGTGACATCAGGCAGCTGGCTACTGCATACTTTTAACAACCACAAAGGTCCACAATGGCTGCTTACAGGCCGCCGCGCAGCCGCAGCACCAGGTGCAGCGTGCTCTCCTTCTGGATGTTGTAGTCGGCCAGAGTGCGACCGTCCTCCAGCTGCTTGCCGGCAAAGATCAGGCGCTGCTGGTCCGGCGGGATGCCTGCAGACAAGCGCGCACGTCACGCACAGCCGCAGGATTACACAGGGCTCAATATAATGCTGCCTCCTGACAATAACTCAAGCGACAGCAGCACGCCAGGTTCCACAACTCAGATACAATACACCAAACCACCTTCAACTCGTCGAGCAAGTCATTAACACGTACAGTAGATTCGCAGTGTAAAGGCGCGCACACAGCTGAACAGATGCAACACGGGCTTGCGCAGGCCAGGTTCTCAAGCGTTAAACGGCAGGAGCGCACCCTCCTTGTCCTGGATCTTGGACTTGACGTTCTCGATGGTGTCCGAGGACTCCACCTCCAGCGTGATGGTCTTGCCGGTGAGCGTCTTCACAAAGATCTGCATGCCGCCGCGCAGCCGCAGCACCAGGTGCAGCGTGGACTCCTTCTGGATGTTGTAGTCGGCCAGCGTGCGGCCATCCTCCAGCTGCTTGCCGGCGAAGATCAGGCGCTGCTGGTCCGGCGGGATGCCTGCCAACACAGCGCGCACGTCCAGCACAGCACTAGAGGGAGACAGCTCCGCAATGGACCCCTCCTGGTGTACATACTCGCTCAAAGCAAGCTGACTGCAGACACTCGACAGAGGCAGACTGCAATATTTTACCATGCAAATACACGTGAAGGTGCAAATACACGTGAAGCTGCAACAACAGGCTCACGCAGGATGCACGCGACAAGTGGTGTAGGCACAGCACAGAGCTGTGCCCCAAGCAAGGGCCTGCAGCACAGGACAGGAGCGCACCCTCCTTGTCCTGGATCTTGGACTTGACGTTCTCAATGGTGTCCGAGGACTCCACCTCCAGCGTGATGGTCTTGCCAGTGAGCGTCTTCACAAAGATCTGCATGCCGCCGCGCAGCCGCAGCACCAGGTGCAGCGTGCTCTCCTTCTGGATGTTGTAGTCGGCCAGCGTGCGGCCGTCCTCCAGCTGCTTGCCGGCGAAGATCAGGCGCTGCTGGTCCGGCGGGATGCCTGCACACACACGCGCATATTAAACATACAGCAGGAGGGAGAAAACTCCGCAAGGCACACCTCCTGTCACTCGCTCAATACAGCTAATCTTTTGCTATCAGCTACTCGCGCAGCACATATGTGTAACTACATACACACGCAAGGGCACGCGAGGCAAGTTGTGACTCTGCGGCACAGAGCTGAACCACAGGCACCACACCGCAGTGCGGCAGGATGGGAGCGCACCCTCCTTGTCCTGAATCTTAGACTTCACGTTCTCGATGGTGTCCGAGGACTCCACCTCCAACGTGATCGTCTTGCCAGTGAGCGTCTTCACAAAGATCTGCATGCCGCCGCGCAGCCGCAGCACCAGGTGCAGCGTGCTCTCCTTCTGGATGTTGTAGTCAGCCAGCGTGCGGCCGTCCTCCAGCTGCTTGCCGGCGAAGATCAGGCGCTGCTGGTCCGGCGGGATGCCTGCAAGCAAGCGCGCACGTCACGCACAGCGTTTCAGCGCAAGGGAGAGCCAGCTCAGCCATGTACCCCTCCTCAACACTCGCTCATCGCAAGCCAAGTTGCACAACCCAAGCCAAGTTGCACAAACCAAGCCACGCCGCCTGAGCCCAACATATAAACCTATACATATATACAGCAGCATGAGGAAAACGGTTGCACGCAAAAACCACAGCGCTTCGGTGCACCTGCCGCACGCTCCTGCACCTGCGGCTCAAAAAAGACCAGGAGCGCACCCTCCTTGTCCTGAATCTTAGACTTGACGTTCTCGATGGTGTCCGAGGACTCCACCTCCAGCGTGATGGTCTTGCCGGTCAGCGTCTTGACAAAGATCTGCATGCCGCCGCGCAGCCGCAGCACCAGGTGCAGCGTGCTCTCCTTCTGGATGTTGTAGTCGGCCAGCGTGCGGCCATCCTCCAGCTGCTTGCCGGCGAAAATCAGGCGCTGCTGGTCCGGCGGGATGCCTGCAAGCAAGCGCGCACGTCACGCATAGTGTATGGTTATACAAAGAAGTTACATGCGAGGAAGGCGCGCACACAGCCGCACACTCGCGACAAGGGCTTTGCGCAGGCCATGTCCTGAATCGCCAAAAGGCAGGAGCGCACCCTCCTTGTCCTGAATCTTAGACTTCACGTTCTCGATGGTGTCCGAGGACTCCACCTCCAGCGTGATGGTCTTGCCGGTGAGCGTCTTCACAAAGATCTGCATGTTGGCCCTAGCAGGCACACGAACAGCGGAGTCAGCACAAGCGGCAGACGACGGGCAGCACACCACACAGGCAGCCGAGGCAGCTCGGCCCTCCTTGCCGACAAAAGCAGGTTATCGTCAGCTCCCAGGCAGCAGCAGTCTCATGAAGCATCTACAGCACCCCAGGCCACGAGCTGTGCTGCTGCAGCACCCGCAGGCCCCTCGGCGCATAGCAGGCCTGACACAGCCCCCCACAGCAGCCGCACGCGCGCTGACGCCAGCGCTGACGCCAGATATTGCAAGCTCACAACAGCCCTTTGCTCTTCGAGCAGCCCCAGCACAGCAGAGCGCCTTGGCACAGCCAGCCGCCGCGCGCGGAAACCCCAGAAGCTACCAGCGAGGAGCGCTGTGCGCACGGGCCGCACCTCTTTAAGAGATGCAAGTGGGCACACGAATGTCAGAGAGGGTGGTTGTGTTGACTTGAGAGTTGGCTGGCGTGAGTTTCTGTGCTGAGGCACACTTGTTTGTCGGTCAGCTGCCTTAACCCCTAGTGGGGCCCCCCCGGTCAACCGGGGGGCAAATTTGCAGCGCATTTTCCTTGCTCCAATGCATCGCGCCATGAGTTGAATCCAAATCATCAGCGCTCAGCTGGCTGAGCCTGTGCGATGGCGGGAGCAGGGAAGGCCGCAGGCCTGGCCCGTGCCCGCGACGTCATCGTCGCTACGATGAAGCACAAGGCCAGCAGGCTGCTGTTCAACCAGCCGGTCGACCCGGCGCTGTTCCCGGAGTACAGGAAGGTCGTGGCGCAGCCGATGGACCTGGGCACCATCCTGGGCCGCCTGCGCGAGGGCGAGGCCAGCGGCTGGCAGCGCTGCGCGTATGGCTCGCCCGCGGACGTGGCCGCGGACGTGGCCTTGATCTGGGCCAACTGCGACGCCTTCAACTGCACGCCGGCGGACGCCCCGACGCGGGCGATGGCCGCCGAGGTCCGCGGCGCGTTTGAGCGCAAGTGGGCGGCCGTGGGCCTGGCGGCGCCGGCGCCCCGCGCCGCCCGGCCGGCCGCCGGCGAGCACGTGGCGGAGGCGGACGTTCCGGACACCTTCACTGCCGGCAGAGGTGGGCCCCGGCCAGGAAGCTGCGGCTGTATGCTCATGCAGGCGGCCGTGACCGGCCGCACCCGCCGTGGGCGTCTCGCCGCCTGCTGTGCCGCTTCGTTTTTGCTCCGCACGGTTCAGCTCAGCTCCGCGCTCACCTGCCGCGCTCACATGGTGGGCGACCTGCGGCGCGCGCCTCGCCATGAGCGCGGTCAGGCGTTGCGGCATCCTGCGCGAGGAGAGCGCGTCCCAGGGCTGGCTGTTTGCTTGCGCCGGCCTGACGACCCGCGCGCGCCTTGAAGCGAGCCGCGCGCGGCCGCAGAAGAGGGCGGGCTGCCCGTGCGCCTGGTGGACGCCTTCCGGCTGGCGGACGCGGCCGGGCGCGCTGTGCCGCTGGAGGGCCTGCGAGCGGCCGCGCAGCCGGAGCTGCAGGGCGTGCTGCTGCTCCCGCAGGACCACGGCAGCCCGGAGAAGCGTGCGCCCCCTGCGCGCCCTACCCGCTGGGACCAGGGCATGGAGCGCCCTGCTGGTGGCCGCTCTGGTGCCCTGCGTGGTGTGCCTGCCGTGGGCGGGCGAGCATGCGCGGCGCGCTGCCGCTAAGCGTCAGAGCTCTGTGTGACGCATCAGTCTCCTGGACAGGCGGGCCCAGCACGCCCTGCTGCGCACGGCTGCGCCAGCGTCCTCCTGTGCATGCTTTGCTAGCAAGCGGGTGCGCGCGCGACGCACGGAGCGCGCGGCAGGGCGCACGGAGCGGCTGAAGGTTGTGGCCGGCCCGGTCAAGGACTGGCGCTTCAGCTTCGCGCCGGAGCCCAGCATCGCAGTCTGCACAGCGCATGCCTGGTGCGCGCGCTCTGCGCGGCCTCAGGGTGATGCGAATGGCACAGCCACTGCATGACCTGCCCTGAAAGCGTCCTACCAGGCGCCTGCCACGGAGAGTCCTGCCAGGCACGCTCCAGGACATGCGCACCAGCATCCGGCGCGCTTCTGGCGGCAGGTACGAGCTGCTCGCGCCCGTGGCGAGCTACGCGGCGGCGCACGAGCCAGCCACGCGGCGGCTGCGGCTCGCCGCGGCGGCGGCCGCCATGCTGGCGGAGGAGACGGGCCTGGCGCCGGGCGTGGCCGCGCAGCGCGCCGCGGTGGAGGCCAGCGCGGGCGCGCGCGCCGCGCCCGGCGCTGCCGACGTCGCGTTTGTGGAGGCGGCGCTGCTGCGCGCCGGCAGCCGGGTGCGCTGCGGGCCGCGCTGAGGGCTCTTAGTGCGCTGCACTAACCCTACCCCTACAGCTGGTGCTGCTGGGCCCGCCAGAGCCGGTGTGGTTGGGGTGGCCTGCACAGCTGTGCAACGCGCCGACTTGGGGCACATGCGTAGTTGTCAAGCCGCGACGTGGCTGGGGCGGCGCCCGCTGCATGTCGACGGTCGGGCGGGCTGTGGTCAGCAGGCCAGACAGGCTAGATCATGCCGTGCTCCGGACATGCTGTGCTGGCGGCCGGCTAGTCCCACAGCCGCCCACAGTGCGCCGCCTGACGGCGAGCTGTTGCGCCTTGCGCAGAAGTCAGCACGTGCGGGCAAGGGCGTGCGCATCAGTGGGCAGCAGCGAGAGGCAACGACAGAGGAGGGCGCCCCAGGCGCGCGCGCGCGCCCCGAGCCGCCCGCATCAGCCGCCGCCCCCGCGCCCGCCGCGCCCGCCACCTGCCGCGGCGGCGGCAACGCGCGCAAGCGCGCGCGCCCGCACCGCGCGGCGGCCCCGGACGGTGGCGCCGCCCCGCCGCCGCAGCTCCTTGCCGGCGCCGCGCCGCGCGGCGTCAAGCGCCGCGCCGAGGCGTCGCCGCGGGGCGGCGCGCTCAGCGCGCCCCCGCACCGCGCTCGCCGGCCACGCCTGGACGACGGCGTCGGCGCGTCCGGTGCGGGGGGCCGCGCGGGCGCGCTCGCGCCGCCCGGCCTGGCGCCGGAGGCGGGCGCGCGCAAGCCCACACTGAAGCTGCGCGTGGGCGCGCCCGCCGCGGCTGCGCCCGCGGCGGCGGCGCTGGCGGCGGGCGCCGGCGGCCAGGAGCATGGGCCGAGCGGCGGCGGGCCCGACGGGAGCGGTGGACAGGGCGGCAACGGAGGGGACGAGGGCGAGGCGGGCGAGGGCGGGCGGCCCAGGCGGGTGACGGTGCGGCTGGGCGGCGTGCTGGCGGCTGCGCAGCGGCGGCGCCTGGAGCAGGACGAGGTGCGGCGGCCCCCGCTTCTCCGCTCCGCGCGAGAGCGCACGCGTGGTCAAGCGTGCCCTGCTACCCCGGGCGAGCAGGCGGCAGGGGCGGCATTGCTGGTATGCAGCGCCCCTCGCCATTGCGCCGGCTCAGCTCATTTGCCCGAGCGAGGGAGCGTCTGGAGTCCAGCCGCGCCGCGGCGGCGCCGGTGCGAGTCTGTGGGCGTGCGTGATCCCACCGTGCAACTCCCGCACCCGGCGGCCCCCACAGGCGGACCGCGGACGCTCAAACCTGCTGTGGCCGTGCCGAGCCTGCTCACCCGCCTGCGCGGGGCAGGCACACGACGCGGGCGGGCGGGCGCCGCCGCCGCCCGGCGCGCCCGGCGTCCCCGGCGCGCCCGCGGCGCGCGCGGCTGTGCCCGCGCTTTTTACCAGCCCCGACGGCGCAATGGAGTTCACGGAGGGCCGGCGGCCGCCGCGCCCGTCGCTGAAGATGCGGCTGGGCCAGGCGGCTGTGGCGCGCGTGCGGGCCCGGCGCCCTGGGCGCCTGCTGGGCATGGCGGGGGTTGTATGGGCGCCGCACCCAGCCAGGCGGCGCAGGTCAGCGAGCGCGTGTGGGGCCCGTGCCTGTCGACCCAGGCAGTACGGGTGTCGCGTTGCCTGAAGGGAGCGCCTGCCGCTGCCGTACGGCGCGGCTCTGCGCAGACGAGCCCGGTGCGCGGGGCGGCGCGCCGCCGGGGGCGCTGTCCTCATGCAGCATGGCATGTAGGCGAGCAGGCAGGGCAGACGGCCTGTGCAATGCGGCTGAGACCTGGCACAGCGTATCCCACCATGCACGAGGTTTCTCGCCAGTGTGCTGTGCAGCTGCAGCGTGCGCGCGCGCGCCGCGGCTTGAGCGCTGCGGCGACGCACGCAGGCCAGGGCGCGCGCGGGCGGGCACGCGTCGCATCGGAGCGCACCCGCGCGCCGCGCGCCGCGCGCGCCCGCGCCCGCTGGCGATGCGCGGCGCGCGCGCCATGCGCGGCGCTCCGACGGCGCGCAGGGCGCTGACGCCGATGCGGAACCTTGCGCTGAGCCGCATGCGGACGTGCGCGCGGGCGGCGCTGCGGTGCGCCGGCCCGCCGCGGCCGCGGCGGTGGACGCTGAGGGCGAGGACGGCGGCGGGGACGCTCTGAGCGGGGACATTGCGCTCGAGGATGGCGTGGTGGAGGACGGCGATGACTGGGCGCCCCGCGCCGCCCAGGTGCGCTCGCGCCGCACAGCGACGGCATCCCACCAGCGCCGTGAGCCGCTGCCAGGAGCAGCGGCCGCAGGGCAGCTGGGGGCTCTGGGTGTCACCGTCTCCGGCTCTGCAGGCAGCCAGCCTGTGAAGTGGCGGGCCCCAAGTGGGGCTATCTCGCGATGCTGACTGGGCCCGGTGTCGCGCGCGCGCTGCGACCTGGCGGACTGCTGGCTCCGACAAGACCGCCCTGCAGTGCGCATGCCTTGGCAGCCGGCACGCCCGGCCCTGCAAGCTCGCCCCTGCGACGTGCCCCCGAGGCATTCCGCGCCGCGCCAGGGCCGCAAGCGTGTCTCGTCGGCGGCGCGCTCGGAGGCGCGGCGCACGGCTCGCGAGGCCGCGGCGGCCGCGCGCGCGGAGGCGGCCGTCGAGCGCGCGGCGGCGGCGCGCGAGGCGGCGGCGGAGCGCGCAGCGGCGGCCAAGGCACGCGCGCGGCGCGAGCGCGAAGCGCTACTGGCGCGCGGGCCGCCGCCGCCGCCGACGCGCACGCCGCGGCTGCCGCCCTGGCTCTTGCCAGATCTGCTCACCGCGTGGCAGCTGCTCATGGCGCTCGCGCCGCTGCTGCAGGCGCGGGCGCTCCGGCACCCGCGGCTGCTGGAGGCTTTGTGATCACCGGGCTATGCGCGCCGCCCGTGTCCATGACCTGGCTGTGCGCGCCTCTGTGCACAACCGAGTCAAGCCCAAACCACGGTGTGGCCGGCCCGCAGGCCCCTGTGTCGGAGCGCGGCCATGCGTGCCACAGGCCCCATTGCGCACGGGTTCCCACCGGAGCACCGCAGCCCATTGTGACACCGCAGGCCCGCGCGCGTGCAGGCTCCCACCGTAGCACCGCTGACCAATGCAACACCGCAGGCCCGCGCGCGCGCAGGTCGCGCCGTTCCCGTTCTGGCGGCTGGAGGCGGCGGTGTGCCCAGGCCCGTTCATCCCTGGCGTCCCGCACGCGCCCGCGCCCGCGCCGCCCGCGCCGGACCCGCACGCGCCCGCGCCGCCCGCGCCGGGGCCGCCCGCCGCGGGCGCCGCTGAGGCGCCGGCCGCACCGCGCAAAGGCGAGCAGGCAGCTGAGGCGGCCGCGGCGCCCGGCGACGAGGCCGGCGCCGTATTGAGCGGGCCCCGTGCCGCAGAGCGCTTCTGCTCCGACCTGGCCGCGCCCTCCTGGGTGCCCCCGCCAGGCAGAGCAGGAGTCCTGGAACATGTTTCAGGCCCGCTGCAGCCTCCGTGGCCAGTGCGCCTGAATGCCTGCGGCCGTGGGCTGGGTCGGCAGGGTTGCTGGCCCTGCACGTGGCCGATGATCTGCGCGCAGCCTGACCATGACCATGCCGGCGGTTGCGCTTGCACACATGCGAGCGTCTCTCCGGTGGAACACACGTCTCGGGCTGCTCAGCGGTGGCGGGAGTGGGCACGGCGTCAGCGGGGTTGCGGCCCAGCAGCTGGCCGCGAGACTGACAGGCGGCGCGCGCGCAGCGGGCGGGAGCCGAGCCGGCCGACGCTGCGCCGGCCGCGGGGGCCGCCGGCGGCGACGCCGACGGGCCGCTGCCGCCGCCGCTGCCGCTGGAGCGCGCGGACGAGGCCGTCGACCGCATGGGCGAGGCGTCCGCGCTGGTCCTGCGCGAGGTGCGACGCCGCACAGGGTCAGGGTTAGGGCGGCGCACAGGGTCAGGTAAGGCGGCGCATAGGGCCAGGTAGGGCGGCGCACAGGATCAGGGCTGGGGCACGGCGCACGAGCTGGCGGTGCTCGCGAGCACGCGCGAGGCGCCGCACGTGCCTGTGCGAGGGCCGCGCTGCCAGCGGCTGGCGTGGGGAGCCCAGCAGCTCGGTGCTGGTTTGCAGGCAGGCGGGCAGGTCCTTCCCGGTGTGGCCCGCAGCGCAAAGCCCGCTGCAGCGCCACGCAATCGCACGCGGTGCTCTGCGCAGTAGGCAGGGCTGCGCGCTGGCAGCGGGCGGCCCACCGGCTGCGGCGCTCTGCAGGGATGCATTTGGGTCAAAGCACGCAGGGAAAGCAGGGACGCGCGCTGGGTGGGGCCTAGGCAAGCGATGTTAGGATTGAAGAAACGGGCAGTGCGCAACAAAGCAAGGCGGCCGCGGCAGGTGCACCTGGCGCTGCTGCGCGGCGCGGAGGGCCGCGGGCTGGCCACGGACGGCGCACCGCCGCCGCGCGCATTCCAGCTGGCCGCGGCGGTGCCCGGCGGCGGCGGCGGCGGCGTCGGCGCGGCCGCGGCGGCGCGCGCGCCCGCGGCCACGGCCTGGCTGCAGCGCACCAGCCGCGTCGTGCTGGGCGCGCCGCTGGGCGTCGTGGGCGCCGACGCGCGCGAGGCGGCGGCCTTGCTGGCGTACGGCGAATACGGCGACCTGGGCGTGGCCGCCCGCGTGGCGCTGCTGCGCGCGCTGGCCGCACTGGCGCTGGAGGCCGAGTCCGTGCGCGAGCACCTCGCCGCGCGCGTCGACGCGCTCGCCGCGCCGCGCGCGCGCCGGCCCCCCGTGCGACCCCCCGCTCGCCCCGCAGTGACCCCGCACGCGCGCGCATGCTCGCCATAGGCGTGCGCCGGCTACGCCTCGACCCACCTGCGATCGGCGGCCCGTGCGACAGCCGCCCCTGCATGGCCGCCAGTGAGCGCTCCGGCCATGCAGGGGCGGGGTTAGGAGTTAGGGTTCAGCCGGTTGCAGTGAGCGCCCCGGCCGCGGCGCTGCAGAAGGCGGAGCGAGGCGCGGGCGGCGAGGCGGGCGCGGCGGCTGAGTGGGAGCGCTGGATGGACGCCTGCCGCGTGGGCGTGCGCCGGCCGCTGGGCGCGGACGCGCTGCGGCGGCGCTACTGGGCGCTGGGCGGCCGCGCGGGCGCCTTCCGCGTGTACGTCGAGGAGGACGAGGGCCGCACGTGGGGCTGGTACGAGGGTGCGCGGCCCCGCGCCGCCCCCGCAAGTTGGTGGCCGCGCGCTCCCAGGACGCCAAACGGCCTGCCGCCGCCCGCCGCGCCGGGCCGCGGTGCTGCGGCCGCGCGGCGCCCGCCGCGCTGCGCAACGCCCCGGCCGCGCGACCGCGGGCCCGCGGCCTGACCCCCGCCCGCGCGCAGGCGAGGGCGTGGTGCGGCTCGTGGCGTGGCTGCGCGCGGCGGGCGTGGAGCGCGAGGCTGGGCTGCTCAAGGCGCTGGCGCAGGCGCCGCTGCCGCGCGCGGGCGACCCGGCCGCCGCGCCCGGCGCGGGCGAGCCGGGCGCGGGCCCTGTGGCCCGGGTGCTGGACCTGGAGCTGGTGCGCGGCCTCTGCCCCCAGGGGGCATGCTGAATTAGACCAGGCCGGGCGCGGCCCGCCTGGCGCCGGGTCCCGCCAGCCTGCTGGGGGCTGTAGCATCTGCGCCCAAGCTCGCCGGCGTGGCGGGGGCGCGGGCGCGGCGCTTGTGCCCGCCCACACCATGGGCGCTGCGACTGCGCTCCCGGCCCGCTACCGTGGTCCCGGCCCGCCCACGGCCCGCCGGCTCCGCGCGACCCCCGGCCCGCCGGCCGCGCAGGCGCGCCCGGACGGCTTCCGCGAGCTGCTCGCGCCGCAGCTGCGCGGCGAGGGCAACTGGGCCGGCGTCGCGCTGGGCAGCGCGGCCGAGGCGCGTGCGCAGGCGGCCGCCGAGGCGCTGCTCGGCACGCTGCCCTTCTGGCACGCGGCCGGCCCCGAGCTGGCCGCGCACGCGGCGGCGCTCGAGGCGCTCGCGGCCGCACGCACGCCGGCCGCGCTGGGCGCCGCGCTGCTGCAAACGGAGGCGCTGCTGGAAAAGGGCGGGCGCCTGGGCGGGCGCTGGCGGTACTGGCGGCCGGCCTGGCGGCACCTGGCCGCCGCGCTGCCCAGCGCGGGCTTCGCGCTGTCGCTGCTCGCCAGCCTGCAGGAGCACCTGGTGCCGGACCCGGGCGCGCTGCCGCGGTCGGGGTTCCAGCGCATCGCCCGGGAGGCGCGCTGCGAGCTGTACCTGCCGCAGCCGGGCGAGCCGGTGGTGCTGCTGCGCACGGGCGCGGCGCTGCATGTGCGCCGCTGCCGGCAGGCGCTGGGCCTGGCGCCGGCCGACGCGGGCGCGGCCGCTGCGAGCGCGGACCCCGGGCCCCGCCCTGCGGCAGACTCCCCTGCCGGCGCCTGCTCGCCGGCGCGGGCCGCGGCCGCCATGGACGGCGGGGCCGCCGCGGGGCCGCCTGACGCGGCGGCGTCGGACGCGGGCGGCCTTCCGAGCCGCAGCGGGGAGCCTGCGCGGTCCGGCAGCGGCGACGCGGCCGGGGCCGCCAAAGGGGGCGCCGCCGCCGCGCACAGCCCGGGCGGCTCCGGCGCCGGCGACGATGCCGCGGCCGGCGGCGCGATCGCTGCGCACGGCCCGGGCGGCTCCGGCGCCGGCGGCGATGCCGCGGCCGGCGGGGCGCGCATTGCGCACAGCGGCTCCCCCAGCGGGAGCGGGGCCGGCGCGGGGGCCGGCGGCAGCGGCAGCGGCGAGGACGATGACGCCGGCACGCCCGCGAGCGCGCCGAGGCGGCTGGCCGGCGGCCGGCGCGGCGGCGCTGGCGCGGGCGCGGGCGCGCCGCCGGTGCCGGCGGCCGCCCAGGAGGCCGTGCGCGCGCAGTGGGAGGCGCTGGGCGAAGCAGTGGCCGGCCTGCGCCCGTTCGAGCGCTTCCGCGTTGTCAGCGTGGCCTACCGCCGCACGCTGCTGGACGGCGGCGCGGCGGCCGACCCGGCGGCCGGCCACTGCGCGGCAGACGCGGCGGGCGCGGCCGCGTGGCCGACCGCGTGGGTGCTGCTGCGCCCCGCGGCCGCCGGCCCGGGCGCCGCGGGCGCGCTGTACGGCCCGGGGGAGGCCGCGGCGGGCGAGCTGGCGGTGCCGCTGCGCGCGGACGGCGCGCTGCCGGACTGCCTGGTGCGCGCGGACGCGTTCGACCGCGGCATGCAGCGCGCGTGGCGCCCCGGCGACCGCTTCCGCATGCTCTTTGCCGGCCGCGGCGGCTGGCGCGCCGGCGGCGCCTACTACCACGGCGCGGTGTGCGAGATGCTCGCGGCGCGGCCGCCGCCGGGCGCGCCGGTGGCGCAGCGCCTGGCATACGACCCCTGGGAGGCGCTGGCGGTCGCGTGGGACGCGCGCAAGGGCGGCGCGGAGGGCGGCGTGGAGCGCGTCGGCGCCTGGGAGCTGGAGCCGGACGACGCGGGCGCTGAGCAGCGCGCCGAGGCGGCGCGGCGCGCCGAGGAGGCCGCCTCGCGCGCCGCGCGCGCGTCCGCGCTCGCCGCGCGCCGCGGCGAGGACGCGCCGGAGGCGCCGCCCGGCGCGCTGCCCGGCGCGCCCGCGCCTGCGCGCTGGCCGGCCGAGCCGGCGGACGCGCAGACGGGGGCAGACGGGCAGGCCGGCGCGGCGGCGGCCGCGCCGCAGGCGCCGCCGCGGCGCTCCGAGGCGGACAATGGCGCGGTGCCGGCGGGCGTGCTGGACGCGCTGCGCCCGCTGGGCCGCGACGCGTTCGTGACGCTGCTGGGCAACTGGACGCGCGGCGTCAAGGGCAAGTTCAAGGTGCCCATCTTTGCGCACCGCGAGCTGGACCTGCGCACCGTGTTCTGGGCGGTCCAGGAGCGGCGCGGCTACGACGCCGTGTCGGGCGCCAAGCTGTGGAAGGCGCGCCGCCCCGCGCCGCGCCCTAGCTGGGCTGACCCTAACCCTACACCTGCCCTACCCCACACCCGCCCCGCCACACATCCTGGCCGCGCCGCAGCCGCGATCGGCGCCGCGGCTGCTCGTGAGCTCGCCGCGGGGGCATGCTGCAGTTGTGGCGCTTTCAGGGTATTGAAGCCGGCTGCACTGAGCGCATCATACACATCCGCGTGCTTTGTACGACAATTTGCAGAGTTATCTGGCCTAGGCAAGCGGGGAGTCCTGTGGACCTGAACCCTCTGCATCCGCCTGCGGCTTCTCAAATGAACATGACACCGGCGCCTGCCGCTGCGCGGGCGGGGCGCGCCCGAGGCGGCGCGCGGGCCATAGGCAGAGTACCCTACCCTGCACCCGCGCAGGACGTGTGCCGCTGCCTGGACATCGACCTGCGCGGGCAGACCAGCGCGTCGTACAACATGCGGCTCAACTACGAGCGCTGCCTGCTCGAGTTCGAGGGCTACCTGGCCGCCGGCGCCTTCAGCGCCGACCTCGCCGACGGCCGCGCGCCGCGCTCCGACGAGGAGGCGCCGTACGAGCCGCGGCCCGCACCGCCGCGCTCTCGCGCCGGCGCGGCCGCTGGCGCAACGCCGCCGCCGCTGGACGCCGCGGCGGCGGCGGCGGCCGGCGGCGGCACAGCCGCCGAGGCGCCCGCCGGCGGCGAGCTGAGCTTCACGGAGATGCTGCTCGGGGAGGAGCCGGAGCCCGGCGAGCCGGCGCCGACGCTCGCCGACGCGCTGACGCGCGCGCTGCAGGCGCGGCTGCGCTGCCTCGCCGCCCTGCCAGCCCCGCCCCCCATCCTGCCGGGCGCCGTGCGGAGGCAGCCACGCGCGAAGTGATGGCGCCTTGCTCCGGCACACCCCACGCGGCTGCTTGGGAGCGCCAGAGCTGGCCGGCGAGTTCAGAGTCCGCCGATGGTGCACTGGCCTTGCAGCGCAGCGTCGCGGGGGCAGGCGCAGGCGCAGGGTGCCCCCCCCCCCCCCCCCCCCCCGGGGCGGGGGGGGGCGGGGGGGGGGGGGGGGGGGGGGGGGGCGCGCCCGGGGGGGGGGCCCCCGCGGGGGGGGGGCGCGCGCGCGCCG